>Ga0180438_10000038_pt1 | contig 270601 bp, 217 predicted proteins | sample SS_ome_12_FD_132455 | JGI IMG/M metagenome (GOLD analysis project Ga0180438, IMG submission 132455) | Hypersaline lake sediment archaeal communities from the Salton Sea, California, USA - SS_3_D_2 metaG | ecosystem: Environmental > Aquatic > Non-marine Saline and Alkaline > Hypersaline >...
CGGAAGACCACGAGCCGCCGCGAAGACCACGAATGTTGCCGAAGGGACTTACAATTTCCTTTTCATTCCACTCCCAGACATTGCCTCCCTGGTCGAATGTGCCGTAGTCGCTGGCCGAGAGGCCATAGGCCCCAACGTCAGTCAACGGATAGCTGCTGTCGCCCGTCGTGTAGCCGCTATCCAAGAAGTTCGCCGATTCGCCCGTATCGGCGGAAGGGAGATTATTGTTGGGATCTGTGCCTGGGAAGCCGGTCGGCCAACCGTAAAAGGTACTAACGCTGCTGCCATAATAGGCCGCCTTGTACCACTCGTCTTCGCTAGGCAAGAAGAACGTCTCCGAACCGGCCGCAAACGTTGAGTGATCCGGGACGGTTACGGAACCAGCGTTGGGGCCGCCGCCGGTGATCGTGTAAGTACCGCTCTCCGTCGCTCCACTGGTGAGCCAGTTGGCGAACCGAATCGTATCGTACCAGGAAACGTATACGACTGGTTTATTGGCGTAGGCGTAGTCGGTGCCGCCGGGCCCTTGTCCGGCGGCGGTGGTCTTAACCGAATAGGTATAGCTGCCAGGGGAACCACTGCGGGTAATTCCACCAACCGTGTCGCTTCCCATGTTGGAATTGTAAAGTGCATAGGGATCGCTGGTGGCGACGGCGTTGAGAAACTCAACGTATTGGGCGTTGGTTACCTCGTGTTTGCTGATGCGATACTCATAGCCGACCCCACCAACACCGTTCAAGTCTGCGGCGTTTCCGGCATCTCCGATAGTGGCCCAGTCGATTACAATGGCGTTAGCAACGGTACTGCTAGTCAGCAATGCGATGCCCAAGATCGACGCGGCCAGCGAACGAATACACGTGACAAACCGGGGGCGGCTGAAGTTAATCATTGAGATGCTCATGCTAATGTTGAGATTGTCGTCCGAACGTAGCCGACAAAAAAAGCTGCCAGGATTCTCGCCGAAAACACAGCCGCATGAGCGACGATGCCGAGGAGTGTCCGGGCAGCTTTTTAAGTGGCGTGATTAGCGATACCTATATGGCTATGGATTTATAGCTATTATGACCACTGAGAGGGGCAAGTCAACTAGTTTGCGGCCATTCTCCCTTGGGTTCGACAGGCGTCGGTGCGATACACCTCAGTATTTATTGACTGCCCAACGATAACCGCGGTGCGAACCACCTCGGGCATCTGCGCAGTCCGGATTCGATCGCTGCCCCTCCCTGCCTTACGCAATAATGTCTTCCACCACCCGACCATACACATCGGTCAGCCGGAAGTCGCGGCCGCTGTAGCGGTAGGTCAAGAATAAAGATGAATCTTGGCCAGGGCCCAGAACCGGCAGCGACAGCCATCGACTCGCCTTAGCGAGACACCGTAATTATCTGCCGACAGGCACAATCAGTTCTTGGAGACGAGTTTCAGGCCAACGATTCCCGCCACAATGAGCCCGACGCAAACGAACCTGGCGACCTCTGACGACTCGCCTAGAAAGATGATGCCCAGCACAAACGTACCCACGGCGCCAATGCCGGTCCACACCGCATACGCCGTGCCAACCGGTATCGTTTGCTGCGCCACGAGCAAGAATGCTCCGCTCAACGTCATCGATACCACGGCGCCGATGAGCGGCAATGGCTGAGCGCCATCACTCGTCCAGCCCATCTTGAGTCCGATGGGCCACCCCCATTCAAAGATGCCCGCGATAACGAGATATACCCAAGCCATTCTTAAGATCCTCTCACAATTGAACTGGCCATCACGTTCTTCCGGAAAGAGCACTGCTACCTTGCAGCCGATCGAAGGCCAGCGCAACGGTGGCGCCGGCAATTAGGGACATTCTGGCACTCCTGCTCAGGGACGCCAAGGTCGCCATCACCGAGGCAGGTTAAGCCACCGGTTGGTACCCTCTTGAGTCGACACTACCCGCTCCCACAAAGCTGAGGTGGAAATCCGCTATATCAAAATCGGTGAAAGCCGGCCAACCTTGGAGCGTATGTGTGTCGCGGACTTAGCGGCCACGCCTTGTTCGCCCACCGTCAATCATCCTCGCTGGAGTACATCGCGATTCTTGTTAAGAACTCGTCAAAAGAGCCAGCAAGCAGGTGCCCATCTCTTTCGACGAACCTCCCGGTCTCTTCGTCGGCGTTTTCATGGTCCCAGTAGAAAACGCACCCGGCATTCTTCTTGAGCGCAATAGTAAATATGTCCCCACCATAAGCGATCGGTAAATGTCCTGCAGGCAGCACCGGAGAGTGATTCTTAATGCCCCATGAAAGACTCTGCCCTGGCCGCTCCGACGGGTAAAGGCCATAAATGAATCCGGCGTCCACGTTTGCGATGTGTGGAATACCTGGAATTGCAACAAATCCGGGTTCGGGTTGTCCGCCGTTCTGGGTTTGAAGGAATTTCCGATACTCGACCGGCAGCGGTGCGCCGATAGATTTTTCGAGACCCCGGATCGCCGCAGTCGTCGCGGATCGAATCCTGGGGGGACGCTTGAGAGTGAGAGCGGAAGGATCGACTTCGACATACCCCGCTCGCAACTTATCCCCAATGAGCTTTGCGGTATTTTCCCGAGCAGCGGTGGGCGAGTCGAACGTCTTTTCCGCAATTCGCAATTTGGCCCCTAGGCGACCATACGATACGGTCTGTGTCTTGCCTCGCTGCTTCACGTTCCAATGTTTACGAGAAGATCCGTCGTCAAAGAAAAAGCGTCGAAGTACAGGCATTTAGAAACCGGAGCGGCTAACGGATTTCTAGTCGTCAATGTGTGCACAAGAACGGGAACCCGTTTAGCCCTCACTTGTGCCCGATGGCGAGTGCCAATCGTTAGATCCCTATTTTGGCCATCGTTTCAAGGAAAACAACCGGCTATTGGCTTCATCTCGCGGCGTCGGTGCGATTCACCTCAGTCCATCTTAATTGCCCAACGATAACCTCGACGCGGACCACCTAGGGCATCTGCGTAGTCCGGATTCGACCACTACGCCGCCCCCTTCCCCTACGCAATAATCTCGTTGACTACCCGACCATGCACGTCGGTCAGCCGGAAGTCGCGGCCGCTGTAGCGGTAGGTCAGCTTTTCGTGATCGAGCCCCATCAGGTGCAAGATCGTGGCATGCAGGTCATGCACGTGCACGCGGTTCTCAACCGCCGTGCAGCCGAAGCGATCGGTCGCTCCGTAGCTGAAGCCTGGCTTCACCCCGCCGCCGGCCATCCAGATTGTAAAGCCGTAGTGATCGTGATCGCGGCCCGCTTTGCCTTCGGAAGTTGGTGCACGACCAAACTCCCCGCCCCAAATGACGAGCGTCTCGTCCAGCAGGCCCCGTTGTTTCAAATCAACCAACAGCGCCGCGATGCCTTGGTCACAAGCCCTGGCCAATTCGGCGTGCCCGCCGGCGATGTCGCCATGGCCTGTATCCCAAGCGATGTCGTAGCCGTCGATCGAATGCGAAAGTTGCACCATGCGAACGCCCCGCTCGATCAACCGCCGCGCCAGCAAACAACCCTTGGCGTACTCGCTATCGCCGTAGAGCAGTCGCGTGCTTTGCGTCTCCTGAGAAACATCAAACACATCCGGCACGGCGAACTGCATACGGAACGCCATCTCCATCGCCTGAATGCTCGCCTCGAGTTGCTGATCTTGTTCGCGGCGTGCCAGGTGTTGTCGATTCAGCTCCGCCAGAAGATCGAGTTGCTCGCGCTGTTCGGCCCGATTCAGCCCTGAGTTCTTCAGGTTGCTGATCACGCGATCGTGCTGCATGCTGGCGATGTTGACGTAGACCCCGTTGTACGCGCCGGGCAGAAAACTATTCCCCCAGTTGGCCGCCTTACCTCGCGGCTGAGCACGCGGACTCATCGCCACGAACGCCGGCAGATTCTGATTCTCCGTGCCAAGACCGTAGGCCAGCCAGGAACCCATGCTGGGGCGCACCGGCTGCAGATGCCCGACATTCATCATCATCATCGCACTGGCGTGCGTCGGTGTGTCGGTATGCATGGAGTGAATGAAGCAGATGTCGTCGACTTGCTCGGCAACATGCGGAAAAATTCCGCTCACCCACTTGCCGCATTCACCGTGCTGGCTGAAGGAGAAGGGCGACGGCATCAGGCCTTCGCGTGTGTTTCGTAGCGAACGGCGGTCGACGATCTTCGGACGCTGACCGGCGTACTTGGCGATGTCCGGTTTGTGATCGAACGTGTCGACCTGCGACGGGCCGCCCGGCATGAATAGCTGAATCACATTCTTCGCCTTGGGGGCGAAGTGCGGCACCTTGGGCAGTAGTGACGCTGCCACGGAAGCCGCCGAGGGCGGTGCGGCCGATGTTGAGGTGACAGGCGTCGCCGCTTGGGCCATCGTGCCGGCCAGTGCGAGCGAGCCAAACCCGGCTCCCATACTTGCGAGCATTTCACGTCGCGTGATGGGTGGCGGCATTCGATGATCCATGGCAATAACCTTTTCGCTACTCCACGTGCATAAACTCGTTGGCGCTCAACAAAACCTGGGCGTACTGCTGCCAGCGAGTCTCGTCCTTATTATCGCCAGCCAGGTAGCCGAGACCCAGCTCAATTTCCGCTTGCGTGGCCGCGCGACCGTACAGCAGTCGATAGGCAGACGCGATCAGCGCCGCATCATCGGCGGCCCCCTCCGACTTAAGCCGCGAGACCAGATCCTTGGCCCGCGCCGCCATGAATCCGTTATTCATCATGAACAGGTATTGCTGCGGCACGACGTTCGGCGTTCGCTTGGCAACCGTCGCCCGCGAAGAAGGATAGTCGAACAGCCGCAGAAATTCATCCGGCTTGACCTGATCGCCATTGCGGCTGGCCTTCATGTAAATCGTACGCCGAGGGCGATTGATGTCATCGAGCGGACGACCACCAAGCTTGCGATCAAGCTGACCGGTCACCGCGAACAGCGCGTCGCGCCACGACTCAACATCCATCCGGCGCGGGTTCATTCGCCACAACAATCGATTGTCTCCGTCGATGGCAAACTTCGCCGCATCGAACTGGCTGTTCATCTGATAGGTCGCGGTCAGCAGAATGTCACGATGAAGCTTCTTGAGCGACCAACCTTGTGAGATGAATCGATCGGTGAGCCAGTCGAGCAGCTCGGGGTGCGTGGGGGCCTCGCCAAGGATGCCAAAATTACTGGGCGTGCGAACCAGGGCTTTGCCGAAGTGGTGCATCCAAACGCGATTCACCATCACTCGCGCCGTCAGCGGGTTGTCATCACTCGTGATTCGCTCGGCCAATTCCAGCCGGCCACTGCCACTCTCAAACCGAGCCGGTTCTTTGCCATCGACGATTCGCAGGAACCGCCGGGGAGCCAGCGGACCAAGCCGTTGCACGTTACCGCGAATCGCCAGCTGCATGTCGCGGCTGCCGGTTTCCACCAAGGCATGCACTGCGGCCGGGTATGGCGGCAATTTCTTCTTCAGCTGATTTATCTCTTTCTGCAGACGGGCCAGTTCTTGCTGCTCGTCGAGCGTCGGGCGGCGACCATCTTTGCGAACCGACTGGTCGAGGCGTTTTCGTACCACCTCTTTCGCCCGCACCACCTTCTCCGCCGCGGCGAAACGCTCCAGCGATTCCCGCCGGCCAATGCGCGTGTCGCGCACGCGGGTGTTGTTGAACACGCCAGCCAGCGAGTAGTAGTCGAGCTGCGGAATCGGATCGAACTTGTGGTCGTGACAACGGGCACAGGAAACCGTCAGCCCGAGTACGCCGCGGGTGAGCGTATCAACCCGATCGTCAAGCGTATCGGCACTCGCCTGCATCATCGCCTTTTGGTCTTTACCATCGGCTTTGTAGGTCGGCCCCACCGCGAAGAACCCGGTTGCCACCACGCCGCTGGTCGCGTCGGTATCCTCGCGGTTGTCGACAAGATCGCCGGCAATCTGCATTCGCAGGAATTCGTTGTACGGCATGTCACGATTCAAGGCGTCGATCACCCAATCGCGATAACGCCAGGCGTGAGGAAGTGCTCGCTGGTCGAGAAAACCACCTTGGCCATCGCTGTAGCGGGCGACATCAAGCCAGTGCCGGCCCCACCGTTCTCCGTAGTGCGGGGACTCCAACAATTGATCGACCAACTGCGCAAAGGCGTCCGGGCGTTCGTCGCTGGCGAACGCGTCCACTTCGGCGGGCGTAGGCGGCAAGCCAAGCAGATCAAAGTAGACGCGGCGAACGAGCACCTCACGACTGGCACGCTCTGACGGCGTCACCCCCGCTGTTTCGAGCCGGGCGAGCACGAAGCGATCGATGTCGCTCGTTGGCCAGACGGCATCTTTGACGGCTGGCGGCGCGGCGGCAACGACCGGGCGGAAGGCCCAATGTTCTTGCCGCAGCCGGTCCCAGGCGTACGTTCCTTCGGCAGTCGTCGGCGCGGGTGCCGGATGGACCTCGGTCGCCGGCCAGGGTGCCCCCAGCTGGATCCACTTTTCTAGCACCGCGATCTGAGCGTCGGTCAGTTTGTCCTTGGGCGGCATCTCAACCGATTCGTAATGAACCGCTTCAATCAACAAACTCTCTTCCGGCTTGCCAGGCACGATCGCCGCGCCGCTGTCGCCTCCTTCGATCGCGAAGGAACGTGCGTCGAGCCGCAAGCCGGCTTTGACCTCGTCCGACTGCGAACTGTGGCAAGCGTAACAATGCTCGACCAATAACGGCCGCACCTTGGCCTCAAAGAATTCCAAATGCTCGGCCGGAATCGCGGGCTTAGCTTGAGTGGCCGCTTCCTTGTTCGCCTTGGCGGTCGATTCTTCTGCCGGTGCCACCAGCACACCAAAATGCATCGCAGAGAGAAGCAGACTCGCGGCGATGAGTTTAGAAAGCAGCTGGTGCATTGCAGGCGGTGAAACAAGAACGGGGCGGGACAAAACGGGGAGCGAGCGGAGGCGAATCGGTGGCCGATCCGTGTTCTCCCATGATAGCAAATCGCCCCCTCGGCGGCAGGCGAATGCTACCCAGTGGCATTTCAACCCTTTATATTGCTCAGTAGCGAAAAACAGGCAGTGAGCAAGTCGGCAACGACTCTCTCCTTTTCGCATCCAAGAACTTCAACAAGACACCCATTCAACAAAGCACCAAGAACCGACACCCGGAGACACCTAGGATGTTGAGACTGACGACCGCCGTCCTGCTATCGATCTTCGCTTGCGCACAAGTGACAACGCTCCACGCCGCTGACTCGCTTCCGCTGGTGAAAGGAATCGCCGCTCAACCGCTCAAGTCGCAGGCCGAGCGTGTCGCCAAAACACTCGAATTCCTCGGCCAGCCACTCACGAAGGCACAACGAGCAAATCTCGACGCGGCGGTGCGGCAGACCGACGAAGCGAAGGCGGTCGCCGCGATTCAGCAGCTGCTCGATCCGCTCGTGCTCGCCCAGGTGAACATCAATCCGGAAAGCCGCGTGAAGGTCGCCCCCGGGCCCGCCAAGCGAGAACTGCTGCAACGCGGTTGGACGATGTTCCTAGTTAAAGTCGTTAACCGCGGCGGCGTCACAGCCAAGCTGCAAATCAACAGCCCCAACGCCGGTCCGGTCTATCGCCGCTCGAGCGGATCGTCCAAACCGCAGGGCACCATTCGCCCTGACGAAATCGAGAATCGCTGGCTCTCCATCGGCATGCACGACAAGCGACCGATGATGCCGAAACTCTCCGGTCTGGAACTCGAGTACCGCATCGCGATGCTCTACAGCCGCGACGAAGGAAAACGGGAAGCGACCCTCTCCTTCGATGTCGGACAAGGAACCCAAGACCTCGGCTTCCGCAACGAAGTGGCGCTGTTATTCTCCTGCCGACCGGCCGTGAAAGTCGCCCTCGAAATCCTCGACTACGACGGCCGTCCGACCACCGGGCAGTTTGTGATTCGCGATGCCGGCGGCCGCGTCTTCCCCTCGCGATCGAAACGGCTCGAGCCCGACTTCTTCTTCCACGATCAAATCTATCGCCATAGCGGCGAAACGGTTCTGCTTCCCGCCGGCGAATACGAGGTGACCTACACCCGTGGGCCGGAGTACCGCATCCTGAAGCGGAAGATGTTCATCCCCCGCGTGCCGGAACACCAAGAGTCGTTCCAACTCGACCGCTGGATCAAGCTGGCCGACCATCGTTGGTACTCAGGCGACCATCACATTCACGCCGCCGGTTGTGCTCATTACGATGCTCCGGAAAAGGGCGTCACGCCTGAGGCGATGATGCGACACATCTTGGGCGAAGATCTCAACGTCGGCTGCGTGCTGACTTGGGGCCCCTGCTGGTATCACCAAAAGACCTTCTTCTCTGGGCAAGTCGATAAGCTCTCCAAGAGCGACTACCTGATGCGTTACGACGTTGAGGTCTCCGGCTTTCCCTCGTCGCACGCTGGGCACCTCTGCCTGTTGAATCTCAAGGAAGACGACTTTACGTATGACGAGAAGACCGCCTTCGACTGGTCGTACGACGGTGAGAAGGGCCGCTTCGAAGGCCAAAAGACCGAGCGGCTCGGGCAATGGCCGAGCTGGAACCTACCGATCCTCAAATGGGGACAGAAGCAAGGCGGCATCGTCGGCTACTCGCACAGTGGCTGGGGCCTGGGCGTTTCGGAAACGAAGATCCCCAACTACCTGATTCCACCCTTCGATGGCATCGGAGCGAACGAGTACATCGTCGACGTGGCACACGACGCCTGCGACTTTATCTCCGCGGTCGACACCCCGATCAACTGGGAACTCAACATCTGGTACCACACGCTCAACTGCGGCTACACCTGTCGCATCAGCGGCGAGACCGACTTCCCCTGCATCTACGGCGATCGCGTCGGCCTGGGCCGGGTCTACGTCAAACTCGACGAAAAACCAAAGGACGGCGAACCGCTTTCCTTCAAACGTTGGATCCACGGCATTCGCGATGGACGCAGCTACTGTAGCGACGGGCTGAGCCACCTCTACGACTTTCAGATCAACGGCTTCGGGGTTGGTGAGAAGGGCGACGGCGGGCGAGCGAGTGCGTTGGCCGTGAAGAGTGGTGAGTCGCTCAAGATTCAAGTCAACGCGGCGGCGTTGCTGAACGAGAAGCCGGATGAGTCGATCCGCAAGAAGCCGATCACGCAGAAACCGTACTGGCACGTCGAACGAGCCCGCGTCGGCGACTCGCGCAAGGTTCCGGTCGAACTGATCGTCAACGGACAGGTGGTCGCTCGCAAAGAGATCGACGCCGACGGCGAGGTGAACGACCTGACCTTTAACTACCGCCCACCAATCTCCAGCTGGGTAGCGGTGCGAATCTTGCCGGCAGCCCATACCAACCCGATCTTCGTGGAAGTCGACGGCAAGCCGATTCGGGCGAGCAAGCGAAGTGCCCAGTGGTGCCTCAACTCGGTCGACGTCTGCTGGAAGGCGAAGAAGCCGCAGATCCGCAAGCACGAACGGGCCGAGGCGAAAGCCGCCTTCGACTTCGCCCGCGAAGCGTACCGCAAGATTCTCGAAGAATCGTACGACGACACGAAGTAGGGCTGTGACATAGAAACCTGTTTCCCTAAATCTATATCTTTCGCAATAGGGGCAAACCATGCGACTACTTTCATCGAGCATCGTACTGCTCGCCGGTATCGCCTTGATCGGCATCGGAAAGTTCAGTGGCGACCACGACTACGAAGGGTGGGGCATGTTCACTGCCTTCGGCGGCGGCGCGTTATTTCTCTACCGATACTACGAGCTGTGGAAAAATGACCAAGAAGATCGTGACAAAAGCAACCCGGGGGCGGCATGATCGACAAGGACTGGGCAAACCAGCTCGAACGTGACGGGCACTATCTTGTGCGGGGCGTGTTCGACGAGGCAGCGGCTCGTGAACTACGAGACGAGTTGCTCACGGCGATCGACACGGCCGATCGAGACGGCGAGTCGATCCGCAGTCGCGGAGGCAGTGTCTACGCCGCTCGCAACATCCTGCAGGTCTATCCGCCGGCGGTCGATGCTTGGCAGCGAGAACCACTGCTCTCCGTTCTGCGGGAAACCTTGGGCGACAACTTCGGCCTGGTCCGGGGACTGTTCTTTGACAAGCACCCCGATCGCAGCTGGTCGCTCCCCTGGCACAAGGACATGACGATCGCCGTGGAGCGAAACGACCTGCCGAGCGAGCAGTTCCACAATCCGACCACGAAGGCCGGCATCGCCCACGTCGAAGCCCCGCGTGAACTGCTCCGGCAAATGCTGACTCTACGAATCCACCTCGATGAGATCACCGAAGAGAATGGTCCGCTGCTGGTCATGCCCGGCTCACACAACAACGACGCGGCCTCGGGCGCCGACCAAGGCGAGATCCACACGGTGACTTCCGCCTGCGGCGATGTGCTGTTGATGCGACCGCTACTGAGCCACAGCAGCGGGAATTCGGCGGAAGGAACCACGCGACACCGGCGGATTCTGCACCTGGAATTCGCCGGACAAGAAGAACTGCCAGACGGATATCGCTGGAACTTTTTTCAGCCGGCGGGCGCAATCTGAGAACGGAATTCATTCGACAACGGTCCATGCCAGCGAGACAATTATGTGGGATTTGGAAAGTGAAATTTGGATTGCGGTCATTTTCGCGACCCTGGTGATTATCCCGCTGCGAATTACGTACAGCCTGAAATACTTCTCGCGGCTGCATCAGAAACAACCGTCGTACTGCCTGCTTCCTAAGTACCGCCTGTCTTTACCGCTGAATTCCGCCGCTCCCTCTCAGGAAGAAGCTGCGATAGAGGAAGAGCTTGACGCGTTGCTGACAGAACTTGGATTCACTCAAACTCATCAGGATGAAAACTTCGTCAGCTATCGACGCGGAAACCCATTCTTCGGATTCTCGATTAATTCAGTCTGCTTGATCGTCGCAGCCAAACTACCACTTACCAATCCGGTCGACGTGCGAGTTCGCTACAGGGCCGTTACCGGGGTGCTATTCGACACAGGCGACCTATGGAGATTCTGTCAGGATTTGAAGCACCAGGCGGCGGTTTGCGATTCCTTGGCAGAGATGGACATGGTCGCGCCGACCGAAGAGGAGGACGAAATGGCCCCCAACGCGCCACCGGACTCTCGTTCCGAATCCGACAATCCTTTTCAGTCGCCGCTAGATTAGAAAGAACCGTGAGAAAAGAAAATGATCGACCAAAATTTTCTGTTCGGGCTGATCGTTGGCGGCCTCTGCGCCCCGGCCATGGTCCTGGTATTGCGATTTCTAGTAGATGAAGCCCGCGAGATGGGAAAGGACCGCCTCGGCCGCCGTGGCTGGAAGCCGAGCGACGAGCCGGTGTGTGAAATCACCATTCATCATGACAGCCGACTAGGCGATTTCGCGATTCTCCCGCGGCTCGATGCGGCCACCGACGAGAAAGTCCAATGGGAGCGTAGTGAGTCACGCCTCAACATCGAACGCCGACAATTGACCTACGAGGGCGAACAGCTGCACATTTGGTTTTTTGCCTCGGGTCATGCCGACGGTCGACTTGCTGGCCTATTTAAACAATGTGACTTTACCGTCATCGACAAGACGTAAGCCCGTATATTTGTGCTCTCAAGCCGCTTGCCGCTGCGGCCGCAATCAATCCGACATCTTTACAACCACCAAGGAACCCTCGCATGCCTGAATGGGTCGTATCATTGATCGCGGTCGGAATATCCATGGCCTCATTCTCGATCGCTTATCGCTCGCTTTCGACCAGCGTGAAACCTATCCTGGTGTTCGTGCTCGATCGCGACAAAGAGAAAGACGAGAAAGGCAAGGAGAAAGAGGTCGTTCGCTGGAAGGTCGAGAACGTCGGCAAGGGCCCTGCGCTGAACGTCGTGATCTACGGCGGCATCAAGAACGAATGGGGCGAAGCGCTCAACTACTATCACATCTCGGCCGGTGTGCGGAGCAAGTTCCCCATCCCTGGCCAACAGGCACGCCTCGGCGCGTCGTATGAAGACGCCCATGGCCGCAAGTACCACAGCATCTGCGAGAACTACCGTTCGCGACTGGGCGAAGAAGATCGTCCCGCCGAATGGACCGCAATCAAGCCGGTGACCTGGCCGTTCCAAGAAGACAAGGAACCGGCCGATGGTGCCCCCTCGGCGGAGAGCAATTCGTAGGCCAGAATAGCGACTCGCATGAACCACTGCCTGATCAACAACGCATGCGTGCTTGGTCTGTCAGTCGTTTGGGCTGCGCTGTGTGGGCTCATCTGCACCTACTTCCACCGCGCTCCCTGGAACGGGCCAGATCACTGGGAGAGCACCATGTGGATCTTCGTGGCGTTTCCGCTAACGGCCATCATGCTTGGCGTCTACTACGACTTCTATCGCTGGATCGCCTGGACCATGTTGTTCATGACCGGCATCTATGCGATGGCACTTTTCTCCAACCTATCCCAAGGTTTCGTGGACGACATTGCCCAGACAAAATTCTTCGCCCTCACCTATGGGCTACTGGCCTGCGGTATTCGCTGGTTCATCGACGGGCAAGAAGAGAAGCGCGAGGTATCGACCTACCAATGGCCGGAAGACCGCGAGGAAGAGGACGGCGGCGGCGTTACAGAACTCGGCCCCACGCGATTGAACATTCGTCACATTCTCGCCGCCACAGCCATCGTCGCCTGTTCGCTCGGCTTCGTACGACTGCTGGGTGTGGTCAGTGGGGAAATCGTTCTGTTCTCGTCGCTCCCCGTAACCCTGTTTGTACTCTGCCGCTGGCAAAGCGTGGCGCACGGCAAGCTCGGCCTCACGGTGACGGGCATGGCCGTCGGCTGTTCGCTCTTAGTAATGATCGTGTCGACCCATTGGTTGATGTCGTGGAGCAGCATAAGAGCGATCGACTGGGATTCGCCGGTGGTCGTTCTGTATCAGCGGTACGCCAACGGATTCGTCGGGCTGTTCGCAATCGGCGTCCTCTTGATGGGATATGCTCTCTACCGCTGCGCACGATCTAGAAAAGAGTGATTCGCACTCTCAAGATCAGCAAAAGGCGCTCGTTGGTGCCCTATTTTTTGCTTGACTCATCGCGTGATGAATGGGAAAATCGCGCCAGCGAACGATACGACTAGCAAGATCCTGCCCGCGTGAATAGCACGACACAAGCAGCACCCCCCTCCTTTTCAAGAACTGTTTTCCATCGGTCGGCAGCTGGCCGCGAAAATCGAGAGAGCAATCATGCAACTCCTGAACACCCACCTTAGATTCGGCAACTCCAAATTCCTCGTGATCGCAGTCACCACCCTATTCTGCTCACAAGTTTCCGTAGCAGACGCCTTGCCGCTCCAGCCCCGTTCGATCATCAAGTCGTACTTTGAAACGGGCGACATCCCCACCCAAGATCAATTCATGGACCTGATCGATTCGTTCTTGGACCTGCGCTTCACGTTCGGTTCCTTCAACGACGGACACACCATCAGCGCCCTCGCCGGGGGCATTTCTGTAACAGGCGGTGGCGCGACATTGCACAGCGCCGGTGAGACCATCGGTCCCGGGCTAAGCTACTCTCCAACAGGCGATGTTGGAACGCAGTCGTTATGGCCTGGCCGATCCGGCTTTCTCGGCGTTGAATTCGATATCGACACACCAGGTTTAGGCGTCAACACGCACTACGGCTTTTTGCAGATGTCGGTCGACGGCCCCGGCAGTGCGACCCCGTACGCGATTCGCGTCACAGGTGTAGCGTATGAATCGACGCCCAATACCCCGGTGCAAACGGCCGCCATCGCAGCGGTCCCCGAGCCGGCAACGTGGGCGTTGGCCGCAATCGGACTGACGGGACTTGGATTGCTCGCCAGTCGACGACGACGCGGGTAATCGCACGCACTCGGACTTTCTACGGTCGAAACGAGTGGCGGGATGTCGCGTATTCTTCATGGCAGTTACTCCCTTTGCTGCCCAAGCGACCTCTTGCGCTCACGGCCTGCACAACACTTGAGACGTCGCCGTTAAGCCGACTTTTTCCCTATACATTGAGGACTTTCTGGCGATAAAAAAATCTCCGAAACTTCTTGCCAGCGAAAACTGCGTAGGCATAATGAGGGAGCAGCGTGCGAACCAGCACACCCCTCAAGAGAACACGGCCCGCAGCCTTTAAATAACGGTGCCGCGTTTTTTCAGTAGGACACCGATTAGAACGACACCAAGGAATCGCTAGTTAACAAGAAAGCTGTCTAGATCCTCCTTAGAGCGCGCAAGCGCGCGGCGAGGTTCTAGGCAGCTTTTTTTATTGTCACGTTTTCGTTGACGTTCGCTTCGCTTGCCCACAATCCAGCCAATTCCAGTATTTCGCCTACTGCGAACAGAAAGCAGAATCCATGATTCGACACACCCTTTGCCTGTGCGTTGCCGTTCTCACGTTTGCCGTACTGCCGCTGTCTACGTCCGCCTTAATCATCGATTCCTTCGATGACACGCAGTCAGAAAGCGCTTCCTCTGGAACTCCTTCCGACTCTGGCGATGTGTTTGGCGGCATGCTTGGCGGCGCGCGACGCGTCCGCGTCGATTGGACGAGCGGTCCGAATACTGTCGACGCCGACGTAAATGCCGGCGGATCAAGCCTGCTTAACGTCAGTTCCGGAGCGGACACACTCGGCAAAGTGACCGTTGACTATGGGTTGATCCTCAGCATGAATGAGGACCTAACTGCAGGTGGATCTCTAAATGCAATTTCGATGCAGATTCCGTTTGACGATCTGCCGGTCGATATCACGATCACGGTCGAAGACAACGCGGGACTTCGCTCCGAACTCACTCACAATCCAGGCGGTGGAGTCTTCGCGCCAGTCAGCCTGCCGTTCCTGTTTGACAACTTCAGCCCAATCAATCCTCCTGGCGCTGACTTCACGAGTATCGTTCGATTGACGATCGAAATCGAACCTCTGTTCCCCGCCACCGACTTGCAGATCGACTTCATTGAAACGACGTTTGTTCCGCCGGTACCGGAACCGTCGACTTACGCGCTAGCCGCACTGGGGCTGGTGGCACTGGGCCTCGCCGGCCGGCGACGTCGCTCTTAACCGAAGCCGCCGGGCTGATTTTCTTGAGAACACCGACAAATTCAATTCTGGAAATTAAATCATGTGAAGGACTCTGTTCGTTGCGACTCTCCTACTCTTAGGCATGCTGACAAATTCGGCATTCGCCACCATTATCGAGGCCAACTACGTAGGCACCTACGGCGATACCATCTCGTTTACCGCCGACCTAAGACCATTTGGTGTCTCTGCGAATGACGGAAACCCGGACACACTTACCGACATGCACTCCGGCCAAGGGTACCTACAGTCTGGAAGTGTTGCGGGGGCGACGGCCACGGATCCCTCGAACGCGATCTTCTCGCTCGCATTTGTTGATCCGGATTACACGGTCGCCTTCCCGGGGCCTGGCGTCTATACGATCGATCTGTTTGAGATCATCCAAGGCACCCACTTTCAGACAAACGACGATGTTTTCACGCCCGTAGTCACCGATACACGAACCATCACACTTGCCGCCGCTCCGGTACCGGAACCCTCGACTTGGGCAATGGCCGTTATCGGTCTAATGGGAATCGGTATTGTGAGGCGCCGACGTCACGCGAGTCGGTAGACCATGCGACGCATCCTCAACGTTCCTAACAACGCTCAACACAACATTTCGCAAACCCATCAGCAACCGATCACACCATGATTAGCTCCACGCGACCGTTTCCGACTCTAAGCATCCTCGCCGCCTCGATCATTCTCGGCATTGGCCTTCAGGCAGGTACCGCCTCGGCCGCCTTCTTGACCGTGTCGGCGACGATTCCCGATGGGAGTGCTTCGGGTGGTCTTTTTTTTCCCGCGCAATTCGATCCCGCGCTCGGAACACTTACGGACATCACGTTTCGACTCTCAGGCGACCGCAGTACACAAACGCGGCACATCAATGACGGAACCGGACCAGAGGCCGGCCAAGTATTTCAATACGCAAATTTTCGAGTGACTATTCTAAGTGGCTTCGTGATGCAAACGTCTGGCGTCATTGGTGACGAGTCGTTCCTCGTACCGTTTCCAGGTGAACATCTCACCAACATGAACAATTCGTTTTCGGAGTCATTTGCCCCTCCGATATCTTCTCCGGAGCTTGTTCCCTATCAGGGGACAGGAACTATCAGTTTGGGGTGGCAACGGCCCTTGGAAGGTGCGGACGATTCAAATCCGCTTACCATCGATGTACTTCACAGTTCGGAGTACTCCAACATACGCCTCGATGTCATCTACGAGTACACGGCCGTGGTTCCGGAACCGTCTACGTGGGCTTTGGCGGTACTCGGCCTGGTAGGACTAGCGATGCTGGCCGCGCGAAGGCACCGGAATTGACTCCGCGGCGGTATTACCTACGACAGCAGCAACAACTCTTTTTGGTTTAGCAACCGAGCGACCAACGAAGTCATGAACTACGCTTTCGACGGCACCTTCATTAGCTCGTTTACCTCGCCCGTGCCAATCGCCTGGGGACTCGCCTACGAGGAATCGACCAATAGCCTGTGGGCGCTCGGCACCTACGGCGCGCCCGACTGGAATATCGTCAACCTTTCCAAAGGTGGCGGCCTGCTCAGCAACACCGTCATTCCAGGCCTGACGGGCAACATCCTCGGCGGCGAAATGCAGATCACCGGGTCGCTTGTCCCTGAGCCGTCGACCTGGGCCATGGCCGCCGTCGGCCTCGTTGGACTGGGACTCTTCGCGCGACGACGAAGAAGCTAGCCAAGACAACACCCGCCCGACGACCTGCCCACGCAACGACTGCGACGAATGCGGCAGTGATTTCATTTACTCGACGTCGCAGATGGATGCGATCTGTCCGGAATGCGCTCATTATCATCTCTACGGCTATCCTAACTGCCAGCACGATTTCGCGGACGGTCGCTGTCATCTATGCTACTGGGACGGTTCCGTTTCGGATGTCATCCGATCACTGAAGGGTGACTTCTAGCAAGATCGTTCGAGCATGCCTACAACGTGCTCGACAATCCTCCACCCCGATACGACGATGTCCTGGCACACCCTTGGAATCATTATCAAGACAGCGATGGCCGGAGGAGTCCTCTACGCTGGAGGCTTCGTCCTAGCTCTCTGCTTTCCTGAGAATAGCGTTGGGCCATTCTTGATCATGGGCGGCGCGATACTCGCTGTTTCCGGCGCGATCATCTGCTCGATTATTGCACTGGTCGTCCTAACCGGACTCGTGCCAATTCGCTGCCCGATTTGCAATAGCCGCTCCAAGCTGGTCGGCCGAGGCAGCTACACATTCCTGCATTGTCCCAAGTGCGGCAACGTGCACGCCAAAGGCTTCTTCCGCAGCCGCTACGTGATTGACGACGGCGACTGACAGCCGCTTCGGATCGCCAGGCCCGGCAACGCTCGTACCTGAACTCACAACGTGTCCTACTCTTTCTAACCCGAAACGTAAGTGAGAGCAACTGAGCACGGCTGCTGTGAATAGCAGGCGAGCGCAGGGCGGTAGGTGCTCCTGTCGATCACTCGGTGATTCATTTTCAGACAGGATGACAGGATAAGACGGGATTCATCCTGTTCAACTTGTTATCCTGTCAGTTGACAAACAACCATTCTCACGAATCCATTTCCTATGGGGTAGACAATGTGTCGAATCATGGTAACGGCGACATTCCTTCTTGCCTTGTGCAGCTGCCAACAAACCACGCAAGACGTTCGGACGGAGATTGTGGCAAACAAAGCCATCTCCGATGAAGAGGCCATCGAGACTCTAGCGAAGTGCATATTTGAAGGCCTCAAGCACCACACGACAAACGTGGATACTCGCGGAAACGTGACGCTCGACGTCGTTGTTCAGCTCTACGACACGCCGAGCGTAACCACGCTGCCCGGCAGCGGAAGTGCTGCCAAGGCCGACTCTTGGAAAATACTCACCACCATCGTGTTCGATGCACACACCATGATTGAGTACGGCAGACAACGAAAGATGAACCAGCTGAACATTTTGCTACGTCGTTCTGCCTTCGACGACCAGGGCAAAAAGGTGGACATTGACATCTTCAAGTTCGCCGTCCCGGCGGATCGCTTTGACGCGTTCTCGAACACCGGCACGGCGTCCGACATAGTCAGCGGCGGCGCGAAACAATTGATTGAAGACACGTGCATCGTCGAATTCGATCACTTGGACAAGCTACAGTATTCCGGTGCTCGATAGGGGCGGCATCGAGAATCATCCCGTCCTATCCTGTTCATCCTGTCTGAAAAGGAACAAGGTTCGCCGCCGACAGTCGCGTCACCGCTATCCCAGCGGCACGCTCTCAATGGCCACCATCATCTCATCAAACGAACGAGCGAAGTTGTCCTCGCGGAGATAACGGGCGTCGAAGTCGACCATGAAGTAGCCGTCGCGAAAATGAAAGTCGTAGGGAAACGCCCGTAGTGCCTGATGCACCGGAGCCGGAACGCTGCCCAGTGCCATTTCCTCTTCAAATTCAAACTCGCCGCCGATGTCCAAAATCTTCTCAATCTCAAATTGCTGGAACTTCGAAGAGAATAGCTGACCAATCATGAAGTAGCCGAAATTCATGCCCTCACCGGTGGTCAAGTAGCGGCCGGCAAAAAACCTCCCGACCTCCTTGTCGACGCCATGCACCAGTTCAAGATCCAGGAATATGTCGCCAAATCCATCAAAATCACGCAGCAACTTCTTCACGCCCTTGGCCCATTGTTTGTCAGGCAGTGGCACAAATTCATGACGGCCCACGGCATCGAGAAACGCCTGCTTGGCAAGCCCGAACGGCCGTAACTTGACGAAGTACAAGTAGCCGAGTGAGGTGAAGGCCCCTAGCGTGCAACTCGTGACGCCAAGAACCATGTGTCCATGCTTACAAAGCACTAATCCACCAACGATCAAGGCCAACACAACGGCGATCGTGGCGGTTTCGCGTAGGTACATAGGAGCGGCTAGGCCTAAGCGTCAATGTACTGCCAGATATAGCTCAGAGCATGAAAGAACTTGATGCCAACTAGCACCAAGAACGACAGTCCGCCAATCACGTACAGAATCGCGCATGCGATCCTCGCGTTGCGTCGTTTCCAGGCGTATGCCCAATAGTGAACTAGACTCTGATCAAGTTGATAACACCACTGAGCTCGAGTGAAATCCTTGATCTCGTCGGGACATCCCAACGTGTATACGATCGATCCCACAACGAGAATGAGTGTTGCGGCAAGAAGGACGATCGAAGACTTCGATACATGAAAAATGGATAGTTTTTCATGTACCTGTATGGCAAGAATTCTCTCGGAAACGCTTGAATCTGCGGCCTGAACTTCGTCCGCCCATCCTTGCATTAGCTCAACTTTCTCGTTGTACCTTCCTACAACGAAGAAAAAGCTGAGAAGAAAGAGCACGAGGGTGTAAGACACGCCAAACAGCTTCAGGTTACCAACGACCCGAATACGTTCCCAGTCAGCAAGTCTATCGAACCAATCGCGTACACATTTATCGAAGTAAACTGCATTCCGGCTACCCTTTGTAGTCTCAAGTCCGATTGCACTTTGCGCCCCGACTGCCTTCGTGAAATCGGCTTCCCCAATAGTCGCTTCCGTAAAAGTCGCCCCCTGGACATCTGCGCCTGACAGGTCCGCTCCCAGAAGATTCGCCCTATAGAAATTCACCCCAGACAAATCACATCTACGGAGAGCACCTCTTGTGAGCTGCGACATCGCGAACGACGCCCCACTAAACGTCGTCTTTTCGTCCGCAATGATCCTCTCGAGATTCGAATTCTCTAAACGGGTATCCACAAAATCGGCTTCGCAAACGTCGGCACGCGCCATCGAACAACTTTCGCCAAAAGCGTTCAGAAGTGTGGCACCACGCAATTCGGAATTCGCGAAGTTGGCGCCAGACACATTAGCCCGTGTCAGATCTGCGTCCAAGAATTTTGTCGAATCAAAGCGTGCCTTACAAAGATTCGATCCAACAAATTTGGAGCGACTAAAATTCCCCCCTGAACAATGTGCGTTGGTAAGGTCGACATCTGAAAAATCCGCTTGAGTCGCTAACACATCACGTAGATCAGCATCGCGCAGACGGGCCCCCTGAAACTTCGCGTCAACCAACTTTGCGCTGCCGAGACGAGCATAATCAAGTACGGCGTTGCTAAGATCAACGCCCGAAAAATCGACGCCTCTGAGATCAGCCTTTGAGAGATCGACGCCCGCGAGGCTGGGCAGTTGTTTCCCATTTTCGACTCGCCGATTCCAATAGCGTACACCTTCAGCTCCCTCAAGTAAGCGTCGAGCAGCCTGATCCGTCGTCATACAAAGGCCCCAAAAAGCAGTTGTCGTCTGCGAAACAATTATGCGGCCAATGATACTGCGTTGATTGAATATTATCCACCAACTTTTTGCGCAGGTGGGCTCATTTTGCGCCTTGACATTTATATATATTTCTGTACACTTATCGCTGTCAACAAGAAAATCGATAGCGGAAGGGCGAAAACGACTTCGCAAGACACAGACAGCGAGACACAGCCGCGCTTCGTGCGGGCAAGAAATCGACAAGAACATGCGAGGCCGAGACAGGGTGCCACTGGCTCTGCCAGTGGCCGATAATCGCGGCCGCTTTAGGAATGAGAATAACCGCCACCGGTTGGCAACCATGGATTCCCGCATGCACAACATGCCCTACGAATCAGTGCACTGGCAAAGCCAGTGGCACCCAGATGCTGAGCACGAAGCATCAGAGATCTTCAAATCCGTTGCCGCAGGTCGTTACAGGACGATCACCCCCGTAACCCGAAACGTAAGTGAGGGGCACGACCAAACATGCTTCACCAACAAGTGGCAGTCTGCGTTAGCGCGTGCGCACATGCCGCACGACAATGGCCGACTTGAGGTGCAACCGCGGCTCAGCGGGAGCTTCGCCCTCCCGTAGAACGAAACGACGCTCGAACAAACGTTGAACATGCGTTGAACAAGATGCGTACATTCGTCAAACATCCGTCGAACATTTGCGGAACAAACGCCGAACGAATCGTGAACAAATGCCGAAAAGCGAGCGAAATCTAAGCCCGAGCATGATCACAGCAAAAGCGGTAACTGCCCGCAAGCGAACCGCTTACGACAATTCGCCGCTCGACTCGCTCAGCGAATCGTACGACTCCGAAGTTTTCGATTCGGCGCCAGAATTCGACATCGACGCGGAAACTTCACGGGCTAGGCCGGCCGCCTGGGAGAGAGCCTGCTGCTCCGCACGATACGACGAAGACTCCGACGAGGACGATGGGGCCTCTGCCGACTCGTCAGTCGCATCGGCTAACTCGCCGGCGGATTTCTCCGAGTCGAGACGAGCCAACAGGGCATTGAACTCGGTCGCCATGTCCTGCCACATATCGTTATCACGGAAGCGAATTGGCTTCACCTCTTCGCCAGCCGCCAAGCGTCGCAGGTCATTTCGCAAGCGAAGTGCCGGGCCAACAAAGCGATTGCTGGTCCGAACGACGTCGATCACGGCCATCGGCAGCAACAACACCGCGGCCAGGTATGCCGGAGCGAGCTCCGTGGCAATGGCCGCCGCGTGGCTGGCAAGGGATCCGGTATCGGTCGTGGCAACTCGCCAGAACAACAACATCGCACCAATCGCTACGAGGCAGCAGAACCATTGGCCAATGGCCCGAGAAACCAACAAGCTCTGAACGGGGCGATCGACGAAGTCCTGATTGCGGCGACGAAATGACATGATGCTGAGCCCTAAACAATATCGAGGCATAAAATTAGTGAGGCGAAGTATCTCAAGCCTAGCTCACCGCAGACAGCGGAGAGCGGAACTGACGCCTGGGTTATCGCCCGCGGACTGCAAGAAGAGCCCGCACGACCGGACTAACCGGACCGGCGCAGGCTTGAGCGGGGCTATTCCGGCGAAGAGCGTGATTAGAGGAGCTGCCTGGGGCGGCAGCATGAATTACCTGCCACAGGAGACATGGAGAAAGAAAGAACTCAGCGATGCCCCACACGGGCTGCCGCATGGCCCCGCTGAGCTACCGCATCGCAATGGTGCGGGCGAGCGGCCGCAGCACGTTATCGACAACGTAACCCTCGACCATTTCCTCGCAGGTCTTGGCGAGGCCATTGAGGGCATCGACGTAACTGGTCTCCGCCCCCAGGCTGCCATACTGTCGAGCGGTGAAGTAGACGCTGAGCTGTTCCTCGGGGAATTCGCCGGTTCGTACCTGATAGGCATTGGTCCGGCTCTCGATACTCATCCGGCACTGGACGCGGCATTCGTCATCGAGGGCCAACGTGACGGACGGTTCGTGGCTGATGAGGGTCGCCCCGGTGTGGTCCATAAACCGCTCCACAGCCGGACTGACGCCCAGGGCCTCGGCCACAAGCTGGCTGTGATTCCCGCGATAGGTGAAATCAAAGCCGAACAAGAGGTCGAGAGCCTCGCAATCGAGCGGACTGACCGAAAGCATGAAGGGAGCCAGATCGAGCATCAGGCGATGCTGAGCCATGGCGTCTTCGAGCGACTCCGGATTGATCTGACCGGAGCAGATACGGCGAGCCTCGATGCTGGTCCAGCGATAACGGCCCTGGCCCTTCTCCTCCTCAAGCACGAAGTCGCCCTTATCGCGGCAATAGAAATTGCGCATGGTTGGATAGGACTTCTGGACGCGCTCGAAGTAATGGAGCACGGACTCCCGGCTACGGGGAAGATCCATCTCCGTGGAGAGCGTCATATTGACGTAGAAATCATCCGCCAGGGACAAATACGGAGTCATCGACGTTACTTTCTCTGGGGAGCCACTGACGCTCGGCAAACCGTGACGGTCACGAGCCAGGCGTCAACGCAAACTTTATCACGAAATCGGCCCCGCGGGGGGCTGAAACCGGGCCGCAAAACTGCAACTATTAGGCTATCAGGAACCCACCCCCTTCGCCAGAGGACGCCGATATGAGAAGCGAACATGAGCCGCTAAACGGGGACATTTTCCGCACAAAACTAGGCTGGATAACAATCCTGGGACGGGGTGAGGTGCTAGCGGGCCTGCAATTTGGTGCCGCCACCAAAGAGGAAGCCAGGCGGCGCGTGACCGCGGAATTTGGGGAGGATATTGCCTTCACCAAATGGAATGAGCCGCTCGCCACGCGGCTAACGGAGTTTGCCGCTGGAGACGGCGGAGCGGACGATTTTCGCGACGTGAAGATCGACATGACCAGCCTTCCCCAATTCACGCGGCGAGTACTCCAGGCATGCCGCAAGATCGCCCCCGGAGAAACCGCAACGTACCAGCAGCTAGCCACCCAGGTCGGCTCGCCTGGTGCGGCCAGGGCGGTTGGCGGCGTGATGGCCAAGAACCGTATCCCGATCGTGATTCCCTGCCACCGCGTTCTGGGTACCGGCGGCAAATTAACCGGATTCTCCGCTCCAGGCGGATGCGATACCAAGCGACGAATGCTCGACCTCGAAGCCGGCAGCCTCGCTCCAACCTGCTAGAAACGTCGCGAACCGCCCCGTTTCAGCGATCTTGGCACACTATACAAGGCCGCAACTCGTTGCTAATATTTTGTGAAGTCTGGCAGGAGGCATCTCCGAAGTAGTTTCAGGCTGACGCACCCCTAGCTCAATTGGATAGAGCATCGGTCTACGGAACCGAAGGTTTCAGGTTCGAATCCTGAGGGGTGTATTTTTTATGCGCTCTGCCAGAGCCATCGGCTGATTTCTTGTGGCCGTCCTTTCTTTCTGCGTGCCCGTCCCGCTCAATATTCCCGCTCCGTGACCAAGCCAGGCAGCGGTACCGGGTACTTTCCGTCCGCGTCCGCCGTCAGCGGCGATGCCGAATCTAGCGTCAGCTGGTCCACCTGCGGTGCGAATTCGTGCTCATGCTGGAGCATATCCTTTCGCGTAATCGTCCGTCCGGTATGGGCCGCCATTCGTCCCATGGCCGTGATCAGGCTCGCCTCCGCCCCGCGCCGCGTCTCGTTATAGGGCCGGTCGTTGCGGATCGCGTCGATGAGATGGTCCCACTCCCGCTGGTAGGGATTGGGCTCGCGGCCCGCGAATCGCCAGATCTCGTCCGCCTTTACGAATCTTTGCCCCTTAAAGATCCGGCTCCGTGCCGGCGTGTGCCCTGCCGCGGAGATAATCGCCGAGCCCCGCGTCCCCTGGGCATAGCTGGCGAATTCGTTGTCACAGCCGGCAATGTTGCGGCCGCCGAGGTGCAACTTCGTGCCGTCGTCGAAGGTATATTCGACCGCGTAGTTGTCAAAGTTCTGGTCGACGTAGTCACCGCGATAGTGCCGCCCGCCGAGTCCCTTCGCCTCGACCGGCCAGGCTCCCTTCATCCAGCAGCATTCGTCGATGTTGTGGATCAGAAAATCGCTGAAGAGTCCGCCGCTGAGCCAGAGGAAAGCGTGGAACCTCTGCACCTGATACATCAGTTCGCTCATCTCGGCCGGCTTCCGCTTCGTGAACTCCTGAACCACCGGTCCGGTCACGCGGTAAGCTCGCAGCGAAGTTATGTCACCAATCTCGCCGGCGTCAATCCGTTCTTTTAGTTGTTCCCGCGCCTCACAGTGTCGACACATCAGGCCAACACCGATCTTCAGGTTCGTCTTCTCCGAACGATCCACCAATTCCAGAAACCGCCGCGTGCTCGGCCCGTCGACCGTGACCGGCTTCTCCATAAAGACGTGCAGGCCGCGATCCAAGGCGTAGCCAAAGTGCACCCAGCGAAAGGCAGGCGGCGTGGCGAAGATAACTACATCCCCAGGCCGGAGCACGTCCATTGCCTTCTCGTAGGCATCGAACCCGACGAAGCGGCGATCCTCCGGCACGTCGACCTGATCGGGCTTCATCTGGCTAAGATTCTTGTAGCTACTCGCGAGCCGGTGCTCGAAGACGTCGGCCATGGCGACCAGTTTAATCGGTCCGCCGTCTGAGCTACCCCTCTGGACCGATAGGGCGTCGATGGCCGCTCCGGAACCGCGACCTCCGCAGCCAATCAGGGCCAGGCGAATCGTATTGTCTTCCGCTGCGTGCACCGGATTGGCAGCCGCAGCGGCTAAGGTCGTGGCGGCGGCAACCTGCCCGGTGGTCTTAAGAAAATCGCGCCGCGTTTCAGGCTGCATATCGTTATCAGGCTTCATATCCAGGGTCTTATTCGATTCTGCGCTGGAATGTTCGGCAATTTTTTGATGCTTGTTCAACATTTGTTCGCATGATGTTCAACGTTTGTTCAATGCTTTTTCGGCAGATGTTCAACGTTTGTTCGGGCGTTGTTTTAAGTTGGCCTGAATATGGGTGCCACTGGTAGCTTGCTACCAGTGCAAATTCAATGCGAATCGGTCGTGTCCCTCGCTCACGCTTCGGGTTATGTTTTGGGCGTCATGCCCTACGAGAAAGTCACCGCCCTGCTCACGCTTCGCACTTAACCATCGGCCCTCCAAACTCGACCATCTGACCATTATTCCATTGACATACTACACGGACACCATCATGCACATTTGGGCCGATTTGTCAAACAAGAATGAGCCCCCTCGCGGCAACACACAACGGCCCCGGCCACGAGAAGAATCACGGCTACCCGCATACCCAAACACGCTGCGTGACCACAACAACGAGAATCGAATCGCCTAGCCATCCTTACAGGCAACAAAGAACTGATAACCGTACGCACTGCTGAAGCGACGTCGCATATCGATTTCGCGATCCGTCATGCCAACGATCGACAGCGCCGCTTCGTCACCCTCGTATTTCTGTTTGAGCGCCGGCAGCTTGGCCACCAAGGGAGCATAGTAATCGGTCCACCAAGCAGAATCGGGCAGCGTGAAATCATCGACGAGCTTGTAACCGCTGCCCGAGAGCATCTGCCGAATCGCCTCGACGTTGCCCATCGCCGGATACTCGCTGCCGAAGAATGCAGCCACTTCCTCCGGCGGCTCGTCGGTGAGCCAAACCAGTTCCGTGAAGGCGAGGTAGCCACCAACTCTCAATAACGGTCGCCACGCCTGCAACGCTTCCGAAACGCCCATGCAATAGGCGGCCCCCTCGGACCAGATCAGATCGAACGACTCGTGCGCAAACTCCAGGGCCGACATATCGGCATGCATCACCTTCACGCGATCCGATAGCGAAGCCTCACCTACTCGCTCCCGCAGCTGCTCGAGATACTCATCGCACGTGTCGACCGCCACAATCTTGCCGGCAGTCTTCTCGGTGAGCGTAAGCGTCTGCATTCCCGGCCCGCAACCGATATCCAGAATCGCCGCGTCGCGCGGAAGTTCGGCACAAAGGGAAAGAGCCTTGGCCGTACTACCGGCGTCGCCTGGCCCCTGCCTTGGCAGCCCTCGCTGCACTTCAAAGAAGACCTCTACCAGCCGCGGATCCATGTCGTTCATCAATAGCTTCTCCTAGCCTGCGTTCCGACGCGATTACAAGAACGCAGCGAGGGACGCGGAACATAGACGCTAGTTGTACCTGCGGAATTCAGAAAACAACAGATGCGGATGCTTCGCTGGGGGTTCGTCGGCAACCGTAGAATAGCCTGCCTGAAACTTGGGCAGGCAGGCAAACGCAAAGCGCAGAAGGCGGAAACTTCGTGCTATTACCGCCAACTGCAATTCAGCCGCATCCATAGGCAAACCAAGCGATTGTACGTTCCCCCAATACAAATGCCTCAATCACAACCGAGCGCGAACACGGCGGCGGCACGTCGTTTGCAAGGTTGTTCTCGATCGCTACGGCGACTGCGCCTTTCCTCTGGCCTTCGGAGGGCATTTTCGCGTGTCGCCTGACCTGACGAGATCGAACGTGAACACCAAGCAGCTAGTTAACCTTCCCGACGCCGCCTCGGAACGCGTGTCGATCTCGGCGCCGATCCGCAAAATGCTGATCGGCATTACCATGTTCGTCTCGATCTGCCTGGTCGCGGTCGTCGGATATGCAATGGCGGGCTGGCCGCTCGATGACGCAGTCTACATGGTGATCATCACGATCTTCGGTGTCGGCTACGGAGAAGTGCAGCCAGTGCAGTCTCCGACGTTGCGAGCGCTGACCATCATGGTCATCATCGCCGGCTACGCGGCAGTCATCTACACCGTCGGCGGTTTTATGCAAATGGTCATGGACGGTGAAATCAACAAAGTGTTGGGAGTGCGACGAATGACGAAGGAAATCGATCAGTTACGAAACCATACAATCATTTGTGGAGTCGGCCGCATGGGCTCGACGTTGGCCGAGCAGCTGCAGGCAGCAGGCAAACCGTTTGTGGTCATCGACTGCGATGAGCGGCGACTCCAGGCGGCCCGAGACCAGGGGTACCTGACTATCGACGGCGATGCGACCGACGAATTCGCATTGGAACAGGCGGGCATCGCCTGTGCGTCGACGCTAGCGACCGTCCTCTCGGGCGACGCGCAGAACGTATTCGTGGCGATCACGGCGCGCGCCATGAACGAGCAGCTCATGATTATCGCGCGTGGCGCAAACCCACGCACTGAGAAAAAGCTGCTCGGTTCCGGCGCCAACAAGGTCATCCTGCCGACGGCCATCGGCGCTTCCAAGGTAGCGCAGTTGATCATATCGCCAACCGCCGAGAACATGCTTGAGCAACTGTCTAGCCGAAATAACATGAACGACGAGTTGGGCCAGATTGGCCTGCAATTCGACGAATTGCGTGTCGACGAAAGCTCCCCGTTGGTCGACAAGACGCTGAGCGACATCGAGGTGCGCAGCAACCACGGCTTCCTGATCGTGGGCATTCGCCGCGTCGATGGTACCACACTGCTAAATCCACCAGCCGAGACGCAGCTAGTCACCGGCGACACCGTAATTGTCCTAGGGCACGACGACGACATCCCTCAACTCGCCCAGCGCTTCGTCGGTGCGGGAAAAATGACCTATCGCGGTGTAACGGTTGAGGGATAGATCGGCGCCGCGACTGTGGACGAAGAGTCACTTTAGCCGCCGATGGCTACTTCGAGATTGGCGAAAACGGGCTGGACCGATTGAGGTGATTTCGGAATTTTTGTAGCTGATCGGCGCAGGCCACAGCGACGCCCGGAGGCAAATTCTCTTCCAGCACGGCAAACACCTCGCGTCGTCCTTGTGTCAGCGTTTGCAATTTGATCTTCACGTTGTCCTTCGAGACGACCTTGAGAATGCCGTCCTGAGAACATTTGACGCGAGCAATGTCTGTCCAGTCAATCGAGCGCAGGCCGCCAAAGATGCCCTGGTATTCCAAGCCGTCGTCGGTGGTAAACACACGCATCTGAAACAGCAAAACGACGAACACACCAGACAGAGAAAAGAAAAGAGTCCCTCCCAGCATCGCACCCCAGAATTCGCCAGGAGTCTTGAAGGGCATTACGAGGCAAAGCGTAATGAATCCGATAAGCGCCGCACCAATAAACAGACCGAACCCCCAAGCCACCGATGGCGCGTAACGTATGAAGGCTGCCCCGGTCGAGACGTCGCGTGGAGCGGCTGCCTTCTGCGTTCGGGCCACGAGCGACAAGACCAAGCCAACAATTCCCCCTATGACGCCGAAGAGCAGAGTTCTTTCAAAATCGATAAAGCCGAACATAGACACAAATCACCGTTTCAATGGAGGAAGTGGTGGGCAACTTGCAGGAACAGGTCGAATGGACCTCTGGAAAATCGATGCTCTCTGCGGATCGACTCCGCCCGTGAAAATATCGCGCGATCAGCATGTCTACTCCTCGAGATGTCTACTCCTCGAGATGTCTACTCCTCGAGATGTCTACTCCTCGACGCGTTGAAAGCCGATCGTCGCATTCAGCTCGTTGTAGGTCACATGTAGTTTGCCGTCTTTGACCTCGTAAGCTCGCCGGAAGGTTTCGCCCGTGTTGCTCACGGCGACCATCACGTTACCGTCGAGTCGGTAGGTGCCTTGGTCGTTGACCTCTTGCACCCGTCCGTTCTGAAACGCCATTCGCGCGTAGCCGGCGTAATTGCCGTCAAGCTGGAGAATCACAGCCAACTGCATATCGATGCCCGACACGCGGCCCTGATAGATCCACTTGCCGGCAACTGCGGCGTTCGGCGATTCCGGTCGCTTCTCGTCATTGTTCTCGGGAATATTGAGCGGGGTAATCTTGTAGCCTTTGTCCTTGAGAAAGGTGTCCGACATCTTCGGCAGATCGAGCGGCCAGACGCCCTCGTCGCGCATGGCGTAGATGTCGGTGATGATGACCGGGCCCTTCTCTGCCTTGACAAGCTGTGCCTCACCTGCCTTGACCGCTTCAATAAATTGCCCCTCTTTCATCATGGTCGTCTCAACCGGCAGCCGGGTGCCCGAGGGAAGCCGCACCGCCATGAAGCAGTGCCCCGGCACCATGACGATGAAGGGACGCAAGCCGACTGCTTTGCAGGCGCTGGCATAGAGAATTGCCAGGTCGATGCAGGTACCGGCGCGATTTCGCAGCACGTCGCGACCGTACTTCACGTGTTGTCGCACTTGACCGTCGACCAGAAGGCCTGGTGGCGACTGATAGGCGATATTATTGGTCGCCAAGAATTGATGAATCGCGGCCACAAACTTAATCGCCTCGGCGTCCGTGAAAGCGGCGCCCGTGCCGCCGACCGATTGCGCAATCGCCCCGGCAAACTGCTGAATCACCGGGTCCTTTGCCGTGACGAACGAAGCTGCGATCATCCCGCCGTAGTCAAAATTGTCGTAAAAGTCGTGAGCTTCGTCGAGCGTCATGCTGGAATAGGTCACATCGTTGCGGGCCAATAGCTCCAAGCGACGGGTGTCAGATTCTTGCACCAATGTCCCGTCTGGATCACGATACTCCATTTCCATTTCGAGCGCGACCGGACGGGAGCCGGTTGCCGCTGCGACCTTGTCAATGTCGAGAATCGGAAAGAAGGCGTCTACGACTGTCGCCCCCGGTACGACTCTCGGTGATTTTTTCCATGGACTCCACGAGCTGTATCCATTAATGCGAAAACGAACGCGATAGTCGGAGACCGTGGTCGCGCCAGTGTTGCGGAACACCTGCTTGGCGGTCCAAAAGTAGGGAAACACGTCAAGCGAGTGCGACTTGGCTAACGACGACATAATCGAAGGCTTGGACTCCAGCTCGAAGTCGACCGAGGTCCGTGCGTTCGGTACGTCTGCCACGACCGGAAGACGATAGTCGATGCTAGGTGGGTTCTGCTTGTATCGCGCCTCGGTAGCGCCCTCAGGCAGTTGGATCTTGATCACCAACCGCGAAAGCCCCAGCTCGGACGTTTCCAACGTTGTGAAAACCAACTCCCGGTCACTACTGCTAACCACGTCGACATCCGCGTCGGACTCGAACAAGATTCGCCAGCGGTCGCCCTTGAGCGCGCGAGCGATGCCTCGGTGGTTGTACGTGAGCGTGAGTTCACGGCGATCGTCGTTGAGCTGACCGTCGACGTCGTCCATCTCCGCCCAATGATGTCCGGCCCCCAAGCGGCGTAGGAGAACCGTCATCTTGCCATCCATTTCCTTCGCAAAGCTCTCCTTTCCTTCCTGATACATCTCCTCCGTAGGCGCCGTGGCGACGAGACTCACCTGGCCGTCGCCGACCTTATCGATCGAGATCACGCGTTCCAATTGTAGGATCTGCGAGTCTTCGGCCCGGGCGATGCGCTCGGGCAGTATCCCAAGCAGGACCACCGGCAACCCCGACAGCACTATGAATAAGCTTCGCCGCGTGAGCATCGAGTCGATCATCGCGTCACCTCCGAGAATTGGAATTGGTAACTTGAAGAGATGAGCATGCACGCCACCCGCGACGCCCGACTCCCCAAGACCTTCGCGCACGTTCCCTCGCGGTCAACAGAATTGCCACCGCATAAACAACAATTCAATTTAGCGATCGGGAAGAACTTCGTCAAAAAGAAACTTTGACATGAGAAAGGTACATCTGTCCGTCACTGCGTTCGAGGAAAGCTAGGCCATCATCTTCTTGAGCCGCGTGAGCGCTCGCGCGTAGCGGATGCTGGCCGCTTTGGCAGAGATGCCAAGCGCGGTGGCAGTCTCCGTATTGCTGTGACCCTGATCGTGCCGCAAAGCGATCACGCGCCGGTCACATTCGCTGAGCCGAGCGACGGCATTACCCAGTTGCTCGGCGAGCTCTTCATGAACCGCATGCTGCGATGGCGGCTGGCTCCGTTGCTCCGAGGTGCCGACGAACCGCGCATTCTGCCCGACCAGAATTCCACCGCGGTCGGTCGATACTTCACGGTGCAGATCCCGTTTCGCGGTGGCCAAATGATGCCGGTAAAGATCGATCATCGTTTGCCGCACGACGAGCCGCAGCCACAAGAAAATGAGCGAGTGATTTCGGGATGCTGGACTTGTAGGTCGGCTCGTTTCACTCCCGTCGAACCGGAGCCGCCGTGAGCCGATCCGTTCATCGGCCCCAATCCATTCATCAGCAAAGTGATCGAGCCGCCTGGCCGCGTGCAGGTACGACTCCTGCAAGACATCGTCTTCGTCCAGGCGGCGACGGAGCCGGGCGTCCATTCTCGCGGCAATGATTCGCAGTAGCGGATCGTGGTAGATACCGAACGCCTGACCGAGCGCGTCGACATTGCGATTCCGTAAGGCGTTGACCAAGCGACGTTCGTCGCGCACGCTGAGCGCCAAAGGGCAGCTAGGCCTCATCTCTGCACCCTCTTCCTATGGATCGATTTGCCGCCTGCCTAGCCGCAGGCAAAGCGGCTCTAGGACACGAGCCCGTCTCTCTGCGGCCGGTATTTTGCGAATGCAATTTTGACTTCACCTATACAAACCCCGGGGTGGAAAAAAAGTTTCGCGGCCAGTTGTAGATTTTTCAGACAAATCCCGTTCTACATCGTGGGCCAGGCAAGGGTTTCATTTCTAAGGGCCTTCAACCGGTCGGAGATCGATGACTTCTGCGGCGATTCGTCGCCGCGGGGGCATCGACGATCGGTCGAAGGCCCGAACCAGGGCGATTCCGCCTGCGACATTCGTCACTTTCAGGGGTTCGAGAGGAGGCTCACGGTGGACAAGAGAACGAAGAGAGAGATACGCGCCGAGCGCCGGCGAAAAGCACAACCAGGCCGCGTCACACGACTGGCCCACGAGACATTGGAAGAGCGACGGCTACTGGCGATCGACACGATGACACTTGGCTTGATGGCTCCACCCCCGCCGCCCGTTGAGGCTGCGGCCATGACGTCGGAAGTCGCGCCGATCGACGGTGTCGGCAACAATCTCGACAACCCTGACTGGGGTTCCGCCGGGATCCAGCTGCTTCGCAACACCACCGTCGAATACGCCGACGGTATCGACGACCCGGCGGGAACCGATCGACCGTCTGCCCGGGAAATTTCCAATGCCGTTTCGGCTCAGAGCGAGTCGATCACAAATTCTAATTCCATGACCGACCTCGTCTGGCTATGGGGACAGTTCATCGACCACGACATCGACCTGACCGTGGGAGCCGATCCGACGGAGACATTCAACATTGAAGTTCCGACGGGCGACCCGCACTTCGATCCCTTCGGAACTGGCACGGTCGAGATTGGGCTAAGCCGCTCCGACTACGACGAAGTGACTGGCCACTCGTTCGACAACCCGCGGCAGCAGATCAACTCGATCACCGCGTTCCTCGATGGTTCGGTGATCTATGGAAGCGACGCCGAGCGGGCGGCGGCCTTGCGGAGCTTCTCTGGCGGACGGATGGCGACAAGCGACGGCGACCTGTTGCCGTTCAACACGGCCGGACTCGACAATGCTGGTGGACCCTCGGACACGCTGTTCCTGGCGGGCGACATTCGCGCCAATGAGAACGTGGCACTAACCGCGATGCACACCGTATGGGTGCGGGAACACAACCAGCTGGCCGACGAGATTGCCGCGGCTAATCCGACGCTCTCCGATGAAGAGATCTATCAGGCAGCCCGACGGATCGTGGTCGCGCAGTTGCAAGCGATCACCTACAACGAATGGCTGCCGACGCTCCTAGGTCGCGGGGCAATCGGTCGCTATCAAGGTTACGATGCGACGGTCAACCCTGGCATCGCGAATGTCTTCTCAACGGCCATGTACCGCTTCGGCCACAGCATGCTCTCAAGTGAGTTGCTGCGGCTCAACAACGACGGCACCACCGCCGCCGAGGGTTCGCTGGCCCTGCAAGACGCCTTCTTCGCCCCCGACGAACTGACCGAGCATGGCATCGATTCGCTGCTCCGAGGGGCTGTCGAAAACCTGGCTCAGGAAATCGACACCCAGGTGGTCGACGACGTGCGGAACTTCTTGTTCGGCCCTCCTGGAGCTGGTGGCTTCGACTTGGCAAGCCTGAACATTCAGCGTGGGCGCGATCATGGGCTGGTCGACTACGCCCAGGTTCGCGTTGATTATGGTCTCGCTCCGGTGACCAGCTTCGACGCGATCACCTCCGACGTGGAACTTGCCAACAAGCTTGAGCAGCTCTATGGCGACGTGAACAACATCGACGCCTGGGTTGGTGCCCTGGCGGAAGATCACTTCCACGACGCCAGCATGGGTGAGCTGGCCTACACGGTGATCGCCGATCAATTCACGCGAATTCGCGACGGCGACCGATTCTGGTACCAGAACACGTTCTGCGGTGAAGAGTTGCGAGAGATCCAGGCGACGACGCTAGCCGACGTGATTGAGCGCAACACGAATCTGACCGATTTGCGCGACAATGTCTGGACGACGGGAGGTGACCAGGACAGTGGACGACCTGATCGCCCGCAGCGACCACCCTTCTTCCATCGTCACGATGAACCGGGACCACGACCGGCAGCTCATCACGCTCACCACCATCACCGGCATCATCATCCGAGGAGGTCTGAGCAAGAGCCGGTGGAGCCGGCGGGCGATCCTTCTGTTGTGGTAACGGCAGCCGACGAGGTGTTTGCGGAAATGGCCAGGCGAGGTCCACGACGCGGTGCACTCCTTGGCGATACTCTGACGAGCGGCGAACCGGCCGCGCCGTCAAACATGTCTCCGACGTCGATCGATGCGGCGATGGAGGAGCTGTTCGGTGCGATGGAAATGGAGCGCCGCCGTCGTAGGTAGTACCGTCGGCCGTAGTATTGACGACAGGGGACGGCAGGAGGCCGTCCTGCAGCAGCGCCACCTAGGTTGCCAAACAACAGAATCTTGTTGTCAGGTTTTTCTCCAAATCCGTGCATAGGAGGGCGAGGCACGCGTACGAGCCATGGCTACACCGCGAGTAGACGTACCACAAACACGTAGGTCAGGCTGTGCCTGACGGAATCTCTTTGGTTCCCTCGCTGACGCTTGGGGCTAAGTTTATCGGGTGCCATGCCCACGTTTGCGTGGGCATGTGATTTAACATGCGACGGAAGCATGCTCACCAGGGGTGAGCATGGCACCCAAGATGGAGACTTTAGTTCCCGCATGCACAGCATTCCCTACACCTTGCACTGGCAGAGCCAGTGGCACCCAGGGATAACCCCCAAACGGTCGTTCATTTTTCGACAGGATTACAGGATGAGACAGGATCCATTCATTGCATCCGCGTCGATCCTGTTCATCCTGTCCAAAAAAGAAATACTGAGGGGCGTTCTATGGGATTTCCGGTTCGTGCGACGGACAAGCACCAGTCGCACCTACGGCCAGTACATCAGGATCACTACGCCGCCGGCGAGCGACAGTCCGAACACCAGGGCGATTCGGCCCAACAAACGCCCATTTCCCAGCACGGCAACGGCGCCCGCCTTGAAGATCAGGTTCGACATTGCCCCGATCAAAATCATTCGCCAGCCGGTATCGATCGACAGCCCTTCGGCCTTGATCAGTTGCACGGTGGAAAGCGTGATTGCGTCCATGTCCGTTAGACCGGAAATCGCGGCTACGAGATAAAGCCACTCGTCGGAGAGATTCTCTCGCACCGCGGCCACGGCGAACAGAACGACGCCGTACAGGATTCCGAAGATGATTGCCGCCTTTAAGTCGGAAGGATCTTCGTCCAGCAAAACTTGCTGCTCTTCCTTCCTCGTGCACACGTAGAGTATGACGCAGATGATCGTCATCCAGCCCATCATGACTGCCAAAGGGGCAACCAACTTTGGCAAGATGCTGGGGCCAACGACCGCGACCTCGATAATCACGCGGGCGAACACAATGGTCGAGGCGATCATGATCACGATACTCGCCAGGCCGGCCGCTGACGGAACTTTCTTCGACCGCCGGCTGTAACTAACAGTCGTCGCGGTGCTTGAAATCAGGCCGCCGAGCACCGAACTTAGCACGGTTCCTGCCCGCGTGCCGAGATATTTCGATGCCAGATAACTGCCTACACTGATGCCGCAGATCAGCACGACCATTAGCCAGATCTCGAAGGGATTGATCACCTTGTAGGGACCGTACCCTTCGTTCGGCACCAACGGCAAAATCACCAGGCCGATTAGCACCAATTGAAAGATGGCGCGGATATCTTTCTCGCCAATGCGATCGACGAAGCCGTGTAGCATGCCTTTCCATTGCAGCAGCACGGCCACGACACCGGTCACGATGATCGCCAAGATCGTTTGGTCAACCGAGAGTGCCACGCCGACGATGTACATGATGAGCATGCAGACCTGGGTGGTCAGTCCTGCCCGTGATCCGGCCCGTGCTCCCGCCCGCATCGCCTTCGCGTGGCTAGCGACCGCGGCCATCGCGCCGATCGCCACTAGCCCTGCCACAACCAGCCAGTAGCCAAACGGATCGGTCAACAGCCCGACCATCGTGCCGAACATGGTGATCAGCGTGAACGTGCGAATGCCGGCCACGCGAGGCGCGGTCCATTCACGCTGCAATCCGACCAGCAGCCCCAGGCCGATGGAGAGCGCGAGTTTTTGAGCAACGATCCAATCCATGCGATCGCCTACCCTCTTGCTGAAAAAAGGCAACGAATGCGGAGCCGTCATGAAATCGGCTGCCGCGCCGTTGCGATAATCGAACCCGGCAGATGACCTATTTCAATTATAGATCAAAGGCGACTAAGAACAGTGGTGGCAAGCTACCTATTTCGCGGCTGTTTGATCCGCAGCGGCCGCCGGTTCGTCGTTGTGCATCTGCATCCCCTTCAACATTTGCAAGAAACAGGCGGCCGCGATGCCGGCCGTGCCAAAGACCATGGCCATCACCATGATCTGGTAACGGACAGCATCGTTTGGGTTTGCGCCGGCAAGGATCTGGCCAGTCATCATGCCGGGAATGGAAACGATGCCCACGGCAAACAAAGTGTTCGTATTGGGAATCAGTGAGGCGTGCAAGGCAATTCGTCGTGCCTCGATATAGCCGATGCCGTTACGAGTTTCAGCGTAGTATCTCTCGGCGACCAAGCTGACCGCATTCATGGCGCTGGCAAAGATCATTCCGGCCAAGGGAATCATCTTCGATGGCAAGAACCAAGGCTCGAGCATGAGCACCCCCTGCGTGACAATGGCCAAGGTAGTGACCCCGGCAACGGCTATCGACGCAAATGCCTTGAGCAGGAGCCTTCCTCGATCCGCCTTGAGCGGCCGCAGCGCGATCCAGCTAGCTGCCGAAAGCATGACGCCGAGCGCTGCGAGCACCAGGGCGACTTCATTCTTCTCAATGAGGAATGCCAACACGTAACCAACAACCAGCAACTGGCCGATCATGCGGACGATTCCGTAGACCGGCGTGACAACATCGTCTCCCCAGCGGAAGAGAATGATCAACACAACCACAACCGGCACGAAGGCGAGCGCCAAATTGGCGAGCGGAATCATTGGGATACTTGCAAGCATGGCAAAGTCCCGTGGCTTGAAAATGAGCAATTGGAAAACAACGCCACCATAGAGCAGACGCGGCAGTGAATCCAGCTATCACAAACCCAGACGCTGATTATCTCTTCAACCGGGCCGACAAGCGACGCCTTACTACTTTTCGCCGGCCACCGCTTCGGCGATGTTCCGCGAGTGATCACGCACGCGGACGTAGGCATTCAGCGAGGCCATGAAGGCGACACCCACCGATGGAGCGATCTCATCCGAGCTTAGCGTCTCGAGATGCTCGGCACGCATCTTCTTGATTTCGGCACGAATGTGCTTACCCATCGTGTCGAGGTGCGGCCCGATTGCGCCATTCCGGTGACCAAACGCCTCATTCACAACATCGACATACTCGGCCGTCAACTCGTGCAGCTTCTTCAAGTGGGCGAGTTGAGCCTCGGTAAACCTGAGCCCGTCTTTGTGCAACCGACGGCGGAACTTCATGATGTTCGTGATGTAATCGCTCACCGACTCGTATTCGTCGGCGATCCGCACTTGCAGTCGGGCTTCTTCCGCCACCGCGTGCGTGACATTGCCCGAAAGCAACTTGGTGATGAACACCGCCACTTCGTCCTGAATATTGTCGAGCACCTTCTCGCGACGGGTGATGCGATCCATCAGGGCCACGTCCGGCGTCTTCTGATCGAGCAGCGTACGGAGCCACTCCAGCATTTTGTGGCAACCGTCGCCCATCTTAAGAATTTCGGCCCGCGACTGTTCGATCGCCAAGGGCGGCGTATCGAGCATACGAATGTCGAGGTCAGTCAGGTGCGGCTTCTCCTTGAATTCCTTCGATGGCACCATCCATTCCAACAGTCGCGCGAACAAAGGCAGAAACGGCAAGAAGAGCAGCGTGTTGGCAACGTTGAAGATCGAATGCGTAGCGGCAATGGCGGCCGTCGTGTGCGGGTAGACCTCGGCCGTCTTGCCGTCGCTATTGGTCTGCTCCACCATTTGATTGACGTCGCCTGCTCCGAACGACGGCTCAAATCCTACCGATTCTAGCACGCTCGCCGTCGATTCAATCACCGTCGGCACGAGCTGTACATACCAAGGAAATAAGATCGTGATCCAAATCACGCCGGTGACGTTGAAGATCGTATGGAAGTAGGCAGCCCGCCTGGCATTCACGGTGGCACCGATCGAAGCGAGCATGGCCGTGATCGTGGTGCCGATGTTCTCGCCAAGCACGAGAGCCGCGGCGGTTTCGTAGGAAATGATGCCTTGGAATGCCAACGAAATCGTAATTCCGAGCGTTGCCGAAGAAGACTGCACCAACATCGTCAGCACGCAACCGGCAAGTACGCACTTCCAGATGCCCAAAAAACTGTCAGCCTGAAAGCGTTGAAACCAGGCTTCGAATTCCGGCATGTCCTTGATGCCGGCACAAGCGTCCTTCATCAACTCCAAGCCAAAAAAGACCATGCCGACGCCCATCAGCGTGAGCGCCCAGAATCGCCAGCGGTCTCCCTTGATGAACAAGTACGCAAGCGCCATGACGCCCAATAGCGGCAGCCCATATTTGCCAATCTTGAGCACCAGAATCCAACCCGTGATCGTGGTACCAATATTTGCGCCCAAGATCACGCCAATTGCCTGATTGAGCATCATCACGCCACTGTTGACCGAACCGATCACCAGTACCGTGGTAATCGAACTCGACTGCACCACACAGGTCACAATCGTTCCAACACCGGTCGCCATCAGCCGATTGTTGGTCACGGCGCTAATCATCTTGCGAAGACTGTCGCCGGCAACCGCTTGCATACCGTCGGACATATTCTTCATGCCCAACAGAAAGATGCCCAAACCGCCGATAAGGCCAAACGCAATTTGTAGTTCCACGAGAGTCGTCCTTGATGCCTTAAAGCCGTCGTTAAGATGCGGTTTAGAAACGATGAAGAATCGGCGTATGCGGGCGGATTGTACCAGCTGGCCCGCTGGCTGCTAGGAGGGGCGAAGAGATGGGAAAATTCGCCTGGAAAAGAGGGGGAAACGGGCAGAATATCCGCTCGTTTCGCCGCTCAGAAGCGAAACCCGCCCCCGAACGAACGGTCACATGGGACTCCACAAATTCACGCATCCTACTGCGTACCGAAATACGACCACTTTCAAACCGAAACCCGAAACGTAAGTGAGGGATCCTAGAAACAGACCCTGCGACGCAGTAGCGTCGCTCCGCTGCATCGATCTCACCAGATCGCTGGCAGGAAATAGACCGCGGTGCCAAATGAGAAAATGGCGAACGAACAACGTACTAACGCGAAGTTTAGCCTCCAGCACCTCTCGGCGCCCTTTCCTGGCCATCAAGTACATATTCGACGGCCGCCTCTAGGCTTTCGTCGTCCCAGAGGTAACGAATACTCCCGCGCTCTGCCCACCATTTTTGACGCGCCATGTCGGAAACCTCCTTCAGACGACGCGTCGCCCATGCCTTGAGGTCCATACGCAATCTCCTTGGATGAGTTTCCGCAGCAGAAACAACAACGTGAACGTGATTCGACCAACAGTTGACCGCGTACAATTTCCACCGTCGTCGTCGACACGTCTCACGGATCTGCAGCTCGACTTCCTGTCGCTGTAACTTTTCTAACCGACACGCGTCGTCAGTCATTCTGGCCTTCGCCTCTATTTTCCGAACCGGGTCTGGCAGACGCCATCCTATCTGATATTCGTTCCATCCCCGCTCGTCGCCTGGCAGCCATGTCCCGTACGTCACCCATGTCAGAAGAAAGCCAACGGGACTATCTCGGTAGACTGCCATGATCTCTTGGATGCGCGTTCGTCAAGGACTCCAAACGAAGCGTCGCTGGCGCGACGCCCGATTTCCCTTGTCCCCTCGCTTACGAATATATTTTGCAGTTTGTCGTAAGCTGAAAGACCTCAACCCGTATATACGATTCATAACAGTGGAGCGACGCTAACGCGTCGCATGTTGTTAGCTAGTTCCCTCACTAACGTTTCGGGCTAAGCATGTCAGGCTGCCAAACGACTTACAGCAATCTGTGAGACATCCTGTTACGCTTCGGGTTTTGGCTTCGCTGTAACCGGCCAATACTTTTCATGAGCAGCCCCCTACCTGCTCATCGAGAGATTTTGCTGTCCCTAGCAGTCCCCAGGAACTTCACCGCACGGTCTGGGAAGTCGGTGAAGATGCCGTCGACGCCGACCTCGAAGAAGAAGATCCGCAGCACCTCGTCGAAATCATCACTATAGGGTGGCGGGGAATCGATGCGGAACGTGTACGGGTGGACGACTAAACCTGCGTCGTGGGCGAGCTTCACCAGACCCGTATCGCGCCAACGACCCGACTTCGCCTCGCGAGTCTGCGGATCACCACCGCCCGCATCGGCACTCCCCTGCACTTCTGCGACCAGGTGCGGCATCCATGGCCCGATCCCATCGGCATAGCTGGCGATTTCCTTGAGACCTTCGGCCGTTCGTAGATGGTCGTAATCGGTGGCCGCTTCGTTCCAATCGTTTTCGCCAATCAGCTGTACAAGCCGGAGCTTCGTTCCCAGTTCTGTGCGCAGGCGTTTGCATTCTGCCGCATCGAAGCATTGCACAACGACATTGTCGTCACGGTCTTGGTAACCGTACTTGGACAACACTTTCAAGACGATCTTGCTGATGTCGTGTCCCTGTTGTCGATGCCAGGCGGGCGACTTGATTTCCGGATAGATCCCGACATCGCGACCGGTACTCTTGTTGAGACCTTGAACCAGCTCGATCTCTTCGGCCAAGGTCGGAACGCTGAAACTTCCTTGTCCGACGGGAAATCGGTTGGCGTACACCGCCTTGGCGGTTTCCCGATCGAAACGCTCGGAGACATTCAGGCGGCGAATCTCAGCGAGCGTAAAGTCGATCGCATAAAAGCGACCGTCGTCACGAGCCCGCTCCGGATAGACTTTTGCCACATCGGTGACTGTGTCGAGATGAATGTCGTGCAGCACAATCGGCACGGCATCTTTCGTGAGCACGACATCTTGCTCAAGAAAATCGGCTCCCATGGCGTGGGCCAGCGCCTTGGCTGGCAGCGTATGCTCCGGCAAGTAGCCACTGGCACCGCGATGGGCGATGACGACCTTCTTCGCGGGACTATCTTCCGCAGCCGCGGGCGGCGACGCGGCGGAAAGTACCAGCGCCGGCAGGCACAACAAGACCAGGCAGAGAACCAGTGTGTCCATGAGCAACTTCACCTTTCGCGGTGCGTGCGGCATCTTCTTCTTCCGAGTTAGACAGCAGTTGCCGCAGCTGCTGGCCTCGGCTTCACCAGAGCCGCCATGACCAAACCGGCCAGCGTCCAACCGACGGCCAGATCGACCACGAACATCAGCGTGTAGTGCGCGGGGAAGCCCATCCAATTCCAGTACGCCCCATGTGTGACGATCGCGGCAAACAGTCCCAGCCCGAGTACGAATCCGACGCGACCGAAATAGTTGCAACAACAACCGGCAGTGCAAGACAACAAGCAGGCCGCGAGTCCGGCCGAAGCGATATTCAGCACCAGTCCCCGAACGATCATGTTGACCGACATCGAGGGCGCCCCTTCAGCTCGATAGTAAATCGTGAACAGCGGACCGGCCGCGTGTCGTTTGCTAAACGCCGACTCCGGGTCCATGGCCTCCTCGTTGTTACTCGGCCAGGGGCGTGTATAGACGCCACTCTCAAGATTCTGCGACTTTAGCGCCGTGGTAACGGCATTAGGATTGGGAAGCGCCCCCATCGTGCCTTCGTGAACGCCAAAGGTCATCCAAGACATGAACACCCAGGCGTGGTAGACAACTCCGCCTAAGATGGCCGCAAAAATAATTCGTAACATCGGTCCGCCCTTTGCCTGGTGAATCGTCCTAAATTTTTGACTCCGTGACAGGAAGCAAGCCGCGCCTGGCCTCGTTTTGCCGAGGATTTTCGCCTGTCCGGCACGTACCCTACCGGCCTGCTATGATACCCCATACGATGATAATCACCTCGTGAGATTTCCGAGAATTTTGCCCCTGGCCTTCGCGCGAAGGCCCTGCACCCATCACATGCCAGAGGTCCTGCCTTGAAACGCCACATCGCCCCGCTTGCCTTGTTGATAACCGTATTCGCGTTTTCTTTCGCTGCGAGCGCCTCGGCCGACGAGCCCATCAAGATTCGCTTCAAGAAGGTGCAGCTCGACTCGCAGTTCCGTAGCGAGGGGGTCGCGGTCGGCGACTTCAACAAAGATGGCAAGAATGACATCGCCGCCGGGTTCGTGTGGTACGAAGCGCCCGACTGGAAGATGCACACGATCACCAGCGAAATCCCCTCGGGAAATAACGCGGTGCTCGGCAAACCGTTGCACTACAAGCCGAAGGGTTACAGTAATTCGTTCAGCAACTACGCCGACGACGTCAACGGCGACGGTTGGACCGACCTGATCGTGGTCGACTTTCCCAGCCGACCCACGTGGTGGTTCGAGAACCCCAAGGAGCCCGGCAAGGAGTGGAAGAAGCACCTCGGCACGCCTGTGACGAACAATGAAAGTCCTGCTTATGCTGATGTGGACGGAGACGGCGTGAAGGATCTTGTCGCCGCCTTCGCTCCTAGCACGGCGGTCGCCAATGGCGAAGAACGACAGATGGGTTACTTCACCCGGGGCCAAGATCCAACCGCGGCCTGGAAGATTCACCCCGTGTCGGTCAAAGGTGCCCCCGGTTGTCGGATGTACTACCACGGACTTGGTGTCGGCGACGTAAATAGCGACGGCCGCACTGACATCCTTTGCAGCGATGGATGGTGGGAAGCGCCCGAGAAGCTCGACACCGGGCTATGGAAGTTCCACAAGGCGGGCTTCGGCCAGAAGGGCAAAACGCCGCAGGACGAACACCTGGCTTCGCACATTCACGTCGATGATTTTGACGGGGACGGTGATGCGGACGTGCTGGCTGCCAGCCCTCACAGCTATGGCATCTGGTGGCACGAACAACTGGCCGACGGCGGCTGGGAGCGACACGAAATCGACACGAGCTACTCGCAGACCCACGGCGTCTGTGTGGCCGACATCAACGGAGACGGACTGAAGGACTTCGTGACCGGCAAACGCTGGTGGGCCCACGGCGGCGGCGATCCTGGCGGCGGTGAACCGGCCGTCTTCTGCTGGTACGAGCTGACGCGGCAAGACGGCCCCGACGGCAAGAAGCCCAACGACAAGAAGAAGAAGGTGAAGTGGGTCCGTCATCAGTTCGACCACGACAGCGGCCCCGGCACGCAATTCCAAACGGCCGATGTCGATGGCGACGGCCTGGTCGACATCATCACGTCGAACAAAAAGGGCGTGCACTACTTCCGACAAGTGCGGGAGTAAAAAGCAAAGCCAGCGATTCGTTTACGGCTACTTCCATCGGCTGGCACACGGCATAACGGCAAGCCGCTTATTGACACCCATTCTGGCACACGCTAGCCTGACGGCAACCGGTGCATTTGCGCCGAATCGTGGGTAGATACGGGGTTCGCCAATTACGCAAAAGCCACCCGGAATCTCTGGGCAGCATCACACAAAGATGCTGTTCGTGACGGAGATTTCAGGTGGCTTTTTTCGTCTCTATATCGGCGTTGGGGATCCGCGTTGCTTACCAGCCTGGTTGTCTACGTACGGTCAACCGAAAGTAGAGATCGACGCACCACTATTGGGAGGAAAGTTGCCATGAAACGATTGGGAATCTGCATTGCGATGACGATAGCCATGACCTCGAGTTCCTATGGCGTTCCGTTGACTTTCTCCGACGAGGCCACGTTCTTAGCAGCTGCTAGCCCGGTAACACTTGAAAGCTTTGAATCACTGACGCTCGCGGTCGCGTCGAATCCTCCGACCGACGTGGGCCCCTTTACGGTCTCGTCCAACAATCACTACGGCATCACCGCATCTCTATACAAAGGAATGCATCCGACCGATGGCACGAACTACCTGCGAGCGTTTCATCCGGAAGGCTCGACAACTCTCCCGAGCGTCTTAACGTTTTCGTTCGACACGCCGGTCCTTTCCTTTGGCGTCAATATTACGGACTTCGGCGAAAGCCCTGTGATCGACGCGCAGCTCACCTTTGGCAACGACTTAGGACAAGAAGTTGTCATCGACGAAACAATCGTGTCGCCGCCCAACCCCGATGGCAACGCGATGTTCTTTGGATTTATTGGCGACGCTCCGTTTAGCACCGTCACGATCACTGCAATCTCAGGGGACGGTGTGGGTTACGACGAGATATACTTCCAGTCCGTTCCCGAACCTTCGTCCATTGCGATGGCGACTCTCGGGCTACTTGGTCTGGGTGTCCTAATCTGGCGAAGGCGTTAAGAGCCTAGATTCGTCACACAAAATAGGTCGCCAGTCGCAGGCCAACGATAAGCAGAATGCAGCCGACCAGGCTCCAGCGTAGGACTCTCGCGCTTTTTGTCGCAAACCAGCCGAGGACGGATACGCCGACTACCAGCGGGATTGCAATCGACCAGATCGTCCTGGACGCCTCCGGGGGCGAAAGCTGTGGACAGAACTCCGTCACCAGCATGGCGGTCGCCACCACGGCCCCGATACCTCCGCCGAGCACCCAAAAGATCATCCCGTACGCGCGGGCTATGCGTTGTCGGCGCATGAACTCTTTGGCGGCCGCCTCCATTTCGGCCGGATCGGTGACGCCGTTCATTTTGTCAGGGCTCATGTCAAATACTCCTTCGCGTGAATGTTCGGAACGAAACGGGGCATGGACGGGGGCGTCCGCACCGCCACTCCTTCTTGAAGTGGCAAGCACGTTGGCACCCACTGCTTTCCCCTAGCGAAGAACGCCGGCGTTTGTGACAGGCCAGGCGGAACTGCAAAAGAGTTGCAAAACAGATCTCGCAATTGCGGTGGCACTACCACCAACGGATCGTATAATCAGCAGCAAATTTCGCTGTCCCGAAGGAGGCAATCATGTCCCAACAACGTCAACAATCGATGACCCCCGACGACGCCCTGGCCGAACTCCGCGCCGGAAACAATCGCTTCGTCGACGGGCAAATGCAATCTCGTGACCTGATGGCCCAAGTGCATGAAACCGCCTCGGGGCAATATCCCTTCGCGGTCGTGCTCGGCTGCATCGACTCCCGTGTTCCGCCAGAGGTGATCTTCGACCAGGGAATCGGCGAACTCTTCTCCCCACGAATCGCCGGCAACTTCGTCAACACGGACATCCTCGGCAGCATGGAATTCGCCACGAAGTTGGCAGGCTCCAAACTGATCGTGGTCCTCGGTCACACAAGCTGCGGTGCCGTTAAAGGGGCCTGCGACTGTGCTGAACTCGGCAACCTGACGGACATGCTTCAAAATCTCAAACCGGCGGTCGATGCCGTGAACGATATTCCAGGCGAGCAGAACTCGTCGAACGCGGAATACGTGCAAGCAGTCGCCGAGTGCAACGTCGTTCAGACCGTGGACGAGATTCCGCTACGCAGCCCGGTTATTCGCGAGCTGATGGAAGAAGGCGCCGTCAAAGTCGTAGGTGCGATGTACGACGTGGCATCCGGCCAGGTACGGTTCCTCGACTAAAGAACGAGGACTAGCGAACGGGATTCCGTAAGCGGCGGCACGATCTATTGCTGCGCGCTCTCATCTCTAACGCAGTTTCTTGTCGCTGCGCACGTGGTGCGCCTGCGCGCCTCTTGCGGCGTCCGTTTCTTGCCGGCGAGAAACTATTTTCTTTTTTCTCGATTTCTTTGTGGGGTTCGTGGTGACTTTGGACATGTAGGTGGTAGAGCCGCCTAGCCGGCCAGAGACAACACCCTCCTACTTCCCTCCGCAACCTCTTCATAAGGAATTCGTGAAATGAAGAAGCTCAAGAAAGTCTCGTTGTTGATTGCAATCGTCGCCCTGGTTTTCGTCGGTGTCGCTGGCACAGGAGATACCGCTGAAGCCGGTGACTACGGCTGGAAACCACCCAAGTGCTGGCGTCCGCCCATTCGTCCGCCGGTTCGCCCGCCGATCCATCCGCCAGGCCGCCCGCCTGTTTGCTGGCCCATCCGTCCGCCGGTGCGCCCGCCCATTTGCTGGCCGATTCGACCACCAGTCCGACCGATTTGTCCTCCGCCTTGTTACCGTCCACCCTGCGACGATCACTACCCCACGCCAAAGTACGACGTGCGAACGACTCGCCAATGGCGTCCCTAGTTTCCTCGTGTTAACTGTGTGAACTTGGCCCCGCCTGGACGCTTCCCCTTTCCCTTTCCCCAGTCCAGGCGGGTGCCAATCCTCCCTGACCGTTTCCCTCCCCAACCGTCCTATCCCAGGCGTTCTTCATAGATCCTAACCGCTTCGGCCGGTGAGAGAGCTACGGCTTCCTTGCCGGCCGTTGTCGTTCTAGAGGTGCTTGAGCCGCTTTCTCAGGCATTCCGGGAGCCAGACCCAAATTTCTTCTAGAAAGGTGTTGCGCATGTGGGGTTCTTTCCGCTCTGGAACATGTAACGAGTAAGGAAAGGAAAGAACGATGCCAGACGGTAAGAGAAAACGACGAAGTTCAACGAATAAGGCCAAGCGAGAATGGTACGCCCAACACCGTAGCATCCGCTTCACACGCCGATTCGGACTCGCATAAAGCTCTTCATCCGCAGCGCCTCGCACTTTCCTCACCGGAGCGCCCGGTGGGCCAGCCGGGCCTCCCCTGCCCTCGATACCCAATATTCCCCCTGTTTCTTGGTTCCCTTTCAATAACCTGCTTTCGGCCGCCTGGAGAACGAGCCGCGCCCTTGGACTTCCCCTGATCCCCCTACCAACCGCCAGACCTCACTGGCGTTCAATTTTTCCCCGCTGACTTCGGCCGGTGAGAAAGCTGCGGCTTTCTTGCCGGCCGTTGTCGTTTATAGGGGTCAATTCTGGCCCGACTGCGGACTACCCGGTCTCGCCGCCTCGGCTCTAGCGGCAAGTTTGTCGGCGAGCGGAACTCGCCACGAATCGCTCTGCAATGGCTCAAAAACTCCTCATTTTGCGGACATGGGGCCGCTGTTCTTCGCCACTGAGCCCCATTGGGGCAGCTAAGTCGCATCCGTAAGACCCATTTAACAAAAGACTTATGGAATCCGCATATCTTTTCCACAAAAAACGTGTTGCGCATGTGGGGTTTTCTTCGCTCTGGAACATGTAAGGAGTAAGGAAAGGAAAGAACGATGCCAGACGGTAAGAGAAAACGACGAAGCTCAACGAACAAGGCCAAGCGAGAATGGTACGCCCAACACCGTAGCATCCGCTTCACACGCCGATTCGGACTCGCATAAAGCTCTTCACCGCAGCACATCGATCCTCCCTTTGAAATCAATCCAAACGACCGCCTAGCCGACAAGAACCGCTACTCCACCCAGATAACCGCCAGCCAGACCCCGGAGACTCGCCACTGATTTTTTTCACCGCAGTCATGAGCATCCACCGCTCCGCCTGACGAAAACTAGCCTGAAAATGAGCATACGTTCGCCTGGCTCCCAGCTGGCGACTATGAAATAATCCCCCCGGGCAATTTCGTCGGCGGCAAGCGGTTGGCTCAACTGCGAGCGTTTGCCTCCTTCGAAAAACACCACGGAATCCATGATCGATCTATCCGCAACATTTCAGCTCCATCACCGGCTCGAAGACGCCTGGCGTGCCAACCCAGCGCGATTCGAGGCGGCTGCTTCGCGCGCTGATGAATTGCTTCGCCAGCAACAGGCAACCTTCGAACGCCGGAAAGCGATGGCCGGGGCTATCTCAGCCCTCTCGCTCAACGCGGCCTCCGTCGATTCGCTGCGTCAGTTGGGTGAGTCGTTGCACGAGATTGTCGAAATCGCACTCGATTGGGTGCTGGCCGACGAAGAGAGACTCGAACAGTATTTTGGCGAGCATCGCCGCCTGTTTCCCTTCTTGGGCAATCGGACACCCGGCCTCGACTCCTGGCAAGGCTACGCCCGCTACGACGCGGTGGTCACGCCAAACGGCGACCTCAAGATCATCGAGCTAAATACCTGCTGCCCGGCCGGGTTCTGTCATGGACAGATCTTCTCGCAGGCAACGCAAGTGGCGCTCGATGAACTGTCCCTTGGCGAGGGCGTCGGCCGTCAGTTGGGAACAATCCCGCAGAACGCACTGATCGACGCCCTCGTAGAGTTAGAACAAGCGGCCGGACTTTCGCCGCAGCTCGTCGCCCTGATCAATGACGAGAACGAACTTGAGAACGAGCTGACGCTGTTTCAAGGACTGCTGGCCGAGCGCGGTCGACGGGCCGAAATCGTTCAGGCGGCGGAACTCATCTTCGACGGCGGCGAGCTCCGCTGGAAAGACCAGCCGATTTCGCTGAGCTACAACAAGATTCGAGTGAGTACGGACAGCAGCCCCAATCACAATTGGTCGCCTGGCTTTGAAGAGCGTTATTCCGGATTTCTCGCCGCCCTGGAGGCAGGCTCTCTAGTGTCAGTCAACAATCTCGTGGCCGCCACCATCGCCGAAGACAAATCGCTGCTCGCTCTGCTGGCCGATGAAGCGTTTTCGGCGCAGCTAACTCTGCAGCAGCGACAGCTCGTGGCCGACCATGTGCTGTGGACCGCGAAACTCCAAGATGGCCCCGCAACGCGTCACGGGGAGGCGATCGACTTAATGCCGTTCGTGCGGGCCAATCGCGAACAGCTGGTGATCAAGCCGGCCAACGAAGGTCGCGGCTTCGGCGTGGTCGTGGGCCGATTCTGTAGCGAACAGGAATGGCTTGCCGCCTGCGAGTTGAAAGCGGAACTGCCGTGCGTTGTGCAAGATTACGCTGAGGCGGCCCAATTGCCGATCATTTCCGCCTCGCAAGAGGCCGATTCCGGCGGTGCCCTGACATCTCTGCCGATGCATCTCACGATCGCCCTCGGTATGATCCGAGGTAAGTACCAGGGGCTATTTTCGCGGGTCTCGCCCCATCCCGTTACGAACGTCGGTCGCGCTGGCATCGTGCAGGCAGTGCTCGTCGATCAAGAATAGAACGCCAAGAATCGCGACCATGACGACCGATCGCCCCAGCAGCATCGAAGAGACTGCGCCCTCATCCGGGATCAGTCTGATGCTGCGCAAGCGGCCGGTCGGGCTGGCTTCGGCGATCATGGCCCTCACCTGCTCGCTGTTGTGGGCGGGGCAGTCGGTCGCGGTCAAGGTAGCAGTCACACAACTGCCACCTTTCTTGGTAATGGGAATTCGCTTCGTGCTGGCGATGATCGTTATCGGCCTAGCGGCCTACGTCGCACGGATCACGCTGCGAATTAATCGGCGGTGGAGGCTCTGGATTCTTGGCCACGCGGTGCTGCTCTGTATTCAGACGGCCTTGTTCACTCTAGGGCACAGCCCTGAAGAATCGAAGAGCGTGAAGAACATCGTGATCATCAATAGCTTCCCGTTCTTTACCGCGATCTTCTGTCACTACTTCCTGCCCGACTTCCCATTTACCTGGCGAGTGATCAGTGGGCTGGTGATCGCCTTTGCCGGTTTGCTGGTTGTCTTTGCGCCAGGGCTGTTGGATTCGGGAATCGGCAACACTCCTGGTGATTGGCTGGTACTGGCAGCCGCGGCGATGATGGGCGTGAAGATCACGTACGTGAAATCGCTGCTCAAATACGTGAAGCCGGTACCGCTGATTTTCTGGACGGCCATTTGTGCCGCTCCAATGTTGCTGGCGATCAGCTTCGCGCTTGGCGAGTTCACCCAAGTGGAATGGACAGTGGCCGCGGCGACAGCAATCGCCTACCAGGGTTGCGTCGTTTCCGGATTGGCCGTGCTGATGTGGATGACGCTGCTCTCCTGGCACTCGCCGAACGACGTCACCGTGTTCCGCATGACGACGCCGCTATTGGGCATGGCCTTGGGCTGGCTGATCCTGGGCGAAGCCGTGAGCAGCTACCTGATCATCGGCGCCGTTTTAATCGCCCTCGGCGTCTGGCGAGTGACAAAGTAGACACTCTCCGAGTCCCACTAGTCCATCTGATCACGTGCCTGACGAAGCTTCTCGTACTCGGCGTGTAGTAGATCGCCTTCTTCGTAACCGTGATCGGTAATTGCCGCCAGTACGCTGTCAAAGTAGCGTCCCAAATAAATGTCAAGCTGGCGGGCACCCACTTCTGGCTTTTGCGTTGCTTGATAGACTTGATAGAGGCGTCTGGCGGCCCGTGCCAATGCCTTGGAATCAAGCTGTTCGGACTTGGCCATCGTTTCGATCGCCAACAGAACGACATCAAGATTGGATCGACTAACCTTGCCGGCCTTCACCTTTTCGTCGTCAAGCAGCTTCCGCAATTCAACGAATCCAGTTTGGCGGAAATCGACATCGTCCGTCTTGAGCGAAATAACGGCACGCGCCAGCTCCCGCGGGAAATCGACAATCGACCTCTGCTTTCCTTCTGAAAGCGAGACAATCTCCTGCGATTCGAGTTGCTGAAATCTCTTTAGGATCGGCGCAACATCGCGACCGTCCAAGAGTTCGAGTTCGGCAATAAGCCGCTTGTATTGAATAACGTAGAGGTACGGGGCTCGCGGATCTCCCTGGCGGGCGAAGCCGACCTCTTCGGCTTCATGCTGGGCGAATTCTAGTTTTCGAGCCGCCTCGGCATAATCTGGCTTGCGACCAAATAGAAGCGCGTCAGCCCAGCGTTCATAGACGTTCGGTTGGCGCCCGCGGAACACGCTCCTCGCATGCGGGGAAAGCGCTTGGCCGGCGACGGAAAATCCTTTCCCTTGCGGATTGAGCTCAGCCCTAATTTTCTCGGCAAGCTCCTTGTAAAGCCAAAGCGCCTCATCCTGATCGCCCACGAAATGGGTCGCCATGGCGATCCCCTGCTGGATCCAAAATCGGCGAACCTTGGTTGCCTCGTCCTCTTGCTTGCCGCGGAGCTTGTCAGCTTTCATGAACTCGCCAATCGCTTCTTCCAGCTCCCACAGGTCGAGGTGAGCCCACGCCTCGCGTTCATGCACGTAGGCATGCAACGGATGCCCCTTTTCGAGCCCCTTGATTTTCTCGGCCGATTTAAGCAGAGACAACGCCTTGTCCGCGTAGCCGCGACGGCGTTGGGCGTCCGCCTGTAGGCAGATGGCCGCCATTCGCCAAGCGGGAGCCAAGGATGTCTCACCTGCTTCACCCTGTGCGGCAACGAAATGGGCCGCTCCGTCTTCAAAGCAACGGACTGCCCTGCCATATTGCTTTCGAGCGAAGCAATATCGGGCAAGATCTGACGCACATAGAGCGTACAGTTCTCCCTGCCCCTCCTGTTGGTAAAGATCGAGAGCCCTTTGGTAGGCCGCCTGAACGTCCTCCTGCTTGGCTCGTCCCAGCTTGTGCTGAAGAACGGCGAACAAATGCATCTCCGTCGCGGAGAGATCCTCCCGTTCTGAAAGTTCGTCGGCAATTGGTCCGATCAAATCCAGGTATTCGCCCTGGTCGTGCATGGCCGGATCGATCGCGATCAGCTCTCCGGTAATGTCTCGCTCCTTCGTCGGCAACCGTACCGTCAAGGGCCGCGCCATCCGCCTTAGATCCGCATAGAGTGTTCCCGTATCGGCACCGCGGGCCGCCTCGAGAACCTTCAGCGGAGAACGATCCCCGACCAGCGGCTCCCGAGCGTCAACCGCCTTCATCAGTTCACTACGAATGCCCGGCGTGTACCAGGGGGTTTCATCGAACCACCAGTCGCCATTGAGCCCAGGCAACGCCCCCAAGTCCGCCCGCAAGGGATGTACCTTAGGCCCTTGGAAGAATAACGCCGCAGCTCCGGCCAATACTACCAACAGTCCGGCCATCACACCTGCAAAACGTCGGCGAGAGAAACCGCGACTTCCCCCGTCGACCGCCATACCGGCCATCGTTGGTGCGAGTTTGCGGGCCAGTTTGCCTTCGGTATCGGTGAGCGCCGATTTGACCAGCACATCGGTACCGATATGTGAGCTAGGTCGGGCCGACAACTGGGTCGATAGCAATACGCTTACCGCCTTCGTCGAAGCAAACGTCTGCACGGCCTCAGCAACTTCGCCTGGCGCGTCGACACGTTCGTCGGCTTCCTTCGCCAGCAGCTTCTTGATCGTCCAATCGATTTCCTCGGGGCATTCTGGCCGGCGTTCGATAACGGAAGGAACCGGAGCCGCCGCGTGGGCCATCAATTTCTTCTTGATGCTGCTCAGTTCCGGGCCGCTATAGGGTGCCGAGCCGGTCAGCAAGTAATACATCGTGCAGCCGAGGCTGTAGATGTCCGCCCGAATGTCGACGGAGCCAGAATCATCCCATTGCTCCGGTGCCATGTAGTCGACAGTACCGAGAGCAAAACCGGGCTGCGTTAGCCGTGTTGCCTCCGGGTTAGACGACTGCAGGCGGGCCAATCCGAGGTCGAGAATCTTGACGCGTCCCGACGAATTTAGGATCAGATTCGATGGTTTGATATCGCGATGAACCAGGCCGTGTTCGTGAACGTGCTGCAAGCCGACAGCGGCTTGGCGAATCAGTTCGCAAGCAACGTTGAAGTTGAGCGGCCCGGTCCGGCGAACGAGCTGCTCCAGGTCAACCCCGTCGACGTACTCCATGACCAAGAAGTGGATGCCGTTCTCTTCGCGGGCGTCGCTCGCACGAACCAAATTTTCGTGATCATTGAGCCGCCCAATCAACCGCATTTCATTTTCAAAACGAGCGATGGCGTGTGGGTCACCGAGAGCTCTCGAGGCGAGCACCTTAAGTGCGACGGTCTTGCTGAGCCGGACGTGCTCCGCCTTGTAGACGTCGCCCATTCCGCCACCACCGAGCCGCTCGAGCAATCGATAATCGCCCAGCTGCTGTCCGTAGGGGCTTTCGCAGGAAGATTCGCCGAACTCGCGGAGCAGCTGTTCGTCGAATTGCGGAAATCGCTCGCGATATTCTTCCGTCTTCGGTGATTCCGCACTTTGCTCACGAAGTGCCCATTCCAACTTCACCAACGCCCGCAACATTTCCCACTGTTCTTCATCGGGCACGCGGGAGAGAAAGTCCTCGATGCGGGGACGTTGACCTCCGTTCCAGGCTTCCTCAAAAGAATCCCAAGCCGAGTCGATCGCAGAGCCGACCGAACGCTGGCTGCTGCCTCGCGGCGAAGCAGGACCGCCCGAGGGTGCCGGCGAGTCTTGAGGCGAGGAAGAATCGGTCATGGCATCTTCACCTCCGACCAGCGCTCGCGAATTCGTTTGACCTTACGATTGACGGTTTCTTCCACCTTACCAATTTTCTCGGCGATTTCTTTGTGGGTGTAACCTTGCAATTTGAAAAGGGCCACGGTGCGAAGCGACTCGTCATCGAGTTGGTCGAGCAGTTCGTCGCACTTTTCAGCCATCAGGGCGGCGAACTCGGGCGTGGGATCGGTGCCGACATTGCCATCGAAGCCGGCCACGCGGTCGTCGTCTCCTTCCTTACGGATGAAAATTGACTCGCCACGAACATTGCGTTGGTCGCGAATGGCGGCGTTCTCTCGTCGCAGCTGTGCCGAGGCCTTACGAATCGTAATGGTGACCAAGATTTTCCAGAGGTCGTCGCGATCGGCCAGGACCGGGAAGCGGCCTTCGTTCGCGCCGCGAAAGAAACTGTGCATGGCGTTGACCGCCACGTCTTCTTCATCGGCCTCACGGCAGCGACCTGCACGAAGATTGCGGCGAGCCAGATTCACAATCCGATCGTAGTACTTCTCAAAGATCGCTTGGGCGGCTTGTTCGTCGCCATCGCCTAATTTGGCAATCCAGCCTGTGACATTTTCACTTGCCATGGCGCTTACAATCGGGGCGTATGCTGTCGGGAAATGCAGGAGTTCGGTGTCTGTTGCGACTGTCGACGCGCGACCGGCCCTGCCGGCGCAACGAACACCTCTAGCCCGTTCCGATCCGCCCCCTGCCCTGCTCCGCGTATGCTCTCTTCGAAGGAGCGCCCTATTGACCCGAGATCAGCCCCCGTTACGTCAACAGGCATGCGAATCGTAACACTGTTCGCCCGTTGACGTTCGGCCGTTTCCCAGGCGGACAAAGCGCCACCTCAACCTTACTTTAAAACGGTGCCGAGGGAGCGTCCATAGGCTGGCATCCGCCAAAATCGACAGCGTCTAGCATCCCCCCCTCAAACACCCACAGGGGTTCCGGACGCGATCCCAGGAACCCAACACAAATGGCGGTTGCATAGGGAGTTATGGCGAATCAGATGCGGAGGCATGGGCGCCACAAAAAAACTTTGAAATTTTTTCACCGCCGGTGTGGGGTTTCGGGTTTTGCGGAACATGTAGGGGGTAGAAAGCAACTTCTTCTCGCCCCCTCCAAACTCTTGAAACACGGGAGACCCAAACGATGTTCAAGAAAACCACCTACCTCGCCGCCGTCGCCGTTCTCGCCCTTAGCAGCCTCGGAGCCAACAAGGCCGAAGCCGCCGACACCGTCGCCCTGACTCGTATCGTCAACACCTCCAGCATGACCATTGGCTTTGAATACCGTTTTGGAAACGGTCCTTGGCAAAGCGTCCGCCTGAACCCCGGCGGCGACTGGCTGATGTGGGCCAACTTCACCTATCCGGGATCCTATTCCCACGACACGATTCAGATCCGCTTCGACAACGACCTTCGTCCTGGCTACGACAACTATCAGACATTTCTGCCCATGGTCCGCTACGCTCCGTACGCCAATGCCAATCTGGCCCAGACGTACTACTTCACCTACAGCGGTCCCAACCGACAGTTCCTCGGGATGTTTCCAGCTCCCTAATCACCTTACCGCAAACATCCGAGCAGCTTGATGCGTCCCCGTCTGGCGAAAACCAGGCGGGGGCGTTTTTTAGCGCGCCGCCGCGGCACCTAGTCGCAGGAATCGCGGCCTCGATTTAACACAATCTTCCTTGTCACCTTCACAGCGACTTCACTTGCAGGCGATAGAGTTGCTGTCACGGATAGCAAATCGAGTCAAATTTAGGAGGTCGATCGGATGTTGCTACTGAGCAGAAAAAAGGGTGAGAGAATCACCATCGGCGACAACACGACCATCGTCGTCACACGGATCACGAGCAACCGCGTCGTCATCGGTATCGAGGCGCCGGCCGACGTACGGATTTCGCGTGACGACGCGAAGAATCGAGAGACCATCACGCGAAGCAAGAATCCCAGTCAAGAAAGTACTGGCACCCTCAATCGCCAAGTGCTTACCGAGCAAATCGAAATCGAATCGCCGGCGTTTCCACTCGAGCATCCAGCCGAGGCCGGTTCTCTAAGAATATCAGGCGCAGTTTTTCTGGCCCGTCGAGCCCGTCTAGCGGCAGAGCGGCAACGGGGCGAAAGTGCCGCCGCTACGTGCGAACCAGTCGCCGCGGTCGTCGCAACCGTGTAACGATGCAGAGTCCGCAGAGTCCGCAGAGTCCGCAGTAGCCGAAGTCGGCGACGTGTTCCTTTGATTGACTAGCAACGATTCCCACGAACACGTCGCCGGCTTGGCCGCTATCTCTTTCTAGCAGCGCAGCAAGACACGGATCCAGCCGAGGCGGTCTCGTAGGCTCGCCATAGTCTACGAGTAGCAGAGCTCTCGTCGACTCGCGGGGCAAGATCTATTCGTCGTAGATGGCGGCGTCGTAACGGCGACGACGACGGCCTCGCGAGTGTCGATGTGCATAGCGTGGTCGAGGCACCTCGCCTTCGATGAACCAGTAACCGGCCAGCAAGCGATAGAAGAACAACAGCACGAACGCGCCCGCGATGGCGACCACGAATCCGATTGGCGTAATCGGTGACACGCGGGCTCCTTCCCAGAAATAGGCCAGCACGCCACAGCCGATGACCGCGCCGCCAATGCCCATGCAGAGCGTGGCAACGGCACCGCCGGGATCACGCCCCGGCATGATCGCCTTGGCCATGAGCCCTGTGATCGTGCCGAATCCGATCCACATCAGGATCATGTTGGCCCACGCTTGTATTGGTTCGGAAAGTTCTAAGCCCGGCATATCGATCGTTCCCTCGGCGATGGTGTTCCGCGGCCGCCGTCTAAGGACGGCCGACAGCGGGTGGAAGAATCTGGTTTCTTCTATATCGGCCGAAGAGATTTGACGACACGAGTCGAATTGCACGACGCGCGGCGCAGAAACCATTGCCAAAAGCAAAGAAGGCCCTGGATAGCTGCTACATTGCTTTGGTTGAACGCACTGCTAGCAACGAGAGCACGCTCACCTAGGACGAAGTGGACTGTTCGCTCGCCCCATTTTTGTCGACGGCATTCTGATCATCCGGGTTCGACGGGTGCCGGCTCATTTCCACCCGCGTCTCGGCAACCGCTTTCGAGTCGAGCGTCTCGCCGGGTCGGATCCGCGAATCATCTTCCTGTCGTGCGCTGGCATTCGAGACACGCACCAATCCGACCTGCGCGAAGATAATCACGATCAGCGTGGTCACCACTCGATCAAGTATGACCGCGGAGGCAACCTTGTCGGGATCGATCACCGAATCGACCGCCGGCAGCGTGACGAAGAAAGCCAAGATCGTCGCCTCGCGCGTGCCGAGACCGTTCGGGGTTGGGCTGACAATAAACGCAATGTCAGCCAGCAGAGACGCCGCAAGGATTGGCAAGAACCCAACGTCCTGCACAACGGCATAGAACGCCAACAACAGCCGTAGCGCCCGCAGCATGACAAGCAGTGTGTGAATCCCCATGAGTCGCAGAATCAACGGACGATTGCCACTGATCTGACGCCAGGAATCACCAACCCGTCTGGCAAAGCGGACAATCTTGCCGTTCCATTTCGTGGGAATCGAGGTCTTCACCAATAGGACCGAAAAGCCCAGGCAAGTCGTTACAAAGAACGCGCCCGCCCACCAGGTGAAAGGTCCCGGCAACCATGCGTCCTCCGCCCACCATACGTCAGCGGAAACTTCATAGCGCCAACAGATCACAGCCAGCGTCATCAATCCCATGGGACCGATGACCGCACATTGTAGGAGCAGCATCGGCAGCAGCAGTGAACCCGACTTCGCAAAATCGACTCCGTGCTTGACCTTGAGATAGGCGCTAGCAGCACCGTAACCACCTTTGGGAACGAGCAAACCCGCATAGGTGCGAACGATGGTAATATAAAAGGCCTCTGACTTTTCAATGTGGTGCCCCAGCACTTGCAAAGTTTGGCGAAGAATTTCACCACCGAACCAACGGGCCGCAATGAACGCTCCGATCATGCCGGCCATCATCCAAACGTTGGCACGCCGCATTCGATCAAGCGCATCGAGGATGTCGATGTCCGATCGCCAAATCACGATGCCGATCACCGCGAGCAACACCCAGGCGAATATCTTGCGCAGCCGCACACGGCCCCAACGGGAACCGCTGTCGTCCGCGATCAGATCACCTGGTTGGATCGGCTCTGCCATAGCGTTCGATGCCTCTGCCTCCTTTACCACCGAACGCGCACGAAGCCGTCCAGCAGGTTCCTCCCTGCTGCCCAACAAGCCAGAACCCGATACACGGCGTGCGGCCCGTTCGGCACCACTATACTATAATGTTTCAGACTTCACGTCAGGGCAACTCCGATGCTGTAACGTGCCGCACTGACGGGTGTTAGCTCGTGCCTACGGTCGCAACACGCGGCATTCTAGAACAGGCTTTTGGTGGCCGTTAAGGAAATCGGTCATCCGCGAGCCTACGGCGTGCTGGAATGTATGGCCGGGGCTATTCGGTGTCTCCACGAATCAAAAATTATTGCGCCGCCTCGATCGTTCCCAGCGAATCGGCCGCATAGCCGTATTGCCGCATCAGCTCGCCACACTGGTGATCGAGAGCCTTACAATCGGCCTCCGGCCAATCAGGCCAGGCCGGCATCACGTTCCCGCGACTCCGATTAACGCGGCTGGCGAGTAGCTCCTCCAGCACTCCAGGCCGTTCCTCCAGGCCAAGCTTCTCAATCAACTGGCGAATTCCAGCGCCGTCGGAGCTAAACAGATCTTCGTACCGAACGCGGGTATAGTCGTCGCCATAGACTTTGCTGCCCTGATCCAAATGCGAGTTCACGGTTCGCCAGTACCAGGCAATCCGTTCCACGGCCGACATGTCCCGCCATCTCCTTTCCGGATTCTCCTCCACTCGATCCGGTTTAATTAACCAATACGGAAGCAGGGCTGTGACGATTCGCTTGATGCCGCTTTGGGCTCCGAAGTTGAGTGCCGAGCGAATCATCGTTCGCGGGTCGCGAACCACGTGGATGACCTTGGGCCGCTGAAAGACTTCGCCCAGCACTTCCACGAAACCGTAGAGATAAGGATTTGACTCGACGTAGTTAGGCTGGTCGATCTGCGACACCAGCCGCTGCCGCTTTCGACGCAACATCTGTGACATCTGCTCGTTGGTCAGTCGCCTGGCAAGTCGACGACTAGAGGCCATGCGTAAGATGCGAGACGGTTTCGGTTCGTGTAGAGCCAGCGTCCCCTCACAACACTCGCTCAGGTAGCGAGCCATGGCCGTGGTACCCGTTCTGCCAGACGACAGAATGAATACGACGTTTTCGAGATGGGAGCCCAGATAAGCCACAGTTCGCTTTCGTTTCTCAATTGGCAACAACGCCGCTTTGAATGATTGAATTACTTCGTTTGGCACCAGTGACTCAGGTCACGCCCCAACAACTCGCTGAGACGCTCGACATCGCCACGCATCTTATCTTGCATCTCCGCTCGCAGGGCGGGATCGATCTTCTTCTTTTCTCCCTTACCACGGGAGAGCTTCGTAACCACGTCAATCACGGCTCGCTTCGCAGTTTGCGAGAAAATGTTGCTCAACAGCACCCGACGCAATCGAGGGCGAGCCGCAAAGAACTGATTGACCGCACGGAGGTGGGTCGGCTTGCGAGCGTTCATGTGCTTCCGCACTGGCAGAAACGAACGGTCGACGTCAAGATACTCGATGATTCGTCGAAACTCCCTTTCATCGTCTTCGACCAGGTCATCAAAGATGATCAGACAAATGTTCTCGCGTCCGAAGACGTCGAAGTATCGCTTCACCTGATCGGCATAGGCAACCACGTCCTCGTAGATCAGCCCCTGCCGGAAGTGCGTGGTGCGGCCCAGGCGATTGCCCTGTCGGCGATCGTCCTGAGCCCGGTACGCTTCCTCAAACTCCAGAATATCCTCGTTGCAATCCCATAGGAACTCTTGATGTAGGGCAACCATGACGTCGACCGGGTTGCGAAGCATGATGATGATCTTGGCTTCGGGATCGAAGTCGTAAATCTCTTGAGCCGCGACCTCCGAGTAGAGGTACCACACGGTCGCTTCGCCTCGCCGAGGAATGTCGCCCGCCTGCTGATAGAGCTTGAGATACTCTTCGCGATTATGGATCGTCTTGCGGGCACAAAGGCGGGTGTCGAAATCAAGATCGCTACCGAAGTAGACCGGTTCCTTAATATCCGGAAGAAAAATATCTGGATGCTGGCGCAGGTACTCGTAGAGCGACGTGGTCCCGCTCTTGGCCGCCCCGACAATAAAGAAGTTGGGTCTGCACATGAATGCATTCAGGGCGTGATTGAGAGTGTGGCCAGCAAATCAGACGGTTCGGCGCAGGTGCGAAAGCTCATCACCGTAGTTGAACGCGTCCCAGGGGAACGTTTTACCAGCCTGGTGATCCTCCCACCGCTGAATATCGGCTTCGACCATCAATTGAATGAGGTCTTCGAACTTCGTCTTCGGCGCCCAGCCGATCGTCTCCTTGAGCTTGGTGCAATCTCCTTGCAGGAGTTCTACGTCGGCCGGTCGAATAAACGCTTGGTGCGTTTCGACGTGATCTTCGTAATTCAAACCAGCGATTTTGAACGCCTGCTCGCAGAACTCACGCACCGACTTGGTCATGCCGGTTGCGCAGACGAAGTCGTCCGCTTTGTCTTGCTGCAAGATGGCCCACATCGCCTCGACATACTCGGCCGCGAAGCCCCAGTCCCGACGAGCCTCCAGGTTGCCGAGGAACAGCTTCTCTTGCAGGCCAACCTTAATGCGGGCCACGGCGTTGGTGATTTTTCGCGTGACGAATTCCAAACCACGCAAAGGTGACTCGTGGTTGAAGAGAATGCCGTTGCAAGCAAACAGCCCGTAGGCCTCGCGGTAGATTCGCACGTTGTGATACGACAACAGCTTTGCCGCCGCATAGGGCGAATTCGGCCAGAACCGCGACGACTCGTTTTGAGGAGACTCTTCTACTTCGCCGTAAAGCTCACTGGTCGAAGCCTGATAAAAGCGAATGTCCTTGTTCAGGTGGCGGATAATCTCCAGCAGTCGCACCGCTCCGGTGCCATCGATCTCGGTCGTCAGCAGCGGCTGATCGAACGAAGCACTCACGAAACTCTGAGCCGCGAGGTTATAGACTTCGTCCGGCTCCGATGCGCTGACCGCCTCGAGCAACGACGACATATCTGCCAGGTCCGCCGGGATCAGCGTGATCTCATTCAATACGTCGAGATACTGCAATCGCCAGAAGTTCGGAGTCGATGCCCGTCGGTACGTTCCGAAGACTTCATACCCTTTGTCGACAAGAAACCGCGCCAGATACGCTCCGTCCTGGCCAGTGACTCCGGTGATAAGTGCTTTTTTCATGAAAGTTCCAAAGTATTGAAATCCGAACGAATCTCGGTCTCGAGGGCGATTACATCAACTCTATTGTACATCACAAGGGAAAAAGCGTCGTTACGACCGTAGCGTGCTGCGATAGACCTCGGCATGCCGCTCGGCAACCGCCAGCCAGGTGTACCTGGAGATGAACTCGAAGGCCCGCTCTATTTGGCCTGCCTTATCCGGATTCTCCAAAGAGGCGACCATCGCCTCCGACAGCGACTCAGGAGACCCTAGATCCGCCCAATGGACCAGGTCAGCCGGTTCTACGAACGGCACCACCCCAGGGAGTCGTGTAATCGTGACCGGCACGCGGGACGCCATGGCTTCGCCCAAGGTGATCGGAATCCCCTCCGACAGCGACGGAATGACGATCATGTCCATCAATTTGTAGTACGGCAAAATGTCGCCTGGCACCCGGCCGAGAACATGGATCTGTCCTTTGAGGCCAAGTCGGGCAATCAACTTGCGAATGGTCTCGTCGTAGCCGTGACGACTTCCACCGACCAACACCAGTTGGGCATTGGGAAACTTCTCGCGCACACAGGGCATCGCCTCGATCAGGTATTGAACGCCCTTGCGAGGGTCGACTCGCCCGACGTACCCAATGACGGGACTCCCCGGCTCCCAGGGCCGGGGCACGTCGGGCGGCGTGGTCGCCACGGCCGCATCGACATCGACTCCACTAGGAGCCAGATGCACGCCGCCTGCCGAAATCCCCATCTTCGCCAATGCGGCGCGAGTGTTCTCATCTTCGGTGATGATGGCGTCGGCCAATCGCAGGTAGCGTCGCTCATGGCACCACATCAAGTACGACTCGCCCATGATTTGGGCAAGTAGCTTGAGTGACGGGAGCTTACGAAACTCCTGTGCTTTGGCACCCACGTCCATTCCGATCGTCTCGTAACAAGAGAGCACCACCGAAACGTTCCTGGCCTTCAGCTGCCGGTGGTACTTGGTCAGCGCGATCGAATTCAGATTAAACGATTGCACGACATCGAAATGTTCGTGTTCCAGGTCAGCGAGTAGCATCGCGAACGCGCGACGACTGAAGGCGACCACGGGGTAGTCGGGATTCACCGAGCGAAACGGCTCTACGTACCGCATGCGAATACCGTCGAACTCCTCGGGCGACGCTGCGTCTTCTCGCCGCAGCACGTAGGCGGTCACCTCGTGACCCAGCTTCACTAGATTTCGGCCGATCTCGGTCGCCACACGCGAAATTCCACCGATACGCGTGTTGCTCAGATCAGTAACGATCATCGCGATCTTCATGGCTTCTCCAGCCAATCGATCATGGAAGTCGTCACGCGTTCGATGTCCTCTTCGGTGAGAGCAAAGTAGGAAGGCAACGTCACCCCGCGAGTCGACATCGCATCGGAGTTGGGCAGCGGGCGGGCGTATTCTTCGTAAGGCCCCATCCGCGGTAGCGAGTAGAAGAACGGCCGCGATTCGATCTGATTGGCGTCGAGATGCTCGATAAGTGCGTCGCGATCGGCCTCGGTCTTCGCTTCCGGCAAAATGACCGTGTACAGCCAGTAGACGTTGGTCGTATCCTCTGCTTCAGCTGGCAGGACCAAGGACGTGTCCACCAACCGACTGCGATACTGTTCCGCGTTCCATCTTTTCTTCTCCAGGAACTCGTCAACCCGCTCGAGCTGGGCACAACCGACGGCCGCTTGAAGGTTCGTCAGTCGGTAGTTGTAACCAACATCGTCGTGCCAGTAGCGACGAGTCTTGTTCATGCCATGATCGCGGAGCACGCGCAGTCGCTCGTCGAGCGCCGCGTCGGACGTCACGCACATCCCGCCTTCACCGGTCGTTAGGATCTTATTGCCGTAGAAGCTGAAGCAACCGATGACGCCAAAGCTGCCAACCGGTTTGCCACGATAGCGCGCCCCATGCGCCTCCGCACAATCTTCGACCACCGGGATATTGTGCCGGGCGGCAACCTCCATGATGGCGTCCATATCACACGGCTTGCCATAGAGGTGAACCGGCATGATCGCGGCCGTCCGATCGGTAATCAGTGTCTCCAGTTCGGCTGGATCAAGATTCCAACAGTCGGCCTGACAATCAATGAAGACCGGGGTGGCTCCTTGATACAACACACAATTGACAGACGACGCGAACGTCAGCGCCGGCACGATCACTTCGTCCCCCGGCCCGATCCCCATCGCCCGCAAGGCCAGGTGAATGGCCGCGGTTCCAGAATTCACCGAGACGCCGAACTGCTGGTCGCAAAACTGCGAAAAGTCCGCTTCGAATCGCTCGACGAAGCGGCCCAACGACGAAACCCAACCGGACGAGATACACTCCCGCAGATACTCTTCCTCCCGACCGCTCACATCGGGAATGCTCATTGGAATTCGGGGCTTCATACGCTTGCCTACTCGTCAATCGGGCGACGTCTCGCCAGGATAGGGGGCTAAGTTGGATTCTAATCAGGGTTCTTTAAGTTGCCTACTAGCACTAGGCGGCACCGGCACTGCCAGGCTGTTTCTTTTTCTTGGCGGTCACCAACACGCGGTAGGAAAGGAAACGCCGCAGCAACCGGGAGCGGTTCATCACCCGCTCCAGAGTCGGCCAGCGCGTTCCAATCACGGGAATACGGGAGTGAATGGAAATCGGAAGCAACGACATGTAGACGCCATCGGAGCTGACAAATTCCAGGTTATGCTGAGCACACAGCCGCTTCACCTGTCCTAGGGAATAAAGTTGAAGCCCGTTCGCACGCCAGTCCTTCGAGAGCCGCGACTTCAGATAGGCGGAAAGGTTTTGTCGGTTGATGAAGTCGAAAACGACTTCACCACCCTCGGCTACTCTGTCGGTCAATGTGCCGAGCAGATCCCCAGGGTCGGAAAAGTACTCGAGAACCTCTAACGACGTGGCCACATCGAACGCTTCGTGCGAATCGATACCACGATCCGCCTGCTCAGGATCGAAGACGCGAAACTCAATCGCCGGATCGTCAACTTTTTGTTCTGCGAGTTTGACCATTTGGGGTGAAATATCGACGCCCAAGACGTGCTCGGCACCTCGTTCGCGATGGTACTGACTAATCCGTCCCGTTCCGCAGCCGAAATCGAAGACTCGTTTTCCACTCAGGTCGCCAAGTCGCTGCTGCAAGATTTCACGCTCTCGCCGGTCAATCAGATCGCCTTGGCGACGGAAGCCGGTATCGTATTCGTCGGCCACGTCGTCGTAATACTGCCGGGCTTGCTGATGATCGGAATTCATATCGAGGTGAACTACCCCAAAGCAGCGAGTGCCAGCAAAGTACCAGGAGACGAGCGAAAGGATTCGTTAAGCGAGTCCCCTACGCGGAACACCCCCGTGGGGAACATCTACGAGCGGTGACCTAACGACTAGTCCTCTCGCTCCTGAGTTGAACTGCGCGCATTGTCCTGAGCACGATTCATATACAGCAATTCTTCGAGATAGATGCGGTGCCGGCTAAGCATGTCACCAAGCACTCCCATATGCACGAAGATCAGACTGAGCATGAACAGTGCGATCGACGAAAAACCGGTCCACTTGTAGGGCGTGAATTGTCCTTGTGTGAAATACCAGAACAACTGAAAACCACCCAACAGCAACGCCGGCACAAACAGGATCAGCGCCAAGGTTCCGAAGAACTGAAGTGGGCGGTAGTCCCGATAGGCCTTGAAGATAATTCGTGAGGTGTGAAACCCGTACCGCATAATGCTCGACGCGACGCGACTCTCGCCAAACTCGCGTTGCCCACGAACAACGACTGGAATCTCGACCAGTCGCATGTTCTTGTAGGCCAGGTTCAAGAAGACTTCCTGTGTGTAGGTGAATGCCCCTAGCAAATTCAAATTGAGCATGGCGGCCCGGTTGTAACATCGCATGCCGCAGGAGACATCGTGGAACTTGTGCCGGGTCAGCCTGGAAATCAACCGGCTCATCTGGCGGTTGCCCCACTTCTTGACCCACGGCATTTCCGGAACCAGATCCTTGTCCATGAACCGAGACGCGGACACAAAGTCGGCACGTCCGGCCACGACCGGCTCTACCAGCTTGGGAATATCGGCCGGATCGAACTGCCCATCGGCATCGATCGTGACTAGCAAATCGACTCCCAGATCGATCGCCGCGTCGAGCGCCGAATGAAACGCTCGGCCCACGCCGTAGCATCGTTCGTGGCTGATGAGGTGAGCCCCCGCCTCACGGGCGATATCGGGCGTACGGTCCGTACTGCCGTCGTCGACAACAATAACGACGATCTCGTCAACGCCGTCGATTTCATCTGGAATGGCGGCGATGACCTTGCCTAACGTCGCCTCTTCATTGAGCGCAGGAATCGATACGGCCAATCGATGCCGAGTCGGAGTCGCAGCAGATTCCCCAGGACGTTGTAGTGCCATTGTCTTCACAGCAGAATTCCGAAGTCGCCAAGGCCAAGATAGATTGCTAATACCTAACTCTAACAAGAGTTGGATTTAGTGTCAGCGATTTGGGGGCGTTCCTAGCGGAACGCCCAAGGTGCCCCCGCGACAACCGGTACAATCGCTACCACTTGCCTGCGAGTCGACAAAATCGGGCCGCAGCTTCGCCCCCCAAGACAGCCCCATCGACCGAGCCCACGCTGGACTCAACAACTTGAAGTGGCCTCTACAAGCTGAAGTGGAAGGTTCGATTCAGATAACGGCCGACGCGTTGACCAATCGTCTGCCATTCGGTGTAAACACGGGCCTTACCGAGAGCCCCGATTTGTAACTCCTCAATATCTGAGGGTAGCATCGCGCGGGCGTGATACGAAGTGATTAGCGGCCGGTCGTCGCGCGATGAGGTCGCTACAGTTCCACCCGCTTTCGCCGACATTCGTTTGGAGATTTGCTCAATCGGCTTCGGAGCCACGACTTCAATCGTGGTTCGAATGGTCTGACCGGGCAGCTCCTTCAACTTGATATCGACCTCGATCGGTAGTTCTTCATCCGTGCCACGCTTCCTCTTTCGTTCACGCTGCACGAAGACGACATCGCTTTGCTCAATCACAATCAGCGCTTCCATCGAATCGGGGTCTCCAATTCGGCAAAACGGCTCCTGACCCGGTCTCATGTACATGCCAAGATTATGCGGATCTGTCGGAAATCCCGACCAAGAGGCCAGTTGACCGGTAACCTCGGGTTCGTCGGGACGGACAGCGACTGGCATCACCACTCCCGCCCGGGGTGCGACCAGCGTCAACTTCGCCAGGTCCTTCTCTCTTTGCTTCAATTGCTCTTCAACCGTGGCGAGCAACTCCTTCATCTGAGGAATCTGGAGCCCTGCCTGGGAGTCCTCGAATCGTTCAATTCGCAAACTATTGAGCCGCGCGACATAGGAATCGCGTTCTCCGCGCAACCGAGCGACGTCGAGTTCCAGGTCAGGGTTATGAAGAATCGCGAGCACGTCGCCTTCCTCAACACGATCCCCAAGCTTTACTCGAGATTCTTTGAGCACTCCGCCTGGGCCAACGTAGACCGTATCCGCCTCGTGGGGCTGAACCTCGACCGGGCAGAGAATCGAATGGGGCAAGGGAACGAACAGGACTGCCGCCAGTATCGTAATGGCGCCTGCCATGCTCGCGTACATTCTGGGCCGTTTCACTTTCTGTAGCCTCCCGGGAACGTGGAAAAACTTAGCAAGCTTCCATAGCGGCATTCCGACCAATCCCCACAATGCCATGATGGCGATCATTTGGCCGAGGACCTTCAGGCCGTACGGCTCAAAAATCTTTTGCAGGAATAAGAGAATCGATAGCACCACGACCCAGCGGTAAATTACCGAGGCCACGGTATACAATGCAAAAAAGCCCTGTCGACGCTGCGGCAGATAGGGGTCTTCTGGTTCTTCAAGGCCGAGAAACCACTTACCCATCTTGTGATTAAGGATCGTGCGCGACTTCTGCTGCAGGTTCGGAATTTCCGCAAGGTCGGAAAGGATGTAGTAGCCGTCGTACCGCAGCAACGGGTTTCCATTGAAGATGATCGTACTGACGGAGCTAACGAACATTACGCTCAGGCAGAGCTGATTAAGCAATGTGTCGGAGTCGCTGAACCACCAGATAAAGGTACAAAAAGCGGCGATAATCAGCTCGACATACATACCTGCCGCGCCAATCGCGGCCCGCTTCCACTTGCTCGGCAGCATCCAGCTGTCCGATACGTTGCAGTACAAGCAGGGCGTCAGCGCGAGAAACATCACGCCGATTTCATGACACTCGCCACCAAAGTACTTACAGAAAAGCCCATGGCCAATCTCATGCAAGACCTTGGTTACGCTCAGAGCAAGAAACAGCCAGATCCAGTTCTCGCTCGCAAAGAAGTCTTGAAAACTGGGCAGCTTCGACTGAAACACGTCGAATTGAACGGCGACCAACAATAACGCGGCAAAAGCCACGGCCATGCAGAACCCAACGCACAGCGGCGAAAAGAACCACCGCATACGAGGCTCTAGCCAATTGAGAAATCGCTCCGGATCAACTCCCCGAAATCGGAGCGCCAGAATATTGCTCGCCTGCCCAAACAGTTCCTTTCGCTTCTTCTCGTCACGACGTTTCTTGAGCTGTCGCCCCTGTCCTGGCACATGAGTTATGACCAAACCGCCCTGGTGCAAACGCCCGACGAAGTTATTGATCTCGTCGACCGAAATCTTGTGTGGAGGAAACTCCTCTTCAAAACGCTCTTTGATTTCGTCGATGCTCGTCTCGCCATCGAGCATGTTGAGAATCGCATACTCTTGGGGCTGAAAACGATAGTACGTCAGTCCGATCGGATCCTTGATGATCCAATAAGGGCGGCCCAAGTATCGATGCTCTTCTTCGCGCAGATCTTCCCGCTTGACAATCGCCAAGGGGCGGGAAGAACTCGATACATAAGGATTGGCCATCGACATGAAAACAATTTGTCGCCTCTAAGAGGCAGTTACGGAATGAATCGTTGAGGTAAATGACGACTTCGGACGACGATTCAGTGCCAACATCGCCACGAAGAACAACGATATACCTAGAACCTGAAGAGCACCTCGCGATTGAAGAAGTCAATCAGGTCGTGGAACCAGGTGTAGCCAATCGAACGCCGGCCGCAATACACTTTGGCCGTTACCGTGGCACCGGGGCGACGATGTTTCTCGTCCGGCCGATTCTCGGCCGTGGGATCCATTGCGATTCGCAGCAGCACGGTGTTGCCGGTTTCGCCGTGCACCTCGGCACTGGCCTGAATGTCGGCGACCGTGCCGGGGTAACTGGTACCAGGCTCGGTGGCCAGGATGTAAGTCACCGGAACCGTCGCGTCCTTCTCCAGCGTTCCATCAGCGATACCCTTCTGAACCCGCTTATATTCACTGATCACGTGTCCCATATCCGCGTCAGGCATGAACACTTCCAGCTCCCAATCACCCCGAGGATTGGCAATCGACATCAAAATTTGACCGCGTTCGACGGGGCGATTGCGCAAACGGTTCCGCACATCCCAGGTGACCACCTGACCGTCAATCGGGCTCCTGATCGTCAGTTGTTCTTGTCGATCGAGTAGCATCTTGATCTGATCGCGAAGACTTTCTTCTTCCACGTTCAGCTGCATACGTTGCCCGTTCAATCGATTCTCTTCGGTCACGGTCAACTCGCTGGAATCTTGCAGCGTGCGTCGAATCGAGGCCAGTTGCTCGATGGTCGAAGCTCGCTTTCCTTGTAAGTCGGTCAGTTCCACGCCAAGCTCGGTGTTCTCAACCTCAACGAGTGGATCGCCCGCCTTGACCATTTGGCCGTGCGTGACAAGCACACTGGAAACATCCCCTGACTCATGCGCAAAAACATCTCGTCGCTGTTGAGGCTGCAAAGTCCCGTCAGCCGCCAGTTCGAAGTCAGCGGGCACCAGGAACATGATCAGCAGGAAGATCAGGATCGCCGCCGAAATAGTGACTGTCTTGGGCAGCGTCTTCGCTTGCACCATCCAGCGGTTACTACCGATCGCACGCCACAGCGGCATTAGAAACAGACCGTCGTATTGAAGCGAGTTCCCTAACGCCACGGACCCGTGGTTGCGAACCATCTCCACGCGTTGACGTAGCTGGTCGCTAACGTGACTCTGATTGATCTGTTCGATGATAATGGCCCCGATCGGCTCGCTGGTCGGAATATCAGAATCGTTCTCTTTCTCCGCTTCGTTCTCTTTCTTCCACAGTGGCAAGATGCCCATCGCCTTGGTGTGGGACTCGTCGGCATACTCGTGAATCGCTTCCTCAACCTGAGGTGCCATATCATCGGTATCGCCGGTGTACCAGATCTCATCGCCGGTGGTCGTTGCCAGCGTGGCCAATTCGCCAAGCTGCACGACGCTTGTGGCGCGGCGTTCGAACGTATCCTGTCCGCTGATCGCCTCAATGCGGCACTTCGATCCCCGTCTTATCGCGACACTAACGCGATCGCAATCGATCAGCCGGCGACCTTCGTTGGCGAGAATGTAAGCCGTCTCGCGCGGATCGAGACTGTCATGGGCAGCACGAGAGAACTGCTCGAGCTGGCTCCAAAGCGTTTCGCGGTCGGCAAACTGACGTAACTCACGCGACTTGAGATAGCTGCTGGCGAGTTCGCAGATCTGCAACAAGAACCGCAAATAACCTCGCTGCGTCGTGGCGCTGGTGCCCGGCCGCTGAAAAACCTCAATCACGCCGTAACGCTGGCTCTCCGTCGCAAGCGCACCCAAGACGAGCAAGAATTCTGTCGGGTTGCCACCCTCGGCGTCACTGCCGCCGGAATGTGGAGCGACCAGCATTCCCTCATCGTTGGCCAGAGCCTGCACCAGTAGCCGGCCATGTTGCTGCTGGTTTTCCTGGCTCGTCGCCAGTTCCGTCTTGTGCAGACCGATCTGAAACTGCAACTCCAACCGACGGTCTTCCCCAAGCACCCACACAGCGCCGCCGACACCCGCCAGCGCGGAGACAACCCGCGTCAGCATGGCGTTGTAAAACTCCTGCGGAGAAATATCAGATTTAGACAACTTGGCGATTTCAGCAACGAGACTTCGGATCTCGTTCTTTGTCGCGGCAAGCGATTCCGGATCGACAGAGCCAGGCATACTCATAGCAAATAAAAACTCCCGCAGTCATTAACCAGGCGTATCCAGATAAGGATCTTGCCCCATCTGTCTTTGTACCTTTTTTCGTTCACGTTCAAAATACAGCAAAGCTTTTCGGTCGCGGAAATGACGACGCTCGACACGACGCTGAGCCCGCTTAAAGTAGCGCTCGTAGCTCGCCAGCGTCCCCTGAGCCTGCATCCCCACTTCCTCCAATCGCTCTCCTGAACGCGGCCCCAAACCGCTTTTCAGTAATTCATCGTCCAAGGCGAGATAGAGCCGCCACGTGCCTGGATCGCCCTGCCGTCCGCAACGTCCGATCAACTGTCGATCGATGCGGGCCGACTCGTGCATTTCCGTGCATATCACGTGCAGGCCTTCTCCCTCGGCAATGGAATCCTCGAGCTTAATATCGGTGCCACGTCCCGCCATGTTCGTCGATACGGTAACCCTTCCAGGGTGCCCCGCCTCGGCGATGATCTCCGCTTCTTTGGCGAGCTGATGCGCATTGAGCACCTGATGCTTAATGCCAACGCGTTGCAGCCTTTGGGCGATCTCGTGAGACTTGTCGATTGAACGAGTACCGATAAGAACCGGTCGACCGGTGGCATGTACTTCACGAATTTCCTCAACGATCGCATCCCATTTTTGATCGCTAGTACCGCAAACCACACTCGATAGTTGAATTCTTTGCGGAGGTCGGTTGGTCGGGATCGAAATTACCCCCAACCCGTAGATTTTCTTGAGTTCCCCCGTGGCGCTCGACGCAGTACCGGTCATGCCTGCCAGACGCGGGAAGCGGCCGAAGTAGTCTTGTACCGTGATCCGCGCGGCCTGTCCCGATTCAACGGAGATCTCCAGACCCTCTTTGGCTTCAATCGCCTGATGAATGCCGTCCTGCCAGCGACGTCCCTCGGAAAGTCGGCCGGTAAACTCGTCGACGATCACGACCTCGCCGTCACGAACGATGTAGTGACGATCCAGAATCATGTCTCGCCAAACTCGCACCGCCCGCTCGACGTAATCGTAGATGAAAATCATCCCCAGTTCATCGAGCGCCGAAGGCTTGGGCAAGTTACGAACCAGACGCCGGCCCTCGCTGGTGAGTTCGACCTTCTTCTTCTCGTCATCGTAGTCGTAATGTTCGTCTTCGACGAAATGGTGGGCGCTTTCGCTGCTCCAGCGATACGCCTCGACGGCAACCTTTTGGGCCTCCGACGGCGCCGATCCAATGATCAGTGGCGTGCGGGCATCATCGATCAAAATGCTGTCGGCCTCGTCGACCAACGCGAAATTCATCGGTCGCTGGGTGAGTTTACCGCCGCCCGTCTCGGCACTAGTACCCAGCATGCGTCCAAGAAAGTCATCGCTTCCTTGGGTCATCTGCCGCTTGACCAGACGATCACGAAGGAAATCAAATCCAAATTCTTTCGCGGTGCCGTAGGTGATGTCGCATTCGTACGCCTTGCGTCGGTCGGCCGGCGACGTGCAACTCTCGATCACACCGAGCGATATTCCTAGCGCACGATAAATCGGCCGCATCCATTCCGCATCTCGTGAGGCCAGATAGTCGTTGACCGTGGCCAACATCGCTCCCTTGCCGGAGAGCGCCGCCATGTACATTGGCAGCGTGGCGGTCAAGGTTTTACCTTCGCCCGTCTGCATCTCGGCAATCGAACGATTATGCATCGCCATGCCACCAAGAAGCTGCACATCAAAATGGCGCATCTGTAGCGTGCGACGGCCCGCCTCACGAACGACGGCAAACCCTTCGACTAGAAGCCGGTCGAGCGGCTCGCCACTTTTCGCGCGATGCCTGAGAGCGAGACTCCGCTTGCGCAGCTCATAGTCCGAGAGAGCTTTGAGCTCGTCTTCCTGTGCTGCGATCGCGGGCAGCTGTTCTTGCCATCGCGACAAGCGCGATTTCGACAACTGGGCTGCCTGCTGCACGGTTCGGGTTAACGTCTCGGTAACGGTCATCGGCGTACGGAATAGTCGTTTCGTCTGAGAATTACACGTGAACGCCTAGGATATATCCCAGCCGCCCATAAATCAGCCACTCTGCATATAAGCCTGTCCGCAGGACCCAATCGGTCTATACGGTCGCAGGAAATTATAGGGCGCAGGCAGCGTCAAGACGGCCATCTCGGCCTTAAGAGACGCCATTCTGCCCCCATTCACGGCGTTTACAGGTGATCCACACTACTTTTCAGTACCAGGGGCATTCCTAGCCCCTGGCGGCCAGCCGCTCAATCGGCCTGTGGACCGATGAACGCTTGACCGTGGACCGATTAACTTCTTCCGCTCTATTCTTGCTCCAAACGCAAGACATACACCGTGCCATTACCGTTAGCACAGGTCAAGAATCGCCCCGTTTTGCTGAACATAATCTTCACGATCTGCTTGCCAGGTGGCTTGATCTGCAGCGTCTCACGAAGATCGCCAGTAACTGCGTCGTAAATGTTGATCTTCCCGTCGTAGCCACAGGACGCGAGTCGACTGGAGTCACGAGAGAAAGCAACGCAGCGAACCCAATCCCCGTGGTGCTCTGCCGTGATCGGATCGGCACTAGATTCCAAATCCCACAATCGAACCGTCTTATCCTCACTCGCCGAGGCGAGCTTCTTGCCATCGGCCGAAAAGGCGACACTTCGCACCGCTTGCGAGTGGCCGAGAAGTGTGCGAAGGGTCAATCCCGTGGCAACTTCACAAATTCGGATGCGTTTGTCCTTCCCGGCGATCACCAGGCTCGCACCATTCGGCGAGAAGGCGAGCGAGTGCACGGTCCGACCTTCTGGACCATCGATCAACCGCGATAGACGCCCGGTCTCCGTTTCCCAGAGCATCACGTTGCCATCGGTTCCCGCGGTGGCAAGCAAACTGCCATCGGGCGAGAACGCCAGCGAAGTGACCCACCCGCCGTGTCCGGAAAGCAGAAACATCTCGCTACCATCGCTAACACGCCACAGCCGAACCTCGTGGTCTGCGGTGCCACCGGTCGCCAACATTTGGCCATCGGATGAAAACGCCATCGAGTAGACGGGACCGTCATGGCCCGAGAGGTCGTACAGAACGCTGCGATCGCTGACGTTCCAAACGCGCACGTGATGATTCTTCGTCGAGGTCGCAAGCAAACGTCCGTCCTGGCTTTGAGCCGCACTGACGATCTGCGCCGTATCGATTTCGTCGCCTTCGCCGAACACGGCGACCAGGCTACCAGGGGCATCAGCAGCCACACCGTCCCCAGCCAGTGCTAAGACATCGGCCGGAATATCTTTACGAGAAAACGACTCGGCCGGCTCTGCCATCGCTTTGTCGTCACTCTGCTCACCGTCATCCTGTGCCGGTTTTTCAACAACCGCATTTTCAACAACCGGCGCCTTGGCGTCGTCCGTCTCTTCCCGCGGAACTTCAATCAGGTTGACTTCGTCGAGAGGAATCTTGCGTGCCTGATGAGCAATCGCATTCGGATCAACATCCTTCGACGCGGCTGAGCCTTCACTCTTCTGTTGACTTTCGTTCTCCGCCAATGCGGACTCAGGTTTGGGTGGAACGGACTGATTGTGCTCTGGTTCCTCTGCTGCCGACGACGCGTCCCCAGCGTCTTTTCCATCTGCGGCCAAAGCAGAGCCGGTCGCGCCGGGGGATTGCTCAGCACCAGTCGCGTTCGGCGTGGTGTCGGCAACTTCGTCGATCGCTCTACTGTTCGCAACGATCAACCGTGAGTGATTGCTGACTTCATCTCGCATCTTCCGCAACGATGAGATCTGAGCCGTTGCGTAGATCGCAAAGCCGACGCAGGCAGCGATAAACAGGGGCAGCCAAATCGATCCCGCTTCCTGTTCAACAGGAGCAACCGATACGGTCGCCGCTGGGGATGACACTGGGGGCGTTGGTATCACAGACGCACGGGCTGGAGCCGCACCCGCCGGCGACAAGTCCACTGCTGGCAATCGTTTGTCTGCAGAAGCATCCTGGACGACTTCCTGCAACGCCCGGACCATTTCCAGACAACTTCCGAAACGTTCTCCAGGGCTGGGCAACGTGGCTCGTGCGATGACACTGCGTTCAGCATCCGGTAGGCCGGACAGATCGAGCCGACCCTCTTGCTGCTGACTCATGGCTCCTGCGAAGGTTGATTCTTCGGTAAGCGGAGCGTCTCCCGTTCGTAGCTCGGCGTAGCAAACCGCCAACGCATACTGATCGCTGGCCGATTGAGCCGCCTCGCCTTGCATGCGCTCGGGCGCGAGGTACGCGAGTGCTCCGCTACTCATGGTCGCGGAACAACGATTTCCCAGGACGGCCGCTAATCCGTAATCGGACACAACGGCGGAATCGGAAAGTAAGAGGATGTTCTGGGGTCGGATCCCGCCATGACCGACCAGCGGCTGCGAAGCTTCCGAATCACCGGAAAGATCGAACCGCCTTCGGGCAAGAAAATCGACAGCTCGAGCAGCATCCTCAAGATGCTGTAGCAACTCACCGGCAGGAATTCCGAACGCGCCTGACTGCTGATACTCGGCCAAGCGATCGGCAAGATTCCGATCGGCAAGAGGACTAGCCACGACGACGCTCGCGATGTTCGGTGTCTGGAACGTGTTGGAATCGGCAATCTCGCTCAGCGGATTTCCGTCGGCGTCCAGCATCCAAACTGCCTGGATCGACTCCAGGTGTGCATGTCGCAACTGGGCAAGGCGCTCGATCATCTGCGCCTGCTGAACTCCTCGATCAGCTGCCAGCGGAATGAACTTGAGCGAAACTTGCGTTCCGCCGGGCCCTGTGGCCTTCCAGCGTTCGCCGTAAATGCCTCGGCCGAGAAGTGCATCGAGCCGATAACCGGGCAGCGGGGTGTCGCCTGCGGAAAGCCTCATAGTCTGTCTACTCCACGTCCTTCAATGAGGACTCACGAAAAAATGAGATGAGATCGAAGTAGTGCGAATGCCCCGCTAGATGCCACGTCGCTGCTCCGCGCCGCGTCACTGGGGGCCGAACTACGGCTGGTTTCGTGCCGAATAGCCACCCTTTCAAGGTATCAACGGGCTGCCCAAATCGCAACCTTCTGAGACGCCCGAAACTCCTTTCAGTATTGACCTTGGGGATGCCAGCAGCGAAAGCGTAACGGCTATTCCGGTTGTAGGGACAGACAGCCTGTGGAGAACGAGGTGGGTGAACTTTCAGGAGTCCTGTCCACTTCTCTCTTCGGGCGAGTCTCCGTCCTCGTCTGTCGTGTCCCATCGAGCTGTTTCTTGACGGCCAAGGGGGGCTCGATACGATACAGTACAACTGGCCGAGCGCTACAGCGGAATCGAGGCAACATCCAGCGATCGGTTTCTAAATTCTCGCCAGCAGCAACGGGCATTCATCCAACTTTCTCTTTCCGATTGGTCTAATTACCACGATGCGACAGACGCCATTCATTCTCTCGCTCTTCATATTGTCGCTCTGTTACACGCTGTTGAACGTCGCGTTTGCTGACGACGCCACGCCCCTTAAGACAGGCGATCGCGTCGTGTTAGTCCAAGATACCGTCGTGCGAAATCAAAACGAACAAATGGGCGTCATCCCGCGAGGGACGCTATTAACCGTGCTCGCCATCGACGGGGCGAGTCTTTCGATCGACACTCCCTACCGAGGTCAGATCAATACTGGCAATGTCGTTCCACTTGCGAACGCCGAGGCCTACTTCGCCGACAAGTTGCGTCGCGATCCCAACGACGTCATTGCTATTGCTACCCGAGGGCAAATGCGACATGCCCAGAATCGCGCAGAGCAGGCCCAAGCTGATTTCAACGACGCGATCCGACTACGGTCCAAGGACGGCAATTTGTACTTTTTGCGTGGCCAAGCCTACCTGTCCCTCGAACAACTCGATCGTGCGAAACAGGACTTCACGCAAGCATCTCGATATACCAAGACCGCACGTATCTATACTGCCAAAGGCGAACTTCACCTTCGGCAGCTCGATCGAACCGCCGCCCGCATTGCATTTACGAATGCCATCAAACTCGATGGCGACTACGTCCCCGCACATCTGGGACTGGGAACCGTCTACCTAGAAGAACGAGATCCCGAGGCCGCCATCGCGCAGTTTGAAATCGCGCTCACCCACGGGCCTCATGAATCGCGGGCACATGCTCTCAAAGCGCAAGCGCTCGTTGACCAGGACAAGCTCGAAGAGGCGATTGCTTCGTACGATCGGGCCCTAGAACTCGACAACAACTCGATCGACGCCCGCTTTGGCCGTGGGATGGTCCGCTTCTACCGCGGAGAACGTTCGCTCGCCGAAGCCGATTGGGACGCGACCGAGAAGCTGCAACCGACATCGCTCAAGGATCGACTCGATCGCGCTGAGAAACTAATCCAGATCCAACGACACGCCAAGGCACTGGAAGATCTCGACGCCTATCTGCGAAAAGCGAAAGACACCCAACAGGGCCTACGTCAACGAGCGGCTGCTCGCGAAGGCCTGGAGCAGTACAAGCTGGCCATCCAGGACTTGGTCGCGGCCTTCCAAAGAACGCGGCGTAATCAGAGGCAACGCATCATCGATCTGTCACGGCTATCCTATCTGCACTCCAAGAACAAGGATTACAAGCAGGCCTTAGCCGTCTCCGATCAGCTCATGCAACAGGCACCGCAGCTCACCATCGGCCTGCTTGCCCGCGCCCGAGTTCATCTTGCACAAGATCAACTAGACAAGGCGCTTGCCGATATCAATCGTGCCATCGAACTCAACCCGGAAGACAACGTCGCCGACATCGCTGGTTACAACTTCCGAGCGACGATCTACGAGAAAATGGGTGACTACCAGAAGATGCTCGACGACTACCAGAAGTGCTGGAAGATCGAAGAGAACAATGGAATGATCGCCAACAACCTGGCCTGGATTAAGGCAACCTGCCCGGTGGCAGAATTCCGCGATGGCGAGGAAGCCGTTCGTCTTTCAACCATTGCCTGTAAAGACGACATGTTTCGATCGGCCGGGTCGATTGACACCCTGGCCGCGGCCTATGCTGAAGCGGGAGACTGGGAGAATGCCGTCAAATGGCAGAAGCGAGCGGTGCTACTCGCCTTTCCCGCAGACACCGAAGCGATGCGGAGTCGCGTGGAACTTTATGAAAAGAAGCAGCCGTTCCGAGAAGACAAACGGCTCAAGGATTGGGGCGCAGCCGACGCGGAACCGGCGACCGATGGCAATGAGCAGGATGACGCTTAGTTAGTCCCTGTCGTCTTAGTAGTCCCGCTCGTCTGGGGATGCGGCTCCACTCTCGCCGGTGTCCGCCGGATTTGCCTCACGGAACTCGTCGAGTTCTCGCAAGTGACTGAAATCCGGTTCCGATTCCACCGGCAGATCCATGCGATTCAGTGATTCCCCTTCGGCCACGGCAAAACGACCGGACATCGTCGCCTCTTCGAACGCTCGATCACCACGCCCCAACATCCAAACAGTCAGCCAAATCACGGCCAAGGCTGCCGCAAATAGCAACCCAATGATCATGCCGTAAACCGGACTGACCAACATCGGCGGCGGCGTCGACAAAGGCATGCGGCCAATTAGCATCGGGGCGTTTCGAAAACGGGGACCGCTGGCCGTCTGTTCCGCAGTCTTAAATCGCCAATTCTTCACATGGAACCCGACGATCTCAATCCGCTCGCTTACGTGCGGGCCCGTTCGCATTCCTTCCGGCAACGTACGAACACAGAATGTTATCGGGAAACGGGACATCACCTTGGAGGGAGTTTTTTCTTTGGCTTCCGATGCTGGCGATTCGGCTGGTTCCTTGAGCTTCCCCTCTTCCGTCGGTCCGGCGACCGCGGCCGTCATTGTCAACCTTTCGTCGGTCGAGTTCCCGTCTTTAGTATCTGAAGCCCCGCCGTCTCCGCCATTCTTAGCTGCGGGCTTCTTCGGAGATTCATCGACCCGAATCTTCAGGTCGAGTGAAACGATGGCGTCAATTTCGTAGTAGTGGTCGATGCCATACCGCAACACGACATCCCGGTCCTCCGGGCCCAAGGGAACACGCAAGATCCGCAAAGCGGTTCCACGAAACTTGAGAAGCTCGCCCTTGTGTTGCGACGGCTTCTGGATGACCGAGACAATGTCCCAGAGCCCCTTGTCGGCCGTCTTGATCGCCGACTCGGTAATCATCCGATCACGCGTGACGCCGGCCAAATCCTTACCAACCTGAGCTAGCTCGGCCTGCTTGGAAGGATTTCCCGCCAGCGAATCACGCTGCTCGTTCAAATCGGCCTGCTGTTTCTCCAGCTCCGCAAGACGCTCTGTCAGTTTGTCTCGCCTCGCATAAACAGCCGCGGTCGCCTCATCGACCAGCTTGGTTTGATCAATTTTCCCTACCGTATCGAGCAGGCCATAGAAACAATCTCGCTCGGAATCGTGAAGCTTGCGACCACTCTTCACCGTGTCAAACAGCCCTACGTCCATCCCTGCATTGCCCAGCAGCGTATCGGGATGCCAAGCGAGGCGATCAACGGCAAACAGCAGCGGCCCTGATGCACTATCTTTAGCCGCACTAACATTCTCGCCGCGTGAAAGAAACATTCCCCGCACATGAATGGCTTCGTCCAGCTTTTCTTGCGAATCCATCCAGACAAGCGGTACCTCGCGGGCGTAGACGATCGCCGGCACCTTTGCAGCGCCGAGCACGACGTGGCACCGGTAGTATTTGTCGAATGTCCAAAGCTCTGCCGTTTCTGCGGGCAACGGCACCTCTTGGAGCTTGTAAATCCGGCCAGGCAGGGAAAAGAACTTCCGCCGATGCGGCCGCGTATCACCCGACCACGTACTCAGGTCCGCATCGGCAGCATTCCGCGCAATCCAGTTATCCAATTCGACTGGCGGCATATTCGGCAGACGATACAAGGTTCGTAGCAGCAGCTTCAAACTGGCCGGTTTTCGTTCCAAGTCCTGCCCGTCGCGCAGGGCGTCGAAATGAGCCCTGCCCAAATCGAGAGTTTCGAGCAACGCTTCGGGCGTCTCCAGATCGATCGGCTCATCGAGCAAACGCTGCTCGGCTTCGGACATTCCTTTCGGGACGGAATCTTGTGGCGGCCCAGAATCATCCTTGGGCGTAACCGGCGCATCGGTAGACGCTCTTACCGGATGGGCAGTGGCTGCCTCGTCACCCAGCTCCGCCGCCATGATGGCGGTCACCGCCGCTGCGCCAGCAAATGCCAGCGAGCACGCGACGATGAATGTCCGCCGCAAGATTTTTCCTGAATCGAAATGCCGCATGTCGCTTCCTGTTCCTGGCAAGGCTGTGTGTCTTGCGAATTCCTTTATCGCAAGAGACTCGTATATATCAGGTCCCGCCGAATCGCTAAGTCGGCGCTCGGTGAATCATCGGCCGCCGAGCCCGCTGCACCCCGTGCTAGCTCGAATCCCGGCTCGTATGGCTCGCCGCAAACGAAAGCGACGTCTTATCGCGGAAGCCGATCTCTCCATCGTCCGCGTCACCGGCCGGCCCGGGACGATTGAAGTACCACACGCTCAGCAACACAACCGCCGCGATACCGACCGAGATTGCGACAACCGGACCTACCGGAACCGGTGGCGGGGCAACTTCCGGTTGCCACTGAACGTGGCGGGCCAGCATTACTGGTGCAAGTTCCGTTTCGCCGTCCATTCGTGCATAGGGTACCTTCTTGTAAAAGAACCCGGCGATCGTCGCCTCTTCGTTCATGTCGTATTGGACGGGAAAACCATCCGGAAGTTCCAACACAAATGCAAAAACGGGACGTGCCTCAGAAATCCCCGCCTGCACTTTCAAGACCACGCGGTAGAACGAATCAATGCCCAAGTCATTTTCCCCGAAAGGCACCTTTTCCACACGCTGTATCGATCCCGACAGAGAAATCAGTTGCCCTCGAAACTCGTCCGGCTGTCGGAACAACTGCCGATAACCAACGTCATCACGTGCAGCACCATCAATGAACTCCGGCTGATTGACCTTCAAGACGCCAAACAGATTGAGCCAAGCTGGTCGTTCACGCCGACGATTGTGTGGGCGATTGTCTCGCACGCGGCCTAACAAAGAAGTGTCGACCCCAGGAAAGCGATTTTTGCCTTCAGCGATCTGTTGGCGCTGGTACTCGGAAAGAATCTCGATCGTGCCCGGCTCTTTCTTCGGCGCCTCCGTATGTATGTACGGTTGGTATTCATGCTCTGCCGCGTCGGAGCCTGGGGAATCCGCGCCGCCAGACGTCCGGGAATTGGCCCCCGTCTCCGTCTTCGATGAAGCAAAGCCAAGGCTTCGAAATGCCGCCGACCAGAGTTCCGGATTGGCCGCCTTTGTAAAGAGCAGAAGCGTACCGCCTAACAGAGCCACAAACAGCAGCAGTCGCCGCTGCTCTTTTCGGCGCAAATAATTCCGCGGCCGACCATTCGATTTGTTGGAGAATCGTAACACGTTGTTATTCTAGTCCTGCTCCTGAAAACCAACAATGTTGAGCCGCTGGCACATCGGGCCTACAAAGTTCGTGACTCCATGAAACACGGGTGTCGGAAGAATCCCGCTCGCCCGCGAAAGCTATCAGCAACCCGGGACGTCCGAATTGCCATTTCAACAAACGCGATCGCACAACGCGTCACAATGGCTCCGCCCTCCATAAACGGACGGACTTGCAGTCTCCCTCGTTCCCTCATTATCGCCTCCTCGCCTAGGGAGTGAGAGCTAACTCTTCCAGCTCTTCTGGGCGTCGATTCGCAACTAGTGATCGGGACTATTCCGCAACGGACAGGCTGCCTCACTGCGAATCGGCCCGAATTGCCATATTCTTAATGGCGTTTTTTCGGCGTATCGCCCTCGGAAACAAGCTTTGACAGCCGAAAACGCTAGACCTTTGTCCCACAAGGAAGATCGCCGTGCGGTGCCTGAAGTAGCCGCGGCCGATAAACAGCCACATAAAACGACCACAACACGTTCATACAAAAGGACTTACAGAACATCACGCGGGATCTACGGCAAAACGATGCTAGGCCCGCTCCCACGAAGAAAGCCACGAAGAAAGCGTGCCCCCGGGCACCTGATTTTCGGCGAATTCTCGGGAATAATTGGGATACCAGGCTGCGAAATCAATATCGGGGCAGGATCCGCCTTGGAAACGTAGGCGGACCGAATCCCAACCCTGGATCTGTATTGGCCTCCTATCGGGTTCTTACAGATCCGCGGAGACGACGTGCAAGGAGCGGAATGTGGCATTATCTCAGGCTCATTTTCAGCGACTGGTGACCGAACATGGTCCCACGCTGTATCGCATGGCCTACCGCATGGTGGGGCATTCCCAGGAAGCCGAAGATATTGTCCAGGACACGTACCGTTCTGCCTGGAAGAGTCGCAAGAATTTTCGCGAGGGCTACAGCGAACGGGCCTGGCTGGCGACGATCCTACGCCGCCGCACGGTCGACCGCTGGCGAAACAAACCTCAGCCGAAAACACTGTCGGAGACTGAGGGCCTCGATGTCGCGGCTCCGCACGAAGATTTTTTCGCCGATCAATACACCGATGAAATGCAAGCCGCGCTCCATAAGATTTCACCAGAACTGCGAGATTGCTTGTTGATGGTCGTGGTCGGTGAACTCACCCACCAAGAAACTGCCGACGCATTGTCGATTCCACTTGGCACCGTCTTGTCGCGCGTTAGTCGCGCGCGAAAACAGCTACGCAAGGCACTGATGGCGGTCGTCGAGCATTGAGATATGTAGAACAAGAACGCATCGAACGCGCCACGCGAACCTGCCGAACTGGTTCAAATAGCGCGTATCCGGGCCATTTAAGTTCCGAGGCTCTCTTGCCAGTGAGCTATTCGCGAACGCGAATCCTATGACTGAATATCGTGAACATTCCGATGACGCTGCGCACGATCGCTGGATCGATCGGCAATTGCGACGAATTCCGCTGCCGCCAGGTTTGCTGCGCCGCCTGCGTCGAATCGCCCGTCGCTCTGCGGTCGACGAACTGGCGGATAATCGCTGGTCGGACGAACGAATTGACGCCGCTCTGCGGAACGTAGCTATCCCCGAAGGCTTTCTCGATCGCCTTCCTCAGGTTGCGGATGCGTCCGGAACAGGCGCATCCAGCAAGGACCGAACCGCTCCGCCGCTGCAACGGCCTCCTCGCCAAAGAGTATCGGGCACGAAAATCGCGAGCCTGTCGGATGATCAGCTCGATGCCGTGCTTTGCGACATTCCGCTGCCTGTGGGACTGACCGACCGACTGGCAGCCGCCTTAGGAGATGCCGCGGCTGCGGACGAGCGTCAATCCGTGCTGGGTGGAACTTTGCAGGATGTCCCCATTCCAAGTGGAATGCTGGAGCGACTGAGTCAGATTCCCACCGAAGAAGCCGCTGCTAGGCTCGCGGAAGCCTCGGCCTCGCCCTTTACTGACTCACCCGTTGCCAGTGATCACCGCCCTGCTCCGGCGACATCAACAACTCACCACGATTCTCCTCTGTCCGATCAATCTGTGGCAAATCGTCATCGCCGTCGAAGGGGACCCGCGGCATGGCAATGGGCCAGCGGTATGGCCCTGAGCTTGGCGTTGCTGTTCTCGGTCGTTTACCTGGGAACCCATTACCTGGAGAACCAGATCGCCGAAGGCCCGATCAGCTCGTCGGAGCGAATTGCCAACACTCCGGTCGACGATCGATCGGCATCCTCACATTCCCCGCCGCTCGTACCGCACGATTCGCCTTCGGCACCGGTTGCCCCGAAGGATACTCCAGCAATCGAAAGTGTCGTTGTTGAGGACAACTCGGTTGAGAACAATACGAATACGCAACGCACGCCCAAAGAAGATCCTTGGAACAATTTTGAAGATCTTGTTACGGCCGTGCTTCCGCCGGGCAGCGAGTTCCCGCGGGACGAGTTCCAAGGAGCGGGTAGCCCCTTGGCCATCGATCCGCATGAAAAGCATGCCGCGCTCGCCATCGTGAATCGCTCCACAAACCGGGGAGTCCGTCCTCCCTGGGCCGATGCGAACGCCCTGACCGCTCAGCTGCGTAGCGGGTTCCATCCGTTCGTAGCGCCAGCCGACCACGAGGAATTCCGTACCCGCCGACTACCTTGGCATTTCAGTCGCGACAGTTACGACTGGGCCGCGGCCGTGATCAGCAAGCAAGGGATCGATAGCAATGAGCTGGGCAACTGGCGATCGCTGCTAGCCAAGCGCGTGCGAACAGAGGATTTCCTCAACGGCCTGAACTACAACTACCCCCGCCCCACAAACAGCGCCTTGGCATTACGGGCCTACGGCGGTACGTCACCCTTTGGCCGCGGTCCTGAAGGCCAAGGCAAGACGGAGGATCAAGAGCCGCTTCGGCTGTTACAGCTAGGAATCCAGGCCGCCGCAAAGAAACAGCCCAAGGATGATAGTGACCAGCACCTCATTATCGTGGTCGATACGTCATCGTCCATGGCACACGACAACCGCTTGAATCAGACCAAGCAGGCACTGCATCGCCTGATCGATTCGCTTGGCGCCCGAGACCGCATGACGATCGTCACAACGACCGCCAAGTCGCTGGCCGGCACAAGTGCACCCTTCCATGGAGCGCTGATTCACAATGCGGGTCGCGATGAAACCGTGCAACTTCACCGGGCCGTCGACCTGCTGCGTACCACGGCGTCGCAAGATATTGCAGGAGCCGTTCTCATCACAGAGCGTGTGGCAAACGATCGCGTCGCTGATGACGAAGAACAAGATCACAGAAGAACTGCCGTGGCCTGGCTCTCCGATGGCACAAGCGAAACGCAACCATCCTGGCAAGAAAAAGTCTTCGACGCACTGCAAACTTTGACCGTCGAGGACAGCGAGTCGCTCTTTTGGAATCTCCGCGAATCGCTAACAGGACACTCCGAGGTCGTAGCTCACGATGCGGAAGTTGAAATCAGTTTCGATCCAGATACGGTCACTGCCTACCGACTACTGGGACACGAAGCGGATTCCATCGTCGATTCGGATGAAAAACTGCTCCGCGTCAAAGTGCACGCCACCCAGGCGATGACCGTATTATTTGAATTGCAATTCAAGCCGACAGGCAACGACAGCGTCGCCACCGTGAAGCTCTCCTGGCGAGACGCGGCAACGGATCAGACTCACGAACAGATCCAACGCATCAGTCGCTGGCAATTTGCTCCGACATTTGAAGAATCGGCCGTCCCGCTACAAGCCGCCACCGTCGCCGCAGCAACTGCCGAATCACTCCGTCAATCGGTCCATTTGTCGCCAACGAAGCGGTCGATCGACGTTGTCAGGCGGCTCGCGGACGAAGTTCATCCGCAGGTTGCCGACAATATATCCTTCCAGCCACTTATGCATTTGCTGCTGAGTGCTGAAAAAGCAGGCCTATAGCCTGGCGACCATTAGCCCTGAATCCAATTCACACCTTTCCAAATGAACCGATTCCCAAGGGTAGGCACCCGCGGCCCCAAACCGGTCACGGGACAAAAAACCCTACAAAGGGTGGAATATCATGAACAGCTGGTTGATAAAAAACAGACGGGAAATTATCTTGAAGGCTGGCCAGGCAAGGCAGCGTGCCCCGAGGAAACCGGAACATTCCCAGCGGAGCGCGACCACATCAACATGCAATGATGTCGACGTCAACAGCGTCTCTCGTTTCCGAGCGACGACGTCGACCGAACACCAAGGTAGCAAGACACGACATGGGGTCGCACCAAGCCAGCGGCAACGTGATCCTGCTTCGTGTTCTGCGCGATTCGGTAGAGTCTACGGAAGGGAAAAAATGAGGCACCTAAGAATCTCCCCATCTCTTTGGGGCGCGGTGGCGATTATCCTCGCCCTGTTCCAGGCAACTCCTAGCTCCGGTGGAGAGGATGTCGAAGGATTTCTCCGCGGTCTTTACCAGCGCGGTTACTTCGACACCGCGATCGAGTATCTCGACTACATCAAGACGAGCCCGGTCGTCGATGCCGAGACGAAGGCTTCCATTCCCTTCCTGCACGCGCGCACTGAGTACTACCAAGGCCGCGCGATGCCGGACGGCAAGCGAGACGAGAAAGAAACGCAGCTCAACAAGGCGATCAAGAGCTACCAAGCGTTCGCCAAGGCCAATCCCAATCATCCACGAGCCGTCGATGGACTGTTTGAGGTTGCCGACGTCTATCGGACGATGGCTCAAACCCGAATGGCTGCCGCAAGCAAGAGCAAGAAACTTGTCACGGAAGCACGCGCTTTGTTGAAGAAGTCCGAGGCCGCTCTCAAAGATATCACTGGCAAGATGCAAGCTAAGCTTGAAGCGCTGCGTCAAAACCCCAACTCGGTTTCAGGAGACATCTCGCTCGTTCGCGACCGTTACAATGCCACGCTGACGCGAGTGGAATATCAGCTTGCCGAAACGACTCTGGAAATTGCCTCCACCTACAAGAAGGGAAGCGCCGAGCACAAGAAACAGCTCGAGGCGGCGGCCCTTCTGTTTGAAGACTTCTTTGATGCCCACGGCAATCTTATCAAAGGCCTGCACGCCATCGTGCGAGCCGGTCAATGCTATCGCGACATGGGCAACATTGACTTCGCCCTCTCCTGTTTCGACAGCATCCTGGGTGATGACGAGCTGGCCAAGATTCCCGAACTTCGCCCCTTGCGATACGAAACGATCGGCGAGGCCATGGTCCTTTGGATCGAACAGATCAAGGGCAAGGACAACTACCGTCAGGCCCTGCCAATCTTTGAAGATGCCTACCGCATGAGCGAGCTGCGCGTTCGTGGCGACGACCTCAAGAAGCCGGGACCACTCGGCGTGCAGTACTATCGCGCACAACTTGCCGCCACGATGGCCGACAAGATGAAACGCATCAAGCTGAAGGCCGTCATCCAACAACATAACGCGCTCAAGGCCGAAGCGATCGAAATGTCAGGCTTCGTTGCCAAGAACGAAGGCAAGTACCAAGGCAAAGCGGCCGCTCTCTACGAGCAACTAACCGGCGAAAAGCCGGACATCCCCCAGGAAAAGGTCGAAACGTTTGCCCAGGCGATCAAAGCATCTCGAGTCGCGCACTCGAATTGGGTGCCTGTCTTCAATTCCATCCGCAACGCACCGGCGGAACAACAGGCTGATCTGACGAAACGAAGTGGCGAGCTTCTTAAAGAAGTCATCGACTCTTCGCAGCTCGCCCTGTCGATGGCCAAACCGGACACGCCGCTGGAAGATTTGATCGAAGTCTATTGGCGGATGTCGATCGCCTATCGCTATCAACAGAGCTTCCCCGAAGCGGCCGTCGTTGGAGAATACCTGGCACGCCGCTTCCCTGAAGCCGTCCAATCGCGCACCGCCGCCGGCACCGCTCTGCGAGCCTGGAGTGAGATGCACAAGGCGGCACTCGCCGCGGGCGAAGATGGTGCCTTTGAGAAAGCCCGGCTCGTTTCGTTGGCCAACTACGTCAGCGAACAGTGGGATGCTTCGGAAGAGGCCGCCGAAGCACTACGCCAGTTGATCGACTTCGCCGTCGAAGAGAAGGATCTCGACCGGGGCGTCGAATTGTTGGCCCGCATGTCTCAGACTTCGCGTCATCGCGCGCCCAGCCAGCTCAAACTCGGCGTGCGACTCTGGCCCGAATATCAAACGCTCAGCCGGAAGGCTCGCCGTAGCAAAAAAGCAGTCGACGAAAAGACCAAGCAACGCATGGCGACGCTGATCGAGCAATCGGAAACGATGCTCTCTGAAGGCATCAACGCGAATCTCGAAGGCGGCAACAACCACCCCACTCTGACCTATCCGGCTCTAAGCCTGGCGGAGTTGTACGTCGAAAGTGACCGCCCTGCCGAGGCCGTATCGTGGCTGGAGCACGCGACCATCGGTCCTTTGGCTTTGCTAAGTCAGAATGCCGCCGTGCTGGCAAACGCCGCCTTGAAAGAGCGAGTCTATCGCACCGCTCTCAAAGGTTATGTCAAGCTACTAGCCACGCTCAATGGCGACGCGTTCCAGGCCACCAAGACCAAAGTCGAAGCGATGATGGGTGGGCTTGAGGATAGCGCCAAGAACAAAGCGGCGGTCGCGGTTACCTACAGCCTGCTCGGCAAGGACATTGAGGCCGACATCCTTCGCCGCCGCAAGGCAGGCGATGATGCGGGTGCGGATCGGCTCACCGAAGCATTGGAACTGATGCTCGCTCGTATCGCGGGACAGAAGGACAGCTCCTATGGCGTACTGCTGTGGGTCGCCAAGACCTCGCAGAACATGGCCACGCTGGCCTCGGCTAAAAAGTCGGCGTTTTATTACGGGCAAGCGAGCAATGCCTACAAGTCGATCCTCAAGAACCACAAAGAATTCGACCTCAACGACAACACAAAGGTCGGAATCCGCATGGCATTGGCTGATTGCCAGTACGGCGCGAAGCAGTACGACGATGCGGTCAAGACTGTGAAGAAGATCTTCCAGACGCATCCCAATTCGGTCAAATCGCAGGCTATCGCATCACGTTCTCTTCAGGCTGGTGGGAAATACAAGGAAGCCACGCTCGGCCAGAAAGACGCTGCCGTTTGGGGCTGGAAGAAACTCGCGTCCGTGGTCGAGGCCAAGCCGAAGTACAAGGATCTTTTCTTTGAGGCTCATCTCGGCCATTTAACCTGTCTCGCCAATCTTGGTGAGGCCGGCGACAAGAACTTACTCGACGTCGCCAAGAAAACTCTTACCAACTTTGAACGCCGCTTTCCCGAGCTGGGTGGCGCGAATTGGAAACCAAGATTCGAGAAACTGCGGGGGCGACTTTGATACCAATCGCCATGGCAGGACTCGCCAAATTCAGACGTGCCCTGTCCGCCAACATCGCTGGCGATTTTTTCGCCGCCGATGCAGACGCTAGATCGATCCGACAACCAAATAGTTAAACACAAACTAACAACGATTAGAAAAATCATTTCTGCGGAGTACGGAACATGAAGACGCGCACTTGCTTGATCGCTACGCTCCTGATGCTGTGCACCAGTGCCGCCCTGGCAGACAAGATCTACATCCACGGTGATGGAAAATCCAAGTCAGGCAAGGTCACTGAGATGTCGCCCCAAGAGGTCGGCCTCTCTGGCAAACCGCCCTACGCCGCCAACACGGTCCGCTACATCCGGTTCGACGGGGAACCGAAGGACCTTAGCTTGGCCCGTAGCCGCGCCCTGTCAGGCAACTACACGACCGCCCTAAAGTATCTCAAGCGCGTCGATGCCGGCAGCATCAGCAACCCGATGATTCGCGCCGACATGGCCTTCTTCAAGGCTTACGGATATGCACATCTCGGACTTACATCGACGAAGAAACGCGATACGCACCTGAACAATGCCGTTAAATTGCTCACGAGTTATATCAACGGAGCCGGCAAGAATCACTATCGATTCTACGAAGCCCAAGAGTTGCTTGGCGACGTTTCGCTTGCCTTGGGCAAGTCGAAGAAAGATGCGGCTCTGCTGGCCAATGCGAACAAACAATACGACGCGGCATCGACTTCCGCTCCTTGGCCCGATGTCAAACTCCGACTCAGCATGAAGAAAGCGAAGGCACTTCAGGCCGAAGGCAAGGCAAGCGAAGCCCTCACCCTCTACCGGACGATTTCGGAAAGCTCGCTCGAAGGCCCTGAGGTCGAAAGCTACAAGGGACAAGCGAGACTCGGTATGGCCGAGGCCTTGACCGCCGACAACAAGGCCGGCGAAGCAATCGCACTGATTAACGGAGTCATCAACGCCACGAACCCGGAAGACCTGGACACCATGGGGCAGGCCTACTTGGCGATGGCTCGCTGTGCCAAGGCGGGCGACAAACCGAAGGAGGAACGGATGGCCTACCTGCACATCGACCTCCTTTACTTCCAGAATCCCGAGGCCCACGAAGAGGCGCTCGGCCGCTTGGCAGAGCTATGGGAGGCTGAGAATCAACCCGAGAAGGCATCCGACGCCATGATCAAGTTGCGTCGCAAGTTCCCCAATAGTCAATATTTGAAGAGATAAGCCCCCGCCCTGTCGAACCTGGCAGGCGAAATACCCCGCCCCTGAGTGGCTCCCAAGGCCGCTTTCCACCCGTGATGGCGACTGTTTTCCTCGAAATCACGTGGCGGTAAACCCATAATCCCAGCGGTTTACAATCGGTTCTGAGGCGGATTAGAATGTCCGCTTCTTTGAACCTCAATTGCCGCCACAACACCTTGGAGCGTATTCAGTTAGGGAGCGTCGCTGACCGTAGGCGGCTGCCCGCTAATGAAGCCAGGAAGGTCTTGTCCAGGAAACTCGCCGTTTGAAAACATTGGCCCCACCGTAGCCGGTGGCCAAGCGAACAAAATCACGGCAATTAGAATAGATACGAAATAGATTCCCCCCTTTGAACAGAACACAGAGGTAGCGGCGATATTCGCCGGCCCGCTCATACCACGTTGGAGGCCCTCATGCTCAAGCGATCGTTACAGGAATGGTTCCGCCCTGCGGGATTGTCAATCTTGCTCTTGCTGACCGTCATTAGCTTGGCAGGCGTCTTTAACTTTGGGCTGCCGACAGAGGCGTTCGCACAAGACTCCGCTGGGGGAGCAGCCAAAGGCACCAACATGCTCACCAAGATCATCGATTCTCTTGGTTGGCTCTACTTGATTATCTTCCTGTCGCTTTCGTTTACGCTCGTCTCGCTGGTGGTGATGAACATCCTCATGCTGCGACGTGACAAGATTGTGCCCTTTGAACTCGTCCAAAGTTTCGAGGCCCGCCTCGATGCCAAGGAGTATCAAGAAGCCTACGAAATGGCCAAGGTCGACGAATCGTTCCTCGGTCAGGTTCTCTCCGCAGGGCTCGGTAAGCTTTCTTCCGGCTACCCTCAAGCCATCGAAGCCATGCAAGAAGTCGGCGAAGAAGAGGACATGAAGATCGAACACCGCCTCAGCTACGTCGCTTTGATCGGAACGCTCGCTCCGATGATCGGACTGGCCGGAACGGTCCACGGTATGATCAATTCGTTCGACGTCATCTCGACGTCGGAATCGGATCCGGATCCCCGGGAACTCGCTACAGGTATTTCCAAGGCGTTGTTCACGACCATCGCCGGTTTGATTATCGCGATTCCGTCGATCGCCGTATTCTCGATCCTCAAGAATCGGGCGTCTCGCCTGGTGCTCGAAGTCGGCATCCTGAGCGAAGGCCTGATGAGCCGCTTCCAAGCGGTCGGCAAAGACAAGAAATAGTGACAAGTGGGACGCGCACCTTTTCGTCCCTCCTTGAATCGACACTTGCCGGAACTAGACGTCGGTTGAACGACCACAGCAGCAGAGCATTTCCATGCGACTACATAAAGAGAAGAAGTCGGAAGAGTTCGAACCGGACATGACTCCGATGATCGATATCGTCTTCCAGCTGATTGCCTTTTTCATGGTGCTGGTCAACTTCACCAAGATCGATGCCGACAATCGAGTCGATCTACCCGTCAGTTCCATCGCCAAGCCGCCGGGCAAGTCGGACAAACAACCCTTGATGCTACAAATGACCGAAGATGGTCAGGTTATCTTGGCCGGCGACACCATGGCGGTCGAGAGCCAGGAGTTCGACAGTCGTCTATTCCGCGAGTCGCGACGCCTGGGTGCCATTTGGGGCGAAGCCGCTAACGTACCTGTCGTGGTGCGCGGTCACATGAACGCCAAGACTGGTGACATCCAGGAATTAATTACCAAGTGTCAATCGAAGAGTTTCCAGCTATTTCGGTTGCGCGCAAAAATCAAATAGCGCCATTGCGCGCCGATCGCTCGGCAATCGGCCTCCTTTCAACCGGTGAGAGTCAATAATCGATGAAGGTTCGCAGCCGCGACAAGAACGACAAGATCGAATTGCAGATGACACCGATGATCGACATCGTGTTCCAGCTGCTTGTGTTCTTCATCATGACCTTCAACGTGGTCAAAAAAGAGGGTGACTTCAACATCCTCATGCCGGGCAAGCCGGCCGACGCCACGCTTACCGAGGTCGCTCCGACCAAACTGCAGCTACGCATGACCGCAGCCGGCGACGGCTCGCTCGCTTCCATGACGCTCAACGATGTCTCGATGGCCGGTGGCGATCCCTTCCAGGCACTGCACCAGGATATTCGTGGCAAACTGCCAAACGGCTCCGGACCTGCTTCCGATGCCGACTACGAAATCGAGATCAAGTGTGATTACGGGCTGAAGTACGAGAACGTCATCAAGGCAATCAACGCGGTCAACGGTTACCGTCCGCCGGGCGGAGATGAAGAAGACATCGTCACTTTGATCGACAAGATTCGATTCGCGGCCCCCGTGAAATAGACGAATCAAAGGGCACGCCGGACGAGCACTGGGCAACTCGTCCAACAGGGCATTCTTTATAAGGGACAGGCACCTTCGTTGCGTCAGGCAACGCATCATGGCTTTCTGCTGCGCGCTTAACGAACGCGAACGTCAGCCAACCAGACAGCGACCGCTTACTACTATCCGGACAGTGAAGGAGGTATCCATCATGCAAATCCGCACGTCACGTCGCCAGGAGACTGGCATCCACCTACAGATGACCGCCATGATCGACATTGTCTTTCAGTTGCTCGTCTTCTTCATCATGACCTTTAACGTCGTGCAAGCAGAGGGAGCTTTCAGTCTCCTCATGCCGGGCCAACCGGCCGAGGGGACTCGAATTGATCAAGTGCCACCTCGAACACTCCGAGTCCGCATGACAAGTGACTCCCAAGGGAACCTGACTACACTCACCCTCAACGAAGAACAGCTCGGAACCGCTGATGCCGCCCCATTTGCGGATCTTCACCGGCGAGTGCGTGATCTGGTCACTCACTCGGCCGCTCTCGAAGATTCAGCTGACCATGAAGTCATCATCAAGTGCGATCATGCCCTGCGATACGAAAATGTGATCCGCGCCATAGGCGCGGTCAATGGTTATCGCGTGCCAGGTAGCGACGAACAAAACATTGTCACGCTGATCGATAAGATTCGCTTCGCGAAGCCAGTCCCGGTCACCGTCACCATCGACTAGAAACTACTAGAAAGCGAGAGACTAGGAGCAGCTACCCACGCGGATGGTACTGCTGGTGAACCTGACGAAGCCGGGACACATCGACGTGTGTGTAGATCTGCGTGGTGGCGATGCTCGCATGCCCTAGCATCTCTTGTACCTGTCGCATGTCGGCTCCGCCTGAGAGCAAGTGCGTGGCGAAGCTGTGGCGGAGCGTATGCGGACTGGCCGCGGCCGACAGTCCCTCGCGGGCGGCATACTTCTTGAGCAGTTCCCAAATACGCTCTCGCCGCAGTGCCTTGCCGCGTACAGAAAGTAGCAACCAAGGCTGTTCCGGTGTTTGCCTCTGGGCCAGCTTCTTGCGGTCGCTCTCTAAGTACGACTCGACCGCTTCACGCGAACGCCGCCCCAGAGGCACGATGCGCTGCTTGTCCCCTTTGCCGTGACAAATGCAGTAGCCGTCATTGAGATGAACATCGGCCACCTTCAATCCGGTCAGCTCCGAAGCCCGGCACCCGGTCGCGTAGAGCAACTCCAACATGGCACGATCACGTCGCCAGTGCGGATCGTTGTGATCGGGGCTGGCCAACAGTCGATCGACCTCTTTAGCGGAGAGCACTTCCGGCACGCGTTGCCAAAGTTTTTGCGTGCCCAGCAGCTCAGCCAGGTTGTCGGTCATAACCCCTTCGAGTTGTAGATACCGAAAGAAGACTCGAAGCGCCACGATATGTCGCGCTGAACTGGCGGGCGCCAACTCCTCATTCCGGAGCCAGGCCGGGTAGTCGGCCAGCGTGCGAATATCGAGCTTCAGCAGATCTCGTTTGCCCAGCCAACGGAAGAAGCGGGTCAAATCGCGACGGTATGCGGCGACCGTATTCTCAGACAAATGGCACTCCGTCCGCGCATAATCCAAAAACGGCCCCAGGAACCGCTTGCCAGACGGATCGGGCTTCGTGAGTTTCTTGGGACGAGGTTTACGACGCAGCGGAGACATGGCCGATAATACGAGGACCAGAAATAGGGAAACTGCCTTAGAATTGCTTCGGCCTGCCGGCACGGCTCACTTCACGCGAACTGCCGGCAACGGCCTGCAAAGCGAGAAGATATACCGATTACGGATGCCGCATTGGCGCCGAAGCCGCAATCCCGCTACATTCGCACTCAACCGAGCACCGCTGACTTCATGGCGGCCGCTTCCTCCATTGCGTGACCGCTATGCAAACTGTCGTCGTCGAAGATCCCTACGAGTTCATCTCGCCACATCGCGGACGTTGGTCGCCCTGGCTGGTGACCCGCCTGCTGGGCGGACGGTACGTTAAGAAAAACTACCAGGTTCGCGGCTGCGAGGTACGTGGTGCCGAGAAGATGCGAGCATCGCTCGACGCCGGACACGGCATCGTCGTCACCAGCAACCACCCTCGGCCGTGCGACCCGATGGCGGCCAGTTGGATAACCCACGCGGTCAAGCATCCGTTTTATTGCATGGCCAGCCGACACACGTTCTTCGGCTCGGCGATTCAAATTTTCCTTATGCGCCGGTGCGGCGCATTCAGCATCAATCGCGAAGGCTCCGACCACGCCTCGCTTAGCTTCTGTGTGGAAGCGATCGCCACCGCCGACCGCCCGATCATTATCTTTGCCGAAGGACTCGTCACCCGACACAACGACCAGATCGCCCCGCTCCTAGACGGCTCAGCACTCATCGCCCGCATGGCTGCCAAGCGACGAGCCAAACTCAAGCCGCCAGGCAAGGTGGTTCTGCACGGGGTCGTCTTTAAGTATTTCTTTCGAGGCGATCTTAACAAGACACTGCCACCGGTTCTGAACAAAGTCGAAAGCGAACTCGGCCTAGCGCAAGACGCAAGCCTCTCTTTCCAACAGCGGGCCGAACGCGCGTTCGCAGGCCTCATCGCGCGGCGAGAGACGGAGTTTCTTGGAGAAGCTCGCTCGGGCGATCCTGATGAACGCATTCGTTATTTGATTGACCAGATTCTCGACCCGCTCGAAGCCGAATGGGCTGACGACGAGCCGCTACTTCGCAGCGATTACCAACGTGTGCAGCGATTGCGGACGCGAATCTTGCCCGACATGGTCGCCAAGAAAGTCACAGAAGAAGAGCGACAACGGCGATGGAAACAGCTGGCCGACTGCTACTACGCGCAGCAGCTCGGCTGTTACCCGCCCGGCTATCAGGTTGGCGATGGTTCACCTGAGCGACTGCTGGAGCTGGTCGAGAGCGTTGAAGAGGATCTCTTCGATGTAGCCACGCCGCAGGGGCCGCTCGATCTGGTGATTCAGATCGGCGATGCGATCGAAGTGCCAGCCAAAAGGGAACGTAACCAAGACGGCGACCCGGTGATGGCCGAACTTGGCGAACAGATGGCGGCCAACCTAGTCGACGTCATCAACAATCCTCCTGAACCGACAAGAGGACTTCGAGTTGTCTAACGCTCAAACCACGTCTGCATCGACCCCTCCTCTGGCGGGCGAACCGGCCCCGCTAACGCCGGCGCTGATCGCGCTCCGCGTGCTGCTGATCGCCGTCGGACTTGGATTATGGTTCTGGACCCAAGGACTGATCGGAGCCCGCGACATCCAATTCGATCCCGCCGTTGCCAAAGGAATGTTGAGCGGCGACGGACTGCTCAAGTTGACGGAGCCGGTCAATACCTACCTGAACAATAACGAGCGAGTTGCCGACTACTTGCTGATCGTCAGCTCCCTGCTAATCAACGTGCTAGCGATCTACCTGTTTGCCCGAGCCATCTTCGGCAGCAGTACACGCCCCTTCTTAGGGCTACTAATCCTGTTCGCTCTACGGCAGATCTGCCAAGGCATGTCGGCACTCCCGGCTCCGCCGGAGATGATCTGGCATCAACCAACACTCGGCGGCTGGGAACCGCCAGGACTGCTGGTGACTTACAAGGTCGGCAACGACTTCTTCTTCTCCGGGCACACGGCCATCGCGGTCTATGGGGCCGTGGAATTGGCCCGGCTCGGACGACTCGGGTATCTGCTGCTCGGCTTGATGACGGGTCTATTCCAGATCGCGGCGGTCGTCGTTCTGCGAGCTCACTGGGCAGTCGACGTCTATGCGGGCATTGCTACGGCACTACTGATCGCCTATCTCGCCCAACATATCGCTCCGCTGTTTGATCGCCAACTGGAACGCCTGGCTGCCCGTCTGGGACGAAGCGGCGGCTAGCTGCCCAGAGGCGGCAGTCTCTTATTCCGCATCAAACAAAACATGCGGGCCACCGCCATTTAGGCAGAAATCACTAGCAACCACGTCATTGTGCCGCTAGCCTGGAAGAATCGCCTCGTTCCATCCGCCACTCGCGAGTGAAACGAAAGAGGCGACAACCGGGCAATCTTACGCTTCATGAGTTCTTCGTGGAGGGCTGGCGAGATGACAACGCAACGGACAACAACCGTACTCCTGGCCGACATGGGCGACGGCGACGAGGGCGACTTCTTCGCTCTGATGACAAGCAAGGAAGAGTTGAAAACCCGCGATGGCAAGCCATACCACAAGGTCGGGTTTCGCGATGCGGGGCGAGAAGTTCGCTTTCCAATCTGGCAAGACACCGCCCATTCTCGAGCCTGCCAAGAAGAATGGACGCCCGGTGAGTTCTACAAACTGCGGGCCGTCTACCGCGAAACGAACTACGGTCCACAACTCGACATCTACAAGATTCGTCCCGTTTGCGATGCCGACGCGGAAGCCGGCTTTGATTCGCTGATGTGCCAACCTCAGTCACGATTCTGTCCGGACGCCATGTTCGACGAACTGCTCGACATCGTCGAAGAGCACGTGGCGGAAGAACCGCTGGCCGCGCTCGTTTCCCACCTGCTGACCGAAAACCGGAATGACTTTTGCAGATTCCCTGCGGCCAGGCAGAATCACCACGCCTACGCCGGAGGCCTCCTTGAACACACGCTCAGCGTTACACGAACCGCCGTTCACCTGTCGGAAAAGTACCAAGACTACTATGAGGATATGCGACCGCCGCTATCCAAAGATCTTGTCGTGGCGGGAGCAATCCTGCACGACATCGGCAAGCTACGCGAGTATGACCTTCGCCCAGAAGGAGCCGAGTATGGGCCGGCCGGTCACCTCGTCGGCCACATCCTGCAAGGACGTGATCTGATTCGTGAAGCCGCGGCCGAGATCCCGATCGCTGAAGAAACACTGCTGCGACTCGAACACATCGTCGTGGCCCATCAACGTCTCCCAGAATGGGGATCGCCTAAGCCGCCGATGACACCCGAAGCAACGATCGTCCACTACGCCGACGATCTCGACGCCAAGTTCCACATGGTCTATCGCGCTTTGGCAGAAGACGCGGGCGACGAACCGTTCACGTCAGCGAAGAACGTGTTGCGGCAGCGAATTTTTCGAGGACTGCCGCCGGCCAAAACAACCTAGGCGGCATGCGGGTGGCGCGAACGACGGCGCATCCCGTCACTCGTATCGGCGCCTGAATCAGGTACTTCAACCCGTTCGATATCGGCGCCAAGCGAGCACAGCTTCTGCTCGAGCCGCTGGTAACCGCGATCGATATGATGAGTGCCCGTAACGATTGTTTCACCCTGGGCGGCCAATCCCGCCAGCACCAGCGCGACTCCCGCTCTAAGATCGCTCGCCTGCACGCGAGCCCCGAGAAGCCACTCAACGCCAACCACGCTGGCCACGCCATAGCCGGCTTCGCCTGCGGAGACGTCACGGCATTGCCCGACCTCAATTTGAGCGCCCATGCGGCGCAGTTCGGCCGCATGGCGCCAACGAGCAGGAAACACTCGGTCTTCAACTCGACTGGTACCACGTGAGACACACGACAGGGCCATCAGCTGCGGTTGAAGATCGGTCGGCATGTGTGGAAAAGGGCGGGCCGCGAACTGAATCGCCGCCAGCGGATCCGCAGCACGCAGCATGAGCAAATCCTGCTCTCGGGTTATCGTGGCTCCGGCCGATTGCAGCAGCTCCGACACAGCCGTGATATGATCGGCACAGACGCCCTCGAGCGTCACCTCACCGCCGGTAATCGCTGCCGCCAGCAACATGGTCGCCGCTTCGATACGATCGGGAATGATCCTGTGAGAACAGCCAGCAAGCCGCGACACGCCGCGAATGGTCACGGTCGATTCACCGAGCCCTTCGATGTCCGCACCCATGCGATTGAGGAATCGGCCTAGGTCGACAATCTCCGGCTCTCTCGCGGCACCACGAATTCGAGTTACGCCTGCAGCCAACGCCGCGGCCATCATCACGTTGGCGGTTCCAGTTACGGTCGGACCACGCGGGCCGTGCATGTCGATTTCCGCACCTTGCAGGCGATTCGCTTCAGCAACCACGTATCCCTTTTGGATACGAATATCGGCTCCCAAAGCGGCCAGTCCTTTCAAGTGAAGGTCGACCGGCCGATCACCAAGATTGCACCCCCCGGGCAGCGAAACCACCGCACGACCTCGGCGAGCTAGCAGCGGCCCCAAGACACAGAAGCTGGCCCGCATTCTTGAGACCAAGTGTTCCGGCGCCAAACAGGCGGCCGTGTGATCCGCCAATAGCTGCACACGACCTGGCGTGCCGTCTCTCGCATTCGTCTCGTCTCGCTGGACGGAGACGCCCAATGCCCTGAGCACGCTACAGAGCGTATTGACGTCCGTTACTTGCGGGACGTTCGTCAGCTCCACCGGACCATCTGCCAGCAGCGAAGCCGCAAGAATCGGAAGCGCCGCATTCTTGGCTCCCGCGACCCTGGCCGTACCACAAAGCGGTCGCCCTCCAATGATTCGATAGGCATCCATGCAGTCGCTTTCCTTGAACCGCGAAGCGCGTGCCCGACTTATCCTTAAACTTGGCCGCTGCGTGTCGATCGACTAGCCGACCTTGCGAGCATGCACGACTCGCGACAGCCCGGCGAGATCCTTGACCACCGGCAGCAGCTCCCACGTCGCCTGCCCCTCGAACAGGCCAACCACACGTTCTTCGATCATGGGACTGATCTCCATAAGCAGCGAACCGCCGGGAGCGAGTCGCTCGGCCGCTTGGGGAACGAGTCGCTCGATCACTTCGGTGCCGGATTCCCCTGCGAACAGGGCCAGCCGCGGCTCGTAGTCTCGCGTTTCGGCCGCCATCATGTCCACCTCATTCTCCGCGATATATGGCGGATTGCTGAGAATGACATCGTACGGCTCGCCGGGCGGGACGGAGTCAAAAAGATCGCTGTGACAGAGCTCAATGCGGTCGGTGTGCCCATGATCCTGGACGTTCTGGCGAGCAACCTCGAGTGCCTCTTGCGAGATGTCGATCGCCGTGACCTGACAGTTGGCGACATGCTCGGCAGCACATACGGCCAGAATGCCGCTGCCTGTTCCCACGTCGGCAAAGCGAAACTGCCCGGAAGGAGACGCGGGCGTAAGTGGCGCGACGGCTGTCCCTTCCTCACTTCCACGTGCGTTGACCAGATCCAGAAGCGCCACGACCAACAGTTCGGTCTCGGGGCGTGGAATCAGAACGGCTGGCGAAACACGAAACGTCGAAGAATAAAAGTCGCGGCGTCCTAACAGATAGGCGACCGGCATTCCCTCGGCACGTCGCTGCACCAGCTCGCGAAAAGTAGTACGCGTCTTATCACTCGCCGGGGTATCGAACCGCGTGTAGAGTTCGATTCGCTCGCAGCCGCACGCTTCGGCCAACAGCAATTCGGTATCAAGCCGGGCAGATGGAGAACCACGGTCGGCCAAATAGTCGGTCGTCCAGTTCAATAGCCGGCCGATCGTCCATACTTCGGTCTCAGGCATCGTGGCTTCCGTAGCTTGGGTTTCTACAACTTGGGCTTCCGTCCGTTGTCAGCGCCAAAGCGTCGTCGACTTTAGTCGAGACCGCCCATCGAGTCACGCTGTTCTTGTCGTTCGTGATCGATCAGTGCGTCGGTCACCGGCTGTAGGTTTCCGGCAATAATCGCGTCGAGCTTGTAGAGCGTCAAGTTGATGCGATGATCGCTCACCCGGTTCTCCGGGAAGTTGTAGGTGCGAATTCGCTGGCTACGATCGCCACTACCAACGAGCGACTTGCGTTGGTCGGCTCGCTTCTGATGCTCTTCCTGCTTCTTAGCTTCGTAGAGTCGGGTCTTGAGCACGCGAAGAGCCTTGGTCTTGTTCTTAAGCTGGCTCTTTTCATCCTGGCACTGCACGACAATACCGGTTTCGTGATGCGTTAGCCGTACCGCCGACGCAGTCTTATTGACGTGCTGCCCACCGGGGCCGCTGGCGTGATAGATGTCGAGGCGGTAATCGTCCGGCTTGATTTCAATTTCGACATCTTCCGGCTCTGCCATCACGGCTACCGTTGCCGCCGAAGTGTGAATGCGGCCCTTGGTTTCCGTCTCCGGAACACGCTGCACACGGTGCCCGCCACTCTCGTACTGCAATTCGCGAAAGACGCCTTCGCCTTCGACGCCGACGATGATTTCCTTGAACCCACCGAGTTCCGTGGGACTGGCTTCAAGAATCTCGAACTTCCACCCTTTGCCTTCCGAGTGGTGCTTATACATCTCGAACAGGTCGCGAGCGAACAGAGCCGCCTCATCGCCCCCCGTACCGGCACGAATCTCCATGACGAGGCGACTTCGGTTCGCCTCTTCACCACCGATTGTCATGTCCAGGAGTTCGACCCACAGAGCTTCTCGATCTTGCTTCAGCTCGGGGATCTCGGCCTCGGCCAGTTCGCGCATTTCCGCGTCGTCGCCCTCGAGCATTTCCTGAGCTTCTTGAATCTGCTGATTCACATCACGAAAGCGACCGTACTTCGTCGCCAGCTTGGCCAAGGAGCCGCGTTCGCGGGCCACGGCGGCCAACTTGTGCGGTTGAGCCAAGACTTCGGGATCGACCAGCTGCCGTTCCAGCTCTTCAAAGCGAGCGAATTTTTCGTCCAGCATTTCGCGCATCGGCGATTATCCCTTGGAGATACGAAGGAGCCTTCGAGAATCGCTATCGCTATTTCGAGGAACTATCCGAAAACGAGCGCCGGCCGCAATGTCACGCCGCATCGGCGCGCGCAGCAAGGACGCCACGACAAACGATTCAAAGAACGCAAGCTAGGCTTCGGCTTCCGCTGCCTTTTCGGCCTTCTTACCACCTCGCTTGAGGCTGGCATAGCCGGCGCCTGCGAACTTGCTCTTAAACTTCTCGATTCGACCTTCCGTGTCGAGGAATTTCTGCTTACCCGTATAGAAGGGATGGCACATGCTGCAGATATCGACCTTCAATTCCTTGACGGTGCTGCGCGTGTTGAATGTATTTCCGCAACCACATTTGACGACCGTCTCGTTGTAGTCGGGGTGAATGTCTTTCTTCATAACCGTCTGTCCTGGGCTACCGCTGGGTGGTTGAGGCCGCCGAAACGGCCCCGAATGTTGAAATCAATATTTTGGAATCGGCAAACTGCCGGCTAAGAGTCGAATTTGAATCCAGCAGTATACTGCTCTACGAGAAAATCGACAAGAGTCGAGCGGGATGTCGGCAGCTGGATTCAGCGAGCTTCAGACGTCGCAAAAAGCGCAAAAACCCCATCTACAGCGGTGTTTCGGCCTCATCCACGGCCACAGGAGTACGGCTAAGCCGATCCGCCACCACCGTGTCGATCAGCAATTGGGCCGCGTGATACGCCAATAACGGAAGAATCCCGATCCCCAGCTGCTGATCCAAGCCGACATAAAGCCCGATCATGAGCGTTTTCTGGCTACCGGCAATCCCCACAGCGATCCAGTCGGCTCGTTCTAGACGAATGAGCCTTCCCAGGGCGAATCCAGCAAATAGTGACGCCAAATGGAGCGCCACGACGATCCCCAACATTCCGGCCCATACGATCGGCGTTGGGAATCCACCATCGGCGGCCCCTTGGATCTCCAGAGCCGACCGCGTTGCCCCCACCAGCACCATGGTCAGGATTCCGATCTGAGCGACGGCCGACACGAGTCGCTTTTCCGCGGTTGCCCAACGAGCCGCGGCGGGAATCATCCGCAACGCCTGCCCCGCGAGCATCGGCAGCACCACCACCCAGGTGAGCTTGAGAATCATCTCCCACGGCCCCTGCTGGGTATTCGTCTCAGCACCGGTCATCAACCAGAACAGCAACGGCGTCGTCACGAAACAGCCGACATTGGTCACCGTGGTGACCATCATGGCAACCGCGTCGTTCCCGCCGGCCCGACGCGTCCAGACGGCGGCCGAAGCCAACGTACAAGGCACCGCCGCCGTTAGCGCCAATCCCAGATTGAGCGGTTCTGGCAATAGCAAGCCAAACAACCAAGCGAACAATGGCACCAGCACAAGATTGATCGCCACACCCAACAGAGCCGCCTGAGGACGCTTCACCGCCCGGCGGACCGAATCGAAATCCAACGTCCAGGCCATCAGAAACAAGACCGTGGCCACAAGCCCTTTGACCGGAAATGTTTTGGCAAAACCGGCCAGCGGACCGGACAGCTGAAAGCCTGCTAACAACACGCCTGCTAAGGCGAGCAAGAACCACTGGCGAGTGAGCAACGTCTTCATCGGCGTTACGGTGTGGGCTCGGTGTCAGGTTTCGAATGTTGCTCGGTTTCCGAACCCTGTCGTGACTCGATCTCTCGAACTCGCAGCAGGCTCGCAGGAGAGCGCTCTTTTCGGTAGTGCTCGATCGCCTCGTCGGTTTTGCCCATGGCCTCCAAGGCTCGCCCGAGATTGTACCGGATAGGCGACGCATCGGGCCCGGTTCCGACCATCTTGAGCGCCCGTCCATAGAAGTCAACGGCATTAGCGTAGTCTTGCTGCTCGTAGCGAATCATTCCCAACCACACGTCCGAATCGAGTCGAAGCCGCGAGAACTTATAACGCTCGATGGCAACCTGTTGTTTGGAAAGCTGCTTCTGGCTCTGCTGCAAACGAGCCAGATCCTGCATCGTGGTCCGCGCGAGCAGATAGAACGGAATGGCGGCCGACTCACTGCCCTGGCGGGACTCTTCCTCCTGATCGGCCTCTAGCCGACCGGCCAAGTGATGCAGCCTGCCGGTCCACAGAGGCCAAGTATGGGTCTCATAACCACGTTCCACGTCGCCACCAGGCTGCAGCCGGTTACTTGGATCCTTGGATTCCCGCGTCTCCACACGGACGAAATGCTCAACTTCAAATGGGGATAGTAACGCCCGCACATCTTCGGCATATCGCTTCCCGTCGGCCGAGTCACCACGCATCCGTATGCCATATTCCAAAGGCCAAGTCCAGAGCCGAACCGTCTCGACATGGTCGTAGCCTTCAATCTCTTTGGCGAGGTCCGTTGCCGCCACGTGTAGCACGAGTCGCTCGTCGATAGACCGGTCAGCAGAAGCCGATTTCCCTCGTTCGAAACGATCGGCCAGATGTCGCTGAACGCGCAACATCCGCCGCGATAGAAACTGTTCCCGCGCGGCAATCAACACGGCCACCTTGTCCAGATCCGCCACGGAAATGGGGTACGGCTTGCCGGGCACGTCGAGCGTCTTCAGCAGCGTTTCATTGGCCGCGGCTTCTGTGAGTGTGGCCAAGCTTTTCCCATCGGCAGACGGAATCGGCGCCCCCCAGAGCAGATCGAAGGGATACAACTCTCCCTCATGACATAAGGCCGGACACCAGAGGCGGAAACCGCCTGTTTCCTTAGCGGATGTTGCTAGCCAAACGACCTTGAGGCCCTGCTGCCTGGCGAGCATCATGAAGACCCACTCGCGATCGATTTGCGCGGCGCGCCCCAGCAGCAAATTCTCGCGAGGCCAGAGCCGCGTTACGAAGGGATCGAGTCGAATGTTCCGCACCGTCCAATCGAACAGTCGCTGGGTCTTTTCAACTGCGTCTTTCGCGTCACCGACGATATACCTGGACGCGTCGCGCATCAGGATCGCTTCATGAAGAAACGCGGCGTCCCCCTTTGCAAATGCTTCTGACGCCAGTCGCTGCAGAAGCGACTCGTCGCGCAGGGCCGGGGGCAATTGCTTCACGAGCGGATCGACCTGCCAGGCGACGACATCTGCGCTCGACTCTACATTGGACAATGCCCACTGATTAAGCCGGTTGATCGTTTCATCAAATGCCTGATCGGGGCGGCTCTCACCGATTCGATCGAAGTCCTCCCAAGCCAAACCAAATAGGTCGACCTGTGACGAGGCAAGCCGAGGCGACGCCACCTCTGGTGGCAAGACATCGTCCGAACCACAGCCCAGCACCACGACGGACAGCAGGATCTGCAGCAGCCCCCAACAGTTCAGCGGCAGGCAACGTATCACGACAAGCTCTCCACCGTTTCACGTAGCCGCACAATTCTCTCCAGCAGCTGTGGAAATTCATCGAGGGGAACCATGTTAGGCCCGTCACTAGGCGACTGATCTGGATCGGGATGCGTCTCAAAAAACAGCCCATCGACGCCGAGGGACACAGCCGCACGGGCCAGCGGTTCCACCAACGCCCGATTTCCGCCCGTTCGCCCACCGAGTCCTCCCGGCTCCTGCACGCTATGCGTTGCGTCAAAAACAACCGGTGGCCCTAGCTCCCGCATCGCCGGCAGGGCCTTCATGTCGTTGACCAAGCGGCCGTAACCGAAGAAGGTCCCGCGCTCGCAGAGCAGAATGTCGTTGCAACCACCGGCGCTCAACTTGTTCACCACGTACTGCATGTCATGGGGGGCAAGAAACTGCCCCTTCTTAACGTTCACAGCACGGCCCGTCTTTGCCGAGGCGAGCAGTAAGTCGGTCTGGCGGCATAGAAACGCGGGAATCTGCAACATGGCACACACCTCGCCGACGGCCGCCGCCTGGTGAGATTCGTGCAGGTCGGTCGTCACAGGCAGCCCGGTTTCTTGAGCAACGCGGTCGAGAATCGCCAAACCGGCGTCGAGACCAGGCCCGCGATACGAATCGACACTGGTGCGGTTCGCCTTGTCGAAGGAGGCCTTGAACACCAGCTGCACCGGCAAGTCGGCCGTCATCTCGCGGAGCCGTGTAGCGATTTGCAGTGTCTTCTGCTCGTCCTCAATCACGCATGGCCCGGCGATAAGGAGCAAAGGCTGACCTCGTCCGCAGCGATAGGGCCCAACGACTGCAGGATCATTTGCGGCGGATTCGTTTGCCACGAAAGGGGTTCTCCAGCTAGGTGCTTATATCCGATCGACGTCCAAACGCCCGGCCTATAGGGCAACGCCTCGATAGATTCTGAATTCTGTATTTGCGTATTTGCAGGGGCAATCATATCGGCTCCGGACAACGCACGTCACCATCAACGCCGGCGCGGCCCCACTATTGCCGCCGGTGATTCCTGCCGGATACCCATTTCTACGGAAACCAAGGCTCATAGGTTTTCGCGTCTTTGATGTCACGACTCGCAGGTCTTTATCGAGTTTCAAACCGCAACAGACGCGTTGCTTCGCCCCCGTCCAGTCCCAAGATCAGCAAGCGTCCCAAAATGGGATCGAATCTGCCAACGGAGAGGTGAAGAGGCTGCCGGCGGGTCAATTGTGCAATTCTGCACCACCTGGATTGAGCAATTGAGCCGCGTTAATACACCCCCCAAATGACCCCAAAGTCGTTGCTGCGAATAAAGTTAAAACAAATTTATCGACGCAAATGCCTACCCTAGCAGGTTCACGGTGTATTGGAACGCGCATCGCGGTCCTGAGTGCGCGACTTTGGCACGCCGAGTGCAATAGCATCATGTCGCGGACGCAAGTTCGCCTAAAACCTGACTGGCCCGTGGGCCTCTGATGAGCGTTCGTGGGATGGTTGCCTTGCCCCTGGCCATCCCGCACTGTCAAAGTGTATTTGGCACATCAGAGGCCCGCTTTATGCGCGGACCACTTCAACTGCCCCTCTCGCCACCTCTGGCAACTCTGGATCTGGCCCGCTGCTGGCGTACCTGTGCCCCCAGGGCTCGGCGATCGTTCCGGCACAACCGCTACGACCGGATCTCTTGCGTCCCATCGCGGTGGCCGCTTGTGACCTAGACTTTTGCTGAAAGCCCTAGGAATTGGGCGTTGCGCGGGCGAGACATGCTCTGCCCAGCTTGACACTCCAAACAACAAACCACTCGACAACGGCGAAATTCGATGGCAGAAGAACGCTCCACACCGCGGGACAGAGGAACCGGAAAAGACGACGCAGCAGCCGAGGCTCAGCCCTCCTTCTTCAAGCGGCTCTTCAATCCGAAGCAGCTATTTTCGAAGAAGTGCCTGGCAACGGCCCTCATTTTGTCATTGCTTGGACATGTTGCCTACCTGGCGATCGACCTTACCGAAAAGCCAAAGGCTAAGAACGGATCGCGCGAGGTGACCCTGGGCGAGTTCTATTTTGCCAACCCGACCAAGGCCGCTGACGAGATCCAACGGGTCGATTTCCGCCTTCACGTCGATCTGCTTGAAGGCACTGACAAGGTGGTGCGGGAGCGACTGGAACGGCGAAAAAGCATGGTCCAGCAGAATGTCGAACAGCTTCTACGACGGGCACGAGCGGTCGATTTCACCGACCCGGTTCTAACCGAATTGAAACGGCAACTGCAGGAAACGATCAATGAGACGATCTCGCTGCGTGGAATTTCAGACGTGATCATCACCGACCTAGCGATCGAACGTCAGGAGGGGCAGCCAACCAAGGAAAAGGTCGCCTCCCACAAACCGGCTCCGCGTAGCCAGAGCGACAGTCAGGCCCAGCCCAGCAGTTAGGCCCGCCCTGCTAGCAAAGCGAACCCGGCTGGAATGACGCCTGTCTCTGTATCGTAAGAGATCGCTGGCAGAGGGCAGCCCCGCAACCGCTCCCAACCAGCTGGCCGGAATCTTAGGTTTCGCACCAAAACGAACGGGTTTTGGCCCAGAAAGAACCAGGTCGCCACAAAGCCTATCCAGCCCAGGCATCTCTTGACATTCTCAAGGTCCATGGCCTACCCTAATCTCTTGCGCGATCGGACGTTGCGACGTGCAGTAGCCAGCGTAGCTTCAATTGGCAGAGCACCGCATTCGTAATGCGGGGGTTGCGGGTTCGACTCCCGCCGCTGGCTCTAGAAGGGCCCAATCGAACTCGATTTGCCCTTCGCTGAGAGCCCTGTAGCCCGTATCGGCCCCGGTACGCCGCCTTGGGCCCGTTTCACCAGATCGTCGGCTCCGCTATATTTGTAGGGCTACGGCTCGTGACTGCGCGAGGTCACCTCCGCTCCGAGTAGTAAGTGTCGTGCCACCGCTGGCGTGCAGAACCGTGCTTGTCTGAACTGGGCTTGGTCCACAGATTCATTCGCCGAACGAGATTGATTGGGAGCATTATTTGATGTCAGAAGTACTGGATACGGACGTACGACAACTCGTGTTGTCCAACACTTCCTTTGGTCCCCAAGAGATCGATCAGATCGTCTCGGCAATCACCTCGGACATGTCTTCGTACAAAGTCCTGAAGGATGCCGTCGGCGAATTGGAAGTCCGCGAAGATCGCACACCCGCCACGGCCGTTCGACTTGGCGTCTGCTGCTACCTTCTCGGTCGTTACGCTCAGGCCGTTGAGATCCTCTCTGGATCGGACGGCGGTGCCCTGGCCCACTTCTACATGGGCAAGGCCCACTTTGCGCAAGATGAGTACGAGCGAGCCAAGGAGTGCTACGCCTCGGCTGCCACCGCGGGCTACGACAACGATCAATGCCAGTTGTTCATCGCCGAATGCCTGCGATACCTCGGCGACACCGATGGCGCCATGGCGACGCTCGACAACCTGTTTGGCGCGGTTGAGCAGACGGCCGAATATCTTTACCAACGTGGTGCCACGGTTGCCGCCCTGGGTGCGAACCCGGAAGAAGCGGTCGCACTCTATGAGCGAGCCGTCGACACCGACCCCAATCATGCCGGTGCGCTGTTTGGCCTGGCCCTAGAGAACGATCGCCGCGGCAACGACGATGTCGCGCTCGATCTCTACGAACGCTCGACAGCCCGCTTCCCGACCAGTGTCGGAGCCCTGTTGAACCTCGGCCTGCTGTACGAGGATTCGGAGCGATACGATCGGGCCGCTCGTTGCTACCAACGCGTGCTCGACATTTACCCGTCGCACGAACGAGCTCGACTGTTCCTCAAAGATGCTCGTGCCTCGGGCGACATGTACTTCGACGACGATGAGCGTCGTCGTCGCGATCAGTTCGGGCAGATGCTTGACGTTCCCGTCACGGACTTCGAACTCTCGGTTCGAAGCCGCAACTGCCTTCAACGCATGGGCATCATGACGCTCGGCGACCTGGTTCGCACCTCGGAGCAAGAGCTGCTTTCCAGCAAGAACTTCGGCGAAACCAGCTTGGTCGAGATTCGCGACATGCTCTCCTCCAAGGGCCTGAGCTTGGGCGAACTCGCCCACGAACGCCGCGAAGCGGAAGCCCCCTACGAAGTCGAAAACCTCTCCGACGACGAACAGGCGGTTCACGATCGTCCGATCGCCGACCTGAACTTGTCGGTCCGTGCTCGCAAGTGCATGGTCCGCCTCGGCATCACGACCATGGGCGCCCTGCTCCGTCGCACCGGAGACGAGCTGCTTGAGTGCAAGAACTTCGGCGTTACCAGCCTCAACGAAGTCCGCGAAAAGCTCACGCAAGCCGGCCTCAAACTACGCGGCGACTGATGCTGCGGTCGGCGGCATCGCTGCCGGCCAATTCGTAAGCTGCCGACGACGCTAGCGTGTTGTTCGTAATTCGGAGCTTGCAAGGAAGTGAGCCGAAACGTCTGCCTGCTGTTGGGTCTAGCTGCGGCGCTTGGCGCCGTCTCTGTGGGTCTTTCGCGCCCCAGCTGGCTTCCGCTGCTAGAGACCAAAGCCGCCAATTCGCCTGCGCAAGAAGCCGGCAATACAGGGCACTTCAAGACGAGCCCCAATTCGCTTCCGCCAGTTCGTGTACTCTTAGGCTCGCGGGCCCGCAAAGTCCATCGGCTCAAAATCGACGGCCCCTACCGCGTTCGCCTACTCGACGACTGGCGAATTCTCGCCCAGGGAGAAACGCTGCCCGAGTGCGATGCCCACTTCGCCGACGATGCCATTCAGATTGGAGGCAACGCCTTCGAGCATCGTGGCGTGCAGATCGACGTTCTGCAAACCGGCACGCTGTGGGTTAACTCCCGCCGCTACCACGGCAGCCTACGACTGATCACCGACGCTCAATCACGGCTCCGCGCCATCGGTCTAGTCGACCTCGAATCGTACGTGGCTAGCGTCGTCAATGGCGAGATGCCGGCCGACTTTGCGCTGGCCGCCAGGCGGGCCCAGGCAATCGCCGCCCGCACCTACGCTCTCTATCACATGAAGTCGGGCGGACGCGGTCATGATTTCGATCTATACGACAACACGCGTAGCCAGACGTATCGCGGGATCGAGACCGTCGATGAAGCCGACCGGCGGCTGGCGGTCGAAACGGCCGCTTCGCGAAAACTCGCCGAAGACACGGCAGGCATCGCACTGACCTACAACGGCCGCGTGATCAATGCCTACTACTCGGCGGTCTGCGGAGGGCATACGGCTCATGGCCCCTCGATCTTCTCCGATGCCGCCCCGCCACTTATCGGCGTGAAATGCGACGGCTGCACCGATGCACCACGCTATCGCTGGCAAGTCGATATGCCGGCGGCCGATCTCTACGGTCGTCTGGGTGCCTATCTCGATCGCATCGGACGCCACGTCGGCGAGATACAAACGGTCGAAGCGACCGACAACGTCGACGGTCGGATGCCAGTCGTTACCGTTCGCGGTACGAAAGCGACCGAACGAATCACCACCGCCGCACTCCGCTCCCACGTGCTCAAGACCGGAGATCTGCCGAGTGCCTTCTTCTCGGTCAGCATCGAGAACGATCTCGTTCGCTGCCGTGGTCGCGGCTGGGGACACGGCGTGGGATTCTGCCAATGGGGCGCCCACGGACTCGCACAAACCGGCAAGAGCTGCGTCGAACTCCTGGCCCACTACTACCCCGGCTGCCAACTTCGCGTGATCGAGTAGTTGCGAGTCGAGTAACTACGCTTTCGCTGGCGTCCATGGAGCCGCGACTTTTTTTGCCATATGCAGAAAAACGAACTTGGGGTGAAAAAACTCCAAGCTGTTGCCGTATTGGAGCTTACGCGAATCGTCGTTTTGGCCGCTTCTGGCCGCAACTCATATGTGCGTATGCCCTTAGCGTTAATTCGCCCGATTTACGGGTGACGCCAAAAAAGTGCGTATAGGGTGCCACTGCTGGCTTGTCCAGTAGTGCTCCGTTGTGGGGTGGTCTCCCGACCGCCCCACTGCCAGGACCGTAGGTCTCCAAATTGACCGGCTTGCTAGGAGACCTTCGGTCGACCGAGTGGGCTGGTCCGGAGACCAGCCCACAGCATGGTGCGTCACAGGAGTGCCGCGCGATTATGAACAAAATCCAGTCGCACCCTGAATTCACCTCAAACCAAATTGCCAAAGAACGGACGTGTTCCGAACCTACCACAGGCGCCGGGTTCAAAACAAACCAAAAAAGCGGGTGGCCGTACGTTCTGCGTGACGATGGACGAACCCAAAAACTCTCGAACATCTCTTGAAAAAACGATGAACGGCTTGCCTTGGTTGCCTGAATAATCACACAATCCAGATATCCCACGATATGAATATTCTCTTCTACCGATCGATCAACCGTTCATCCAGGAGATCTGGCCATCATCGGCCGGGGCTTCTTGGAGACTACCAACATCGATACACGCGTGACGCGGTACACTCGCCGCGGCCGGTTATCGATCAACGAGTTTGGAAACCTTTGCGTAGGCGACGCACGAGACGGCTGGATCCTGGAGCCGCAAATCACGATTCCGATCGAGTCGGTCGGTGTTCGCATCACCCCCAACGGTACCGTGACCTATGGCGACGGGCATGGATCGTTCTCCCACGCCGGTCAGTTGCAGCTGTCTATTGTCGGTAGCAACGCCTTGCTGGACGAGGTCGCCACTGGCATGTTCCGCGAGACGAATGAGTCCGGCCCGCCGATGATCGGAGAGCCGAGTTATCCTCCCTTTGGAATGTTGCAGCAGGGTTGGTTGCGACTAGAAGAGGAAAGTCGACCATGGAATTGGCAGAGCGTGGCGATCGGGGCGACGCTGATTGTCATGCTTGCGATGTTGATCGAGCTGCGGCAGCTGCAAGGTCGTGTCGGCGATGCGGGGCGATAGCCCCACCTCCAGATCCATTGCATCTATTTCCTTCGAAAACCTCGGGGAAGTCGCGTCCTTTTCCTTGCCCTGAGGCGCCGCGGTTGATACGTTAACAGCGCGGGGCTCGGGGCATCCGCCAACTCACAATGGCTCGCGAGCGAGCCAGCGCAGGAGACGCCAGAATGATTCGACCCAGAATGATGCGACGTGGTACGAGTCGGTCGAACACGGGCAGGTCGCGTGACCGCCGTTCCTATCTCGTATGCTGGCTGTGTGCCTTGATCGCCGGAGCGCTGACGTTGGCCAGTCTGGCTTTCGTACCGAGCGGTTCTGCCTGGGCGATCGACGGAAACAATTCGCTCGAGCTTACGCCTCTAGCCGGCTGGGACGCCTTTGAGTTGGTAACCCAAGTAGACGATATCTCGGCAATCGCCGACGTCGGTTACGGCAACACCGCTTCGCGCGGCAAGTACGACGGACTGGGCGGTTACCTAAATGGCAACGAGCTCTCCGTGTTCATCAATCACGAGACGAGCGACGCCGCGATTAGTCGCCTCGATCTCGATCTGTTCAACTTTCAGCAGGCCGTTCAAAGCACGATCGACGGTGGCGTGACCAGCTTCCCTTCTTCTATCGCCACCGGCATGGGCTACTCTTACGACACGATCTACGACGCCAACTATCACGCGGTCAACTTCCCCAATCCGGTCGCCACTGGCACCGTCGGTGTGGGAACTTACGGTGACGCCAACTTCGACCGCTTTTGTTCCGGCTCTTCTTACCTGCCCGAGGCGTTCGGACCGGGCGCCGGCTTCGTCGACTCGATGTACATGACCGGAGAAGAAGTCAGTGGCGGGCAGTTCTATGCCATCGATCAGGCGACCGGCACGATGTGGGAGGTGCCCGATGTCGGCAACGCCGCTTGGGAGAATGCCGCCGCGGTCGATACCGGCAACACCACGCACGTGGCACTCGTGCTCATGTCCGATATTGGCAGCAGCCCGGGCGATTACATCCGCATGTACGTCGGGGAAAAGAACATTGACGCCAACGGTGACGGCACGATCGATTTCCTGGAGCGCAACGGGCTGCGCGGCGGCACGGTGCACTACTTCGATCCCGACGGGGCGGCGAGCACCACCGATCTGCCGGACGGATTGGTCACGGGCACATGGAACACGTCCACGTCCGGGGCTCTCTTGGAAACCAAACTCGAAGACGTTCACACCAACCCGGCCGATGGCACGCAGTTGGTCTTTGCCGACCAGACCGACGGGATCTACATCATGGATCTCGACATGCAGTTCTCGGGCGGATCGTTTGATACCGGCGCGTCGACCGTATCCATCGATCAAATTGACGACGACGACGTAGCCCCGATCGGCGCACCGGACAATCTTGTTTGGAGTGCGAATCAAAAAATCTATGTTCAGGAAGACGGCGACGGGGATGACATGTGGGAAATCAATCCCGACGGCAGCGGTCGCGTGCAAATCGCCAGCGCTTTCTCGGAACCATCTGGCATCGTCGACGTCTCGGAACTTACCGGTTTTCAGCCAGGCAGCGTACTTCTGACTTCGATCATGGGCTCCGGTGGTTCGGGTGCCCAACTGAGCGTGCTCGTCTCTCCGATTGCGGCACCACTTTGTGCCATTGGGGATGCCGACTGCGACGGTTACGTCTCGAATCTCGAAGACATCCAAGCGGCATTCACAAACTTCACCGGGCCAGGCACCACGAACTGGACGACGCCCAAGACACGCGTCCAAGGTGACGTTCACGGGGACGTTGCCGGAGCGACCAGTTTCCTCGACCCCCACGATTCCGACGTCGACAACTTGGACATCCAGGCGATGTTCACCAACTTCAATCCGGCTCCCGACGCGGCTGGCGATGTACTAGGATCTGCTGGCGATCTCGATCCGGCGATTCCGGATTTGATTTACGATCCCGTGACCGGCGATGTAACGATCGATTGGGAAGGCAACACGCTAATTTCGTACGTGCTCAAGAACGCTACGAACAGCTTTATCCCCGGCAACCACAGCACGATCCTTTTGGGCTCCTTCCCGACGGCGACAAGCAACGAACTCTCCGAGTCGACCTCGTTCGCCGAGCCAGGCGTGACGACGCGCAGCATGGGCAACGTCTTCCCGACCGGTTTAGATCTGACGGGATTGCAGAGCATGTTGACGGTCAACTCGATCATCCTGAGCTTGGGTGGTCCGCAGATTCCGTTCGACTTGGTGGTGCTTGGTCCGGCAGTACCGGAACCGAGTACGTGGGCGCTCGCCGCGATGGCGATGCTTGGTCTGGGGCTGATTGCCAGGCGACGACGCTAGGGTGCCATGCTCACCCTTGGGTGGGCATGTTTCTCCACGCCAACCAAACATGCCCACGTGAACGTGGGCACGGCACCCAAAATTCAACGGGGCGTCTGTCGGTGCGTGCAAGCACGCACCCTACAACAAGAACAAACCCCGTCTCTCCGACTCCCCTACCCCGTTGCGTTGCTGCGCCGGTTGCAGAGATACTGTCGGCTTGCCCAACGGCACTCGCACGTTACAAGACCATCCCCCTCACGTTCGCCCCGCATGACCGACGCCAGCGCCCCATTCAAGTTTCAAGTCGAGCACAACGATGCCGGGTCGTCCGCGCGGCTGAGCACCTTCAGCACACCGCATGGCGATGTCTCGATGCCGGCCTTTATGCCGGTCGGCACTCTCGGCACGGTCAAAGGCCTGACCGCCGATATGATTCGCCAGACCGGCGCCCAAATGGTGCTCGGAAATGCCTATCACTTGGCGCTGCGTCCCGGCGAGAAGATTGTCGAGTCGCTTGGCGGCCTGCACCAGTTCATGGGCTGGCAAGGGCCGATCCTGACCGACAGCGGCGGTTTTCAAATCTTCTCGCTCGCTGCTATGACCAAGGTGACCGACGAAGGGGCCGTCTTCCAATCGCACATCGACGGTTCCAAGCATCACGTCTCACCGGAACGCGCGATCGAAATCCAAGAGGCCCTCGGCCCCGACGTCGCCATGGTCCTCGACCATGTCGTAGCTCTGCCCAACGAACGGGAAGTCATCCGCGAGGCCATGGAACGATCCATTCGCTGGGCAGCCCGTTGCCAGGTGGCCAGGAAGCGGTCCGACCAGGCTGTGTTCGCCATCGTCCAGGGAGGGCTCGACGCCGAACTGCGGCGAGAATGTGCCCAGCGGCTGCGAGAGATGGATTTCGAAGGTTTCGCCATCGGCGGTTTGAGCGTCGGCGAGGAAATGTCCGATATGCTCGCCACGCTCGATGTCACCGTGCCGGAGCTGCCGACCGACCGGCCCCGATACCTGATGGGGGTCGGCCGGCCTCAAGATCTGCTCGAAGCGATCGCCCGCGGGGTCGACCTGTTCGACTGTGTGATGCCGACTCGGAACGGCCGGAACGCATTGGCGTTCACTGATGCGGGCTCGCTGCGGCTGCGAAATGAGCGGTTCAAGCTCGATGACCGACCGCTGGAGGAGAATTGCCCCTGTGTGGCCTGTCGGCATAGCCGGGGCTATCTGCGGCATCTATTCGCCGCTGGAGAGATGCTGGGCCCGATCCTGCTCTCGGTTCACAACCTCACGTACTATCAGCGGTTACTGCAATCCGCCAGGGACGCGATCCGAGAAAATCGGCTCACGGAACTGCTCGCCGAGAAGCATGCTCTCTGGGCCAGTGGCGAGTAGCAGCGGCCCTTCTAGGACGCAGTGCCGCCAAAGACACAGCATTCCAAAGGCGTCATGTGGCGGAGTACCGCCCCACCCTGCCCTGGCAGGAAGCGTGGCCCCTCGCGCCCCTCATGCATCGCAAATCAGGTCGCTGCGATGCCCGGCTCTCGGAAGGTCGGCTGGGGCGTCTGGCGGCAGCCTGCGACTGCTGTCCAAGGCGCACTTGCTCCTTGCGCCGTAAAGATTTATGATGATTCGCTTGATTTTTCCGGGCGGACTTTCTTGACCTCGCGGTCGGTGTCAGGGTGCCCCAAGAGGATTTGAATAGGGTTATGAAACCTTGACTTCGATTATTTGCAGCTTGGTAACGACAGTATTGCTTGCTCAGGACCAAGGCCAAGGCGGTGGTGATGGCGGTGCCGGCGCCGAGCCTCCTGGCCTCGGTAGCATGCTCGTTCCGATGCTGCTGATCATTCCGCTGTTCTGGTTCATGATCATTCGTCCCGAGAAGCGCAAGCAGGCGGAAGCCAAGGCGTTGCTCGCGGGCATGAAGAAAAGCGATCACGTGGTGACTGCCGGCGGTATCAAGGGCGTCATTTCCAAAGTCGATCGCGATAACGATGAAGTAACGATGATCATCGACGAATCGACCGGCACGAAGATGCGTGTTTCGACCGGCTCGGTGATTCGCATCGAGACGGGCGATTCGGACGGCGACAAGAAAAAGTAGACCGAGACGAACAAAATTGTAACGGCCATGGTCATCCGACAATGAAATATCGGCGACCGCTAGGCTGAAAAAATATTGTTGAATACATATTAGACATTAAACATTGCCCCATTTGGGGGCGTCGGGCGGAGTCTCGTGTGAGATGCCGCCGGAATCGGGTACTGGAGGATTAGCCGAGTATGTCACACATGGTTTCTCAGCTGGCGATGTTTGCACAGGATGCCGGACAGGACGGCGCCGCCCCCATCTGGTACGAGGCGGCCTGGTTCAAGGTTGCCTGTGTGCTTGCCATTTTCCTGGTTCCCCTGGTTCTGGCTCGCGCACTCTCCAGTGCTCTGCGAATGCGTGACTACACGACCAAGTTCTACATCATCTTTTTCGCGATCGCGTTTGGTGCCTTTATCGTCAGCACCAACAAGGTTCGTCTGGCACTCGACCTGAATGGTGGTACCGAGCTGATCTACGAGCTCGACCAGTCCAAGAAGGATCCGGACAAGCCGGTCGACATGAACAAGATGATCAACGCCCTGCGTCAGCGTATCGATCCGGCGGGCGTGAAGCAGGTACGCATTCAGGCCTACGGTCTGGAGCAGGTCCGCATCACCGTTCCGGAAAACGATCCGGCTGAAATTCGCCGGTTGAAACGACAAATCAGCCAGGCCGGTATGTTGGAATTCCGCATTCTGGCCGATCCCGCGCACGACGGCGAACTGATTGCCCAGGCCGACAAGCTGCGGCCGAATGAGATGGATGTTCGCGTCCCGCCGGCCGACGCCGATCCGACCGATCCGCACGCCATTGCCTTGATTGCTGAAGCGAAGAAGCTCACCGACAAAGAAAACCTCTTCCGCCGGCCAGAAGATGGCGCCATCGCCGAATGGGTTGCACCGTCCAAGAGCCATGAGGACAAGATCAAAGAAGGGGACGCCGGTCTCGTAACTCGCGAGGTCGACGGCAAGCCCCAGGTGCTGATCATCCGTGACCGCCTGGCGGGCCGTTGGGTCAAAGGCGGAATGCACAAGGACGAGGACAAGAAGTCCCCAACCTTCGGACAGATCGTCCCGCGCATCAATCCCGAGGGCACGAAGTTCCGCGCTCGCGGGGACGGCGGCATCGACTTCCTCGTCGTCAACGATCCCTTGAACGTGTATGGCGTGGAGACGGCCTCGGCCGAACCGAATCCCCAAGGTGGCTGGATGGTGACCTTTGGTTTCGACAGTGTTCGAGCCAACAAGTTTGGTCGTCTTACGCAGAACAACCTTCCGGACGAAGAGACCAACAAGCCACGCTTGCTCGGTATCGTCCTCGATGACGAACTACTTTCCGCGCCCGCGTTGCGTGCGGTGATCACCAGCAGCGGTCAAATCACCGGTCGATTCACCAAGGATGATACTCAGTGGCTGGCCAGCGTACTCGATGCCGGTAGCCTGCCGGCGGCACTCGCCGAGGCCCCCATTCGTGAACAAGCCCAGAGCGCGCTCCTGGGTGCCCAAACAATTGCGATGGGTAAGAAGGCGATCACGATCTCCTTCATCGCGGTGATGATCTTCATGCCGCTTTACTATCGCTTTAGCGGCCTCGTGGCGGCCTTCGCTCTAACGCTGAACCTGCTGCTCGTGTTGGCCATTATGATGCTCTTCAAGGCGGCGTTCTCGCTGCCAGGGTTGGCCGGTCTGGTGCTCACCGTCGGTATGGCGGTCGACGCCAACGTGCTTATTTTTGAACGTATTCGCGAAGAGCTGAATCGCGGGGCTGCCCTGCGAATGGCCATTCGCAATGGTTTCGATCGAGCCACGCGCACGATCGTGGATGCCAACGTCACCACGTTGATTACCGGTATCGTGCTGTTCGCCATCGGTAGCGAGCAGATCAAGGGCTTCGCAACGACGCTCATTCTCGGTATTGCGATGAGTATGTTTACCGCCATCTTCTGCTCCCGCGTCATCTTCGACGTGGCCGAGAAGCGTGGTTGGATCACCCAGCTGAACATGATGCGACTGTTCGGCCAAACGAACTTCGACTTCCTCGGCAAGCGAAAGCTGGCAGCCTGCTGCTCCATACTGTTGATTGGCCTGGGTCTGTTTGCCACCTTCGATCGTGGCATGGACATGTTGGCCCTCGATTTCACCGGCGGTTCCGAAGTCACGGTGGTCTCCATCGATGCCAAAGAAGGAGACGAAGCCGACCTGGAAGCAAAGCTCCAGGAAGCCTCGCTGGTCATCGCCGAAGGCCTCCTTCCCGAGGGACTGACCATCGACGACTACGCAGCGAAGTCAGAAGACGGCAAGGGTCCGCAGACTACCTTCGATCTGAATGCCAGGTCGAACCTCGACTCGGTGCTTGGAATCGGCCAGCTGGCCTACGGCACCGATGCCGTGAAGCTCTCCGCTGGCAACGACAAGTATCAAGTCACGCTCTCCGGATCGGTCTCCCAGGAAGACGCTCAGAAGAAGCTTGATGAAGCGAAGACCAAGTACCTCAATGGCTTGAAGCTGACCGAGCAAAACACGGAAGTCACCATCGACACCGAGACGGGCGAGAATCTGATTCGCATCTCGACTTCGGTCGACGATGTCGACATGGTTCGGGCTTCCGCTACGAAGGCCTTCGCCGGTCGCTTGAAGAGCAATCGTCTTTCGTACAACAAGACTTCAATGTCGAAGATCGAAGCCGAAACGCCCGCTGCCCCGGCCGACACGGAGCCTGCCGCTCCCAACACCGAGGAGACTTCGCAGGTGACACCGCAAGGTGACGACTCGCTCCAGGGCCCGCAGGCACCCAAGTCGATCGCCGCCTTGACCAAGACGCCTGTCCTGGCTCAGCCGGCAGAAGAGTCGGCCGAAGGTGACGGCGAAGCCGCCACCAGTGAGGAGTCGACTACCGAGGAATCGACAACGGAGACGGACGCCGCCACAGAAACAACGGAATCGGAAGACGCGGCTGTCGAGGAGCTCCAAAAGCGATTCGATCCTCCGGAGGAATCCCGACCGCAACGTTTTGCTAACGGTACCGAGGTCGAGATGACCTTCGATATTGCCGTTAATCAGCAGACGCTGCAGAGCTACATCGAAGAAGTGATGCGAGAGACCACCGGTGTCCAAGACTTCCAGGTCGTGAATACCGAAGTGGAAGAAGGTCAACGGCACGCCAAGACCACCTGGCAGCTGCGAAGTGGCATGGACTTCGATGAAACGACCGCTCTGCTCGATGCGGTAGCCGCCAAGATGGAAGGCCAACCGGTCTTCCCCTCGGCCAATGCCATGGGTGGACTCGTTGCCGGTAACCAACAAGCACAAGCTTGGGGAGCATTGCTCGCCAGCCTGGTGTTTATCGTCGGTTACATTTGGATTCGATTCCAGCGAGTCATTTATGGTCTGGCCGCCGTGGTGGCCCTCGTTCACGACGTTCTGATCACGCTCGGAATGCTGGCCCTCAGCGGTTATCTGTTCCAGATCTCATTCTTCCACAACGTCCTGTTGATCGACCACTTCAAGATCAGTCTGGAAATCATGGCTGCCTTCCTCACGATCATCGGTTACTCGCTCAACGATACGATCGTTGTGTTCGACCGCATTCGTGAAGTCCGAGGCAAAAGCCCCGACCTGAGTGCGGCCATGATCAACAAGAGTGTTAATCAAACACTCGCCCGTACGGTGCTGACCTCGCTGACCACGTTGATCGTGGTGGCCATCCTATACGCCATGGGCGGCTCCGGAATTCACGGGTTTGCCTTTGCGTTGGTGACTGGCGTGTTGGTCGGTACCTACAGTTCGATCTTCGTTGCTTCGCCGGTGCTGCTATGGCTCAGCAAGTCGGGCTTGGCAGTGCCAGACGATCTCGTTGGAGAGGCCCAGCCCGCCGGAGCGGCTGCGACCTAGACATCGCCGAGCAGCTGCGACCTAAGCTGCAATACCGGGCCTGGTAAACACGATACCCTAAGGAGTGACGTCCCACGGCGTCACTCCTTTTTTATGCGCTGCCATTCTGGTGCACACACTGTCGTGGTGATCTTGTATTCCGACGCGACAACGCGTCTCTTCTTCAAACACCCGCAAGGTTTACCTAACGCGCACCACATTTGTTCGGCGGCAAAGTTTGCCACACGCGCATCATCCGCGAGCTCGGTTCATGAGAGCCTGCGGGCCAATCGTGCAAGTCGACAAAAACGAATCGCTAGGCGACGAGAGTTGCAGGTTCTGCTACTGAATCACTTGGCCAGCGCACATTCGCGCTGAATAATTCTGCAGGACACGGTCGGTGGTAGAACGATCGCGTTATCGTTTGCCAAGGAAATCGTCCTAGGAACAAACGACCAGCTAGCCTCTCGTTCATTCGAGCGAATGAACGGTACGAGGTACCTCAGCGGTTTGAGAAGAAAGCGAAGTGCAACATGGGCAGACCACTATTAGTCATTATCGTCCTGGGCGTCGGTATCGGCGTTGCCACGATGTACCGCAAGCCGGCTGAGGAACAAACTCCTCCTACGGTTCAGCGAACAATTATTGGCAGAACGTCGCATCACGGGAACTCAATCAATCCCAACGTCGCGATTGGCTCCCAGGAGCCGATTACCAACCTACAAGCCAACATTGCCGAGACAGCTCCTTTCGTTGAACCGGCCATTTCAGCGAACGTCACTGCCTCGCCAGCTAAACGTACTCGGCCGGCGGTCCCAGCTCTGACGGAGCGTCTGGCTCCCATCGAACCAGAAGTCAACGACCAAGAAATTGACGGCGCAGGCGGTTACGAACCTCCCACCGTCCAATACGAGGAGTCGCCGCGTCGCGCCTATGCTCCTCCGGTAGAGCATGCCCCAGCTCCCGCGGCAAAGACCCCGCCGAATATGCCGTCGACGTTTCAACAGACGTTGACGCCGGTTCCGCCACCGCTTCCGGAACTGTCGACATCGACCAATCGCCAACCGATCGAACCGGCACCCGTTGCCCGTGTGCAGCAAAGCGATCGCTTCCATCATGAAGAGGAACACGAAGAGTCCGAGCGAATGCACGTCGTTCGCAACGGCGACACGCTCGAAAAACTCGCCCAGCGATATTTGGGTAGCGAGTCGCGGGCCAACGAGATATACGAGCTCAATCGTGAGCAGCTTTCCAGCCCCGAGTTACTGCCGATCGGGGTGGTCCTCAAGCTGCCCTCCCGACGACAGGCCGTGCAACCGCGCCCTCAAGAGAATCGGCCGGCAGCTCAGCCAGAGCGTCCGGACCGACGTGTCGAGCCGTCGTACCTGCTGCCTTTGCAGCCCATTCCGCCGGCCTAGCGCCGACGAATCGGGGCTTCACTTGTACCGGAGCCCCATTCAAATCACGGATCCGTGCGATCCTGCCAGGGGATATTCTTCGATCCGAGCCGAGCTTTGATGAAGCCGGCAATCGTGCGATTGGCTTTGAACTCCGGTGTGTTGATCAGTTTCTCGCCCTGTAATTCGGTATCCTTCTCGAACAGGTAAAGAGACTTCAGCTTGCGTACGTCCGTATCTGGCTCCGGATGGTACCGCGACAGAAGCTTATGAATGCTCTTGGAGCTCTTGTACGTCGCTTTGTCTTCGCGACCGACAAGCATCATGATGGAAAGCTTACCCTGCACGCGTCGATCATCGATGAACGTGCGAGCTTGCAATTTCTTATGCGCCCAGGCGGGAGAGATGAGTACCAGTGCCTTGACGTCCTTGCCTTGCTTTTTGTTGGCCAGGTCCTGCCAGCTCCAATCGACGGCGGCATAATTCATGGCCACCAACGCACCAGCTCCCGTGCCAACCAGGCAAAGTTTTTCGACGTTTAGATTGCCTTGGTTGTTCTCGTCGAGCAGGAACGATCGAATTGCCCCCATGTCGTTGCGGACGATGGCCTTCATCTGTTTGTCGTTGAGGCGTGAGCCTTTAATCGTGGCCGTGCGATTGCGTCCCAGGTCGATCTGCGTGCTACGGCCGTGACCTCGCATATCGGGAACCAGCACCGCGTGGCCCTTCTTCTGCAAATAGAGAGCCAGCGACTCGTAGTCGTCCCCACTCTCCTTAATGTCGTGCAGGATGACGACGGGCACGCTCTTCTTCCCTTTCGTGCCCGGATAGTAAGTCGAGTAAAGATGTAGTCCGTCTCGCGTCGTCAGATCGACCTCTTCCGGTTCCGGAGGCGGCTCCTCTTCCTTCTTGTCGTCGTCTTTGGCGTACAGGCCCGCCGGTAACGTCCAACAGAAAAGCAGCAACAGCAGCGTCAATCTCGTCCAGCGACTCAAGCGAGACGCCTGCAAACCCGTTTCCGGCAGAGGATCGAACGCAAGATTATTTTTCATGTAATTCGTCATACCAGTGGCCCCCGGTGTTCGGTACCCCAATGCTTGATGCCGCGGCACAGGTTTTCCGCGCTCCGTTTCTGTGTTCGCGAATGTCCCCTGCGGGCTTTTCATAAGCCCTATATTCTTATGGTAGATATGGCTCCTGATGGGGTCAATATTTCTCCTTTCTTCGATAGAGCCCAGCCTCTGCTGCCCCTTGCTCGGTGTGGCAGTTTCCGCGGTTTTGCCGTGGTCAGCCACTCGCCGGAGGACGCGACACTCTCGTCTACGTGCCCCTGAAACCGCGAAACCTGACGGCCATGTCGGGGTATTAACCATAGGACACTTGGCGCTGTCCGCTGCGAACAATTGTAGCGCAGAAACCGAGGCATAACCTGCTTTGCTTGCGTCGAATCGGCCAAACGGACACAATAAATCTGGCGCTGGTGAACTGCAACGTCGGAACGAAAAAGGGACGTCGGAACCTACCGGCGAGCGGAGGCAAATCTTTGGGTCTCTTCAAACATTTACGAAAACGTTGGCAGTACCATACTGGCGATGAGGAGACGCCGCTCGATGGCGATACGCCGGCCTGGCTGATGAGCCTGGCGTTTCATCTGGCCGTGCTGCTGCTTTTGTCGAAGCTATTGAGCATCGATAGCCAGCTTGAAGAAGAACGGGTTCTAACGGTGCGTCCGGTCGTCGTCGAAGAGGAGCCCGAAGAGGTGGTCCCCAAGGAGTTCTTCTATTCGGAAGAGGAACACGAAGAGGTCGGGGCGGACAGTGTTCTTGGCGAGACGATGGCCGAGTCACTGGCCGACGTGATGGAAGAAACCACCAACTCGGAATTAGAAACGCCGCCCAGGATCGAAGAGTTTCTGGCAGCCGACATTCCCAACGTTCTGACCGAGCCGGTCGACGTCACCGAAGCACTCGAGGAGCATGAGCACATCGCCATCCAAGGACGAGCTGGCGTCGGCACGACCGGTGTCGCGGGCGCCATCGATCGAATCACCCAAAAGATTCTCGACTCGCTCAATCGCCGCAAGACGATGGTCGTCTGGCTGTTCGACCGCTCCGTCAGTCTGTCGGCACAGCGGGCTGAGATCAATCGCCGCATGGACCGCATCTATCATGAATTGGGCGTGGTCGAGGCAAGCAAACACGCCTCGTTCGCGAAACACAAAGACAAGCCGCTGTTGACCGTCGTCGCGGCGTTCGGTCAAGACGTTCAGCTACTGACTCCCAAGCCGACCGACGAACTCTCCGAAATCAAGGCGGCCATCAGCAGCATTAGAAATGACGACAGCGGGATTGAGAATGTCTTCTCCTCGGTCGTCCGCCTGGCCAAGAGATTTCGCGGGTACACGACCGGCTCCGATCCGCGGAACGTGATGTTCGTCCTATTCACGGACGAAGCGGGCGATGATGGCCCAGAAATGCTGGACCAGGCGGTCTCGCAATGCCGAAAGATGGCCGCCCCGGTCCTGGTCGTTGGAATCCCATCTCCCTTCGGCCGCAAACAGGTCGAGGTGAAATGGATCGATCCCGATCCGAATTTCGACCAAACGCCGCAGTGGACGAACGTGACACATGGCCCTGAGAGCCTGCTGCCGGAGCGCATCAAGATCGCATTTGGCGCTAATCGCCGCCGCGAAGAGCCGCTCGACTCGGGCTACGGACCGTTTGCACTGACGCGACTAGCGGTTGCTACCGGCGGCATTTACTTCGCCGTTCATCCCAATCGGGATCCTGGTCGAAGGGTCAGCCGCCGCGAGACGGCCCACCTTTCCGCTTACTTGAAGTACTTCTTTGAGCCACGCGTGATGCAGCGGTATCGTCCTGACTATGTCAGCGCCAAGGAATATCGCCGGCTCTTGAAGAAGAACAAGGCCAAGCTGGCACTGGTGCGGGCCGCCGAACGCAGTTGGATCGAGCCGCTCGACAGTCCTCGTCTTCGTTTTCCTAAGCGAAGTGAGGCGGAACTGGCGAGAGCCTTGACCGAAGCCCAAAAGAATGCCGCCAAGTTGACGCCCAAGGTTGAAATGCTCTATCGCGATCTGAAAGAAGGAGAGAAGGATCGCGACAAGATCGAACGACCACGTTGGCAGGCGGGTTACGACCTGGCCATGGGACGCGTGCTGGCCGCCAAGATTCGCACCCACGGCTACAACGTCATGCTCGCCAAAGCCAAAGGCGGGATGAAGTTCAAGCAACGCGGAAGCGACACCTGGATCCTGCGCCCCAGCGACGAGATCAACGCCGGTAGCGTTTTGGAAAAGGCAGCAGAGCGAGCTCGTTTCTACCTAACACGCGTCGTGCAAGAACATCCCAATACGCCGTGGGCATTGCTGGCGAAACAGGAACTGCGACAACCGATGGGTTGGCAGTGGACAGAGGACGCGACGTTGCCGCCACCGCAAGAAGCTCGCCCACGACCGAACAACAATAACAATCGGCCGCTACCTCGAGATGACCAGCGGCGATCAATTCCGAAAAAGGAACGCCGCGACCCGCCTAAGATCTAGATGGCGAATCCGTAGCGTTTTTCTTTCGCGAATTCCCTGGCGACTTTGCCGCGGATCGAGTGAGCTTTGCTACTCACTCGGGTAAAGGCGATCTTTCGATGCCTCGATTGATTCGTGGGGGTGAAACTTCCGGGCAATCTGCGTGCCCAAGACGTTGACGAATCGACGACGAAAATGTCCCTCCGATTCATCCAGCGGAATACCAGAGTGAGGCGGATAGAGCGATTCCATCGGTTTGAGATCGTGCGTCTCCTCGGTCTCCACGTCGTAGACGACGAGTGACATTTCCGCTTGTCCCTGGTAAAGGCTGGGCCCTTTGTACAAGTTGAAATGTTCCAGTTCGATCGACACCACGCTGTCGGCGTCCATCGCCTTACCAAGTTCCGCGTAACGAACATCGTTGGTGTCGACCCAATCGTTTATCTCGTCCTGGCTGACGACGTCGATCTTCTTCACATTCTTTTGCAGGCGATTGCTGACAACTCGGGCCAGGTCGGTCCGCACCGCTGCGTCTTGGTAACCAAGAACACCAACCTCATTGCAGATGACAACAACTCGTTGGCCTTCGAGCCCGGGGAACTCAGCCGGAATGTCGTTCGGCGCGAAGACGTACATGCCAGCGGTGATCAACTGGCAGCCGGAGACGACTGCCATTACGCTGGCGGCAAACAACCACATCGAGAGTCGCGTGCAGCGGGTTCGCGTCGAATTCGTCATAGTCACACTCGTGGGGTTGTGAAGAGTTTGTTTCAAGCGATCAGTACCGTTTGCGCTGCCGATCGGCCGAGGAATCTCGATCTCAAGTCGCGTGAACGGCCCTAGGGCGAACAGGTTGTCGATTCTTCCATCGCCAATGGCAGACGAAATGTCTAACCGAGACGAATCCGCCAGGTTCGGAATCGGCGGCGTCTCACAGAAAGGAGGCGCAGAGAGTAGCGAACGGCTGCCATAGCAACAAGATGAATCGATGCGACCTGCCTCCTTGCTAGCAAGGAGTGTGCTAGCACGAGGCACTTGTCGAAGCTAGGAGATCGATGGCCGGGAGTCGACGAGTTGCTGCACTTCGTCCTCGGTCATCATCAGTCGGCGGATAGCGGTCGCCTTGCCCGTTGTCTCATCGACATCGACGATCGTCCCGCTCAATCGCACGTCGGCGTCGGCCACATCGAAGGTTGTCGGATTGAACGTTCGCGTGGTTTCCAACACGCGATCGATCCGTCGCCCCAGAATGCTCTGGTACGGTCCGGTCATGCCAACATCGCACTGAAACGCCGTGCCGCCCGGAAAGATCGTCTCGTCGGCGGTCGGCACATGGGTGTGGGTGCCCAACACGGCCGACACCCGACCGTCGAGATGGCGTCCCATCAATTGCATGTCGCTGGTTGCCTCGGCGTGAAAGTCGACCAAGATCACGTTGGTCCGACCAGCCACCTTGGCTAGCACGCGATCGATCGCCTTGAATGGACAATCGACCGGCTTCATGAAGACACGCCCCATGACGCTGATGAGCGCCACTTCGGGACCACGCATCGGCTGAATGTAGGCCACCTCGCGACCTGGCGACTCGTCCGGGTAGTTGGCCGGTTTGACGATATTCATCTTCGATTCGAGCACTCGCATGATCGCTCGCCGACGGTAGATGTGATCGCCAAGCGTGATGCCATCGACGCCTGCCGCGATCAGCTCGTCGTAGTTAGAAGGCGTCAGGCCGGAACCGCCAGCGGCATTCTCGGCGTTGACTGTTACCAGATCGAGCGATTCAGCTTCCACCAGGGCCGCCACGGCGCGGACCACGATCCGCCTGCCTGGACTACCAACGATGTCGCCAATATGTAACAGTCGCAACGAATCGTACTTTCTAACGTTAAGACACCAAATGACGGCGAAGGGACAGTCTGCCGTCAGTTTTTGTTCACCTTTGGCACCGAGTCCAACAATCGCGATTTCTACTTGGCCAATTCGGTCGCTCGCGACTCTCGCAACACGGTAACCTTGATTTCACCAGGATAGGTCAACTGCTCTTCAAACGCCTTGGCGATGTCGCGGCAGACCTTAGCGGCCGAATCGTCGGTCGTGTTCTTGGCATCCGCAATCACGCGAACCTCGCGGCCAGCCTGAATGGCGAACGCCTGCTGCACACCGTTGAACCCGGTAGCAATCGCTTCCAACTCTTCCATCCGCTTGATGTAGCGGTCGAGTGTTTCACGTCGGGCGCCCGGCCGCGAAGCGCTGCAAGCGTCGGCGGTGGCCACGATCACGGTGAACGGATTCTCGATGCGGATATCGTCGTGATGACCGAGCGCCGCATGAACTACCTCCGGACCCTCGCCATATCGCTTCAGCAGATCGGCTCCGATCTTGGGGTGGCCACCTTCGGCATCGTGGTCGGCCGCCTTCCCGATATCGTGCAACAGCCCACAACGACGCGCCAGAGCCGGATCCATCCCCAACTCCGAGGCGATTTGCCCTGACAGGAACGCCACCTCGATCGAGTGCCGCAAAACGTTCTGGCTGTAGCTGCTTCGCAATTGCAAACGGCCAAGCAGACTGATCGTCCGTTCGTTGAGACCATGCACGCCCACCTCTTGAGCGGCGGCCTCGCCCCAACGCTGAACATGACCGTCCATTTCCTTCTGCGTTTCAGCGACGACTTCTTCAATGCGACCAGGGTGAATGCGGCCATCGGTGATCAACTTCGAGAGCGCCATGCGGGCGACCTCGCGACGGACCGGATCGAAGGCACTCACGATCACCACGCCCGGGGTATCGTCGATAATCACGTCGACGCCGGTTTCCTTTTCAAAGGCGCGAATGTTGCGACCTTCGCGACCAATGATTCGGCCCTTCATATCGTCATTGGGAATATCGACGGTACTGGTCGTGGTTTCGGCCGTGTGAGCGGCGGCGTAACGCTGAATCGTGGTGAGCAGCAGGTCTCGCGACTTCTGTTCCACCACCTCGGCAATCTTCTTTTCATGCTTGGCAATGATCGCACCGGTCTCGTTGGTCATCTCGCGATCGAGCATTTCGAGCAATCGCTCGGACGCCTCTTCCTTGCCAAGTCCCGAGAGTTCGTGGAGGGTCTGCCGCTGCATATCGAGCAGTTTGCTCAATTCTTCGTCGCGACGAGTCGCTTCCTCGATTTTTTCGGCCAGCTTGCGCTGCGAACTTTCGACCATCCGCTCCTGCTTGCGGAGCTGATCCTGCTGCTGCTCTATCGAATCGCTATGCTTATCGAGCTGCCGCTGCTGTTCGTGTAACTTTTGCCGAGCATCGGCCATTTCTTTTTCGCTTTGGGCCTTTTGCTGGATTGCTGCCTCCTTGATTTCGAGTTCCGCTTCCTTGCGACGCGTCTCGATCTCCAAATCGGCCCGCTCACGCATCGCGCGAGTTTCACTCTCGACGTCTTTCTTTCGTAGGTGGTCCATGAACTTGACGGCGACCGCGGATAGAACCGCCACGCCGACAATAATCGCCACCAACACCCAAGTGTCTATTTGCATGTGACTTGTCTCCCGTTGGGCTATCCCGCCCTCAGATCGATCGTTCTCAGCAACTACGCCTGACAAATACGAATCATTCGCATTCGCAGAAACGCGCCGGACGCGTGGGAGAGCAACGGATCAGCCAGCATGGCTGCCGCAAGAACTTCGACTATCTGTGACCGCCGAGGCGGTTATCTCACCGGTCGAGCCAGGGAACGAGGGGTTGTCGTGCAGCGTGAGTCTCTCATCGTCGAAACGAGTCCGCTCACTCGGTCTACCCGACCATCGCCGCCATAGCGGGGATCGCCGCGTCGTGTTGTGATTGTGACTGCGCAAGGCCGCGCGCCACAGAAGAACCGTGCAACAACTTCATTCATCCAGTCCAACAAAGATCCCAGGCTTGCCAAGCGCAACTCGCGGCTGCGAAAATCGCGACGGTACAAATCGCGACGGCGGAAGCTCTGGATGGGGAACCATCGGCGTGCAGCAATCTGTCGACCGAGTTCAACTCGGCGACCGCTGGCGACCGTAGAGATCCCCTCTACTCGGTAGCTGCAAATCCATCGTATGAAGACCACTAGGTAAGTCATCATCGCTCTGTGTTGCTACCCTGTTGTCGGTGAGTCAATTGGATTGACACAAATTTGGTCGAGTTCTCACGAACTCCGTCACCCAACCGCACTTCGCCTGGCATTTCCGCCGGCCGCCGCTGAGGACTGTAATTCAATGGTTTCAACTTGCTGCCTTTCCCTGTTTCCAAATGGCCGAGGCCACTGGGGATGGAACAGGCAGCCATGTCATAATACCACTGCCGTCGGCGATTGCCAACAGGAAGAGTTGCATGTCGTTTTGCCGCAAGATGTTACGAATCCACAGGCGGGAGCGACCGGAACAAAGCTCCTAACTTTGACCAGCTAGGTAGGTTGGAGCGACTGTCCTGCCCCCAGAGGGGCCACTGTTTTCTCTCCAAACCTCTGGCAAATCACCGCCGCTCACACTCGCCCCTCACAACAGCCGTCGGTGCCGAATCTCACAAAATGGCCAGCACGCCGAACAATTTTGCCGCCGCTCTTGAGCACGCCTGGCCGCTGGCCGCTTGGCGAGATGTGAATGTACTACTCGCCGTTTCTGGCGGGGCCGATAGCGTGGCTCTATTGAGAGCGATCTGCGCGATTGCCGCAAACGAGACATCCGCGGGCCAGACTTCAACAGATGGGGGCCCGGGATCCGTACCGAAACAGCCGCGGATCTTTGTCGCCCACTTGAATCATGGCCTTCGCGGCGAAGAATCGGACGCCGACGAGGCATTCGTGGTCGAACTTTGTCAACAGTTGAACGTCGCCTGCGAGGTTGGTCGCTCGAATGTCGCGCAGCAAGCGGCCGAACAAGGTGACGGGATCGAGGCCGCCGCCCGCGCAGCTCGCTATGTGTTCTTTGAAGAAACCGCCAAACGAGTCGGTGCCCGCTATGTCGTCACCGCCCATACGGCCGACGATCAAGCGGAAACGATCCTCCACCGCATCGTTCGAGGGACTGGCGTCGCGGGACTCGCAGGCATTGCCAAGCACCGAGAACTCTGTGACGGCGTTGCGTTGGCCCGTCCGCTGCTAAAACTTCGCCGTGCCGATGTGCTGTCGTACTTGACGGAACTCGATCAGCCATTTCGAGAAGACACCAGCAATCTCGACAACCGGTTTGCGCGAAATCGCATTCGTCACGAACTTTTGCCGCAACTAGAAGCCGACTACAACCCGTCCGCCGTGGAGGCAATTCTGCGGCTCGGCCGCCTTGCTGGTGAGGCGCAACAGGTAATCGACGTGGAGGTCGACAGGCTGTCGGAGAGCCTCGTGTTGGAGCAGACTCCCACCACGGTGCGGCTGAGACTGGCGGCTTTGTCCACTGCCAAGGGTGGCGTAAGTGACTTTCTGGTGCGAGAGCTGCTTCTTTCTCTGTGGCGAAAGCAGCAGTGGCCGCTTCAGCAGATGACGCTCGCCCATTGGGAGCAGCTCGCGGAAATGATCCGTGGCAAGGCGGCACCTGCGGCGGTCTCTCTGCCAGGAGGAATTGCAGCCAAGAAAGAAGTGGGCGCAAAAAACGAGGGCGAGCAGCTACTGCTGACCCGCCCTCGCTAGGTTTCGCATTTCATACGCGACTGCTCTAACAGTCGCGTATGAAAGTGGCGTCGTCCTTAAGCTTCACCGCCGGCCACGGCGCCGTCCGCCAAGGCGTCGTCAGCGGACAGCTCGACCGCCTTGTATCCACCCTTCGATTTGAAGTAGAGGAACATGGCGATGTAACAAGCGAGCATGAAGGCCGGGAAGAGAGCCATCTTGGCCAGAGCATTGAATTGCCCTGCCTTCGTCGCTTCGGCAATGGCCGTGTTACCAGCCTCATCGGTAACCGCTTCCCGCTTCGCGGGGTCGATCGCCTGATACGAGAAGCCAAAGGTCTTGCTAGTCGCCAAAACAGCTTGGGCCGTCTCCGGAGCGTTCGCCTCCAAGTGGCTACTGGTCGTCTTGGCCTGAATAGCGCCGATGAGCGGGAACCCGATAACTCCCACGGCGATCATACCGATGCCGGAAAGGGCGTTGAGCGTGAGAGCTCCACCCTTGGGACACTGCTCGGAAGTGACACCCAACATCGTTGGCCAGAAGAAGGTCTTACCAAAGGCATACAACGTCGCCGCCGCAAAGACGGGGAGCAGAGCATCCTTTCCGGTGAACGATCCGGTCAATGACAGACTGTAAAGACCCGCGATCGCCAAAACGGCACTCACGACGAGCAGTCCCAGCGGCGAAAGCTTGTGCACGATGGGGCCGGCAAAGAAACGCAACACCATCATGATCGCGGAGGTGTAGACCAACACCCAACCGGCGTCCTGTCCGATTGCCTTCATCGGTTCACTCATCAATCCAGTAATCCAGCCGTCGGTTCCGATTTCAGTGGTTGCCAACGGCATCATGATGATGATCAGGAAACACATTAGCGGACGGCCGATGCTCTGCGTATAGAGCCCGAACAAGACCGTCACCGCACCGGTAAGCGACCACACCGCCCACGGCTTGAGCCCCAAGACGTCCGGTTCGCCAAGCCGCCAAAAAATCAAACCAAACGAGACAAAAGCTCCAAATGCGCCCAACTCGCTGAGCATTTCGCGGTAGCTGACACCGGCGCTCTCTCGTTCTTGCACAGGGAACTTCGCGGCAAACAACATCAATAGGAAGATAACCGCCGGTGCCGCAACGATTCCTAGCACGACGAACCAGTTTCCGTCGGTCGCGTAGTCGGCGAGCATGATCGTGGCAATACCGCCAATTACAAGACCGCCCGGCCAACCAGCGTGCAGAATGTTGAGCCACTTTGTCTTGTCCTTGTTGAACATTGTGGCCACCACCGGATTGATGAACGCTTCGACCGTTCCGTTACCTAGAGCCAGAATGAAGCTGCCCCACATCAGATACTTGAGGCCAAGTTTTTGGGCATCGACCAAGGCAGCCCCTTCGACACCCTGAATGGCCGAGTAGGCCATCCAAGCCAGGACGAGATAAATGGCATAACAGACGAACGAAAAGAACATCGCCACGCGATAGCCGACCTTATCGATGATCAGGCTGAACAGGATGATCGAAATACCAAACGGCCAAATTCCGGCACCCTTGAGATTCCCGATTTCGACAGCGTTCAATCCGAAATCGGATTCAAAACGGACATCGCACAAATACATCCGGCTGAAGAATGCAAACGACGTTGTGATCAACGCGATAAAGCATCCCCAAAAGACAACCTTGTCATTCTTTTCATTCATACTCGTTTGATCTCCATTGCCCGCGATTGGCCCGCTGCGATCATTCCATGCAGAGGGCGGGTTAAAATGGACCGCCTAAGAACACGGTAATTTGGTAACGGTAAAGTGACTGTGAAGTTCTCGCGAATCCATCCAAGCCGCCACATATAGACTGCTAGCACTGAATTCGTGGTGTCGAGTATAGCGACTGCGAAACGCGAGTAAAACGTTGTCTGGCCAAGATTTCGGGCATTTCAGCCATCCTCTCCCGCGACGATCAACGAATATTCGGCTCTGGCAAGCCATGCGGGGGCTCGGAGCCGTGATTCGCTCCCGCGAGAATCCGACAACCCTTTTCACAAACTTGAGTTACGACGACCCGACGAGCGATTTCAGAACGGACTGCCGTCGATTCCCATAGGGCTATTTCTCTTGCCGCACGTGCGGCTGCTTCCTACTATTCGCACCACGTTGAATTCCCAGAAATAGGCGCAGGTGCGCCATTTCACCCTGAATAGACGACCACCCCGCAGTCGTATCTGTCACGTGCGCAGGGCCCATCGGGCACCACCAGTTGCGCTGCGTGTCGACCGACGGCGGTCCCAACTGTGTGGCGCGAAAGGAATCGCCCCATCGTCCGCGGTACGATCAACTTCTGTTGGTTCTTCTTCAAGTGGGGACTCCTGCTGTTGGTTGTCGCTGCGCTGATCGCGGTGCCGATTCTATTGCGTCAGGTCGACGGCGAAATTCGCCGCCAAGTGATCAAGCGATTCTCCGATCACTACGAGAACTTTACGGTCAACGTCCGCAGCGCCGAACTGGTTGAAGACGAGGGCATCCGCGTTCACGGACTTTCGCTAACCGAGCGCCGAGCGGATGGCCCTCTCGCAGAAGCCGTCTACATCGACGAGATTTTTCTCGACTGCAAGACCGACCTTCAGACATTGGTCTCCGGCGATCTCGACGCCAAACAGATGACGGTCCGCCGGCCCACACTGCGCGCCACCAGGCGACCAGACGGAAGCTGGAGTATCGAGCAACTCTTCCCGCTTCCCAAATTCAGCGACGCGAAACCTACCATTCAAATCGAAGACGCTACGATCGAGCTGTTCGATCCGCTCAAGCATCCCTCCAGCACGTATACGCTGCGCGACGTCAATCTCACGATGCGCGGAGCGACGAACGTGGCTGAGATGGCCGATCATCCCGAAGCTACCGTCGTCGAAGGTTCGCTCTCGGGCGACTACCTCGAAGGCGTGAAACTTCGTGGCTGGTACGACATGCAGACCAAAGAGTGGCAAGTTCGTGGCACCGCCGATGCGATTCAGGTCTCGCCCGAGCTGCGTGAAACGCTGCCCGAAATGGCCGCCCGGCCAATGCGACTCTTGGCCGGACTACGGGGTCGCCTGGCCGTCAACTTTCAGGCCGAGAGTGGAACGAGCTCGGCCCAACCGGTCGTGTTCAGGGTCGACAGTCGCTTGTCTCAGGGACGCATTGACGATTCACGCTTGCCGTACCCGCTGACCGATATCACGGCCGAAACCGAATTCCGCAACGACGGCATCACCCTTCGCAAGTTGACCGCACGTAGCGGACGCACCACCGTAGAGGCGCACGGCGATCGCCGTGGCTACGCCAAAGACAGCCCCGCCTCGTTCGAAGGCACGGTCAGTCGGCTGGTACTCGACCATCACCTGAAACGCGTCTTGCCTGAATCCCACAAGAAGACCTGGGACAAGTTCCTGCCGGCCGGCGAGATCGACGCCCATGTGCGCCTCGACTTCGACGGGCAGACCTGGTCTCCGCAGCTACGCGTCGCCTGCAATGACGTCTCATTCACCCACGACAAGTTCGCCTATCGGCTGGAGCGAGGTCGCGGCAACATTGAAATGAAATACGGCACCCTCACCGTGCAGATGACGGCCATGGGTAGTGGTCGCCCGGTGAAGATCGCCGGCAGCTTTCGCGATCCCGGCCCGCACGCCGTGGGCCGTCTCGACATGTCGACGCAGGCGATGCCGATCAACGAAAAACTGTTGCGAGCCCTGCCCGGCAAGTCTCGCGATGTCGTCCGCTCCTTGGGAGCGCAAGGGACGGTCAACATGTCGGCCCGCCTGGAACGCCAGAACGCTAATGAGCGTTGGCAACGGACCTCACGTGTCGAACTCAACAACATCTCCGTTCGCTACGCGAAGTTCCCGTATCTGGTACGCAATGTCCGCGGCATCTTGGAAGAAAAAAACCGGCAGTGGACCTTCCGGAACCTGCAGGGTTCCAGTGGTGCCGCCAGTGTGACCTGCCAGGGCTACCTGGTCCCCGTCGAACATGGATCGGAACTGGCCCTCAACTTTGAAGGCGCGAACATCGGCCTCGACGATCAGCTGCGTCAGTCACTCTCGCCGAAACTGCAATCGCTTTGGGAACAGTTCAACCCCCAAGGTGCGGTACAGATGTCGACCCAGCTCCGCTTTCGCACGGCCGATCGAAAGCTTGATTTGAACATTCGTGCCGATCCAGTCGGCGAAGGTGTGGCGGTCCATCCGCGATTCTTCCCCTACCGTTTGGAGAACATTCGCGGCCCCATCGAATTCAGCGAAGGTCAGGTTCGCTTTGCCAAGATGACCGCTAAGCACGACCGCACCACGATCTCGACCGCCGGTCATTGCCAGTACGGCGCCGACGGAAGTTGGCACGTGGAAATGAACAACCTCGTCGTTGATCGCTTACAACTGCGGCGTGATCTGCTCGACGCCCTGCCGTTGCGTCTGCGTCGCGCGGTCGGTGAACTCGACTTCAACGGTCCCTTGAACCTACGCGGGGCGATCACCTTCGACGGAAATCAGCGCACGCGTGCGCCGGTGCGTGCCGGCTGGGACGTGCAGCTCACCACCCAAGGTGCCCAGCTCGATCCAGGCGTGCGGCTCGACAATGTCTACGGCAAGGTCCGCCTGACGGGAGCCTTCGACGGAAAGCGGTTCGCCTCGCGAGGCTGGCTCGACTTGGACACGCTCACCTATCGCGGCTACCAGTTGACGGAAGTTCGCGGCCCGATCTGGTTGGGCGAAGATCGACTTCTGCTGGGTGGCTTCCCCGAGAATGCTGAACGATCCGCAACGCCTAGCCGCATCACCGCTCGTTTCTACGACGGAGCCGTCTCTGGCGACGGCTGGGTGAAGTTCGATCGCACCTCGCGATTCGCAATGCAGGCCCAACTGGTGGGTGCCAACATGAATCGGATTGCCGACGAAGCAATCCCCGGCGCCTCGCAGTTCAAGGGATCGCTCGACGCCAAAATTCATCTGCAAGGAACGAGCGCCGGCACCCACACACTGGCCGGGATTGGCAGCGCCCACCTCCACGACGCGGACATCGGCGAGCTACCGCTGTTGGTCTCGCTGTTGAAGATCCTAAGTGGAACTGCGCCCGACGCCCAGGCGTTCTCGGCGGCGGAAGTCGATTTCCACATCAATGGAGCTCACCTCTACTTCGATAAGATCGATTTCTACGGCGACGCGGTGAGCTTGCTTGGCAAAGGCGAAATGGACTTCGATCAGCAAGTACGCATGGTCTTCAAGGCGATCGTCGGCCGCGACAAAATCGAGGTGCCCTTGATCAGCCCACTACTGAAACAGGCCAGCCCGCTGCTACTGCTAATCTATGTCGACGGTCCGTTGAGCAATCCGAACACGACTCGCGAACCGCTCCCAGGCGTGGCCCGCTTTGCTGAGGGGCTACAGCGAGAATTCAAAGTACCCGATCAACAACCGTTGCACCGCCAGGCGACCGACTTCTTCCAGTCGCTGGTGCCAGGCAGAAGATAATGCGCGTTTGAACGTCGGCCGCCGCGTGAGAAGGAAACGGCCGGCGAAACACAATAATCGTCCGATCAGATGAGACACAGCTGGAATACGCATCATCGGTATCTTTCAATTCGTTTGACTCGTTCAACGGAGAGAATGCTATGAGCGTCGGAGGAATGGGTGGAATCTTGGGCGGCGCCGCCGGATCACCACTTTCACAAAGCAAAGGCGCCGCCGCGGAACAGACCGCTAACGAAACGGCCGCCCAGAAGGGCAAGCTGTCCAATGAGAAAAAAGCCGACGCCGCTAGTGGTGTCGGCCAAACCGACGGCGAAGGCCACGAAGCCCACGACCGGGACGGCGACGGGCGTAAGCTCTGGGAAGCCCCCGTCGAGGCAGGCGAAGCTGCCGGTGAACAAGAGGAGTCCGACTCCGCTCCGGCGGAGCGCAAGAGCAAAGACGCCAGCGGCAACAGTGGTGGCTCACTCGATCTATCAGGCTAGATCGCCGCGCCTTTGGCGTCGCTGGACGTTCTCCGCGAACCCCGTCGCCCGGCGACAAAAGGGTGTGTGACCGCGTGCCTAATTGTCGTACGCCCGCCTCCGCGCTAGAATCGCAACATAACCGACCTGTTACTTTGCGCTAGCGTGTGAGAAGAGAATGCGTTTTACCAAGATGCACGGAGCGGGCAACGACTATGTCTATGTCGATTGCTTCGCCGAACCGGCTCCCGAGAATCCCGACCAACTTGCCATCGCCATTGCGGATCGCCACTTCGGAGTCGGGGGCGACGGCCTCATATTGATCCGTCCCTCGGAAGTGGCCGACGCACGGATGCAGATGTTCAACGCCGATGGTAGCGAAGCCGAGATGTGCGGCAACGGGCTGCGGTGCGTCGCCAAGTATGTCTACGACCACAAGATCGCCGCCAAGGAATCGATGTCTCTGGAAACCGGCAACGGCGTGTTGCACGTCGAACTCGAAACGGCAGGTGGTCTGGCCGAGCGAGTTACCGTCAACATGGGACGTCCGATCCTCGCACCGACCGACATCCCCACCACCTGGCAAGGCGAACAGGTGGTGGACGAAGAGTTGCAAGTCGGCGATCAGACGTTTCGCGTCACCTGCGTCTCGATGGGCAATCCACACTGCGTGATTTTTGTCGAGAAGGCGACCGACGAGCTGGTGCTGGGCCTCGGTCCGTTGATTGAGAACCACGAGCGGTTTCCCAACCGAGTGAACGTCGAGTTTGTGGAAGTCATCTCGCCGACCGAAGTACGGCAGCGAACCTGGGAACGGGGCAGCGGCGAAACGCTCGCCTGCGGAACCGGAGCTTGTGCCGTCTGTGTGGCGGGTGTGCTATCAGGTCGCACCGAGCGGAAGATTCTCAACCATCTCAGTGGCGGCGATCTGAGCCTCGAGTGGCTCGCCGAGGATGCTAGCGAGCATGCCGGACACGTCTTCATGACCGGGCCGGCCACCGAGGTATTCAGCGGTGAATGGCCCTAATTGGGCAGTGACAGTGGCAAAACGCTGGTTTCACGGAAAAAATCGACCGTGAGTCGCCTGGCATCTTTCGCTAAGATATCGCGTCTTGAAATGGAGACGGCCTGCCACTGATGAGGGCTGACCGTCGAATTGACGCGACATCCTGGCAAGGACGCCATGAAACTACGACATCCTATAGTGGTTAAGCTCGTTGGGCTCGTGGTTTACGCTTGGGCCAAGCTCTGGCTGCGGACCGTCGACCTGCGCATCGCCGCCTACGAACCGTCGGTCGAACCGCATCGTCGCGACTGCACGCAACGCAACATCTATCTGTTCTGGCACGAGAGCATCATGGCCCCGCTCAACCTGGGCGGCGATTGCAATCTCACGATGCTCACCAGTCGCCACGGCGACGCGGACCTGCTCTGCCGCTTGGCACTGCACCTCGGCTACAACACCGTTCGCGGTTCGTCCGGAAAAGGTGGCGATCAAGCACTGCGAGAATTGATCTCGAAGAGCAGCAAGCAACACCTGGCCGTCACTCCCGATGGCCCGCGCGGCCCACGTCGCAAGTTGGCCGTCGGTTCAATTTTCCTTGCCTCGCAGACGGGGCTACCCTTGGTCATCTACGCGGTCGGCTACGATCGTCCCTGGCGAGCCAACAGCTGGGACCGCTTCGCGATTCCGAAACCGTTCTCGCGAGCCCGCATCGTCATCGGCCCGCGAATCTATATTCCGCCGAACCTCGATCGAGCCGGTATCAAGTACTACCGCAAACGCGTGCAGGATCTGCTCAACCACCTAACGCAGGAGGCAGAAGCGTGGGCTGCTTCCGACACCCGCAGAACGGGCGAGCACGTGGCCAAACCGCAACCGGCGCCCATGGGTCCAAACGTCGACGCGATTGTTGCCAAGGTCACGTGCGGAAATCTGCTGCCCCTGCCGAAAAAGCGGCCGGCACCAACTCCGGTGCCAATGCGGTCGATGGATCCCGACGAGAAGCCCTCTCGCCGCGCGGCGTAGACTCTCGTTGGGCGAAGCTCCCGCTTCTCGCCCGATTTCTGTCGCGGTGCCCTCGTGCTCGCTGGCCTCGGCCATGCGCTCGACATCGCGCTACCGGCACAACTACAATGTGCCCAGCCCCTAGTACTCCTTCTGCACAGGGGGCGCCATCAACTCTTGCACACCTCGGGTTTCACACCATGAATCGCTTCCTCTCTCTGCTACTCAGCTTCGCCTGCCTCGCCGCACTCGCCTCGCCGGCCGCCGCCCACAAGCGACCCAACATCATCGTCATCATGGCCGACGATATGGGCTACAGCGACATTGGCCCCTACGGCGGAGAAGTGCAGACGCCGGTACTCGATCGACTGGCCGCCGGTGGCTTGCGATTCACGCAGTTCTACAACACCTCGCGTTGCTGCCCGACGCGGGCCTCGCTGATGACCGGGCTCTATTCGCATCAGGCCGGCATCGGCCACATGACGGGCGCCGCCGTTCGAAACGGTGCCACTCTGCCCGGCTACCACGGTCACCTCAACGATGAGTGTGTCACGATCGCGGAAGTACTTCGCAAGAGTGGCTACCGCACCATGCTCTCCGGCAAGTGGCACGTCACTCCCTTCGATTACAACACGCTTAAGGCCAAGCACCGCGCGACCTGGCCACTGCAACGTGGCTTTCACGAGTTCTACGGCACGATCGCCGGAGCCGGCAGCTTCTACTGGCCTGAAGGCTTGATGCGTCAGAACACGTTCATCGATCCGGACGAAGAGAATTTCTACTACACCGACGCGATCAGCAAGAACGCCGCCAAGTTCGTCCGCACTCGCGAGAACGAACGCCGCCCGTTCTTCATGTACGTGGCCTACACCGCACCGCACTGGCCGCTGCACGCCAGGCCGGAAGACATTCAGAAGTACATGGGCGTCTACGACAAAGGTTGGGACGGTGTCCGCCGCGATCGCTACAAGAAGATGGTCGACATGGGCCTCATCAAGCCCGAGTGGGACATGAGCCCGCGAAACCCGTACATCAAGAGCTGGGAAGACGCCCCCAACAAACATTGGGAAGCGTATCGCATGGCGGTCTACGCGGCGATGATCGACCGCATGGACCAAGGCATCGGCAAGATTGTCAACGCCTTGGAAGAAACCGACCAGATGGAAAACACGGTGATCATGTTTCTGGCCGACAACGGCGGTTGCCACGAACCGATCGGAGCCCCGAACGGCGGCAGCATCTTCCACACCTTTGGCAAGTCGCTCCCCAGGCTCGACTACCGTGGCGGCAATCACCCGAACATCTATCCCGGCGCGGAAGACACCTTCGCCAGCTACGGTCAGGCTTGGGCCAACGCCTCGAACACGCCGTTCCGACTATTCAAGCACTTCGTCCACGAAGGGGGCATCGCCTCGCCGTTGATCGTTCATTGGCCGCACGAGATCCAACGCGGCGGAGAGTTCCGCGAACACCCCAGTCACCTGATCGACATCATGGCCACCTGCGTTGACCTGGCTGGTGCCCGCTATCCCGATTCGTTCAAAGGCAAAGAGATCATCCCCATGCAGGGAACCAGCCTGGTGCCGGCGTTTAAGAACGAGGCGATCGCCGAGCGGCCGATCTACTGGGAGCACGAAGGCAACCGGGCCCTGCGACTCGGCAAGTGGAAACTGGTCGCCCGCTACAAAAGACCTTGGGAGCTGTACGACATGGACGCCGATCGGGCGGAAACGAACAACCTGATCGAGCAGCACCCGGAACGTGCCAACAAGATGATCGAACAGTGGCACAACTGGGCCTGGGACGCCCGCGTGTTGCCGTCGCCCTATCTGCACTGGCTGACCGAACGCGACCAACGGGCGATCAAACCGGGGGCGTAAGGGGGACGAATTGGGGGCGAGGTCGTTTGGCGGTCGGGAGGGCGAGGCTCCTGCCGAGCCATTGTTGCGCCGCGAGTGGACGTACCACGCCACTTTCCGCAACACTGCGAAGGGCACCTCGTCTCCCCGCATGCTCAGCATGCCCTACGGGACAGTGGCACGGCCACGTGCTAGCACCCGTCTGCCAAACCCGGCACATCCCAATTTCTCCCTTGTGCCAATCCTCCCTTTTCAAGACACTACGCCGCCCTTGAAGAGGGCCGCGCGAGAGGTTCGCGCCTGCTGCCCCGGCAGCAACCCAATCGCAAACAGGTCGTTGGACTCAGTCACCAGACACACCGCATGCACTCACCGCTAGGCAATTCGCACAACAAGGCTGCGTCATGGCTGCACCGGTTGTCGAAATGCGCACTGTCCAAATGCGCCGCCTGGGCCTGTTTGTTGGCGGCTCTCGTTGGCAGTTTGCCTGGCTGCACGGGCTGGGGAATTCCGTACGGCTTCTCGTTCTCCGATCACGTCGTGGAGACGCCCGCCACCATCGGGCTGATTGAAAACCCGGCCCACATTCCGGCATCCGATCCGCACATGCTGTGGGAGCATCTGGTCGACGTCGTCGACGACTATTTCAAGATCGCCCACGAAGAACGGGTACGCTACGTTGCCGATGAAGTGGTCGAGGGCCGCATCGAGACGTTCCCGGTCACCGGTGCGACGCAGCTCGAACCGTGGCGGAAAGACTCGGTGACGATGTGTGACCGCCTCGAGGCGACCTTCCAATCGATTCGCCGCATCGCGCACATTCGCGTGATCCCGGTCGAAGGTGGATTTCTTGTCGACGTCCAGGTTCACAAGGAACTGGAAGATGTCATCGCCCCGGAGAAATCTCCCAGCGGCATCAAGAATCTGCGCAACGATGACTCGCTGGTTCGCCGGCAACGTGAACTAAACGTACCGCGGGATACGCTCGGCTGGATCCCCCAAGGCCGCGACCTGGCCCTGGAGAATGAAATCCTGAGCAAACTCTACGCCCGGCTTAGCCATCTGTAGGGGGCAGGCGAGAATCCTATTCGCCAACGCCCGGCAACCTTAGCTGTTGCAAGAATTCGGTGCGTTGTGAACACCGAGTGTGATCGTCGGGGAGGGAGCGGCCGGCGTTGCTTTGGCGACCGGCAAGAACATCGTGAAGGCGGTACCGGTGCCGACCTTGCTGGCAACTTGGATCTTGCCTCCGTGGGCTTCGATGATGTCGCGACACATGGAGAGTCCCACGCCGGTGCCTCCCTTGCCGGTTTCATCCGGTCCCTGCTTCGTGGAGAAGTAAGGATCGAAGATACGACGCAGCTTCTCTTCCGGAATGCCGGCACCGTTGTCGCGGACGACCAGTTCGATCATTCCGCTGGCCGCATCGTGGCTGGCCTTGATCAAGATTCGCCCGCCACCGTCCATCGCCTGGCGAGAGTTGGTCAGCAGATTGAGAAACACCTGCTGGATCTGGTTCGTATTGACCATCGCCTCGGGAAGATTCTCTTCGAGGCGACGCTCGATCGAAATGCGGTACTTGCTCATCTCGCGCTCGAGCAGAATGAGCGCGTCGTCGACCAACTTGACGATGTCGGTCGGCTCAAATTCGTCACTGCGATTGCGGGCAAATCCGAGAATGCCGTTGGTGATCTTGGCGGCCCGCTGCCCCGCGGCCAGAATCTTTTCGAACGACTTGTGGCGCGTCTTGTCGTCTTTATGACGGAGGCCCATCTTGGCGTAGTTGATCACCGTCATCAGCACGTTGTTGTATTCGTGCGTGGTGGTGCTCACCAACTCACCCAAGGCAGCCATCTTCTGCGCGTGGGCAAGCTGCTGCTTAAGCGATTCAATTTGTTCTTGGAGCGAGGGGGTCTCGTTCGTTTCGCCTGCCTGCATCACGCACTCCGCAAGTTAACTCTAAATTGCCAAGTCGACGTTGTCCTCTCTGTCTTGCCCGACAAGACGGCCTTAACTTCTTGCCAGAAAGACACTTAGCCACGGTAAGGATATCGTCGAATTTGGCTGGGCCTCTGCAGCACATCCGCGTACAATCCAGCCCTTGAGGGGATGACAAGCCATGGACCTTGGCGCTTGGAGAAGCTGGGATGCATACCGTTGAACTGTTGGAGGCCGCGCGCCTCGTGGCCGCGAACCTGGGCTATAAGATTCGCGAGGAACATCTGGACGGTGGCGGCGGTGCCTGCACGCTCAACGGCCAGAAATGGATCTTTCTGGACATCGCTGCCAGCACGAGCGAACAGCTGGAACAGGTGGCCGGAGCGTTGGTCGGCGATACGGCGATCTACTCGGCCGATCTCGTGCCGGAGCTGGCCAACTATCTCGGCATTCGCAAGTCGGCGTAGGGCAAAGCACGATGCCAGTAGGCGATACCGCCTCAGTCCGCCTGATAGAGGCCGCTGGTTTCGATGTACTTCTCGACGGCTCGCGGCACCTGATAGCGAATGCTCTCGCCAGCGGCCACGCGTCTGCGAACCTCGCGGCTGCTGATTTCGACCGCCGGCATGGCCACGCGACACTTTTGAAATTCGGCGAGCCGATCGGCATCGACCAGCGGAGCTAGCACGTTGTAATCCGGATCGCCGTCGTCATCCCGCCCTACCACGACCGGCGTGGCCAGCGCACATACACCTGCCGGATCGTGCCAATTTGCGAGATCGGCCAGCGTGTCGGCCCCCATCAGCAGAAACAGCTCGGCGTCCTTCTCCTGCTCAGCAATGGCTCGCAGCGTATCGACCGTGTAGCTGACCCCACCCCGCTCCAGCTCGATCTCGCTCACGGCGAAACCCTCGTGGCCTGCGATCGCCAGCTTGAGCATCGCCACCCGCTGCTCGTCAGGCGAATAGACCTGTTGCTGCTTATGCGGAGCGGTCGCGGCAGGGATAAACCAGACCTGATCCAACTGGCACTGTTCACGACAGCACTCGGCCAACATCAGATGGCCGGTATGCACCGGATCAAAACTACCGCCAAAAAGACCGAGTCGCATTCGAGATCGAGTAGGAAGAAGGGGTGGGAACTGGACGCTGATCAAAGGTGACTGCTATCGTAGCGATCGGCTGTCGACTCCGCCAGCAACCGTCTTCGCTAGCAACGACCTGCACTTAGAACACTCTCACCCATGGCTCAACCGCAACGCACGCTGTTCGACACGAGCGATGAGCCATGGGAAATGGACGACGCCCAAGAGCTTTGCGTGGCCACGGTCGTCATTCCCCAGCGTCCCATAGGTCCGCTCGACTACGCGGTGCCAAAGCATCTGACCGAATCGCTGGCCGTCGGCTGTCGGGTGCGAGTACCACTGGGGCGTGGCAATCAGGCGGCCACCGGTTACTGCGTTGCGCTCGAACATCGTCAGGCAACGCGGCAACTGAAAGAGATCCGCGAGGTCGTCGACGCCCGCAGCCTGTTCTCGCCGGCGATTCTGAGTCTCACGCAGTGGATGGCGGACTACTATCTTTGCGACTGGGGACAAGTGCTCGACGCGGTGGTGCCCGCCGGCGTGCGAGCAGAAGCCGGTACGCGGCTGACCACTTTCCTGCATGTGCCACCGGAGGCGTTGAAGAAGGTCAAGGAAATCAAGCTGCCGAAGAAACAGGCGGTCGCGTTTCACTACCTTGCAGCGAACGGGGCGCCCATGACGCCGGCTGCGTTAGCAACATCCGTAAAGTGCACCCAGGCTCCGATCACGGCCCTACGGCGAAAAGGATTGGTTCGTAGCGAAGTTCGTCGAGAGGCAACCGGCGAGTTGCCCGACGAGAGCATGAAGATCGAGCCACACCTCGACATGAACGCCGATCAACAGGCGGCCCTCGACGCGATTCTCTCGGCCATCAACACCAAAGGTCACGAGACGATTCTGGTGCATGGCATCACCGGCAGTGGCAAAACCGAGGTTTACATCCAAGCGATCCAGGAAGTCGTCAGTTTCGGTCAGCAGGCGATCGTCCTGGTGCCCGAAATTAGCCTCACCCCTCAGACAGAACGGCGTTTCCGCAGCCGCTTCGGTAGCGTGGCAGTTCTGCATAGTCACTTGAGTGACGTCGATCGCCACCGCCACTGGCAAAGAATCGCCGCTGGCGAAGTCTCCGTAGTGGTCGGCGCCCGCAGTGCGGTCTTTGCCCCAACGCCGCACTTGGGCCTGATCGTGATCGACGAAGAGCACGAATCATCGTTTCGCCAAGAGTCGGCACCCCGGTACCACGCGCGTGACGTGGCCCAACATCGGGCTGAGAGAGAGAAGGTCCCGCTGGTGCTCGGTTCGGCCACGCCTGCTTTGGAGAGCTACCACCGCGCAAAGCAAGGCGAGTATCGGCTGGTCGAGATGCCACGACGTGTGTTCGATCGCCCGCTGCCCCAGGTAGTCACTGTCGATCTACGCACGGAACGACACGATCGGAACTCGCGGGGAGCCCTTAGCCGACAACTACAGATCGCCATGGACGCTGCCCTGAAAGCAAACGGCCAGGTGATTCTTTTGCTCAATCGCCGCGGCTATTCGACCCACATCCAATGCCCTTCTTGCGGTTTCGCACTTGAATGCCCGCATTGCGAGATTGCATTGACATATCACCGACAGCATCAGGGGGCGTTGTGCCACTACTGCGATTACGAAGCGCCGGTCCCGAAGAACTGTCCGGAGTGTGCGTACGATGGCATTCATCATTACGGGCGCGGAACTCAACGGCTGGAAGCGGAAGTCAACGCCCGGTTTGGCAAGTACGTCTGTGAGCGAATGGACGCCGACACGATGCAGCGTCCGGGGAGTCACGCGGCGGCCCTCGATCGTTTCCGCAAGGGCGAGACGCAGATCTTGCTCGGTACGCAGATGATCGCCAAAGGCCTCGACTTTCCCAACGTCACGCTCGTCGGCGTGATCAACGCCGATGTGGCGATGCACCTGCCTGACTTCCGCGCGGCGGAACGAACCTTCCAGCTGGTCACACAAGTGGCAGGCCGAACCGGGCGTGGCGACAAGGGTGGCCGCGTGCTGGTGCAGACCTCGAACCCGGAACATGCGGCTCTGCAAGCGGCAGTGCGCCACGACTACGGAATGTTTGCCGGCTCCGAATGCCCCATTCGCGAGAAGATCGGTTACCCACCTTACGGCAGCATGATCCGCATCGTGATGCGAGGCGAGAGCGAGAAGCTAACCGAGGAATTCGGCAAGCAGATCAAAGGACGGCTGAAGAGCTTCCAAGAACAGCTCGGCATCTCGGCCAGGATCGTCGGACCGGCACCGGCTCCTTTAGCGAAACTCCGCGGCAAGTATCGCTTTGCGATTCAGCTGCAGAGCGCCGACGGGGAGGCTCTGCGTGACTTGGTTCGCACCGCCACTGCCCAGCTCAAGCCTATCGACGACGTGCAGTACATCATCGACGTCGAACCGCTCGACATGCTCTAAGTGCCGGCCAACACTAAGTGCCACATAAGACGAAAGATTCCTTTACGGGCGGCAACATGCTACTTGGTGAGTTCGTTCTTATAAGTGAGAACGACGCCCTGACCCGCTTTGGCCTAGTTCGAGCTGCGCCACGGCCCTAGAATACCAGGCAGCTGACGAATCGCGTCTCCCCATTCAATTGCCTCTCTCACTATGTCCTACCGATCCATCAAACGCGTTCTCGGCGAGAGGAACATCGAGCGGAAGTGCCGCGTGCTGGTCGGGTTGCTCGTCGTCCTCGGTGGAATCGTGATCACCGGCTGTACGAAACCGCCGAATGTCACCCAAGAGACGGCCACACCAACGGAAACAAAGGCTCCGCAAACAGGCGAAGCGGAGCTAGGCGTTGTCACCGATCCAGCTATCCCAGCCAAACTCGACTCCTCACGCGTCCTCGAAGAGCGGGCCAATTCGGCGAAACAAATAGTCAATGCAGCCGTACTCGCAATTCACTGGAAGGCGCTCGATAAAGAGTTTCCGGTTGAGACGTTAACCGCGCAGTTTGGCAGCGAAGACTATGACACGCGCGTCATCCGCCCAGCGGTCAACAATCCGACGTCGGACAATAAATACCAACCACGCAACGATCTCGAAAAGAGATTGCTTGAGCAGTGGGAGATCGTCCGGCAGCGTGAACGTGGAGAAACGCAGCCACCGAGCGATACTCCGAAGATAGTAACGTCCACTGCGGAAAACAATGCTGTCGAGTACTACGCCGATCCCGCCCACTACGCGATTCAGGAAGACAATCAATACGTTTACTACCAACCGGTGTTCATTACCGATGTGACTTGTGTCGTCTGCCATCGATCGACCAACGTGAATCAGGAACTCATCGAAGGCGATCTGCAGGCGATCATCCAGATTACGCGTCCGACAAAATAAGTTCCCGCAGACGACCGGCATTCCTTCTCCCTCCAAGAAAATCTGACGCGCCTCGGCGAAAGTCGCACTAACGCTACCTCACCATATGTCCTACCGATCCATCAAACGCGTTCTCGGCGAGACGAATCTCGAGCGGAAGTGCCGCTTGTTGTTCGGGGCCTGCCTGTTCGTGTTGATCACCGCCTGTTTCTGGTGGTACGGGCAGGTGACCGAAGAGATCGTGTGGGGGCGCACGCCCGACGCATGTCGTCAGCAGGTCAATGCGGCCGTCCTCAAAGACCACTGGAAAGCACTCGACAAGGAGTTTCCCGTCGACGCCTTGGTGCGACAGATCGACACCGAAAACTACGAGCGTCGTGTTATTCGCGCGGGAATTAACGATCCCAGCCCGAACAAATTACGCCAGCCGCTCAATGAGCTGGAAGAAAAGCTGCTTGAACAGTGGGAAACCGCCAAAGAGCGCGAACCGACGCCGGAAGAAGTCGAGAAGCCAGACGCCCAGGCGCAATCCGAGCAAGGAATGCAACCGCAAGGAAAAGCTCCGAAAGGCACTGCGGCGCGAGCACAAGGTCTTACGACCGAGTATTACGCCGACCCTCCGTACTATGCGTTTCGCGACGGAAGCGACTACATCTACTATCAGCCGGTATTCATCACCGATTCGAGCTGCGTGATCTGCCATCGACCGACCAACGTCAATCAAGAGCTGACCGAGGGTGATCTACAGGCGATCATACAGATTCGAGTACCGACCGAAACGGTCGAAGCTGCGATTAGCCGGAATAAGGCGTGGCTGTTCGCGATCGCCATCATTACCGTCTTCCTGGCGATGATTGCCCTGTACGTGATCGTGCGATACGTGATCGTCAAACCACTACGCCACCTGCGTGATGTCAGCGATGAGGTCAGCCGTGGTAATACGGCCCTGCGAGCCGATATTCGGACCGGCGACGAATTTGAACATTTGGCCGTGGCCTTCAATCGCATGCTGCAGAAGATCCTTGATTCGTCGGCGGAGCTGCGCAACCTGAACGACGATCTCGACGGCAAGGTCGATCAACTGGCCCAGACCAACATGCGACTGTTCGAGATGAACCGCCTAAAGAGCGACTTCCTGGCGACCATGAGCCACGAGCTGCGTACGCCGCTCAACAGCATCATCGGTTTCTCCGACGTCTTGGACTCGATCGACTCGCTCGACAACAAACAGCGACGCTACGTGCAAAACATCCAGCGATCCGGCCGCCTGCTGCTCGACATGATCAACGATATCTTGGACTTGGCCAAGATCGAGAGCGGCAAGATGGAACTTAACCTGACCGACTTCCCCATCGATCCGATCATCTCCGCACAGTGCGACATGGCCCGTCCGTTAGCCGAGAAGAAGAACATCGACATCACAACGACCGTCGACCCCAAGATTCCCGAGCTGCACCAAGACCAGGTCAAAATCCAACAGGTGCTCAACAACCTGTTGTCCAACGCGATCAAATTCACACCCGAAGGGGGACAGATCAGCGTCACCGCTCGCCTCAATAAGCGTGAGATGCTAGAGCTAATCGTCAACGATACCGGCGTCGGCATCGCAGAACCGGACAAGCTGGCGATCTTCGAAAAATTCCGCCAGGGGCCGACCGGATTGTCGACCGGCGACGCCATGACAAGAGAGTACTCTGGCACCGGCCTGGGGCTTTCGATCGTCAAGGAGTTGTGTAAATTGCTCGGCGGAGAGATCTCGCTGGAGAGTGAACTCGGCAAAGGAAGCACCTTCACGGTGACCTTGCCCACCGTGCGTCAGGAGCAACCGCGACTCGATTCGACGCTGACCAGTGAACTGGACGACATGAGCCGTCCGCTTCGCTTCGACGCCACACGCATGGACTCCCACCGTGCCAGAATCGACTCGACCGAATCTCCCAAGCCGGCGGAGGCCCCGTCTTCCGGCGAAGGCTCCAACTAACCGCCGGCATCCGTTACCATTTCGGACACTTCCATTCCGTCCGCCTCCATCCATAATCACACCCCCTGACTCCAACTTTCTCCCGACGGACTCCAACGTCGACGCCCGCCCTATGATGAACGCCGCTGCTCGAAACGATCCTCCTGCCGAAGTCATCCTGTTCACCGATGGTGGCTGTAGCGGCAATCCTGGCCCCGGCGGCTGGGCCTATCTACTTCGCCACATTGCGACCGGCAAGACCAAAGAAGTCTCCGGTGCCGAACCGGAAACGACCAATAACCGCATGGAGCTGATGGCGGTGATCAGCGGTCTCGAAGCACTCAACCGACAAACCGCCGTACGACTGGTCAGCGACAGTCAGTATGTCGGCAAAGGCATCACCGAATGGATGCCCAATTGGAAAAAGAACAATTGGATGCGCGGCCCGCGGAATGCACGCAAGCCAGTCAAGAACGTTGACCTCTGGAAACGACTCGACGAGCTGGTGAATTACCACACGCTCTCCTACGAATGGGTCGCCGGGCATGCGGGGCACGAGGAGAACGAACGCTGCGACGAATTGGCAGTAGCCGCGTACCAGAAGTATCTCTAGCAGAAGCAGGCGGTCGTCCGCACGATTCTTGTTGCCTCTCCGCGAAGTAACTCCGCTGACTGTCTACCAGCTTCTCGATTATTCTCGTCTTTGCGGCCAGCATCTGTAGCCGGAAATCGAACACGCGGTAGAATGTCGGCATGTCCACTGCCAGTGACAACAATGACGACAAGAACGACCACGAGCAACCAGTCGACGCCGATGCGCCGCCGGTCGAAGAGGCAACCGCCGAAGAAGCTACCACCGAAGACGGCGCGGCAGAGCATCCCCTGAGCGAACAACAGGCGACCGAACTGTTGGCCACGCCGCTGCAGTTCGTCTCCGGGGTGGGACCGCAAAGGGCGGAAACACTCGCGAGGCTGGGGCTCCACTACGCGGCCGACGCGTTGTTCTATTTCCCCCGCGACTACGAAGAGACGCCTGACCTTGAGCAGATCGAGTCGCTTGAAGAGGATCAGCTGGTCAGCATTCACGGCACGGTCGAAGAAGTCGACATTCGCAACACCGGCCGCGGCAAGTCGATCCTCGGCGTGCTCGTTCGCCAAGGCAATGAGTACCTCCGCGGCGTCTGGTTCAACCAGCCCTACATGATTCACCGCTTTGCCGAAGGACAAAAGGTGATCTTCTCCGGCAAGGTACGCAACAAAGGGATGCGATGGGAAATGAATCACCCTCGCGTGCAATTCCTGCAAGAAGACGACGACGTCGAGCAGCAGACGGGCGACATCCTGCCGATTTATCCACTGACCGAAGGCATCTCCCAGCCACAGATGCGAAAGGTGATTCGCGGTTGCATCGAACGCTGCTTGCCGGCGGTCGAAGAAGTGTTCCCGACCGAGTTCCGCGAGAAGCGTGAACTACTAACAATTCGCGACGCGATTACCGAAATCCACAATCCGACCGACGACGAAACACTCAAGCAGGCTCGCTTTCGTTTCATCTACCAGGAACTGCTCGTCCTGCAACTCGCGCTCGCATTGCGGCGGGAACAGCTGAGTGCGAATGCGGTCTCCCCTGCCCTGCCGGCGACGACCAAGATCGACGCTCGCATTCGCCGCCGGTTTCCGTTCGAGCTAACCGCCGGCCAGAGTCAGGTCGTCGAAGAAATCAGCACCGACATGGCGCTCACGCGGCCGATGAACCGCCTGTTGCAGGGCGACGTCGGTAGCGGCAAGACCGTGATCGCGCTCTACGCCACGTTGTTGGCCGTGGCGCATGGGCAACAGGTCGCCATCATGGCCCCTACCGAAGTCCTAGCCCGCCAACACGCAGAAGTTCTCGGTCAATTCCTCGAGGCGAGTCACGTTCGCACGGCCCTGCTCTCCGGTTCGCTCAATGGCAAACCACGTGACGAGTTGCTCGCGGCGATTAAGAGACATGACGTCGACGTCGTGATTGGCACGCACGCCATCGTCGAGTCGGGCGCCGAGTTCGACAAGTTGGGCCTCGTGGTGATCGACGAGCAACACAAGTTTGGCGTGCGGCAGCGGGCGAAGCTGCGGCAACAGGGCGACGAACCACATTACCTGGTGATGACCGCCACGCCGATTCCGCGAACGATCGCCATGGGCCTGTTCGGCGACTTGAACATCTCGACGCTCGGCGAGTCGCCCCCGGGTAGGCAACCGATTCACACGTACCAAGCCACGGAGGAAAAACGGGCCCAGTGGTGGGACTTCTTGCGGCGCAAATTACGTGAAGGCCGTCAGGCGTATGTCGTCACGCCTTTGGTCGAACAGTCGGAAACGACTCAGCTGGCCAGCCTGACCGAAATGCACCAGCAGCTCTCTAGCGGAGAACTCAAGTCGTTTCGCCTTGGCACACTGCATGGCCGCATGAGCAGCGCCGAAAAGGAAGCGGCGATGCGGGACTTCCGTAGCGGGGAAACCCAGGTGCTGGTTTGCACCTCCGTGATCGAGGTCGGAGTCGACGTCCCAAACGCCACACTGATGACGATCGAAGGTGCCGAGCGATTCGGCCTCGCCCAACTCCATCAACTCCGTGGGCGAGTCAGTCGCGGAAAGCAGCCTGGCTTCTGCTGCCTGTTTGCCGATCCGGCGTCAGAAGAAGCCCAAGAGCGACTCGACGCCTTCGTGGAAACGAACGATGGTTTCGAGTTGGCCGAAATCGATTTCCGCCTTCGTGGACCGGGCGAACTGCTGGGAACACGGCAACATGGCCTGCCGCCGCTGCGAGTCGCCGACCTGATTCGTGACGCAGAGATCGTCAAACTGGCTCGCGAGGACGCAGACGCCCTAGTCGAGGCCGACCCTGGCTTGGCGAGCGAAGCTCACGCCAAGCTGCGACGCATGCTCATCAAACGCTACGGCAAAGTGCTGGAGCTAAGTGATGTGGCTTAAGCCGCCTGCTTACGCCCCAGCCGTGATCGCATCGCCGACACTCCAATCGGAGCCGTCGCGGACCACTTCGCGGTAGAGCGTGTCGCGTTCGACGGGAGTACGGCCGGCCTCCTCGATCAGTCGGCGAATGTCTTCGACTGCGAGGATCTCGGGCGTTTCCGCCCCGGCGTCGTGGTAGATAAGCTCGTGACGAACCGTGCCGTCGAGGTCATCCGCTCCATAGGCAAGCGCCGTCTGGGCGACGCCGATTCCGAGCATGATCCAGTACGCCTTGATGTGATCGATGTTGTCGAGCATCAACCGGCTAATCGCCATGGTACGAAGATCGTCGACCGCCGAGGGCCGCGAAAGATGATCGAGCCCCGTGTTGTCCGGCAAGAAGGCGAGCGGAATGAAGGTCTGAAATCCGCCCGTCTCGTCCTGCAACTCACGCAAGCGAACCAGGTGGTCGATGCGATGGTACGGCTTCTCGATATGCCCGTAGAGCATCGTGCAGTTGGTTCGCAGTCCCAGCTCATGCGCCGTACGGTGAATCTCAAACCAGTTGTGGGAGTCCGCCTTGTGTTCGCAAATCTGATCGCGAACTTCCGGATGAAAGATCTCCGCTCCGCCGCCGGGCATACTACCGAGGCCGACGTCGACCAGATCGGTGATGATCTCGCGATACGACTTGCCGGTCAGATGGGCGAACCAGTTAATCTCGACCGCGGTCCAGCCCTTGAGGTGCAGGCGTGGATAGGCCTCGTGCAGGATCTTCACCACGTTGACGTACCAGTCGTACTTCATCTGGTGGTGCAGACCACCGACGATGTGCATCTCGGTACAGCCGTTATCAACGGCCTCTTGGCCTCGCTGCAGGATCTGCTCATCGCTCATCAAGTAGCCCTTCTCGTCGCGAAGATCCGCACGGAAGGCACAAAAGGTACAGCGATAGACGCAGATGTTAGTGGGGTTGATGTGCGTGTTGATGTTGTAGAAGGCGCGGTTGCCGTTCTTGCGTTCGCGCACCTCGTTTGCCAGCACCGCCAGTTCACCCAGCGGAACTTCCGGCGAGTAGAGGTAAAGCCCTTCGTCAAAGGTAAGCCGCTCTCCGGCATGAACCTTCTCGGCAATTTTTTCCAGCTGCGGTGACGCGGATGCGACCATCTTCTAAGCTCCCAAAAATCGCCCCAACCAGAGGTCGAGCGATCCAACAATCAAAATTCCAATACTCACAGCCGCGTTGACGTTAAAGAACGCGACGTTCACTCGCGACAGGTCATCCGGCCGTACGAGATAATGTTCCCATGCCAGCAGGAGTGCAATCAACACCACGCCGGCGATATAGATCCAACCGAAATCGCCAACCACCGGCAACAGGCCAAGCAGCACCACCGTTCCCAAGTGGCAAACCGCCGCCAGTCGCAAGGCCGCCGGAACTCCGATCCGACTCGGCACGCTGTAGAGTCCCGCCTTGCGATCCGACTCCACATCCTGACAGGCGTAGATGATGTCGAACCCAGCCACCCAGAGCAATACGCCACCTCCGAGTACGACCGAAGGGAGCAGATCGGCCGGATTCTCCAGCACCGCCTGTCCTCGAATCGCAATCCAGGCACAGATTGGCGAAAGCATCAACGCCACGCCCAACCAGAAATGGGCCAGCGACGTGAACCGCTTCGTGTAGCTGTAGCCGGCCAGAAACACCAACACCGGCACGCTCAAGTAGAGCGGCAACGGGTTGTGCGGCATGAACAACAACGTGGCCGCCACGAAGCCGACGGCACAAACGATCGCAAAGGCGACCACACTCGCCAAGCTCAATTGCCCCGAAGGCAAGTGCCGGCCGGCGGTGCGAGGGTTGTTCGCGTCGAGCTTGCGATCGGCGATTCGATTCACGGCCATCGCCCAACTGCGAGCGGTCACCATACAAAGCAGAATGCCGACGAGGTCTTGCCAACGCCAGGCGAAGTCAGAATTCTCGCGACTGACCTCCCAGGCCATGACCGCTGCGAGCAGCGCAAACGGCAGCGCGAAGATCGTATGACTGAAACGAATCAGCTCAAGCATTTTGCGAATCGATTGGAACATAGCAGTCGCACACCTCGCGTGCGTTAAGTTCCCCATCGCCGCACAAGACCATGTTCGATTCCCAGCTGATCGAGAATTCGCCCCACCACAAAATCGACTAGGTCCTGAATCGTCGCCACGCCATGATAAAAACCAGGCGAGGCGGGCAGCACGCAGATACCGTTCTCGGACGCTTTTCGCATGCAATCCAACTGCAGGGTGGAGAGCGGCGTCTCGCGAGGCACGACAATGAGCGGTCGACGTTCCTTCAGATGCACCTGCGCGGCTCGCTGAATCAGATTGCCGGAAAGTGAATTGACGACCGAGGCCAATGTTCCGCCGGAGCAAGGGCAGATGACCATGCCGGAAGTCTGATGCGAACCACTGGCGATCGGAGCCATGTAGTCTTCGTGGTGGTGGTAGTGAATCTCACCAGGCGAACCAACATCGAACGACAGCACGTTGCTATCGCTAGTCGAAATGCCAGCCGTCTGGCGAAGCATACTCAGCTTACTGTCAGAGGCCTCGACCGCATCGCCCAAGAGCAGGTGGCTGACCTGAAAATCATCGAGGTCAACCGAGATTTCCAACTCGTGATCCAGTACCAGCTGCGCGGCCGGAGTAATGGTGAGGTGCACGTCGTAACCAGCGGAGACCAACACCTCGAGCAAACGAATGCCATAAATGGCACCGCTGGCCCCCGTCATCGCAACGACCAAACTCTTGTTCATGCTGGTTTCCTACCTACGTAAAGAGTCGCCACACCAAAGGTCATCGGCCGGAATGTCACGTCTTCCAGGCCGGTTTCGCGCATCATGTCACAAAGCGTCTCTCCCTGCGGAAATTGACCGACGCTCTGTGGAAGGTAATTGTAAGCTCCCTCGCGACTGCCGGACAACAGTTGCCCCAGCCGAGGAAGCACATGGCGAAAGTACCAACTGTAAATGCCACGAATTGGCTGCCGCTGGGGCATCGAGAATTCCAGCACGACGACCTGTCCGCCCGGTTTACAAACGCGAGCCATCTCTCTCAGCCCGGCCATGGTGTCGGTGACGTTGCGCAAACCGAAGGCGACCGAGACGAGCTGGAACTCATCGCTCGGAAAAGGCAACGCCTGCGAGTCGGCCTCAACCCAGGTGATTCGCTCGTTGGCCCCGATTCGCTTGCCCTTCTCGCGACCAATGTCGAGCATCTCGGGACAAAAGTCGGAGGCTACGATGGGCAGGCCGTCCGGCCCTCGCTTGTAGTACGCTAGGGCCAGGTCGCCGGTGCCCGTGCAGACATCAAGCACCGGCTCCGTGCCGACCGGCGGGGCATGCTTGACCGCCTTGCGACGCCAGTAGTGATCGATGTTGAGCGAGAGAAAATGATTCAAAAAGTCATATCGCCCGGCGATCTGGCCAAACATTCGCCGCACGCGGGTTTCCGACTTATCGACCTGTTCTTCCGTCCCCGCTGCCGGCTGCGCTGAACCAGCGTCATCGGCCGCAGCAGGCACTTTCTCGGCATTCTTCTCGCCAGCACTATCTTGTTGGTCAGTGATCATCGCGGGCAGCAATCGTTCTTCCGGCAAGTGCCGGGCGTAAGAAAGTGGTCGAGGGGCCAAGATGGTCAAAAGGCAAAGCGACAACGCTCCAGCGAACTAACCGCAGCGTCTCCAGCTAATTAACCCCGCTCCATGCCGCCGGTGACGATGATTGCCACCACACGAGCCGCATTTACGGGGAGGGAGACCATTATCTCGAAAACCAGCCCGCTCTAACAGTCGCCTAACGCAGCTGATCGCAGACCAGCAATTCGCGGCGAATAAGCCAAGCGGTAGCTACGCTTGAACGTCAGCGGCGGGAGCAGGAGTCGCCGTTCGAGGAGCCTTTCGCCGGCCGCCAGCAAACTCGTAACCGATGCCTGCCAGTACTCCCCAGGTGAAGTACCAGGTCGCTTCCAGCACCGGAATACTGCTCCCCGGCAAGGTGATGTCGACCGCCGTACCGCCAAATCGATTGTAAGCCTGCCAGTAATTGGGAGCGATGAAGTCGAAGAGGAGGACATAGATCGGCAGCACCACGGCCAGCGTGAGCACGCCCGACCAGAGCGATACCGATAAGAGATCAGGACGGAGCGAGACCATAATCGCGGCAAAGAACAGGAAGCCGACACTGCTCACGACCATCGAGTTGAAATCGTAGTAGCGAGAAAAGAACATCAGCCCTGCCAGGCCGACAATAAAGAATGCCACAAATGCAATCTCATATCGCTTGGGGCCGTACTTCATCGTCGTGCGAAACACCAGATCGTAGATCGTGGTGCCAATCCCGGTGATGCAGAAGCCGACCAGAATATCGTCAACCGCGATCGGCCCCAGCTCTAAGAACATGGGCGGGCTCCAGTAATCGTGCAGATACCAGAACTCGGCAAGCGGCCCCGCCAAGATCCCCAGCGCACTCGTCCGCCACAGCTTGAGACGCATGTCGGGGCGCAAGAAGTAAATCACCAACCAAGCGACAAGCAGCGCCACGCCGAAGAGGAAGTAAATGTACTTGTCGTCGATCATCGTGAAGTTGAAGCGTTAAGCGGGTCGGTACTTCGCCCCGAATGCAGGTCGCTGTTGTAAACGCCCCCGGCCGGTAATTCAATACGAGGGCCATTCAAGCGCATTCGCCTATTTCATACCGTACTCAGACCAACGCTCTGACACCAATTCACGTAATTCGCGGGCGTCTGCCTCCTGCTGACGGCGGTGAGTCGACGTGGCGAGGACCTGCGAATCGCCACACTTGGCGGTGGCGTCAACGGCTACCGAGGCAGCCCGCTCTCCGTCGACCGAAGCCGGCGGAAAGATCACGTCGTGCCGCGGATCGGCATGTTCTGCCATGCACCGCCAGACCTGGGCCTCATCGTTAACGTCAACGTTCGCATCGACGAGCATGATGAATTTGACGTCGCGTAGCGACTCCTCCGCCCACAATGCGGCGGCAATCTCGCGAGACTGCTGCTCGAAATGTTTCTCAATCGCCACGAAGGCATACTGCCTGGGTCCTGTCTGCGGACGAACCAAATCGACAATGGCCGGCTGCCGTCGCAGCAGCCCCGGCAGCTCAATTCGCGAGATGTAGCGGAGGAGCGTGCTCTGCTCGTCATCTGTTGTAGCGACCAGAACCGGCTCGGCGCGATGCGTGACCATTTCCACTTCGATCTCAGCGACCTGAAGCCCGCCACTCGAGTTCTGGCTAACCGACTCGGCGTCGATGAATCCCTCGATGATCAGTTCCGCCTCGGCCGGCACCTGCAGCGGCACAGATCGTCCGCCTGCTACTTCGATTGGTTCTCCGACCAAGCAGCTGGCCACCTGGTAGCTGTCAAGATCCCGGCCCTCGGAAATACCGGCAAGCAGCGACAACATAGGCGGACCGCCGACCGTAACCGCGACCGGCATCCGCTCTTCACGCTCGGCATAGGCCGCGATCTGTCGCGCGATTGGATCACGCAGGCGATAACGAAGCTCTAGTCGCCTCCGCTCAACCACTGTGACATCGTACGAGGCGAGAGAACGTTGCTGCGACTCGGGATCGGTCGAGACAACAACCGCCGCAGCAATGGCCGGCGGTGAACCCGTACCGTTGGAACGTAACCAGGAAAACTCATCGAGTTGAATATCTCGCCCCAACTGCACGACCTGCTGACAGGCGGCGGTGGTGACGATCTTCTCTGGCACGAACGCTTCTTTCCTTAGCCGCTCAGCAAATGCCGACGCCAATTCGTCGAGCGAATCGCAGCCTAGAGCCAACAAGACTCGCTGTTCGCTGGCCAGCAAGTTGGTCAGCAGCGGAAAGGTGCGACCAGCAACCTTCGTGAGCAGCATTGCCGGGCCCTGATTGGCTGCCACGCGGCGCGCGATCTCGGTGATCTCCCCATCGGCGGAAACCTCAGCATCGATGCGAATGAGTTGGTCCTGTTCGGCCAATCGTTCCAGGAATTGTGGCAGGCTCTTTGGGTACATGTCCGGCATTGTATGGCGGAAACGGTAGCAAGCGGAACAGCGAATCGTCCTCCGTTTCGCGACCGCAAGCTTCCCCCTACAATGCGGCCATGAATCGGACCATTGAAGTACACATGCTGCCAGAGCTGGTCTCGCCGGAGACACTCTGCGATCAGACGGTCGTCGTCATCGACGTGCTGAGGGCGACCACCACCATCACCTATGCCCTGGCCGCTGGGGCCAAGACCGTGGTGCCTTGTGCGGACGTGGACCAGGCTCGAAAGCTAGCGGACGAACTAAACGAAGACTCGGCTCTACTTGGCGGTGAACGAGGCGGCGTCAAAATCGAGGGCTTCGACCTCGGCAATTCGCCAAGCGAATACGCACGGGAAACGGTCGCCGGGCGAACAGTCGTCTTCACCACCACCAATGGCACCCGAGCGATGGCCCATTGCCGAGATGCCAAGACGGTGCTCATCGGAGCTTTCGCCAATTTGGCGGCGATTTGTGATCACCTTCGCGGGGTGGAGCGTGTCCATCTACTCTGTTCCGGCACCGAGCGGCACGTGACCCGCGAGGATGTCCTCTTGGCGGGGGCGATCGCGGCCAGGCTCATCGATGGCGACGGATCTGGACAGAAGCAAACCTGGAGGCTCAGCGATCAGGCCCGGCTCGCCGAGCAAGCCTGGCGGCTGGTGGAATCGCGGCTTTGCGATGTCTCCCTCGCTGAGCAACTCCGCGACAGTCGTGGGGGGCGAAACGTCACCGCACTCGGACTCGACGCCGATATCGAGACAGCGGCCATCATCGATGCGTTTGATCTCGTCCCAGTGCTCGACCTGAACGCCTGGCAGATCAACGCGGCGAATTCTGAGTAGGCGTCAGCCGCCAAGTGAAGCTCGGCCCCCTTCAAAGCTCGGCATAGACCGGGTTTGGCATACGCATTACACTTAGCGGGCTACGGGGCGTTCTAAAAGACCGAGAGAATGCTGCCGACTCCTAGGGGAGAACGAGCATTTCGCCCGCCCACGAAATTAACACACAACCTGAGTTAGCGATCGCAACATCATGGAAATGGAAAAACTGGTCTCGCTCTGCAAACGACGAGGCTTTCTCTTTCAGTCGAGTGAAATCTACGGTGGTCTCAACGGTTTTTGGGACTACGGCCCGCTCGGCGTCGAACTGAAACGGAACGTCAAAGAAGCGTGGTGGAAGGACATGGTCACGGCGCACGACGACCTCGACGCGCCGGCCGGTGCCCCCAGCAGCTTCGAGATGACCGGGCTCGACTGCACGATCATCATGCACCCTCAGGTATGGAAGTGCTCGGGCCACTACGATCTGTTCCACGATGAGATGATCGACTGCCGGCAGACGAACAAGCGATATCGCTACGATCAGGTTCGCGGACGTTGGGTAGAAGCCAAAGGCCAGCGCATCTTCGTTGCCACCGTGGTGGAAACGCACGAAGAGGAAGCGAACCTACAACAGCGAGCGCAGAAGTTCTTCAAGCTGCGGGCCAAGAATCTGGACGAGTTGAATTGGGACGGCGACGTAATTGCCCTGACCGAGGTCGAAGACACCACGCAGGTGCTCGGTCCCGACGCCAAGGAACTTGGCACGCTGACCGAGCCGCGTGAATTCAACCTGATGTTCAAGACGATCGTCGGTGCCATGGGCACGGAAGAAGACGCCGCCTTTCTGCGACCGGAAACGGCCCAAGGCATCTTCGTCAACTTTAAGAACGTGGTCGACAGCACGCGGGTCAAGATTCCGTTCGGCATCGCCCAGGTTGGCAAGAGCTTCCGCAACGAAATCACGCCGCGAAACTTTACGTTCCGTTCGCGCGAATTCGAGCAGATGGAAATCGAGTTCTTCTGCCACCCTTCGCAGTCACCCGATTGGTACAAGTACTGGCGTGATCGCCGCTTCAAGTGGTACACCGATCTCGGCTTGGCCGGCGAGCGGCTGATCCTTCGAGACCATCACGAGGACGAGCTGAGTCACTACTCGACCGGCACCGCCGACATCGAATACCAGTTCCCGTTCCTGCCGGAAGGAGAATTCGGCGAGCTCGAAGGAATCGCCCATCGCGGCGACTTCGATCTCCGCAGCCACATGGAAGGCAAGCTCGATCCGAATACCAATCCGCTGACCGTAGAACTGAACGAGCATGGTCAGCCCAAGCATCGTGGTAGCGGACGCGACCTGAGTTATCGCGATCCGGAAAGCAACGAGAAGTTCGTGCCGCATGTAATCGAACCGTCGGCCGGTGCCGATCGAGCCACGCTGGCGTTTCTCTGCGAAGCCTACACGGAAGACGAAGCTCCGGATGAAAAGGGCAACATGCAGACGCGAACCGTGATGAAGTTCCATCCCCGCCTGGCCCCCATCAAGGCCGCGGTCTTCCCGCTGGTCAAGAAGGACGGTATGCCCGAAGTCGCCCGCGAGTTGTACCGGGAGCTGAAAAAGCACTTCCCGGCCTTCTACGACGAGAAGGGTGCGGTCGGACGACGTTATCGCCGACAGGACGAGGCAGGCACCCCCTACTGCATCACCATCGACGGCGACACACTCAGCGATAAGACCGTTACCATTCGCGACCGCGACTCGCTCGACCAGTCGCGAGTCAAGCTCGACGACGTGGTGGCCGAACTGACGTCGCGACTCCAGTAAAGCTGCTCTAGCAACTTCGGTAGCGTGATGAAGCCGTGCCTTTCCCAAGTCTGCTCGCTCAACTCGCCGTTTGAAACGGACGTCGAGGATTACGCGGCCGGTCATTGTGGTGCGATCGAGCTCTGGCTCGGCAAGCTTGAGACGTATCTTGAGTCGCACTCGCTCGACGACGTGAAGAAGTTACTGGCGGAGCACGAACTGCCTGCGCCCGTGGCTGCTTTTCAGGGAGGGCTACTCACAAGCCAAGATGACGCCCGAGCCGAAGCGTGGAAGCTCTTTCAACAGCGATTGGAACTCTGCCCTGAGCTGGGCGTCGAAACGCTCGTGGTCGCTGGCGACCTCATCGGCCAGCTCAGTGCGGAAGATCTCGAGCGGGTCAACGTCTCGCTCGCCGACGCTGCCAAGCAGGCGGGCGAGCATGGCGTGCGACTGGCGATCGAGTTTCAGGCCGGCGCTACGATCGGTAACAATTTGCCTTCCTGTGCGGCCATCGTCGAATCGATCGGCAGCCCGCATCTCGGCATCTGCCTCGACCTGTTCCATTTCTACACCGGTCCGAGCATGACCGAGGATCTGGCCTTCCTCTCGAAAGAGAATCTATTTCATGTGCAGCTCTGCGATTTGGCAGATGTCCCACGTGAGTTGGCGACCGATAGCGACCGCATCTTGCCAGGCGATGGAGACATTCCGCTCCAATCACTCGTCGCCCGTCTCCAAGAAATCGACTACCAAGGTTACGTGTCGATCGAGCTGATGAATCCGCAGATCTGGCAGGTCCCGGCGCGCAGCTTCGGTGAGATCGCGGCGACCGCCCTGCGCAAAGTTCTCGGCCAAGCCAGAATGACTTGAGCATTGTCCCGCTTACGACGACTCTTCGTCACTCTCGCCCGCCGGCTCCGGCTCGTCTCGAGTAGAAGGGAGCCCGACGTTCTTCATGGCCACCGCCAAGAGTAGCACTACCAGATTGACCATCCACAGCACGCCCAACCCCACGGCAACACTGCCGGCCAATAATCCGCCTGCCTCGTCGCCCATCTGGAGCAACAGAACGCTCAGACCGCCGACGACAATCACGGCCGCCATGAGAGCCACAGCGAGCCAAATCAGAACCAATAGAAATGAACGCGATGTCACAAGGATGTCCCTAACGCCCCTGGATCTTCCCTAAAGCGGCCATCTTCGCACAGCAGCCCGATCGCTGTCAATTACCGCACGGTAGGGTCGAATGACACTTGGGGAGCCCGCTTCTCAGGCAATTCAGAAGTCGATTCGGCGCTTCCCCGCCGAGAGGCCCGCGTACAGGCAGTCACTTGCCTCGACAACTGCCGGCACAGGACGACTGACACAATCGTCACATTCGCCAACCGTCTTGCGCGGTCTGCTGGAAATAGTTTGCCCGGTCTGCGGCGAACATTTTCGCAGGCCCTGGCTCGGACTCCCTATTTTCCAAGCTCCACCTGGAAAGCGGACTGCGAAATCGCCGTGACGCACCAAAGTACGAGAAGCAAGTCCTTTGTTTGACTTGTGTTGCGCGCGGGTGAGAATAGAACGATAGACGACACGGCCCCCGGGCGTCAGGGCTGCGCGGAATGCGAGCGGTCGTCGAGATCGAGCGGAGAACAGGAAACGAGATGATAAATCGCGGCAATACTCTGCGGCTTCTGCTGGCCGGGTGGCTGGCCATGACCGCCATGCTCCCGGCCAACGTGCAGGCGGCCAAGGTGCGTCTGAAGAATGGCCAGGTCCTCTCCGGCGACGTGGCCAACATCAAGACAATGGTCGAAGAATCGGCCACCGGTCCAGGCGGTCCCGACAACAATGCCATCGTGATGGTCGATGATGGGCTGCGCCGCACGTTCGTTTCTCTGCATCAGGTCCAAGAGATTATCAACGCGGCTCCCGACCCTGAGGAACTGTTCGTGCTGCAACACCATCGGTACGCCAAGGCGGGCAAGATGTTTGCGGCGATGGGAGCGAATGTAAAGACGAGTCCCTGGAGCGAATTTGGACGCCGCCGGATGACGATCTTCACCGGCGATGGCGCAAAGAACATTGTGCAAGGCATCTCCCAAATCACCCCGCGCCACTACGAAGTACGCAGCCTGTATGCGGAAGCTGCTGATCGCTTGCTACTCGACCAGCGATATGCGACCTCTTCGATGCCGTCGAGCGTAATCCGCAAGATCCTCTACAAGTCGATTGACTTGGACGACGCCGACGAGCGACTGCGTGTGGCCGAGTTCTTTCTGCAGGGGCGTCGCTATCGGGACGCGGAGAACGAACTGAAAACGATCGAAAAGAAGTTTCCGAATATCGAGGGTCTCGATCGGCTACTCAAGCAGATGCAGCAACTCAAGGCACGTGAAGCGCTCGTGGAAATCAAACGCCGGCAGCGCAGCGGTCAAAACGAGTTCGCACTCCGAATCCTGAATAACTTTCCCGCCGAAGGCATCGCCGGTGAAACCCTGTTCGAGGTCCGCGAGTTGATCGACAACCAGCGCAAAAACGAACAGCGGCTTGAGAAGCTCAGATCCGCAATCGGCGACTACCTCACCAAGGTGGAAAACCAAGATCATCGAGAAAAGCTTGGGCCGATCGTCGAAGAGATATCCAGTGACCTGCGAACCTCGAATGTCGGCCGTTTGGCTGCCTTTACACGACTATCGAGTGATAAGACCCTCAGCGCCGCGGAGAAACTCTCCCTAGCCGCCAGCGGATGGCTCGTGGGCGTAAATGAAGCGACGACCAACATCGGAATTTCTCTCTCGCTGTTTGAAGTTCGTGACATGATCCGCAAGTATCTGAACGAGCCGATCAAGGGCAACCGTATCAACTTGCTGACTGCCATGTCAGAAAAAGAAGGTAGCGCCCCTCGTTACGTCGACAAGATCGTCGAGCATATGACACCCGCTTGGCCTACCGGAGCAGAAGTGGAAGAAGAAGACGGTCTTTACGAAATCACGGTGCCTGGCCGTGGTCGCATGCCGGACGTCACCTATCAGATTCAGGTGCCACCGGAATACGATCCTTATCGCCGCTACCCAGCGGTGGTTACCTTGCACGGCGTTTATACCACGCCAGAACAACAGATCGATTGGTGGGCTGGTGGCCGAAGCAAGAACGGGATGCGGCTCGGTCAGGGAACGCGTCACGGCTACATCGTTATCGCTCCCAAGTGGGCTCGCGAAGATCAACGCAGCTACCAGTACTCTGGACGCGAACATCTGGCCGTGCTCGACGCGTTACGAGACGCCACACGCCGCTTCTCGATCGACGCCGACCGCGTATTCTTGTCGGGACATGGAATGGGCGGAGATGCCGCCTGGGATATGGGGATCGCCCATCCGGACTTGTGGGCGGGTGTGATTCCGATCGTGGCGGAAGTCGACTCGAACCGCTACAACTACAACGCTCGTTACTGGCGCAATGCCAAGCAATTGCCGCTCTACTTTGTCGGTGGCACGCTCGATGGCATGAAGTCGCTGAAGAACGCTCCGCAATACGACCGCTACCTGGGCCGTGTTGGCTACCAAGCAACAATCGTGGAATACTTGGGACGTGGGCAGGAGAGCTACATTGACGAAGTGCAACGTATCTTCGAGTGGATGAATCTCCAACAGCGAGACTTCCACCGCAGCGAGATCGCCGCCACGACCTTCCGGTCGTTCGACAACTTCTTCTGGTACCTCGAAGTCGACCAATTTCGCGACGGTCAGGTCATGGACCCCGAAGATTGGACCAGCAAGGGTGGCGCCTCAACCAAGCTCAAAGCGGTGATCAATAAAGACGGCAAGGGAAAAACCTTTGTCCGTGTTCAATCGGCCGCGGAACGAATGACCGTCTGGCTGTCGCCGGAGCTAGTCGACTTCAACAATCCGATAACCGTCTCGGTCCGCAACCTGGGCCGCGTGCGCAATCCGAAGCCAAGCATAGAAGCCCTGCTGGAGGATGTCCGCACTCGCGGAGATCGGCAACACCCATTCTGGGCGAGGATCGAGTTCGGCGGCGAATAGTTAGCGTTCGTTTCGCTTGACGATCTGCGGGGCGACCCGGCTGAGGAAGACGCCCGTGGCGAACCAACCTTCTTCTTCGCTTTCGACGAAGATACCGGCCGGTCCGAGATAGCGACGCACGATCTGGAACTCCGGCAGCTTGGATCCGTCGATCTGCTGCTCGCGAACCTTCTCGTCGTCTTCGTCGTCGCCAAACATCTGATTGAGCAGCTTGCCCATCATCGTGTCGGACTCGGGCATCTTACCCTGTCGCATCAACTCGTAGGTCGGACGATACTCTTCATCCGTACGAGAGAACGTGCGGGCACATACCTGATTGGCACCGAGGTTATTGAGTGCCGTCTGCACCATTTGGTAATCGATGCTACCGGCAAGCGTCACACGCTTGTCCGCCTCGACGAGCATCGACTCGATCAACTCGGGGTGCGTTCCAGTCAAGAGATAGCCATGAGCGACGGCCATTGCGGAAGTCGGCAGTGCCTTCTCCTCTTTCTTCTTGACCTCTTCATCCTCAACGACTTCGATTTCGTCGAAATTGAACTCCAACTCAAGACCTTCGAGTTCGGTCTCTTCTTCAACGACGTTCCAAAGGATGTGCTGATTCTCGCCGACACCGATGATCTTGCTAACAGCGTTTGGATCGCTTTCCATCAGTTTGTTGATCGTCTTTTTGACGGCCTCGGTATCCGTAACCTCGATCATGATTGCCAGCTGTTCGCTCTTGGGCGTGATCGGCAGCTCGTAATTCGTGGCAATCATCACGTGTTCGCCAAGATGGGCAACCAGACCTTCGCGAATATTGATCTGAGGACCGCTGGGATCTTTCTCCAAGCTCTCCAGAACATCTTCAAAGATTGGATCGTTGGCCATGCGATTCACGAGCGTCTTCGAATACTCAAAGGCGCTTCGCAGATCGGCATTGAAGGAAGAGAACGTCGCCAACTGTCGCGGTACCCAAGTCGGCGGCTGATGATTATTGCCGTTAATGAACTTGAGCATGCGAGCGGCCAGATTGTACTTGTCGGTCGACGTATCACCCTCTTTGCGAACCACGGCCGGGGCATAAATCATCGTGCGATGAAGAATGTCGTGGCTGCCATCGTAGAAATTGACGTAGCCACCAACGCCCTGAATCGCGTCGAAGCCTTCCGCCTTGAGAATGGCATGCATGTCCATGCCCTTGCGCGGCTTATCGCTGTTGCGGGCGCGGATCGCCTCCACGTAGCCGAATGGTTCGACGAACCAACGAAGCTCGGGGGCCAGGTCGCCGGCTTCCGAAGCACAACGCGACATTGTGAATTGGTAGGCCTTCAAATCGGCCAAACGATCGTTCGCCTGTCCGCTATATCGACCGAGCATTTTACGCATCTCGTCAATATCGTCGGTAGCGATTAGCTGCTGCTGTTCGCGATGCAGGGCGAACACGGCCGTCTCGGCCGGCGTCTCAGCGTTTTTCTTGGGGTGCGTGTAGACCAACACTTCCAGGCCACCCATCTGCTTGGTGGCGAGCGTGGCGTTCTTGCCCTTAAGATTGGCGTCGACCTTGCCCAGCAGTTCGTCGGCCTCTTGGAGCTTGTCGGTCACGTCAACGACGATCACCGACACGCCCTTGGTGGGCGAGACCTGGATCATGCCCATCCCGATTTCACCGGAAGGAACTGGACGCAGGTCGTCCCAGGCGAGGCCCAGTCGGTCGTGCGTCTTGCTCCATTTGTCGCGGAGCTGTTGTTCCAGATCTTCCGCAAACGGTCGCATGACCGGATCAGCCATCAGCTGACCGAGTTGCGTCTTGTTGAACTGCGATTCGAGAACGTCGAAGTTCGGAATCAGCACCACGCCTTTGGTCGTGTTAGGAAGAAGTTGATCCGTAGGCACTGCCGCGTCGAGCGAGGAGGAACTCCCAGCAACGAACGAACCGGCTACAACGAGACCTACAAAAAAACGACGATTAAACCAACGTAGCACGATCATTCTCCTCGGCCAGGCATAGTTGCGGGCGATGGTCGATTGGATTGCGACAGAACCGCAGGTGGGACGTATGGGGGGCAGACTCGTTGTTATATCGGTTGTTTGACCCTGTCAAAACGAATGTGATACAACGTCTGCTCAAAATCATGCCCCTCAGTAGCCCGTTAATCTTTACCGAGACGGTCAAATTTGGCAAGACAAGGCAAGATAGGGAGCCCCTGCCGATTACTGGCTTTTACCGGCTCTCGACCGCAGCTGGCGTCGCAAACTCACTGGATTAGGCTAGCCGCTCCCAAGGAAACATCATGAAGAACTTCCAGGCCGAGAACCTCAGCCACGATCCGCTGCACGGCTACATCCCGTTCACCTCCCCCACGGGGGTGCCAGCAGGAGAAACCTGTGAGCGGGAGATCATCGATCACCCCTGGCTGCAACGCCTCCGCCAGATCCACCAGCTTCAGACCGCCTGGTGGGTCTACCCCACGGCTGAGCACACTCGCTTTCAGCATGTGCTAGGCGTCATGCACATGGCCAGTCGAGCGATCGAACAGCTCTACGAGAGTTTGGCCGAACAGTGCGAAGACGTGCCGAGCCGCGGATACGTGGAAACGCTGATGCGGATGGCGGGGCTGTTGCACGACGTCGGCCACGGCCCGTTTGGCCACTTCTTCGATGCCAAGTTCCTGAAACGATACGGTCTGACCCACGAGACGCTCGGCAGCGAGATCGTGCAAAGCGAACTCGGAGATCTATTGCGCGGCGTACGCAGGAACCCGAATAGTGAAATGGCCGACGGCGAAACGCTCGATCCGGCGCAGATCGCGTTCCTCATCACCAGGCCGACCGAGAACGACGATGAAGGCCAGCCGCGGTGGCTCGTCTTCTTGCGAAGCTTGTTCTGCGGAATTTACACCGTCGACAACATGGACTTCGTTCTCCGTGACGCCTACATGTCTGGCTACAGCGCCTGCAGCTTCGATCTGGAGCGACTCCTACACTACACCTTCTTCAGCGATCGCGGACTGACGATTCACGACCGGGCCATCAATGCCCTGATCCGCTTCATGGGCGTGCGGGCTGACCTGTTCCGCTCGATTTACTTCCACCGCACCGTTCGTGCGATTGACCTCACGCTGGCTGATCTGTTTGAACAGAGTGCCGACCTGTTGTTCGAAGGCAATCCGCGTGAACACCTCGACGGCTATCAACGCTTCACCGAGTGGTCACTGCTCGGCGATGTTGCTCGTTGGCACGAATCAGATGATCCCCGTAAGCGAGAACTCGCACCGCAGTGGCGACGACTACTCGACCGGGATGTACCATGGAAGATGATCTGCCAGCGTCACAAGGTGTTTGAAGCCGACGACACTGAGCAGAGCAGTATCTTTAGTTACCAGGGTGCGGTGGAATCCCAGATCCGAGCAGCCCTGTCCAAGGAAGTTGCCGAGAGCCCCTTCCGCGTCGACGTTGCCCGGCACATTCACCGCCCGCATACGCTTGGCCCGACCGCCGGCATGAACTTCCTCTACGATTCGGCCCAGGACCAAACGCGACCGCTGACCGACGATCAACTCTTCCGGCAGCTGCCGACGAGTGCTCGTATCGTGCGGATCTACGCTCACGACGAACGCTATGTTGGGGAGCTTACGGCCGCCCTCGATCAGCTGCTTGGCCCGGCCAGCAAAGACGACGTGACAAATATGTAGTTCGCGCCGAAATCGCCCTCAAACGCCTCATGCGATGGTCAAAGTTGGACGGGCGACGCCGCCCCTGCCGCGGCGGTCCCCTGCCCTGCGGCAATTTCACCGGGTAGAATGTCGGTTTGCGTCGTCTCTCCTTTCGCCGTCAGGGCGAACTCCCTCTATTAATCACAATCGCTGACCTCAATCGCATGTCCCACGAACTGTATTCCAACCCGTTGATTACCCGTTATGCCTCGAGTGCCATGGCCCGGCTTTGGGGCGATCAGCGCCGGTTCGAAACCTGGCGTCAGCTTTGGATTCACCTGGCAGAAGCGGAGAAGGAACTGGGACTGCCGATCACCGATGAGCAGGTAGCGGAACTGAAGGCCCACGCCACGGATATTGACTTCGAGGTCGCCGCCGGACACGAACAACGGCTCCGCCACGACGTGATGGCCCACGTTCACACCTATGGTGATGTCTGCCCGAACGCCGCGGCGATTATCCATCTCGGTGCGACCAGCTGCTTCATCACCGACAACACCGATTTGATCCTACTGCGAGATGCCCTGACTCTGGTCCGGGATCGTCTGGTCGCCGTGATCGATCGCCTGGCGTCGTTCGCCGCCAAGTATCGTGACTTGCCATGCCTCGCCTACACGCATCTTCAACCGGCCCAACCGACGACCGTGGGGAAGCGTGCCACGCTATGGGCCTACGATCTGGTGCTCGACCTGGAAGAACTCCAGCGGCGGATCGATACGCTTCGTGCTCGCAGCACCAAGGGAACGACCGGAACCCAGGCGAGCTTCTTGAGCCTGTTCGATGGCGACCACGACAAGGTGGCCAAGCTGGAACAGCTGGTCGCCAAGAAGATCGGCTTCGACGCCACGTACGCCGTGACCGGCCAAACCTATTCGCGCAAGATCGACTCGCAGATCATCGACACCCTAAGCGGTATCGCCTCGAGCGCCCACAAGGCGGCCAGCGACCTGCGAATTCTGCAAAGCCGCAAGGAGTTGGCCGAACCGTTCGGCAAGTCGCAGATCGGCTCTTCCGCCATGGCCTACAAACGCAATCCGATGCGGAGCGAGCGAATCTGTTCGCTGGCCCGTTACGTGATGAGCATGCAGACGAGCACCGCGGCCACGCTCTCCACGCAATGGATGGAACGCACGCTGGACGACAGCGCCAATCGCCGCCTGGTGCTGCCGCAGGCGTTTCTGGCCATCGACGCCGTGCTTTCGATCTACCAGAACGTGGCCGACGGCCTGGTCGTGTTCCCCAAGGTGGTCGAGCGGAATCTGAATGAAGAGCTACCGATGATGGCAACCGAGAACATCATGATGGCCGCCGTGCGAGCGGGCGGCGACCGCCAAGACCTGCACGAAAAGATCCGCGTGCACAGCCACGCAACCGCCAAGGTCATCAACGAAGAAGGTGGCGACAACGACCTGATGGATCGCATCGCGGCCGATCCGGCGTTCAAGGAAGTCGATCTGGCCGAGGCGCTGGACGCCTCGCAGTTTGTCGGTCGGGCCCCCGAACAGGTCGATCAGTTCATCGCCGAAGTGGTCGAACCGATCCGCACCCAATACGCGGACGCCCTGAAGACGGAAGCGGAAGTAAGGGTTTAGGCCCCTAAATCAGATCCAACGGCCGGGTCGGGCGGCGTTGTTTGGCGAGGCAGTCGCTGCAGATGCCCTGCACGATGAGGCGGTGCCCAGTGACGCGGAAGCCATGTTCGCGACCGACGGCGTCGCGAATCTCTTCGAGCTTCTCGCTGCGGAATTCGATCAGGCTGTCGCAGCGCTGACAATGCAGGTGATCGTGCTGCGGATAGCCATAATCGTGCTCATAGACGCTACGGCCTTGTAGGGCCATCTTGCGAAGCAGCCCCGCCTCGGTCAGTTGATCGAGGGTACGGTAGACGGTCGCCCGACCGATGTTTTGGGCATCGGCGACGGCTCCCAGCTCTTTGAGCAGATCTTCAGCGTCGAAGTGCTCGTGGTGGCTAAAGACCTGCTCAACAATCACACGTCGCTGCTGCGTCATCCGTTTGCTGCGGCTCTGGAGAAACTCCTCGAACCGCTCCATCGGAGTCATCGCAACTTCAACGGTGCCTAGTGCAAATTCCTGCTTCATGCCTTCATTTTAGGTGCGCTCGGCGAGAGCGACAACCAGAGGCAGCAAGCCGACGCAGACGTACAGATTCGCCGGCGCAGCATAACTAGAAGGGTTTACTGTTGCCGCTAAGCAAGTTCGTCCAACAGTCGATCGACAGCCGTATCGAGCTTGGCATCAACGTCGTAGCTGCCATCGGCGATTTGAGCGCGAAGGGCATCGACACGATCCTGACGGATCTCGGGCAGCTCATGAACCTGAGCGAGAAAATCGGCTTCGGCCGAGATACTCACCTCATCGGCACCTTGGACCGAGGTCGTACGGCCAGCTGCCTGAGTGTTTGCGGTATTGTGTGGAGCACGAATCGGCTGAGCGCCGTGAACGTGAGCGGGACCGTTAATCTGCATATCTTCATCTCCCCGTAGGCCATTCTCGTAAGGCATGGCCGCGAACGCTTCGTCAAACGCCAGGGCGTCCAACTCGTCCGGGTCATGCGGCGAGAATTCGCCATCATAGTGTGGATCTGACTTTCGCATGGTTGTCCTACCGGCAATCGCCGAGATCCAATGGTTGTTTGCGAAATCGTTTCGAGTGTGTTTTGGTTCGCTTGCCACTTCAACCGGGTCGACCATGGCTGGTCTTGGTGGGATGGAGTTGGTTGATTCGGCGTCCTTCGCTAGCCAGTGGATTCACACCCTCGCGATATCTTTGTTTCCAATCGTACGTTTACAAGTCAGTTCGCCGGTGCCGCCGTCCTTGTCGATTGGATGATCGACTTCGCAAACCCCCGGGGGGAACACTCTGCTCATCGGACAGTTCGTTCACGACTTTTGACTGAAAACGTTTAGCGTCTCCTTACACAAACAGTGATTAGTATTGCAGCTGTAACACCTTTGACAGACGCCGTGTTCTTTTTCAGCAGCGCCGGTCGCATGGTTTGTTGAACAATCTCCGCATCGTCGTGCCTGGACCACGCGGAGGACGTTGCGTTGGGAAAACATTGCGGCCAAGTGTGACCACTCACACCGGGTGCAACAGTTACCACGCCGCTGCTTGTCGTATTGCCAGCTTTCGTCGCGCTCGCTACAAACCGACGGCTGGCCGACAAAGGGGGTGGAATTATAGGAATCGCGACAATACGCGGCAACGTCGATCCGTTGCAATCGGAACGGATCGCGCGATAGCACGAGAACACCTGGCAAGCTGGTCGCAGAGGGCGCGATCGTAGTGATGCTAGCACCGCCAATCGTCGCCAGCAGATCTGCGACGGACCTCCATTGGACGGACCGATCGGATTGCACCGATCGTAACGAATCGACGGGCAAAAAGGTCTCCAAGTTCGCTACCACAGAGAGTACCGCTAAGCGGTTTTCGCACCGGCGCAAGGTGTCCAACAAGCGCCTCACCATGGAGGCGTTTTTGATGCAGCCGCGTCGCTGCTAGCAATTCGATGCGGAAACCCTTGTTTCTGCTAGCGAGACGCCGTAACCCCTAGCCACATCGGGGTATGCATCACAGTGGGAGGCCTGAAAAAAGGTTATTGACGCGAACCTTTTGGCCTGGTGCTCCGTATAATAAATGCACACGTCTTAAGTTTGGCGCGTCCGCGCCAGAGGGACCACATTCGTGGCGAAGGGATGATCGTCGGAAACGACTCGGGGTCGCGTTGTGCCGCGACCGAGGATACCTACGTACCCGTACCGAGAGGAGTCCGGCCATGTATTACAATTCTATTGAATTCGATCCAGGCATTTTGCCGCCGCTCGAATCTCAGGATGAGTGGCTGGTCGCTTCCCCTGCATTTGCCAAATTTGAACGGCGCATGGAGCGACGTCTCGCAAATCTTGAGAAACGGTGGGAGGATTTTGCCGCACCACTAGCAGCTCGCACATCGCTACGCGTCAAAGGCGATTTCTGCGTGCAACGGCGCGATCTCAATCGGGAGCAAACCCCGTAATCGAGAACAGCGTCAAACAACACGTCGACAAGTCGACAACTCCACGAAAAAACGCCCGCTCAGCTTCACGGCTGCCGCGGGCGTTGTTTTTGATCTCGTAGGGCGAGCAACAGCTCGCTGCAGGCGACACCAATTAGGTGTTGCCAAACTCCGGCAGGTGCCGGCCCAGCTGACCTTGGAGTCGCTGCACGATGGCGCTGTGCATCTGGCTCACGCGGCTCTCGCTCAAGTCGAGCGTGGAACCAATTTCCTTCATTGTCAGCTCTTCATAGTAGTAGAGAATGATGATCAGACGCTCGTTCCGATTGAGTCCCTTGGTCACCAATCGCATCAGATCGTTCTTCTGAACGCGACGCGTGGGGTCTTCGCCCTTCTTGTCCTCCAGGATGTCGATTTCGCTGACGTCCTTGAAGCTGTCGGTCTCGTACCACTTCTTGTTGAGGCTGACCAGGTTCACCGCATTGGCGTCGAGCATTAGCTTCTCGAGTTCCGGCACGGAAATCTCAAGCTGCTCAGCAAGCTCGGCTTCCGTGGCGGGACGACCATACTTGGCCTGGCAAACCTTGACAGCTTCGGCCAACTTGCTGGCCTTGGAGCGAACCAGACGAGGAACCCAGTCCATGGTGCGAAGCTCATCGAGCATGGCACCACGAATTCGCGGTACGCAGTACGTCTCAAACTTGACGCCGCGAGAAAGATCGAATGCCAGAATGGCATCCATCAGACCGAACACGCCGGCCGAAATCAGATCGTCGAGCTCGACACCGTCGGGCAAGCGAGCCCAGATTCGCTCGCCGTTGTACTTGACCAAGGGCAGGTACTGCGTGACCAACCGGTTACGCAAAGCCTTGTTGGTCGTGTCCTCTTTGAAAATCTTCCAGACTTCCTGGATATCTAGCTCGTCTATCGACTTGGTGGTCGTTGCCATGCAATCCTCCGTGATCGGCACCGCTCGTTCATTCTTGAAGGCGGTCTACTTATTCCTGAGCTTCAGGCAAATCCTTATCCAAAGCTCCCAACTCGGCACGAACCTTTGTCCAAACGGAATCCACAACGACCGTGTCGGCGATCTTGCCGACCACCAATCCAATCATCGTGAATGCGCCCAGTGCGAGGGTTACCGAAAGCAAGGCCTCGTCGGGCGATATACCGCGACACAGGGACCGAACCGCCACCACGATCATCGCTATCAGGCCTAAGATTCCGGCGTAACTGCGAGCCAAGAATCAGTCCTCCTTTGAAAGCAATGAATGCGATTGTCCCGTCAAACTCAGCCTAAGTCATGCAGCTTAACAGCAAGGTGCGTATTAAGTGCTTCAAGCTATATCGACCAAACGACGGCGACGATTCAATCAATTGTCCCGAATTGTTTGCTTTTATTGACGTCTCCTTAAACGTTACTTTTTGAAACCTTAACGACACACCAAGGTGGCGCGGCTTCGATTCTTCTCAACTTCTCTAAATTCCTTTTCGTTATCCACCTGACGTGCAATGACGACCGAAGGTCGGCAATCAGCCCGCCATACTCAACACGTTGTGCACATGGTCTTCGTTCTCACTCGTGGTCACTGCTCGATCGCGCAAGAACTGCTGCGTCATCGCGAGTCGCTGAAAGAACGATTTGATTTCACTATCTGGCAGCCGACCGCCGAGCCAGCCCGTGCGTCCCTGATGCTCGAGCAGCGGAGTGCGAATCACAGCACCCGCTGAATCGAGTGCGATGCCTAGGAATCGGCGCGCCGAAATCTCGAGGCGATTTTGAATGTCCTCCGCCGCAAAGATGTCGTCGGCACAGTTGACCATCGTCGATATCTGCGTCTGGGCGGCCGGTTCCGTCAGTGACTTGATCATGGCGTAGGTATCCATGACCGCCACATCGTCAGGCGTGGTTACCAGCACAACCTGCGCTGCCGCTTGCCAGAGTTGTGCCGTCAGCGAAGAACGCTGATTGCCCGCGTCGACGACAACATAGTCCGCACGACGATCGAGCTGACCAAGCACCTTCATCAATCGATGCCGCAAGGTGGCGGTCGCTTCCACAGGTTGGTTGGGAGCCCAGGCCGCGGGTACAACCCGCAAGCCGGTCTCGTGGAGCAACATCACATCATCAACGCTGGCTCGATCCGCCAGCACGTCGGCCAAGCTACGGAGCGGCTTTAGTCGGCAGAGTGTGGTCGCGTCGGCCCGCTGCATATCGGCATCGACCAAAATGGTCGACTCGTTCATCGAGGCCAGCATGGCCGCCAGATTGGCAGCAATGGCCGTCGTTCCGACGCCACCTTTACCGCCAGCGACGACGATTAGCGAAGGCAACGTCGGCAGTTGCGGTTCTTCCAGCCCACAACTCCGCACCAATTGCCGCAGCTCGTCCGCCTGATCTCGAGTTTGGTTTGTGTTCTCGTCCACGATTCTGTGTCTTCTGTATTCCGTTGTTTCTTTGTGTTTTGTTATCGCCACCTGAAGTTCTCTGCCCTACGAGAAACTAGAACCCGTCAAAGACGGCGGTCGCCAGTCGCTGGCGATTAGCGGCCTCGATGTCGTCCGGCACGTTTTGTCCACAGGTCACGTAGCTCAGCGGCAACTCCGCCTTTCGCACCAACGGCAACACGTTGCCAAGACTGGCGGCCTCATCGAGCTTGGTCAAAATCAACGATGTGCTGCCGACGTGGGCGAATCGCTCGGCCGTGCGTATCAGGTTGGTCGCCCCGGTCGTAGCGCTGAGCACCAGGTGCACTTCGTCCGCGCCCGCTTCGCTGAGCATTGTCTTGAGTTCTTGTATCCGAACTTCGTCACGTGGACTCCGGCCCGCCGTGTCCATCAGGATCAAATCCATGTCGTGCAAACGATCAACGGCCGCGCGCATTTCCTTGGGGGTGCTCACGACTTCCATCGGCAGCTCAATAATGTCCGCGTAGGTCTGTAGTTGATCGACCGCGGCGATACGATAGGTATCGACGGTGATCAGACCGACGCGAAGTTGCTGGCGAAGTCGAAAGTCGGCCGCCAGCTTCGCGATCGTCGTCGTCTTACCGACACCCGTCGGGCCAACGAGAGCGACCAGTCGTTTCTCGCCTGGCGCAACTTTGATCGGACCGGCAACATTGATCTGTTCTTCGATCAGTTGAACGACGCGTTCGCGAGCAACCTCTTTATCCGCTAGCTCTTCAGCGTCCAACTCTCGGCCCGCTTGTTCGACCAGCTCCCGTGCCAGAGCTTCGCCCACATCTCCTTCGATCAAGTCGGTGAACAATTCAAACAGTCCATCCGGTAGATCGGGCGTCGCAACGGTCGATCCTCCGCTGCGCAGCTGATCCACCATCGACTGCAACTGACCAAGGCGGTCGTTCACGTCGAGGTTCATGGAACCCGGGTTCGCAGCTACCGGTCGTCGGCCGTTCTGTCGCTCACGGGCAAGAGTCGAGGGAATGCGTACGGCGGACGAAGACGGAAGGGAAGTTGTTTGGTTAGGTTCTTGGGGCGTGATCCGGTTTACTGGCTCAGCAGCACGCGGTTCCGTTTCGGCAGCACGATAGGCACTCGCAGCCAGGCCAACGACCGGCTCGGCCGCCGGCGCGTCCGCTGCCATCGCGGCTCGTTCAATCACCGATGGCAACCGGCTCGGCACGTTGTCACCACTCGAGGCAGTCACTTCAATCTGCCGGCTCTTGCCCATCAGACGCTTGAGCGCCGAGGGGCGAAGCTCGCGCGTTTGCACCACGGCCGCGTCAGGACCCAGCTCCGCGCGAACTCGCTGGAGCGCTTCCTGCATCGATTTGGCTCGGAACTTTTTGACTTCCATGAACGACGATTTCTCCGGGAATTGCTTCCTCAGACGAATAGTTGGTTGTGTGTTTCTTGCCTCTGTCGTTGCCGACGACTACTTCGTGGGCGGACTATCTGTCACCATGGCGGCCGATTCAATTTGTGTATCGCGAGTGACTTCGTTGTAGCTGAGCACCACCAGCTGAGGCAGATGCGGCTCCGACATCTTCTTCAAGCCGGCGCGAATCTGCGGGCTCACCAAAACGATCGGCGAATGGCCTGAACGCGTGAGCGAATCGATCGACGCCCGGATCAAACCGCAAGTGTGTTCGACGGCTTGCGGCGACATGCGAACGAACAGGCCGGCGTCGGTGTGCTCGATGCCCGCCTTGATACGATCCTCGAGAGCCGGCTCCAACGTGGCAACATGTAATTTGCCGTCGGCCGCGCGGTACTTGGTACAAATCGTGCGAGCTAAGCGGTGACGCACGTACTCGGCCAACACAACCGGATCCTTGGTGCGGGCACCATAGTCGCCCAGCGTCTCTAGAATCGGGCCAAGCTGTCGAATCGGCACCTGCTCACGCAGCAGCATCTGCAGAATCTGCTGCACTTCCGCCAACTTCATGGTGCCCGGGATCAACTCCTCGACCACCGTCGGTTGCGTTTCCTTGAGTTCGTCGATCAGGTGCTTGGTTGCGTCGCGTGTCAGAATCTCGTCGGCGTGTTTGCGAACGATCTCGGTCAAGTGCGTAGCCAGCACGCTGCTCGGCTCGACGACCGTGTAGCCCAACATCTCCGCGCGATCGCGTTGCAAAGGATCGATCCAGTAGGCCTTGGTGCCGAACGCCGGATCGAGTGTTTCGATACCATCGATCGGCCCGGTCGCCAATCCGGAGTCGATCGCCAGCAGGGCAGTCGATTGCACGCGGTCGCTAGCCACGACCATGTCGGCGATTTTGATGCGGTACTGATCCTGGTCGAGTCGCACGTTGTCGCGGATGCGAACCTTGGGAATCAGAATACCAATCTCGGCGGCGATGTTCTGCCGCACGCGCTGTACCCGTTCGAGCAGGTCGCCGCCACGATTTGGATCGGCCAGGCGAATCAGACCGACGCCGATTTCCATCTCCATCGGATCGACAACGAGGTAATCCTCAACCCGCTCCTCGACTGGGGCTTCTTCCTGCTGTTCAGCCGCGACTTCCGCCTCGGCCTGTTCCTGCTTCGTCTTGTTGGTGAGCATGAATGCCAGCGAAACGCAGGAACCACCGATCAGGACCAGCGGAATGGTCGGCAAGCTGGTGAAGATCAGGATGCCCAAGAATCCGCCGGCGACCATCAAGGCCTGCGGGCGAGCAAACAGCTGAGTCAGAAATTCTTGCGGCAGGTTGGACTTCTGCGTGCTTCGGGTGACCAACAAACCAGCGGCCAAGGAGACCAGGAAGGCGGGGATCTGGCTGACCAGCCCGTCTCCGATCGTGAGCTTGGTGAACAGCGAACCCGCTTCGCCTGCACTCATCCCACCCTGCCCCATGCCGATGACCAGACCACCGATAATATTGATCACGGTGATCACAATACCGGCAATGGCATCGCCACGGACAAATTTACTAGCACCATCCATGGCCCCGTAGAAGTCGGCCTGGTCGGTGATTTCTTGGCGGCGAGATTGGGCTTCCTTTTCGTCGATAATACCGGCGTTCAAATCGGCGTCGATCGCCATTTGGCGTCCGGGCATTCCGTCCAACGCGAATCGGGCGGCGACTTCACTAATTCGAGTGGCACCTTTGGTGATCACCACGAATTGAATCAGCACGACAATAACAAAGATGATCAGACCGACCACAACCCGATCGCCGGCCACGAAATCCCCGAAGCTCTGAATGACCCCACCGGCGGCATTGAGTCCGTCAGATTCGGCGCGCGTAAGAATCAACCGCGTGGTCGCCACATTGAGTACCAACCGGCCAAGCGTCGTTGCCAGCAGCAATGACGGGAAGATGTTGAATTCCAGGGGTGTCTTCACATAGATCGTGGTGAGCAACACGATCACCGCCACGGTGATGTTGATCGAGAGGAGCAGATCCATCAATGGCGACGGCAACGGCACAATAATCACCAGCACGCTGGCGATTATGCCGACCGGAAAGATCAGATCTCGGTAGCGACCCAGTAGCGAATTGCCACCGGCTTGCAACTCCGCAGCCATTAGTTACTCCAAGAGGCGCACGAACTGCGCCCGACACGAATGTGTCAAATAGGATTTGCTCGAAAGAGGGCGGGAAGATAGCCACTCGATGAGGGGAAGTCCAGAGCGTTTCAGCGCAAAAAAGTGTGTGTCTGAAAGAACTTCCGCAAGCCGCAGCGGCGTGCTACCTAGGAGCCGCAAAAAACGTCGGTGAAGAGCCGAAAAAGAACTGCAGAAAGTTCGAAATGCCAGCGACGCTAGCGGCGGGCACGAGCGCGGGCAAAGTTTTTCCACCGCTTCATCATCGCCTCGTCGTCCATCTCGTAGATGGCGGAGAGAGCCTCGTATGGATCTTCATCTTCGGACAACCGCGTGATGAACTCGGCCAGCTTCTTCTCGTCGCCGGCGAGCAGACTCATCAAACTCCACCCTTGGGCATACTGCGGAAGCTGCATTGAGTTGGTTGTGTAGACCAGTACATTCTGCACCGAAGCGATCTGGTTGAGCTTGAACTGCTTCTTCATCAGTTCGTCCCAGGTCATAGCCTCCCGGTCGATCTTGCGTTGGGTGTAGCCGGATTGGACTGTGATGTACTGATCCTTGAACATCATGGTCTCAGCCAGATTGCCGTAACCGGTTGCCAAGGCGTCTGGAATTGTGTCTTGGCTGACTTGCTGGATTGCCATAAAGGCGCTAGCAAACGCGACCAGGTGCGAGATCTGATCGTGCGAATCGTCCGCCACATGGGCACTAAAAATTCCCCGTACGAAGAACGACTTCGTCTTGCTTGCCCGTTCGGCCGCGTTAGGGGAATTGAACTTTGTTCCCTCTTCCTCGAAGACTTCGAACATCGCCTTGACCCAGCGCTGGTAGTCGTAACGCGAGTTGAACAGCGCGATATTGATACCCCGACGATCGACATGTCCGCCCAGCGGATTCGGGAATCGCTTGGCGGCCATCTGCTCCCAACGACGCACCACCTTGAGATACTTGGGGCCCAGCTTCCCTTTAGAGATCAGCCGCGTGTGATGCCCTTCATCCAGCTTCACCCCGGTGGCACTGCTTTTGATGATCTTTTGGATCCGCTGATCCATGCGGTCCATCCGCGCATCGCGATCTGGATCGGGTGGCAGCTGAGGCGCGGCCTCCTTTTCTTCCTTCTTGAGTGCCGCGTCGCGGCGCTGCTTCGGGCCATCTGAGGTCGTGTCGCTTCCGCTCGTTCTTCCCGAAATCTCTCTTAACTTGCGAAGGTGCGTACGACTGAAGCCGATCTTGCGCAGCTCGCGCTCCGTTTCCTTGTCGAGAATCAAGAAGCTAATACCGCGTTCTTCAGCCAGCTTCATGATCTGGTACGGCCGCTTCCGTTCCTTGCGAAGTGCCCGCATGTCGTCGATCGAGAGTGGCCCCTCTTCAGCGCCCGCCAGCGGCCCGACCAACAACAGCGCCACGAGCGTGCACGCGGTCAGCGCAATTCGAAACAGGGCTGGCGTTTCTGGGTCGCTGTGATTCTGGTCGCTGTGCATACCAAGCTCCGAGCATCCGCATAAAAAGGCGAACCACGGCGGCGACTTGGCCCCCCCCACTACGGCGACTTGGCCACACCGTGCCCGCTGAGTCCATTATACCACTGCCAGCGAAATGTCCCTTGTTGGGACAACGTTTTGGTACTTTTTCCCACATCATGCGATCCACTGCGACGCGGATGGAACAGGAATTCCAGTCGTACCGTCCGCGATCGGGCTGCCGAGGACGCACGCTTTCGCACAGCGGGGACCACTGTGTAAGCAGGACAAAGCCTAGCAATTGGGCCGACGGTGCTGGTAAAATACATGCAAGATAAGAAAACGGGACAGGTGATATACCTGACCGCTTATAACGCCCCCCACTTGGCTTTGGCCGCGCCCGCTCAGTTGTCGCGACGTGCCGCTTGCCTCCCTCCCGACCAAACAGCGACGCCATGCCCCAACGTGACGCCATGTTACGACGACGTCGATCGTATTCTGCACGCCCTACCCTTCCCTTGGCGAAGCTCTCGTTGACAAAGTTCGCGATTGCCACGTTTGCCAGCCTGCTCACGCTGGTGAGCGCACCGATGGCCGATGCCGCCTCGCCCGCTGATGATGTCGACTTCAGCCAGGTACGGCGAATCCTCTCCGATCGCTGCTTCCAATGCCACGGACCGGACGAGAATTCTCGCGACGCGGAGCTACGGCTCGACAATCGCGAAGACGCGGCGGCCGTTCTCGCTGGAACCACCGTAGGGGACAACGAACTTCTGCGCCGGATCCTATCGACCGATCCCGACGAGAAGATGCCGCCGCCCGATTCCAAGCTCAAACTTTCGGCCGACGAGATCGCCATCCTTCGCCAGTGGATCGAACAGGGTGCCCCGTACCAGCAACATTGGTCGTTCGCGCCGATTCGCAAGGTCGAGCCGCCGCGCGTTGAAGCCACCGATCGAGTCGCCAACCCGATCGATCGCTTCGTGCTGGCCCGCCTCGAGCGGCAAGGACTGACGCTCGCCCCCTCGGCAAACAAGACCCAATTGATCCGCCGGCTCAGCTTCGATCTCACCGGCCTGCCGCCGACCGTCGAAGAGATCGAAACCTTCTTGTCGGACGACTCCGCCGACTCCTACGAGAAACTCGTCGATCGGCTACTCGCCAAGTCGAGCTACGGCGAACGGATGTCGGCCGAATGGCTCGACGTCGCCCGCTACGCCGACAGCTTCGGCTATCAGCATGATCGCGAGCGGCACGTCTGGCCGTGGCGAGATTGGGTGATCAAAGCATTCAACGAGAACATGCCGCTCGATCAGTTCATCACCTGGCAACTGGCCGGCGATCTGCTCGATAGTCCCAGCGACGAACAGATCCTGGCGACCACGTTCAATCGTCTGCATTCGCAAAAGGTCGAAGGCGGCACGATCCCGGAAGAGTTCCGCACCGAGTACGTCGCCGATCGCAATCACACGCTCGGCACTGCCTTCCTCGGCCTGGCACTCGAATGTGCACGTTGCCACGATCACAAGTTCGACCCGATCTCGCAGACCGAGTACTACCAGCTGTTCTCGTTCTTCAACAACATCGACGAGTTCGGACTCTATTCCTACCACACTCGCTCGACGCCCACGCCAACACTGCTTCTAACCGACGACGCAAAGAAAGCGGAAATCGCGGACGCCGAAGCCAAGATCATCGCGGAAGAGAAGAAGCTCGCCTCTGTGGCGGCGTCGCGAGACGAAGCCTTCAGGGCCTGGCTCCAAGATCGACCGGCCGAAGCAAACATCCCCGGCCAGATCGCTCATCTCGACTTCACCGACTACAAGCACGGCGCCAACAAAACCGTCGACGGCGTCGATGGCCAGGCGGTTCAGCTCACAGGCGATGACGGCATCAAAGTCGACGTCGGCAACTTCCGCCGCTTCGAGCCCTTCTCCGTTTCGCTGTGGATGAACCGCACTCGCGATCTCAAACGCGGGGTCGTCTTCCATCGCTCCCGATCCTGGACCGATGCGGGTAGCCGCGGCTACCAACTACTGATCGAAGACAATTATCTTAGTGCCTCACTGATTCACTTCTGGCCCGGCAACGCCATGCGGATCCGCACCCGCGAGCCGATGCCGATCAACACCTGGCAGCAAGTCACCATCACCTACGACGGTTCCAGCCGTGCCAGCGGATTGCAGATGTACATCGACGGCCGCTTGGCCGACACCGTCGTCGTTCGCGACAAACTGAAGAAGAACATCACCGGCGGCGGCAACGACTTCATCACCATTGGTGAGCGAGACCGCGACGCGGGCTTCACCCAAGGCAAGGTCGACGAGTTCAAGGTCTTCGACCGCGAACTCTCTCGCCTGGAAGTTCGCCAACTGCACGACGGAACCAGCTTGCCTGGAACTTTGACCGCCAAGACGGACCAACTCACCGATCAGCAGCGAGTCGAACTGCAGACCTACTACCTGGCATCGATCGACGAGGAATATCAGCAGCAGCTCAAGGCTCTACAAACAGCCCGCGAAGAGCGCAGCAAGATCGTCGATCCGATCGGCGAGATCATGGTGATGCGGGAAATGCCCACGCCGCGGCAGACTTACTTCCTCACCCGTGGTGCTTACGACGCCCCGGCCGATCCAGTTTCGCCCAAGACGCCTGCGGCGCTTCCTCCCTTCCCGAAGAATGCCCCTCGTAATCGCCTCGGCCTCGCTCAATGGCTGATCGATCCCTCGCATCCGCTCACTTCGCGAGTGTTGGTCAACCGTTACTGGCAGATCTGTTTCGGCAAGGGCTTGGTCCGCACGCCCGAAGACTTTGGCAGCCAGGGCGAACCGCCCACGCACCCACGACTGCTCGATTACCTGGCCCAAGAACTGATCGATTCTGGCTGGGATCTCAAGGCGTTGATCCGCACGATCGTCACGTCCTCAACCTATCGTCAAAGCAGCATCGCCTCGGCGGAGTTGGTCGCCCGAGACCCAGACAATCGTCTACTGGCCCACGGCCCACGCTATCGCCTGCCGGCAGAAATGATTCGCGACAACGCCCTCGCGGTGAGTGGGCTACTGGTCAGGAAGACCGGCGGAGAGCCGGTTAAGCCGTACGAGGTGGCCGTCTCCTTCAAGCCGGTCAAACGCGACGAAGGCGAAGGACTCTATCGCCGCAGCCTTTACACCTTCTGGAAGCGAACCGCTCCCGCGCCGGTAATGATGTCGCTCGATGCGTCACGACGCGACGTCTGCACCGTGCGTCGCGAGCGAACCAGCTCGCCCCTTCAGGCACTCGTGCTCCTGAACGATCCACAGTTGATCGAAGCGGCCCGTGTCTTGGGTGAGAAAATGCTCGTCGTCCATGGCGACGATGTCGAAGCGATGGCCCAAGCGATGTTCTTGAAGCTGACCAGTCGCAGGGCGGAACCAGCCGAAACGGCAATTCTCGTCCAGCTCTTTAAAGAACAACTAAGACAGTTTAAGGCGGCACCCGAGGAAGCCAAGAAGTTCCTGGCGATTGGCGACTCCCCCTACAACTCAGAACTCGACGAAGCCCGCCTGGCAGCTGCCGGCACACTGGCCAACGCCTTGATGAACTATGACGAGTGCGTCACCAAACGGTAAACGCCAACCAACTTGTTACCCCGCTCTTCAGCACTAAGGCATTTTGGATATGACAACGCCCCGCTGCACAGGCAATGAACCGACCCTGGGTCTCGGCCGACGAAGCTTCCTGCAACGTTTCGGCATGGGCGTGGGAGCAATGGCGCTGAGCGACTTGCTCGCTGGCGAATCCCAGGCGGCTCCGACGACCGCGGCCGAAAACGGGGCTGGCGGCATCTTGGGCAACCCGCACTTCGCCCCGAAAGCAAAGCGAATCATCTATCTATTCCAGAGCGGCGGTCCCTCACAGATCGATCTGTTCGACCACAAACCGGTTTTGACCAAGAAGAACGGCGAACAGCTCCCGCCCGAGGTTCGCGGTATGCAGCGACTCACGGCGATGAGCGCCAATCAGTCGAGCTTTCCGCTTGTCGCTTCGCCCTTCGACTTCAAGCAACATGGCCAAAGCGGGGCTTGGATGAGCAACCTGCTGCCGGCAACGTCGCTCGTGGCGGACGATCTTTGCATCATCAAGTCGATGCACACCGAGGCCATCAACCATGGGCCGGGTGTCACCATGATGCAAACTGGCTCGCAATTTCCTGGCCGCCCCAGTATGGGGGCCTGGGTCGACTACGGTCTCGGCACCGTCAACCAGAACCTGCCGGCGTTTGTCGTCCTGGTAACCAAGAACAAAGGGGGACAGCCGCTACTAGCACGCCTTTGGGGTAACGGTTTTCTGCCAACGCGGCACCAAGGTGTTCGTTTTCGTTCCGGCAAAGACCCGGTGCTCTATCTGAGCAATCCCGACGGCGTCGATGCCAAGAGTCGACGCATGATGCTCGATCGACTTGGTGAGCTGCATCAACTTCAACTCGAACGAACCGGCGACGCCGCGGTCGAAGCCCGTATTCAACAGTACGAGCTGGCGTTCCGCATGCAGTCTTCAATTCCAGAAGTGGCCAACACGGCCGACGAACCAGAGCACGTCTTCCGCGAGTATGGCAGCGATTCACGCAACCCGGGAACCTATGCCGCCAACTGTTTGCTGGCCCGCCGACTTGCCGAACGAGGCGTGCGATTCATACAGCTCTACCATCAAGGCTGGGACCACCATGGCCTACTTCCCAAGGGCATTCGCACCCAATGTCGGGAAACGGATCAGGCGACCGCCGCTTTGATCAATGACCTGAAACGGCGTGGTCTGCTGGAAGATACGCTCGTCGTCTGGGGCGGTGAGTTCGGCCGCACCAACTATTCCCAAGGCAAGGTCTACCAGGGCCGCTTTGGCCGCGACCATCACCCGCGCTGTTTCACGATGTGGATGGCAGGCGGAGGCGTGAAGGCCGGCACCAGCTACGGCGAGACCGACCCCTACTCTTACAACGTGGCGGACAAACCGGTCCACGTGCACGACCTGCAGGCGACTGTCATGCACCAGCTCGGCATCGACCATGAACGGCTCACCTATCGCCACCAGGGACGTGATTTCCGACTGACGGACATCCACGGAAACGTCGTCCACGACATTTTGTCCTAAGAGAGGCGGCGGTCGCACGATCCCAATGCCCTCCCTTGCCGGCACGACCCCACTGACCGGACCACTCCGCGGGCGTTTTCCTCGCGGTTTTGGGCCGGAAATTGGCCCCATTTGGCCAAGAAAATTTGACCGTGCCAGAGCCCGTAATTAGAATCGGGGTACGTATTTATTGCCCTTTGCCGCGCCGCTCAGGTTAGTTTTGGGATGTCGCAGCAGCGATTGATTGAGCCGTTCTCAAGAACGAAAGCCCCAACATTCGCCATCGGGCAACGACCCGTCGCGATGGCGATCGTAGCGTAGGGCAAACACGTCAACCGTTCGTTAAGACCGCGGAACGAGCCCTTCCCGGAACAGGACTCACCGCAAACTCGAAGAGGCAGGACTACCAATGGCCGTCGAAAAGAAACTGCAAGGACTCCACATTGTCCTGATCCTGTTTATCATCCTGGCGATCGCGATGACCGTGACGACAGTGCTCGCCTACAAGAAATATGAAGAAACCCTGATCGCCAAGAAAACCTCTGATCAGGCAGCGGCCGCAGCAAAGAAAGAGCAAGATCGCCTCAAGAAAGTCGTACTCGACATCAAGACGATCGGTGGCTGGGACGAGAGCAACTCCGTACCCGATATTCTCAAACAATGGGCAGCCGACAAGGTGACCTTCGCCAGCACCTACGGAAAGACCACGATGGAGGTCTATCCACAGATGCTTCAACTTCAGATTGACAAGTATCGCGAGGTCCAAGACAAGCTCGCCCAAGAACTCGACAAGGTGGCCAGCCTGGAGAAGGACCTCGACACGCTCAAAGACGAGAAAGAAGCCGTCAACGAGGAGCACCGCAAGAGTGCGGCCGAGCTCGCTTCAAAGCTCTCCGAACGAGAAGGTGATCTCGCCAAGGTTCGTGAGGATCGTACCACCGATCAAGATAAGAATGACAAGAAATTCGGCGACGCCGCGCGTGCCCATACAGCTGCCCTCACTGAGGAAAAAGACAAGCATCGCGGCTCGCTACGATCTCTCGCTCGCACCAGCGAGCAATTGGAAGATACGCAGAAAGAGCTAAAGACGGTCCTCAAACACGTGCTCGATCCCACCACGCCCGATGGCAAGATCATCGAAGCCAGTGCCACCGTGGGTCTCGTCTACGTCAATCGTGGTCGCAATGACGGTCTGCGTCGCCAGACTCGATTCTTCGTCTTCGATCATGATGCTGCTCTCAAGTCACCTGATACCCTGGATCCCAAGGGCGAAATCGAGATCACCGAAATCCTCGGTCCCCACCGCGCTAAGGCGCGTGTCATTACCGATACGGTGGCCGATCCAATCCTGCCTGGCGATCTGATCCACTCGTTCATCTTCCGCCCTGGTATGCCAGAGAGATTCGCCTTGGCGGGCGTGCTTGACGTTGATGGAGACGGCAGAAGCGACCTCGATAAGCTACGCAGCCTGATTCAGATCAACGGTGCCAAGCTGGACGCCTACGTCACCGCCGACGGAGAAGTCGATGGTGCCATTTCGCACCGGACCCGCTTCTTGGTACTCGGTCCGCGTCCACGGTCTGACAGTGAAGAGGCAGCCAGAGAGGCCTACGACGAGCTCGTTGGCCAGGCCGACAGTCACGGCATCAGTAAGATTCCGCTGGAGCAGTTCCTCGACTACATCGGGCTACAGTCCGACGACCAGCGGTACGACCTGAGCCATCAGGCTCGTGATCGTGAACCGGTCGAAGAAGGGTCTTCTTCGAAGCCCTTCCGCAAACGACCCGAGCGAGGTGAAGACGGGGCCTTCTAGGTCGCGGTTTCCTCACGGGCAAATAGCTTCGCTTGCAGCTCCCCGACCGCAGCAGCTTGCGCTCTCAGCTGGGGACTCAGGTTGACCTCGTCAAACCGTTCCGGCTCCAAAAAGAGTCGTGCCGGTTGGGCCAGGCGTTGATAACGAGCCAGGTTCTTGAGGAGCTTCCTGCTCGCCCGATCGAGTTCGTGCCCTTGGCAGAGGCTGCGAAATAACTCCTTCGGGCTGTTGCATCGCCGGCTGCGATCACCGCGATTGAAGAAGTAGTAGACCAGCGAGATCGCGATAACCACTCCCGCGACAATCGCGAAGCCGATGACCACGTCCATGCTATCCATGCCGGTGGCGCGGCGACGCATTCCGCTACCCAGACTCTTCAGCCGGGTGCCGTGCATCAGTAGTACGTTCATCAGCGTGCTGCCAGTCATGATGCCTGTTCCTCTTTGTGCTTCATCTCGGTAGCTGTTCCGTGGCCTTCGTCATCAGTTGCAGAAGCAGCCGCCGCGGCACGTTGTCCAATCTGCTGAAGGCTCTCCTCAGCGGCTTCCTGCACCGCAACGCTCCGATCCCCCAGACACTCACGCAGTGCTGCAATGACGCTCTTACCATCGCACTCGCCCAATGCTCGTGCCGCCTCGGAGCGAAGAACGTGATCCTCATCCTTGAGAAGCTTGACTAGCTCTTCTGCCATTCGCGACTCCATGTTCATGGCGTGGATCATGGCAATGGCTCGAATTCGTCGGTTTCGACTCTTGGCTTCCATCTCCATGGCCAGCAGGGCCTTGGCCTGGGGATCGACCTTTTTCACTAGTAGTCCCGTCGTGCGTCGCACTTCCTCGCTCAGGTGGTCGAAGGCACCGACGAATCGCTCAAAGCTGAATTCGACCAACTGTTCGCGAATCGCCGCCCGCACCAACTCTGCTGGGCTGTCGACCAACGCCAGCAGCCGGTTCATGAGTCCCGGAATGCCACGCTGTCGCATGTGTGGAATCACAGCCGCCTGGACTCGCGGTTCCGGATCATCCATCGCCGCCAGAGCCAGCTCATTGGCCTCGACGCCGGAGAAGTTGGCCAGAGCGGCAGCCGCCGCGCAGCGCCCGCTCATTTGACCATTCATGAGAAAGTATTCGATTACGGCCAGCGCATCGTCTTGCGGAATATGGCACGCGATCGCCAACTGCACCGCCGCATGTTGCTCGGCGTCGTTCAAGTCTCCGAGCAGTTCGTCGACTTCGGTAAGCCATGGGATCGACTCAATCCGTCGAAGGTTGGTCTTGGCGACCGTCGCCGGCTCAAAGCCGATCTTCTTCAGCAAGTGGCCGATGAAGACGCGGTCCTTTCGATGCGAGAGAATCGACATCGCTGAGCTCGGGGCCTGCGTGTCATCCAGGAAAGAGAGCACCAACCGCATCACACCGCGCCGTTCGCTCGTCGTAAGCAGATCGACCAGCGGTAGGTAAGCCTCGTGATAGGGGTCACCGATGATCTTCTTGAGTAGGAAATTATCGCGACTGGCGAGAACCAGGAAGGCTTCTAGGATCTCGGTCCGTTTGTGTTTCCCAAATCGCTTAGTCGAGCCTTCTAAGGCCGTGGTGACCGACCGCCGCACTGCCTGTGGATTGCGACGGCCACGTTTGTCTCGAGGTCTCGCCAGCTCGTCGTAGAGCTGTTCGGCCAATTCGATGACGGTCTGTGCCATCAAATCAGCCATCGGATTCGAGGGATCTTCTGCCGCGTTAATCAGGGCTGGCATCAGGTCGTAGTCGCAGAATTCAACGATCGCCTGACAGGCCGTCTCGCACTCAGCTTCATCACTACCGACGACGGCATTGCGCAAGGTTCCGGTCATGCGGCCCGAGCGGGCGCGAATAATCTCTTTCCAGTGCTCGTCCATCGACGGCAGGCGTTCTAGCAGTTCCTTGCCCCCGGCGTCACCGCGACGATCAAGCAAGGCGCAAAGGGCCCCGTCGCGCACCTCCGACCGAGCCGAGTCGAGCGAGGTCAGCAGGACGCTGACCGCCGCATCGTTCTTGGTCTTGGTCAAGAGCCGGAACGTTTTTTCCAATCCCTTCGCCACCGTTTTGTCCCCATTAACCGTTGTATCGTTGTCCCGATGGTGCCGGTGTCGTGCTGCGCTTTCGCGCAATCCGCTCAATATTTCTCCACCCAAAGATAGGTTAGTTATATGGCGGGGGGCGAAAATCTTGCCGGTTTCGGGTCCCCTTGCCGCCGGGGCGGGGCGGCCGGCTGCCGCTTGAAAAATCCGCCAATCACAGCCAAACTTAACCGTAGGGGTGCCGGTTAGTGTGGTCATGACGATATTGCTTCTCGCCGCAGCGATTCGCTCCCCTGGCGTACCATTTCCGGCGTGACCTGTTGTGACGATTGCCCGGCCGGACCTACGCACGACCGGCCAGTTCAGCGGGCCAAGAGCGTCACGTCCCCATGCCTCAACAGACGATGTCCTCAAAAGCCCCGTCCCAGGCAAGCTGGCCGCCCAAGGAAACCGGGCCGCCTCAAGTAACTGGGCCGCCCTGAAAAATTCGCGCCGTCCCCTGCCACAGGTGATTACCATGTCGCTTCCCCCTTCCCTACCGATCGATGCCCCGGAAGTACTAGAGCGAGAGTTTCTCGAGATTCGGGCCAAGCTGCTTCAGCTGGCCGCTTCGTTCGATCGCTTCGATCGGGGAGCTGGCAATGTTGATTCCGATCCGCGGCGCGACCTGATTCGCCGTGGGCTCGACATCCTGCAGAGTGACGCCACCGACAAGGCGGAGCAGATCCAGCTACTTTTTTCCCGCGAGTACGATGACAACTGGCAGCAGACTCTCGACATGCCAGCCAAGTAGCGGCCACGCCGCCGCGACGCCAAGCCGGCCGCCCCCTCACCGAGACCCAATCGATCCCTTCACGCCCAGCGGATGAGCCATGTATTACTTCGACCCTCACATTCACATGGTCTCGCGTACCACCGACGACTACGAGACCCTGGCCAAGATGGGATGCGTGGCTGTGAGCGAACCTGCCTTCTGGGCCGGCTTCGACCGCGGCACCGTCGATGGCTTCCGCGATTACTTCAATCAGCTGACCGGCTTCGAGCCGAAGCGTGCCGGCTGGTACGGCATCCAGCATTACACCTGGCTCTGCATCAATGCCAAGGAAGCGGAGAATGTCGAGCTCTCTCGCGAGGTGATCGCCATGATCCCCGAGTTCCTCGACCGCCCCGGCGTGTTGGGCATCGGCGAGATCGGGCTCAATAAGAATACCCGCAACGAGGCGATCGTCTTCCTCGAGCATCTCGATCTGGCGATGAAGACCAACGAGCAGATCCTGATCCATACGCCCCACCTTGAAGACAAGTACATGGGCACGCGGATGATTCTCGACATGCTGACCGACGACTCGCGAATCGACCGTTCCCGCGTGCTGGTCGACCACGTGGAGGAGCACACCGCGAAGATGGTCCTCGACGAAGGTTTCTGGGCGGGCATGACCCTCTACCCTGTGAGCAAGTGCACCCCGGAGCGCGCCGTCGATATCATCGAGATGTGCGGCCCGGAGCGGCTGCTGGTTAACTCTGCCGGCGACTGGGGCCCGTCGAAGCCGACGGCCGTGCCTGACTTGATTTTGGCGATGCGATTGCGTGGTCATTCGGAGAGTTTGATTCGCAAAGTGGTCTATGAGAATCCGCTCGAGTTCTTCTCCCAGAGCCGCAATTTCCATTTTAATCCGCCCGGCTCGACGGCCGACCCCGTCGTCATATAACGGCCGAGCAGCGCCGAGGCTTGAGGCCTGTAGGATGCGTGCTTGCCCCGTGGGTGCCACTGGTAGCTCGCTACCAGTGCGTCTTGCTTTGGTGATTCTTGACGTCCGTGGTACCGCCATCGCTCCATTTTGAGCACTGGCTGACAAGCAGCCAGTGGCACCCTTCGGCATATCGTCATCCATCTTATGCCCCTTCTTGTGCAGATACAATTCCCACGTTTGTTCGCCACTTGTTCAACGGATGTTCGGGCATTGTTCGGCGTTTGTTCAACGTTTGTTTAATGGTTTCCTCTTAACCCGGTCGGGCGAAGCTCCCGCTGAGCCGTGGTGACCGTACGCGATCGGGCTGAAGACCGCTCCCCTAACCCGAAGCGTTAGCGAGGGACACGACCAGCCGGCTTTCACTCGACGAGCAAAAGTTTGCGACTCGAGGCATGTGCTCGAGTGACATTTCAATCCGCATAACATCGGTTGTCGCCTCAACATCGTTTGGTTGTGTCCCTCGCTTACGCTTCGGGTTACATCTTGCTGGCTGCCGCTCTCGTGGCCATTTCGCCCCATAAAAAAAGCCCGCACAGACTCTAGTTACCGATGCTGCGGGAGGGTCTCCCGACCATCCCACTCACGGACCTAAAGTCAGCGCGGGCTCTTTTTGATACCGAGTGATGCGACCAGCTAGCCGGCCGTCACACAGCTCTGCGGATACCACAGACGCGGTTCTATCTGTTGTCTTCTTTGTGGGAGGGCGAGCCGTCGATGCCTCGCGAGTGGAAGACCCACCTGCAACACAATCACGGCTCAATGTTATAGGGCGGCCTCCTGACCGTCCCACTTGCCTGAGCTACGACTCTCAGCTAAAGCTGATTTACTCAACGCCCATCACTATAGCGAGATTTTTGCAGATGTCAATTTTCAAAAAGAACCCGCGCCTGGGGAAGCACAACTAAACTTGGGTGCCATGCCCACGCTCGCGTGGGCATGTAGGTTACCAACAGCGACAGAGACGACACCCGGAAATCGATCATCAAAACATATACGCTTCGACACGAGAGATGCAGTACAAACAAGCATGACCACGTAAACGTGGGCATGGCACCCAAACTGGACACTTTCCTGCAACAAGCGGTCGACCGCATACCCGGCAAATACTCGTTGCCTTACGATTCCGCAGTGGTAGAATCGAGGCGAACCGGTTTCACACCAAAATATGCCCACGTAAACGTGGACATCGCATTCCGTGCATTCGAGATACTCTCGTCCGACGGTTGGAGCACGGGCCATGATGCAAAGCCATCGAAAACAGTGCAAGCGATATGACGTTCCCGGGGACGCTCACTGCCTTACCTTCTCATGCTTTCAGAGGCAACCACTTCTCAATCGTGACCGCACCCGACACTGGATGATCGAGGCCATTGATCGTTGCCGCGAAAAGCATCCCTTCAAACTGTGGGCATACGTGATTATGCCTGAGCACGTTCACATGGTCCTTCTTCCTCTTGAAGGCACACGAGTTTCTGCCCTGCTCAGCGCGATGAAACAATCCGTCGCGAAACGGGCGTTGTATTGGCTACGTGAGCATGCCCCGGATTATCTGACACAACTCGAAGACCTGCAACCCAACGGCAAACGACACTATCGGTTCTGGCAGCGTGGCGGTGGCTACGACCGCAATCTTCGCTCCGTGCGAGACGTTCACGAGAAGATTCGATACGTCCATGAGAACCCTGTGCGACGAGGACTCGTTAATCAAGCAAGCAGATGGATCTGGTCCAGCGCCAGAGCATGGTCGACAGGCGAGGACCAGCCGTTGGCGATCGACCGAGAATCGGTGCCGTCATTAACAGTGCTCGATGACCATCAAGACTCGTCCCTGATGAGATGACTCGATTCACAAGGAATGAAAATCGGGTGCCATGCCCACGCTCGCGTGGGCATGTGGATCGCGCCAAAGTCAGACGTGGCAAAGCAACGTCGTCATAGCACCGAACTCGTCTCTGTTGCACAACTTTGGTTCATCAAGCATGTCCACGTAAACGTGGACATGGCACCCTAGCAGCGCGTCAGCAGGAATCGGATCGCACAAACCTAGGCATGGCACCTCCACTTGAATCAACTAGAATTGGATTTTTGTTTCGCCCTCACTCCCCCCGACGGACTCAGACTCTTGACGAACGAAGCTTCAGAAGACCGGTCGCCCTACCAGGCTCCTCGGACCCCGTTGGTGGATCCTCCGTCCGGACGCCGGAAGTCTCCACTCAATCGCAAGACAAAGTGTCTGATATTTGTCTTGGTGTGGAGCGCGGTGGCAGCGTTCGTCGTGCCGTTCATTGTTATTTCCGCTCCCGATAAACCCGCCCTGCACTCCTTGGTCGCGATCACGGTATCGGCCGTCGCCATGCTCGTATGCCTGCAATGGATTCGATACGACGCCGAGGACCGAGAGTTCCAACTGTGGGAATACTTTTTCGTGTTCACCATCTTTTCTTGCGGGCTAGGCCTGATTCAGATTCCAATTTACTTTCTTCGCTCTCGAGGCCTACTCCACGGACTACTCATGACCCTTTTGAGCGCGGTTTTTGTCGCACTGATTTACTGCGTGATGTTCGCCGCCAGCGAGGCGTCGATCGCCGTTATCAGGGCCCTGGACTGGGTCTGATCGAAGGTTCATTGGTAACGTTTCGCGACTCGACGTCCGGCAATCTGCGTGGGGATTGATTGCAGAGCCACGAACTGACGATAGAATCGTAGTGATTGCTTACTGCTTGCTACGAATTCCCCAACACTTGCCACCGCCATGACCGCCCAGTCTAAGATTACTGACACCCAGTCCAACAATCTCGAATCCGAGTCTAAGAGCCCTGTTTCCATCTGGCACATTGTCGCGGCGCTCGCTATCGGCGGCGGCACCTGGGCTCTGAGCAGGTACTCGGGACCCGGTGTTTGGATTCCCGGTACGGCGGCCATCGTACTGTTGATCGCCTTAACGCAGTCACCCATCCGGCCGCAGCGGCTGATGGGATTCTTCGTCCTCGCAGGCGCCCATCTGATTTGGTTTCTTGTACTCGGTGTGGAGTCGGGCGCGTGGCGAACCCTGGCCGATGAGATCGCATTGTCGGTGATTATGATCGTCTGGCTCACCGTTCGCGAAGGTCCGGTGCCGGTGATGTCGGTGGCCGTCATTCTGATCTACTCGTCAATCCAGGTCGCCAAGGTTCTCTGGCCGCTGGAGATTGGTACGCCAGAGCACCGGGTGCTCACGGCCCACCTGGTGCTGCACGCCGCAACATTTCTGGCGCTGGCCGCCGGTTATGGACGCAGCGTGCGGCTCGCATCGCATTCGTCGGATCCCGAACTGGCGGAATAAGCGGTCGACAATGTTGCCGGTCATGGCGCGGGAACGTGTGGTCGCGGGCTAGTTTGCCGCCATGAGGATCAACACCCACACGACAGAGATACCCAGCAAGACGGTTCCGATGATGCCGAGGATCCAACCGGCCTGAACCATTCCTTCGCCGGACCGATCCATGGTGCCTCGCCGTATCTCTTCCAGATCGGCGTTGCCCATCACCCAGGCAACGGGCCCCAGGAAGCCGCAGATCACGATTCCCAATATCCCTAGAGTCAGAATCGCGGCACCCCGATTGGGCTGTAACCGGCGACTCGTCGGGCCCTCCGTCGTCGACGAAAATGGAGGCGAGGAATACGGGTTGGAACGACCGGTGTCGAAACTAAATGCAGACTCCTGTTGCTCGCCCGCGGTATCCGACGATTCGTCTGGCTCAACCAACTCCGCCATCGGCTCGTCCGCCGTAACGTCAACGGTACTGTTGCAATGCGGACAGCGTGCCCGACGCCCGGCATATTCGTCTCCCACCCGCAATAGACGACCACAACCGCTGCAAGAAAACTCGATTGCCATAAGACGTTACCCCTTTTAACAAATGCCGGACACCAGTGAGATCCAGCGATCGGATCCTGGCAAATCCCTTAACAGTCTAGTAGTCTAAACAACGTGTTGCCAAGTCGAACTGGCGATTTGCGCATTGCCATTCACGGTTAGCTATAATGAACCGCGCCGAAACGCGATGCCTGCGTAACTCACGGCAGTTCCAGAAGAAGCAGTGAATCGACAGCAAGACGACGCAACAACGACGAGGTCCGATCTCATGGCCAGAAAATTCTCTTCCATCTTTTTGACACTCGTGCTACTGGGCTCCCTGGTCCTGGTGGCCGGGTTCTTCGCCGGCTTCTTCCTCGAGCCATCCAACTTCGACTTGATTCATCAAATCGTGATCTGGTCCTTCACCTCGGTGGCGGCCCTTTGCCTGCTACTGATGCTCTCGCTTTCCTTGGAACCGGAGATCCGACCAAAAGCCGATACCGTCGGAGATGCGGACGACGTGCCAGGGGAAGTTATCGATGAATTCGAAACCGACCAAGATCACGAAAGCGACGTCGAACTGGCCGAACAGACATAGCGTCCTACGGCGGCGCATTTCATGGCGGTCTGACGCCCGTAACCCAACCACTGCCTACTCAATCACGGGGCAGCCTGACCGAAGGGAGCGACAAGAAGAACCATGTCCGAACTGCAGGTCACCGAGTTGATTGATGAAATGGTCGAGGTGCTGCACGGCGACGCCTCGCTTAGCGACTGGATCGCGCAGCGCTGCGACGGCTCAGTTTCGCCCGACATCCTGAGCGATTCGATGAGCGGCGTTACCGAGCAACTCGTGGCGGGCGAGTCACCTCAGTTGCCACTCTGGCAGCGACTCTTCACGGCCGTCGCCATGCAATCGGCGGAAAAGAACGGCCGGACATCGTTCGACGCCTGCGCTACTGCCATCGACTCGCTGGCGGAATTGATCGAGAAAGGCAGCCTCGACTCCGTAGCCCACTCTGACGTCGTCACGCTCGGAAGCACGCTAACGCTTCTCTTGGCGGCCCAGCGAAAACTACACCAGCGAATCGAATACGCCATTGGCCTGCTCTGTGAACGGCACGCCGAGAGCATATCGGAGATGGCCGAACGCTGCGAAGAACTGTGGCACCGCTGCGGCCAGATGAGCGGAGCCAGCAGCCTATTCGTGTGGGACCGCCGCCGCGAAGAATGGCGACTGTCGCAGGACTTCAAGCCGTACCGGCCGGAAGCATAGGCGCAGGTTTCTCCGCCAACAAAAAAAGGGAGAGCGAAGCTCCACATGCAAGCCTCGCCCTCCCAATATTTTCGCCACGCGTTTAGTGATCGTGGAAATCCGGCTCCTTCCCTTCGTACGCGCGGTAAAAGTCGAAGATCGCCTTCTTGAGCGTCTCAGCCGTCGCGGCGTCGGCACTCTGCTTCGTCTTCATGGCCGCCACCATCACGGCGTGAGCCGACTTGAGTTTGGCGTCGTAGCCTGGCTTATCGGCCTTGATGCGTTGCGTCATGAAGTACTGAGCGATGATGTGCTGGGTGTTGGTCGCGTGCTGTTCCTTGGTAGCAATCCAGCGGCCGAGCTGATTGGCCGATTGGGCATCGCCCTTGCCGGCCAGGTCGTTGATCTGAGCGATCGCCTTGGCAATCGTCTTGGTGTCTTCCAGCATCTGCTCGAAGCGCATCTGGTCGGCGTAGATACCGCACGGCACTTCGCAATGAGCTTGGGCCAGGCGAGCCGAGGTGAACAGCAACGTCAACATGGTGCAAGAAAGTAAGATGCGTTTCATCGGGTTGTCTCCTCAGGTGTGAGAGGTGGGGACTTTTTTGTTGTGTTTTGTAGCGGCGAAGCCGCACGTCGCTCCAGCAGCTATTTAAGTGGCTAGAATGCCTTTCGTCAAACGGACCGAGCAGTATCGGCGATTTTCGCGCAATAAAGTGGGAGCGAAAACGAATTCTTCATAGGGAGGTCATACTTTCGGCCTTCTCGCGCGGAAGCAACCACGGGCACAGAACCGTTAGAAAGGCTTTTGAGATGTCTTTGGCAGGGCTGGGTACCAGTAAGTATTTTGCGAAACGAATGCGTGAGGGCTGGGACGAACGCATCCGTCGAATGCGTGAACAAGCTAGCGGCCCGCGGACAGAACTTGTCGGCCGCGTCGACGAACTGGAAGACGACTTCGGTCGGGCACTCTTGCTACTGCAAACGCTGGCCGAGTTGTGCGTCTCCAAGGGTATTCTCACGCGCGATGAAATCACCGCCATGGCTGCGCGAGTCGACAAGGCGGATGGTGTGAAAGATGGCAAGCTCGACCCCAATGTCACGCGTCCGGAATCGAAGCGCCGCGAGAACGCCAAGAAACCGGTCTCGCCGAAGGAACATCTTCGCCAACTGGAAGAAACGGCGAGGGAGTAGATCCAGCGCTTACCCGACAACCCAGCCAGTGGCACCCAATCCCCCTTACGCCGCTTTGTCGCTCGCTCGGCGGGGCAGGTCGAGATTGAACAGCCCAAAAATCTCTTGCTGCGAGAGGCCCCTGTCACGCGGCGCTTCGCCTCCGTTGGCGAAGATGGTGTCGAACAGCTCCCGTTTCTCTTCCAGAATCTGGTTGATCCGTTCTTCGATGGTGTTGATCGCCAGATAACGCGAAACGGTCACCGCCCCGGCCGCGCCGATGCGGTGCGCCCGCGCGATCGCCTGATCTTCCACGGCCGGATTCCACCAGCGGTCGAACAAGAAGACGTACTGCGAGAATTGCAAGTTGAGCCCCACGCCCCCGGCCCCGTAGCTCATCAGGATCACGTGCGACTTCGGATTGTTGCGGAACTCGTCGATCACCTTGTCGCGCTGCTTCGACGGGACGCGACCGTGATACTCGAGTGGCCCGAAACGCTTCAGCCGCTTCGACAACCGGGTGAGCGTCTCCACCCATTGGCTAAACACGATTGCCTTCTTACCGCTGCGGGCGATTTCTTCCAGGTCAGCCTCCAGTTGGGCCAGCTTGGCACTCTCGCCCGTGGCGGGATCGAAGTTGCAAATCTGCTTGAGTCGCAACACGAGTTGGAAGACGTGCTGCACCGTGATCGAATCGCCCATTTCGGAGAGGCGAATCACGCCCTCCTCTTCCGCCTGGCGATAGGTCTCGAACTGCTCGGGCGTAAGCCGCAGCTCGGCGTCGCGAATCATCTTGGGTGGAAGATCATCAAGCACTAGATCTTTGGTGCGACGCAGCACATGATCGCTAATCGCGGAGGCGAGTCGCTTGGGCCGCATGCCGGGTGAAAGCATGCCGGGCGAGACGAACTCGAAGATGCCGACCAGATCATCGGCACTATTCTCAACCGGCGTTCCTGTCAGAGCCCAGCTACGTCGACGGGGAATATTGCAGACCGCCTGCGAAGTAGTGCCGTTGCGGTTTTTGATTCGCTGCGACTCGTCAAGCACGACAAGATCGTAAGTGCGGCCGGTATCTTCGATCAACCTTTGATCGCGATTCACCAACTCGTAGTTGGCGATCGTGACGATCGCGTCCGGCTGACTCCACTGCCAGCGCCGCTTCGCCTGATCGCCTTCGACCACGTTGAGCGGAATTTCGGGCGCCCACAGATTGAACTCCCGCTGCCAGTTCGAGACCAACGGCTTCGGGCAGATCAACAATACGCGTCTTACTTCGCCGGCATGAATGAGCAGCCGCAGCGTGGTGATCGACTGCATCGTCTTGCCGAGGCCCATCTCGTCGGCCAACACCGCGGAGTGCCGAGGGTATAAGAAAGCAATCCCTTCGAACTGATAAGGGAAGGGATGAAACGGCAGCGACAAAGTGCCGCCGAGCAGCGTCTCCAAGGCCGGCTGTAAGACGTAGAACAGTCGGTCTTCCAGTTTGACGATGTCCTCGGGCGGGGCGATGCGGGTTTTCTTGCGGGCGGAAGTCGAGGCCGCATCGGACATAGGCGAGCTCTTCGCGATCGCGGTGCGATTAGCAGCTTCTGCGGCGGCCTCGTCCGAAATCGCCGGCGGCTCGAAGTAGTACGACTGAACCTTCACCTTGCCACGTGAAGTGAGTGGCAACGATAACACACCGGGCGAGGCAACCTGCCAGTCGAGGTCGAGTCGTTCGATCTTGGGCGAACGGGCCAAGGCTCCCTGCATTCCGCTGGAGAAAAGCTCGACCGGAATCGCGGCGTCGAGGGAACGTACCTCGAGCGGGGATTCCTTAGGCTGCCAAGATTCACCAGGCGTGAAGGTCATGCAGGTCTCGTGCTCAATTGTCGCTGAATGCTCCGCATTCAGCTCGCTACCATTGTTTGTTTTCTAGCTACCGCCCTGCGCTCGACTGCTATATGCAGCAGTTGCTCTCGCTAACGCTTCGCACTTAGTAAAGGGTGCCACTGGCTCCGCCAGTGCGAATCGTTCCGTCAACTCGCCGTTTAACCATGGCTCGGCAGGAGCCTCGCCCTCCCGATACGGTTCCCGCAAGCACGCCCCTACCGCCCACCACCTGCTTCGGCGATCGCTTGGCGGATGCGTTCAAACGGTTCGGCCAGATCAAAGTTGTCGCCCAGGTTGTTCAACTGTTGGGTCACTTCCGATTCATGACCGGCACTCTCGGCAGCCAGCGCGACTCGATGCGCTCCGACCGAGAACATGGCTGGCGAACCGGAACCATCGTGTGCTGCGTCGACGCGGATCTGTTTTCCGTCGCTCTTGGTGAGCGTGTCGTTGCGATCCTGAAGTGCTTGTTCGACCAACACGACCGGCTGCTTGACCATCGATGACAAGGAAAGCATCTCGCTACAGTCGGTACAAATTAGGGCCGGTTTTTCTTTTGCCTGGCTAACTAATGAGTGGCCGATTTGTTCGCCATACAAATACGGTGCCAAAGTCGCCCCATAGAGAATTTCTTGGGCTCGGTTTGGTTTAACCGGGGCGGTGCAATGGAATTGCAGTGGCCGTCCGGAGCGATTCAATATGAGGTAACCGCCAAACAGGCCCCGACTGGCGCATTCGTGCACCGTCAGAAAACCCAAGGCAGCAGCCGACTTAGCGGAAGCCGTACTCATCAACAAACTCCAATCGTTGCGGGCGTGCGGGGGTGTCGATCTTGGAAGGGCCGCAAACGGGTGGTCGTAAGCGGCGGGGGGGCTTTGCCGGCTAAGTAGGTAGGATCACCGACTCGAATAAGCATCGGGACAAGGATTGGTAAGACTTTAGCGACGCCATTGCTATCAGCTAGCAAGTCCCGTTCCAAATAACCACTTACGTCGATGTCCGGATAGTCGACATCCACTGCGTGGGTGCTTATACTGAGGGGGCTGTTGAACTGAAGAACAAAACCTCCCCAGGGAAGTTGATACCTATGTCACAAGATCCACAACAGACTTCACCCTTGTTTACCCAGTTCGATATTTCTGCCGGAGCCCAAAGCGAAGACTCCCGAACGACGCCCAGCGAGCATGCTAGCGAGCAGACCGAATTGCTTCATCAAATCTTGGCCGCGGCCGATCGTCAGACCGAGCTGCTGGAAGAATTGGTTGCTAGCACCGGTGCCGCCCAGCGTCAAAGAAACAATGAACTGAACCAGTGGCGACGAGCCAATCCCTACCTGGCCAATAGCTGTCGATTGGCGGCTGAAGCGTTGGCTCAGGTGCAGTCGGAATTCCTCACGTCGCTGACCGCTGAGATTGAAGAGAACGCTGAAGACCTCAAAGATGGCGACTTCGTGTTCAACGAATTCGTCGATCGTTACGGCCCCCGTTTAGCCCACCTCAACGGGGTCCTGCAAATGCTCAGCCAGCTGAGCAGCCCTCCGGACGGAACCTAACCACCCTCACAGGACGAGACCTTCTTCGCCAAGAAAAGTCCCGCGGACATTTCTGTCCTGCGTGATTTTTTCGACTTCGCGAAAACTTTTCCTGTGCAGATATAGTGTTGTACCGAGCCCGCATGAAAATGTGCCCGCGTGGAATTGGCGGTGCACGGCTTTGTTAGCGCTTTGTCCACCCTCCCTCCCAAAATCGTAATTCCACGGAATTCTTAAACCACGAATTCCGACGCACTCCGTCGGTATCGACGTCGCTGACCGCCTGCATCTTGTCGTCCCACCTTGATCTGGCAGCGCGTCGGGTGCCATACGTTGACTCGTACCTGCCCTAAATACGATGACCCTATCGCTGCTTGAGACGCCTGCTGCGCCGCGTGCGCGATTCCGTTGGCCTTGGGCCTGCGCGGCGATGGCGATATTGATCGCGGGAGGTGCGTTGTTCCTGGCGAGCTGCCAGCAGCCAATCGAAATCGAGATGACCAAGCTCGACGACGCGCTGCTCACCACAATTTCACTGGAAGCGTCGCTCGACGACGTTACCGATGTGCATTGGCCCGGCTGGCGAGGCAACAACGCTAGTGGTGTTTCGGCTTGCCTGGATCTGCCGGTCGAATGGAACCATCGCGAAGGTTATCGCTGGCGGGTTTCGCTCAGTGGAGAAGGCAACAGTTCACCAGTCGTCTGGGCGGGTTCCGTGCTGACCACTTCCAATGTCGACGGTCAGTTGATCGTCGAGAGTCGTTCGCTGCTCGATGGCCAATCGATTTGGACGGCTAAGGCAGGTGAAGCGATCGGAGCCACGCACGTTAAGAACGGTCATGCCTCGGCCAGCGTCGCTACCGATGGTGAGCGAGTCTATGCCTTCTTCGGCAGCACCGGACTGTACTGCTTCGCCCTCGAAGATGGTGCTTCGCTGTGGCACAAGCAGCTTGGCGATTTGGAACATTACTGGGGCACCGCCTCAAGTCCGGTCTTGTACGAAGATCTGGTCATTCAAATGTGCGACAGCGATCACGAGTCATTTCTTGTCGCTTTGAATAAACTCAGCGGTAAAGAAGTGTGGCGCACGCCGCGACCCAGCTACGGCAGTTGGAGCACGCCGGTCTTCGTAACGGTGGAGCGGAACGGCAAGAAGTTCGTCGAGCTGATTGTCAACGGCACCGGCACCGACGACTCCCGCGGCGGCGAAGTGCTGGCCTACGATCCGCTATCGGGTCATCCGCTGTGGCGAGTGCGAGGCACCACCGACATTGCCTGCCCCACGGCGATTGTGCACAACGGCTTGGTCCTTTCCACGAGCGGACGACGTGGCCCGATCATCGCCATTCGTCCCGGCGGTTTTGGCGAAGTGACCGACAGCCATGTGGAATGGGAAGTTCCCCGCGGTGGTCCGTATGTACCGACCGGACTTGCCATCGATGGACGACTCTACCTCGTCGGCGACAGCGGCATCGCCAGCTGTTACGAAGTCAGCACGGGCGAACAACTTTGGCGAGAGCGAATCGGCGGTTCGTATACCGCGAGTCTCGTTGCCGGCGATGGCAAGATTTACGCCACCAGTGAAGAGGGCGACGTGACCGTCTTCGCCCAAGGCGACCAGTTCAAACTGCTGTCCAAGAACGCCATGAACGATCGTTGCCTGGCCACGCCTGCGATCGCCGCGGGGAACATCGTGCTGCGAACGGAGTCGCACCTGTATTGCATCGCCCCGATGCAACTGGCAGCGGCCGGGGAATAGGGTATTTCACCCCCAAACCGCACACATCTCCTTCGGCCCCCACCCCACCACTTGCAATTGGCCCCCTGGCATGAAACAAAGAGGGATTGCCCAGGCGTGCCGATAAGCCGCCTGACGCGACAAACATCCCATACCCAACGATTCAGCCCCGCCTAACGACATGACAGACAACAGCACAAGCGAACCTGTGTTTTCGGTCGCCACTGACGAACAGGTCGCCGCAGCCCGCGAGAAGCTCGACGCCCACGCCTATGAAATGGTGCAGTGGCATTTCCACGAGTCGACCGGGTGTCCGTTCTGGCTACAGTATGCCAAGGAACAGATCAACTTCGATCCGCTGACCGAAATCAAGACCTACGAGGATCTGAAGAAGTTCCCGCCGTTTGAAGATGAGTATCTTCGCGGTGGTCCTGCCGAACGTTGGATCCCCAAAGGCCTGGCTGGAAAGCCGGCGTACATTTTCGAGACCGGCGGCACCACCGGCACGCCCAAGTCGCGTGTGGTGATCGACGACTTCCGCATCGATTACGAGTTGTTTAGCGAGACGCTGCCGGACGAATATTTCCCGCGCGGCTCGAACTGGTTGATGCTCGGTCCTTCCGGCCCGCGTCGACTCCGCCTGGCGGTCGAACACCTGGCCCAATTCCGCGGCGGCATCAGCTTCTGCATTGACCTCGACCCGCGGTGGGTGGTGAAGTTGATCAAGAAGGGCGACATGGCCCAACTCGAGGCCTACAAGAAACATTGCGTTGACCAAGTGCTGACGATCCTCGACGCCGGGCACGACATCAAGTGCATGTTCACCACGCCCAAGCTGCTCGAGGCACTCGCCCTGGCACTGGAAGATCGTGGTAGCAGCATTCCCGACGTCGGCATCACCGGCATCTTTTCCGGCGGCACCGAGTTCACCCCGCAGTGGACGCGCTTCGCCACTGAGGAATTCTTGGGCGGCCTGCCACAAGATGGCGGCGTCTACATGACCCCGACTTACGGTAACACGCTAATGGGCCTGGCCTGCAGTCGTCCGGTTACGCCGGCCGACGGGTACACCATCGCCTACTACGCTCCGCAGCCGCGTGCCGTGATCGAGGTGGTCGACTTCGACGACTACGATCAAGTCGTCGGCTACGGCGAAACCGGTCGCGTCAAACTAACGACGCTCACCAAGGAGTTCTTCGTGCCAGGCTTCCTGGAGCGAGACGAAGGCGAACGCGAGCTGCCATACGAAAAATATCCATTCGATGGCGTCAGCGGCGTGCGACCGTTCCACAAACTGGCCCAATCGACGACCGTGGGAGTTTATTAACCGTGCTAAACATTCCTGTAATCCGCTGGGGCAAGCCATACGAGTCGCTCGAGTTCGACGAGGTTCGCCACTTCGTTACCGACGAACCGATTGCCAAGGTCTCCCGCGCCAATGGCGGTCTGTTGCAACGCGACATGCGCAAGGCCGAAAAGGCGCGCGAGGTGCTGAAAGAGTTCAGCTGCGAAGAACTGATCGAACGGATGAAGGCCGCCGCCACGCACTTCCGCGACGGCACGCTCACCATGGGCGACGGGACGCAGACGCCTGCCGAGTTCGCCCGCGCTCAGTCCGCCAGTACCGGCCTGCCGGAACACATGTGCCTGGCCAACATGGAGAAGAACCACTTCGTTCTCTCCAACATGGATCAGATGCTCGACGCCCTGACCCGAGGACTCGACTTGTCGATTCTCTCGCGCGGCTTCGGTCGTGAAGATCGCGGCGTGACCGTCAGTTATCAAGCCCAGACGCCCGCCTTGGGCCTGGTGCTGCCTTCGAACTCGCCTGGCGTGCACACGCTCTGGCTGCCGGTCATACCGATGCAGATCGGTCTGGTGCTCAAGCCAGGTCAGCTGGAGCCGTGGACGCCTTACCGCATGATGGCCGCCATGGTCGAAGCGGGCATTCCGGCCGAAGCCTTCTCGATCTATCCCGGCCGCTCCGATGTCGGTTCGGCCGTGATCTCCTCCGTGCCGCGTGTGATGATCTTCGGTGGTGCTCCCACGATTGCCATGTACCAAGGCAACCCGGGCGTGCAGGTACACGGTCCCGGCTTCAGCAAGATCCTGCTCGGCGACGATTGCGTTGACGATTGGGAACAATACATCGACCTGATGGCCGACAGCATTTTCCTCAACAGCGGCCGCGGCTGCATCAATGCCTCGGGCATTTGGGCTTCGCGTCACACGAAGGAAATCGCCCAGGCCCTGGCAGAACGACTCGGTCCGGTCGAGGTCAAACCACCGGACGATCCGGAAGCGACACTGGCCGCCTTCACCAACCGCGACATGTCCGAAGCGATTTGGAATTCGATCGAAGGCGACTTGAACGAAGACGGCGTCACCCACATGACCGAACCGTACGGCGAGCGACTGGAATTGCACGAACGATGCGGCTACCTGCGACCGACCGTCGTACATGCCGAAAGCCCGTCTGCTGCAATCGCGTCGAAGGAATTCATGTTCCCATTCGTAAGCGTGGTCGAATGTCCACAAGAGAAGATGATCAGCGAGATGGGCCCAACGCTCGTCGCCACGGCACTCACCAATGACGAGAAGTGGAGACGACAGCTGATCGACGCGGTGCACATCGACCGCTTGAACCTCGGTCCGATTCGCACCATCAAGCTCGATTGGCTTCAACCCCACGAAGGCAACATCGTCGACTTCCTGTACCGGGCTCGCGCGTTCCAAGTCCCGGAAGAAGAGATGGCCGCGATCGGATAACGAATTACGGGAGGGCGAGGTCGCGGGCGAGCCGCATGCCCACGCAAGCGTGGGCATGGCACCCAAGTGAGAAGTGCTGGCAAAGCCAGTGGCACCCAAACAACAGAAAGCACTGGCTGACAAGCAGCCAGTGGCACCTCCACACTTCTGCAAATGCACCCCACGAAGATACCATTCACGGCACCTCCTTCCCGATGAACGACTTCGACTTCCAACCTCGCACGCGGATCGTCTTTGGTGCCGATCGCGTTAACGATCTCGGCACGCTGGCCGCCGAACTGGGGGCTCGTCGTGCACTGGTCGTCAGCGACTCCGGCATCGTCGCCGCCGGACACGCCGCGCGGGGAATCGCCTCGCTCGAAGCGGCCGGGCTGGAAGCCACGCTCTTCGAAGGCGTTCATGAAAACCCGACCACCTATGACGTGGAAGCTGGTCTCGTCTTCGCACAAAGTTGGGGCCCCGATCTGATTGTCGGCCTCGGCGGCGGCAGCTCCATGGACTGCGCGAAAGGGATCAATTTCCTGCTCACCAGCGGCGGGCGAATGCAGGACTACTGGGGCGTCGGCAAAGCGAAACGCGATATGCTGCCGATGATCGCCGTGCCAACCACCGCAGGAACGGGTAGCGAAGCCCAGTCGTTCGCTCTGATCACCGACGCCGAAACGCACGCAAAAATGGCCTGCGGCGACAAGCGAGCCGCCTTCCGCGTGGCGATCCTTGACCCCAAGCTGACTGTGACCCAGCCGGAACGCGTTACCGCTTTGACCGGCATCGACGCCATCGCCCACGCTTTGGAAACGTACGTAACGCGTGTGCGGAATCCCGCCTCGATCGCCTTCAGTCGCGAAGCATGGCGACTTCTGGGGGAAAGCTTTTCGCGCGTACTCGCCGATGGCAGTGACCTGGAAGCCCGTAGCGGCATGCAACTAGGTGCCTGCTTCGCCGGTCTGGCGATTGAGAACTCAATGCTCGGCGCAGCCCACGCACTCGCCAATCCGCTGACCGCCAACTACGCCATTGTTCATGGGCAGGCGGTCGGGGTGATGCTGCCGCATGTGATTCGTTTCAACGGCGCCGAGCACGGCCCCTGGTATCGCGAACTGCTAGAGGTGACCGAGGGGATCAATGGTTGCCCGGCCCCCGATGCTGGCCCCGAAGGCCTTGCCGACTACGTGTCGAGCCTGGCGAGTGACGCCGGCTTGGAGCTGCGGCTGGCCGACTTGGGTGTCGAAAACGACCTTTTGACGAAGCTTTCGGAAGAAGCGGCCACGCAGTGGACCGGCACCTTCAACCCACGTAAAGTGGAACAAGAGGACCTGCTGCGAATCTACGAGTCGGCCCTCTAATCGCCCGCCCTTGCTAACGATGCACCTAGCATGCCGACCCCTTCGGTACGAAGAATCATGCCCCGCCCTGCCCTTGGATACTGCCCTGCCCTGACCTGCCGACCACTCATGACGCTGCTAACGCTGGCGGTAGTGCTTGGCATGACCGGTTGTGGCGGACCAGACGTGATCACCAAGGGTGCCACTGGCTCTGCCAGTGCTGATGTTCGGAAGGGCGAGGTCTCGGGCGAGCCGCATACACCTACACCTGACGACTCACCCCAGATCACACTCGCTTCGCTTCCTTCCAAGAAGACATCCACGACCGCCTGGCCCGTCTTCCGTGGTACGCCGGCCGCCGATGGTGTGGCCGACTCGGCTCTGCCGAAGCGACCGCAACTGCTCTGGAAGTTTTCGGCCAAGAATGCCGACGGCAAGAAGACCGCTTTCGAGTCGACCGCCGCGATCTCAGGCGGTGTCGTTTACATCGGCGATGCCGACAGTCACTTCTATGCCATTGACTTGGCCAGCGGCGAGCAACTCTGGAAGATCACCAGCGAGGCCGGCTTCACCGCCTCGGCGGCCGTGCGCGACGGTCGGGTTTTCATCGGCGACAACGACGGCACCTTCTATTGTCTGGATGCCAAAGACGGCAAGGTTCTCTGGAAACACGCCACGGAGATGCAGATTAACTCCAGCGCCAACTTCTTTGAAGAGAGCGTCATCGTCGGTTCGCAAGACGGAACGCTGCACCGCTTCGCCATCGACGACGGTCGCATCCTTTGGAAATACCTGGTGCCGGTCGAAGGCGGCATCCAATGCTCCCCCTCGATCAGCGAAGGCCGCACCTTTGTCGCCGGCTGCGATGCCAAGTTCCATGTGATCTCGCTGGCCAATGGCAAGTCGGAATCGGTTATCGAAATCGGGGGACCGGCCCTGGCCACGCCCGCCTTGTCTGGCAAGCTGGCCTTCTGCGGAACGCATAGCGGGGAGCTCTTGGCAATCGATTGGCAGAAGCCCGAGATCCTCTGGCGATACGAACATAGCCGCCGTCGAACCGAATACCGAAGTTCACCGGCCCTCTCCGACAAACTGGTCATCCTCGGCGGACGCAACAAGCTCGTCGAAGCGATCGACCGCACCACCGGCAAGCCGGTCTGGTCATTTCGCACCAAGGGCCGCGTCGACAGTTCGCCAGTGATCGTGGGAAACCGCGTCTTTGTCGGCTCCGGCGACGGCCGCCTATACGCGATCAACCTTGGCAGTGACAATGGCAACGAGGACAACAACGGCGGCGAGTCGGACTGGGAATACGACGCCGGCAGCGGGTTTTATGCCTCGCCAGCGGTGGCAGAAAATCGACTCATCATCGGCAATACCGACGGCCTGTTATACTGCTTCGGTGAGAAGAATACGGAATAGATAACGCGATCGGGAGGGCGAGGCTCGCGTGCGAGCCACATTGTCGCTGAATTCTCCGAATTCAGCTCTCGTTGGATCGCGACAATGAAGCACTGGCAAAGCCAGTGGCACCCAATATCCATAACCCGAAGCGTAAGCGAGGAGCAACTGAGCACGACTGCTGCGTATAGCAGTCGCGCGCAAGGCGGTAGACAGATAACAACCATACGACTGGCAATCACACTGCTGGGCAAGCCAGCAGTTGCACCCAACAACCTTTCTATAACCCGAAGCGTGAGCGAGGGACACGACCAAGCAGGTTTCAAAATCAATTGGCACCTCCCGTTTGCGTCACGGAGTGCCGCACGACTATGGACCGACGCCTGAGCCCGCCTAAACAACATGAGCACCGACAAGATCGAAACCGAAGTGGGTAGTTACTTCATTTCCAACTACCCTCCCTATTCGCAGTGGAAGCGTGACGCGCTGCCGGCCGTCGAGAAGGCGATGGCCACGGCGCCCCGCGACGTCCCGCTCGGGCTCTATCTGCACATCCCCTTCTGCCGCAAGCGGTGCAAGTTCTGCTACTTCAAGGTCTACACCGACCAAAACGCCCAACAGGTCGAAGAGTATCTGGCCGCACTCTCCCGCGAGATCGAACTGGTCAGCAAACAACCGGTCATGGGTGGAAGGCCGTTCCGCTTCGTCTACTTCGGCGGCGGCACGCCTAGCTTCCTCAGCGGCAAACAACTCGAACGACTCGTCGATCGACTGCGGGCCAACATTAACTGGGACAAGGCCGAAGAGGTCACGTTCGAATGCGAACCTGGCACGCTCTCCGAACCAAAGATTCATACGCTCAAAGAACTCGGCGTCACCCGGCTGAGCCTCGGCGTGGAAAACTTTAGTGACAAGATTTTGGAAGCCAACGGGCGGGCCCATCTTTCTGCGGAAGTTTACAAGGCCTGGAAGTGGATCGAGGTGGCCGACTTCTACAACGTCAACATCGACCTTATCTCCGGCATGGTCGGCGAGACGTGGGACAACTGGCGGGACTGCGTGCGGCGAACTATCGAACTCTCGCCCGAGAGCGTGACCATCTACCAGATGGAGCTGCCATTCAACACCGTGATCTCCAAGGGAATCTTGGAGGATCACACCGAGTCGCCGGTGGCCGACTGGCCGACGAAGCGAGCCTGGGTCGACTACGCCTTCAATGAACTGGCCGCCGCCGGCTACAGCGTCAGCAGCGCCTACACGATGGTCAAGGACAAGAGCAAAGTCAGCTTCAGCTACCGCGACAATCTGTGGGCAGGCAGCGACCTGCTGGCGACCGGCATCGCCAGCTTCGGCCACATCTCTGGCGTGCACTACCAAAACGTTGCCGAATGGGAGCAGTACGTGGGAGCCCTGACAGGTAACAGCAAAACAGGCGAAGAGCCGCGGCTGCCACTCGGACGAGCACTCGTGCCGACCGACCATCAGCTACTGGTTCGCGAGCTGATTCTGCAACTCAAGCGAGGTTACTTGCGACCGCAGGCCTTCCAAGAGAAGTACGGCGTGAACATCGTCGAAGACTGGCAAGACGAGTGGCGTGCCCACGAAGCGGCCGAGCTGATCGAGCCTGGCTCGATCGAGTCGGATGAGATTCGCCTGACCCGTAAGGGTCTGCTGCAAGTCGACGGGATGTTGCCGTCGTTCTTCGAGGCCGAGCATCAAGGGGTCCGCTACACATGAGCGACGCATTGACGTTCATGATGGGCGAGTTCGAGGCGACCTTCCCGACCGATCGGCTGTACGCCAAGAACCACATGTGGGCGGAGCGGGTCGAGGAAAGTTCTTCGGCAGGTGGTGCTAGTGGCGGCCGCTTTCGTTTCGGCTTTGCTGCCTATGCGGTTCGGCTGCTGCAAGACGTTTACTTTCTCGACTGGCATGTCGACGAAGGAGCCGCTCTGAACCAGGGCCAGGAAATCGGCGAGATCGAGAGTTCGAAGGCGGAGAGCTCGTTGTACGCCCCGGTGGCCGGCCGCCTGATCTCAATCAACCACCAACTGCTGAAAGACCCTTCGGCGATCAACGTCGACAAGTACGGAGCGGGTTGGATTTTTGAGATGGAGGGCGCGAGTGGCGAACTTCTCCTCAGCCCGACCGACTACATCGAACATCTCGACGCGGTCTGGAAAGTGACCCAACGCACGATCAAGGGTCAGCTGAACGAGTAGCCCCCACTACTCCCCTTCTCCCCACACGCGGGCGTTGCCATCTTCGTCCATCTCGACGTGGATCACATTCGGGCAGCAGCAGACCGGGCAATCTTCGACGTACTCCTGCTCGCTACCGGCCGAGAGGTCCACTGGGACCACAATCTCTTCGCCGCATGAGTCGCAAATGTAGGAGCCGTCGGGTTGCATGGCAAACAATACATGAAATTAGTTGGACTACCGGCCGTGTATCCACACAATCGTAACCCGAAGCGTCAGCGAGGGACACGACCATGCCGGCCCAAACGTCCGCGAATGCGGCCCACAGCCTGAATTCACCACGGCTCGCACGCGACCTCGCCCTCCCAGTTGTGTTCGCCACGGCTTTCCCAATTGCAGCCGACTGGCTCGTTAACCGATAATGGTCCTGTGACGATCGGCCGAAACCAACCACTATCCCGCGAAGGCCCCCGGCGATGCCCCTTTACGAATATCACTGCGACGATTGCGACAAGAACATCGAGGTTCTGGTCCGCGCCAGCGAAAACCCCACCTGTGACGACTGCGGCAGCAGCAAACTGACGCGGCTGCTGAGCGTGCCCGCGGCTCACACCACCGGAGGCAGTTCGCTGCCAGTTTGCGAAGCCCCCGGTCCGATGCCGCCTCCCTGTGGTATGGGCGGATGTGGCCGACCGGACTGTGGCTAGCGACTTGCTCCCTTTCGTATGCTATGTATGAGTAGGGAAATTCGTTCTCTCACCGGCACTGGCAGAGCCAGTGGCACCCAACCGATCGCCCTTTTTGAAAACGAAACCAAAGGAAATCATCATGGTTTGTCGCGGGGTCCGCGGGGCAATCACCTGCCAGTCGAACGATCGGGACGAGATTCTCGTCGCCACGCGTCATCTGTTGGCCATGATGATTCGCCTCAACGGCATCGATGCCGAGGACGTGGCGAGTGCGACCTTCACAACCACGCCCGATCTCACGGCGGAGTTTCCCGCCCTGGCCGCCCGTCAACTCGGTTGGCTCGAGGTGCCGCTGCTCTGTGGTCACGAGATGGTGGTCTCCGGCTCGCTGCCACTTTGCGTGCGGATTATGATCAACTGGAACACGACCAAGACCCAAAAAGAAATCCAGCACATCTATCTAAAGGATGCGGTTTCCTTGCGGCCCGATCTGCAGGATCTACCAGAGGTCGACTGGAATGAGCTGGAAGATTGGATTGCCGAGAACATGGACGCCAGCGGGGCGTCCTAGGCAGGTGCCGCCGACGAATCACCTGTTCTGTCGGCACTTCGCGAAGCTTGAACGGCTAGGTCGCTTCAGCGTAGGATAAAGGGGTCTCCAGCGGCCGCGGAGTTAGCTCCGCCGTCTGCCTGTGAACTCCGCCCTACCTCCCTTTGTCCCCGCCCCGTTTCCAGCATGGCCCGCAGTATCTCCGTCGTCGTCTCGCAAGGCCAAAGCCACCATCCGGCCAAACGGCAGCTGGAAGAGGATATCGTCGGTGCGTTGTTGGGCGAACGCGGCATCGACGTGACGATCGTCCCGCATCTATACGATCTGAAGAGCGACAGCAGTGGCATGCTCTGCCTGGAAGGGATCAGCGGCGACATTGTCGTTTGTAGCTGGCTCTACCCTAGGGCCGCTCATTGGACTCTTGCCCGTAGCGGCATCCGCGGCCAAATCGGCGAGACGCTGCTCGAGAGTGAAGACGAAGAAGAGGACGGGGAGGAGAACGACGAATCCGTAACCCGAAGCGTCAGCGAGGGACACGACCAAGACGCATCGAGCACTGGTAGCAAGCTACCAGTGGCACCCGACGACAAACTCCGCGTCGCCGATGAGTTACCAGTTCCGAAACGAAAGATTTACTGCTTGGATCTTCGCGTCAGCTCTCAGGCAGATGACTTCGTAGCCGAGATTCGCCGTATCGCTACCGAGACGAGCACGCAAACGGTCGAACTCGGCGGCTGGATCGGCGGCAGTCCCAAGCCGGAGCAAATGGATCGATTCCTCTCGCCGACCGCCAACAACGTCGAGAGCAACGGAAGCAATGGCGCCGCAACGAATGGCACGGCTAGCAATGGGGCCGCTTCCAACGGTGCCGCGACCAATGGTGAAGCTACTGCTCAACAACCGGTCGCAGATACCCCCACACAACCAACGATCATTAGCGAAGAGGCAGGTCGCCGCTGGTATCCGGTCATCGACTTCAGCCGCTGCACGAATTGCCTAGAATGCATCGACTTCTGCCTGTTCGGCGTGTACGGCATCGACAAGGTCGACACGATCCTGGTCGAGCAGCCGGACAACTGCCGCAAGGGCTGTCCCGCTTGTAGCCGCGTGTGCCCTGAGAACGCGATCATGTTCCCGCAGCACAAGACGCCCGCGATCGCTGGCAGCAGTGACGTAGCGGAGAGCATGAAGATCGACCTCTCCAAACTGTTCGGAGCCCCCGATCTCGACGCGGTCGACATGGCGGTACGCGAACGGGACGAACAGCTGACCGTCGTCGGTCGCGACATGGTCGGCCACGACGTCGGCCTGGAGAAGCGCAAGGTTCGCGAAGAAGCGGCCGAGCGTGACGAGCTGGACGATCTAATGGACCAGCTCGACGAGTTCGATTTGTAGGCCTTAGGTGCCATGTTCAAAGTCGTGCGGCACTCCGTGACGCCAACGTGAAGTGCCGATTGATTAGGACACCCGCTTGGTCGTGCCCCTCGCTCACGCTTCGGGCTAGTATTCTTAGCTACTCACCCAACTGCACGAGATTGGGCTCTTCGTCGCCGCCGCAACAGCCGCCGCCATTGCCGGTGGCTTTCTCGCCGGCCCCGCCACCTTCCACCCCGTCACCTTCCATAGGAGCGGAAACGGTTGCCGCCGCGTCGAGCCGCAGTGGCAGGCCTTCGTCGTAGACGCCAAAATCGTTGAACCAGTGCTTCTTGGCGAAACGGTAGACCCAACTTCGCTCCGGGATCTTCATCTCGTCGTCCCACTGCGAAGGCCTGGGAGCGAGTGCCTCGAGTTCCGCCATGGCCGATTCACGCACGGTGGTATCGGCCGCCCCATGCTTGTCGACCAGCTGCTTGAGAAGGTCCGGCCGCTCCAACACGATGCAACCACGCGTCGATTGGGCTGCGATCTTGCGGAAGTCGGTCAGGAAGTCGGAACCGTTGAACGTATCCCACAGACTGCGTTCTTCGTGGATCGATTCCTTGGCGAACTGAATGATGGGGCACGGTTCGATATCGCCCCAAGGGCTGATGTGGTGGCTAATGCCGGTCGCGGCCGGGCAGAGCGAAGCCCCCGCGTGATCGTAGTAGGCGTCGACCACCCCGATCGGCTTGGTAGCTCGCGTGTCGACCACGAACTTTCGCACGCGGCGTTGTTGTTCGCGGGTTAGTCCCAGCTCTGGTTTCGGATCGGGACCGATGGGGCGATAGATGTGGAACCACATGTACATCGCGCCGAGTTCAATCAGCCGGTCGACCCAGGCTTCGTTCACCAGGTCGTCGATGTTGGTCTGGCAGACGCTCGTGCAAACGCCGGTCAGCAGCTTGTTGCCGATCGCGTTGCGAATGCCTTCCATCGTGCGATTGTAGACATCTTTGTTGCCGCGACGTTCGTCGCTGACGATCTCGGTTCCTTCCACGCTGATCAAAGGCGTGACGTTCCCCAACTTCCGCAGCTCGCGGGCCACCTCGTCGGTGATGAAGTGGCCGTTGGTGAAGACCTGAAAGTAGGCGTCCGGGTGCGCAGCCAAGATATCCATCAGCTGCGGGTGCATGAACGGCTCACCGCCGAGGATGCCGAAGAAGCTGTTGCCCAGCTGCTTCGCCTCGTTGATCATCCGATTGGTCGCGTCGACGTCGATCGCCTGTTGCTTGGCGGCCACGTCAACCCAACAACCTTGGCAACGGAGATTGCAGCTGTTGACGATTGAGATATAGAGAAACGGCGGAAAGAACTCGCCCCGCTTGAGCCGGCGTTTGAATCGCTGCACGCTCCGCATGCCCTTGAAGCCCATGTTGTAGGCCAGCTTCCAGACCAACCGTTTGTCGGTCTCCAGCAGCACACGTTTGGCCATTTTCAGGTACATGGGCGGAAATCGTCGAAATCGAGGAAAAGGAGCACTCTAGCGGCATGCCAGACGGGCCACAGGCCGCCTGAAGGGGGTGATTATACCACGGCCGCCTCGGCCTGGCAGGTTCGCGAAAAAGGGGCTCTCCTGAGTCCCCAGAGGGGACACCTGGCAAATCGCAAAATCCATCCCTTTTTGCCTGGTTTCGCAGGGGCTTTCTCGCGTCTCGACAGCCGCGATTTCCGTGCTTAAACTGGACTCCTTACCCACCCCGCCTCAAGCGGCGGAAGCGAGTACGCAGTCACCCTTAGCCGGGACCATGCTTGCCCTCAATTCCGCGTAGCGACGTTTGACATTCGTAGGCGACATCTTCACCCCAGGACCAATCGACTCGGACTACACGAACTTCATTGTTTGAGTCGAAAACGCGTATGGTCGATCTCGAGCGGCTGCTAGCCGCACACCAAACGGTCCGCAGTGATCTGCTGGCCGAAACCAATCCTTCGGGTCATTGGACCGGATGTCTGTCCAGCTCCGCGCTGTCGACAGCTACGGCCGTGAGTGCGCTGGCCATTTATCGTCAGCAGGTTGGCTCGCTGACGCTTCAAGACGAAAACGCCAGCCGCATCGCCGAGACTCCGACCGACGCCCAACAAGACGAGATCGGTCGCACGATCATTGCCGGCCTTCGCTATTTGGCCGAACAGCAAAACGAAGATGGTGGTTGGGGAGATACCGACCGCAGCCAGTCGAACTTGGCCACCACGATGCTGGCCCGCTCCGCGTTCCAGTTGACCGGGGTTCCTTCCGATCGGGCAGAACTCGTCGAACGGGCCGACGCCTACATCGCCAAGGCAGGCGGCGTGCGAGGACTTCGCAAACGATACGGCAAAGACAAATCGTTCGCCGTGCCCATCTTGATGAACTGTGCCCTGGCCGGCTTGGTTCGTTGGCGCGATGTGTCGGCACTTCCGTTTGAAGTCGCCTCGATGCCGCGGAGTTGGTTCCGCTTGTTGCGTTTGCCGGTGGTTAGCTATGCGATTCCCGCGCTGATCGCCGTTGGCTTCGCGCGATTCCGTCACGCCCCGCCGATCAATCCACTGCTGCGGTGGATTCGCAAAGCCTGCGTTCGCAAAAGCTTTGACCTGCTAGAAAAGATGCAGCCGGCCAGTGGCGGCTATCTGGAGGCGACTCCGCTCACCAGTTTCGTGGTGATGAGCCTCGCTTCGACCGGAAAATCAGAACACATCGTGGCCGAACGGGGCGTCGAGTTCTTGCTCAAGTCGATGCGACCCGACGGCAGCTGGCCGATCGACACAAACCTTGCTACTTGGGTGACGTCACTCAGCGTCAATGCACTGGGCGAAGCGGGCCAGACCTGTCCTACGGAGTCGCTTCCCTGGCTGCTCGAATGCCAACAGGTGGAAGAGCATCCCTACACCGAGGCCAAGGCCGGCGGTTGGGCCTGGACCGACCTGAGCGGTGGTGTTCCCGATGTCGATGACACCTCGGGCGCCCTACTGGCACTTCCTAAGTACGAACGGGCACAGGCGGAACTAGCGGCCGATAACGATGCGACCGAGCTCGTCGAACAGGTTGGCATTCTTACCGCCGCTAAACGCGGCCTCGGCTGGCTTCTCGAAATTCAAAACAGCGACGGCGGCTGGCCCACCTTCTGCCGCGGTTGGGGGAAGTTGCCGTTCGATCGCAGCGGAACCGATTTGACCGCTCACGCGATCCGGGCACTCAACGCTTGGAGCCGCCGACTTTCGGAATTGCCGTTCGACTCCAGCGACGAACGAGCCGAGTTTGGCGTGTTGATGTACGCGGCCATCGAACGAGGCATGAACTACCTCGAAGAGCAACAACGCGAAGACGGTAGCTGGGCACCGCTCTGGTTTGGGAACGAACAGGCGGAAGACCAACGCAACTACGTCTACGGTACGAGCCGCGTCCTGCTCGCCTATCGCGATCTTGGCCGGCTGAATCGACCGGCGGCCCGCCGCGGCTTCGATTGGCTCTTAGCGACCCAAGACCTTGGCGGAGGCTGGGGCGGTGGCGGCCGAAAAATTGAAAAAGGCAAGATGCAAGGCGAATCGAGCGTGGAAGAGACGGCCCTGGCCCTTTCGGCCCTCTTCGCCGACCCCCTGCTCGATCGCAACGAGGCGATGCAACACTTGGTTTCCAAAGGACTTGCATGGCTGATCGATGCGGTTGAAGAAGACCATCATCATCGAGCCGCGGCCATCGGTTTGTACTTCGCCAAGCTTTGGTATCATGAAGCCCTATATCCGCTGACCTTCACAGTTTCGGCACTCGCTCAGGCGGTTGCCAAATACGCGCCAGAGTCAGTGCCAGGCCTTGAGTCGCTGACGGCATCCGAACCGGCAAATCGAGAGCCCTCGGATAGCCCGAATACAGAGCCGAGCCGCCCGGTATCGCCGGTCGCGCCAGGCTAGAGCCCTGCTGGCGACAGGCGGACGGAAACGACACGAACGGAACACACTAGAGAGCTAGCACCTTGGCAACCGTCGAACCGAATACCGCCGAGACCGATGTAGAAGCGTCCCGCGTTGACGGCAAGAGCGAGGGCACCCCCGCATCTCGTCGACGTCGGCGCAAGACGAGCCATCTCAAGCTCGTTCCTCAGGAACGTGCCAAGCGCGACGCTCTGCGTCAGCGGTGTGCTGATGTCGCGGCCAAGCTCGACAAGACACACCCGCTCACCAAGGACGAGATGGAGCAGATCACGCGCCGGCTTCTGGAAGAAGCGGGCGAGCCGGAAGGTTATCTCGGTTGGGCGATGGTCGAGTTGGCCAGCGCCTTCTGGCACGATCAGGTCGCCGCGGTTCCTTATTCGCGGCGTCTGCTCCTGTTGCCGCACTGCTTGAAGCACGCCGAAGGTTGCCCTGCCGACTACGACGAATTCGGGCTCGACTGCCGCCAATGTGGAGCCTGTAGCATTGCCGACTTCCGCGCCCAGGCAGAAGATCTTGGCTACAAGGTGCTCGTGGCCGAAGGTTCGCCGATCGTGCTCAAGATCATCGTCGGTGGCTACGTCGATGCGATCATGGGCGTCGCTTGCCTGAACGTTTTGGAAAAGGCGATCGACAAGATTCTTCTGGCCGGCATCCCCTGCACGGCGGTACCACTTCTCTCGAGCGACTGTCGCAACACATCGGTCGACGAAGACCTGGTGCAAAGCATGATCACGCTCGATCACAAGGAACCAGAAGTTCGCACCCGCAGCTACATCCATCTGATGCGTGCCGCGAGTGGGATGTTCGATGCCGACGAACTCGATCGCCTGGCTCCGCGACTGCGTGGCGGAAAACGGCTGGCCGAAGCCAATGGCCAAGGCCTGGCCGGCCTCGACCCGATTGCCGCTACCGAGTCGGTCGCCTACGACTTCCTCAGCAAAGGTGGCAAGCACCTGCGGCCGTTCATTTCGCTGGCCGCCTACGATGCCCTAACGGGTGCCGAAGGCTCCAAGCCAGACGGGGCCGAATACTGCAAAACGATTCCGGACAGCGTGCGACGAGCCGCGATGTCGATCGAGACCTTCCACAAGGCCTCGCTCGTCCACGACGACATCGAAGACGACGACGGTTTCCGCTATGGCGAAGAGACACTGCACCGCCGCTTTGGTACGCCGACCGCGATCAATGTGGGCGACTACCTGATCGGGCTTGGTTACCGCTTGGTCAGCCGCGAAGTCGGCAATTTGCCTTCCGACATGGTGGCCGAGATCCTCGACATCCTGGCCGACGCCCACCTACGTCTTTCCGAAGGCCAGGGAGCGGAACTCGCCTGGCGTGACTCGAACAGCGATGACAGTGCCTCGGCCGAATCGCCCGCGAGTAAGCTGACGCCCCTCGACGCTCTTAAGATCTACGCACTCAAAACGTCGCCCGCGTTCGAAGCCGCCTTGATGACGGGACTTCGACTGGCCGGTCCGCTCGATGACTACCGCGAGCCGATGAGCAAGTTCTGCCGTCACTTGGGCGTGGCGTTCCAGATCCTCAACGACCTGAAGGATTGGGCCGGCGACACCGACAATAAACTTGCCAAAGGTGCCGACGTGGCGGGCGAACGCCCCACGCTGCTGCGTGCCTTGGCGATGGAAAAACTGGAAGAGAAGGAGCAGCTGGAGCTTGAGCAACTGTTCGAGCGAGCCGCCACGGACGAAGCAGCCATTGGCCGTATTGGGCAGGTCTACCAGAATGCAGGCGTATTCGAGACAGCTCGCCGGCTGGTCGACAAGTACCAACATCGGGCCGAGACCGTGGCCGACGATGTCGAGTCGGAAGACCTGCGTCGGCTGCTCTACTATCTGACCGAAATGGTTCTCGACCGCACCGGCACCGAAATGGCAGAACCTCCTGTGGTTCTGATCGAGCCTGCCGGTAGCTAGGCGAAACGCGCCCGCGGCGTGCGGATTCGCCACAACTGCCCCGGCGGTGCGGCGGTTTCTATAATTAGAGAAGTGGCATTCAAGCGGTTTTACGAAGCCCCCCATTGGCTTCGAGAAGTGGCAACGGAACGTGACAGGCGCCAACAGTACAGAAAACTTGAATCACCTCCTTGGGCTCTTCTTCGCCGAGGGTGAAGCGGTTGGCCAATTCGTCGAAACGCCGGCAGACAGCATGCCGGATGCGTATCGACGTCTACTCGACCACGAAGAGCACATGACCGTGGCGGTCGAAGCTCATCACGAAAGTCTGGTCGACGTCGAAGTCCTGGAAACGAACATCACCGAGACTCACTACTCGCGGCGGATCTTGCTACGCAGGCGCGACAACCGAGAGGTCGTGCAGTGGGGTCTGGTGCGAATCCACCTGGCGAGCCTCAGCGACGAGGTGCGAGAAGAAATCGAACAACAACATCGTCCGCTGGGACGAATCCTGGTTCGCCACAACTTCCTACGAACGATTCACGTCGATGCCCTGTGGAAAGTAGAGACCGGACCGGAGCTGTACGAGCAATTCGGACTCGACACTCCCACGACCGTTTATGGACGCACGGCTGACATCCATCTCAACGGCGAACCGGCTGTCGAAGTACTGGAAATCGTGGCCCCGCTCGCTTGAGCTAGCAAGAATAAATAATGACGTTTTGAGCAACTGGTCGATCGAGACGCCGGCTCTATAGTATCTGACTATGATGCGTGACTCTTATCAATGTATCGTTCTCGGCGGCGGCCCTGCCGGCTCCACGGCGGCCGCACTCTTGGCCGAAGCCGGGCACTCCACGCTGCTGGTCGAACGTGACGCGATGCCCCGCTTTCATGTCGGCGAATCGCTGATGCCGGAGACCTATTGGACCTTCGAACGTCTCGGCGTGCTCGAGGCAATGAAGAAAAGCCGCTTTACCAAGAAGCTGAGCGTGCAGTTCGTCAACGCTCGCGGCAAAGCGTCGCAGCCGTTCTACTTCGACAAACACGACGATCGCGAGTGTTCACAAACTTGGCAGGTGCTACGGAGCGAATTCGATCAAATCCTGTGGGACAACGCGGCCGCCAAGGGGGCCGACTGTTTCGCAGAAACGCGGGTAAACGAAGTCCACTTCGACGGCGATCGTGCGACCGGCGTGACCGTGACCACGGACGAAGGTGAGTCTAAGAAAATCGCGGCGGAAGTCGTTGTCGATGCCACCGGACAACAGGCCCTGATCGGCAATCGCCTGGGGCTGATGGAAGTCGACCCGGAACTTCGCAAGAGCGCCATCTGGACCTACTATCGCGGGGCCGTGCGATCGGACGGTATCGATGGCGGTTCAACGATCATCCTCCACACCGAAGACAAAGAGAACTGGTTCTGGTCGATCCCGCTGCATGACAACATCACCAGCATCGGCCTGGTCGGCGATACCGACCGATTGTTTGCCACCAAGGAAACACCCGAGGCGATCTTCCAAACCCAGCTGGCCCGTTGCCCTCGCCTGGCAGAACGCGTGGCGGACGCGGAGATGATCGACGGTTACCGCGTGGCTCGCGAGTTCTCCTACAAGTCGCAGCGACCCGCGGGCGATGGTTGGGTGCTGATCGGTGACGCCTATGGTTTCATCGACCCGATCTATTCTTCCGGCGTGTTCTTCGCACTAAAGACGGCCGAAATGGCAGCCGATGCCATCATCGCGGGACTTGCCGCCGGTGATACCTCGGCCGCGCGGCTCGGCAGCTGGTCGCAAGAATTTGATGACGGGGTGCTGCTTGTCCGTAAGTTGATCAACGCTTTCTACACCAAGCCGTTCAGCTTCGGCAGCTTCTTAATGAAGCACCCAGAGCATGTGGGCAATTTGACCGACCTCTTGATCGGCCGGATCTTCTACGACGGTGCGGGGCGAATCTTCGACGACATGGATCCCTATCTGGCCGAGCTGCTCGAGGCTGAATCCCAGGCCTAGGCCGCGCCGAGACAGGCAATGGGAACCGGGTCGAACCGCTCTATCGGCTGTGATAGACTCTAGGTTCGTGCTGCCAAGAGTATTTGGTGCCGAAGGGAGCCCCCGCAAAAGGAAACTCCGTTCGTCGCTACGGCAGTCACCCACCCCGCAACATGCCATCGGCCCCTGCCCTCCTGTTAGCCCGCGTCATTCGCCCCCTGTCACTAATCTTCGTGGGAAAACCGCGTATGAGATACGTCGTTCCTCTGCTCGTCGTGCTGCTGCTCATCTTCCATCAAGATGATTGGTTCTTCGGTTTCTACAAGGAACCGAAACTGCTGTTCGGCTTCATGCCGGCCACTTTGCTTTACCACGCCGGCATTTCGCTGGCCGCTGGTATCACTTGGTACCTGGCCATTACGTTTTGCTGGCCCAAGGGACTGGATGAAGTCGAACCGGAATCGACCGAGAAGGAGCTGCAGGCGTGACGCAGTTAATCATTATCATCATCTATCTGTCGCTGCTGTTGGGCCTGGGACTATTTGCCAGTCGCCTATTTCGCGGCACGAGTAAAGACTACCTGCTGGCCAGCCACAGCATCGGCCCCGTACTACTGCTGATGTCGCTGTTCGGTACCACGATGACCGCCTTCGCACTGGTCGGCTCGACCGGTGAAGCGTATGCCGAAGGGGTCGGCGTGTATGGCATGCTGGCCTCGTCCAGCGGAATTATCCACTCGCTCTGCTTCTTTCTGATCGGCGTCAAACTCTGGTCCTTCGGCCGACGACACGGCTACACCACACAGGTGCAGTTCTTTCGCGACCGTCTGGAGAGCGACAGGATCGGGCTGCTGCTGTTCCCGATTCTCGTTTCGCTGGTAATTCCCTATCTGTTGATCGGGGTAATCGCCGCCGGCACGGTGATTAGCAGCGTGACCGAAGGGGCGTTCGCCAATGCCTTTGCCGCCTATGACTATGGCGTGCCCAACTGGCTCGGCTCGCTGGCCGTCTGTGGCGTGGTGCTAATCTACGTCTTCTTCGGCGGCATGCGTGGTACCGCTTGGGCCAACACCTTCCAGACGCTGGTCTTCATGGTCCTGGGTGTGATCACCTTCTTCGTCATCTCCGACAAGCTCGGCGGACTCGAAGAGGCGAGCACGCGGGTCCAAGAGAAACACCCCAGTCGGCTGATGCGCGACATTCTTCCAGAAGAAGAGGCCGACTATCAGACGTCGCTCAAGAAATGGGAAACGCTGGCGTTCTACAACTACATGGTGAAGGAAAAGGGCCTCAAACTCGACGAACAACAAATCGCCGACGCCCAGGCTGCCTTCAAGCCGCGGATGCCTAACTGGAAAGACCGAGCCGCAGGAGCCTATGCGGCCAAGAACAAGCTCGTCACCTTTGCCCCTGATTCGGAAGAAGCCCAAAGGGCCCGGATCTTGCAAGACGATCGCGTCATGCCAGCCGATGGCCGGTTTATGGACGAGGCCGGCGAGCCACTCCCGCTTGCTTCGTTCCCGCGCCAATCACGCGACGTCTGGCAAGCCAAGGCTCGAGAGATCTACGGCAATCGGATCGGACACCCCAGTGAAGAAGGAAAGTGGACTCACAAGAAGGCACTCGGTATCTACCGAGCGATGAACTGGTCTCCCGAGGCGCCGCACCCGATGGGTCGGCTCAAGTTCTTCACGTACTTATTGGTACCACTATCGGTCGGCATGTTCCCGCATCTGTTCCAGCACTGGCTCACCGCCCGCAAGGCGAGCACCTTTAAGCTGGCGGTCGTGGCCCATCCGATCTTTATCATGATCGTCTGGTTGCCCTGCGTACTGGTTGGTGTGTGGGCGACGTCGGCCATTGTTGACGGTCGCCAGGTCATTCCACCGCACTTCCCACCGAACGCCGTGCTGGCCATGTTGGTCAAACAGCTTTCCGATCCGCTGTTGGGCGGCCTTTTGACCGCCGGTATTCTGGCCGCGATCATGTCCTCGCTCGACAGCCAGTTCCTCTGCATCGGCACGATGTTCACCACCGACATTGCCTTGCACTACAACCGCGACAAAGAGTTCACCGAGAAGCAGAAGGTCATGTACGCCCGCCTGTTCATCGTGGCGATCGTGGCGGTGACCTACGGATTTAGCCTGTTCGAACCGCGGCGAGTCTTTACCCTTGGCGTGTGGTGCTTCAGCGGCTTTTCCAGCCTGTTCCCGCTGGTCGTGGCGGCCGTTTACTGGCGTCGCCTGACCAAGGCGGGAGCCTACGCCAGCATTTTGGCGGCGGCCGGCAGCTGGTTGACGCTATTCGCGATGTCCGATTTCGGGCTGAATCCCAACTTCACCGTGGCTGGCATGATGCCGGTCGTGGTCATGGTCGCGGCCAGCCTATCGGCCCTGGTGCTGGTTTCGCTTACCACCAAGCCCCCCAGCGAAGCGACTCTGGGCAAGTTTTTCCGGAATTAGGGGCTGATTTCCCGGAAATACGACCGAGGCCAAAGAATCCTGGTTTCGCAGGATTCTGACACCGATGAATAGGGTTCAACGCACCTTGCGAACCTGCAAGGAATCCCTATAATTTAGCGGTTTGTCGCCGATTGCCGGCGCACACTGTCCACCATAGAAATTTAATACGGCTCAATCGATTATGCCTCGTCCCGGTATGAAGAAGCGTCCCGCCCGTCGTGCAAAGAAGAACAAGGTTCGCGCCAAGAAGCCCGATCCGTTGATGGTCGGCGGCGAACGCCCCCGCCCGATGTACGTCGACTACAAGGACGTCGAACTGCTCGGCAAGCTGACCAACCGTCACGGACGCATCGTCGGTCGTCGCAAGAACGGCTGTGGTTCCATCAGCCAGCACGCCGTCACGCAGGCGATCAAGCGAGCCCGTTTCATGGCCCTGATGCCGTACGTGGGCGACTGAGTTCCCGCCTAATGGCGATTGGGTCCCCGCCTAGTAGCGATGGGGCCACCCGCTCCTCGCTCCCATAGATACACCAGGAAACCCGACGAAGTCTCGTCGGGTTTCTTTTTGCGCCAAGCAAAACGGCCGTGTCTCGTATCGTAAGTCGCAAGCGGCAGCTAGAGAGTCCGTTGCAAACCGCCTCTGGTGCGGTCAAAATTGAAGTAGCTCACCGAATCTCTTTTCATCCCCGCCGGCCGCCCATCATGCCTGAGACATTCAAGCACACCACGCGTGTCGAATTTCGCGATACCGATGCCGCGGGAATCGTGCATTTCTCGGTCTTCTTCACCTACATGGAAGAGGCCGAACACTCGCTGATCCGGCACCTCGGTCTGGCCGTGATGATGGAAGACGAAGAGGGCGCATTCAGCTGGCCCCGCGTTTCTGCCAGCTGTGACTACAAGGCACCGATTCGATTCGGCGACGACGTCGACGTGGTGACCACGATCTCGAAGCTTGGCGGACGGAGTGTGCATTATGCCCACGAGTTCGTGAAGGACGGTCAGACGATCGCCAGCGGGCAGATTGCGGTCGTCTGCTGCGGCATGGGCGACGACGGTTCGATTCGCTCGCGTGCGATTCCCGACTTCGTTCGCGAGAAGCTGCAGCCCTACGTGAGCGAGTAGCTGGCCGTGAAACAAATCACTTACCTGGAAGACCTGACGCTGCGGCTGGCAACCGGTCTCGGGCAACTGAGCGAAGAGCGTCGCGGTCGGCACGCCAAATATCTTTCCGCCGCCCAGCAAAGCGACGGTGGTTTCGCCGGACGCGAAGGCCCCAGCGACCTCTACTACACTGGCTTCGCCCTGCGAGCCTTGGCCATCTCCGGCGAACTGCACGGCGACTTGGCCGAGCGTGCCGCCGAGTTCCTCCGTTCCCAGCTGTCTGGGCAACGGGCGATCATCGACTTTCTGTCGCTCATTTACGCGGGGCGGCTGATTGAAATTTCCGCAGGCATCGACGTCTTCGCCGACAGTTCGCCCAACTGGCGAGAAGCGGTCGGGGCGGAACTAGAAACCTTGCGACGCGATGACGGCGGCTACGCCAAGGGTCACGAAGGAGCCCGTAGCAGCACCTACCATTCGTTCTTGGTGCTGCTCTGCCGAGAGCTGCTCGAACTGCCACACGTCGAACCTGAGCGAATCGTCGAGTTCGTGATGTCGCAGCGACGGGACGATGGCGGCTTCGTTGAGATCGCCCCCATGACCAAGAGTGGTACGAACCCCACCGCCGCGGCGATCGGGGCGCTAAAGATCCTCGACGGCCTCACCGAAGAGACCTGCCAGGACGCGGCCGAGTTTCTGGCCGACATGCAGACCGACGAAGGGGGCCTGCGAGCGAACACGCGAATTCCGATTGCCGATTTGCTCAGCACCTTCACCGGGCTGCTCACGCTACAGGACCTGAACGCCGAGGGCATGATCGACACGGCCGCCGCTCGCCGCTTTGCCGAATCGCTCGAAGATGAGACAGGCGGATTCCTGGCCGCGGCCTGGGATACCGGCATGGACGTCGAATACACGTTCTACGGGCTCGGCACCCTGGCCCTGATTTCGGCAGAATCGGTGACGGAGTAAGTGCTGCCAACCGAGTCTCAACGACTATTCAGAAGATCAACTTTTCCAACTCAACAGAGCGATCAACCGTGACGCAACTCAAAGTCGACAACCTGACGAAAGAGTTTCCCACACCGAGCCAGCCGCTCTCGGTGCTGCGGGGGATCTCGCTGGAAATGTCACCGGGCGAGAGCCTGGCCGTGGTCGGTCCCAGCGGCTCGGGCAAGAGCACGATGCTCCACGTGCTCGGCACGCTCGACAATCCTACCGGCGGAACCGTGCGACTCGGCGACGACGATCCATTCGCGCTGACCGAACCAGAGCTGGCCAACTTTCGCAACCACCGCATCGGCTTCGTCTTCCAAGATCATCACCTGCTCGATCAATGCGACGTGCTGGAGAATGTCCTGCTGCCGGTCCTGGCCGAAGGAAGTGCTTCCGCCGCGCAGACCGACAGAGCCAAGTCACTGATCGAAAAGGTTGGGCTGGCATCACGAATCGCCCACCGACCGGCGGAACTCTCGGGCGGCGAGCGACAGCGCGTGGCGGTGGCCAGGGCGTTGATCCGCGGGCCGCAACTTCTGCTGGCGGATGAACCAACTGGAAACCTCGACGCCACGGCCGCCGCGGGGATTGGCGAACTGCTGATCGCCATGCAGGAACAGGCGATTCTGATCGTGGTCACCCACAGCGACACGCTCGCCGCGACCATGCAACGAACGCTTCGCCTCGAAGATGGGCGGCTCGTCTAAGTTGAAAGCGACTCATTTTGGAAAACGGTGATTAGGAAACCGACCGACATGTCCATCTGGCGACTGATCATCTCCAGTCTGCGATACCACGGGCGAAGCAGCCTGGCGGTTGCGGCAGGAGTCGCCTGCGCGACGGCGGTGCTCACGGGAGCCCTGCTGGTTGGCAATTCGGTGCGCGGCAGCCTGAAAGACCTGGTCACCAACCGGCTCGGCCAGATCGATCAGATGCTCATCACCGATCGATTCTTTCGCACTCAGTTGGTCGAAGAAATCGCCGCAGAGCCAGACTTCTCACAAGAATACGAAGCGGTCGTGCCGGCGATACTCGCCCTGGGCACCGTCGAACGCCGCGACACTGGCGGTAGTGATGAAACAGTAACTAAGGAGCAACGAAGCGGCTTAGCTGGCAACGTCACTCTCGTCGGGCATGACGCGAACTTCCTGAAGCTTGGCCAGGGTGGTCCCACCGAATCACCTGCGGCCGACCAGCTGGTGATCAACGAGCGGCTGGCGGACGAGATTGGTGCCGCCGTAGGTGATGAAGTGCTACTCCGCCTGGGCCGCGAGAGCGAGATCCCCGCCGATAGTCCCCTGGGCCGTAAAACAGAGACGACGCGCAGCCGGACGCTGACCGTGAGTGAGATCGTGCCCACAGAGGGACTCGGCCGCTTTGGCCTCAGCCCAACGCAGCAGCTGCCGCTCGTAGCGTTCGCCTCACTCGAGACCCTGCAAGACATGCTCGAACAGCCAGAGCGGGTCAACGCTTTGTTGATCGCCGGCAAGTCGGTCGACGAATCGAGCAGCGCCGCGGCGCAGGAGCGCCTGGCCAAGCACTTTCGCCCGCAACTGACCGATTACGGTCTGCAAGTCAACCACGTGGTGCGAGGGAAGTCGGCCGATTCCGAGGCGGCGATCGACTACTACAACCTCACCTGCGATCGCATGCTGCTACCAGAAGCAATCCTCTCGGCGGCAACAGAAGCCTGGCAGAACGAGACGATTCAGCCAGCAATGACGTACCTGGCAAACGAGATTCGCGCCGAAGATGCCGCTAAGGCAGATGACGCCGCCAGCAACGCCAAGAAATCCGAGTCGGCCAAGGCGATTCCCTACTCGATCGTCACGGCGATCGACTCCGACAAGTCAATCGGACCTTTGGTGGACGCGCAGGGGCAACCAGTCCCCTCGCTCGCAGATGACGAAATCGTGCTCAACAGTTGGGCCGCCGAAGACCTCGGCACCGGCGGCACGCCAATCGCGATTGGCAGCCAAATCACGATTACCTATTTCCAGCCTGACACAACCCACGGCGAGGTGGAAGAGTCAACGACCACGTTCCGCTTGAAGGCGATTGTGCCGCTGGCCAAGAAAGACGAACCGCCTCTGCCGGCCAACGATCCGAATTTGACGCCCGAGCTGCCCGGCGTCACCGATCAGGCGTCGATCGACGACTGGAATCCCCCCTTCCCCTTCGACGCAGAACGCATTCGCACCAAGGACGAAGATTACTGGGACGATCACCGCACGACGCCCAAGGCCTTCATCTCTTTGGCCGCCGGCAAGAAACTGTTTGGCAGCCGCTTTGGCGACACCACCTCGCTCCGCGTTCGTCCCAGCGAAACCACTTCCGTAGAAAAACTCTCCGAGTCGCTGCTCGCCGCCATCGATCCGGAGGAACTCGGTTTCACACTTCGCCCGGTGAAACAGGCGGGACTCGATGCAGCCCGCGGCACGACCCCCTTCGACGGTCTGTTCCTCGGCTTCAGCATGTTCTTGATTGTGGCCGCGTTGATGCTCGTCGCCCTGTTGTTCCGCCTGGGCGTCGAGCAAAGGGCCCGCGAGATTGGCCTGCTGTTCGGCGTCGGCTTCACGCAGAAGAAAGCCACGCGACTGCTACTCGCCGAAGGGCTGATCGTGGCGATTGCCGGAGCGGCGATCGGTATCGAACTCGGCATCGGCTACGCCTGGCTGATGCTCTACGGGCTGCGGACCTGGTGGGTCGACGCCGTGAGCACGCCCTTTCTCACACTCCACATCAGTGCGGCAAGCCTGGCGATGGGCTATCTCATCAGCGTCGTAGTTTGCGGGCTGACCATTTTCATCTCGCTACGAAAGCTGGGCCGCGCGAGTATTCGCAACCTACTGGCCGGAAAGCTGACGACAGCGATCGCAGGCAGCGGACGACGACCGGGAATCGTGTGGCGCATCATCCGCCTGATCCTACTCGTGACTGCCGTGATTGGTGCGGTCGCCTTGGTCGCCGCGGCAGGCAATCTCGATGGTGAAGCGCAAGCTGGGGCCTTCTTCGGTGCCGGAGCCCTGGCGCTGACCGCCATGCTGATGCTGGTGCGAATCCTACTCACCCGCTCTGGCAAGCGCGGTCACAGCACAGGCGTCAGCAGTTGGCCGATCCTGCAACTGGCAACGCGTGCCGCATCGCGCAACCCACTGCGAAGCACGTTGACCGTTGGCCTGGTTGCCTCCGCGAGTTTCTTAATCGTGGCGATCAGCGCCTTTCAACTTGAAGTCTCTACTCGTGGCTCCGGTGGATTTGACATCTTGGCGACCAGTAGTGCCGCCATCTACCACGACCTGGGCGACGACGACGGCCGCTTTGAAATCGGCATCGGCAACAAAGCCAACAAGCTACTCGCCGATACCGTTGTTCGTTCGCTGAGAGTCGAAACCGGGGACGACGCCAGCTGCTTGAATCTATATCAGTCGACGCGGCCCCAAGTGCTGGGCGTGCCTGCGAACATGGCCCCCGTGAGCAGGGCAAACGACGATTCGTTTGAGTGGGGAGCGGTGCTCGACGACGATGTCGAGTCTCCCTGGCAGCTGCTCGGCAAACCTCTGCCGGATGACGAACAGGGCCGTCCGGTCGTGCCGATGATTCTCGACCAGAACACGGCCATGTACAGCCTGCACCTAGGCGGCGTCGGCTCTCGGTTTGAAATGGAAGACGAACAGGGCCACGCGGTGATGTTCGAAATCGTCGGTCTGATCAAGAACAGCGTCTTCCAGGGTAGCCTGCTGATTGGCGAATCGACCTTCAAGCGACTCTATCCTTCCGCGAGCGGATATCGCATGTTCCTGTTCCGCTCCCCGCCAGAAGAAGACTCACAAGCAATGCGCGGCGTGCTGGAGAAGGAACTGCGTGACTTCGGATTCGATGCCACGCTCGCATCGGATCGTCTCCAAGACTTGATGGCGGTGCAGAATACGTATCTCTCAACATTCCAATCGCTAGGAGGCCTCGGCCTGCTGCTCGGTACCTTCGGTCTCGCGGTCGTGCAACTGCGCAGCGTTTTGGAACGTCGCGGCGAACTGGCCCTGATGCGGGCGACCGGCTTCCGCGCTCGCCGACTGGGAAGCATCGTCCTCGCGGAGAGCCTGGCGCTGTTGCTACTTGGTCTAGCGGTCGGCGTGGTGGCCGCCCTGGTGGTGGTGCTGCCGCACTGGATCGCAGGCGGAGCCGCCGTTCCTTGGCAACAGCTGACCGCAACACTTGGCCTCGTCCTTGTCGCGGGAATGCTGGCCGCGAGCTGGAGCGTGCGAGCGACCTTGCGTGCCCCGCTGCTGCCAGCTTTGCGTGGCGATTAGCCTTTTTGCACACCCATTAGCAATTGACTCAGCTCGCGGACTATGCCCCCTTGCGGACCATGCCCCAGCGCGTGCGAATTTGATACACTGCATCGCTTGCTAAACCATTTTCGGTGCCGCGTCGTTTTACGGTGCATCACCGCTCCCCAAAATCACCAAGCTCCCACAATCACTAAGCTACCCTAGCGGAGAACCTTTCTATGAAGTTGCTGTACGTCGTCGCCGCCATTTTGGTCACGATGCTCTGCTGGGGTGTCTATGGTCCGGTCCTGCACCACGGGCAAGCCGGTTTTGCAGGCGGACACGGCATTGAAATGGACGATGGCCTGCGGGCCTTCATGTGCGTTGGCATCGCCTATTTCATCATCGCTATCGTGGTACCAGGGGTGATGCTGAAGATGCGCGGTGAGCAAGGCAACTGGAGCAGCGGTGGCGTGGTCTGGAGCCTAATCGCCGGAGCTGTCGGAGCGATTGGAGCCCTCGGTGTCATCCTGGCATTCGGACTCAAAGGTCGACCGGTATTCGTCATGCCCCTGGTGTTTGGCGGGGCTCCGATCGTGAACTCGTTCTTGACGATGTACTGGTCGAAGTCGATGCGGAAAATCAGCCCGCTCTTTTTGGCCGGTCTGGTGATGGTCGTTCTCGGCGCGGTAACCGTCTTGGTCACGCGTCCCAGTCCCGGCGGTGGCGAAGGGCCCGGCTTCTTCGAAGCCTTCGGCAATTTGTCGTCACTGGTCGGCGTTCTGGTCTCGATCGCGCTGGTAGTCGTCTGCTGGGGATCGTACGGTCCGATCCTTCACAAAGGTCAAATGAAAATGGCCGGCAGCCGACTCCGCCCGCTGATCTGTGTGGGCCTTGCCTACTTCGCGATCGCGGTCGTTGTGCCCTGGTTGATCCTCGGCTTTGGAGGTGGCGACGGCTCGTTCAGCAGCTTCACCGGCGTGCTGTGGAGTCTGTTGGGTGGTACTGCCGGTGCCCTTGGGGCGCTCGGCATCATTTACGCCTTCGCCTTCGGTGGCAAGCCGATCTACGTGATGCCTCTGGTCTTCGGCGGTGCTCCGGTCGTCAACACGATGGTCTCCATGATCAACCACGGTGCGTCGAGCAATCCAATCTTCTACGCAGGTCTAATCCTGGTCGCCGCCGGAGCGGTCGCCGTGCTCGTATTTGCCCCCAAAGGCCAAGCACCCCCAGCTGCAGCCGCCGCAACACCCCCGGCCCCGGCAACGGTCACCTCGGCCGCTGCCGCACCTTCGTCCGTTTCCGACTCAACGACCGAGTTTCGACCGGATTCGTCTGATAATTCGTAGTTAATGCCAGAAGACGTTATGACTGACGACGAAAGAATGCGGCGGATTGACGATCTGCTCACGCACGTCTGGATGGTGCGTACCTTTTTGAAGCACTCGGAAGAGGCGGAAGAAGACGAAGAGCTGGCCGAGGTGCAGCGGAAGCTCTACGACTATACGCATTCGCTCGGCACCGCCTGGACCGCGCAGGACAGCGAAGCCTATCTTCGTCAGGCCAAGAAAAAATTTCATCGCCTGCGTCAGGCAACCGAACAGTTCAGCGAGATCCAGCCAGAAATCTCAACGCACATGACGTTTCAGATGGCTCGTCGCTCGCTAGAAACGGCCGTGGCCGAAGTCGGCCCCCTGCTCGACGGCTACGAACCTTCGTAAGACGCGTCTTCTCTTGGTCGTCTGGTCGTCGCGATTACCCGGCCGCTAGATGCCACGGACCACTAAGTGCCACGAACCGCGCCGAACCACTCGATCTGTCGCCGGGGGCAATAGTTCCAGCCATGTTCCTGGCAAAACGGTTCCAGCCAAGCTTGTTGCCGCGCCAGCTCGTGAGCATCGTTGGCCTGCGGCATTAGCAACACTCGCCCCCGATCGACCTGTGGAAACTGCTCCAAATAATCTCGCACTTCATCGACATCTTCCGGCGTGTCGATGACGAACTTCAACTGATACTCGTATTCATCGACCAGGCGATCGATGACGGCTTTCTGGTGTCGAGTTCGTTCGTGCCGACGACGCCAGGCTGCATCCTGATCTTGGGGCGGCGCGGAGTTCGACATCTTGGGGCTGATCGACATCAGATCACAGGTTACCGGCATGTAGAGTGTGCCGGCCGTTTCAATGGTGATGTGTTTCTCGAGTTCGCGAAGCTGCTCGGTGAGCGGGATCAATTCCGCGAACAACATCGGTTCGCCGCCGGTCAACACAATATGCTCCGTGTCCCACTCGGCGATCTGGGCCATCATCATTTCGACCGATAGATCGTGTCCTTCGGGTGCCCAGGACGCAAACGGCGTATCGCAAAACCAGCATCGCAGGTTGCAGCCGCTGGCGCGCACGAAGACACTCGGCCGCCCCGAGAGCAGACCTTCGCCTTGGATCGAATGATAAATTTCAGCAATCTTCATGCTGCGTCGAAGCGGCCAGCTGGTGACTCGCCGCGAAGAGATCACGCTTCGGTTGATTCGCCTTGCCGCTGGTAGGTAAGCGGATCGACCAGGCCGGCGTCAATAAAACCTTGCTGTCGCAACTGACAAGCGTCGCAGCGCCCGCAGGATACGCCCGCATCATCGGGATCGTAGCAGGTGTGGGTCAGCGAATAGTCGACGCCCAGCTCCGTGCCGCGCCTAACAATTTCGGCTTTGGTCAGGGCGATTAGCGGTGTGTGAATGCGAAACGCGGCGGTTCCTTCCACGCCGACCTTCGTGGCCAGATTGGCCGTCCGCTCAAAGGCTTCGATGAACTCCGGCCGGCAATCGGGATAGCCACTATAGTCGACAGCGTTCACGCCGATGAACAAGTCACTGCTGCCACTCGCTTCGGCCAGGGCCAGGGCTAGTGACAGGAAGACGGTGTTGCGAGCTGGAACGTAGGTAACCGGGATGTCGGCCTCCATCTGATCGGCCGCGCGATCCTTGGGAACCTCCAGCTCCGTCGTCAGCGCACTGCCGCCAAAGCTCGCCAGGTCGATCGAGACATGCTCGTGACGGGCAATGCCGAGCGACTGGGCCACACCCTCGGCCGCTTCCAGTTCAAATCGGTGACGTTGTCCATAATCGACGGAGAGCGCAACCAGCTCGTAGCCTTCGGCCTTGGCAATGGCGGCGGTGGTGGCCGAATCGAGCCCGCCAGAAAGTAGTACAACAGCCGTTTTCTTCATAATCAACGACTATACCATGCCGAACGGGCGAGCAGAATGTGCGGGCAGAACGCCAATAGCCGAAGCCGCAAGACTAGAGCGATTGCTCCAATAGCTCGATGGTATGGCTCATCCGTTCGGCAGCGGCCGCCAGACAGCGTTCCGATTCGTAGGGATCTTGATCGACCGCCGTCGAACGGGCCCGGTTGCTGAACCGTTCGGCCACAGCGTAACTCTCCATCACCTCGGCCATCTTGCCGGTGGAAAGCAGTGACCGAATCACCTCAAGGTGATCGAGGAAATTGACTTGAAGATCACCTGCCAGCTGTGACAGATCATCAACGACATGGGGAAGCTCGGCAATTTTGTCACCAGCCGAATCGAGATGCTGCTGTAGTTGCGACAATCTCTGACGGGCGTCGCGGAGCGCCTTGAGCAAGTCTTCGGATTTTCCACTCTCGCGGTGAACGGTCGCCTGGCGACTGGCCGCCGTTCTTACCAAGCCGGCACCAAGGATCATGCCACCTACAGAACAAGCAAAAATCCAACTTTGGTCCCAGCGAGCAAACGAAAACTTTTGCACGCGGATCTTTCCGTTTGGCACTCGATAGCCGGGTATCTCCGGCGGGTTGGCCGCGAGCGCCTTCTGATTGGCTCGCAACTTCTTCAAGTTGTCGCTTGTGAGCGGGCTTCCCAAGACCAACAGCGGCTCGGGCGCACCCTTGTCGCTCAAGACTGGCTTACCGTCCTGATCGAGCCTGAGCCCGGCGGCAGCGGTAAGCACCAGGCCTTCATAGACTTCGTTACCGTGATCGAGCGATACCTGGTACGCCGTGGCGGCCGAAAGGACACCCGCGATTAACGACAAGGCAACGAGTAGGTTTCCTGCGAGACGCATAAACTCACCTAGCTTGAAATAACGACGATGGCACTAATCACAATCGACGTAACCGCCTCGCCGACAATCAGCCCGGCGCAGAATGGGACTCCCCACTCCTCGCACCAGACCTTGCCCTTAACACGGGCGACAATCATATAAATAACGCATCCGATACCGTAGGTAAGGATGTAGTGAATCGGCAGGTACATCGACAGTCCGACGAGCACACCAAGCCCGGGAAAGCCGCCGAGGCCTAACAGTCCACCGAGCGCGGCACCAAAGCCGTACAGGGTGTAAGGCATCTCCTCGCCCGTTGGCCCGGTATTGGCAATGCCACCGGCCTTCTGCTTGTCGAGATCTTCCTTGGAAAGTCCGCCGACACCCTTAACCACGGCCATCAGGGCTTGTGATTGCGGTGCCTCCGTACTGGTTCCTGCTCCAATCGGTATCTGGTCGACGTTCTTCGGATCTCGCAAGTTCGCCTGCACGATCACCAAAATAACGAGCATGCTGATGATGGGACCAATTCCAGTCACGGCGAGCTCGATACTCTGCTGCTTCCGTGGAATCGAACCGACTAGGTGGCCGGTTTTCAGATCTTGAACCATGTCGGCCGCACAAGAAACCGAAACGCAAAGTGCGGCACCAATCATGACGGCACCGACCACGCTCTGCTTGCCACCTAACAGCAGTACCAGCACCACGGTCAACAATGCGATACCAGAAATCGGGGACCAGTCGGTCATTCCGGTGCACTGCGCGATAATGATTCCGGCAAACCAAATCCACAATCCGCCGAACGCGGCGATAATCATTCCTTGGGCAAACGACGGCAAGCCGCTCAACAAACCGGTCGGATCGTTCGACTCACCAGAAACGAGCATCGTCGCCAGGAACAAGCCGATCAGGCCGGCAAAGATCGCCAATCCCAAAGGCTTCAGACCTAGTTCATCCGAATCAGCCGCACCGCCGCGAGCTCCAGCGATGCTCTTGAGCGCCGCCTTCATCGCCGGCAATGAGAACAACACGCCCATCATCGCCCCACCGACCAGCATGCCAATGCCGATCGGCCGATTGAATTGTATTCGACCTATGTTGGGTACATCCCATGCCGCGGTGCCCGCCGGCATCAGATCGAGATAGTTGAAGGCGATCGGGTTGATCACGAAATACGCGAGAATACCGCCCGCAAGGACCATCAAGCCTGGCCGACCGGTCACAAAACCGGCACCCAACGACAACGGGCTAATCGCCAACAACAGCAGCACTTCGTCCGGCAAGCCGAACAACAGACCGGCGTCGAAATTGTGGTCAGAAAGAATGGCATCGTTCTTACCATCGCCATTGCGATCGACATCGCTCACCCAGCCGATCGAACCGTAGCCAGGCAAGTTGCCAACGGTGCCATCGTCATTGGAAACGGGAATCTGCGGAAGCCCTGCAGGCAGATAGACCACCGCCCCGATCAAGCAGCCGGCCAGAAGCACCATCGATTTTCCGGAACCGGCACCTGGCGATTTGAGAATCTCGGCCACCGCCGTACCTGTGGGAAATCGCAGCCGATCGATCTCAATCATCTGTTTGCGGAGCGGAATGATAAACGCACATCCCAGCACGGCGCCGACAACGCCCGCAAAACCGATGATCCAAAAGTCTTTTCCCGAAATCGATAGATCGTAGCCCAGCATGAACAGCACAGGCACGGTAAAGACAATTCCAGCGTTCGGAATATTGACCGCCGAAGCGACCGTTTGGCAGATGTTCGTTTCGAGAATGGTTCCCTTGCGAAGAAGTCCGCGGAGAACGCCAAACCCGACGATGGCCGCGATGGTCGACCCGCCGATTCCGAAACCGATTTTTAGCGCCGCGTAAGTAATCGACGCATTCATGATGATGCCGACCAGCAGACCGACGATGACAGCCTCGGCAGTTACCTCGCGGTGCTGCGTTGGAGTTTCGCCTTGCGGCGCCGGCGATGTTTCTGTTGTGTCACTCATGGCCGAGATTGTAGTCGACCCCTTTACAGAAAAACAACCGTACGTTAACCAAAATGCAATAGAATGGCCTGGCTGACCCGCATTCCGTCGCGGACTCTACCCCTTGCGCCCCCTCTAGGACCCGCCATGAAATCGACCACCGAGTACCTCTCCTTCACCGTGCCGGAACGGATGGGCTTCATCAACATCACGGGCGACTGCGAAGCGGTCGTGGCCAAGAGTGGCGTCCGCGAAGGGCTGCTGCTCTGCAACGCCATGCACATCACGGCCAGCGTGTTCATCAACGACGACGAGCCGGGGTTGCACAGCGATTACAAGCGTTGGCTGGAAGAGCTGGTCCCGTTCGATGCGGGTACCGACCCGGCCAGCGGCGGCTACCACCACAACCGAACCGGCGAAGACAACGCCGACGCCCATCACAAGCGGCAGATCATGGGCCGCGAAGTGGTGGTGGCGATCACGAACGGCCGACTCGACTTTGGCCCGTGGGAGCAGATCTTCTATGGTGAGTTCGACGGCTGCCGACCCAAGCGGGTGTTAGTGAAAGTGATTGGGGAATGATGATGCCTTACATTTCTACTTACGATGTCGTTCAAGTCGTGCGACTAAACGAACCGAGCCGTCACATTGACGGCACCGAGGGAGTATGCAGGCCACCAGAAATTGGAGACATCGGAACGATTGTGTACGAGGATGGCAGCGAATTATTTCAGGTGGAATCTGTGAATGCCGAGGGACTGACCGTATGGCTCGCCGAGTTCCATCTCTCTGAGCTAGAGCGGGTACATGGAAAGAAGGTCGATTGGGATCAGCTTCCCGCCGAAGCCGTTCGCCTAGCGAAGAAAGTCCGCATCGGGATGACTCGCCAGGAGGTGCTAGAAATTCTCGGTGAGCCGGAAACAACCGGAGGAGTCTCAAGAAGGCACAACACCCCGTCGATCTACAAGTACGGCTGTGTTGAACTACACTTCGAGCAACCCACGACAGGAACCCTGACGCTGGTCTACCTGGAAAACAAAGAGGGCACTGGCATCACCCTACTCGATTAATGTCGGGCATTGTCCGAACGACGATAGAGATTTGGCGTTTTGGTTATTTGAACGACCGCAGCAGATTCACAATCTCCTACAGGTCAAAGTGATCAGGGAATAGGACCATGACCAACGCCCGCCTATCGATGCTCGTGCTCAAGACGCACCAAGTTGCCGCCGTGGTGGCTTTCTACGAGACGATCGGGCTCTCGTTCACAGAAGAGCAACATGGCTCCGGTCCACTGCACTTTGCAGGCCAGGCGAACGACGTTCTCATCGAAATCTATCCACTTCCAGAAGATAAGCCTGTCGACACAACGACTCGCCTCGGCTTTGCCGTGGACAATATCGCGGAGGTGCTCAACGCACTCTTGCAACGTGAGCTGTCGCCGCCCAAGACCGCCAAACAGACGGAGTGGGGGCTGCGGGCCGTGGTGAAAGATCCTGACGGGCGAGCGGTCGAGCTCTACCAGAAATAGGCGTCGCCCCACGCCGACAAGCGACCAAGACAGACACCCCTCATGAACTCCCACCTCCCTCATCGCCAGGAATACGAAGACTCCTGCCTTGTCTTGCAGGAGCAAGGGCTGCTTGCCGAGGGCGAGGTGCCCCCCTGCCCCGATCAGCGGCCCAGCCATGCTGACGAAGAGCCGCTTGGCGTTTCCTTCTTTCGCACACAACTCGACGCGGCCGAGTTAGAAGACCTGACGCTACCGCGAACCTTCTTCGGCAACTCGCAACTGAAAACCATCTCGTTTCAAAACAGCGACCTCTCGGAGTCGACGCTCACGGAGTGCGATCTCAACACCGTCGATTTTTCTGATGCCGATCTCTCCGACTCGGTCCTCTGCGGATCCCGCTTCAAGAAGGTCACGTTCGCCCGTTCTGACTTGCGCGGGGCCGACCTACGGGATGCTGAGTTTGAAAACTGCGACTTTGCGGATGCCAACCTCCAAGGCACCAAGCTCACGGCCGAACAATGCCGCAAGCGACTGTTCGGCAAAAAGAGGCAGGTGCGGCTCACCGCGGAACAACTCGAACAGGTTGATTGGCAAGAGGCGTAGGGTAGGCTCTTGGGGTGCCACTGCTCAGCAGTGCTCTGGGCCGGGTTCCATGCTCACTTCTAGGTGAGGGTGTCGCAAGCTCATAGTCGTGCGGCACTCCGTGACGCAAACGTGAAGTGCCAATCGTTGGTGAAACCTGTTTGGTCGTGTCCCTCGCTCACGCTTCGGGCTAACAATCGCCCAAACACATGCGCCACGCCCCCTACTCCGCCTGCATATGCTCGCTGCGGCGGCGGTTGTAGGCGCCGATCGTTTCTTTTCGGCGCAACACGCCAAGAATCTTGCCTGGCTCTTCCGGATCGACCACCGGTAATTCATCGACATTCAATGCCGTGAACCCGCGCAGGGCCGTGTTCAGGTCGTCGCCAGGGCTGAGCGTGAGCACCCGGCTCGTCATCACGTCGCGGGCGTTGGCCACCTTCCAAATCGTTTCGTCGTATAGATACGACCGCACGTCGTCGGTCGAGAAGATGCCGACCATCTGTTCCTGGTCATCGACCACCGGGAAGTAACGCTGCGAAGACTTGTCGAGTTGATGCACGATCTCATCGAGCGTCATCGCCTCGGGGATCATGATCAGGCGGCGGTTCTTCTGATAGACATCCTCGACATGCATCCCTTCCAGCACGTCGACAATGAAGTCTCCACGATGGGCAGGCGAGTCGAGCCGCGTCGGTACCTGTTTGTCATACAACGTCCACCGCCGGGCCAACAGAAAGCAGAGCGTGGCGACCCACATCGTGGGCAGGAGCAGCTTATAGTCGCCGGTCATTTCGGCCACCATCAGAATCGTCGAGAAGGGAGCCCGCGCGGCACCGGCAAAAAAACCGGCCATGCCGACGATCGCAAAGGTTTGCGGATGCGTGACCAAATCGGGCCACCAACCGTGGAACACCTGACCGACCGCCGCTCCCAGACAACCGCCAATCACAATCGACGGACCGAACACACCGCCCGAGCCGCCGGAACTAATTGTCAGCGACGTCGTCACGATTTTCAGCAGGGCGACCGACAACAACAGCCCCACGGTCAGCGAGTTGGCCGTGCCGAAGACCGTTTGCAATAGACCGTATCCACTACCAAGAACCGCGAGGGCGTGCGTGTCTTGGCCAAAGCTGTAATAGAGACCGAGCCCCACCAGCGCGGCCAGCGTGGCCCCGATCATCGGACGCAGGTGCGGCACCACCGGCAGGCGGCGAAACAGAGCCTGCGTTCCATAGAACATGCGAATGTAGAGCACGCTGACCAGCACCAGCACGACCGCCAAGGCGGCATACGGCAGCAGCTCCCACGGCGACCCCATCTGAAACTGCACATCGCCACCGAACAGTGGCATGAAACGAAGCGAAGGCGGTAAAGAAAGACCGAACACGGTGTACGCTACCGTCGAGGACACGGCCGCCGGCACAATGACGTCCGCCTCGAGTTCCGCGTCGCGGTAAAGAATTTCGCCAGCGAACAGAGCCCCGGCCAAGGGAGCACGAAAGATGGCCCCCACGCCGGCTCCCATGCCAGCGGCCAGCAGGATTCGCCGGTCGCGAGAGGAAAGCTTGAGCCAGCGGCCCAAGCAGGAACCGAAGCCGGCTCCGATTTGGGCGATGGGACCTTCGCGGCCGGCCGAACCACCAGTGCCAAGCGTAATCGCCGAGGCCAGCATCTTGATCAGCGGCGTGCGGGGGCGAATTTCCCCGCGGCGATTATGAAAAGCGTCTATCGCGGCGTCGGTTCCGTGCCCTTCGGCCTCTGGGGCAAAGAAATAGACCAGCAGACCGGAGAGCAATCCGCCCACGCCCATCACCACGACGATCATCCAGGGCACCAGGTCGACTTCCAGGTGATCGAAGACGTTCGACTCCCCCATCGCCTCGGCCGCCTGATAACCAGCGACCTGGGTGAGGGCAAAGTGATGAACCAGCTGTGTGATCCATTGGAAGACAATCGCCCCGAGCCCGGCCACGATGCCGATCGTACCGGCCAGCAGAAACCACTTTCCCGTGGTCTGGAACTCGTACTTACTGAGGGTTTGAAAGAATTTGGCCACGAAACGTCACGGTGCGTCCATAGCGACGCGGTAAATCGGATCTCAGCAGCGGCGTTTGCGCACGAAGACCAAGATCACCCAATATGGATAGCAGCAGCCATGCTATTCACGGGAATGCGGCAGCCGTGCCACAAAAGCGAAAGTCGCGGTCGTGCCCCTGAAAAAAGGAGCACTTGCACTACGCGGAAAGAAATCGCAGGCGGGAATTGAGCATTGTACCGCAAACCCCTGTTCTAGGACCAGCGGCAGCGCAGGCGCATCGTGCGGCGCCGCACAGGCGGGGGCACCGCGGCGTCACCTCTTCACTCGGCGTCAACCAGATTCTCAACCTCGGTCACGCTAGCCGCCGGCTTTTCGGGCAGCTTCGGCTCCGAGAGGATCGAGAAGTCGGCGAACGCGGTGTACAGGCTTAGCACCAAGATGACCAAGCCAGCGGCCATCGGCTTGGCGTATCGCCAGGGCGTTAGGTCGACGTCGCCCGAGTGCTGATGCTGCCAAGGCTCGGCCTGCGGACAAATCCGACCAATCAGCAGCATCATGGCTACCAGCGAAGCAAACACGATGCCGAGGAAGTGGAAGTTATTGAGCTCCGAAAGGGCCTCCTTCACCGGCGGAACGAAGTATGCAATCGCGATCGCGGCAACGCCCCCGATCAGAGCCAACTTGGCGGCAATCGCCGGCACTCGCCGCGTGAGCATCCCGACCACGACCACGGCGAAGATCGGGATGAAGTACATCGCGTTCATCTCCTGCAAGTAGCCGAAGATACTCTCCTGCCCGATCAATAAGGGGGCCACACACATCGAAATCACGGCCACGATCCAGCCAAAAATCTTGCCGGCGCGAACCACCTGCTGGTCATCGGCCTTCCGATTAACCATTCCCTTGTAAATGCCGAGGCTGAAGAGTGTGGTCGTGCTGTTGAGCGCCGAATTAAAGGAACTGAGAATCGCCCCCACCATCACTGCCGCGAAGAAACCGGTCAAATAGTCCGGCAACACATCTCGCACGAGCGTTCCGTATGCCTTGTCGGCGACCAGATCCGGTTGCGACTGCGAGTAGTAATGAAAGGCGATGATACCCGGCAGCACCAAATAAATAGGGCCCAGCAGCTTGAGTGCACCACAGATCAGCACCCCCTTCTGCCCTTCCTTCAGGTTGCGTGCCCCGAACGTGCGTTGAATGATCTGCTGGTTGGTACACCAATAGAAAAGATTCAACAGCAGCACGCCGGTGAACAGTGTGTCGAAGGGAACCGATTGATTCACGCCTCCGATCGAATTGAACTTCTCGGGGTGAGCCGCTCGCATATCCTGAAAGCCCTGCACGATCCCGGCATCGCCGCCAATCGTCTTGAGCGCGAAGTAGACAATTAGCATGCCGCCAATCAACAGTCCGATGCCATTGAGCGTGTCGGAAACGGCCACGGTGCGCAGGCCCCCGATGAGGGCGTAGAGCGAACCGACAATTCCGACCAGCCAAACCGTGAACCAAATGATGCCGACATCGCTCTTAATACCGGTGAGCTGTTTCAAGTCGAGCATCTCGCTCAGTCCTACCGCTCCCGTATAGAGAATGATCGGCAACAATATCGCCGCATAGGCAACAACGAAAATCGATGTCGTGATCGATCGCGTCGTGTGATCGAATCGATCTTCAAGAAACTGCGGTACCGTGGTGATGCCACTTTTGAGGAATCGGGGCAGAAAGAACATGCCCATCAAGACCAACGACAGAACGGCGATCACCTCCCAACACATGACGCACAGCCCATCCCTAAAGGCACTGCCATTGAGCCCCACCATCTGCTCGGTCGACAGATTGGTCAACAGCAGCGAACCGGCAATCACCGGACCGGTCAACCTACGGCCGGCCAAGAAGTAGCCTTGCGAACTTGCGTGATCATCGCGACACGTCAAAACAATCGTGATCGCGGCCACCAGACCGGTAAAAAAGAGAAAGGAGAGGATCGCCATCGGGTACCGCCAGTTCTGCAATTAGGAAGCAAATGCACGCGCTGCGTCGTTAACCTGCCCCGCTACGGGGCCAGCATGAATTGATACGGGGCCAGCATAAATCGACGAGCGTCGACTGACAATAAGTTTTTCTAAAAACATCGAGCGGCGATGGTCGATCGCCGCGAGGCTAGGCACACTCGCCGCATCTCGCTAGAGTATTACGCATGTCCGAAACAACTCTCGCCAAGTGGTCCGAAGATTTTCCCAGCGTGATCACCCTGCCGGTCCAGTGGGGAGACCAAGACGCCCTAGGACACGTCAATAACATCGTCTACTTTCGCTGGTTTGAGTCGTCTCGCGTCGCCTACATGAACAACATGGGGCTGCGTGCCGAGCGAGGCTCGGAGCCGATGGGCCCCATCCTGGCGTCGATCCATTGCGACTACCGACGGCAGCTGACCTATCCCGAGACGGTGCATGTGGGTGCCCGCGTGGTACGAATCGGCCGCAGCAGCATCGACATCGAACATCAGGTCCGTTGCGACTCGCACGACCAGGTCGTGGCAGAAGCGAAATCGACGCTGGTCGTCTTCGACTACGAGAAGCAGTCGTCGGTGCCGGTGCCTGAAGCCATGCGACAGGCGATTGCCGAAGCCGAAGGGCGTGCTTTCTGATGAGAGCCTTTTTTGATGCTGGCCCTCTATCTGATGTCAGCCTGATGTCAGCCCCGTTTTGGGCTAGCATCGCAAGTCGCTCTTCCGCCTAGCTGAAAAAGCGAACAAGCGGTACCCTATACGTTCCACTGGCCGAGTGGCGGAATTGGCAGACGCCCGGGACTTAAAATCCCGTGGGAGGTAACTCCCGTGAGGGTTCGAGCCCCTCCTCGGCCACTCGTCTCAACAGCGTCAACTCACCGTCGCGAATCTGGCCGCCCTCGGCGACAAGAACGCACGCCGAGGCGCTGGGTGGGCAACCTGACGAACAGATTTCTTTCGGAGGCAACGATGCGTTATTGGCTTGTTCTTGTGTTTATTTGCGCTTTCACTTCCAGCGGGCAGGCGGCTGAAGAAGCACGTACCTGGACCAGTGGTAAGTTCACCATAGAAGCCACGTTCGTCCGCTTTGTTGAAGAAGATGGAACAGAAAAGGTCGAACTCGACACCGGCAAGAAGCTGGTGAGCATTCTTATCTCAAAACTTAGTGACACCGACCAGACATATCTCGAGTCGCTTCGCATGCAGGCAGCGGAAGACGACGTCACCGACTGGGAGTTCGACTCGGCCCGTGCCCAGCGCGCCATCGACAAGTTCAAGGCCGCCACCGCCGAGCTCGAAAAAAAGTACCGGAAAGAATCCGCCACACTCAATCAGAAGCGGGCCCGCGATCAGAAACGCCTGGTACGAATCGCCACGGTCGCGCTAGAAAAGGCGGCCGATGACGAAGCCAAGAAATCCAACGCCGCCGACGCCGTTCGCATTCGCAAAGCGGCCGCACTGCTTAATGACAAACCGCTCGATTCGTATGCCGGTCGAAAAGAGAACGGTGAAGTCAACTCGGATTGGAACAAACAACTCGAGGATCTCTTGGGCGACTGGAAATGGGGCGCCCGCGGCATGAAGGACAAGGTCACCATCTTTCGCGATGGTACCGCCACAGGGAGTTGGGGTGGCAAAGGGATCTGGGAAAAAAAGGACTCGCGAGTCTTGATCCTGTGGACGAACAACAAGACCGGCTACGGATCGCCCAAGTGGGACACTATCAACCTGCCGCTCGATCTGGAGAACGTAACCGGCGACAGTTGGGTTGGCCCCAACATGCTACGAGCCGAGAAGATTCGTCGGTGATGTGCGCGGCTCGCCCCCTAGCCACATAGTGTTTGCACACAATCTGTACTTCCCGTGAAGTCACACTCTTGGGGTGCCCGTAGTTTGGGGTGGTCGTTGAACCGTCGGCGGATGACAGCTAACCTGGACGCTAACGGTCCCCCATGCCCACCCGGGGCATTCCCTCCTGCCGACCGCGTCATTCCCTCCCGCGTCGTTCATTTCCTATCGCACAGGGTATCCCCTGCCGGGGTAACGCCCGCCAGCCGCGGTTTTTCATGCACGCCGATTCATCCACCAACGCTCGCCTGTACGATCGAAACTTCTTGCTGGCCATGGCTAGCCAGACGTCGTTCGTTGTTGCCAACACGCTGATGGCACACTACGCCCGCTGGATCGAATTCCTGGGCGGCAACATCCTGCAGGTCGGCTGGATCATGGGTGGGGGTGCCGTGCTGGGGCTCGTGCTGCGGCCGTGGATGGGACAAGGCATCAATCGCCTCGGCCCGCGCATCACCTGGCTGATAGGCTACGCCGTGTTTGCGATCGGCACGTTCGGCAACCTACTCCTCGGCGACCTCGGCCTGGGGATCTACATGCTCCGCTCTTGCTTGGTACTCGGAGCGGCCATCGTCTTTACCAGCAGCCTGACCTACATCACGCGGGTCGCCCCGCCACAGCGCCAGACGGAAGCGATCGGCATCCTCGGTTCTGGGGGATTCATTGGCATGCTACTCGGGCCGGTCCTGGGCGATTTAATCCTGTCGTCGGCCGAGCGAACCTACGGTGACTTCGTGGTACTGTTCGTGGCGGCGGGCCTGGGAAGTTTGATCCCGGCGGTGCTCGTCTGCCTGATGAAGACGCCCCGCCACCGGGACAAAGAGTCGTCGGTCAGGCTGGTCGACTTTCTGCAAACGACGGTGCGCTACTGGCCTGGCTCGGTCGTGTTGGTCAACATTGCCTTCGGCGTCTGTATGACCGTGCCGTTTGTGTTCCTGGCCAGCTACGTCGACCAAGACAATTTGCGAATCCCCGGCCTGTCGATCATCGGCCTGTTCTTCTGGTGCTACGCCGGTTGGGGAATGGTGGTCCGCGTCAGTCTGCGGCGACTGCCTGAACGTTGGGGAAGAAGAAAGGTCCTACTCACCGGCATGCTATTCATGTCGAGCGGCATGTTCTGTTTCTGGTTGGTCGACGCGGCACACCCGGCGATGATCGCAATTCCGGCACTCTTAACCGGCACCGGCCACGGCCTGATGTTCCACACCATGATGTCGCTAACGGTCGCCTCGTTCCCGGCCCCCGTGCGCGGAACCGGATCGGCGTTAGCCCTGATGACGCTCGACATGGGCACCATCATCGGCGCCCCGGTGCTCGGGCAGATCGCTGAGTCGGCCGGCTTCCCCTTGATGTTCACCGTGATCGGCGGCTTCTCATTCTTGGCGGCGGCTCTGTTCGCTTATGCCAGCGTGCCTCTCTGGCAACAACAGGCCCAATCGCGCCGCGAATTGGAAAAGGTGCCCGCAGCGGCCCCCGTTCAACTAGCGGCCGAAGAATCGGCGGCCTAGCGTTAAGATGATGTTCCATTGCACGTCCGGCTGTGGCTGGCGGGACATCCATCGATCCTTCATGATTGCATCAGGCGTTCATTTGCAATCTCGTCTGCCCGCAAGATACACTCGAACGCATGTCCAGCGCCAAACGAGTATCCGCGAAGCCAGCCTCCTCCGCCAAAGCATCCCAAGAGCAACAACAACGATCGGCGCCGCGTGCGCTACTTTCCTTCGTGCTCTACGCTTTGCTGTTTCTTTCGGGACTGGCTGCCCTCGGTTACGAGATCGTTTGGACGCGAATGTTCGCCCTCGGCCTGGGGCATGAAATCGCCAGCATGCTGGCCGTTGTCGCCGCCTTCTTCGGCGGATTGGCCGCCGGCGCGTGGGCGTTCGACCGCCGCGTGAGCCGCTCCGATTCTCCCGGTCTGTGGTACGGCGTGTTCGAGGCGACCATCGGCGTGTGGGCACTGGTGTCGATCGCCCTCGTGCCATGGGCCAACCAGTTGGCGGCCTCGCTCACCGGTCCGGCACCCAGCCCGCTGCATCATTGGTGCGTTGCCTTCTTCGTTCCGTTTGTGTTCTTGTTGCCAGCAACCATGGCCATGGGCGCGACATTGCCGGCGATGGACCGATTGTTCTGCCGGCTTCGAGGCGATGGCCGCTCGATCGGTGGACTCTATGCCGCTAATACGTTCGGGGCGGTGGTCGGTGTTGCTGCGGCGACCTTTATCCTAGTGCCGCAACTCGGTTACCAGATGACGATGATGGCACTGGCGGTAGTCAATCTACTTTGTGCGGCCGCGGTCGTGCTCCGCTTCGGGCATCGCCTGAGTATCGACGAAGAGGACGACAACGAGACCGAAGAAAATGAAGCCGACGATCTGCCAACCTGGCGATTGACCGCCGCACTGTTCGGAACGGGACTCCTGGGCATCGGTTACGAAGTCCTCGGCATTCGCGTACTCTCGCAGGTACTCGAGAACACGGTCTATACATTCGCGGCCGTACTGGCGGTGTTCTTGCTCGGCACGGCCACGGGCGCCGCCATCTATCAGGCATTCGGTAAGAGGTGTTCATTCCAACGACTGTTAACAATCTTGTTGATCGCGCTCTCGGCAGCGTGCCTTGGTGGTGTTTTCGTCTTGTCCGCGGCAAGGTCGCTACACGAGGGTTTAAGCGAGTGGTGCGGTGCCGGAACTTCCGGAACGATCGCGGCCGAAGCCATTTTGGCTCTGCTGGTGTTCGGACTGCCGACCTTGATCATGGGCGCGATCTTCTCTCACCTGGCACAAACAGCACGCCGACCAGGCGGCGGTGTTGGCCGCGCGATCGCCATCAACACGCTCGGGGGCGCCATTGCACCACCTCTGTTTGTGGTCTGGCTACTACCGATGTGGGAGGCGAAGTGGGCTTTGGTCGCCGTCGCGCTCGGCTACTTGGCACTGCTCGGCATCACCATGGCCTTCAGACGTGGCTGGGAATGGGCCCTGCTGGCTGTTCCGGCAGTGCTATTGGTGGCGCTTCCTGCCGATCTAAACTTGCTGCAACCGCTCGAAGGAGGTGAGATCCTCACCTATCGCGAAGGCGTCATGGCCGCGGTCGCCGTTGTGACCGATACGAACGACCATCGCCATCTAAAAGTCAACGATCGCTTCTTGATGGGCACGACCGCCACCGAGTTTGGTGAACGGCGGCAAGCCCATCTGCCACTGCTGCTTCATCCCGATCCGAAGTCAGCCCTCTTCTTGGGTCTCGGTACCGGAATCACCGCCGCGGCAGCCACCGATCATCCGGAGTTGAAATCGAGTGCCGTTGAGTTGGTACCGGAAGTCATGGACGTTCTTCCGCTGTTCGAGTCCGCCACCGGCAAGATCACGGAGCACGACCGCCTGACGCTTCATGTCGCAGACGCTCGCCGATTCGTCGCCGCCACGCCCGATCGGTATGATGTCATCGTTGCCGATCTGTTTCACCCAGCTCGTGACGGCGCCGGGGCACTCTACACCAAGGAACATTTTTCGGCGGTCCGAAGTCGCCTCAACGAGAATGGTATTTTTTGTCAGTGGGTACCGCTCTACCAGATGGACCTGGAGACGCTGCGAGTGATCGTCGGCACCTTCTTGAAAGTCTTCCCCGACGCTCGAGCCTATCTGCTGCAATTCAGTGCCGAGACACCGGCGATCGGCCTGATCGGCACCGCAGGCAAGTTTCAATACGGTCGTCCGTGGATTCGTCGTCGCGTCAAAAGCGACGCACTGCTGACGGCCATTCGGCGAATTGGATTTGCCGACGACTTCGCGCTGTTCGGTAGCCTCTTGGCTCTGCCGGAACAGCTACAGGAGTTTGCCGCGGGGCGGCCGCTGAATACCGACGATCGACCCATCGTGAACTTTGAGGCGCCACAATATACCTACAGCGGGCCGCGGCCAGCGCACGAGGCGCTGATTGAGCTTGTCGACACCTTTGAGGCGAAAGCCGATCCACTCACAGGCAGTCCATCATTCCAACGGCGTCTGCGAGACTACCTGGTCGCCAGAAATCTTTACCTCCGCGCGGAGGCTCGACGTGTTGCAGGCATCGACGACGAGGCAATGAACGGTTACGTGCTCAGTGCCAAGGTTTCCTCGGACTTCCGAGTCGGTTACACCGTCGCCTTGGCCATTGCCGCGGAGCACGCCCGCAACGGCGATAAGACGGCGGCGGAGAGAATCCTCGGCCGGCTGATCGAAGCCAATCCACTTCGCACCGATGCCCGCGACCTACGTAACCTGATACGGAAGAAGCCATGAGGGAACGTCCGGCTCGAATTCGCCGGTTGCCACTGAGCAACTGAGCACGCCTGTCTTGATTGGCAGGCGATCGCAGGTCGGTAGTCTTAGCCACAGGCTGGCTTGCTACCAGTGTTTTTTTGACAGGATGAACAAGATCGGGCGGGATCGATCCATCGTGCTTCATCCTGTTATCCTGTCAAAGAGTCTTGTTTCGACTTGAGCACAAGGTCAGCCGGGAAGGCCACATGTTGTATTCGCTACTACTTCGCAACCCGATCTTGATCCTACTTGCCTTGGCGATCAGCAGCTTCGTGACCCCGCGTCTCTTTGCCGAAGAGCCGGCTCCCAGTCTGACGTTCTTGCAAAGCTACGACATCCGAGATGAACCTGCTGGTCTGCTCGAACCATCGGGCGCCGCCCTATGCCAGGATGGGAAGTCGCTGTGGACCATTAGCGACAAGACGAAACGGATCTATCGCCTCGATCTGACCGGCAAGATCGAGCAACACAAACACTTCCAGAACGTGCCCAAGGGCCTGGAAGGAATTTGCCTATCGTCCGACGGCAATTCCCTCTTCACCGTCGACGAAGACAACAACCGCATTCTGAAATTCGACATCGAAAGTGGAGAGCGCATCGCGACCATCAAACTCTCCGACATCGCCGGCTACAAAGCGATCGAAGGCTACTTCGACGCAAGCATTAAGAACAAAGGCCTGGAAGGAATCACCCTAAACTGCCAGGCCGGTTCCCTGCTTGTGGTCAAAGAAGGCAAGCCAGGGCTGCTGATCGAAGTATCCGAGGACCTCAAGCAGATTCGCGGGCACCTGCTGCTCAACGAAGAATCCGGCTTCATCGACGACAACCTCGAACAAGCGAGAATGGACTTCTCAGGGCTGTGGTACGATGAGCGGCGCGACTCACTATGGATTGTTAGCGACCAGGCGAGGCGCCTGTTCTGGCTCGATCTAGGCACCAAGAAAGTCCGGCATAGCTACGCGCTCTCCTATGCCCGCAAGGGGAAGTATCGAGAGATCGATCAGGCCGAAGGGATTACGCACGACCCCGAAACCCATCGTCTCTATATCATTAGCGACCGCGAAGCGAAGCTTTACGTATATGATTTGCGGTAAGGGGAACTGCCCGGGCAAAGATCTCCAATGGAAACACAAGACGAAAGAATCGCACGAATCACTCGTGGCCGCTTCCACAAATCTGGTCGGTCTTCTGATTCCACCGGCCTGTTGGACGAGTTGTCGGCAGATGCACTAGCGCTAGCCAGGTCGGTCGTCGCATTGGAAGAGGGCGAATTATTGATCGTCGCATCGATGACGAACTCGCAGAGCTGGTCGGCGTTAACCACTCGACGACTGCTCGTCTCAGCAGGCAGCGAACTCTGCTCGGTACTTTGGGAACACATCGACCAGATTGACGTCGACTTTTTGAGCATGCCTTACTCAACCGACATTAAGTCCCGTCTTTCTCAAGCAACCGTGACAACATTCGATAGCAAAGAACTGGTGATTGGCACCTGTCCCGGCGACCCCTTCATGGGGTTCTGGAACTGCATCTTGTGGGCAAAAAGGATGGCCCCCGAGGAAGCTCGACGACGGGCGTGTCTGGACAGGAAATAGCAGGTCCGGCTGTGCCCGACAATTGCGTCTGATCCTCCCGGCACGTCCACCTTTTCCTGCACCCGGTCCGGCAGTTCTTTTATCTTGACAGGATGAACAAGATAAAACGGGATCGATTCATCCTGTTGTCGTGTCAGATTGAATGCCCTACGAAGACACTTTCAATGTGACTGGCAAACACACGGCGTGGGTGCCATGCTCACCCCTTGGTGAGCATGCGTCCTACGTTTCTCCGCATCACGGCTCCTCGGCGGGTCACCGCCATCTGTTGCCAACCACTCTCCAGGTGGGTTCAAAATTACTTGATTTGGCGCGGTACTTCTGTATAGTGGCCTGTACCTGCGGGAAGTAACGCAGTGGCGAGCTTAATGTCGCGCGGCATGTGCGCACGCGCAAGCGAGAACTGAATGCGGAGCATTCGGCGACAAACAGCGACAATGCTCGCTCGTTCTTTGACAACTTAAAAGGCGTGAGACCTGAGGCCGCAGGCTTAAGGGTGGCGCAGGGCGGTAGCCTTCGCTGTAGCTGCAGGGTACATCAACTCTGGAGTAACCGCGGCTCGGCAGGAGCCTCGCCCTCCCGAGGAACTCGGCACGCTCACCGGCAGAGCCAGTGGCACGCGTGGCGAGCGTTCCTTTGTTGCTGAACACTCCGTGCAGAGCTCCACTGAATGCGGAGCATTCAGCGACAATAAACATGTTTGGCAATGTTCAACTGGCAACTAAACAATCGCCCGTCAAGCAAGACGGCGAACAAACGTTGAACATGCATTGAACAAGGCCCGAACAACCGTCGAAAAACGGCCGAACATGCGCTAAACATTCGCCGTAATTTCTCGCACATTTCGGCGGAGAATCTGGGGTGATTCCCCCATCACGGCCGGCTTTGCTCCGACTCTCGGATCTTGGCCAACGTGGCGGTGAGCCGCTCGACGATTTCCGGCTTCTCGTCGTAGAGATTCTTGGTCTCAGACGGATCATCGGCCAGGTTGTAAAGCTGCCCAACCGGTTCGCCGAGACCAGGCTTGATCGTCGCCGGACCTGGCAGGAAACCACCGCTGCCACGCCAGGGGATCAGCTTCCAGGGGCCTTCGCGAATCGCTAGCCGCTTCTGCATCGTCGACTGGAGCACCAGATTCGGCCGCAGCGGCTGCTCGGTTTGCTTGCCCAATAGGGCCGGCAACACGTTGTGGCTATCGATGCCGGAACCCTCAGGCAGCTTGGCACCAACGACGGAGGCAAACGTGGCCATCATATCGACTAGCGAGATCACCTCGTTGCTGGTCGAGCCGGGGGCGATCTTGCCAGGCCAACGGGCCACGAACGGCATGCGGATCCCTCCCTCCCAGATGTCGCCCTTGCGGCCGCGGAAAATGTGGGACGCATCGTGGCCATACTTCTCGACGTCGGGCTCGAACCACAACGGACCATTGTCGCTGGTGACAATGACCAGCGTGTTGTCGCGGTAGCCGAGGTCGTCGAGCTGCTTGAGAACCTGGCCCACCACGTGGTCGGTGTGAATCAGGAAGTCGCCATAGGGGCCGCACTCGCTCTTGCCCTGAAACTGCTCGGCCGGCAACCACGGGGCATGCGGAGCGGTGAACGGAAAGTAAAGGAAGAACGGTTGGTCGGAGTTCGCCGCGTGATGCCGACGCAGAAAGGCATTGGCCTCATCGGTGAGTCGGTCCTGGGCTTCCTCGAACTTGAAATCCTCGCCGATCCGACCAGCTCGCCAGAACTTGCCCTGGTAGTGACTGGTGTAACCCTTCTCGATATTGTCCTCGACGCGACCACTCAACGGAGCGGTGCAGCGATCGTTGCGAATGTAGAGATAGGGCGGATCGTCGGTCGACGCCTGCAGGCCGAAATAGAAATCGAAACCGCGGTCGACCGGGCCACCACGCAAGGGTTGGTTGCAATCGAACTTGAAGCCGCCCTCGAAGCCGAGATGCCACTTCCCGATGCAGGCGGTTTCGTAACCTTGCTGCTGCAACATGGAGCCGAGCGTCATGCGGTCCTTCGCCACGACCGGCCCGATGTGAGGCCCGCCCTGGAGCCGGAACGGATAGCGGCCAGTCATCAGACCGTAGCGCGTGGGAATGCAAACCGCGGCGGGCGAATAGGCATTGGTCAGTCGCACGCCCTGAGACGCCAGGCGATCGATATGGGGCGTGGGGGCCTTGCTCTGGTCGTTGTAGCAGCGAACGTCACCAATGCCGAGATCATCGGCCATGATCAGCACGATGTTAGGCTTGGCAGATTCCGCAGCCTGAAGCGTGAGCGGTAAGGCGAACGGCAAGACGCTGCAGCTGCAGATGAGAAGCATCGAAACGCGACGCCATCTTGGCACAGCGAAACAGGCAATGAAGAATCGGACAAGTGAACGCGGAAACATGCTGCAACCTCCTGGGCGAAAGACCGCCGCCATGATCGGCTAGATGGCGTGGCGAGTCAATCATGCCGGCGAAGACCGTGACGCGAGAGTGCGGACGTCTAAACGTCGGCCGCCCCTGACGCGTACTGAGAAACGACCGAGAGGAGCTGATCCTTCAAGACCGGCTTGGCGAGATAGTCGTTGCAGCCCGCCTTCAGACATTTTTCTCGATCACCAATCATAGCGTGGGCGGTCAGCGCTACGATCGGTCCTTTGTAGTCGGCCTCTCGAAGCCTCCGCGTCGCCTCGTACCCATCGAGAAGTGGCATCTGCATATCCATCAAGATGACGTCGAACGGAACCTCCGCGTTCTGAGCAGTGATCGCCATATTCACGGCCGTCTTCCCATTATCCGCACACATCACGTAGGCCCCCGCCTTCTTGAGCATGATGGACACCAGTCGCTCGGCATCGTTCCCATCCTCCGCCAGCAAAATGCGTGAATTTCGAACTGTTCCGCCGACAACCGCAGGGTCGACATCTCCGCTGGCGGTAACTGCCGGCTCACCCGTCAACCCATCGCCTACCGGTTCTTCCGTTGGCTGCGAGACCAACCGTTGCTCAGACGGCTTGGACACCAGCTCCACACCGTCGAGCGAACCGGTCGGAAGCGTGAGCGTGAACGTGCTCCCGCGTTGCGGCTCGCTAAGAGCCTGAATACTTCCCCCCAGCGTTTCAGCCAAGCACTTGCTAATGGTAAGTCCTAGACCAGTGCCACCAAACTGGCGCGTCGTCGAACTGTCCGCTTGCGCGAACGGTTGAAACAGTCGGCCGAGCTGCTCGTTGCTCATGCCTAGCCCGGAGTCGACGACATCGATGTGCAGCTGCGGACCGGCCGACTCTGCGTCGAGAAGCCGGACCACCACGCGAACGCGTCCCACGTCGGTGAACTTGACGGCGTTACCTACCAGGTTGATGAGGATCTGACGAAGACGCGTCGGATCGGAACGAATCGACGCGGGAACCGGGCCGTCATAGTCGACCAGGAGAGGCAGGCCCTTGGCGTCAGCCGGAACTCGCGAGGAAGCAACGACCTCGTCAATCAACTCCAGCGGTGAAAAATCGAGATACTCCACTGCGAGCTTGCCCGCTTCGATTTTGGAAAGATCCAAGATGTCGTTGATAATCCCCATTAGGTGCTGGCCGTTGCGCTGAATCGTTCGCAGCCCTTCGATATTCAGTGGATCCTGAACGTTTCCAAGAACGACCTCAGCGAAACCCAAAATGGCCGTCATCGGCGTCCGGATCTCATGACTCATATTGGACAAGAACTCACTCTTAGTTCGATTCTCCGTTTCAGCTTCCAGTCGCAGCTGATCGGCGCGCATTCGCTGCTGACGATTCTGGACATGAACGTTGATTCGTGCCAGCAGCTCATCCTGATTGAACGGCTTACAAATCGCATCGACGGCCCCCAACACCAGTGCCTTGGATAAACTGGCTCTCTGTGTCAACGACGTCAACACAATGATCTGCGGTGGGTCGGCGAGGCCCAGCTCCGGCAACTGTTCCAAGACATCGTAACCCGAGACGCCGGGCATCACGATGCTGAGCAGCACCAAATCAACACGTTCGACTTTGAGAAGTTCAAGACATCGCTCCCCGTTCTCCGCCTCCACGATTCGATAACGATCCTTCAAGAATGCCTTCACAATATCCCGGTTGATGGCGTTATCGTCGGCGACCATTACGACGGGAAGGTCGGAGACCTCAATGTTTACTTCGGATCCACCAATGACATCTTCTCGATCCTTGGAAATACTGGCCACCGATGAAGCCTTGAAGGCAGTGCCCACACCTTCCTCGCTCGGATGTTTCACTGTCGGCAGCTGCCATGCCGAAGGAAGCGTGCGGCGTTCCGTCTGCCAGAGCGCGACCATCCCATCTGGTCCCAATGGCTCGCTAGATTCTTTGCACGTTCCTGGCAACAGCACCGTGAACAACGATCCCAAGCCGAGCTGACTTTCGACGCAAACAGCACCACCGCAGGACTCGACGCCGCGACGCACAATCGACAAGCCGATTCGAGCACCGTCCGATTCACGTGCCGCGAATTGCTCAACACGGCGAAACGGCTCGAAGATATTCTCCTGCTGCGACTTGGGAATACCCTGGCCCGTATCGAGGACAGAAAGAGCGATCACCCCGCCTCGCAACCTTCTACCCAGGAGACGTACTTCTCCCGCCGCGCCATATCGAATCGCGTTGCTGAGCAGGTTGTCCATAATACTCTCGAGCAAGTTACCATCGATTCGTAGCGATAGCGTTCCTTCGATCGTGGTTGTCGTGCGAACGCGACTCTGCGCGATCAGATATTCGTTCTTCTTGAGTAGCAAATCATAGAACTCTCGAACATCGATCTCCGCAACGCCTGTTGGCGGCTCAGGCGTTTCAAACGTCAACTTCAACAACTGATCCGCCAGACGAAGCAACCCTTCTGCTGAGCTGTCGATTCGCTCCAGGTGATCTCGCGCCTCGTCGGACAATCCGTTTCCGCTATGAATCCGAATCGCCTGCGAAAGTCCCAGGATGCCGTTGAGAGGCGTCCGCAACTCATTTGTTACGCTGACCAGAAACTCGTCCTTCATCGCATCCAATCGACTCAACTCAGCATTCTGCGAATGAAGCGTGTCATAACTGGCACGAAGGTCGTCTCGCATTTTGTCGAGCGCCCGAGATAAGTCAGAAAGCTCATCATTCGAGGCAAGACGAATCGGCGTCTGCAGATCCCCCGCGCCCAGAGCGATCGCCTGGGCCGCCAAATGTTTGAGCGGGCGTGACACGACTTGTCTGATAACGAGCCCCACAATCAATGCCAGCACACCAAATCCAATCGTCGCTCCAATCGCAAGCGAGCGAGCACGGCTATTCATGAATTGACGGGACCGCTCCGTCGAAAGCCCAATCACAACCCGTCCCACCGAAACGTCACCCACGGGAATCGGCCGGGAAAAAATCCGCCGATTCTCATCCTGATCATTCTCGGTGGCATCTTCCGGATACCGCGAAACAACGGTTCCGTCGCTGCGATGAACGATGACATAGGAAATACCCTCGTCTTCTTTCACAAGATCCCGCGCCAGCGTGTCGATGACCGGATAGTCCTCCATCAACAACCAATCGCGGCAGGCGTTCACAGCGGCCAACGCCAGCGTCGACCCGTGAGCATTCAACTGGTCGTCGAGAACGACGCGCTCACTCTCGACCGTTTCATAAACCAGCACGACCACAACGACAGCCACAACCAGCGTCAGCACCAGCGTGAGGCGGACTCCCAACGAGCGAGAAAGAAAACGGTCAAATGCAGACGACCTAAGATTCACGACACTAAAACTCCTGGGCTCGCTTCATACGCTTGCGAATGGCCTCATATTCGTCGTCCGAGGTCTCGACAAACCCCGATACCCTCAAGGCTTTGAACGCCTCTGAATGATCCATACCCAGCAAACTCTTTTGCAATGCGGAGAAGTTCCGGTCGTCCATCCCACTGCGGGCGATCCAGGGCTTGGTAACGATTCGTATTCGCTTCAGCACCCGCAGCTTGTCGGCCGACTTGCTGAACGTACTTTCCTTAAGACTTCCGGCATCAAAATCGTGGAGCGACACCCGTTTGGCAACGAGATCATGCCGGCCCAGGTAACCGATCTTCGTCATGTCCGTGGCATGAATCCCGGCATCCACGAAATCCGCCTTCGCCAGGAAACTCATCGTAGAACTCGGATCGCCAAAAGCGAAACGCTTGCCTTTTAGATCCACCAGCGATCCCAATTGACTCTCCTTGGCAACCGCAATCACTCCCCCAAAATGCTTTTTGCCCTTTTTTTCTTCCATTGCCAGGAGTCGCACGTTGGGATCCTTATTCTTCACCAAGACATACGATGCCGCACCCGTCCGCACGAAATCAACCTTTCCCTCTAACAAGGACTCTCGCGCCTCGACATAGGTCTTAAAGATTTTCATCTTCACGCGAACTTCGTCGTCGTCCAACTCCGTTTGCAGACGCTTCTCCAGCTCGTCGATCACCGGCTTGAACTTCGTGAACACCTGCGAAGCGGTATCGGTTCGATAGACCCCAAAGGTGAACTCGACGGCCCAGGCCGGTCGACTACCGCCGATGGTGCACCCCAGCAACACATTGAACGTGACCATTATCCATGCACGACGAATGGTCGATCTTGGACCCATCGTAAGCTCCCACTTCAACCCTCAAGCACAGCACGTCGCAGCCCATACATACCCTTGCGACTCTTCCCAAGCTGTAACTTAAGCTACCACAGCACGGTAGGCGATCAAACCACATATAATATATCCCTATGAGATCTAACTTTTCTCCTGCCACTCGAGACTGTCCATGGGATCGCTCCGCAACTCGTGGTACGCTGGGAACACCAGTCGCATCAGGCTAACCTACCATGAGAATCAGCCCGCCTCGTTGTTCGATGTTGCCGCCACACGACAATCGAGAAACCGCAAGTTGCCGTAATCGTAACGCTAGAAGTCAATTGCAATCTGTGTCCGTCGTGAGCCCTGCCGACCCTCTCACATTCCAACCCCCACATTTTGAATCCAGCGTCGAGGGCCCATGCACGGCACCACCGTTCGACACACCTACCGAAGGCACCGCACAACCGCCCTCGCATACGCAGGCACTGTGGTAGCAGCCATCGCAGTCACGTTCACAGCTCCCCTCTCGCTCGCCGAAGAGAGACGCGAACCGACCGGTCCTGCTTGGCGCCGTCACACCATCGATGCGTCTTCTCAGGGAGCGGATGGTGTCAAACTGGCCGACATCAACGGTGACGGACTAATGGATATCGCGACCGGCTGGGAAGAAGGAGGAATCACGCGGGTCTATCTTCATCCTGGCCACGCAAAGGCCAAAACGAATTGGCCTGCCGTCACGGTCGGAAAGACTCCGTCTGTGGAAGACGCCGTGTTCGCCGATCTCGACGGTGACGGCGCACTCGACGTCGTCAGCTGTAGTGAAGAAAACGAGCGAAAGATCTTCGTCCATTGGGGCCCCAAGACTCGCCGGGATCTATTGAACTCAAGCAAGTGGCAACAGCAGGTGCTGGCCGACTCGCAGATGTGGATGTTTGCTTGGCCGATGCAAGTCGACAACAAGCACGGCGTGGATCTTATCGCCGGTTCTAAAGGGCCCGGCGCCAGCATCGCCTGGTTTGCTGCTCCGAAAAACGGACGCGATCTAGAAAGCTACCAACAGCACACCATCTCTCCGGCAGGCTGGATCATGTCGATCTGGCAACAAGACATGGACGGCGACTCGGACATCGACATTGTCGTCTCTGATCGCTACGGCGAACTTCGCGGCTGCCGCTGGCTAGAAAACCCTGGGCCCGGTCCAGCACAATCAAAGTCATGGAAGAATCACTTCATCGGTGCTCGCGACAAGGAGGTTTTGAGCATGGTGCTGGCCGACCTCGATGACGACGGTCTTCAAGACGCGGTCGTCGCGGTTCGCGACATGAAAATCCTGCTACTCAAACGACTCGACAAGACTGGCCGCAATTGGAAGACTGAAGAAATTTCCGCCGACTACCATACCGGTAACACCAGGGCTGTCGCTGTCGAGGACGTCAACGGAGACGGCCGCAAGGACTTGGTATTCACAACTTGGAACGCTCAAGGCAAACATGGCGTGTTGTGGCTGGAGCAAGGTTCCTCGCTAAAACAATGGACGGCTCGCCAGATCAGCGGCACCGAACAGGGAGTCAAGTACGACCGCATCGAGATGCTCGATCTCGATGGCGACGGCGACCTTGACCTACTCACCTGCGAGGAACACGAAGGCCGCGGCGGCCTGGGCGTCATTTGGTACGAGAACCCCTACCGGCGGTAACGACGATACCAGGCCGTAAGAGCGCCCTCACTCGCAAGACCTGGAAACAAAGAAACATCCCAACATGTCAGAAGTCACCGCCTATCACGAAGCAGGACACGCCTTCATGGCTACCTGCCTTGGGGCACGCGTGCTGTCAGTCACGATCGACCCCGACAACGACGACGGCCCCGAGCGCTTCGGCGACACGCAAATCGAGTGGGACCGCCACCGATTTGACAGGCGCGAGTTCTACGAAAAGTTGGTCCTTGTCGCGCTAGCAGGTCCCGTCGCTGAGGCCATCCATCGACAAGAAGAATTCCACCCTGGCTTCGTCGCCGAATGGGCCGACGACTGGCAACAGGCCTGGAAAGCCGCCGCCGAACTTGTCAGCGAACAGAAGCCGCGGCTTCGTTATATCGAGAAGATGACCGCCCAGCTCTACCACGAATTGAACCAGGATCACGCTTGGGCCGCCTTGGCCGCAATCGTCGATCATCTCCTGGCCCACGAACGCCTGGAGGGAGAAGAAATTGACGATATCGTAGCCACCTGGCTCGGCTAATATTGAACCGCCGACAACGAATAACTCTGTTGGGCGGCTTCCCTGATCGCGTCTGCCGTTGTTGCAGCATCGGTGAGAGCCGGTAAGAATTGGCAAGAGCGACCCATCTCATCCCCGTCCACGAAACATTCATGAACGCCGTCCGAGCCTGCCACTGTTGCGGATTGATCCACCGCATGCCGACGCTCGCCAAGAACGAGTGGGCTGAGTGTGTACGCTGTCACTCCAAGATTTGGCGGCCAGGCTCGGGCACCAACTCGGCCAGTCGCACGGCAGCCGCGGCCGTCGGCGCTTTCGTTCTGTTCTGGCCTGCCATCCTGCTACCAATCCTGCACATTGAACAGCTCGGACACCAGCACGAATCGAGCATCCTGATGGGCACGCTCGAACTCATGCAACACGGCAGCTGGTTTGTTGGCGGAGTCGTGTTGCTCTTCTCGGTCGTGTTTCCGCTGGTCAAACTCATACTGCTCATCGAATTGAGCCTGCTCGGCGTCCTTCACAAACGGCACAAAGCCGTTACTTATCGCATCATGGAGCATGTCGGAAAGTGGAGCATGATGGATGTCATGCTCTTGGCGTTCATGGTCATGCTGGTGAAGCTCGGATCGGTGGTCGAATTTCAGTTCGGGCCAGCGGTCGTCGCGTTCGTATTGTGTGTGGCGATGAGCATGCTCGCATCGCTCCTGTTTGACCCACACACGATCTGGCCAGACGACAACGACTGCAAGACGCATGGGGAGGAACCGGCGTGAGCGAATCCCAGCAATACTCTGGCAACGAAAGCAGCGATCTCCCGCTCGCCAATGTGGGCGGCTCGTCCACTTCCGGTTCTCCTTGGCAGACGCGACTCTACGGCCACGGCACCCGGCTTTGGTGGCTCACCGCCGCCTGTCTGGCGGTCGCCATCGCCATTACGGTCGCGTCGTTGCCGGCCCACGGACCAACCATCACCATTCACTTCGATCAAGGCCACGGACTCAAGCCAGGCGACGCACTAAAGCACCTGGGAATTGAGATCGGCGAAGTCACCGCCGTTCGGCTTCGCCACGACTCGGCCGGAGTACGTGTCGAAGTTCAATTACAGCCGGATGCGGCCGGAATAGCCCGCAAAGGGAGCCAGTTCTGGGTTGCCCGCCCGCAGGTGAGCCTCTCCCGTGTCAGCAACCTGGAAACGGTCGTGGGGGCCAAGTATCTCGGTGTTCTTCCCGGCCCTCGTGACGCTCCGCCGGCCAATGTATTTCAAGGAACCGAAACTCCGCTGACGCTTCTCGATACCGATTCCAGGGAAATCACAATTCGCTTTTCCCAAGGATACTCGCTCGCGGCCGGAGACCCGATTCGATTCCGTGGCATGAACGTCGGCGAGGTCGTCGAGGTCCGCTTACACGACGACCTGAAAAGCGTCGACGTCCTCGCCCGCCTCTCTGGCAATGCCAAACGGCTGGCTCGATCTGGCAGCCAATTCTGGGTGGAACGCCCGCTGGTCGGCGTCACAGAAGTTCGCGGGCTCGACACGATCGTCGGCGGGCGATACCTGGCCGTTCTTCCTGGCCCCACCGGCGGCGAGCCACGCGCGGAGTTTGTTGGACAAGACATCGCCCCGGCCGGAGAGCTGGCCGAAGGCGGCCTGCGAATCCTGCTAGAAGAAGATCGACAGGCCGGCTTGGTCCGTGGAGCTCCCATCCTCTATCGTGGTTCGCGCGTTGGAAAAATCCTCTCCGTCGGTCTGGCCACCGATGCGGCCACGGTTCAAGCCTGGGCCTTTATCGAACCTGACTACGTCGACTTGATTCGCAGCGACACCAAGTTTTGGGCCAAGAGTGGCTTTGACGTTTCACTCGGTTTCACTGGCATCACGCTCGACGCCGACTCGCTTGCCGCCATCGCGCTCGGCGGTATCGAACTCGCCACTCCCGACCCGCCTGGCAGGCGTGTAACTACCGGTCACCGCTTCACGGTCGCACCGGAAGTCGACGACGACTGGCTCGATTGGCGACCACGAATCACAATTGGCGCCGCGGCTCTGCCCGAACGCAAGGCATTGCCTGCACCGATCGCCGCATCACTTCGCTGGCAGACGTCGCAACTCGGGTTCACTCGCGATCGTCAACACCAAGGTTGGGTTCTGCCAGTCGAAGGCAACCGGTTGTTGGGCCCGACCGACCTTTTTCGGCCTCGGGCGGAAGCACTCGACAAGACACAACTCTCGGCAGCAGGCAACACCTACACGGTCACCGCCAACATGATCGAGGCCGGGGGGGCAATTAGCTACCTGCAACTACCGGTAGATGCGGCCAACTCGTCGGCGGATTCCTTCTGGCCGAAGTCGTATCTTCGCCAAGCGGTGAAGCCAGAGGACTGTCTTGTGGTGGCTGGAACCGCGAGTGACCGCTTCCCGATCGACTCAACCCGCTTTCTCGCTAAGGACGACCGCTGGCGGATCGATCCTTCGCTTTCCCTAGACGCTTCGCTCCACGGGGCGAGCGTGGTCGCTCAGAGTGACGGCAAGGTCATCGGCCTGCTAATTCTCGGCGACGAGCCGTTTGTCGCACTGCTTGGCAGTGAATAACGCGAGCGAGCGACGTCTGGTTCTGCTCCACTATCCCCCTAACCTCTAGGCCTATCCTGGCAGTCGCTTGGATATCGCGTCTGCGCCTGGTAAGGTTGCGTTTGCGCACTCACTTCCGCGCATACGATCAACACCTCGCGACACCCACGAAGCCACGCTCACCATCAAGGCGCAACTCCGCCGACAGGTATTAGGACGCCACTAATGAACCGACGAAGACGACTCACCACGTTGTTCGCTTTTGCACTCGCCATCCTTTCGCTTCATGTGGGCGTCGCGGCGGCCGAATCGCCCCGCGCCGCCGACTCCAAGCCGAACGTCATCCTGATCTTCATCGATGACATGGGCTACGGCGACGTCGGCTTTAACGGGGCCACTGGGCCACGGACGCCCTACCTCGATCGCATGGCCAAGGAGGGAATGCGGTTCAACGATTTCTACGTCGGTTGTGCCGTCTGCTCCGGTTCGCGCACCGCACTGTTGACCGGCTGCCACTACCAGCGGCTCTCGATGCTGCCCGTTTTGTTCCCCAACACGGACGAAGGCCTGCATCCCGATGAGGTCACGCTGGCCGAGATGCTCAAGGGGGCCGGCTACAAAACCGCCTGCGTCGGCAAATGGCATCTGGGGCATCTGCCGCCTTGCCTGCCCACGTATCAAGGCTTCGACACTTACTACGGCGTGCCCTACAGCAACGACATGTGGATCGATCCGGCCAACAAGCTGGCTGATGACATCGTGCTGCGTGAGAACTTAACGCCCGAAGAAGTCAAAGCGGGCCACAAGAAGATGGATTGGGTGCCGCTCTTTCGTGGCGAGGAAGTGATCGAATACCCGGCCAATCAGGACACGCTCACCAAACGCTACACCGAAGAGGCGATTCGCTTCATCAACGCGAACAAGGAAGAACCATTCTTCCTCTACCTGCCGCATACGATGGTGCATCTGCCGCTGGCCGTGTCCGATGCCTTCAAGAACCGGCACGACAAGCTGATCTGGAACGCCATTGAAGAAGTCGACTGGTCGGTCGGCCAACTGCTGCAAGCAGTTCGCGACGCGGGCATTGCCGAGAACACGCTCGTCATCTTCACCAGCGACAACGGAGCGGCGGTCGGCACCTCGCTTCCGCTGCGTGCTAAAAAGGGAAGCGTCTACGACGGTGGTATTCGCGAGCCAACCGTGATGTGGTGGCCCGGCAAGATTCCCGCGGGCGGACTTTGCACCGAAGTCGCCGCTTCGATCGATCTGATGCCAACTTTGGCAGGTCTTTCCGGTGGCAAACTGCCGGAGCGCAAGATCGACGGCAAGAACATCTTGCCGCTGATGCTGGGCGAAGAGAACGCCAAGAGCCCGCACGAGAACTACGTGCTGATGCACGGCCCGGGCACGGTTCGTTCCGGCAAGTGGAAGTTCTATCCCTGGCAAGAACGCAAGCGAGGTCAGGCCGCTCCGCGAGACCGCCAGCCGTCTCCCCTACCCGTCCAGCTCTACGACACGGTGGCCGACATCAGCGAGACAAAAAATCTCGCCGATCAGCACCCCGACGTAGTCAAGCGATTGCAAGCGGCCTACGACGCCCATGTTGCAGAGATCGAAGCGAACCGGCGACCGGTGTGGATCATGAAACGAACGGAAGGCGTCCCTTCGCCATCGCGACCGAAGCGAACGCCGTAGTCGTCAGTCGTCATCGAACTACTCGCGTTCCGTCATCTTCACCATTGAGTCGACACCATGCCCTACATTCGCCTGCTCGTCGCCACGTTGCTCACATTCGCCGCCACCGCCGCGGTTGCCGAAGAGGTTCGCCGGCTGCCGATTGTCGATCTCTCGCAGGACACCGAGCGGCACGTGATCGTGGCCGCCGGCACGGAGGACATCTACCAAGGCCATCCCACCACGCTACTCATGCCTGACGGCAAGACGATGTTCGCCGTATGGTGCATCAACCACGGTGGCTTCGGCGGACCGATGGCTCGTAGCGACGACGGCGGCAAGACTTGGACGCGCATAGACAAGTCGCTTCCGCCTGGCTTTGAGAAACACGAGAACTGTCCGAGTATCTACCGGCTGGTCGACCCGGCAGGCAAGGAACGCATTTGGGTCTTCTCGGCCGCCCCGCTGATGCCCCGCATTATGAGCGAAGATGGCGGCCGCACCTGGCAGGAACTTCCGCCGCTGGGCCTCAAGTGCGTGATGACGTTCAGCAGCATCGTTCAACTCAAGGACGGTTCGTACCTTGGCATGTACCATCGCCAGGACGGTGACTCGCTACAGGTTCTTCAAACCGTGACTCGCGATGGTGGCGTAACCTGGAGCGAACCGCGTGTGGTCGCCGACGTCGATGGCAAGAAGCCGTGCGAGCCGTGTGCCTTTCGCTCGCCAGACGGAAAGGAACTTTGCTGCCTGATGCGGGAGAACACCCACAAGGGCCGCAGCCTAATGATGTTCTCCAGCGACGAGGGAAAGACCTGGAGCAAGCCGGTCGACACCCCCTGGGCACTCAGCGGTGATCGCCACGTGGCGGTCTACACGCCCGACGGACGTCTCGTCGTGGCGATGCGGGAACGGGGCCGTGCATCGAAGACCAAGTTCCACTTCGTCGCCTGGGTTGGCAGCTACGACGACATCAAGCGGGGTGACGAAGGTCAGTACCGCATCAAGATGTTGCACAGCTACGCCAGCAGCGACTGTGGTTACCCCGGCCTCGAGGTCCTGCCTGATGGGACCGTAGTGGCGACGACCTACATCAAGTATCGCCCCGGCAAGAAGAAGCACTCGATCGTCGGCACGCGTTTCAAGATGAGCGAGACTGACGCGATCTTTGAAAAGGTCGTGACGGGCAACGAGACCAACGAGTAGCCGGATTTCCCGGTGAGGAAGAGTGAGCGACCAAATGCAAATCTGGGTCGATGCGGACGCCTGTCCCGGCGAGATCAAGGAGCTGTTGTTTCGTGCCGCCAAACGGACGCAAATGAAGGTCACCCTGGTGGCCAACCAACCGATGCGTACCCCTCGCTCCGAATTCATCGACAGCCTGCTCGTGCCTTCTGGCATGAACGTGGCCGATCGGCAAATCGTGGAGCTGCTGGAGGCAGGCGATTTGGTGATCACGGCCGACATCCCGCTAGCGGCCGATGTCGTCGAAAAGGGAGGGCAAGCCTTGAACCCGCGTGGCGAGCTCTACACCGATGCGAACATTGGAGAACGACTGGCCGTGCGGGACCTGATGGACGAACTTCGTGGCGGGGGCCAAATCACCGGCGGCCCGTCCAACTTCGACGCCAAGGATCGACAGGCGTTTGCCAATCAGCTCGACCGCTGGCTCACCAAAGCGACTAAGAAGAAATAGCACGCGTGTGGAACGAGGAGCATCGACCAACACCCCTCTGCATAATGACCACGGAGTTAGAACCAGCAGAATGCCTGTCGAAGATCAACATCGTTGGGATGCCAAGTACGCCGACCGCGAATCCGCGCCGGTGCGGCCGTCGTTATTGTTGACGGGTCTCGACCACTTACTGCCGAAGAGTGGCCACGCAATCGACGTCGCCGGTGGAGCTGGCCGGCATGCCATCTGGCTCGCCCAGCGGGGACTCGATGTCACGCTGACCGACATCTCACCGGTCGGACTCGACATCGCTAGAGAGCGCGCGGCAGCCGCTGGCGTTGAGTTAACAACGCAGCACGTCGACCTGGAAGCGGATCCCTTTCCGCTCGGGCCCAATCCAAGTGGAAAGTGGGACTTGATCGTCTCGTTTCAGTTTCTCTGGCGTCCACTGTTCACGGAGTTCGCCAAAGCTCTGGCCCCCGGTGGACTGCTGGTGTTCAGTCAGCCGACCGTACGGAACCTGGAAAAGCATGCCAAGCCGCCAGCCCGTTTCTTGTTAGAGGAAGGCGAACTGCGCCAGCTGGCCAGCGATCTAGAAATCGTCCACTACGAAGAAGACTGGCTGGCTGAAGGCCGCCACGATGCGTTGTTGGTGGCGCGTGGGGCGTTATAAATCCGACCGATAACGCCGTGCTTGATCACGCAGACCCGGATTGTCACTCAGCCGAATCACTTCGCTGAGTGCCTTGTTGAACTCTTCCTGGTTCGGTCGTCGCAAGTAACGATGATGCGACAGCCCGACGATCGCTCGACAGGCCATTTGGGCCGTGGCCGGGTTCTCCAGGTACGGCAGCACAAAACGCAGGGCCTCGATGCTGCGAATTTCAGCCGAGATCACGCGGCTTAAGATCAGATTCCGCTCTTCGTCGCGGAAGGCCATCTTCATCGACTTCTTCAACAGCTCCAGGCTCTCTTCGTTCGGTCGCTCATTCCGAAGGGCGATCACGCGAATGAACGCCCGCATCGCCTGCAGCTTGTGCTTCTCAGAGTCGCTCGACTCGAACAGTGCCAACAGTCGAGGGGCAACATCGCCGTTGGGCCAGTTGCAGATCGCCCGCACGCCAACGTCGTAAAGACTCTTGTCGCCACTCTTTAGTGCGACCTCGAGCTTCTCGAGTGCCTGCGGTCCGCCGATGCGTCCCAACAGCGGAAGCAGCGTTTTCTGGTCGGCGGCATTCGCCTTCTCATAAACGCCGAGCACCGGGTCGGCGCGGCGGTCGGCGTCTTCCAATCGGTTGCAGAGCAGCATAACCGCCTTTTCGGCCTCATCTCGTTCGGCACCTGCTTCTGCCGACAACACACCTTCGAGCATGGCCGGCACATCGGACATTTCGGCCAACTGACTCAAAGCGGCCATCGCTCGGCGACGCACTTCAGCGTCGGCGTGTTTCGTTTCGACCAACAGTGCCGGCACCGATTCGACAGAACGACGGCGATGCAGGATCTCGATCAACATTGCCCGGCGGCCGACCGTATCGGCCTTCTTAAGCGCCGCGATGATCGCCGCGTCGGTTCCTTCGCCGTAGACCGCCTCCAAGGCGTCACGGGCGGCGCTGGCCTCGACACCACCCTTGGACAGAGCTTTCAGCAGCAGCGGAACGACCGAAGCATCTCCCACGGTGGAGAGCGCCTTCAATGCCGCCACGCGAATGCTCTTATCGCCACTGGCCGTGGCTACCACGACCGCCGGCATGACCTTCTTATCCGCCCGCAACTCCAAGGCCTGCAACAGCAGCACCTGATGGGCGGGAATCATCTGGCCACGGACGGCGACCAGCTTGTCGACATGGACGCTATTCAGATCGGCCATTTGAGCGGCGGCCACGCCTGCGGCTTCCGAGTCGTCGCCCCGCAGGAATCCGGCGATCAGCTTCACGGCACCCCAATCGTCGGCCACCGACATCAGGCCATGAGCTGCTGCGCGTCGCACGGAAGCGGCTTCCTTCTCGCCGCGAAGATCGGTGAAGACTTCCTTCGCCTTGAAAAGCTGCCCACGTGCGAGCATCGTATTCGCACAACGGAGTGTGGCATTGCCGAGTCGCAATCGCAAATCGCCTTCACTCGCCTGGCGACGTTTCTTGAGGGCGTCCGCTGCGTCAGCGGTGCCAATCAGGCCAAGCGCGCGAGCCGCCGCGGCGACAACATCTTTGTTGGCGTCAGCAAGCGAATCGGAGACAGCGGTCGTGCTAGAAGCGTCGGCCCGATGTCCGAGCGCATTGAGCAGGCCGATCTTGAAAGCGGCATCTTCCTTGGAAGCACTGCCGGCCTTGTTGGTCGCGGCCAATTTGGTGACCAGGGCCGCGTTTGCTGCGGCGGCAGGATTCGTGGTCAATGCTCGGCGAGCGGCGTTACGAACCAACGGGTCTTTGTCGTTCAAGGCGGCTGCAATCGCATCGACCGATTCCGCACCGCCCATGTACTCGAGCTGACGCAGCAGCCAAATGCGGGCCACGTTGGAGACGTTCGGTCCCAGCTTGCCGGCCATCAATTGTGCGGCGTGGGCTCGTTCAACCTCATTGCCTGGCACACACAGTCCGCGGCAAAGTTTTTCCCAAGCGAATTGTGCTTCTTGGCTATCGACGATCTTTTCGGCACTCATGCCGGGAAGCAGGCGACTAAGCGCTTCTTCCGTACTCTCGGAATCGTCCGCCGCCGCGACGGACGTCACCGCCACTGCCGCAATAAAAACCAGACTCCACAACATCGCCAGTCGCACGCCAGCGGTAACAATTTTCAGGTTCCACAATCGATGCACGTCTATGCTCCTTCCAGTCGAGCACTGATCCATTCCAATTCGCATCAGTGCCGACAGGTCGTTCAAATTCTTGTTGAGTAGCTCAGCAGTCGTTCCAACTTACGCGTTCTTACACGTTCCAAGGTGCCCGTCGCGGACGTTCCAACCAGCGATTCGCCTCGGCGTCGTCGACGAACTCTTCCTTCTTGGCGTCCCACTGAAGCGGTCGGCCAAGATGCTCGGCGATGTTGCCGATGTGGCAAATCGAAACCGCTCGACAACCGAGTTCCACGTCGGCCGCCGGTCGCTGCCGGGTGCGAACGCATTCAATAAAGTTGGCGTAGTGATCGCTACTGCGACGCAGGTGAATCTCGTTCGGCCCGATCGGCTCGCGGTCGAGCGTATGCGGCTTCACACTCTTGATCTTGGCCCAACCACAAATGTCGAGTACCAACTCGCCTTCGGTACCGCTGAACTTCAGGTAGTTTCCAGTCACGCGATAGACGGTGACGCCATTGGCGTACTTGTAGCTGACGAAGCGGCCGCCAGTCTCGGACGGATCGAGCGGCGTGATCTCCACCGGTCCGCTATCTTCCGTTCCCAATGCCCACTGCACGAGATCGAAGAAATGAGCCCCGAAGTCGGTCACACCACCGCCGCTGTAATCAATGAATGGCATCCAACCGCGACTGCGATGCAGCTCGGCGTGATACGGTCGCCAAGGTGCGGGGCCAAGCCACATGTCCCAATCGATGTGGTCGGGCGTCGGTTGAGCCGGCAACCAACAACGCTTCGGCACAGCCCACGTTCCCACGTCAATTGTCTTAACCTCGCCGAGCCGACCGTTGCGAACGAGCTCGCAACCGTAACGGGCACTCGGGTTCGAGCGGTTCTGCGTACCGACCTGAAACACGCGACCGTGGCGACGAGCGGCATCGACCGCCTCGCGAGCTTCTCGCACGGTTAGCGACAGCGGCTTCTGGCAGTAAACGTCCTTGCCAGCGGCACAAGCGGCCGAGGCAATCGGCACGTGCCAGTGGTCAGGCGTGGCGGTGTGAATGGTGTCGATGTCCGCGCGGGCGAGCACCTCGCGAAAGTCACGATAGGTTTCGCAGTCCTCGTTGCCGTAGTTCTCATCAACGCGCTGCTTCGCGGCGGCCAAGCGATGGGCATCGGCATCACAGAGCGCGACGACTTGAACGTCGTCGAGCTTCATGAAGCGGTCGACGTCGTAGCGGCCTTGCGAACCGACGCCGATGCTGGCCAGCGTGATTCGCTCGCTGGGGGCGACGCGTCCGCGACCGAGGGCCGAGGCCGGCACGATCATTGGGGCTGCCGCGGCCACGCCTGCGGCACCGGCGGTCCGCTTCAAGAACGAGCGGCGATCGGTCTTCTTAGTCGTCTGTTTCGATGATTGACTCATATGTCGATTCCTTTGCACGAGATCCCTGGCGGGGGAATGACGAGATTGGATGAATGGGGCATGAAGAGCAGGAGAGGAACAATGTTTCTCGACTAGCGATTCTACTCCCCACGCGGGGCCTTCACAACGTTTCTAAATCCCTTGGCACAAACGGGTTTGGATCGACTGTCGGCCGGCATACCTTGACTTCCCTCGGCATCTTCGACATGGTTGCCGGAGAGACCGTCCGCCAGACCTGGAGTCGCGAAGCCTTGAAGAAATACACTGCCGAAGCAATTGGAACGTTTTGCCTCGTCTTCGCCGGCACGGGGGCGATCGTCATCAACGACGTGACAGGCGGACAGGCCGTGACAAATGTCGGCGTTGGGCTGACGTTCGGTCTGATCGTGATGGCCATGATCTTTGCACTTGGCGATGTCTCTGGCGCTCACATCAACCCCGCGGTGACGATCGCGTTTTGGTTCGCCCGACGTTTCGAGGGGAAGCTCGTTCTGCCCTACGTCGTGAGTCAATGCGTGGGGGCGATCGCGGCCAGCCTGTTGGTGAGAGCGATGTTCACGGAGCACGGAAACCTGGGGGCAACCTTACCGGCCGGTCCCGTCATGCAATCGTTCCTGCTGGAGATCTTGCTCACATTCATGTTGATGTTCGTGATTTTGAATGTCTCAACCGGGGCGAAAGAAGAAGGCATCACGGCTGCGATCGCCATCGGTGGCGTGGTGGCCCTTGAGGCCACCTTCGCCGGTCCCATCTGCGGGGCCTCGATGAACCCGGCTCGTTCGCTGGGTCCGGCCTTGGTCAGCGGCAACCTGACGCACCTTTGGATCTACCTGGCGGCCCCGGTGATCGGCGCCTGCCTGGCCTTCCTCGCCTGCCGGATGGTGCGTGACGAACAGCCAGACGGCGCGGCGACATAGCGATCCTCTCGTCCTGTCGCTGCACTGTCGTACTTCTGCTGCCCGCCCTACTACAATTCGGCCGCTCGTCGACTCCTTCTCTATAGACGTGGCCTGCGTCTCTTTGGGCGAGCTTCTCCCGCTCCCGCCGCCAATGACAAGCGAACCTAAGTTCGCACTCGCGTGTCGTTGTCTGTTGCCGTACGTATTTCTATTCACGTCAGCCCCCCAAATATAGGAGTCAGAAAATTATGGTCGCTGCCCCGGAACGTGTCCTACAAGAGAGAGCCGAATCGCGAAGAACCGCCGTCGCCGTCGATCGAGCGCACGTGGCGATTCTCGTGCCCCCGCAGGAAGTTGTAACCAGAGATGTCGAAAAGGAAGAAACGCAAACTTGCCACCGATCGCTGCCCGGCTAACGTCTTGCTGCGTGAGCACCTCCAGGCACTTCGCCTCCGAAACGAAGATGCCTACAAGCAGTGGTGCGCCGACCGCGGATTCCGCCGCACCATCCACAAGCCCTGGACTCAGCTCGAAAAAGAACGCCTGATCGTCACACGAGAACTGGCAACCGCGAGCCTTAAACGAGAAAAGAAACAACGCCGCACGACCAGCGACATCATTGCCCAAATCTTTCGTGGGCAGGTGCGAGACCAAGACGTCGACCAACCCCATCTTCGCGCGATCTGCCGCGCCTACGAGTCGACCAAGAAAGATCGCCTCACCAAGAACACGACTCTGCGACTGCTGCAGCACGTGGAACCTTTGACCGATTTCATGACCGCTCCCCGTTCAGTTCCTGGCGGCGGAGTCGACATCATGGCGAGCTACGTGCACGCCCTGATCAACGTCGCCCGCAGTCGCTACGGTTGGGTTCGCCCCGTAGAAGATTGGCGCCCCCGCACCCACAACACGGCTCGTCAGTTCAGCTCGCTCGTGCGACACCTGTTCGCGAAGTACCCAATCCCCAAGTTCATGGACTCGGTCTGGTTCGATCTCGATGGCGACCTCGAGGACAACCGAGCGAGCAGGACGCAAACCTGGTTCAAGCACATCGGCCAGGGCCACAACATTCGCACCGCGAGTCTGCCGATTCCTTACACCAAGCGAATGGCTCACCACTTCCTCACGGCGCCGGACGATTACTCGGCACACGCCGCCCTCCGCTGGGGACAGATTCATGCCCTCGGCGGAAACGCTCGCGTGGCTAACGCGATCCGACCCACTCGGATCGGACAGGCCTTCGAGAACGACGACTTCTGGATCACCGTTATCCGCTTCTTCATCGCGCACCCGATGCTCGACACGGTTCACTACGGTCCGATCATCGATTTTTTGCAGCATCAGCGGTTCGAGGCGACTCAAGAGTTCGTAGCCCCAGGCGTTATCCAGCGTCAGCCTCCGCCCCAGGCCAACTTGAGCATGAAAGGACGCGATCCGCTCGCACTGCTCCGACAAGTCGAGCGTTGGCATCGCCAGCTGGCCCATGAGTTCAACGATTCGAGTCTCGATTGGCCTCGCACCGACATCCCGGAATTCACGTTCATCGAAGGTCGCAAAGGAACCGAAAGCCTCAAGCGGTGGACGATTCGCGAACTATTGACCACGAAGGCGCTTGTGACCGAGGGTCGCAAGATGAAACACTGTGTCGCCAGCTACGCGCATTCCTGTGCGAAGCGTCGGACTTCGATCTGGGCCATGGAACTCGAAACCTTTCTGAGCAAGAAGAAGGTGCTCACGGTCGAGGTCGATCCTCGCTACAAGGTGATCTGCCAAGCACGGGGCAAACACAACGCCTCGCCAGACGAGAATGCACGCGCGATCCTAAGACGTTGGGCCACCGAGGCGGGATTACGAGCAGTCCAACTCTGCTAGAATGTTCCGGTCCGAGCCCACCACCACTAGCCCGACAACCTTCCAGCAGTCACTCGTGCCCGCAGCTTCCCCGCCCGATCGATCGAAGAGAGAACGTTTCGACGTCATCGTGATTGGCGCCGGTGCGGCCGGGCTGTTGTCCGCTGCCCGTGCGGCGGAGTTGGGCAAGTGCGTGCTGCTGTTGGAAAAGAATCGCAAGGCGGGCGTGAAGATCCTGATGTCGGGCGGAACCCGTTGCAACATCACGCAGGCGGTCGACAGCCGAGGCATTATCGACGAGTTCGGCGACCAGGGCCGCTTCCTGCATTCCGCATTAGCGGCATTACCTCCAGAAGCGCTGATCGAGTTGATCGAAGCGGAAGGGGTCGCCACCAAGATCGAAGAGACCGGCAAGATCTTTCCGGCAAGCAACAAGGCGGCCGACGTGTTGGGGGCGTTCCTAAAACGACTCCGGCGTAGCGGGGCAGAACTGGCCTTAGAGGAAGCGGTCGTCGAGATCGCCGCAATCGAAACAGACGACGAAACAGACGAAGGAGCGGCTCGCATATCCGTGCACACCGATCGGCGATCTGTCGAGGCCGCGGCCGTGATTGTCACCACCGGCGGACAATCGTATCCCGGCTGCGGAACGACCGGCGATGGGTATCACTGGCTCAAGAAACTCGGCCACACGATCGTCCCGCCCCGGCCGGCCTTAACACCGATCAAGACACGGGCCGATTGGGCCAAGGCGTTGCGAGGTGTCACGATTCCCGACGTGGCGGTCAGCGTGGTTGAAGAGAACACAGAAGCGAACGGGCCGAGCAAAGACGGGAGTGGCAAGAACGCCAAGCCGGCCCGCAGCGTTTCTAGAAAACGTAAGGGCGGAAAGCGAGGTCCGCTCGAACAGCGTCGCGGTGGTATGTTGTTCGCGCACTTTGGACTTTCCGGTCCAGCGATTTTGGATGTCAGTCGGGCGGTCGCCCTACATCCCCGTCCGCGCTCGCTCACACTCCTCTGTGACTTCCTACCGGAGGTGCCGAAAGACGCGTTTATCGAGCGTCTCCAACAATTGGCCACCGCGGAAGGAAAGCGGCAGATCGCCGGCTTGTTAACCGATGAACTACCGCGGCGGCTGGTGGAGTCGCTGCTAGAACAGGCGGGCGTCGATGGCGAACGTCGAGCGGCCGAATTGTCCAAGGCCGATCGGGCGGCGGTGACGACCGCATTCAAGGAGATGCGAATCCCAATCACCGGTACGCTCGGCTTCGAGAAGGCCGAAGTCACCACCGGCGGCGTTTCCCTCAAGGAGGTGAACTCCAAGACGATGGAGAGCAAGCTGGTGCCGGGGCTGTTCCTGGCTGGCGAAATCCTCGACCTCGACGGCCCCATCGGCGGCTTTAACTTCCAGGCCGCCTTCAGTACCGGCTATCTAGCAGGCGAATCCGCGGCCTGGGGATAGATGACGGAGCAGCGGGGGAGACCAGAGTCGCACCGCCGTCTCCATTGGATCGGCGAATTACCGAATACGCCGTCGGCGCCGCCAGACCAGCATGCTTAAGCCCACCAGGCCCATTCCGGCCATCACGTAGGTCGACGGCTCCGGAACTGCGCTGCCCATCGAGGCGACGTAAATGCCTGCTGTTCCGTCGGTAAATTCCGCGGAGAACGCGACGGAGGTGCCATCATAGCCGAACCGACTAAAGCCCAAATCGGCCACGATGCGACCGTCCAGCAGGTCGCCTTTCTGGATAACCGGCAGGGCGTTCACCTGAAAAACCGAGCCAGGCCCCATTCCTGAGAGTGCGCCCGGCGGTCCTAGGTAGATGCCCTTCCCGCCGTTCGCGTCCGCTCCCATGAAGGCAGCTTGTCCATTGACAAACGACAGCTCGCCGAAGTCGCTAAACTTCACTCCGCCCCCGCCAGGAACATTCGAGAAAGTACTGGCCATGGTCTCCAACTCGCCATCGATGTACGCGTAAATGCCTGGACTCCCCCCTAAATCTACGCCGTAAAAGGCGAGGTCAGTGCCTGACATGGAAGGCATTGCAAATGTTTCGATAACGCCGCCTGGTCCATTACGTATCCCTGTATGACTCATGTGCGGATGCAAGACGCGCTCGATCTCATGCCCCAGGACATTGCCGTTACCGTCGTACTCGGCGATGTGGGTGTAGAGCCCCTGAAGGCCGTCTTCATCCTCCGCTACAAAAGCGACGTTGTCGCCGGAAATCGACGGACCGTCGACCTTGTAGTGCTGTTCAGTGTGCTGTTCAGTTACTTCCGTAAATGTCGTGAGCGAGGTTACCGTGCCCGTTTCGACGACGAGTGAGATCACGCCGTCGATATAGGTATAGATACCACCG
>Ga0180438_10000040_pt1 | contig 260794 bp, 192 predicted proteins | sample SS_ome_12_FD_132455 | JGI IMG/M metagenome (GOLD analysis project Ga0180438, IMG submission 132455) | Hypersaline lake sediment archaeal communities from the Salton Sea, California, USA - SS_3_D_2 metaG | ecosystem: Environmental > Aquatic > Non-marine Saline and Alkaline > Hypersaline >...
GCCGTTCCAGGTATCGGTGAAGCTCGAGTCGCTGGCAGTCGTCGCGTCGTTGGTGTGGACGCTGCTGACCAGCGGATCATCAATCGTGTACGACTGATCGAGCGACATAATCGCCTGAGCAACGTCGCCCAGTTCGCTGATAATCGCGTCACGAACGGTCGAAAGACCACTCACGATGCCGATCGTCAGCAACGTTAAAAGGAGAATCCATTCAAAGGTGAGGACACCGTCGTCCTCCTTCCATGCCCGAGTCACAAGGTTTTTCATGATTTGTCTCCGAAGTTACCTTGTTATGAAAAATACGACCTCGTCCACCAAAGACGCGGTCCGTCGTCTGCTCGCCACATCGCCGGGGACGACCAAGCGATGCTCGCGAGAAGACGACTCCTCAATACAAGGTCTTATGCACATGGCATACCAAGGAGAGTTTGAATGTTTGAAAGTTCGCAGTTCGCAAACGTTAGTGTTTTTCTGTAAATGACTTACGATTTATTCGAAGACCTCGCCGGCAACGTCGCGGTAGGCTCAGAGTGTTTCGTGACTTTGACGCTCGGCGATGCCATGCCAGTCGCGTGTTCAGACTTCTTAACGTGCTGCTCGCCGGGCTGCAGTTCCGTTGCGGTCGGCGGCAGGACCTCGACGATCAGGCCTCGCTGGTCGCGATGCACGACGCGGTAGGCGTCTGCCTGCTCACGAAGCCGCAGAATCAGCCGATGATTGTCTTCATGGTCTAATACCAGGTGCGTCAGTTGATGCCGCGCGATGACTGCGGCCCAGCCTTCGGCGCCTTGGCCCAGTCGCTGGTAGTCTTGCCAGGTGTTGCTTGTGATGCGATGAACGTGGGAGAAGACCAGCGGGCTGACCGAGCCGTCGGCGTGCCAGAGCAGGTAGTCGGCCCACTTCATGGGGGCGAAGATCTTGCCAGTGATCTCGAGTCGATCGATCGTGTCGGCCAAGATGACCGGCGTTTCATCGGAAACGACCATCGCCTCAGCACGTTCTTGTCCGGTCACTACCGCGTCGCCCACTGGCGAAACCACGAGGGCCACGAACACGATCGCCACCGCGATCAAAGTATTCATGGCGGTGCGGTCACCGACCAAAGGCGTTATTTCTGTTTTCGATCTCAAGGGCAATCGAGAGGTCGCGTTGGCACTCACGCCGCCGAACACCGCGGCTAGGTGTGGGGTCATCACGACCGGCCAGATAATTGCCCACCAGGTGAGCATTCGCATTGCCAGGAGAGTTGCTACGGCGAACGTGATCAGTAACAAGACTTCATAGATGCTGAATCGTCGTCTGCTTGTGCGAATCAAGATTCCAGTCACCAGCAGTGATCCGAAGAACAGACCGCCCGTCAGACTCGCCAGCACAGTGGGATGCCACTCGACGATCGATTGCAGGTTGCTGTGATTTCCGAAGGTGAGTACCGAAAAGAGCAGGCCGAACCCTTGGGGATTCAGACCGGTCGCGGCGACAGAAAGAGCCAGCAGCAAAGCCGTGCGGCGGACGACCATCTCTTTCCAAATGCTCGAAAGGCCTTGCTGCTTCGCTGCCGCAAGCACTCCCGAAGCAAGATAGCAGCCGATGACGACGAAGCCGAGCACGAACGAGCCGTGGACGTTGCACCACAATTTGAACATCAGAGGCAGCCACAACAGGGGCAGTCGCCGTGTTGGAAGTAACGAGAGTGCCACGAGCGTGAGTGGCAAACCGATCATGCCGAACAGTTGTGGTCGAATCACGCCGCTGATTGGCATTGCCAGCAGGTAAGCGATCGCCCCGCCGGCAACGGCCCAGCCTAGCGCGACGCGTTGCACGCGAATCGCCAGGATCACCGCACCGATGGCCAGCGTGACCAACAGTACGTGAGCCAGTTGCAGCCCACCTGGTCCGGCGTGTTTCCAAAGCTGATAGCCGGCCGCTTGGGCCAGCCAAGAAACGTTTGTGAATGTTTCCCCGGCCGCCGCTTCGCCTAGCGGATCGACCGTCGGTAACGTTCCGTTCTCAACAATATGCCGACCATAGGCCAGGTGTCCCCACAAGTCGGTGTGATGTAAAGGAAACAGGCTGGTCAACACGAAAATGGCGCAGAGGACCCCAATCAGCGACAGCTGAGCCTTGCTTAGCTGGGGTAGCCAATGCTCCCAGCGGGCGATCCGTCGCGCGGCGCGAACCTCGAACGATTCGCCGCTCGGCTTCGTCATCAGGTCGTCTAGTGCAGTGTCGTAGGCACTCATGTTGAATTTGCTCGTTTGGATTCAATCAGTTCGATGTTTGCTTCTTGCGTCGCGTCGTGAACCTATTCAGCCTGGGCGACGACGTCGCGGAGTTGCCCTTGTCGCCAAGCGTGATACGGGTCTTTGCCTCGCCAGAGACAAAGGGCTCTCGCGGCGTGCGTACAGGGGCCGTAGCGGTCGCGTAGTTCGCTGTCGCCCGCCTCGAGCAGGGCGCGAACCAGCCATTGACCGGCTCGCACGATAACTTCGCGAGGCGGTTGAACTTCCGGAGGTGCAAGTGCTAGCCATTCCAAGTGATGTCCTGTGAGTAAGATTCGCTCGTAGAGAGAAGAGTCTGTTTCCGCAGTGTTTTCTTCGCCAGAAGTCTGAGAACCTGTCGTCCAGGATCGCGTCCAATAGCCTTCGAGTTGTTGTGCTGCGATGAGTCGTTGTGAGACGCCGCCGAGATGTTGGATCAACTTGCGACGACTCCGCCGCGACAGAGCTCCCACCTGATCGTCGATTCGTGCGAGTACCACGAGGGCCTCAAGTCGATGAGTTCCTCCGCAAACGCCGTTGGGCAGCGGTTGTTCCAGTAGCTCGTCGACCAGGCCGTCCAAGTCGATTGGCTGACCGTACTGATTCTTCCAACGCTTGGCTGGGAACAGGTAGCGGGCGTAGCTAATGGCCGTCCATTCGTACTCGTGTTGTTCGTGATGAAAACGTCGCATGGCGGACCGCAACAGATCGCCGACGGTGGCGACGCCGTCTCGCATCTTCAGCGGGGCGTCCAGGGGCACACCACTTTCGGCCAACGTTGCCAGCAAGTCGTCGACGTGAACCGCTCCGGTGCGATTGTGCGGGTCGGCTTCTTGCCAGGCACGGGAATCGATCAGCCCGTCGGTTTCGCGGAACAGCGGTGGGGCGTTGTTTCCTGCCAGCTTGCGAAACGTGGCGTCGTCCAGGAAATAGGACAACATCGTCGCGCCGTCGGGGACCTTCGGGTTTGCGAACTTGGCTTGTGGTCCCCAGAGTCGCAAAGCATGCACGTAGTTGTTCGTGTGTGCGGGACCTTCTGGCGGAAGCACGCGATTGAGAACTTCGAACAATTGCTGATCGGTCGCCACGAGCGGTAAGTCGTAGCGCACTGGCACGACGTTTGGCTGATTCGGCAAGGTCGCGAGCGAATCGTCCGAGGTCGAGACGCGCGTGACTCGATAAATGCCGCACGCCGCCAGCAACATGATCACCGGCAGCGACCAGCGAAGTAGCTGCGAAGCGACGGTCGAGATGGGTTGGCTGGTTCGTTTCATGATTCGGGTTGTCAGCTAAGTTTGATGTTGGAGTCACTCTGGCCGATCGAAAGTCGGCATGTTCGACTGGCCGCTATGCCTGTTGCAGCAAGCCAAACTTCTTCATCTTGTTGTAGAGCGTGACGCGACTGATCCCGAGTTCCGAGGCGGTCACCTTGCGGCGGTTTTCATTGCGGCGAAGTGAATCCTCGATGATCTGTCGCTCGACCGCGTCGACGCGACGTTCCAGCGAGCTCTTGCGTTCGTCGCCCGGCTTCGATTCCGGTGGGGCGTCGTTCGGTCGCAGTGGGCTTGGCAAGTCGGCCACCGACAACGACCCACGTTGACAGTAGAGAACTGCTCGTCGGACTACGTTTTCGAGTTCGCGGACATTGCCCGGCCAGGAGTAGCGGCGTAGGGCATCGATGAAGGAGTCTTCGATTTCGCGAATCTGCACGCCGTGCTTACGAGCGTGAGCGAGCGCGAAATTGCGCGCCAGGAACTCGATGTCGGAGGGTCGCTCTCGCAGCGGCGGCAGGTGGAAACTCAGGATGTTGAGTCGATAGTACAGATCCCGACGGAACTTGCCGGCCTCGACGAGGGTTGTCAGGTCGTAGTTGGAAGCCGCTACAATTCGTGCTTGGGACGTGGCCGTTTCGTTGCTACCGACTGGCTCGTATTCGCCCGTTTCGATCACCCGCAGCAGCTTCGCTTGATGTTCTAGCGGTAGTACATCGATTTCATCGAGCAGCAGTGTGCCATTTCCAGCGGCATGGAACTTACCTTGCTTGTCTCGTTCGGCGCCAGTGAACGCACCTTTGGCGTAGCCGAACATTTCGCTTTCGATCAAATCGGGCGGCAAGGCGCCGCATGCGACGGTGTAAAATCGCTCCTCATTGAATGGCGAGATCTCGTGAATCAGACGTGCTAGGTGCGACTTGCCACAGCCGGTTTCGCCGACCAGTAGAATCGTGACGTCGTGCGAGGCGGCGACTTTGAGCTCGTCAATGATTTCAAACATCGATGGCGTAAAGGTCACAATCGAGCCGGTACGACCATGGAGCGCCTTGTGCGGCAGGTGACCGAAAGAGTCAGCCATCTGCGACAGCGGATCAAACTCCTGACGGACCAAGGCATCGAGCCGTTCGATGTCGGTCGGAAGTTTGACGCAGGCTTCGAGCTTTTCTCCGGCCAGCTGACGAATCGGTTCGGGGCATGTCTCGTCGGCGATCACGTAGACCGGCAGCGACCCGGCAAATTCGGCCAGCTTAGCCAGATAGGCCAAGGGTGAAGTTCCGGCAATCGTTGGTTGTCCCAGGTGAGCCAGTACCGCCTGTGGAGAATTGGCCGCCGAGAGTTCAGCAATGGCTTCCGGGGCTGGACAGCTTCGAAGCGTATAGTCGTCACCGAAACGAGCCACCAATTGGGCCACAACCTGTTCCTGCTGACAAAGAACGAAGAGTTCCTGATTCATGTTGCAAATCCTGATGTTGAACCGCTGCACTCGGACCCAGGTTGGACGAGCGAACGATTCACAGGCGAGTCGCCTGCTTTCCTGACACGGACTGAAGATGAGATTGTTTGAAGGGAGCCCGACTTGGCGTCACCTGTGGATGCCGGAATCGGAAGTCTTGCGGTGCTAGCAATCGGCACCACGGATTCCAAACTACTTGGAGCGCCTAGTTTCACAAGCGCTTTGAACCGCGCATGTCAGCAAATCTTGACACCGGCCGTCGAGTCTGACGTTTGTGCCGGTTGTAACCGTCCAGACTTCGAGAATGCGGCACTCCAGGTGTTAAGTGGTGTCGATTATTCCGGTCGCCCTAGTCGAAGCGGTACGCCTTCATCTACGGAATGTTCCGGTCGATGCAAACATAGCGGGACGAGGTGCTTGTCCCGCCCCTGCCAACAGATCCTTCCTTGTCGTATTCCCACCTGTTTGACGCGTCGGTAGCCGCCCGACTCCCACCTTGGCTGCCACGCGTCGGACGCGACTGTCGCAAGTCAGTATTTCGAGCATTGCTGCGAGCGACACACGCTTTCCCCTCCCCCCGAGCGATTCCTGCCGACGTCCCTTTTCGCCCCCGCCCCTCCCTTATCGCCCTGCCTCCAGGAGAGATCCGATGTACGCTGCCACCCTTGCCATTGTGTTGGCCTCTGTCGGAGCCACGCCTGCCGAACAGGACTACTCCTCTGCGGACTCCAACTCCCAGGGCTACGAAGACGACTGCGGCTGCAACGATTGCAGCGTTTGCAACCTTGGGGGCAAGTTCGGCGGCAAGTTTGGAAAGGGCGGCCGTCATGGTGCCGGCAAGGTCGGCGGCTGGTGCGGCCCGATGCCGCAAACCTGTTACGCTCCGCGCTACGGATGTTACCCAGGCAACAACCGGCACATGCACCGCTATCCGGCATTCCACGGTGTCTACTACCGACGACCGTACAACTACCGCAATCTGTTCGACTATCCTTGGCACGCGGAGCTTCGCGAGCCGACATCGCTCTTCTCTTACGAGACGCCAGAAGAAGAATACGACGACTCGTATGAAGACGAGGTTCTAGACGACGCGGCCCCGGTCGACGATCGCGGCGGCGAAGCACGCTCGCAGCGTTCCAAGTCGGTCCGTTCGGCCTCCGTTCCCGCCCGTCATAACAATATCTATCGCGACGACAACGGCCGCGTCAGCTCGCGACGCAGAATCCCTGTCGACCAAGCGTCAGCCGAGATTGTGTCGCAGGAGGTTGACCTTCAGCCGGTCCCGGAAGATTCTCGCATCCGCGTTTCGTCGATCGTCCGTCGTCATCGGTCTGGTTCGTCTCGACGAATCGTGCCAGCCAGCCGGTAGGTCGCTTCCACGCGAAATACGACTCCACAAGCGATCAGCGGAGAAGTCGACATGAGCGATCGCTTTCTCGCCGCGGCCGTGCAGATGAATTCTCGTCTGGACAAGGAGGCCAACGTCGCGACCGCCGTCCGGCTTGTGGAAGAAGCTCATCGGCAGGGCGCCCAGCTGGTCGTTTTGCCCGAGATGTTCAACATGCTCGGCCCCTTCCCCGACGTGATCGCGGCGGCCGAGCCGATTCCGGGCCCCACTTCCAAGCTGATGGCCGAGCTTGCCCGGCGGCTGGAGATCACGCTACTGGCCGGCAGCATCTGTGAGGCGGCTACCGCCGCCACCAATGACGCGGAGTCTGCGCAGGGGAACGTGATACCCCCTCGCGGTAGCAATACCAGCCTATTGTTCCTGCCAGACGGATCCTTGGCGGCCCGCTACCGAAAGGTCCACCTCTTCAACGTTGACCTGCCGGGTCGCGTCGAGATTGAGGAATCTCGCTATATCACCGCGGGTGACAAGATCGTCTCGTATGAAACCTCGCTGGCACGACTTGGTCTTTCGATCTGCTACGATCTGCGGTTTCCGGAACTCTACCGGCGTTTGGCGGACGAAGATGCGGAGTTGATTCTGACTCCGGCCGCCTTTACCCGAACCACTGGTCAGGCTCATTGGGAGTTGTTGCTTCGGGCCCGGGCCGTGGAAAACCAGGCCTATCTCATTGGAGCCAACCAATGTGGTAGCCACGGCGGAAATTTGGAATCGTACGGCCATTCGATGATCATCGACCCCTGGGGAGAGGTGTTGGCCTCTGCAAGCGACGAGGAAGCGGTGATTACCGCGGAAATCGACTTGTCTCGTCTCCGTGAGATTCGCGCCCAGCTGCCGGCGCTTCGTCATCGGCGCAATATCTAGTGGTTTCCGAGCCAAGATTGCGGTCGATATCTAACTTTCAACGGCCTGCAAATTTGATTTGCCCGCGAAGAACTGCATGAATTCGGTGTCTATTCGAAATACCGCGTGCTTGCCGACGAATAGAGGGCGTACGACGATTCGTATCAGGTCAATAATGCGGCCACCAACGCTACTAGAGTCGAGCGACAGTATTGTTTTCGCGATGGCTCGTAGTTTGTCTTAGTCGCGCATTGTTGCAAATTAATTACTGCGAATTGAATGAAACGTCTTGTGCGTTTCGAAAACGAACACAAGAAAAAATTTTTCTTGTTGCAGAGTGCTAGCATTGACGTTCCTCGATGTGTGATTTGCTCGTGATTTTCAGAAGAGAGCAAGCGCGAAAAAAAATGCAAGAGACCGCGGCCGAAGTTTTTATAACAACGCTCTCTGCATTTTTTGGCGGCAGTCGCTTGACAAAAATTTGTTACTCGGCAAAATGTTCAGAGTGTTGATTGGAACTTCGTAAATCGATCCCATCACAGAGCGTGTGTCTCACGCACCGCATGTGATGGTTCTCGTTAGGCCGGGCAAGGCTGCTCGGCGAGTACCTCGGCCAGGATGGATGCAGGCTGTAGGTGTGCGCTGACTGACTGTCGGCACGGGCGATGTGCGAAGTTCTCATCTGCGCGTTTATTTCAGTACTCGGCCATGTTTGCTTCGGTAAGCTTGTCGGGTAGTCGAGATAATCGCCCGGGGGGCGACGACTGCATGGATCGTTCAGTCGGCGACTTAACCGTCGTGGCTTGGATGTCCCCTCCAGGCTTTTTTTGTTTTGTTCTTGGCGATTAGGCGTTCGGCCTCGCCGCCCGCGATCGTGTGATGCTTAGCTATTCGCGCGAGACCGAAAATTGCAAGCGACTTTTCTCCTCTTTGGAAAATCGCCGAACCCAAAATTCAGCCCCCAGGTTGTCGATCCGTGGCTAGCTGTCTGATTGGCTTAGGTGCCAACCTCGGGGATCGCGCTGCTGCGATCGAGAACGCAATTGATCAACTTGCTGCGCACGCCGACATCGAGCTTGTGGCCAAGAGTTCGTTGCACCAAACAGAACCGGTTGGTGGGCCCAGCGGACAAGGTGTCTTTCTCAATGCGGCGACGCTTGTCGAAACGTCGCTCGCACCGACAGCCTTGCTGGCTGTGCTGCAAGAAGTTGAAGTGACGCTCGGTCGAGAGCGACACGAGCGGTGGGACGCACGCACCATCGATCTCGACCTGCTGCTTTACGGTAATCAGGTTCTTACTAGTGACGAGCTGACGGTTCCTCACCCGCGGATGTCGTACCGACGTTTCGTCATCGAGCCGGCTGCCGAGATTGCTCCCGAGATGGTGCATCCGGTCATCGGTTGGACGCTGGCAGAGCTTTGCGATCACCTTCGAAAGGGCGAGCCGTATGTCGCGATCGCCGGCCCGATTGGCGTTGGAAAGTCGCGTCTCGCCGAACGACTAGCGGCCGAGATCCCGGTGCGGATCATCGCCGAGCAGTTGCCGCTTGATCAGCTCGGTGCCCTTTATCGAGGAGCGGCCGACGGAGGTTCGGCATCTACGGACGACCCCGTTTTCAAGGACGATTCTTCCACCGCTGGTCCCGCCTGGCAGACGGAGATAGAATTTCTCAAGCAACGAACCGCACAGCTCGACCGGACAGTCTGGGAGAGCAAGCAGGAAGCCTGGGTGAACGAACAAGGCGATGCCGGCAAAATCGTGACCGTTAGCGATTACTGGTTCGATCAGGCGTTGGCCTTCGCTCGCGTGTGGTTGCCGGAAGAATCGTTTGCAAAGTTTGAGTCGTCCTGGCTGGCGGCGCAAGCGACCGTCGTGCGACCGAAATTGCTCGTTGTGCTCGACGCACCAGTGGACCAGCTCGTCGGCGCGATTACCAAGCGCGGGCGACCTTGCGAAGAGGCGTTGACGGCCGATACCGTCACGCGGCTTCGCGACTCACTTGCCGAGCAAGTTCGCCAAGGTGGCCACGGCCCGATCCTCTCGCTCGACGCGAGTGATGTTGAAAACGTTTATACGGAAGTCTCGGCAGCGATCGCGGCGATGCAATAGAAGAGGCGCACCAGCCATACGAACGGCGTCGTTGCTGCGTCATCCGCATTCGACCATTTACGGAACGATTTTCACTTTCCCACCATGACCGACTCTTCCACGACCTCGAAACCTGCTTCGCCGCAGACGCCGCAACTGATCTCCTGTCCCGACGAAATGCGAATCGCGGTACAAGAGCACCGCGCCCAGGGGCGCACGGTCGGAGTCGTGCCAACGATGGGGGCGCTGCACGAGGGCCACCTAAGTCTCGTCGACGCGGCTCGCAGAGAATGCGATGTCGTCGTCACGACCATTTTTGTGAACCCGACGCAGTTCGGCGAAGGCGAAGATCTCGACAACTACCCTCGCACTCTCGAAGCCGACCTGACGGCGCTGGCTGCGCGCGGTGTGGAGTTGGTTTTCGCCCCGGCCGCGGGTGGAATGTACTCCGCCGACCACGACACCACGGTTACCGTCGGCTCGCTGGCCAGCGAATTCGAAGGCCGCTGTCGTCCCGAACACTTTCCGGGCGTGGCGACCATCGTCTTGAAGCTGTTTCAGATTGTGCCGGCGGATTTTGCTTTCTTTGGGCAAAAGGATTACCAGCAGTCGCTCGTCGTCCGACGGATGGTTGCTGACCTGAACGTACCGATCGAGATTCGGGTTTGCCCGACCATTCGAGAGGACGACGGACTGGCCAAGAGTTCTCGCAACGTTTACCTCTCGGCGGAAGAGCGCCAGCGGGCCACCTGCATTTGGCGAGCCTTCCAAAAGGCAGAAGAACTGCTCACCGCCGGAACGTCTACCACGGTCGATCTCATTCAAGCGATGCGCGACGTAATTCGCGCCGCGGGTGTGACGCACATTGATTATGTGGCCATCACCACGTGCGATTCGCTCGTGCCAGTCGATAAAATCGACGCACCCGTCGTCGTGTTGGTAGCGATTCGTATTGGCGAAACGCGGCTAATCGACAATCATTTGCTTCGCCCGCCCGCCTAGCGTGTTCGTTTTCGTCGCGGCAAATGGGCAACGAATGCGTCGATCGTTCTTACGCGGCGTCTGGAACTCTTGTGACAACGGTTCATGAAACAAACACTCTTCACCATTCCGGAATTTGTCGCTGGCATGCCGGTGTTTGGCCTGGGGCTACTGCTGGCCGCCTGGGTGGCGTTCAGCATCGGTCTCTTTGTCTGGCTGCTAAAGCGTCACGGCATGGGCGATGAAGTCCGCGGCTACCTTCCCCTGTTGGTGCTGGTAGGGCTCGGCATTGTTTTTCTGCTGCCGCGACTTCTTGTCGCCGGCGGACTGCCGATCCGCGGTTACGGCGTGATGATGATGCTCGGTATCGTCTCGGGCGTGGGTATCACGGTGCGCCGAGCTCCACGAATGGGAATCGATCCCGACAAGGTCTTCTCGCTCACGTTCTGGATGTTCGCTGGCGGTATCTTCGGCGCCAGGATGTTTCATGTCGTGCAGAAGACTTTCATCGAGAAGACGGACCAGTATCAAACCATCGGCGACGTGCTCAGCATTCACGAAGGGGGACTCGTGGTGCTTGGTGCGCTAATTGCCGTGGCGATCATCGTGCCGTTTTTTGCCTGGCGCAATAAACTGCCACTGTTGGCGTTGGCCGATTTGCTCTCTCCCGGCATGGTGTTGGGGTTGGCCTTCGGACGGGTTGGCTGCTTGCTGACCGGTTGCTGTTTCGGTGGCACCTGCGATGTTGACGTCACGTGGGCGGTTACCTTTCCACAGGAGAGCGCTCCGGGGAATCTTAGCCCGCCGTATCGTCGGCAAGTCGAAGGCGGTCTGTCATATGGCATTCAAGTCGGCCCGTCGGAAACGGGGACGCCTGTCATCACACGTGTTATTCCAGGTTCCACTGCCGAACAGTTGGGCCTCAAGCCGGGCGACCGGATAACGCGCATTGGTGGGACGGATGACCCGACACTCGAAGTGGTGCGAGACACAATCCTGACCGCGCTCTATTCAATCGAAACGAATGCGGACGCCGCGCCGAAGACAATCTCCATCGTCGTTGCAGGCGATCCCGCAGTACGTCGGCTGACGCACCGATATCCACCACGCAGTCTTCCCGTGCATCCAACTCAGATCTACAGCGCAATTAATGCGGCCCTGCTGTGTTGCCTGTTGTTGGCTTTCTATCCGCATCGTCGCCACGATGGGGAGGTGTTCGCGCTCTTAATCACGGTCTACCCGATCGCCCGATTCCTGTTGGAGTACGTGCGGACCGACGAGTACGGTCAATTCGGGACGAGCCTAACGATTTCGCAGTTGATTTCTCTGGCAATGTTCTCTGCCGCGATAGCTCTGTGGGTCTATCTGCGACGTTCGCCCTCTGGCCACCTTTGGGTCGACCGTGCTCCTGCGATAGGTTAGGGCTCCTGCGATAGGTTAGGGCTCCTGCGATAGGTTAGGGCTCCTGCGATAGGTTAGGGCTCCTGCGATAGGTTAGGGCTCCTGCGATAGGTTAGGTCGGCCACTCCCGGCTTCTCTTGGGATACCGAGCGCCAGTTGCCGAATTCCCGCCACATTAAGGCCCGTTGGCCGCAGCTGGATCGCCCTTTTCCGGCTTCTGCCGAGGTCGCGAAGGACTGGCCGAAATATGCATGTTCATTTATACTAAGAGGTTTACGCCCGGCCGCCATTCGTTCATTGGACGCTGCCCACCATTGAACGCTGCCACGAATCGCTACGGGCACAACAAACTTCCGCCCCGCATTAGAGCCGGACCCTGCCCACAACCACGGCCCCAAGCCTATTCGCTTGGATCGCCGGCATGATCGACGTGAATCACGACCCCCCAAACGCACATGAGCTCCTACAATCTCACTCACTTGAAGCTGCTGGAAGCCGAGAGTATCCACATCATTCGCGAGGTCGCTGCCGAGTTTAAGAACCCGGTGATGCTGTACTCGATCGGAAAAGACTCGGCGGTGATGGTCCAGCTGGCGCTCAAGGCCTTCTACCCGGCCAAGCCGCCGTTTCCGTTAATGCACGTCGACACGACGTGGAAGTTCCGCGAGATGATTGAGTTTCGTGAGAACTACGCGAAGAAAGAGCTGGGCTTTGACGTTATTGCCTACACCAACGAAGAGGGCCGTAAGCTCGGCCTTGATCCGCTGGAGAATAGCGGCAAGCACACGACGATCATGAAGACCGACGCGCTCAAGCAGGCACTCGACAAGTACGAGTTCGATGCCGCGTTTGGTGGCGCTCGACGGGACGAAGAGAAGTCCCGCGCGAAAGAACGAGTCTACTCGTTCCGCGATCAGCATCACCGCTGGGACCCCAAGAATCAGCGACCGGAGTTGTGGAACCTTTACAACGGCAAGGTCAACAAGGGCGAGAGCATTCGCGTCTTCCCGCTCTCCAACTGGACCGAGCTCGACGTATGGCAATACATCCATATGGAAAATATTCCGCTGGTGCCGCTCTACTTCGCGGCCAAGCGACCGGTGGTCGAGCGAGACGGCAACCTGATCATGGTTGACGACGATCGCTTGAAGTTAGAGCCGGGTGAAGTGCCCGAGGAGAAGATGGTTCGCTTCCGTACGCTCGGTTGCTACCCGCTGACCGGTGCGGTCGAATCCGAAGCGACCACGCTTCCCGAGATTATTCAAGAGATGCTGCTTTGCACGACCAGCGAACGCCAGGGTCGCGTGATCGATAACGACGAAGAAGGCAGCATGGAAGACAAGAAGAAGGAAGGTTACTTCTAAGGCGGTGTTCATCAGGCGGCTCGCCCTTTCCGCGAGTTAGCTGCAGAACCGACACATAGAATTTCCTCTTCCCCGACTCAAACGCAACACACATAGCTCACGAACATGTCTCATCATTCCGACCTGATCGCTACCGATATCGATGCTTACTTGGCTCAGCACGAGCAAAAGGAGCTGCTTCGTCTTTTGACCTGCGGTAGCGTCGACGACGGCAAGAGCACCCTGATCGGCAAGTTGCTGATCGAATCGAAGAGTGCCTACGAAGATCAACTCGCGGCCATCGAACGCGATTCGATCGTACATGGAACGGTTAGCGGCCAGCTCGATCCGGCCTTGCTGACCGATGGCCTCAAGGCCGAACGCGAACAGGGCATCACGATCGACGTTGCCTATCGCTACTTCAGCACCGCCAAGCGAAAATTCATCATCGCCGACACGCCGGGCCATCAGCAGTACACCCGCAACATGGCGACCGGTGCTTCGACCTGCGACCTGGCGATCATCCTGATCGATGCCCGACCTGGGCACGGCGTCATGGAGCAGACGAAGCGTCACAGCTTCATCACTTCGCTGCTCGGTATCAAGCACATCATCGTCGCCGTCAACAAGATGGATCTGGTCGACTACTCGCAAGACGTTTACGAGCAGATCAAGAGCGACTACCTCGACTTTGCCGCCAAGATGTCGTCGGACGACGTCCACTTCATCCCGATGTCGGCTCTGATGGGCGACAACGTAGTGCACCTCAGCGAGAACATGCCCTGGTACGAAGGTGCCCCGCTGATGCACATGCTGGAGAACGTTTACATTGGATCCGATCGCAACCTGCACGACTTCCGCTTCCCGGTGCAGGTGGTCAATCGGCCGCATCTCAACTTCCGCGGATTCTGCGGCACGATCGCCTCGGGCACGATCAAGCCGGGTGACGAAGTGACCGTCATGCCTTCGCGGAAGACGAGCCGCGTGAAGTCGATCGTCACCTTCGACGGCGATCTTGAAGAAGCATTCGCCCCGCAATCGGTCACGCTTACACTGGAAGACGAAATCGACGCCAGCCGCGGCGATGTGATCTGCCGCTCCGGCAACCTGCCGGAAATGATGAGCAAGTTCGAGGCCATGGTCGTGTGGATGGCCGACGAACCGCTCGTCCCCGGTAAGCAGTATCTCTTCAAGCAGTCGACGAAGATGGTCAGCGGCACGGTCGCTTCGCTCCGCTACCAGGTGGACGTCAACACGCTCGAGCGTGGTCCGGCCCCGGCACTGAATCTCAACGAAATCGGCCGCTGCGAGATTTCGCTGACCGACTCGATTGCCCTCGATCCCTATAAGCGAAATCGCGGAACCGGATCGATGATCATCGTCGACCGTTTGACCAACGTCACCGTTGGTGCCGCCATGATCATGGGCGATCTGGCCGGTGGAGCTCGCGACCATTGGGATGATGAGCCAGCCGGCGAATCGCTGCACGAGTTGCCGAGCCAGGTTACCTCGGACGAACGCGCTGCCCGCTTCGGTCAGAAGCCGGCGATGTTGCTGCTGACCGGACTCACGGCCTCGGGCAAACGTCTGGTGGCCCAATCGCTCGAACGCCGATTGTTCGAGGCAGGCCGCGCCGTGGCCGTTTTGGACGGACAGGCCATGCGGCTCGGCATCAGTAAGGACCTCGGATTTACTGCCGATGATCGCAGCGAAAACCTGCGTCGTGCCGCCGAAGTTGCCAAACTCGTCTGCGACAACGGACTACTCTGCATCGGTTCGTTCGTGGCACCCAGTGCCGAAGTGCGAGCCCGTGCCGCGGAAGTGGTCGGCAAGGATCGCTTCCTCGAGGTCTATCTCGACGTGCCGGTCGAAGCTTGTCGTGAGCGAGAAACCGAGAGCATGTACGAGAAGGCCGACTCGGGCGAGATCCAAAATTTCCCAGGCGTCTCGGCCGACTACGACGTGCCGCAGAATCCGGACCTGGCCATCCGCCCGCACGAAGAACCGGTCGAGAAGTGTGTCGACCAAGTTATCGCCCTGCTCGAAGAGCGTGGGTTTATTTCGTAAGCTTTCGTAGGTCTGGTCGATGTCGTGGGTGCCACTGGTAGCTCGTCTACCCGTGCCGTCTATTGCTTTCCCTACCCTCATTCATCTCCGGCCTCATCCAGGAACGCCAGGATCTTCATTAGCTGGTCGCTCGCTTGAGCTTCTTCGCTGACCACCTGATTGGCACCAGCGTTGGTCAGTTTGGTCACGTTCGATTGAAACCGGCAGCGGACCAAGATAAAGCATCCGGGGTTGCGAGCTCGACTCTTGCGAACAATTCGCAGCGCCGCCACATCGTCGGCAATGCAGACCGCCAGTAGCGAAGCCGCATCGGCCCCGGCGACCTCCATGACGTCGGTGTCGGTCGCGTCGCCCGTAATCGTATGAAACCCCTGTTGGGCGAAGGGGTGCAAATTGATCGGAATGCGATCGACCAGGCTGACATCGTACCCGTTCGTCTCCAGGTGAGTCGAAACGCGGCGGCCAATCAGCCCGGCCCCGACGACAATCGCCCGATGTCCGCTGGGGACTGTCTGGTCGGGCGCGGCCTCCCCTTCTTCAAGTGGCATCTTCGCCTTGGCCCGGCGGAACCCCCAACGCAATAGTGGCGGGGTCAACACCAGCGAACCAATCGCCAGCGTAATGAATCGCGTGTAGGCGTCACCGGAAATCAACTCTTCGGTTCGCCCCAACAGCACGAGCACGAAGGCGAACTCCCCGATGTGGGCCAGCCCGAGACCCGTTCCACTGGCGGCCTGCCAACCGAGGCCGGTCAAACGCAGGGCGATCGTAGCGGCAACTCCCTTAAGCAAGATCAGCCCCACCAGAGTTCCGAGCATCCAGAGCGGTTCGGTGCCGAACAGTCCGGGGTCGAGCAGCAGTCCCAAGCTGACAAAGAAGACGGCCGCGAACGTTTCGCGGAGCGGCAACACGAGGGCGTCGATTTGGTGCGTCCAGCGGTTGTCGCTAAAGATCAGTCCGGCCGCTAAGGCTCCAATCGCCGGCGGCAGGCCCAGCTCGTAGGCCGCCCAAGTGACGCCGCTGAGCGTGACCAGCGTGAACAGCACGAACAGTTCCAGGCTGCGCATCTCTGCGATCAACGGGATAATCCAGCGACCATGCAGTTCACGAATCACCACGATCGAGGCCACGAACAGTAGCGACTTGAGGCCCAGCATGCCAAAGTCGGCGGCGCTCGTGCCTTCGCTCGATCCGACCAACAGCGGAATCGCCAGCATGAAGGGGATCAGCAGCACATCTTGAAACAACAGGATTGCCACGGCCCGCCGGCCGTGGGGAAGGCTCAGCTGCCCGCTTTCTGAGAGAGCCTTGAAGACGAGCACGGTGGAGCTAAAGCTCGCGGCCGCGGAGATCAGCAGCGCGATCGGCCAGGCGACTCCAAACGCGGAGAGCAGGGCAAACGTCGGCGCCGCGACCAGTAGCATCTGCACGCTACCGCCGATGAGCAGATGCCGACCTAGCCGCCACAGTTCGGCCAGCGAGAATTCCAGGCCGATGGAGAAGAGTAGTAAGAAGACGCCCGCCTCGGCGATCGTTTCGATCTCGTGCTGATCGTCGATGACCCAGCCCATCGAGTTGCGGCCGATAATCGCCCCGACAACGAGATAGCCGACCAGTACGGAAACATTCAGCCAACGACAGATCAGTCCAGCGGCCAGTCCCGCCGCCAGAATGATCAACAGATCGTAAATGATGTTCCCGAACATGGACGAGGCCGCTTCGATCGTCGAGTGGTGTGTCGCCTACGCGTCACGTCCATCGTAGTTGCCGAAGGCAGTCTGCGTGAAGAGACCGGAAGAAATTTAGGCGCCCAGAATCGCACGCACCGCGGCGGCAATGCTGGCTGCATCGTCTTCCAGCGGCACCGTGGTCGAGTCGCCTGTGGCGAGATTCTTCACCTGACACTCGCCGGCGTCGAACTCGTTACCGCCGAGGACCAGTGCCACGCGGTGACCACGACGGTCGGCGTACTTGAGCTGCTGGCCTAGCTTCTTCGGCTGCGGGAAGACCTCAACGCCGATTCCCGCTGCTCGCAGTGAGGCCGCTAGTTTCAAATAGTCATGCAGGCGATCGCGATCGAAATACGGAATCAGCACCTCGGCCGGCGTCTGCACGTCGGCCAACATGTTGAGTTCTTCCATCGCGGCCAGCAGGCGATCGAGCCCCAGCGAGGCCCCGATGCCCGGCAGCTGCTCCTTGGTGTAGAGCTCGGCCAGGTTGTCGTATCGCCCGCCGCTGCAAACGCTGCCGATGCCAGGCAAGGCACCGAGGAACGTTTCGAAAATCGTGCCGGTGTAGTAGTCGAGTCCTCGAGCGATCGAGACGTCGAGCTTGATTCGCTCTTCAGGCACGCCTGCGGCGCTAACGGCCGCGAGCAGCTGGCGAAGTTCGTTGACGCCCTGTTCGCCGGTCTCGCTTCCTTCGACTAGTGGAGCGACCGCGTCGAGCACCTCGGCGTTGCTGCCGGTCAGTTCGCTCAAGGCGAGCACGCGATCGGCCGCCTCTTCGCTGGTGCCGGCCGCTTCCACGATCTCGGCCTTCACCTTCTCAGGGCCGATTTTGGCCAACTTGTCGAGAGCGCGCAACACAGCGGTCGACTGTTCAGCCAGATCGTACTTCTCCAGCAATCCCGTGAGCACCTTGCGGTTGTTGAGGTGAATGCGGAAGTCTTCGAAGCCGAGGGCGACCATGAGATCGTGAATCACCAGGGTCGTTTCGATGTCGCTGCTGACCGCGTCGGTGCCAATCGTGTCGAAGTCGCACTGCATGAACTCGCGATAGCGGCCACGTTGGGTGTTTTCGCCTCGCCAGACGGTGGCGATGTGATATCGCTTCAGTGGTGTGCCGAGCTGGCCAATGTGTTGTGCAGAGAAGCGGGCCAGCGGAACGGTCAGATCGAAACGCATGCCGACCTCTCGGCCGCCGGCGTCCTCGAACTTGTACATCTGCTTGTCGGTCTCGTCGCTGCCCTTGCCCTGCAGAATCTCCAGGTATTCTAGCGCCGGCGTATCGATCGGCGCGAAGCCGTAGGAGCGGAACACGCCACGAGCTTTGGCGATCAGTTCTTCGCGGGCGATCGCTTCACGGGGGAGAAAATCGCGAAAGCCTTTGAGCGTTCGCGGAGTGATGCGTTGAATCTTCTTGGAGTCGGCCACCGTCTCTCGTTCCTTGCCACGGACTTGTTGCCTAAACCACCACGGGTAGTAGCGGCGGTTCTACGCTGCGAATGCTCTTGTTGCGTTTGCGGGGGGCGACCGCCTCGGCGTACTCGTACACCTGCTCGGGCGTTTCCCAATAGCGGTCGTAGGTCCACTCGTCTTCGTACTCGCAGTCGTCGGTCGTGTAGTCACGACAAATCTGCGGACGCGTCTCGTAGATGCCGCAACGATTGTCCGGCAGCAAATGATCGCACTCGTTGTGGACCATCAGGTACCAGTCGTCGTTCTCGCAAAAGATCGAGGCCTGACCGTGGAGCAGGTACCAACGAATGAACTCGAAATCCTTGGTGTCCTCCGGCTCCTCAATCGGCAGCGCGAAATACTTGCAGCACTTGCCGGTGCAGTACTCGCAGAGCACCTCGTCCGGCTTGAGATCCTCTCGGTTGGGCTTCTTTTTCAAGGTGGCAGTCGCCATCGTTTTCGCTCGCTCGCTGGCCAGATGGGGATTGATTCGTGAGTGATTGACACCCCTGGATCCGATAGGTTCACCAGGCCGCCAATCACGAGAGAGCAGCGTAACATAGGGGGCGTGCGTTGTTAAGAGACTGTATTGTTAAGAGATTTTGTTGGTCGTTGAGAGCTAAGGGATCAACAGGCAGGCTCCGAAATCGCTTGCTCCTCTTATCCCCCTGCCACCGCCCCAATAATCATCAGCGGTTCGTCGCCGTTGATGACCGCCGCCGGCAAGGGATCGTCAGGCGAGTTGTGCGACAGGTCTCGCTGGCAGGCAAAGAACCGCACGAACGGTCGCCGCTCTCGCGTGGCGTAATCGCGGATTGTGCCACAAAGCGAAGGGTACGCTTCTTCTAAGGCGTCGAGCACGGCGCGAAGTGTAATCGGTTCCGGCACCTCGAGCTGAACTTCCGCCTCGGTGCTGGAGAGAACTCGCAGATGGTACGGCAGTTCGACGCGGATCATGGCAGCGTTTGCACTTCCACCGAGAGTACCGCCGGAAGATCGCGTACCACGGCATTCCAGCTGTCGCCGGCGTCGCTCGAGGCGTAGACCTGACCGCCGGTGGTGCCGAAGTAAACGCCGCACGGATCGAGCGTGTCGACCGCCATGGCGTCGCGGAGCACATTCACGTAGCAGTCGCTCTGCGGCAGGCCCTTGGTTAGGGCTTCCCATTCGTTCCCGCCGCTACGGCTGCGATAGACTCGCAACTTGCCGTCGGGCGGGAAGTGTTCGGAGTCGCTCTTGATCGGCACCACGTAGATCGTCTCCGGCTCATGGGCGTGCACATCGATGACGAACCCAAAGTCGGAGGGGAGGTTGCCGCTCACCTCGTGCCAGGAGTCGCCGTGGTCGTCGCTTCGCATGATGTCCCAGTGCTTCTGCATGAACAACACGTCGGGCTGCGACGGATGTCGAGCGATGTGATGCACGCAATGGCCAACGTCGGCGTCGGGCACGGGAATCATGTTGGAGATCAGACCGCGATTGATGGGCCGCCAAGAGTTACCGCCGTCGTCGGTACGAAACGCCCCCGCCGCGGAGATGGCCACGACGATCCGTTGTGGGTCGTTCGGGTCGAGCACGATCGTGTGTAGGCACATGCCGCCGGCGCCTGGTTGCCAGAGCTTGCCGGTTTCGTGATTTCGCAGCGCGGAGAGTTCTTTCCAGGATTGCCCGCCATCGGTGGAGCGGAACAGGGCCGCGTCTTCGACCCCCGCGTAGACTGTGTCGGGGTCGTCGAGCGACGGTTCCAAGTGCCAGACTCGAGCGAACTCCCAGGGATGTTGGGTGCCGTCGTACCACTGATGCGTGCCGGGGATGCCGTCGTAGGTGAACTCGTTGCCGACCGCGTTCCAGGTCTTGCCGCCGTCGTCCGATCGCTGGATCTGCTGACCGAACCAGCCGCTGGTTTGAGAAACGTAGAGACGATTCGGATCGGCCGGCGAGCCGGTCATGTGATAGATTTCCCAGCCGGCGAAGTGTGGCCCGCTCACTTCCCAATCTTTGCGGGTTGCGTCGGAGGTGAGGATGAACGCGCCTTTTTTCGTGCCGACCAATAGGCGAATCGAACTCATGGAACTGCCCTCGCTTGGAATCAATGGCCTGGTGGCAGATTGGCGTGACGATGCACGCGTCTCCATTCAATGGCTCGCCACCATGATAGCCGATTCTGCGAGGCAGGCGCCGGACGATCGGAGAAAAATCGGTTCGTCCGTCGAAACGGGGCAACGGACTAGGAGAACTCGGCCCTAATCGCCCGAAGCGGCAGCATCCCAGCGAAACACCCGCAGTCCATTTAGCTCGCGTACGAAGATCTCATTGCCCGATACGCCCAGGTGAGCCCAGGTCGATTCTTCGCTCACCTTGCGGCTATCGAGCAACTTGAACTCGCTTGGATCGGCCGCAATAAGTAGCAGTTCTCCCTGTTCATCGAGGGCCAGGATACGATCGCCGGAGAAAACCAGGCTCCAGTACTTTCCGAACGGCTTTGTCTTCCATTTGGTTTCGCCGCTGGCCAGTTCGATGCACATGAACCGTTGGTTGCGAAGGTGCAGATAGACATGTCCGTCGATGACGATTGGCGATGACATGTAGCCTTGACTGCGGTTGTTCCAGAGCTGATTGACTTCAAACGCGTCGTCGCCTTGTTTGACGGAAAACAGGAGCGAAGTACCACCGTAGCTACTAGTGAAGACGGTGTCGTCGACGATCGTCGGCGTGACGATATTCATGCCACGGAATGCTGGAATTTCTTGCGACCAGAGAACCTCACCGCCTTCCAAATCGACTCCGGCCAAAGTCGTTCGCGTCTGCACGACGAGTTGCTGCTTGCCGTCGATGGTGGCGAGCGTGGGTGAGGAGAAGGCACTGCCCGACATGCCGCCACCATCCTTGAGCACCTGCCAGACGATCTTGCCGGTCGTCTTCTCGAGTTTGGCCACCGACCCGCCGGCTTGAACATAGACGTGATCCCCGTGAACCAAGGGCGAGGCGACAAAGCCAAAGCTGGGGAGGGAGGAGCCCGTATCTTTGACGAAGTCGACCTGCCACTGCTGCTTGCCAGTTTTCGCATCGAGACAGACCAACAGATCTCGCATGCCAGCGACGAACAGGCGACCGTCGTCATAAGCAGGCGTGGCGCGGATCCAGTCTCCATTGGAGCGAGCAAAGAAGGGAACGGTCATGGCACCTTCCCACTCGGTTTCCCAAATTTGCTTCCCCGTGGCTCGATCGAGAGCCCGAACGACCTCGAACTTCTTATCTTTGGTTTCGGTAATGAAGACGCGATCACCGATTACCAGCGGTCCTGAGTAACTGGGGCCAAGCGGAATGTGCCACGCTTCCTTCAGCGATTCTTCGCTCAAATTCTCAGGCAACGAATCGGCCGGCAGTTGCCCGTCGCGATGCGGACCGCGCCATTGAGTCCAGGAGGCAGCTTTCGGTTCCATTGCGTCGACCGAAACGGAAAGGACCGCAACAGTTATCAAGGTCCAGATTCTGAATATGTATCGCGTGACTAGTTCAGTCATTTGAATGCCTGCGTAGTTGGATCATGGACGCCTAGCGTGATGAGAGGACCCTGCTGTAGAGGCGGAACCTGGGCCACCATCCTATCCCTACACGATAGGGGTGAATCAAGATTCGACAAGTCAATAATCACGGTTGAGATGAATGATTTAGTCACGATGGGGAGGTCGGTTGGGTAACCAGTTTCACCAAACCTTTACCGGGCGCTGCCAACAATATTCGCAATCGCCTGCTTAAATGTTGTGCTGTTTGGTCGTGTGGCAATCTTCACAGAAGACAACGCTAGCACGCCAAGTTCCCACCTGGGTCGTGACTTGCGCATATTCTGTCGGCGAGGTCGCGAACCCGTGAGCCGGTTGCGGCACGAAGTTTGCGTTAACGTTCCGGCTTGGCAAAAGAGGCTCAGGCTGAACCAGAGCGACAGAGACTCCGACTCGGCAAGAGAGCAACAAAATTTGGAGAGGCATTATGACTACCGGTCTGCTCATCGATATGGATGGCGTGATCTATCGAGGCAATCAACTCATTCCGGGCGCGGATCGCTTTGTGAACCAGCTTAGGGATCACGACATTCCGTTTCTTTTCTTGACCAACAATAGCCAACGGACGCGGCGCGACGTGGTCACGAAGCTCAGCCGGATGGGAATCGAGGTGGAGGAGCACCACGTATTCACCTGCGCGATGGCGACCGCTCGTTTTCTGGCCACACAGAAGCCGGGGGGAACCGCTTACGTTATCGGCGAAGGAGGGCTGCTCCATGCCATGCACGAAAACGGTTTCTCGATCGTCGACCACGACCCGGACTTCGTCGTCGTTGGCGAAGGTCGCACGCTCACGCTCGATATGCTTGAACGAGCCGTGAACATGATCATGAATGGTGCCAAGCTAATCGCCACCAACATCGATCCGAACTGTCCCACCGACGGTGGCATTCGCCCCGGCTGTGGAGCGGCGATCGCCTACTTGGAAGCAGCCACCGGCAAGAAGGCTTTTAGCGTCGGCAAGCCCAGCCCAGTCATGATGCGAGCGGCGCGAAAGGAAATTGGACTCAGCACTTCGCAAACCGTGATGGTTGGCGACACTATGGAGACCGACATCGTGGGTGGCGTGCAGATGGGTTACCGCACAGTGCTGGTGCTATCTGGCGGTACGCATCGCGAAGATCTCGACGGCTACGCTTTCCGACCGGATCTGATTGTCAACTCAGTTGCCGATCTGTGCGAGGAGGCGATGTTCCCGGCGGGCAACTTGCCGGCGGGCGACCCGCGCGAGGATACGGTGCACGACCTCGACGCCTGGCGATGTGCTCAGGTGTGACGGGCAGGGCAATGTTAGGCCATTATTCCCGCCAGCGTTACTTCATGCAGGGACAACGCAAGCGTTACGGATCTGCTGGATGCTCAAGGAGTGGGCCGAAAGAGCGAAGTAACCTACGCCACGAAAGCGAGCCAGTAGAAGACCGAGCCTGTGATGGCGGTCATCGTCATGCCACCGGCGGCAAGCCGGGCCCAAAACACATGGCGGGCGCTATACTCGCCTGGCGTGGGCGGACTGGGGAAACGCCTGAGCGCGGCCGGAATCACATACAGCCAGATCAGTGTGGTGCTGATCGCGAAGCAGAGATGAATCCAAAGTGACCAGTTGACCAAGCCCTTGCTAAGAACCTCGCTGTAGTAGGGCGAAGCTTCCGCCCGATCACGCCAGCCGTTCATGCGAATGTCGACTTCGAAGAGCGTAACGGCCACCAGCAGGATCACGCCCAGAGCCACTTGCACTTGTTTGTGCAGCGTGAACTTCTGGCGATACTTCACCTGATAGATGCTCCAAAACATGATCGGCACGACGGCGAACATCGCCAGGAAAACGAAATCCAGCATGAAGGAAGCACGATTGCCGAGAAAGCCGTCCATAGGTCTGCCGTCCGCCAGAAAAAGAAGGTAAATCACTGCGCGCTGGTGTCAACTTGCGTAGCGATTCTAGGTGGGGTAGAGAGCGGCATAAACCCCAATTTGGTTGCGTGCTATGCGCAAACGATGGGCCGTGCGCACCTGCTGATACCCTTTCAGGCCAACCTGTATAGAACGTCCGGCACGTGAGCCAGCCGTTAGGCCGACCCGGCGGCGGAGAGACGTCGTTCTTCAAGATCCTGAGCCAGCCGCACGCGACTGAGATGGATGAATCGGACCAGGTCGCGGCGGCTGATGATTCCGAGGATCTTGCCATCTCGAAGAACCGGTAAGCGTCGCACCGGTTGGGTCAAGAAAATATCGGCCACATCCGGGAGCGAATCGTCATCGTCGACGGTAATGACGTCTTCGCTAATGAATTGGGCGAGGCCGTCGATGTCCGATTTTGGTTCGTAGAGCAACTTCAAGAGATCGAATTCCGTGACCACGCCTCGCAGGTTCCCTTCGTCGTCGACCACCGGCAGTCCGCTGATATGATGTCGCAGGAGTTGGGCCAGGACTTCATCGACCGACGCGTTGGGGTGAACTGAGACGAACGGTGCCGTCATGATGTCGCGTGCTTTGAATCCCATCGTCTTGCCTCATCTTTCTTGGGACAGCGACTCATGCGTGTCGCCATCCGAACTTGGATTGAATTGAAATGTTAGGATCGCTGCCCAATGGCCCGGTTGCGAATCGATCGCTATGCCTGATGCGCCAGCTCACGAGTCTCGGTGTTCCAAAGTCGATTCATATGAGCGCGAATCACCGTCGCGGCGTCTTGCAGGGCGAATTGTCGATTGACGTGGCCTTCGACGAAGGCCGCTTTGTTCATGCCGTAGACATCCGATGTCGCTTGATCCTGTCCCAGGACGTATCCACCGGCAGCTTTAACGGCTTGGCAACCTTCGACGCCATCACGTCCCATTCCAGTCATGATCACGCCGAGACAGCGGTCGCCGAAGATCTCGGCGGCACACTGCATCATCACATCGACGGACGGTTTGTGGCCGCTGACCGGATCACCATCTTGAATGCGAGTCTTGACGAAGGCACCCCGTTTGGCGAGGTGCAGATGTGTTCCGCCCGGGGCAATGAACACGTGATTCGGTTTGAGCACGTCGCCAGTGGCGGCCTCTTTGATCGATAGATCGGAGATCGAATTGAGGCGTTCGGCGAAGGAGCTCGTGAATTGTGCCGGCATGTGCTGCACGATCACAATTGGCGGCATCGGCGGATGCAACGCTTCAAATAGGCCCGTCAGTGCCGGGGGACCTCCGGTCGAGATGCCAATGGCCAGGCACTTGTCACCAAATGGCTTGGTTTCCTGGTTGGTGACAGGATCCGTTTGACGATTCTTGCGACGTTCTTCCATCCGCTCGCGTCGTTCGCTGCGAATTCGAAGCACTCGCTGCACGTCGGTTCCGGCGGCGGCGCGAATCTTCTTGATTAGCTCCTCGCGCATCGTCTCCAGACGAGTCGCCGATCCTTCCGGCTTCGCCAGATAGTCGAGCGCTCCGTGGTCCAGCGCCGCAAGCGTTGTATCGGCCGCCCGTTGGGTCTGGGCACTGACCATGATGACCGGAGTCGGCCGTTTGGCGAGAATTGCGTCGAGTGTTTCGAGCCCATCCATCTTGGGCATCTGGAAGTCGAGCGTGATCACGTCGGGGCGCAGTTCATCGAGCTTCTTGACCGCGTCGCTACCATCGGTCGCCGTGCCGGCAACCTCGATTCCGGGCGATTCTGCAAGCAAGTCGCAAATGATTTCGCGGATCAGCGGTGAATCGTCCACCACCATGACGCGGATGTTTGATAGAGGCATTGGCTCGACTCACACAGCAAAGGTACCGACGCGCGTCGAGCCCGCCGATGAAAGGCGAGCTCGACCGCGGTTTTGAAATCAATGGATACGCACCTGATAGCCTGGCTTAGCAGCCGTGCTTCATCAACTTTTCTTTCAGCGTGTCGACGTCAAACGGCTTGACCAGGTAGTCCGAAACACCAGCTTGGATCGCCTGCATGACACGCGACTTTTCACCTTCGGTGGTGACCATCACGATCGGCACATTGGCGTCGACTTTGCGAATGTCTTCGATCACTTCGAGGCCGTTCTTGCCAGGCATGTTCCAGTCGGTCAAGACGAGGTCGAACTCACCCGGGGTGAACTTGGCGACGGCTTCTTCGCCGTCGGCGGCGTCGACCGTGTCCGAAACACCCAACGCTTCGAGCGATCGGCGAATGATGGTACGCATGGTGGAAGAATCGTCGGCTACGAGTACTTTGGTCATGGCTCTAGTTCCTCAATGGAATTCAGTTCGTGGCTGTTGGAAAACGATGGTGGGCCCCACGAGTGGCACCCTGCCACCAGGATGCGCGTCGCCTCTAAACGGCAACTGGTTCGTTCTTGACGACGAAGCCGACCTCTAGCGAGACCGGACCGAAGTCGGTTTCGTAAGGGACACAAATTGGGCTGACGTTCGACGGGAAGCGAACTTCGTGATCCTTACCGGTGACGACGTTCGGCAGGCTGATCGAAAGATTGAACTGCTGTAGTTCGGTTTTTGCAGCTCCGGCGACCATGTTGGTCAATTCGCCAACGCCGTCGAGAACGTCGTCGTTGATTTCGTCCATCTCCATCATCAACATCGCGCCGGCCGCTTTCTTGGCGGCTTCTTCCGAGAGGTTGAGCACCACAGTGCCGACCGCCTGACCGGACATGCCGATGACGCCTGAGATCGGACCACCGAGTTGGCTACCGTCCTTGAGGTGAATCTGACCGCGGTTCACCTGACACTTCAACATCGTCTCGAAGGTCTTTACCAGAGACGACAGGAAAGGATTGATGTATTCGACTTGCATGGGATCGACCAATCTCTTAGGTGAGGAAGGGATGTTTTGTTGTTAGTGAGTAAGGGTCGTCGAGAGTAACTAGTAGTAGCTCTAGCAAGGTCGTTTCTTGCGTTCGGTGGCGAACTGCACGTCGACACGCTTTCGTCAAACGTAGCTCATAGATTGTCACCGCGCGCGTCAGGAAGCTTGCCTTTTTGTTGTCGTTGGCATCTATTTGCGGCTTCTGGCCGGTCGTTTCGGTTCTCGGTTTATTCCAAGGAGACTTGTATCTGTTTGTCGCCGTCTTGCAGGTCAAACACAGGGCCAGGTGCATAGGCTCGGCGACGCACATCGGCGACGATTGCTTCAAGGTCGATCTGACGCTGGTGGATCTTTTCCAGGATCTCGGCGGGTAAGGTCTCTTGCAAATATTCGATGCTGCCCGCTCGTGAAGTGAGCGCGACCTTTTCGCGACCGTTATCGGTGACGCGAATCTTGAGGTGCTTCGACAGGCTGCCAAAGTCGCTGGCTGCTTCCTCACGTGGTAGCGGGAGCTGGGCCATCTTCACGGCTAGCGGCTCCACGCATTTCTCAAAAACGGATTGCCAGCGTACAGGCGACTCGAAACTCTGAGCGTAAAATGCCAGCCCATGGAAGGCTCGCATGAGGAACACGAGATTGGCCGGTCCCGCGATGCGGAAATTCAAACGATCGGACGCCAGGATGTCTCCGACGCGCTCACCGAGTTTCCAGTCCGCCAGGTCATAGGGGTGATCGACACAGAACGGTTCAAACAGCGTGCGGCAGAGGGCCGGTAGCTTGTCCGCCAAAGGTTCCAGGTATTCCCGGTTGAATCCGAGTTTGAGGAACAACGGCCACGGCGATTCGTTGCCGTGAATCGTAGCTTGGATGAGACGAGCCAGCGAGAGTCGTTCTTCTTCGGAAGGCTCAAACACGCAGCCCAAGTCGAGTGCCACGATTTGCACGTCGCCGCCTTGGCGTCGGAAGCGGAAGTTGCCTGGATGCCAGTCGGCTTGGATCTGACCTTCGCGGAACAACCCACGTAGAAAGAAGTGCAGCAGATGGGCAACCGCTTGGCGTTTTTCTTGGGTGGACCAGTTTCGGCGGACGTCTTGCCACGTTTCGCCTTCTTCCCAGCTACTGACGAGCACCTCTTCGGTGGTAAGTTCTTCGACGACCGTGGGTACGACCAGATTTTGTTCGTTGGCCGTCCAGCTGCCGAAGTCACGCAGGCATTCGGCCTCTAGTCGGTAATCGAGTTCACATTCCAGGTTGTTCAGAATCACTTGGCGATAGCTCGATAGATCGAAGCCGCGACGCAGGCTTCCCATGGGAGCGCTGAGCCAGCCGAGCGTTTTAAGATCCGTCATCACGGCACCGCGGATGCCGGGATAGCGAACCTTGATCGCTACGTAACGACCATCGAGCGTAACGGCACGATGAACCTGTCCCAGCGATCCGGTGTGTTCGGAGGGCTCGATCGATTGCAGCACCGTCTCGACCGGCTTGCCCCAGGCCTTCTCGAGTTCGGCCACAGCCGTTCCTAGCGGCAGCGGTTCCGCGCTCTCTTGAAGCCGTGCGTAGGCGTTCTGGCCTTCATCTGTTTCGTCGTCACCCGTATTGTCCTCAAGCGAAAAGCTGAGCATTTGTCCCAGCTTCTGTGGTAGCCCTCGCATCTTGCCCATCTGATTGACCAGGTGCTGGCGAGCACGCTCGCGCAATTGCTCATCATCGGCACGCCGCAATTTCAATGCGGTGTGAGCCATGCGAGCATGAGCCAAGTTTCGTTTGAGACTGTTGAGGGCCATGGTCGTTTATCAATCTCTACCGAAGGTTGTTGTCGGCGACATTGACGTTGCTGGAGGGGAGGGCTGGAACTAGTGGGCGGCGGCTTCGTCAACCGAACTGGCGATTGTTTCCAAGGTCTTGACGAGTTGACCGCGATCGAACGGCTTGACGAGGAAGTCGGAGGCGCCTCGCTTGAATGCGTCCTTGAGTACGGACGTTTGTTCAAGGGCGCTGACAACCAGTACCTTGGCGTTGGGATCGAACTCGTGGATGCCGGAGAGTGCATGCAGCCCGTCGAACTCCGGCATGACCATATCGAGCGTGACGGCGTCGGGTCGAAGTTCCTTGTAGCGGTCGATGGCTTCCTGACCATTGGAAGCTTCTCCCACGATTTCCCAGCCGGCTTGAGTCGCCGTATCTTTGATCATCTCGCGGATAATAACTGCGTCGTCGGTGACGAGAAGTGTTTTGGACATGACTTGGTTTCCAGACCGGTTATTGAGTTGAAGTTCTCGGAGTCTTTCTTGACGCGACTTGCCAGAAATTTGGCGCATTGGCCGTTAGATTGTGAATGGTTCTTCGCCCACGATTTCGACTTGGACACTGCCCGTTTCGCTGTTGTACGTCAGTCGACGCCCCTTGAGGCCACCGACGCTTTGGCTGCGTAGAGGAACGCCGTATTTCTTGAGCAGCTCGGTAACCGCTTCGATGTTGGCGACGCCAATTTGCAAGGGACCGGAGTTGCCAAACATATTGCCTCCGCCGACCATCTTGGCCGTTAGGCCGGCGGTTTGGGCTCCCTCGTTGCGCAAAAGTTCAAGCATGTGCGGAATGGCGGTATCGGCGAACTTGCCGGGAGGCCCAGTTCGACCTTCCGATTTCGGTAACACGATGTGGCCGAGGATGCCGACGCCACAGCGACGATGGTGAAGGACGAGTCCGATACAGGACCCCAAGACGGCTGGCGCGAGGGCCGGAGATTGGACAAACGAAATTTGTCCCATCCCCGTCAGCGGCAGCGTCGTGACGTCAGTTGATGTGGTTGTGGTCATGGCGGTTATCTCTTGATCGGTATCGGCTCGAGGGGAGCCGTTTCGTAGCGGGGAGAGCGATTTAACAACTGGTCTGCAGGGCGTCTTCCATCGCGTTTCTTAACGCCTGAGTCGGTACGAAGAAGACGCTCCAATCCAGATCCTCATCGTCACGCTGAAATCGCGTGTTGCAGACCAGGACGTTGTCGCTCGTCATGGCTTGCGTCATGACCGCTTGTTCGAGAACGCTGGCACCATAGTCCTGCATGAAGTAGGGAGGCGACGGCACGAGTTCGGTGTCGATCAGTCGCGTTAGTGCGTTCATGTAGGCACAGCCCAGAATGTTTCCGGTTTCCTTGAGGGCCGATTCTTCGAGCGGAGTCCATTCGGAGTCCGTGCAGACTTCGCGTCCGAGGAGCGAGGCGGCCAGTTTTCGGCCATTCGCTTCATCAAAGGCCAGTATCAACTGGCCACCCTTTTCGCCGTCCAGGTTGAGAACGACCATCGTCAGAAGATCGTTGCCAATGGCAAATTCGGTTGACACCGCTTCCAACGGAACTTCACGAACCTCATCGAGGGACAGTGAGATCAGTCCATTCGTCCAGCGGCACATAGCGGACGACGCGTCGTGAGTCGCGGTGGCGAACAGTTGCTGCAGGATTCGCAGGGTCGGATCGAGAATGGGATCACTGGCGGTCATGGGGATAGCTCCTACGAAACGGTGGATTTGTGAGACGCGGATTCGACCAAGGCATTCACATCCAGGATGAGCGACACGCGGCCGTCTCCCAGAATGCTTGCCCCGGCGACGCCAGTGACATTTTGATAGTTTTCGGCCATCGACTTGATGACGATGTCTTCTTCGCCAAGGAGGTCGTCGACGACCAGCCCGATTTCTTGCCCTTCGCTGCCGACGATGACAAGCGTCGTGTCATCATTGCTTTTTTCCGCCGCGTTGGTCGCTGGCTGATTCCACGTAAATAATTTGTCGAGGGCGACGACGGAGACGATGCGACCTCGGACGCAGGCGGTTGTCTGTCCGTGGACCGTTGAAATGTCTTTCGGTTCGACGCGAACGATTTCAACCACCGATTCGACGGGCATCGCGAACACGTCGCCATCGATGTCTGCGAGCAAACTCGGTAGGATTGCCAGCGTGAGTGGCAATTTGATCGTGATTGTGGTGCCGACTCCAACGGTACTATCGAGTTCCACGGCACCGCTGAGTTCCTCGATCTTGGAACGGACGATATCCATGCCCATTCCGCGGCCAGAAACCTGCGTTACCTTTTCAGCTGTGCTCAGACCTGGTTCCCAGATCAACTGGAACATTTGATGCTGCGTCAGCTTGTCGGCGTCGGCTTGGGAAATGATTCCCTTCTCGATCGCTTTGGCACGAATCTTTTCCGGGGCCAGACCTTTTCCGTCGTCGCAAATCTGAATCACGATACTGTTACCGCGATGGTAGGCGTCGAGCGTGACCGTGCCTTGGCGTGGTTTGCCCGCAGCTTCGCGATCCTCTGGCGATTCCACCCCATGATCTGCCGAGTTGCGAATCATGTGGATCAGCGGATCGCCCAGTTCGTCGATCATCCGCTTGTCGAGTTCCGTTTTCTCGCCGCGAATCTCCAGGCGAATGTCTTTGCCGTTATCTCGCGTAATGTCGCGAATCACTCGCTTGAATCGATTGAACAGCGGACCGACCGGCACCATGCGTGTGTCCATAACACTCTTCTGAATGCCGTCCGCGACACGATCCAGTTGATGAACCGCTTCGAGCAATTCGTTAACGGAAGTTCGCATCTGCGTGTATTGGTCGACTTCTCGCTGGACCGATTCCAGATCGGCTCGAATACGGCGAGCGTGACTACTGAGCGATTCAAAGTCGGGGTGCATGCAGGGCTTCTCGGCATAGGTGTCAACGGCTGTGCCGAGTCGATCGAGCGTGCTGAACGCGTTCGATAGCGAGTGAGCGCCTTGCTTGCTGGCCGTGAAGTGTTTGAGGTGATCGCCGATTTGCGAGAACCGAGCTTTGTTGATGACCAGCTGTCCCGCCAAGTTCATGAGTTGGTCAAGTCGGTCAATATCAACACGTACCGTCTCGGCTGGCTTCGCAGCAGCGGTGGTCGAAACGGCAGCACGGGACGTCTTATCGGCCGCGGTCGGCGTGTTTGCTGTCGCGATTTCTTGTGGGGAGGGACTCGCGGTTTCAGCTGACACGTTGGTTGCCTCTGGGGTGTCTTGGGCTTTGGGCGCCACCTCGACCTCTTTATGTGCGGAACTGGATGAGCCTTCTAGGACTCGAATGTCAACCGAAGCGATTCCGTCGATGCGTAGTCGGTTGTGCAGTGCCGACGCGTCCTCTTCAGTCGCCACGCCGAAAGTCAGCGTGGTCAATTCCTCGGCGTCTTCGAGCTCCGCCTCCGTAGGCTGACAAAAGAAGACCTGGCCGGCCTGTGAAATTTTCTCGAAGGCGAGTTGCGCCTTGAGTCCGACCAGCGGCAGACCCGCTTCAAAGGTTATTTGGCCGACAGCAGTGGTCGTGCCTGCAGGCGCGGCGGCAGAAATGGTTGCCAGCGTGGCGTCTGACAGTTCGCTAGCGGGCTGTGAATCATCGGCCTGGCTCTTGCTCGTTTCAGTGGCTGGTTCTTGAACCGGTTCGTCACCGGGCTGAGTTGTCGACTTGGTTCGGGCAGTCAACAGTTCCTGACAGACGAGCTCGAAGTCGTCTTCGGTGGTATCGCCGGACTTGAGACCATCGACGTACGTTCGTAGCGAGTCGGCGCAGCGGAGCATGGCGTCTGCCATGTCCGGCGTGAATTGGCCGGACGACTGTTGGAGTTCTTGTAGCAAGTCCTCCATATAGTGAGCTAGTCTTGCGGCGCGGTTCAATCCGATCGACGCGGCTGAACCTTTAATTCGGTGGCAGGTGATGAGCAGCGATTCGACACCGCATTCGCCTTCGCTGGCCAGCAAGCCTTCGGTCAAGTCATCAAGCGACGATTCCGCCTCGTCGATGAAAATCGACAGGTATTTCGGCGAGATGTTTTCATCATCGACAATTTTGGCAAACAGGTCATTGGCAGAATCTTCAGGAGCGGCGGTCGTGTCGTCTGTGCTCGCGGAGTCGTTGGTTTCCGTAGCCGACGGCGCCCTGGCGGCCTCTTCCATAGCGGCGGCAAAAGCGGCCTCCGTATCTTCTTGAGAAGACTTGCCTCGCTCGACTCCCGATGTTTCCAAGAGAGTCTGGATGTCAGCCAATACGCCCTCGCATTCGACCTTGTCGGCGTTGGGGTCCTTCAGGCACTCAACCATACCGACGAGTCGATCGACCGATTGAAAAATCAGTTCGACGACGTCCGAGTTGATCGCCAGTTGATCGTTTCTGGCGGCATCGAAGACGTTTTCAATCTTATGAGTGAGGTTGTTGATGTCCTCGAGCCCGAGCATGCCCGAGAGACCCTTGAAGCTGTGGGCGGCGCGGAACATCTCGTTCATCAGGTCTTCGTCGCAACGAGCCGTTTCACCCTCAACGAGTTCGCTGGCCCATTCGTCGAGTCGCAACAGATTCTCGTTGAGCTGTTCGAGCAGTTCACATGACTCGTCGAGGAAGTCAGAGAGCATGCTCTCAAAAAATTCGTCCTTGACGCCAAGGTTGTTGTCACTCATCGTTCGTCTCCAGTCCGATTCGACTTGGCTCTTCGTGTGCGGGGCTTCTTGTAGTGTTTTGAGTGGCTCGTTGCCTGCGAGGCCCTGTTGTTTCGCGGGGGATTATTTTCTTGCCGGTTTGCTGTGCAGCCAGGGCTTGAGCTTGTTCATATGCCCGACCAGGTCGGAGATGCCCTCCGCGGCTGCCGTTAGTAGCAGACCTCCAGGCTTGATGACTCGGTCAATGTTCTTGATTACCTTGGATTTCGACGCGATATCGAAGTAGATCAGCACGTTCTTCAGAAAGACCAGGTCGAAGGGTCGCTCCGCGAGCGAGTCGAGTAAGTTGTGCTGTCGGAACGAAATCCAGCGGGTAATGGATTCCTTGGCCTTCCAGTTTTTACCGTCGGGAAGCGCGGTGAAATATCGTCGGCGGAAGTTATCGGGAACCAACCGCATGGCCCGTTCGCCGAATACGCCACGGCGTGCAAGTTCGATAGCTCCCACGCCGATGTCGGTACCGAGGATCTCAATATTCCAGTCGTCGCATTGCCGCAGGTGGGCCGCAATACAGGTGGCGATCGTATGGGCTTCGTCTCCGGTGCTGCTGGCGGCAGACCAGATGCGAAGCGTTTTCAGGCGGTCTCCCGCGTTGGCTTCCGCAGTCAGTTGTGGGAGGTACTCGTCGGAGAACCAGTTCCACTGTGTTTCATCTCGAAAGAGGTAAGTCTCGTGTGTCGTCACTTCCTGTAAGAAGGCGTCCCACTCCGGAGCGTCGGATGCGAGTCCACGAAGGTGACCATAGTAGGTTTCGAAGTCTTCGATACCGGTCGCTTTGAGACGTCGACGCACTCGATTGGATAGCAGCGTCTTCTTTTGCGGTGAGACGGTGATGCCGGTGCGGTCGTAGATCAGCGACGCGTAACGCGCCAACTCATCATCGCTCACTTGTGCTAAGACAACAGTCACAACACTTGTCCAATCGTAGGTAGGTGGGGTTACGGGGATATTTGCGCACAACAAGAGGGCGCGTGGTGGGGTATGGATCGCGACGAGGTGGGAACGAGTATCGCGATCGGTGTTGGGTAGGAGGCTAGGCTAACATCCGTGCCCCACCACGCCGGCCCTGTGGAGGCCGACGTGATGGACACATGGGATGTTAAGCGGGCGACTAGCCTTCGCTGCCGTCGACCAAGGCACGCAAGGCGGCGGCCTGGGCGTTCAGCTCTTCGCTGCTGGAAGCCATTTCTTCGCTTCCCGAGGCGGCCTGTTCGGCAACCTGCGAGACGTTTTGAATGGCACTGGCAACTTCCTGAGCGGTGGTTGCCTGCTCGACGGTTGCCGTGGCGATCTCGGCGATCTTGGCGGTGGTGCCTTCGACACCAGCGACAATCTTCTCGAGAGCGGCGGCGGTTTCTTCGCTGAGCAGCGAACCTTCCGAAACGCGTTCGGTCGATTCCTTGATCAACGCCGAGATTTCCTTGGCCGCTTCGCTGGAACGTTCGGCCAGCTTGCGAACTTCGTCGGCCACGACCGCGAATCCCAAACCATGCTCGCCGGCGCGAGCCGCTTCGATAGCAGCGTTCAAAGCCAACAGGTTGGTTTGGCTGGCGATCTCGGAAATCACTTGAATGATTTCGCCGATCTGCTCGGAACTCTTCTTGATCAGGTCCATGGCTTCCACCGACTTCTGCACGGCGTTGCCACCGTCTTCGGCTAAAGCGCTGGTCTCCTTGGCCAAGGAGTCCGCCTCACCGGCATTGTCCTTGACGGCGTCGATCGAGCGAGTCAGTTCTTCCGTCGAAGCACTCATCTCTTCGACCGTGGCCGCTTGAGTCTGAGCACCTTCGGCAAGCGTCTGCGAGCTCTCGGCAATCACGCGAGCACCTTCGGTGAACTGAGCCGAGCTCTCGGTGATCTTCTCGAGCAACTCTTGCTCACGCTCGCGGGCACGCACCTGTTCGGTGACGACTTCCCAGGCGATCATCGGTCCGGCGAAGTTACCGGCCGCATCATAGATGGCACTCGCGTTCAGATCGAGAATGTGGTCGCCCACAGCGATCTGAGCCTGGTGCGGCAGATTCTTCGGATCCGAAAGCAGCTGACGCTGGTGGGCCGGATTCTTGTGGAACACGTCGTAGCTACCGCCGACGATCTTATCGACCGGCACGGGCAGGATGTTCTCGATCGTGCGAAGCGTACGATCCGAAGCCGGGTTCATGTAAACCACGGTGCCGTCGGTATCGGCCAGCATGATGTTGATCGGAGCATTCTCGACCAACGCGGTGCTACGGGCGGCTTGCTCTTCGTTGGCCAATTTTTCGGTAACGACTTCCCAGGTGACCATCGGGCCCATGTACTCGTCGTTTTCGTCGTAAGTGGCACTGATCAACAAGTCGAGCTTTTCACCGGCCAGTTCGATGGTGGCCTGACGAGGGAACGACCGGTAGTCGGCCAGAATTCCACGTTGGTAGGCGGGATTCTTGTGGAAGATGTCAACGCTTTGACCGACGATGTCGTCGACGCGGACAGGCAGATGCTGTTCCAACGATTTCAGCGTGGTGACGCTCGCCGGGTTGAGGTAGGTGATGTTGAGGTCGGTGTCGGCGAGAATGATGTTGCTGGGAGCATTCTCAACGAGCGCCGACTTTTCGGCAGCGGCCTTCGCCAGCTGCAGTTTCTCGGTAACCACTTCCCAGGTGACCATCGGCCCCATGTAGTTGTCGTCGTCGTCGTACGTGGCGCTGATCAACAGATCGAGCTTTTCACCGGCCAGTTCGATGGTGGCCTGACGAGGGAACGACTTGTAGTCCGCCAAGATACCGCGTTGGTACGAGGGATCCTTGTGGAAGATATCGATGCACTGGCCGACGAGATCATCGACGCGAACCGGCAGGAATTGCTCCAACGATTTCAACGTGGTGACGCTCGCCGGGTTGAGGTAGGTGATGGTGAGATCGGTGTCGGCGAGAATGATGTTGCTGGGAGCATTCTCGACGAGCGCCGACTTTTCGGCAGCAGACTGACGGGCCACAACGGCGTCGGTAATATCCGATGCGTATTTGATGACTTTGTAGGTTTCGCCAGCCTCATTCAGCAAGGCGCTGTAACGAGCTTGAATCCAGATTTCCTTGCCACCCTTGCCAACGCGGAAGAATTCGCCCTCTTGCGATTCACCACGTGCGAGTGCTGCCCAGAAATCGCTGTATTCTTGACTCGCGGCAAACTCCTTGGTCGCGAACATGTTGTGGTGTTGTCCCTGGATTTCTTCGAGGGAATACCCAACCGTGTTAAGGAAGTTCTCGTTCGCCGTGAGGATGGTTCCATTCGGCTCAAACTCGATGACGGCAAAAGCTTCGCTTACGGCATCGATTTGAGTTTCGCTGTCAACTAGCTGCTCTTGAAGTTTGGCCAAATCAGCGTTGTTCACATCGCTCTTGGCTTTGGTCGATGTCTGGGTCATTGTTCAGTCCTGTATGTAGAGGTGGGATGAGTGGTTGGAAGGAGTGACATCGCGGATTTGCGATGCGAGTGAATTAGGAAGTCGCGGCCTCGACTGCTGCGTTCCCCTCTTCGCCGAGGATCTGATCGATGTCGAGCATGATCAGCAGGCGAGAGTCAAATTTGACCAGGCCCGTCAAGTATTCCTGACCGAGACCAGCAACCGTTGGTGGTGGCGGAGCAATCTGCTCTTCATTGACTCGCAACACCTCGCTCACCGCGTCGACAATGATGCCAATGGTCTTGCCGACCACATTGACCACCATGATTCGAGTTTCGTCGGTGACCTCTTCTTCCGACATGCCGAAACGAAGACGCAGGTCGACAATCGGAATCACCGTGCTGCGAAGGTTGATCAATCCCTTGATGTAGTGAGGTGTTTGCGGGACCCGCGTGATCTCTCCCATCAGGATGATTTCTTGGATCTTGGTGATTTCGATTCCGTACTCTTCCTGAGCGAGCCGGAAGCTGACTAATTGCATGCTTCCGGACGCCTCCCCTTGCCGTGATTCTTGGGCAGGAGGATCTTGGACCATTGTGGACACGATCGCTTCTCCTTTTTTCGCGTTATTCGATGACTTGTCTCATGGCGTCTCACTCGCTACCGCTGTCTGTCTTAATAGCGGCGCGTCGGTAAGTTCCGATTCGTAAGTGCGACGTGGACAAGTTCCTTGACGCCGAATCTCGGAGAGTATGTACAGCGCTGAGATGCCCCGGGCAAATTTATCCGCAGCTTTTGCGCCGCAGGCGCACTTGTCCCAGCCCCAAGAGATGACCAATCACATGCGCCTCAGCCGTAGATATGCAGAAGCTAATGATCTTGCTGGCGTTACAGAACGCATAATGAGAACATGCCGAATTCTACCCCCCCCTAATGGCTTGCGCGATTCGTGTAGGCTACGTTTGTCAAGTTCGAGATGCAAGAAACTTTCACATGGCTTGGGGGAGACAACATGTGGCGTGGAATTTCGTTCGTTCGTAAGGGTCTGATCACCGCTCAGGAGTTTGTCGATGCGGCGGACCGACAACTGAAATCGAGAGTTCCCATTGGTCGCCTTGCATTGGAGCAAAAGATGCTCACGATGCATCAAGCCTTGGAGATTCTTACACTGCAGGCAGACGACCCAAAGCCATTCGGGCAGCTGGCAGTGGAGGCAGGCTATATCAGCAAAAAGGAGCTGGCCGAACTTCTCATGCTACAGAACGACCGCATGCTGGAGTTTGACGAGATCCTCGTCGAAATGGGCGTTGTAGAAGGTGCGATAGCCACTCGCGTGCTGTCGGAAGCCCAGAGTGACGCGGCCAGCGACATGATGTTGTGCCGGGTTGATTAGCAGCGCTGTCCGTTTCAAAGCTCCTCCGTTTCAACTCTCGTCGGAAGAGACGCCGGGACAGAGACGCCGGGACAATGCGTCGCGGCAAAAAAGAAAGCATGCCCGATCCCACAAGGACCGTCGGGCATGCTTTGTTCGTTCTTCGGGTGTAAGGTGGTTGCGAGTGTGGCCGAATCCTTAGCGTTGGTCGGACTAAGCAACCGGTTGTGCGGCGCCGGCGATCATGATCTCGCTGATAGCGCCATAGGCATCAGCCCACGCCTCTTCGAGCTCATCGCACCAGGCGTTGCCAGCAACCGTAGCCAATGTCTTAAGTAAAGTGGCGCCCACGGCCGGGTAATGAGCTTCTTCGGCGCCGTAGTCGACGTGACGAAGACCCATATCTTGGAGCACGGGAGCTAGAACTTCTGGTCGGCGCAGATTTTCGACCGCCAGCTTGAGGGCTCCGAGAAGATTCTGCCTTTGCTTGGCCATGTTCGTGTTCTCGAACAGCGGACGTACGGCCGGGTAGTCGTTAAACAGATTCTCGTAGAACAGCTCGACCAACTCTTGTCCCTGGGGGGCAACGAGAGCAAAGCTCTGCTCCAACAGTTCGACGTTCAAGGATGCCATAACGAGTACTCTCCTTCTTAGGACAACTCTTGCAGGATGGATGGGGTGGACGGCCAATTGTGAGCTCGACCAAGCATGGTCGGTTCGCGACATTCGCCGAAAGGCCGCGACATTTATCAAAAGGCCACCGAAGCGTAGATCACCATTTGCCGGATGCAACTAATGCCGCCCCCTCGTTTGGGGTGCATTTGGGGCCGAGCGGAACTCTATGGGGATTCTTGCGGGACTTTGATCTTGTCTTTACCGGGATTCGGAGGCTAATTTCCGCCTCAAGCACTTGGCGGCCGTTTCTCAAAGTGCATTTTTGTGCAGGGAAACGACTGGTCATCGGGATGAAAAAGCCAGACAATGCGTTATACGCGCAATTTCGCCAACCAGGCACGCAGGTCGTGACCGGCTCCGCGACCCCGACCGAGTTAATCGCCACGATGAGTGTGGCAGATAGACATGTAATTCCTGGCGACTTCATTAATGCACAACAGTACTGAACAAGCTGCTCTCGTTGATGAAGTTGTCCGGCTTCGTCGTCGAGTCCGCGAATTAGAAGGCGTTGTGCACGTTCAGGATTCATCGTCAGATGGGCCGGGGCAGGAAAGCAGACGCTTCGACCGTGCGAATACCAATCGCGACGTTGACAAAAATGTCATCGCATCGGCTGTAGATGCGATTATGGTCTTTGACGCCGAGACGAAGCGATTCGAGCACGTTAACGAAGCAACCGCGAATCTTTACGGTTATTCACAAGAAGAGTTTTTGGCATTGTCGCATGGGGATATTACGGCCGAGCCAGAAGAATCGAGCAAGGGCTTCCAGCAGTTGCTGAAGGGCGAATTATCGAGAATCCCGCTTCGATACCATCGCAAGAAAGACGGCACCGTCTTTCCGGTAGAGATCTCTGCCAGCAAGTTCACGCTCGGCGGTCGCACAATGTTCTGCGGGGTCGTGCGAGATATCTCCGAGCGACTTGAGCAAGAGCGTGAACTGTGTGATTCACGAGATCGATTCCAGGTAATGTTCGAGTGCGCGCCAGATGCTTGTTATGTGGCAGATCTGCGCGGCACTTTTCTCGACGGCAACCGGGCGGCTGAAAAGGCAATCGGTTACAAGAGGGACGAACTCATTGGTCGGAGTTTCTTGAAACTTGGATTGCTGTCGGTCTCTCAGGTCCCCAAGGCGACGGCTCTCTTGGCCAAGAATGCGTTAGGGAAGCCGACCGGGCCCGATGAATTCCTGATCAACCGAAAAGACGGCCAGAAGGTGCCCTTCGAAATTCGGACATTCCCGATTGAGTTCGAGGGCCGCGCAGCGGTCATTGGTATTGCGCGTGATATCAGCGAACGCAGAAACGCAGAGCAAGCGTTGCGAAGAGCCAATGAGGATTTAGAGGCACGTGTCGCGGAACGAACTGCCGAGTTAGAGGCGGCGAACAAGAACCTGCTGGTCGAAATCGAACAGCGGAAGCAGGTGGAGCAGGAAGCCCGACAACGTACGGCCGAATTGGAATCGGTTTTTCAGTCGCTACCAGACATCTTCTTTCGGTTGCAAACGAACGGCACAATTCTGGACTATCGTTGTCGAGATGAATCGGATCTCTACATCGACCCCAGCGAGTTTCTCGGTCGGCGTATGCAAGACGTGCTGCCGTCGGATGTCGCGAAGTTATTCGAGGACTCGTTTATCCGACTCGAGGAGACCGGAACGACAACTTCCGTCGAGTACTCACTCACCATCGGAGGAGAAACAAAGCACTTTGAAGCCAGATTCGAGTCGACGGGAAGTGCGGAAATCGTCGCCATCGTCCGCAACGTGACGGAGCAGAAGAATTCGCAAAAGCTTATGCGGGCAATTGTCGAAGGGACCGCCTCCAAAACGGGCGAAGAGTTTTTCCCTTCGTTCGCTATGGCCTTGGCCGAGGCGTTCGGGAGCCGTTACATCCTGGTTGTTGAGCATATCGACCAGCCGGTTACACGAGCACGCACGCTTGCCTTCTGGACGGGAGATCGCCTGGGCGAGAATGTCGAGTACGATCTGGCGGGAACGCCCTGTGCCGAAACGGCGATGGGGGAGATGGTTTACCACCCGAGCGGCATTCAGGAGCTGTTTCCCGACGATACGGATCTCGTCGACATGGATGCCCAGAGCTATTGTGGTATTCCCTTGTTTGGCAGCCGCGGACAAGTGGTTGGCCACCTGGCAATTCTTGATGATCGGCCTTTGACCCAGGATTTTTGCTCGATACCGGCGGTCAGGATTTTTGTGGCCCGTGCCGCGGCCGAGATGGAACAGAAGCAGACGGCGTCGACGCTTCGGGAAAACGAAGCAAGATTGAAGACACTCGTCAGCTCCGCTCCCATCGTCATCACCTCCGTCGATCGAGATGGGAATCTCGACTTGTTTGACGGATGCGCTCTGCAGTCGGTTGGATTTGAGCCGGGGCAGTTCGTTGGTCAGAACTATTTTGAACTGTGGAAAGATCGACCGGAGCTGACCGCTGCCATGCGCGAGTGCCTGGCAGGACGTACTCCGCTACCCACGACGATCGAGATTAATGGTCGCATTCTTGACACCCGGTATTCACCTCTTCATTCCTCCGCCGGGGACCCTGCGGGAGCGATTACCGTGTGCGTCGATGTGACCGAGCAGCGTTTGGCGGAACGTGCCATGCGCGAAAGCGAGGAACGTCTGCGTCTGGTGACGAACGCGATGCCGGCGTATATCTCTTACGTGGATGCGGATTGGCGTTATCAGTTCGTCAACAAGCATTACGAGGAGGGCTTCAACGCCAAGCTTGAGGACATTGTCGGACAACATGTAAGGGACTTTCTGGGCGAGGAGAATTTCAGCCAAATCGAATCATTTTTTGGATCGGCGCTGTCTGGCGAGCGCGTCAGCTACGAGAACAAAATCAATTTCTCTCGTCTTGGACAGCGCGATCTGAGCGTTGAGTATGTACCGGACATTGCGGCTGACGGTACCGTGCGCGGAAACTACGTGTTTGCGACGGACATTACCGAACGCAAACGCCAGGAAGAGGAACGACAACAGGTGAGCATCGCACTGTCAAACGCGATGCCGGGCATCTCCAAGCTCGATTCGGCAGGGCGATACGTGGAAGTCAACGAAGATTACGCTTCGATGGTGGGTTATCGGCCGGAAGATTTGATCGGTAACGATTGGACTCCCACCGTCCACCCTGACGACCGGCCTCAGGTCGTCGCCGCTTACGAACGAATGCTGCAAGAGGGAAAGGGCGAGGCCGAAGCCCGCGGTGTGCGGAAGGATGGATCGGTCTTCTACAAGCATGTATTGTTGGTGAAAGTCGATCCCGACGACGAAGCTAGCGGGCACTTTTGCTTCATGCGCGATATCTCGGAACGCCGGCAAGCGGAGGCGGACCGCCTCGAAGCGATCTCGAAGTTTGAGTACGTTGCCCAACATGTTCCCGACTGCGTTTGGAGCGTCCATATCGTCGACAACGGAGCATGTGAAGTTGCATACGTCAGTCCCGGATGGAAACGAATCTGGGGATACGATCTCGAAGATATTTGCGAAAATCCCGAGCTGTGGTTGGATACGATCATTGAAGAGGACAAGGAGAGGGTTTGGCAAGCGTTTTCTGCCGTATGTGAGACCGGTAGTCCGAGAACAGCGATCTATCGAATTCGGACGAAGCAAGGCGAGTTGAAATGGATTGAGGATCGTATGATCACGGCCGTCAAAGAGGATGACAGGGTCGTCAGGGTCGAGGGCATCGCTCGCGATATTACGGACACGCGAGAACTTGAAGAACAAGCGCAACGTCATCGCAATGAGTTGGCACACGTCTCCCGGCTCAACACAATGGGAGAGATGACAACGGCATTGGCGCACGAACTGAATCAGCCGCTGGCGGCCATGGCCAACTACGCTTTCGTAGCAGAAAGAGCGCTGGCCCAAGAAATTGCGCTCAAGGCGCATACCCTTCCGGAGACCATAGCTAAATTGAAGGGGCAGGCGATCCGTGCCGGCGAAATTGTGCGTCGTATGCGGGGTTTCGTACAGAAAGAAGAACCAGCCAACAGGGTTGCCTGTGACATCAATGAGGTGATCGAGGGCGTTGTCGATCTCGTCGGACCCGAGGCGCGGCTCGGCAAGATCAATATCGATTTACATCTGGACCTAAATCTACCGAGTGTAGTAATAGACAACGTGCAAATTCAGCAGGTGTTCGTTAACCTAATTCGCAATGCGATGGATGCCGTCCTCGAGCGAGGGGGGGCGATTCGAACAATCTGGATAACCACGTTGTCGAGCGACGTGGGCAGCGTCGAGGTGCGAGTAAGAGACAGCGGTTGCGGACTGGTCAACTCAAAAGTGGATCAGCTGTTTGAACCGTTCTATTCGACCAAGGAAAGCGGCTTGGGAATGGGGCTAGCAATTAGTCGATCGATTGTCGAATCGCATCGAGGGCAATTGTGGGCAGAGCCGGGTTGTACAGAAGGCGCGGAGTTCCGATTCCGTCTGCCTGGTGGCATAACAGAATAGGATATTGCGGAGACACGAACTATGAACGACCAGATGCTCAACGGCAATCGAGCGACCATTTTTATCGTCGACGATGATCCCGCCGTTCGCGACTCGATATCGGAAATCGTTCGCGCTGAGAATTATGATGTCGGACATTTTGAATCCGCGGAGCATTTCTTGCGCGAATTCCGCCCGGGTAGCGTCGGCTGCCTGGTGCTGGACGTTCGCATGTCGGGGATGGACGGGATCACGCTGTACGAAAAGCTGGTCGCTCACGAGATCGAAATCCCCGCAATTGTTGTTACCGGACACGGAGACGTTCCGATGAGCGTCCGTGCCATGAAGAACGGCGTTGTCGATTTTCTCGAGAAGCCGTGTCAGCCAGAGAAGCTGATTACCGCCATTCGCTACGCGATCGAATTGGACGAGGCACAGCGTCTACGCCGCCGGCAGAGGGATGTTTTCGAGTCGCTGAAGGCCAAGCTGACGGAAGATGAGTTGAGTGTCATCGAGCAGATTGTCGCTGGAAAAACCAATAAAGACATTGCGGCGATGCTCGACATCAGTCTCCGCACAGTACAGTTCCGTCGGGCGAGCATCATGAAGAAGCTCAATGTTGAAACACGTGCGGATTTGGTCGAACTAGCGCATCAAGGGGGATGGCATTCGTTTGCCACCTCGGATGTGTCGGGCGTTCCGGCAGGCTCCGATACTCAAGATTATCGACACCTTTCCGTCCACGGGTCGCAGAATGGACCGAACAAGAGCCACACGCTTCAGCGAGCGGGACAGACACCAGCGCGATCGGAGCATCGGCCCATGTAGGGCCACGACTCGACGGCACCATCTTGCTAGAGTGTTCGTCGACTCAGTTTCCGCTCGCTGGCCTGGCCGGTTCGACGTGTTTAAGGTGAAACGCGGCGCTGAGATAGTCGCGTGAGTTCCTTTCACCGGTCGCCAAACACTGGCGATAGGCCTCACGCTCTTTAGCATGCTCGGCCGCGATCTTCCGCACACGCGCGATGTAATAGTAGGCCGAACATTGGCAGACGCGTCGCTTGTCGTCATCGATCCGACGAGCCTGGTCGAGCAATTCGGCCTCGTTCAGTTCGCCCAGCAGGAACTTGGCGATGTGGGGCGCCCAATCCTTCTGCGGACCCCATTGCTTGGCCTCAAAGTGCTTACGCAGCGCCTTGTCCGCTTCGCTGCGCCCCTGCTTTTCGACGTCGATCAGCCACAGACGCAAGCAGGCAAAGTCGGCCGTTATCCGATCGTTCTTCGTAAGGACCTGAAGCAACTCCGCCCCAGCCTCCTCCTCCTGGCCTTGGTCGAGAAGCCACGTGGCCCGAGAGTAACGCGGCCACGCGAGCGAGGAATCGGCCGCAATCGCCTTGTCGTAATGGGAAATGGCGTCGTTGTGCTTTCCTTGTAGACAACGAATGTCGCCTAAGTAAACAAACGGGTAGACCGCCTGCTTGTCGAGTTCGATACACTTGCGAGCGTCCTTCTCTGCCCGCTCCAAGTCTCCAACTTGCTTTCTCCATTGACTGCGGTTGCTATAGGCGTCGGCGTTCTCGGGATCGATTTCAATCGCGCGACTGAAACTAGCCAGGGCGTCGTCGTATTGCGCAAGCTCCGCTTCTGCCAGGCCGCGCCAGCGATAAAGGAAGGACTCTTGTGGGCGAAGCTTGATTGCCGCGGCAACGTCCTGCAGCGCCGCCTGATAGTCCTTCTTTTCGTAGCGATACCGGGCACGGCGTTTCAAGGAATCGAAGTCCATTGACGCACCCTCGCCGGCCTTCGCGGAGTCGTCCGAACGAACGAGGAAATCGAAGGGCGCGTCGGGATCGGTTCGCAGCAATTCATTCCGATCGTTCTGAAACCCGCTCGTATCGCCTCGGTCGATCTTTGCGATTCGCCTGCGCGCGAACTTCGATTGTTCGTCGCCAGCGACATATTGAATCGCCGCCCCGTAGTCGCTACGGGCACCTTCGTAATCGCCACTTTGTTCCTTGGCCAGCGATCTTTGAAAATAGGCGCGGCCCCAGCCCGGAGAGAGCTCGATCGCCTTGTCGTAGTCGAGGATCGCGCCGGCCGTATTCTTCTGGAGAATTTTGATGTCGCCACGGTTGACGTAGAGGCTGGCTCGACGCGGATCGATTTCGATCGACCGATTCAAATCACTCACCGCGCCGGCATAGTCTTTAAGCGACTTCTTCACCGCAGCCCGGTAGGTCCACGGGGCACCATCCCTGGGATGAATTTGGATGGCTGCGTCAAAATGCTTAAGCGCTTGCGCGGTATTCTTCTCACCCTTGAAGTAGACAACCCCGAGGAGATGTTCGACCCGACATCGCCCCGGGATGCCGGGATGGACCCAGATGGACCGCAGGTCCATGGTCAGCATCTTTTTGAGATCGGCCTTTGCCTGATCGAAATTCTTGAGGGCGATCCATGAATGGGCACGCAGTAAATACGGCATGGCGTAGTCGGGTCGTGACTTCGTAAGCACGTCGAGATCCGCGATCGCACCGCGGTAGTCCTTGAGTGTCCATTTCAGCAGGGCCCGGTCGTACCAACCATCACTGGTGCGATCCGCAATCTTGAGCAGCGCATTGAGGTCCGACATCGCCGCCTGATGATCTCCCATCGTTTCTAGCGAGCGGGCTCGGTAGAGTAGCGATCCTTCATGCTGCGGATCGCGCTCTAGCGCCTGCGTGAAGTCGGCGATGGCATCGGTGTGGCGACGAGCCTGCATCAGAATCAAACCCCGGAGTGCGTAGCCCTTGGCGTCGTCGGGTCGGAGTTCGATGTACTTGACCGTGTCGGGATAGGCTCCGTTACGATCGCGCATCGTATGTTTGGCAATCGCCCGTTTCAGGTAGAAGCGACTCGCCTTCGGATTAAGTTCCAAGCACTTGTCGAAGTCGGCAATGGCGGGAAATAGCTGCCGGCGGTCGAGCTTCAACACCCCTCGATTTCCATAGGCGTCGGCGTACTTTGGATTCAATTCGATTGCCCGATCGAAGTGGACGAGTGCCTTGTCGAATTCCCGAAACTCATAATGGCATAGCCCCAAGTTGTGATGTGCCAGGGGATCGTTCGGCCGCAGGGCGAGCACTTTGTCGTAATCTTGCATCGCTGGTCGCAGTCGACCGGAGCTGAAGAAGACGTTGCCACGATTGAGATAGAGCCAGACGTAGGACTCGTCGTCCTTCATGCCCAGGGTGTATTCTTCGATGGCGCCCTGCTGGTCCTTGAGCCCCGCTTTGGCGAGTCCGCGAAGATTCCGCGTCCAAGCCGACTTAGGCTGTAGGGCCAACGCCTTGTCGGTCGCTTGAAGTGCTTTCTGGTGGAGCGACAGATCGAGCAAGGCCGAGGCACGTTCGCAGTAGAGCCGGGCAGACTTCTCGCCCAACTCCTTGGCTCGGAGCATGTCGCGAAGTGCCCCGTGAGGGTCCCCCAGGTATCTCTTCATGCGACCACGAAACAGGTGAGCTCTGGCGTGCTTTGGGTTAAGCCGAATCGCTTGCTCCAGCAACTTCAGGGCCTCGGCGTCTTTGTCGGCGTCGTCGAGCTTAATCGCTTGCTCAACGAGTTGGTCCGCGGTTGGAGAGCTGACGCTCGGGGCGGCTGTATCCGTGGGCGGTTCGTCGTCGGCGCCAGCCGTGGACGATCCAAACGCCCCGCAGCAGAAGACTGCGAGCAACAGCCAGGGCCGCGGCCATGCTCGGCGACGGGCCAGATGGCAACCGGTGTCGTCGCGCGAGGCAGCGCTTGGGCGGTCGAGGTGGTCACGCTTATTCATGTTTTTTCTTCAACGCCTTTAACTGAGACGCGGCACTCAAGTATTCCTGCCACGTTCGCTCTTCCGTGGCCAGGCATTTTTCCAGGGACTTTATCGCCTCTCCCTGATCTCTTGCGAACCGTTGCACTGCGGCGATGTGGTGGTCGGTTGAGCACGTCCGCGGACGTTGCCCGCTTGTGCGGAGTGCGGATCGAGAGCTAGTGCCCCATCGGTTTCGGCCAGTGCGCGATCGAGGGCGGATAGGGCCTCAGCATACTTATACTCTTTGCTTAGCCTATTGGCCTTCTTGATCAAAGCGTCGGCAGAAGATTCCATGTCGGACGTCGCCGGGCTCTCGCCCATTGCGATCGACGGGACGCCGCTGACAACGAAGCAGCAAGCGAGCAGGCCGGTCGTGAGGTACCAAATTCGCCGTCGGTGGATATTCTTCACAAAGCTCTCACTCATTGGTCGCCTTATCTCCGTTGACCTGTTTCCTGCCTGTCGCTTTACGACCTTGCGAGAGCGGCTCCGTATGTACCAGGTGATAGGCAGCACTTTGGTACGTCCCATCGAGTCGGTTGCCGGTGTCCAAGCATCGCCTGAATGCCCGATTCGCTTCCTGCTTCTTGTTGGCCAGCAAAGCAACAGCCCCGATCCAATAGTGGGCGGTACACCGCTGGAAACGTCGTCGAGGGCCGGCCTTGTCCGCGTACTCGATCAGTGCCTTTGCGTCGATTTCCCCGCGAACAAATTTTGCCACTTGCAGCGCAATGTCATCGGAGGCAGATGTGTCGGTCCAATCTTCCATTCTTTGAAGCGCGGCGGTGGCTGCCTCGTGTTTGCCTAATGTGGTTTCTATGAACCACAGTCGCAACGCAGCGCGACTGCGGAGTCGCCGCAGCGGACTCTCGATAATCTGCAGTTCAAGAACCTTCTTGAATCCGGCTCGAGCTTCGTCCCACTTTGTCTGATCCTGCAGGAGTCGAGCTCGCATGAAATGATGGTGCGGTGCTCCAGGGTTCAAGGTGAGAGAGTGATCAAAGTCCGTCATCGCTTGATCAAAATCGCCTTGCAGGACACGGACGATACCGCGCGTCGCATACGCTTTGGCATTGTCTTTATGTAGTTCAAGGCACCGCGTCAGGTCTGCCAGCGCGCCTTGGAGATCTCCTGTTTGCGTCCGCCAGCGCGCTCGGTCGTTGTAGAGATAGGCGAGCTCCGGCTTCAATTCAATTGCCTTGCTGAGCATCTCCAGCGCTTGCGGGAGTTTGTCGTGTTGAGCGAGCGTGAGCCCTAATACGCGACAGACGCTTGGGTCATTGGGGGCTTGCTTGAAAGCGGCGGACAGATCTTCGAGTGCCCCGGCAAAGTCTCGTTTGTTGTAGCGAACCGTGCCGCGCCAGTAGTGCGCTTTGGCGTCTAGATTGTCGTTGCCTCCGTGTCGGAGCTGTTCGGATGAAGATCGCGCAATATGCGCGAACGGGTTCTCGGCACCAATGGGAAGCAGTTCATTGGCATCTTCCTGGAAGCCTGAGGCGTCGCCACTCTCAAGCTTGGCCACTCGTCGACGCACAAAGCGGGAATCGTTGTCTTTCGATGCCAGTTGCATCGCCATCTTGTAGTCAGCAAGAGCGCCATCAAAGTCCTTGAGGTACTCCTTAGCGATCGATCGATAGAGATAGGGGTCTCTCCAACGTGGCGCCAGGCGAATAGCGGTCGTGTAGTCCTCAACGCCTCCCTGGTAGTCCTTCATCAGGACCTTGGCGTCGCCACGACCGCTGTAGGCCTCGCATAATTCCGGGTATTGCTTAATCATCGCGTTGTAGTCGGCGATTGCTCCAGGGTAGTCATGCAACTCTTTCTTGATGATCGCGCGGTAGATCCTGCTCTTGTGGTACGTGTCACTAATCGCGACTGACTTGTTCAATTCAGCGAGAGCACGCTGCGGATCGTTCTTGCCGAGATGGTAAGTGGCACCCAGGAGGTAGTGAAGTACAGCCTCGGTTGGAACTTCGGGGTTGGTTCGATAACCCAGGTTACGCTGTTGTGCAGCCTTGAAATCCTCGAGTGCTCCATCATAGTCCTTCAGTACGAGTTTTGCTTTCCCGCGGAGAACATACGCCAAAGTGTACGATGGAACGTGCTCGAGAAACTCGTCCATTTCCTCAACGACACCCTTGTAGTTTCCCATGTCAAATTTGAGTGACGCCCGATCGCATCGCCCAAGACAATCTGGATAACAGTTTCTTAACATAGCATTGAGATCGGAGAGCGCGCTTTCTCGGTCGCCCAATTTCCGCAGCGACCGGGCACGATATCGTAAGGCATCGTGTTGAAGTGGGTCACGCTCAAGCGCTCGCGTGAAGTCGGCGACTGCCTCGGTATCGTGATCGCTCAGAAGCAGGATACGGCCTCGCAAGGAAAACCCACGGGCGATGTGGCGTTCTCGCTGAATGTAGGTATTCACATCCTTGTACGCGCTTGCCAGGTGGCCGATCTTCAACTTTACGAGGGCCCGATCGAAGTAGTATCGATCAAGTTGCGGGTTGAGCTTCAAACACTGGTCGAAATCAGCGATTGCCTCTAGGAACTGCCCTCGGCGATCATGTAGCAGACCACGGTTTCCGTATGCATGCGAGTAACGTGGTTCGATTCGAATGGCAGAATCGTAGTCTTTCTTGGCTTTGTCTAGTCGTCCGAGTTTGACTAGTAAATTTGCGCGATTGTTATAGGGGTAAGGGTCGTCCGAGTCCAATTCAATCGCCTTGCCATAGTCAGCAATTGCAGCTTCGTGATTGCCCATTTTTGCGTGCAAGATCGCACGATTGTTATAGGCCGATTCAAACGTCGGATCTGCTTCGATTGCCAAGCGAAACTCTTCAAGGGCCCCCTGTTCATCCTTCAATTCTGACTTCGCAAGTCCGCGAGCGGATCGCGCTTGCGCCGATCGTGGGTTGATCTTGAGTGCCTCTTGCGACGACTCTAGGCACTTGTGATATAGCTTGAGCTTGTAGAAGGACCAGCCACGCTCGTTAAAGAGTTCTTCGGATCGCTCGCCCAACTCAAATGCCTTGTTCTGGTCGCGCAAGCCGGCCCGAGGATCGCCCTGTTGCGTCTTGACTAGTCCACGATAAATGTAGGCCCGGGCATGCTGCGGATCAAGCTGAATGGCCTGTTCGAGCTTGGCCATCGCTTCATCGTATTGGCCCTCTTTTTGGAGTTCGATGGCGAGTTCGACAAGGTCGTCTGCGGATGGCGAATCGGCAGCGGCGGTTGTCTTACTCTTCGGGTTCCCTTTGCTTTCCGCCGATGGATCTTGTGCAAGCGCCAAGGAACTTGAAACGCCAAATACGACGCACATGAGCAATCGAAAGAACAGGGGAAGTCTTGGTGGCAGAATCGTGTATCGCATCGCGTATCCTGTTACTACGGTTGTTCGGTCGTCGCGACTTTTTCTTTGTGTCCCAAGTGATACGCAGCGCTAAGATAGGCTTCGTCCGTACGCAGCTCCGTCTTCAGGCAGTTGCGATATGCCTCCTCGGCCGCCGCCTCGTTCCCGTTGAGTGCGTGAACCGCTCCAATCTGATAATAAGCCTGACAGGTATTCCACGCCCGCATGCCTTCGTCCAGGCGTTTCGCGTGGGCGAGCAGGGTCTCGTCGTCGATGCCTGCGGCCAGATGGGCAATGCGATGGCGAAGCCAATGATCTTCGTCGTAGTCGTGATTTGCGGCTAGAAACTCTCTAAGCAGCTTGTCCCCGGCGGCCCGATCATTGAGGGCGGCATGCACGAGCCACAGACGAGTGACGGCTTTCGCCCGACTTCCTCGATCGCTTCCGACCAGGACTTCTTCGAATTCTGTCTTCGCGAGTTGCAAATTTCCCTGGTCATGGAGGAAGCAGGCGCGGCGTAGGCGATTCCAATAATCGGTCCTATCGGCTTGAATCGAGCGATTGTGATCCGCGAGGGCTTTGTCAAAATCGCCTAGTAATTGATAGGCAGAAGCGCGATAGGTAACCGCCGTAGGGATGCCGACACTCCGTTCGATGACAGTATTGAAATCGGATAACGCTCCGGCGATGTCGCCATATTCACATCGCCACCGACCTCGATCCTTAATCGCATGTAGATCGCGACCATCAATACCGATGGCACGTTCGAGGCCTTCGAGCGCTGCCTCACGCTTGTCTAAATGGGCGAGCGCGACAGCGCGCACTCGATGAATGAAGCTGTCCTTGGGCGACATGGCGATGGCGGCGGAAAAATCCGCGGCCGCCAGTTGGTACCGACTCTTGTGGAAGTGTAGTCGTCCTCGGAACACGTGGCCCTCGGACGTCAGCTTCGACGAATTGTCCTTCGAGGCGGCGTCTTCTCGGGATCGAACCAGGTACTCAAAGGGAGAATCGGGATCGGCCCGTACCAACTCATCTTGGTCGCTCGTCTCGCGAGCCTTATCGACTTCGGAAGGGTCGAAACGGCGCTGTGCGAATCTCGAACGATCATCGCCGGGTACGTTCTGCATGGCCATGGCGAAATCGGCTTCGGACCCCCCAAAGTCCCCGATCAGGGCTTTCACGATTGATCGATCCAAGTACGGCTGCCCCCATCGTGGAGCCAAATCAATGGCTCTGTCAAAATCGGCGATCGCACCCTTGTAGTCCTTCAAGCGCCCCTTATGGCGTCCACGATGGGTCGGGATAAGCGCGAGCGTGGGCTTCAATTTCTCCGCTCGATCCAAATCCGTAATGGCTCCTTCATAGTCGTTTAGAGAGTCCGTCTTGACAGCCGCTCGGTACATCCAAGGCGAGAAATTTCGCTCGTGGGCGCGAATCGATTCATTGAGATGAACAATGGCCTGTTTAGCGTTGTGGTCTCGTTGATGGAGGGCGGTCGCGTACCAGTAATGCATCATGGAATAGCCTGGAACTCCAGGATTGAAGCGGACATTCCGCAGGTCGGTCGTTTGCGCCGTGAGTAGATCGTGGATGCCTCCGTCGTAATCTTCCATCTGAATCTTCAGACTGGCTCGTTGAATCAGACCGAGGCCCGACTTTGGATTGACTCGCAAGAACGCGTCCAGGTCCTTAAGGGCCCCCTCGTTGTCGTCCATAAACATCTTGAGCGTGGCGCGGCCGAACATCCCCATGCAGCCTTCGTGGCAGATTTCCATGAGCCGGTCGTAGTCGGCTAGTGCGCTCTTGTACTCGCCCATCGTGCGCAGCGACTTAGCGCGGTACAGGAGTGCGTCGTGGTTCCTCGGATCGATCTCTAGCGTGCGAGCGAAATCGGCAATCGCATCGGTATGGCGGTGAGCCTGGAATAGAATCAAACCGCGGAGAGCGTAGCCGTCGGGCGAGGTCGGCACTTGTTCGATGAACTTGGTGACGTCGGGATAGGCCCCGTTGCGATCGCGCATGGCATGTTTCGCGTAGGCCCTGGCGAGATAGTACCGACTTGCCTTGGGATTCAGCTTCAGACAGATATCGAAGTCGGCGATGGCAGGAAATAGCTTGTTTTGATCGTACTTCAGTTCCCCGCGATTTCCGTAAGCCAGTGCATACTTTGAATCGAGCTCAATGGCACGATCGAAATCGGCCATCGCTTCGTCCTGCCTGCCCATCGATTTGTAGACAAGTCCACGATTGTTGTAGAAGTACGGTTCTTCAGAATCGATGGCGATGGCATTGCTGTAGTCGATGAGCGCGGCCTGATGATTTCCCAGATTTTGATTGAGAATTCCGCGGCCGTTGTGCGCCCATCGGTACTTCGGATCGGCTTTGATGGCGCGGCCATAGTCTTCCATGGCGCGCTTGGAATCGCCCATCGCGACGCGAATGTTCGCGCGCACATTGAGGCCCCGGGCATAAGTCGGGTCGATGGCCAGCGCCTTGTTGACGGAAGCGAGTGCCTTGTCGAACATTTTAAGCCGATTGAAGGCCCAGGCTCGTTCGCAGTGCAGTCGCGCGGAGTTGTCGCCGAGTTCTTCAGCTTTGTCGAATTCGCGGAGCGCGGCGTGCGCGTCGCCGGTTTGGGTCTTGATTCGACCGCGAAAGATATAGGCTCGCCCGTTCTTCGGATCGAGCTGGAGCGCACGATCTAGATCGGCGCTGGCCTCCTCGTACTGGCGATCCTTTTCTAGCTCGATGGCCCGATCAACGAATTCGTCGGCCGTCTTCGGTTCTGCGGCTGTCACCGCTGCATCTGAGTCGGCTGCTGCGTCGTCTTCGGCGCGAGCTGTCCAAGCCGGTCCAACGGAAAGGCCACATGCTGCTACGACGATAACCCAGCGGCAAAAAGCTTTCGTGTCCATTTTCTTATGGTCTCCCCATGCGACGGGGTGGAAGCGTTCAACGTTCGACTACCCACACGCCATGCCGGTTGCTGATCAAAATCTCTCCGTTCTCAAGCGGTTCCATTCCGCGCCAATTGAATTCGTGCCGGAGCCCCCGCAATTGACGCAACAAATTGGTTCGCGATTCGAGCGGTGGAAAGATTCGCTCGGCGGCCGATTCCGATGGTACCATGCCGAACGGCCAGGCACTCCAAATGGTGTCGTCCACCCGCACATAAGGAGGCTGGGCCGGCCAATCCGCCGCGAGATGCGTGTTCGCGTCAGGCTCAAGTCCCGACAGGTCGCCTTCCGTGACCGTGGTGTAGACGAGGCGTTGCTGGTCGCTGGCCAGGTCGAGTTCGATGGCTGACCATTCGGAATAGTCTTTGTTGGACAGGCCGAGCCAGACTTTGCCGTCGCGATTGCCGCTGATCCACTGCACGTAGTGGTCGTAGCTGGTCAGGCGACGAATCTTTTCGGTTCGCGTGTTCAGTTCCCAAACTCCGCAATGCGAAAGTGGATAGCTGACCACAAACAGCAAACGATGCCGCGCGGGGTCTTTGACCATTGGCAGAAAAACGAGCGGTGGCGTGGCCAGCCCGTCGAGCGGGGTTTGGCGGTCGTTTCGCCGACTGGAAGTAATCGTGCGAACGGTGTCGTCTTTGAGGTCGACGGAAACCAGAAACGACCCCTGGCCTGAGAATGCTCCGACCGAAGCGAACAGCTTGTCGTCCTGAATCGCCAGGGAAAAGACACGGTCAGACGGCAATTTGCCGGAGTCGGTGGCGAATCGTCCACGGCCGATCCAGCGAGGTTCGCTGCTGTCTGCCGCTTGGCTGTCGGCTACTTCACCCTTGCCCGTCGGTTCGTTAGCAAGCGGCTTCACCAGAATGCCACTGTAAAAGGTACCGACGTACGCCTTGCCGCCGTGGATGTCGAAGTGGGAGTTCGCGCTGTAACGCGGGATCAGCGGGGGCGACGGTCCGCGTGCGTAGTAGATGTCGTCGCTGGCTGTCCTTTTGCCGGTCTTGCGATCGACTTGGATCAATTGCAGAAAACCATTCGGCCGATAGTCACTGTTGCCGATGCCTAGGGCGAAGATTTGATCGCCACGGACGACCACGCGGCTGATTGCGCGAAGGTCGGGGTAATCGGTCACGCTGATCAACCGCCGGACCTTCTTCCAGGGAGTCCCCTGCCCTTCTCGCAATTCCGGCTTTTCGAGATAGATCGTCTCCAGGATATTCGTCAGTTCAAATCGCGTGCGAGCGAGTTTGTCATCGATGGCCGCCTGAGGATTCGAGCGAGCGAGCTCAAGCACACGCCGCGCGTTGGCGGCCAGACGAGGATATTCTTCAATCGCTACGTTGTAGCCGTTCCGCCGGCCGAGTGCGTGATAGATGTAGGGTGCGTAATACTGGTAACGAACATGAGCCGGGTTGCAGGCGGCCATGGCCAGGCCGTAAACGAGTTCACCACGAGCAATGGCGAAATCGAAGAGACGCTGAACCTGCTGCTGTCGCGCGGAAGTTGGAGCGAGCCAATCGACGGCGTCGAGCAGCGTGTAGTAACAGAGCACGCGAGCGGCGGCCTCTTCCGGTTTCGAGGACTGCTCAATGGCTAGAGTGGTTGCTTGGTAAAGTTCCTCGAAAAGCTTCTGACGCTCGGACTGTAGCGGCTGTCGGCGCACGATCTCGCACCAGAACAGGCCTGCCTTGCCCATCATCTGCAATGCCGAATTGCTCTGTTTCGTCATCCGTTCGTACGTCGCGCGCAGCGAACCAATATCGGTCGGTTGCAACACCCAGTGTCCCACGGCCCCAACACGATCGAGTTGGCCTTGGTGGTTGCTGATGGCAGCGAACATGGCGTTGATCGCAAACCATTCGTTGTGATAGACGCCGTGTTGGTCGACGAGTGTGAGCCAGGCGTCGAGCAACCGCGAGGTCTCATCTGCCCACGTCTTGCCGGTATCTGAGTAAAGTTCCACGTTGCGAAGAAGCACGCCGAGGTAATTCGTGTACTGGACGAACGAGTCGTGGTCGCGAACGGCCTTGTACGCGCGCGGGTTGATCCACTTCAAGTGAAGATCGCGAAACCGCTCTTGCATTCGCTCGCGCGGCAGTGAGCGCTGCCGTGAATCGACCATCATGGCTCGTTGCATGAATAGCTCGAGGAAGTGCAGGCTGTCGTGACATTCCTCGGCGCGATAGCTGCCATCGGGGTTTCGCACCGTCGATTGATAGGCAGTCAAAGCTGGCAGATCGCGTTCCGCCTTCTGCCGGTAGAGTTCCTCGAGGTAGTCGAGACCGCGTTCTGCGACGACGAGCGCCTTGTTGGCCTTGTCGGTGGTGACGTGAATCATGCGGGGCGTGAGATGAAATCGATACGGCTCCAGGATCTCACTGGCAGAATAGAAACTGATCTTGGCCGCCACGTCGAGTAGCTCGGCATCGTGGCGGTCGAGTGCCAACGCCGCTTCTAGGCTGGTCGTCGCGCGATCGAGTTGATCGTGCCGGTAGAGGGTCACCGCCTCGCGTCGAAAACGGCTTGCCTCTTGTTTCGGATTGACGATTCCTTCCGACTTGCCAGTCTTGAGTAGCTCCGCGATCCGTTCTCCCATGCGGTCGGAAAGCGCCAGGGCGTCCATATAGTCGTACTTGGCCGAGGTCTTGCCGATCGACTCGCCATCGCTGTTGTACAAGGTGGCCGTCGCCACGACCTCGTCACCGTCACCTCGGCTGAATTGTAAGTCCATCGTGACCAGGGCTGCCAATAGATCAAGCTTGCGCTGGTCCTCGCCCAGGATGTCGAGAGCGAGTTCCTTCTTAATGAGGCCGAAGCGAGTCCGCTCCAAGACCATCATCTGCGGTGCGTTGGTCAAGATTCTCTCTACGAGTCGCCGTACGCCATCGCAAAAAGAGTTCGCCGATGCAGGCAAGTCGGCGTTTCGGGTTGAGACGAGACAAATCGATCGCAGTTGGCTCTTGTCTCGTTGCCGCTTGCTAACCGCCTGCCGAATACCGTCGGCAATCTGCTCGGCCGCCTTCTCTAAATCCTGCTCAGAAAGAGAAACGTTCCAGAGATGGAGACCGGTTGTTGTTTCAAACGCCAGCATGCCGAGGGCGCCGCGACTTTGCGGTTCCGTTTCCACGACCGCCAGTACATCGGCACCCACCAGGCTTCCAACTTGAATTGCCTGCTTGGCGTCGACCAGGCCGGAGAGAGACAGCTCGTGTTCACCTAGCACCCGGTTGATTTCCGTTCGCTCGACGAGTTGAACGGAGTCGTCGTCGCTCACCAATGCCTCGGCCAGCGAGAGCAGGTCGTCGACCGCCGCGTCGGAGTGATTGCTGATCACCGCCACGCGCGTCGCTGCTTCACTAGCAGATGAAGCGAACGCTCCCCACAGGCAGATGACAATGGCGGCGAATAGTCGATCCACGCTTATTTCCCCAAAAAGCGATTGAAATCGTTGCTCGATTGCAGTTTGTTAGATCGCGGTGTGTCCGATCTCGTGAACCTGGCAAGAGCCCTTTGCCCTACTTCGCCAGATACTCCAGCAGACGAACACCCATGGTGTGCCCTGCTTTTTGCAAAGCCGTCTTGGCGGCAATGTTTTCTGCCAGGTCAACGCCACGTGTGGTCGCGCGATCGGCGACCACGATCGTTCCGTCCTTACGGCTGATGACGTTGATCTCGGCACGAGCTGAACAGCTGATGATGCGGCCGACTTCGTTGGCATACTCACTAAACGCTTCTCCGGTCACGACCAGATCGACCCCATTGAGGCTACGTGGCCAAGCGGCATTCCCGTCGGCGGTGTAGTTCTTGGCCCAGTCGGCAAGTTCGTTCTCAGGAACGTCTTTCACCGTAATCCCCGCCAGGGTTAGGAGGCGTTTGATTTCAGTTTCCACGGCCGGGTCGACCGGATCGGCAAGTGGACGCGGTCCTGGGATGTGTTCTTCAGTGATCAGCACGGCCACGACCGGCGATGTTTTCTGTTCGGCAAGTTTCTTAAGGATCTCTGGCAGAGGGTCCTTCTTAATAACGTTGGAGCCGACGAGTTTGTCTCCTGACTTGACGAGTCCCGCGTCGATCTTGTCAGCCAGATCGAGAACCAGTTCATCGACTCCCTGTTTGCCATCGCCTCGTGCCATGAGCACTTTCACGCGGCTGGTTTCCGTGCCCACGAGTTTGGCGGTCAGCATCGTCTTCTGACCAATCTTAAAGATCCGGCCGCTGACGATGATTTTGGCCCCGACGAGCTTGCCGACCTCAATCCCGTTTTCGGCACTGACGAGTCCTGTCAGTGTCAGTTGTTGTTCTTCTAGGGTGCGATTGAGGGATTCGCGATCGACGAGTCGGACGCGGTCGTTTGCCGAAAGCACGGCCGCGACCATATCGCTAAGCTCGACAGCAAGGTTGGGCGCGTCGGGGAGTCGCGATTCGAAACTGAGTACTGCGACGGTCAGTTCCTCGTCGGCAGCCGCCTTCGTGTCCGGCGATTCGGTGGCGCTATCTTGAGCCCACGCCACGCCCGCAAGCAGGAGCATGCTCAAGAGCAGCACGATGCCCTTTACCGTCGTCTGGCCCATAACCCGAATCCTCATTTCATCACCTCGTCGACTCGCCTGGCGACAGCGTCGCAGCAAAGTAATTCAACAGGCTTGCGCCCAAGGTGCGTCCTAATTCTTGTGATGCGGTTGTCCCTGCGTCTGTTTTGGTTGTCGCAACACCGCGAGCCGTGGAGCGACTGGCGAAATGAATGCGGCCGCCGTTGCGATCGATCACATTGATCTCGGCACGTTCAATACAGCTTACCAACTGGTCCACTGTCGCGTCGAATTGACGAATCTCCTTGCCGGTGATCACCACGTCGACGCCGCTCAGGCTTCCCGGCCAGAAGGAGTCCTTACCCCTGTTTGCCGCGATAGGCCCAGCTATTTCTGACCAAGACGCGCTCTGGTCGGCGTCGATCGCCCGAATCGTAAATCCGGCTGATTCCAGCAGCGTCGTTAACTCCGCCTGCAAGGTTGTTTCGGGCGATGCCTTGGCTATGCCGGCTGGGTCGTTCTTCTTGATCAAGATGGCCGCCACCGGGGGCCACCCCTCATGAACGTTATTGTCACGAATCTTGCTCGACCAGCGAGCCATCGCCTGTTCGAGCAAGTCGGCCGATCTTCGGCCATCGGTCAGACGTTGTCCTTGTGCTTGAACCTGCTGGCCAATTTTGTCGGCTAGCGACCTGGCCACTTCGTCGAGCATTGAATCGGTGACGATGGGGGAATCGGCGATATCTCGATCGGCAGCAGTCCCACGCGGATTTTGATCACCCTTGCGTTCTGCTTGCTGCCCGTTCTCTTTGGTCCTCGCGAACACAACCGACACGTCTGAGGTTTCGGTACCCAGGAGTCTTGTGGTGACGCGTAGGCCGCCTCGATGAACAAACAGACGCGGCGAAGCGATAAACGGAGCCGCCGCAGAACCATCAGCGTTTGGCCGATTAAGCGGGCGAACATACCGTTGGTCATTCAAGTGACTGGTTAAACGCTCGTGAAATTCTTTTACCAGCCGGTCCCGCTCCGCGACCTGGTCGTCACTCAGCTTGGTGCCTGCGGCAGCGATCACAGGTTTATCGATCACGACCGACCAGCGGACAGGCTCCTGGCATTGACCGGGTGAGGTCGGCATCGCGAGCGCGACAAACAAGGCAACGCCGAGTGTGGACGGGCCTGGTCCAAAAATACGCGCGAGCGCTGACTTGCCAGTGCGGGGAGTCCAGGATGTGAGCGGCCGATGTGACACGTTCTATCTTCTCGCGTTAGCTCGATACTTCTTGTTTGGCGTAGCCGACACTTAGCTCGTAACGACCGGAGTCAGTGACCAGTTCGCCAACCGATTGCTGTCCGTTTTCAGCCACATCGAGGCTCGTCGACATGGCGGCTACCGTGGCGTCGGGACCGCCTGAGGTGCGAATCTGCGTTACCACCATCAGCTGCGGCGTCTCCTGTGACGAAATCGCCAGCTTGTAGCGGAGCGTGTTCTGGCCTTCGAAGGGAATCGAGACATCGGCCGAATGACCGGGGACTCCGACCACGTCGGATCGTGAAATCTCCTTGCCGTCGCGAGTGACGACGAATCGCAGCATCACCAGCGACTTGGCCGGCGCGAGCGGTGCCTGTTCCATGCCGAGTTCTGTGTTGGCGCCGGAGAGTGCGACCCAAGTGGTGCGTGACTCGGATACGTCGTTTAAGTTGCGGAACAATTCCACGTGGCGATCGATGTCCTTGATCGAAAGGCGGATGTCGGTCACGTCTTGTGAGGGCGGCGTCATGTCGGAACCACCGGCGACCATACCGGGCGCAGGGACTCCCTTCTTCACGACTTCTGTTCCGTTCGCCGACCAATAGAATGCCCAACCGGTGATCGCCACCAACACCGAAGCTGCCAGCGCGGCGGGGAAATAGGTGCCGCGCACGTCGCTCCTAGCCGGCTGCCCCAACGTAGCGGAGTCGGACGCTGGCAGCTCGATGTCGTGGCCTGACCAATTGCCGGGGATTTCTTCGGGGTCGACTTTAAGCACGGCGCGAAGGTCATCGTATTCGCTCAGCGCCAGTCGGCAGCTGTCGCAGGTTTCGATATGTGCGAGCAGTGCGGCTGCTTGCTCAAGGCGAGCTCGATCCCAATCGTGATCCAGGATGCTCTGTTGAATCGATTCACATGACATGATTAGTGACCCTTCGCGACAAGGCCGCAATCGTGGCCTACTGAAAATAGGATGGTTGACAAGCGGAAACTATTCGGATGATTCGCCGCAGAAACGTGAAATCTGGTACGGCTAGCGTGATAGCAAAGGTGGCAGCAGGTAGTCATTCTCGAGCCTCTCCCATCGGATGCTCGATGCGTGAAATGTAGCGGCGAAGTCGGCCCAGGCCGTCGTGCAGTCGACGCGATACTTCCGAAGGGCTGAGTCCCAGCTGACGGCTGGTCTCGTTTCCCGACATCGAGTGCATGATCCGCAGGGTGACGACCGATCGCGTCAATTCGGGTAATTCGCCAAGAGCGGCGATCACCAGATCGCGCTGATCGATGACAACTTCGCCCGACGCGGTCGGTTCCTGGCGACGACCGATTTCTTCTGTCTTCTGAGTTTCCGTCTTTTGGCGACGGATGACCTCAAAGCTCTGATTGATAACGACGCGCGACAACCAAGCGTCAAGCACCGCGACATCGCGGATCTTCTCTCGATTCTCCCAGGCCTTAAGAAACGCCTGCTGACAGGCGTCTTCGGCAGCCTCGGAGCGACGCAGGATGCCATAAGCGAGGTGATAATACTTGCGGCCGTTGGTCTGCTGTTGCGCGGCCAGAAGCGCCTGCCATTCTTCCCTGGACATGACCACAACGTTGTTGACCACAGCAGATTCTTCGATGAGGACGGCTCGACGGTATAAAACTCAGCGGCACCGGGCATGCGCAACGACGCGTCTATAGCTACCGATGCGCGGCGGCAGCGATTTTTTGCAGAAAAAAATCAGTTTTTCTTGGCAACTGCCACTGCGGCCGAGCCACCGCTTTGAGCCCGAATTCTACCGGAAATAGGGCGTTTTGATGCGCTGCGAGCGCAAGAATCGCACTCCACACAGGGGAATTGTGCCGGTTTTCTTGGAAATATCGCTGTCCAGCTTGGCCCGGATTCGACGGCCTGTCGGTCGCTGGAATAACGAAATGCCGACATTTTCCGGCACTTATCGCACCTACCGACCCCACTTCGCGACCTAGACTTGAGCGACCTGTTTCTTAGTTTTCCGTCAGGAATCGCGGTACAGGTCTCCCGTTAGATCATCACCTTTGCCAGTCCTTGGGGCGTTGCCAGTGCCAGTCCTTGGGGCGTTGCCAGCCTTTGGGCTATCGCCAGTCCTTAGGCTATCGATTGTCGGCCACATGGGTACAAACAGCACATCTAGTTTTGAGCCGATGCCGAGCGACTCTTCGGTTGTCAACGCGCTGATGGAAACGGTCGAGGCGATCGTGGTGGTGTTGGCCGAAGATGGCGAGATCCGAGATTGCAATCGGTTCTTTGAAGACAAGAGCGGCTACAGTGCTGACGAAATTCGCGGACGACATTTGGCAAACACCGTGCTCGTCCCCGAGGAGTACGACGCCTTCATGCAGTCGATCACGATTCTCGCGTCAGGACATCCGATGGAGTCCTTCGACGGGATCGTGCTTTCCAAGGAGGGGGATCGGCATCAGGTTCGCTGGAGCGGTGTCCGACTCGACTCGCCTGCCGGTTCGGACGAACCTCCGCGGATGTTGCTCTGCGGCACGGACATCACGGCCGAAAGACAGGCCGAAAAGAAACTGGCCGACGTGACGTCCAAGACCAACAAACTACAACGCGAGGTCCGCCAGCTCAAAGCGCAGTCTCGCAACGCCGATGGTTCGCCAGTTGAACGCCGCAGCGGAGAGCGCCGCGAGTATCGTTTCGAACAACCGTTGGCACCGATCATCGACGGGCAGTTGCCCACGGCTGCCGACTTTGCCAATGTCCGTTGCCGTGACATCGGGGCCGGAGGCTTCGCCTTCTTGTGCGATGTGCCGCCCGGCTATCGCGACCTGGTCGTCGTGCTCGGCACGGAGCCGTCGAAGCTGTATCTCACGGCGAGCATCAAACACGTTACCGATTGCCCGACGGGCGAAAAGGAAAAGTTTCTGGTTGGTTGTGAGTATACGGGACGCATCGACCCAATTTAGGGAGGCGGACGTCTCGTGCCCATCCATTGAATCGAGAGGATTTTATTTCAATGACTGATCTGACACACCAAGATTCACAGCAGACATCCAGCGATATGCGCGCCGAGCCTCGTACGCTCGATCCCGGTACCGTGGTTTGGCTCGATCCGATGGTCGCTCAGGGAACTGGCGACGCCATGGATGAATCCAAGTTTGTTGGCTTGTTGCTGCCAGAAGTGTCCGACGAATCGGACGGCGGAACCGCACTCGTCTTCAAACAAAATCCGAACCTCGCCGTGGGGCAGGAAATTCTACTCACGCAGAATGCCACCAGTCGGCGTGCGGAAGTTCGAAATATCGCGCAGCTGCCGGACGGTCGATATCGACTCGGGTTCGAGTGGAAATTCGACTAGGCCTACCGGCTCCATTGGCAAGCGATCGGTGAGTGCACGGCCCGCCCTTGCCGGCTTTCTCCTTCGCGAGAACTCGACGATTCGAGGCACATCAGCTGCCGCGCCCCGCTGCGCGGTTCTGGCGTTGTTTCTTGCTCGCGCTGCGCGTTAGCATCGCCCCCTGTAGAAGGTGCGCACAAGTCGCACCCCGTCGTTCACAGGTCAGCATGCTAAAGGGCAAGGTCATGACGAAGGCAAACTGGATCGCGTTATTTGTTGTCGCTAACACATTCTTCGCTGCTACCGAGAGCGTCCAAGCTCAGGAACCGTATCTTGGCGAAATCCGCATGTTCGCCGGCAATTTCGCACCGCGCGGTTGGGCTCTTTGCGACGGCCAGCTACTTGCGGTTAATCAGAACGATGCCCTCTTTTCGCTGCTCGGAACCATGTACGGCGGCGACGGTCGAACCACCTTTGGGGTACCCGACCTGCGCGGTCGTGTGCCAATGCACGCCGGTACGGGCCCGGGCCTTACTCAAAAACGTTTGGGCCAAAAAGGTGGCTCCGAGGTGCTCACCCTTTTGGCCAGAAAAGCGGTCGCCAAAGCCCAGCCAGGCGGCGATGTCGAAGGCGTGACTGGAAAGCAGCAGATTTCCACCTATCAGCCCTACACGGTTGTCAATTTCATCATTGCCGTGCAGGGCATTTACCCTTCGCGTAACTGATCTGCGGGTTGCAGCGATTCCAGCATTGGTGAGCATTGCGCGGCGCATCGGCTTGAACCATTGCAAATAGCATTACCAGGGCCGGCTCTCGCGACTTCGTTGTCGCTCGAATCGGCCTTTTTTATTCGTGGATGGCCAAGGTGGTTGCCCTCTCGTAGGCCATTCGCGACGTAGACTTTCGTAGCGCCAAAGCCGAACCCCAGCCCACATTTCCTGGCCTGTCGGGAGCGTGCAGCGCCGGAAAATCATCTTCGCGAACATTACGAACCAACCTGCAGGGCAACCACCGTGTCGCAGCCGCAACTGATTCACATCAATTCTCTCGACAAGATTCGCCTTCATGCCGCCGCCTGGGATGACCTTTGGTGGCGCAGTGCCGTGATCGCACCTTCGGCGCGAGCGGAGCTGGTCGCCAAATGGTACGAGCATTTCGCGCCCGAAGCCGGGCTCCATATCTTGGCGGTCGAACAGGACGATCAACTCGTGGCCGTGTTGCCGCTGCACGAGAGTCGTCGCGCTAAGGCCATCGCCGCAGGTGCGTTGCCGAACAACGATTGGTCCGGCTGTGGCGATTTCTTGCTCGATCCGCTGGTCGACCCGGTCGCGGTTTGCGATACCCTGGTGGCTGGCTTGCGAGAGCTACCGCTGCCGGCGATCTGCATCGAACAGTACGCCTACACGGAACCGCACTGGCAGCACCTGGTCGAGGCGTTTGAGCGCAGTGGCATGTTCTTCGACCTGCAACCGCAGTACCTCATCTCCCAGGCCAAGATCGGCAACGACTGGGACGCTTACATGAAGACGCGGACTGGCGGGCAGATGAAGACCCGACTTCGCCAAGGCCGCAAGATGGAACGCGAAGGGGGCACCGAGCTGAAGGTCTACACCGAGTTTGAACCGGGCCAGGTTGAAGAACTGATGGATCTGGTGTTTGAGGTCGAAGCCAAGAGCTGGAAGGGCGATGCCGGCACGTCGATCCTGCAACAGCCGGGGCTCGCCGAATATTACACTCGTGACGCGGTACAGCTGGCCGAATGGGGGCAGCTGACGATTTATGTACTTGAGTTCGCGGGCGAACCGGTCGCCGCAGGTTACGCTTGGGAAGCCAAGGGTTGTCACTTCTGCGTGAAGATCGGTTACGACGATGCCCATCGCAAGTACGGCCCTGGCCAACAGATGTACCGACAGATTCTCGAACGCCTGCACGGCGATGCGGAGTTTGAACTGGTCGACTTCTGGGGCGAGAAGATGGCCTGGAACGAAAGCTGGGCGACGCACTTCTATCCGGTCGGCCGCCTGATTGCCGTTCCGCGTCGAAACCTGCGAGGCTTCGGCCTGGTCGCGGCCTACAAGTACCTGCGTCCGCTGTTGCGGCGAATGCGGGGTATTGAAGCGGTCGAAGTTCCGCCACGACCGGCTGAGGACAACGCGACACCGGCAGGAGCAAAGACCGCAGATTCGCCAGCAGCGGATTTGAAGACCGGCGAAGCTCCGACAGAAACGGCCGTTTAAGGGTGGGGAAGCTGTTGCTGTGCGTGACGGCCCTCTACAGAACTCCTGTAGGGTGCGTGCAAGCACGCACCAACGCGCCGAATGCCAGGCTGTTTGGCCCGTAGGGCCAGTGCCATACCAGCCCAGGGGAAGGCACGCACGAGCGACAGCGAGGAAGTGCCGCCGCCCTGGATTACCGAATTCCCTTCACGTGTCGTAAGCCCTGTAAGGGCGTTACCGACAAGGCTACCGCTTCATTAGTTGGCGGACACCCCGTACAAGTCGCAAGCCGCCCAGCACGATCAGGTAGGTGATCGGCGTCAATAAGATGCCACCGATCGCCCGATCGCGACGATCCTCAGCGGCGATTACCTCCCGATAGTGAGCCCAATAGTGATCACTCCAAGAGCAAATGTCGTCGGGGTCGTTTCCGTTCGAACGAGAAATTCCATCCGCACCGAGCGAATAAACGCCGACACTGGCCTCGCCTTTGTCCGACGGTTTCTTAGGCACGAACTGGTAGGGATGGCCCCAATTGTCTCCCGTGGCCAGCATCTCGAATCCCGGTTGCTCTGACTCTTCTTTCGTCAGCCTGCCGGTCGCCCACCGCGGTAGCGTTTCCTCTGTCAACTTAACGCCCTCCCGGTTTTCCAGCCAGTGCAGGAGGAGGTCGAGATTGCGAATATTTTGACCTTCGTTAACGTAGGTGTAGCTGACGAGAACACCGTACCCATGAGTACCGGGAGCAAAAATAATTGCCAACCCATACGCCGGAAACAACAGCAACAGATGAGCGATACGGAATTGAAACTTCATCAGAACGATTCGCCATCTCGGGCTCTCAATAGCAGCCCGCCATTTGTTTGAATTTGCCCGCCCGCTTGCAATCACATTCTATCGATTTACCTTATCGTCAGTCGAGTTTGGATGTTCTATGCCGAGCGATGTCGAGACTCAGGCTCTTGCATCTAGTCGATCCTGTTCATCCTGTCCAATGAACAGACTCACCAATCGGCTTGCGGCTACATTCATCAGCAGGCTGCCAGTGGCACCCTCTTAAGGAGCCCTCGATTACGCGGCTACCCGCATTTGACGCTCTTTAGGTGGGCTCATTTTGATTTGACATTTTGCTCAAAATCACGATAATGGCGCACCGTGAAATGAAAGAAAAGGTGTGTCGCCGAATGCTTCGCCGGGTGCCTCCACGGTTGAGGGGCGGTCTCCCGACCGTCCCTCCTGTCCGACCGAAGGTCTCCGCGGCATGGAACACACGAAGCTACTACTAGGAGACCTACGGTCGCATCCGTGGGCGGGTCAGGAGACCTGCCCACAACGAGAAGTAATTACCGGGTGCCACTGCTGGCCCTGTCTTCAGGTGACAGCCCAGCAGTGCGGTAGTCGAAAATACACTGGCAAAGCCAGTGGCACGCATTGCATAACCCGAAGCGTGAGCGAGGGACACGACCATTCGGCATTGAGGCGTCAGCCGAGAATGTCTCGACGGCTGCAGATACAACATCAACGGGAGATCGACCAATGGACTGAATCTGTCCACCACAGAGTCGGCATCGAGTGGAAACCAACCTGTTGTGTCCCTCGCTCACGCTTCGGGTTATGGGGCCACGCGAACCTCGCTCTCGCATTGCATGTCACCCTACCACCTCACAATCCAAACAAACGTTGAACAAACGCCGAACATCGGTCGAAACAACATGAACATTGGCCGAACATCCGTCGCACAAAACCGGTACAAACGCCGAAAAAAGGGCCTTTTCTCCCCGCTCCGCCGTCCGCCGCGAGTTGCAACTCGCGTCATACAGATTTATGCTAAATGGTTACCCAAAACCGGCTTCTGCCTCCCCTGCTGAGAGAGTGAATTAGCGTGGCTAGCACGACCGACCCCAGTCAGAAAACATCCGACTCGCAACTGATGAGCGGCGCTGACGTCGTCATCGAATCGCTTATCGAGAATGGCGTCGATACCGTCTTCGCCTATCCGGGCGGAGCGAGCATGGTGCTGCACCAATCGCTGGTCCGCTACCAGGACAAAATCCGCACCATCCTGCCTCGCCACGAACAGGGTGGCAGCTTCGCGGCCCAGGGCTACGCCCGCGCCTGTGGCAAGCCGGGAGTCTGCATGGCCACCAGCGGACCGGGTGCGACGAATCTGGTCACCGCCATCGCGGATGCCAAACTCGACAGCATTCCTCTGATCGCAATCACCGGTCAGGTGATGACCGGCGTGATCGGAACCGACGCCTTTCAGGAAACGCCCATCGTCGAGGTCTGTCGCGGAATCACCAAACATCATGCCCTCGTAACCGACGTGGCCGACATCACGCGGGTCATGAAGGAGGCCTTCCACGTCGCCACCACAGGACGCCCCGGCCCGGTGCTGATCGATATCCCCAAGGACATCCAGCAGGCCCTGATCACGCCCGACTACGACGCGGAGATGGACCTGCCTGGCTACGAGATAGAGATTCCGCGGGCGCACGCGGAGCAAGTCAAGCAGGTGGCGGCAGCGATCAAGTTGGCCAAGCGACCGATCATCTACGCCGGCGGTGGCATCATCTCCTCGGAGGCGAGCGAAGAACTGCGCGAACTGGTCAAGGAGACCGGTATCCCGATCACGATGACGGTGATGGGCCTGGGAGCCTTCCCCAACGCCGACCCACTCTCGCTCGACATGCTTGGCATGCACGGCAGCGTCTATGCTAACTACGCCATCAACGAGGCCGACCTGGTCCTCGCGCTCGGCGTCCGCTTCGACGACCGCGTTACCGGCAAGCTCTCCGAATTCGCGAAATACGCCAAGATCGTCCACGTCGACATCGACGCTTCGGAATTGAATAAGAATAAGGTCGCCCACATCCCGATCTGTAGCGACGCCAAGCACTTTCTCGGCGAGCTGAACAAAATCGTGGAAGCGCCGGAAGACATCAGCGAATGGGTCGAGCAATGTGCCGCCTGGAAGAAGTCGGACCCGTACAAATACGACGAGAGCTACGACGGCATCCTGCAGCAGCACGCCATCACGGAGCTATCGCGGCTCACGCAAGATCGCGAAACGATCATCACGGTCGGCGTGGGACAGCACCAAATGTGGACGTCGCAATTCTACCAATTCACGAAGCCCCGCACCTGGCAATCGAGTAGCGGTCTCGGCACGATGGGCTTCGGGCTACCGGCGGCGATGGGAGCCCAAGTGGCTCGCCCGGACGCCCTGGTGGTCGACATCGATGGCGACGGCAGCTTCCAGATGAATATCCAGGAGCTGGCGACCTGCCGCTGCGAGAACCTGCCGGTCAAGGTGATGCTGCTCAACAACCAGCACCTCGGTATGGTGATGCAGTGGGAAGACCGCTTCATGAATGGGGTCCGAGCTCACACCTATCTCGGTCCGATCGATCGCGCGGAAGCCACTGGCGACGGTGACGGACCTTTTGCGGAAGATCGTTACCCCGACTACGTGGCCATCGCCAAGGGCTACGGCTGGGGGTCGCGCACGGTTCGCGAGAAGAGCGACCTGACCGCGGCCTTGGAAGAAATGATCAACTACGACGGCCCCTTCCTCCTCGACGTGGCGGTGCCCTACCAAGAACACGTGCTGCCGATGATCCCAGGCGGGGCGAGCGTGAAGGATCTCATCAAGGAGTAGCGGCGGATTTGAGGCCGGTGGCAGGCCGCCGGTCGTGGGCATTCAAATCGGGCCGGGGCAGCGAGTCATTCGCAAGCGGCGAAACACAACTCATAGCAAGGAGCACGCGCGATGCTGAAAATGGCCCTGCACTGGCAGATCCTGATCACGATGGTCATCGGAGCGGTGGTCGGCATCGTGCTGAATAACGTCGCTGGCGACTATCGCACGGACGAGTTGGTCGAAATCCAAGCAGGCTCCGCTCAGCTGCACAGCATGTCGAAGGCGGCCGAATTCACCCACGGCACTGCCTGGTTCCACGACACGACCAGCCGGGTGCTGATACAGATTACCGAGCAGGTAACCGAGGAAGAGCGTAGCGGAACCAGTCATTCGGTTAGGGTCGTGGGGAAGACTCGCCGCGTCGTGGTTCGCAGCCCGATGGATACATCTCCGATCCCGGCCGACGCCTGGCCAGAGACGGCGGGTGGCGAGATTCCTGTTACGGAAGTGGCCACCGTGGGCAAACTCAAGGGGGCCGATCCGGCCGCTTACGTGCTATTCCATCTCCATGGGCGGAGTTGGGGACGCACGATTGGCGACTTCTCCAAGAAGCTCGGCGATCTCTTCCTGCGAATGCTGAAGATGGTCAGCATCCCGCTGATCATTACTTCGCTGCTGACTGGCGTGACCGGGCTGGGGCAGACCGAGCGGCTGGGGAATATGTTCTCGCGGACGATCATCTACTACGTGACGACGAGCCTGCTGGCGATCATCACCGGTCTGGTGATGGTCAATCTGATTCAGCCGGGGGTGCAGAACGCCCCCGCAGCCGGAGCAGAGAACGCCGGACAAGTGGCCACTGCGGATGGGGCGGCGAATGCAGAGGGTGAAGCCAAGGCGGCGAAACCTCGCAAGGGGAAGGGCCTCGGCACGGTCCTCTTTGAGCAGCTGGAAAACCTGATCCCGGGTAACCCCTTCAATTCAGTCGCCTCTGGTGGCTTCCTCTCGATTATCGCCTTCACGCTGGCCTTCGGCGTATTCACGATTCTCGTCGGCGGCCGACACGCCGAAGTCGTACGCGAGCTGAGCGAGGCCGGCTTCGCGGTGATGATGAAGATGACCCTGGCGATCATCTACCTCGCCCCGCTCGGCGTACTGTTCCTGATGCTCTCGGCAACCGCGTCACAAGGCATCGGCGTCTTCCAATCGCTCGGTTTCTATATGCTAACGGTGGCCTGCGCTCTGGCCTTCCACGCGATGGTGACCATGCCGGCGATTCTCAAGTTCGTGGCCGGCGTGAACCCGGTCATGTATATGAAGGCGATGAGCCCGGCACTGCTGACTGCCTTCAGCTCAGCTTCGAGTAACGCCACGCTGCCGCTCACCTTGACCTGTTGCGAGAAGCGAGCTGGCATCAATAACCGGACCTCTTCTTTCGTGCTTCCCCTGGGAGCGACGGTCAACATGGACGGCACGGCGCTCTACGAAGTGGTGGCCGTGCTCTTCATCGCCCAATTCTCTGGCATCGACCTGTCGTTGATGGATCAGATCGTCGTCGCCTTTACGGCATTACTGGCAAGCATCGGGGCCGCCGGCATTCCCCACGCCGGACTGGTGATGATGGTCATTATCCTGCAAGCGGTCGGGCTGCCGACGGAGAGTCAGGGATTGATTATCGCGGTTGATCGCGTGCTCGACATGTGCCGCACCAGCGTCAACGTCTGGAGTGACTCCTGCGGTTGTGCGGTGGTCGATCGACTGACCGGAGGCGGTTCGCAAGATACGGCGGGCGCAGCAGCGAATCCGGCTTAGGTCATTAAGCTAGGCAGGACCGTGTCGCGGCTGTGATCGAGTGGCGACTCAAAACTGATAGCCGACTAGCGAACCGTCGCGGTAGACCGGCTCGAGCCGCTCGCCCTTGAAGAGCGAGACATTGGTCACCGCAGGCCGGAAGCGAACACGATCGGCCGGTACCGCACGGGGCACGGGATCGGGCCTGGCCTCTGGCACGGGATCAGGCAGCTCTTCCACCTTGGGCTGAATCGGCTGCACGGGCTGAGCGGGCACAACGGTCGCGCAAGGCGCACTCGAGTAGGCATAGACCGGCGCCGAGTAGTAGCGAACGCTGGCGACCGGATATCCCCAGCCACCCCAGTAACCACCGTAGTAACCACGCCATCCCCAACCGCCGCGCCAACCCCAGCCAGCGTAGTAGCGAGGATAGTAACGGCCACGCCATCCCCAACCCCATCCCCAATGGCGGCGACCATAGGAGTAGCGTGCGGGCCAGCGATAGTAGCGACGAGGTCCCCAATAGCGACCGCCGTAGTGGCGGTAGTGGGCGCGATGAACGTGACCGACGTGACGAGCGTAGCCGTAGTGGCGATGAGCCACGTGCCGCGTGGCGTGTCGGGTGTGGCCATGGAAGCCGTGATGGCCACGGTGACCATATTGGGCGAGTGCTTCGTCGCCAGCGACCAACAACAGTGTGGCGGCCAGGGCCATTGAAAGCGTGGTGGCAAGCTTCATCGTACACCTCCCCCGACGTGCGGCTGGTTGAAGAGCGAACGGCCACGATACGTGCCTGCTCGCTGCTACCATCATTCTTAGCGCAATCGACCTGCCACACAAGCTCGACGGCAGATTTTCGGCTCGCCAGAAAGTAAAGTCGCCCAAAGACACACCAGCGGCAGGACTTGCGCGCGTGAAGAACGATCAGAGTGACGCAAAAAAGAGTCGACCTAGCGGTCGAACCACTTTTTGATGGAGTGGACCGTGGCGGCGCGACCCGCTTCGGCGATGGCCGTCGTGAGCGGGATTTCCTTCGGGCAAACAGTCACGCAGTTCTGGGCGTTACCGCAGACCTGAATGCCGCCGGCCGAAGTCAACGCGTCGAGTCGCTCGCCGGCCGACATCTTGCCGGTCGGGTTCTGGTTGAACAACATCGTCTGGGCGATGGCGTGCGGTCCGACGAAGTTGGTGTCGTAGGCGGCCTTCTTGCGAGCCTCGAAATCGGCATCGCTCTCACCGTCGTATTGAACCAGCTCGATCTTGCGGTACTGCGGACAAGCTTCCATACAGCAGCCGCAACTCATGCACTGGCTGTAAGGATAAGCCTTCTGCTGCTCTTCGGGCGACTGCTTCGGACCAGGGCCAAGCTCGTAGTAACCGTCGACCGGCACCCAGGCTTTCTGCTTCTCCAATGAATTGAACAATCGCGAGCGGTCAATCATCAGATCGCGAATGACCGGAAACTTCGTCATCGGGCGAAGTTCGATCTCCGCGGGGTTATCTTCCAGCAACCGATCAACGAGTGCCGAACAGGCTTGTCGTACGCGACCATTAATGACCATCGTGCAAGCGCCGCAGACTTCTTCCAGACAGTTGCAGTCCCACGCCACCGGCGCAACGTCCTTGCCATCGACGGTCTTCGGTCGAGCGGCGATCCGCTGTAATAGCGAGATCACGTTCATGTCCGGTTCGTATTCAACACGGAACCGCTCCCAGGAGCTGCGCTGTTGCGGACCAGCCTGGCGCAAGGTGTGCACTTCGACGAACTTTGGTTTATCGGTAGCCTGTTGAGTCATAGCGTTTTTCGATTAGGACGTTCGAGAGTAACTGACCGTTCTGTTAGTTACTGCTTTTCGTTAGTTACTAGCAACCGCTTCCGTACCTTGCGCGGGGCTTCCGTTGCCGCCGCCCGAACTTTCTCGATTGGCGAGCCGTTCTTTCCAGACTTCTTCAATCACGTCGGCTCCGACGAGACCATACAGTCGCGGTCGTGGTGCGACGAGCGAAGTATCAACGTCTTCGTAGCTGAGTCGCACTTCGCGGCTGGCCGGATCGTAATTGGCAATGGTCGACTTGAGCCACTTCTCCGTGTTGGCCTCGAAGCGATCGCACCAAGCCTCGGCCAGTCGTCGCCGCTCTTCCGGCGTATCGGCTTCCACGCCCGGCATCTGAAAGTCAGGCTTGTAGTGAGCCCCGCGACATTCGTCTCGAGCCAGGGCTCCTTGCAGTATTGTGAGCGCCAGCGGGAACATATCCAACAGCGATTTTGTGAACACCACGTTCTGGTTGGTCCAGTTACCGGTGTCGGAGAGCGAGCACTTGTCGGCCCGATCTCGCAGCTGGTGAACCGATTCGATTGCTTCTTGCAGGATATCGTTGTGACGAACGACCGTTGCCGCGCGGGTCATCACCTGGCCCAGTTCTTGATGCACCAGGTAAGGATTCTCCTTGCCGCTACGTCGCTTGAGAAGCGAATCGTGCTTCTCCTGCTCTTTCTTCTGAGCGTTTTCAAACAGCGACGGAGCCAGATCGGCGGTCGCCTTTTGTTGTCCTTTGAAGAAGTTGACCACGCCGGGTGCCACGAACAGTCCGCTGAAAATACAGCTGAGTAGCGAGTTCGCTCCCAGCCGGTTACCGCCGTGGTACTGGTAATCGCACTCGCCGATCGCGAACAGGCCAGGAATGTTGGTCTGTTGATTCTGAGGAGAACCGGCCACCAGCCCTCCTTCGGCATTACGTTCGTAACCAGCCCACAATCCACCCATCGAGTAATGGACGGCGGGGAAGATCTTCATCGGCACGTCGCGTGGGTCGACGCCTTGGAACTTCTCGTAGATCTCCAAGATGCCGCCGAGCTTGGTATCGAGCAGCTTGCGCGGCAGATGTGTCAGGTCGAGGTAAACGCACAAACGATCCGCCTCGACGCTTAAGCCTTCTTGCGTGCAGACGCTGAAGATTTCGCGGGTGGCGATATCGCGGGGCACCAGGTTGCCATATTCAGGGTAGCGTTCTTCGAGGAAGTAGTAACGCTCTTCTTCGGGAATCTGGGCGGCGGGGCGGGAGTCCTGCGGAGTGCGAGGAACCCACACGCGACCACCTTCACCGCGAGCCGACTCGCTCATCAGTCGCAGCTTGTCGGAGCCGGGCACCGCCGTGGGATGCACCTGAATGAATTCGCCGTTGCCGTATTTGACGCCCGCCTGAAAACAGCGACTCGCGGCACTACCGGTACAAACCATCGACATCGTCGATTGTCCGTAGATCAAGCCAGGTCCGCCAGAACCGACAATCACCGCGTCGGCCGCCAGCGTTCGCATCTTCATGGAGACGAGATCTTGAATCACGGCTCCCCGACATTGTCCGTTCTCGTCGAGCACGGGACCAAGGAAGTCCCAGTATTCGTATTTCTTGACCATGCCTGCCGCCTCGTGACGACGGACCTGTTCGTCGAGTGCGTAGAGCAGTTGCTGTCCGGTCGTCGCGCCGGCGAAGGCGGTCCGCTTGAACAGCGTGCCACCAAAGCGGCGATGATCGAGGAAGCCTTCTGGCGTACGGTTAAAGGTCACGCCCAGGCGGTCCATCAGGTCGATGACCTTGGGTGCCCAATAGGCCATTTCCTTGACGGGCGGCTGATGCTGCAGGAAGTCACCGCCGTAGACCGTGTCGTCCAGGTGCAGCCACTCGTTGTCGCCGAGCTGCCGCGTCTGATCGTTGACCGAGTTGATTCCACCTTGGGCGCAAACGCTGTGCGATCGTTTGACCGGCGTGAGGCTGACCAAGTCGACCTCGACGCCCAATTCCGCCAGCTTCATGGTGGCAGCCAAACCGGCAAGTCCGCCGCCGATGACCGTTACTCGTTGTTTCGCCATGTGGTTACTCTTGTCTTTAAGCTGTAGAGCGTTGGATCTTGTCGTCTTGAATTTTGATCGCCTAGCGGCGTGTGGCGGAGGGCAGCGTGCGTCCTGTCACTACCAGCGAGAGCCAGGGATTACTCCGTCGTTTCCGTCGCGGGTACTAGGATCGCCGCCGGCTTCACGGTTGCTTCGCCAGCGTCCGGCGCGGCTTCTTCAGCCGGCTGACTTCGTTTGTGTTCGTTGGGAAGCGTTCTGCCCGATTCGGTGCGTGACTTGTACTGCTCGTCTTCGACGCGGATCGCCTCTTGCAGTTGTTCAGGACTGTTGCCGGTTTCCCACATCTCGTGCAGGGCCGAAAGACCAACGACACCCAGGCCGAGGCCGAACACCAGGCAGACCATGTTGGCCCGCTTCTGAGCGGCCGGGCTGGTCCAAACGCCCCAGGTGATGCCCATCGTCCAAATACCGTTGGCCAGATGGAATACGCAGGAGACGATGCCGATCACGTAACAGACCACCACGACAAAGCCCTGCAGGGCCAGGCCGGCGCTGGAGGCCGCGTTGTACGGTTTGAATTGGGCTCCGCCAAGATTCTTGGCCACACCGTCAATCCACCAGTCGGCGTGAATCCAACCGTGCATGTGGAAAACGTGCCACATAATGAACAGAAACGCCAACACGCCTGTCACCCGTTGCAGCGTGTAGCGGATATTCGAGGCAGTCGGATAGTTGCCCGTGTTGGGCAGGCCTCCGGCAATGATCACCACGCCGAAGATAGCGTGAAATAGCAGCGGGCCGAAGATAAATCCCCATTCCACGAAGGGGAGCAGCCAGCCGAGGCTGTGAATGGTGTAGACGTTTTCTTGGAACGTGCCGGGGCTGATCTCCACCGTGGCATTCACCACCAAGTGCACGACCATGTAGGCGCCGACCGGAATCAACCCGCTCAGCGAGTGCAGGCGACGGACCAGAAATTCGTGACGAACCAACCAGGAGTTTTGCGTGTCGTCGGCCACGGGCTACCTTTCCATATGACGAACCGCGAGAGCGACGTGCCTTGCTCGTAGCATATCCATGGCACGCCAGCTATCAGACTCTTTAGTATAGGGACGCCTGCGGCAGGAAAAAGGGGCGAGCCGTCGCGCAACCCCCTCGGGCGTCCAGGGTTGTATAAGAAATGCCCATGCCAGAATCAGCAGCCGCTTTGTGGCCTGCCCGGTTGCCCTACTGTGACGCTCCCTGGTATCAAAACAGCAGGAAAAACCGAGTCGGCCGTGCGGTGGCCAAGCAATCTCGCCCACGACTCTCGACAATCCGGCTCTCTGATGGACCTCCTAGGCGCCTTTGAGATATGACGGTCGTAACGCCCTCCATTCTGATTACCGACGACGACTTCCAATTTCGCGACACACTCTGTGGGGTACTGGAGCCGGAAGGCTACCACCTGCTGCTGGCCGACGACGGACTCCAGGCCTGTGAAATCGTGGAGGCGCAAACCGTCCATCTGCTCTTAATGGACGTGCACATGCCGAAATTGACCGGCCTGGAAACGCTGCGGCGGGTTAAGAAGATTCAGGCCTCGTTGCCCTGCATCTTGCTTTCCGCCCGTTGGGACGACTCGCTGCGAGCGGAGGCGACCGAAGACGGAGCCTACGCCATGCTGGCCAAACCGGTCAGCCGCGGCGACCTGACGAGCACGGTGCGGGCTGCGCTCGAAGAGACGTATGGAGAGTAGGGGTGACTGGACGGCCTCACCTTTGTAGTACGTCGTATCTCAGGGTAATCCAAACTCAGGGTGGCCCAAACAACTGATGGCAGAATTAATCGGCGATTCATTTGTTCGACAGGAAGAACAAGATATGACGGGATCCATAAATCCTGTCCCATCCTGTGATCCTGTCTAGAAATCCACCCGAGTCGAACCCCTAGCAGAAAGAATCTCTCGGATGAGACATCGTTCTCTTAAATCCCTTGTCCGTCGCGCGACGACTCTCCTTCTGTTTGCCACGTTCTGTTTTGCATTCACGGCCTGCAGTCAGGCCGAGATTCGCCTACCAAAAATTCTCGGCTCGCACATGGTGCTGCAGCGGGAAAGTGAAGTGAAGATCTGGGGTTGGGCCCAACCAGGAGAAAAAGCCTTTATCTATTGTGACTGGCTCGATGTTGTCTACGAAGTGCCAACCGACTCGCGTGGCGAATGGCAAGTCATAGTTCAAACCTCAAAGGCCGGCGGCCCGCACAAGATCAACATCACCGGCAGCGTCAGCAAGAATCGCATCGAACTGACCGACATCCTTTTCGGCGAGGTCTGGATCGCCTCAGGCCAGTCGAACATGGAGATGCCGGTCGGCCATTTCTCCGGCACTTACTCTGGCGTTCAAGACTTCAAGCAAGAGATCGCCGCCGCGAAGCATCCAGAGATCCGACTCTTTCAAGTTGGCAACTTCAGTAGTAAGGAGCCGCTCGACGACGTCGAGACTGGCATCAGCATGTACGGGATTCCGGTCGCCGACTGTCGGTGGAAGGCCTGTTCGCCAGAGACGATTCCGGCCTTCGCATCGACCGCCTACTTCTTTGCCCGTAAGCTGCACGAGGAACTCGGCGTGCCAATCGGAATTGTCGATGCCTCCTGGGGCGGGACGAAGATCGAGAGTTGGATGCCGGCCGCGGGCCTACAGAAACATGGTCGCGATGCCCTGTTGAAGCATGCTGCTACGGCTCCCCAAGACCCGGCGCAGAAGGTTCCCACCCGGCTCTACAACGGCATGATCCATCCGCTACGACAAATGAAAATCCGCGGTTTCATCTGGTACCAAGGCGAACAAAACGCGGCCGAAGCCGACCAGTACGCTCCGCTGTTTGCCACGATGATCGACCAGTGGCGTTCCTCGTTTGGTCACGACTACCCCTTCTATTTCGCCCAGGCCGCTCCCTGCAGTCGATACCAAGTCAACGCGGCTCTACTGCGGGAAGCCCAACTCAAGTGCATGGCTCGCGGTGGAAAGGACGGTGTGCCCAAAACCGGCATGCCCAAGACCGGGATGGCAGTCACGCTCGACATTGGCGACCTGGACGACGTGCATCCCAAGAACAAGCAAGAAATTGGACGCCGGTTGGCATTGTGGGCCTTGGCGAAAGACTATGGTCGCCCTATCGTTCCATCGGGGCCGGTTTATCGCGAAGCTAAGTTCGAGAACGGAAGGGCCCGACTCGCGTTCGACTTTGCCACCGGTGGCCTCGCAACCAGCGACAATAATTCGCCGAGTCATTTTGAAATTGCCGGCGAGGATCAGGTGTTTTATCCGGCGAAGGCCGTCATCGACGGCAAACGGTTGCTTGTCACTTCGGAGAAAGTTGCCAAGCCGGTTGCCGTTCGTTATTCGTTTACCAGCGCCGGCGGTGGAAACCTGATCAACAAGCAGGGCCTGCCCGCCAGTTCGTTTCGGACCGACGCCTGGAAGATCCCGCTCGAGCCGTAGCAGTTGGCAATATTATGGAACCGCGATGTGTTGTTGTCGACGATCGGATGCAGAGTGGTTATGCCTATTTACTCACGCAGCCCGTTGGAAAGAACTTTGACGACGAGTTCGAGCCGCAGTTAACGCCACGGGATATGCTTGAGCTGGGCGTCTTTGGCGGCAAGTACATGACCGACTGTCACGCGGAGTTTCCCACCGCCTGGTTCCGCAAAGCGAAACTCTGTAAAGAGCGACACGATCCGACGCTCAACTTCTTTGGCGTGAATGCCTCGCAACCGCTGTCGGTGTGGCGAGACAACGGCTGGATTCACGCGGACGATCCCCGCGGTTGGTTCCAATGGTATTGCCGCTACTACATGGGGCGGCGGGGGGAAGACGATCAGCGACAGATCAAACGCTGGCGAGCCATGCGCCGTCACATCGCCCAAATCCGCAACAATTGCGATCCGGGCGACCTATCTTGTCGGCCACGCCAACGCCAGGCTCTGCTTCATTGGGCATACGATTCGCGAAACATCTGACGCCCGCGAACTACTCTCCTGCAGCGAGCCGTCCGACCAGCCGTATCAATCAGCATCCGCGCGCGAATTATCTTCTCGCACGGTGTGCTGTCCGCTGGGATGTTTGTTGCCGACGCCTTTCGTACTTCGCTGCTGACCGATGCGGCGCACAAACCGGCCGCCAGAGGCAAAACAGTCACCGACCGGCCGAGTGTGTACCACTTCCAGCACTACCTGGATCTTGTCGCCGCTAGGCGCAGCGAACTCGAGGGCAAGATACCGGGTTTCAATGGCCTGATGATGGACCATGCCGAGTCCACCGGTCGAGATATCGTGGGCGGTCCCTTCGTAGGCCTCGCCGCAAGGGACGAGATTGTCGTCCAAAGGCATCACCCGCACCGGCAAATCAACCGGTTCACGTCGATGGCGTCGGGCGTCGTGGTGGACCGCATCTGGAACGATAGGGCGGTCGCGGTGACGTTGTCTCAAGCTGAATGAGAGCGGGGCCATGATGACATTCTCCCGCAGCGACGGATCGGCCTCACGATCCAATACCGCATCGACGAATCTACCGCACGTCGCACACACCCATCGCCCAGAAGCCTCGCTCGGGTTCACCGCGCGCAAAGGAAACCGCTCGCCGCAATCGACGCAGGTGAGTAGTCCGGGAGCTGTCGATCGAGGCAAAGCAACGTCGCCCAAGGCATTGGCGAGCGACTGCTTGAAGGCATCGACGGCAACACGGTCTTCAATAGGCGGTGGCGAATCCTGCATGGCACAGACCCTACGAAGTGAGTCAACGAAATTCGCGACTCGCATCCGTGGAACAAATCGGCCACGAGAGTGAATAGGAGTCGTACACCACAAACATCGGCCACGCGGCGGTGGATGCAAGAGCGACTGCAACATTTTCGCATGCCCGCTTGGCCACGCGCAGAAGGTTTGCATGGGGCGCCAAGGTGCCTGTTAAGATTCCGTTAAGAACGTGAGGCAGGCCGCCCACACCGCTAACTATGTGCCTAGAAACGGTCGCAGCCGCTCGAGCGTTGCAGCATCGCCGAGTTCCGCTTTGCCAAATCCGGCTTCCGCTCCGGCTGCCGCGGCGTACTCCTGATGCTCGGCAAAGTTGGTGATCATCATTACCGGCGTACTGCCAAACTCGGAGTCACCCTTGATCCGCTCGATGATTGCCAAGCCCGAAGCACCGTCGCGATCCATTAGTCGATTGACCAGTATAAGATCGAAGGTGCGCTCCCCGAGCGCTGCAATAGCGTCATCCATACCATGCGTGCGGACGACGTTGACATCGAAGTTGTTCTGGAGCAACCGGCAGATCGAGCCGTGATCGGGATCGCAGTTACCAACGTCGAGAATGTTTTTTGGCATAGCTAGAAGAGTATGCGTGCGTTCATAAGGGAGTGATTGTCGAGGTCACCCAACTTAATTGACTCGCACGGCTGTTCCAACCCGTCCCAGACCATCGACGAAGATTAGATCCTTGCCGGATATCGAACGGACCTGCAGCGTCACCATCAAACCAGCGCGATCAATACGTGTCGACGTCGCGATGTGATAGACGAGTTGGCCATTTTGTACGCTCCACGTTCCGGTTGATTCGAGTTGTCGGGAAAACACGGTCTGAAAGAGCCGTATCTGAGCGACGTCGCGACTGGTCGTAAAGGTTCCGTTGGCGTTGATTGTTGCTAATAGCGGTCCCGTGCTGTCGGCGAACTGCCAAACACCTACCAGACGTTGTCGTACCTCCGCGTCGGTGAGTACTTTGGCAGCTACCCCTGACGAAGACGGCGGAGCCGGTTGCGGCGCCGGCTGGGGTGTTGGCTGTTTCTCGGTCAGCCGAGCCAAGGTCATCAACACGCGATTGGATCCCTTGGCCGCAGAGAAATCGGTCGGACGTTGATTCAACGCCGGGTCGCCCATGCAAACGATGAGTTGACCGTCTTCAAACCGATAGATGCCTTGGCTTTTTTGGTTGTCGCGGGTTCGAATCTCGATTCCCTTGGGAAACTGCGTAGCATCGATGGAAAAAAGTTTGACTTGGCTCTGTCCGTCATGACGCGACTGGAACATGATCGCGTTGTCCGTGATTCGCGCCAGCCCTCCGGACGGAAGCCACTTCTTGATGGCCTCTTCCGGAATGACTTGACCATTCTCAACAAGGCCGACAACCTTCCAGTTGCCTTGGAACTTTGCGATCTCCGATTTGTCATTCGCCGATAGTAGCGCGACGGGCAGAAACAGACAACCGATCAAGAGAGCAGAGCGAAGTAACATGACAGAGTTCCTTTCCGGCGTGACAGGGTGCGGGTCGACGGCCTGTCATTATCTCCGTCCACGCGCATCGCACCTAGATCAATTCCATCTTCGGAACCCGACACAAGCCCGCAAGCAAGGGCGGATCATCATGCATCGACATGGATGGATCACGCTCGTACGCGAGGAAGCGGAGCAGCGTCTACCGCTTCGTCAATTGAAAGTCGGCCACCAGCGGCAAGTGATCCGACGCCACCTTGGCTAGCTTGCTGCGGACCACGTGGGCTCGCCTCAGGCGAATCTTGCCCCGCATGTAGATCTTGTCGAGCGAGCCGACCGGCATCGTGGCCGGAAATGTGCGAAACCGTGAAATCGGTTTCGTGATGTGCGCGAAGCCATGCTCGGCTAGCGAACCGGCGGCCAGATTGTTGCGCCAATCGTTGGTGTCGCCAACCAGTAGGGTCGGCAGCTCGCCCCCTTCATGAAATAGGCGGTGGCCCAATAGCCGATCGACTTGCCAAACCCGTTCTTTCTCGCCTAGACCAAGATGCCAGTTGACTAGCCGCAGTAGGCCCTTGGGCGTTTCGATGATCGCGATCTGGGCACCGCGTGGTTTCTTGGTGCCCATGCGGAGCGAAATTTGGTGCTTCGACCGGAGTGGCCAACGGGAGAGTAGCAGGTTGCCGTAGCCGCCCACCTTGTAGTGAACGTTCATCTGATAGAGTTGCACCGCATAGCGAAACTCGCTGCCCAAGAGTCGCGGTTGATCGTCGAAGCGGGCACGACGTGCCCCACGCACAACCTCCTGCAAGCAGACGACGTCGGGCTTCTCATGCGCAAGCAGATCGATGATCCGCTCCAGCCGATAAAGCCGATCTCGGCCACCGACCGCCTTGTGCATGTTGTAGCTCAGTAGTCGCATAGAAGCTCGCGTGGGAGCCCAAAGATGATTCCGAGGTGCTCCTTGAGAATAGCACAACGGAGCGCGAAATTCTTAGCCCTGGTAGGGCACACGGTGCCTGCCTAAATCGAAGGCCTTAAGTTGATGTGGGATAGTGCGTTTATCCACGGGCGAAGCCGCTGTTATGCCCCGAGTTGACGACCCACGCGTAGGTCCGGCGGCGCCTGACGAGCGGCACTTGCGGAGCCAGTGGCGCCCTTGTTGAATCGCAACACTAGTGGCACTCCATCCAACCAACGCCGCTGCCCAATGATCGAACCACCCAAGTTCCTGCTAGCGGTGCTAGCGGTTTTTCTTGAAGCGAATGGTCAGGTTTATGAAGAAACCGCGGTATCGGGCGCCGATACTGTGCCAAATAGGCACGCGCGATACTGCCACGTTGCGGTAAGAAAACTGCGCGTGTCCGCGAACCTGGGCCGCAGGCAAGCGGTCTCAAGAGCGTTAGTAGGCGGAAACATCTTGGCTGTAGTGATACTGTGATCCGAGCGTCTGCGCGGGCGAACTGAGGACGCCCGCAGGGTACGCCGGAGACTTTTTCAGGGATTTTTTTGGCAGCCTAAGCCTCGTGCTAGCAAGTGGTTAGCTGGCACGGGTTCGCGTCGATGGGGCATTCGATGTGACGGAAGCAAGCACCAGCGGCAACTTATAGGTTGCTCGCGGGCAAAGTGCTGTTTTCAACGCGAGACGATTGTGGTAACAATCTGACTGGCCCCGTAACAAGAAGTTATATCATGCCATTCTTGCTAGTATTTGTATCGTTGGCCGCGGCGCTTTTGACGCTCGACCTTATCACCGCTCCGCGTATCTAACGCGTTGAGCTTCTTCGATGCTTCACGCATCGTTCGCTTCCGGTGACGACAGACGCGATGTTACTGCGCGCACGCTTCGGGAGGATGCCGCTAAGCGAGATGAAAGCGCTGTGCTTCGTGGCGAAGCGTTACAGAGCCTGACGCGCGGCGCTGAGCGTGTTGAGCAGCAGCATTGCAATTGTTAGCGGACCAACGCCGCCAGGCACGGGTGTGATTGCTCCGGCCACTTCGCGGACCGCGTCGTAGTCGACATCGCCCACGAGACCGTCGTCGGTGCGATTGATGCCAACATCGATCACCGTGGCTCCTGGTTTGACCATCTCGGCCGTGATGAATTTCGGCTGGCCAATGGCGGCCACGAGAATGTCCGCGGAGCGGGTCACCTCGGCCAGGTCTCGGGTTCGCGAATGACAAACCGTCACGGTCGCGTCGCCCCCTTGGCCACGTTGCACGAGCATGTTCGCCAGCGGCTTGCCAACGATGTCACTGCGGCCGACGACCACCACGTGGGCTCCGGCCGTGGGAATCTCTTCCCGAACGAGTAACTGCTGGATGCCGTGTGGGGTGCAGGGTAAGAATCGCGGACGACCCTGAACCAGGCGGCCAACGTTCTCCGGATGGAAAGCGTCGACATCCTTATTCGGATTGACCGCCTGCAACACTCGCTCGGTATCGATCTGCTTCGGCAGCGGCAACTGCACGAGAATGCCATGTACCTCGTCCGCCTTGTTGAGCTTGGCAACGATGCCCAACAGGTCGTCTTCCGTAGCGTCGGCCGGCAGCCGGTGTAGCTGGCTATCGAGGCCCACTCGCTCACAAGCCCGCTGCTTGTTGCGAACGTAAACCTCGCTGGCCGGGTCTTCTCCGACCAGGACCGCCGCTAAACAGGGCGTGACGGCGCGATTCTCGATGAAGTCGGCAACCTCGTCGCTGATTTCATCCTTGATCCGCGCGGAGAGCGCCTTTCCGTCGAGAATCCTGGCTGTCACGGAAGCACCTTGACCTTGATGTTCTTGTAAGCGACACGGCTATTCGGATCGTGTGCCTGGAAGGCGAACGTTCCGCCCTTGAGCAGTCGGTCTTCTTGGCCCTTCGGTCGCTTTACGTCATCCGGCTCGGTGTAGTCGGAGATCGTCTTGCCGTTGATCTTGATCACGACGTGCTTGTCCTTGACGATGATGTGGTAGTCGAACCACTCGTTGTCCTTGGCGACTTCGTCGAAGTTATCTTGCACCGCGTAGAGTCCGCCGGTCTTCTTCTTGTCATGACCGGTGTTGTTGACCTGGGCTTCGTACCCCTTGCTGGGCCAACCTTCGTCTTGGAACTTGGTGTGAAAGTAGATGCCGGAGTTGGATCCGGGGTTGGTCTTCACCTGAGCCTTGAATTCAAAATTCTTGAACTCGCCGCCGTTCACATCACCGACGTAGAAGAGGTGAGAACGCGGACCGTGGACGACGATCGTGCCGTCTTCAACCTTGCAGGAATCGGTATTCTCATTGGCCTTCCAGCCGGCGAGCGACTTACCGTCGAATAGGCTAACCCAACCGTCTTCGGCACGGGCATACGAGGCCATCAGGGACAACATCAGACTGGCAAATAGAACACGCTTCAACATGGTAGGAATCTCCCCGTTGTGGTGGATGGTGTTGCTCGTTGTTTTTTGGAACGGTCTTCTTCGGAACGATCTTCTCGCGGAACTCGCGTGGTTTTCACGATGCAAAGACCGCCGCAGGCGAGCCCATCAGGATACCAAGAAAAGAGTCGCCACGCATCGGGCCGCAAACCTGGTCCCAGCCACCGCAGAGGCTTGAAAAAAAGGCGAGCTAGTGCCTGAGCCGACGTAAGTCCTTAGAAGGCAACCAGCCAGCGAGCCAAGTGCAGGCAGCCGCAGGCGTAGATCGCCGCAACCAGGTCGTCCGACATAATCCCCAACCCGTCAGGCAGTGCCTCCAGTTGCCGGCAGGGAGGCGGTTTGACGATGTCGAACGCGCGATGCAGCACGAAGCCCGCGGCCAGTACTACGGGATCCCACATGTCTGCGAGTGGCACGAAGAGAAACACCACCGGCATGGTCGCGATCTCATCCCAGACCACGGCCGAGGGATCTTTCTTACCGCCGAGTCGACGTGCCGCGGAAGTACAGAGCGGAATGCCGGCCAAGAACAACACCGCGATCACGGCGACTTGGATAGTCAGGCTCAGCGGGCCTGGCTCCACGAAGGCCTCGATCTGGGCGATGGCCAGCGCCAGCGGAATCCCCCACAGCGAACCACAGGTGCCCGGCACGATCGGGCTGTAGCCCAGGCCGGTACCGGTCGCCACAAGCAGCACGGGATCGAACGGATTCGGCTTCGCGGCCACCTCTTGTTGGCCCGCCTGTTGCTGGCCGTCAGTGGATGACGCGTCGGATTCATCCCGGTCGTTTGGTTGCTGCTCTGATTCGTTCATGGTCCCAAGCTAGCGGAAGTTCGCCTGTGGCGCCAACGACCCGAGCAACTCTTGGCCGGTGCCAAATGCTTCATGGCCGGCATTAATCGCCACTGGGCTGCACGGTGCCAGCGGTGCTTGCCCACAATTCGCGGTGCTAACATGGCCGATCTGGCCGCCAAAAATGCACCAAAACAACCGTGGAATCGCCGGCGAGTGAGTGAAGATAGATAGCTATGGCAGGCTTTTTGGGCGAACGCTATACTCCAACCGTGATTCAGATTAGCCCACTCCGATGCGTGTCTTGCGCGTCGTCTACGCGGTTCGATCACGCTTTTTGCCAACAACGTTACCCAACAGCCTTAGGGCGTAATCAATATGAGCGACGAGAAGAAACTCAGTCCGTTGGAAGGGATCAAATCCGCCAGCCGTCAGCTGCGGGGCACGATCGCCGAAGAACTTGCCAACGACAGCGATACCTTCAGCAAAGACAGTGGTCAACTGCTGAAGCACCACGGTACCTACCAGCAGGACGACCGTGACGTTCGCAAGGCAATCAAGGGAACGGACGGCAGCCGCGCCTACTCGATGATGATCCGCTCAAAAATCCCGGGCGGAAAGCTCACCAGCGATCAACTCTTGGCGCAACTCAACCTGGCGGATGAGCTGGGAAATACGACACTGCGAATTACCACACGGCAAGCCCTGCAGCTGCATGGTGTGTTGAAGAAGAACACCGCCGCCGTGATTCGCCGCATCAACGAAATCAATATGTCGACGCTCGGCGCCTGTGGCGATGTGAATCGCAATGTGATGTGCTGTCCGGCACCGCTCAATGGCGACCCGATTCATCGTCAGCTGCAAGAAATCACTGATCAGCTGGCCGAGCACCTGGCTCCCCACACGCGCGCCTACCACGAGATCTGGCTAGCCGATCCCGAGACGGACGCGAAGGAGCTGATCGCCGGCGGGGATGAAGATTTCGAGCCGATCTACGGCAAGACCTATCTACCGCGAAAGTTCAAGATTGGTGTCGCCACACCAGAAGACAACTGCATTGACATCCACACCCAGGATGTCGGTTTGCTGGCGATCTGCGAGGACGCCAAGGTCATCGGCTACAACATCCTGGTCGGCGGTGGAATGGGTGTGACACCGAGCGCCAAGAAGACGTTTCCAGCTATCTCGAAACCGATGGCGTTCGTTTCCCCCGAACAAGCGATCGACGTGGTGACTGAAGTCGTCAAGGTTCAACGGGATTTTGGTAACCGCAGTGATCGCAAGATCGCCCGCCTAAAATACCTGGTCGCCGATTGGGGCATTGAGAAGTTCAAGGCAAAAGTCGAAGAGTACTACGGCCAGTCACTCGAGGCACCCCGTGATGTCGAGGTCCAAGGTCACGACGATCACATCGGCTGGTTCGACCAAGGCGACGACCGCTGGTTCTATGGACTCAACGTCGAGAACGGTCGTATCAAGGACGAGGGAAGCTACCGACTCAAGGCGGCTCTGCGGGAAATCTGCAACACGCTCCAGCCAGGCATCCGATTGACTGCCCATCAGGCCATTTTGTTCACCGATCTGGCCGAAGACGCCAAGGGCAAGATCGACGCCATCCTGACCGAACATAGCGTGCGGCTGAATGAAGACACCAGCAACGCCCGTCGTTGGTCGATCGCCTGTCCGGCGATGCCAACCTGTGGACTCTCGATTACCGAAAGCGAGCGAGCCCTGCCAGGCATGATGGATGACCTGGAACAGGAGCTTGAGAAGCTCGGCCTGGCCGACGAGAAATTCACGACGCGAATGACCGGCTGCCCTAACGGCTGTGCGCGTCCCTACAACTCCGACATCGGTTTGGTCGGCAAGGCGCTTGGTAAGTACACGATCTTCTTGGGTGGTCGTCGCGAAGGGAACCGGCTCAACACGATCTATCAAGATCTAGTACCGGCCGAAGACGTCGTGAAAACACTGGTCGCCGTGTTCACGTTGTTCAAGGCACAACGCAACGAAGGCGAGAGTTTTGGCGATTTTTGCGAGCGGTTCGGCGTCGAGAATTTGGCGACCGAGCTGGCCGATACCGCGGCGGCTTCCTAGGAGCCCCAGAGACGTGGGCGACGTAGTGCACTCACGCCTTATCCTTCGTTCTCCGATTCTTCCTTGTTGGGATCATCGTCGCCGCTGTCAGCGTCTTCGCTTTCCTTGTCGGCGTCGTCAGCGTCGGTGTCTTTCTTGTCGGGGTCTTCCTTGTTGGCCGTTTCCTTGCCGGACTCTGCCGCTTCTTCGTCGGTCTTCTCCGGCTTGTCCGTCTCTTCTGAGGGATCGGATTTCGTCGGCGGACGGAAATCCTCGTTCGGCAAGGGATTATCCTTCTTTCGACTAGGCGACTTGGAGTCGGTCGGTAGCGGAACGCGGGGCAGATCGTCGCTACTCTTGGCGGACGAGGTCTCGCTCACGGATGTATCGGAAGCCGGCTTTTCGCCGTCCACGTCGTCGACTTGGGGAGCATCCGTGGCCTCCTTTTCGTTGCCATGGTTCTCGCGCCATGGTTCGTTGCGACGGTAGCTCTCCAGTTCTGCCTTCAATTGATCCAACACGTCGTCGCCGCTGAGTTCGACCGCCTTTTGTGCCCACTCTCGTGCCGCGTCGAAGTCGCCCGCTTCAGCATGGGCGGCTGCCAGCGTGCTCAAGATGTAAGCCTTCTTGTATTCGGTCAATTCACAGGCCTTCGAGGCTAGCTCAATCGCCTCTTTGCCATCGCGTAACGACTCGTCTGGAGACGTCGCCATCAGCCAGGCGAGATTGTTCAGAACGCCGGCATCCTCGGGTGCCATTTCCAAGGCGGTTTGATAGTCGGCCAACGCTTCGGCCTGTCGGTTCAAGCTCAACAGGGCGTCTGCCCGGTTTCGGTAAATGACTCCCATCTTGAGTCCCTGCTCGATCAGACGGTCGTAGGCCTCAATCGCCTTCTCGGCTTGCTTGTTCGCTGCATACAGGGCACCCAGGGTGCCGAGCAGCTGCTGTGCTTCGGGATTCTGCTCGACCGCCTTCTCCAGGTCGGCGATTGCCTCCTTGAACCGTCCTTCTTCAGCTAACAGTCGCGCCCGCAGCTCAATCGCATCTGTCAATCCAGGATTCGCGATTAACAACCGGGTCACCAGTCGTAACGCTTCTTTGGTGCGATCCTGCTGATGCAGGATCTGTGCGTGTTGCATCAACACGCCCGTATTTCTCGGCACCATCTTGAGGGCCTGTTGGGAGTCCTTTAGAGCCAGCTCTCCCTTTCCAAGCTGCAGATAGATTCGTGCTCGTTGTGCATAGGAGGACGGCTCATCGGGAGCCAGCTCAATCGCTCGTCCGAGAGTCGCAATCGCATCTTCACTGCTTCCGAGCGCGTGCTGTACGAGGGCCAACGTCTCGTAGGTTTGCGCCGCCGTTGGATCAAGCTCGATCGCCCGCTCTAAATCTGCGATCGCTTCATCGTTTTCCCCTAATTCGATTCGTATCATGGCGCGAGTGCGAATTGCTTCGATATTTTTCGAGTCGAGTTCAATCGATTTATTCAGATCCTCGGCCCGCTTGGCCTTGTCCTGTTGGACTCCCGCCCGATAGGCGTAGGCCTTCGATTGCAGTCGTGGATCCTCATTGCCCAATTCAATCGCACGATCAAGCGATTCGATCGCCTTCTCGCGATGTCCTTTTCTGCCAGGCAACGTATAGAGACGGCCCAACAACAGGTGCATTTCAGCGCTGTTCGGTTCGATCTTCAACGCCATCACAAGATCGGCAACGGCGACTTCTCGAAACTGTGTCCAGCGTCTATCCACCGGCTTGGAATCAAAGATCATCGAACTGAACGCAGAAGCCCGTTCAAAACGGGTGCCAGCCAAGAGTTGCTTGGCCCATTTTTCGTCGACCTCACCGAGGCCCTTGCGAATCGCGGACTCGCAGAGCTCGATCACGGTGGCGAGATTCTGCGCGCTGTTGGCGGTCAGCTTGACCTTGGTCGCCTCGTCGAGATCAGCAAGCCCCGGCGCGAATTCCTGCGGTTGGCCTGCCGTGCGCTGCGCGAAAGCGTCTTCGGTCGGCCCGCCGAGCGTCAGGCCTGAGACGAGCGCCAAGCCGACGACAGCATGTAGTACGAGTTTACGTTTCCTGTTGCCCATAACGCCTCTTCCAACCTTGCGACGATACCTTGAGAACGAACCAAGTCTGGTTCTGGTAGCGACGATTCGCACCGAATCAATCTGCCATCATTGTACGACAGAACGCCAGCGGAGGCGATGCGACTCGCAAGGAAACCCCGAGGCGATGCGACTTAAGAAAGATAACCAGACAGCACCGCACTTGATCGGCGCAGGGGCAATGGCTACATCATTCGTATTGATCCACGCGGTCAATCGTGCGGACCGACGACGCCTGGCCTACGATTCGTCGCCTGCAGCGGCGGCCGCGACCTTGTCCGACTTTTGAATCGGCGCCGGTGCGAACTTGGAGAGCAGCTTACCGGTCATCGCGTCGTGCAAGTAGACCTGACCGGCGAATCCGCCCGAGGCGACCATCTTGCCGTCGGGGCTAAACGCGGCCGAGAAGATGCCACCCTTGATATCGGACAACTTGGCTTGCACTTTGCCATCGTCGACTTTGTAGACCCACACGGAACCTTGGCCGTCCTTACTGCTGCCGGCCACGACGTACTTGCCGTCGCGACTGAACTGCACGCTAAAGGCACGACCGGGCATCGCCGGGAACTTACGAATCAAGTTGAAGTCGTCGCCGATCTGGCGAGCTTGCGTGCGGAACATCTTATAGATTTTCGGCGTGCCGTCGGCTCCCCCGATGAGCAACTCATCCTTCATGGGATGACGATCGACCGCGTACAGACCACCTTTGAGCGCGCCCGGCGTGATGCTGGTGACATTGTCGACGAAGCGTTGGGTAGCGACTTCGTTGAGCTTCATGGTGCGATCGCGACTGACCGAAACAAGATGCGTTCCCTTCACGGAGAAGACGCTGTCGAGAACCCAATCGTCGTGTGTTTGTTGATAGAAAACCTGATCACCGGTCTCCACATCGATCGCGCGGAGCGTTTTGTCACCACAACCGAAAGCAACGATTTTTCCATCAGGCGACCAGCTGGCACCGTAAACGGTGTCGTAAGTGACCGAAATCGAGCGAATCAACTCGCGCGATTCGACGTCCCAAATTTGCACTTCACCCATGCGGCCCGGCGAGCCACCTGTGACGGCCAAACGCTTTCCGTCCGGTGAGAACATGGCCGATTCAATTCGCTCGGCCAAACCGACCAGGCGAGCGACTAGCTTCGTCGAACCGTCGGCCGCGATTTCGTGTAGCAAGACTTCGTGATAACCGGAGACCGCGAGCAACTTTCCATCGGGCGAAAAGTCGAGCGAGGTGAGTACCGGCTGTGCTTGGTACTTGGGAGGATTGTCGGCGTCGTAGATCGCCTTATCCGATTCCGGCGTATCGTTCTTGGCGCCCTCTTCAATCCAGCGGCGTATCAGGGCGATCTGACCGCTAGTGAGCGGTTTGCCGTCCTTCGGCATTTCGGCCGTCCCGTCCTCTGGAATAATCATCTCCATCAGCGTGCCTTCGTCCGGCTCGCTTGCCACGACTACCGGATCGCCAGAATCGCCGCCTTCGAGCAGCCCTGTGAAGTTCGTCATGTCGAGCGAGCCCTGCGGCTTAGCCGGTTGATGACAACCGAAGCAGCGAGCCTGGAAGACGGGACGAATGTCGCGATAGTAGCTGACCGGTCCGTCGGCATCGGCTTTCGCTTCTTCTGCCGCCAGTGCGGGAGACGCCAAGGTCAGAAGCAGAAGTCCGAGAACGGAAAAAGAGCGAGTCAAGAACATCAGGTCTCTCGATCGTTTTGGTGGCTGGATGGAATGGATGGTGCGTCGGCGTCCGAGCCAGGCATTGCCGCATGCTGGACGCCGCCGCGGAGGGCATTTAGGGGGGCCGCCAATCGCGTGGAAACGTAATCTCCCCGCAACGCAATCTTCCCGCAAACCCCCTAGTATAACGTGGGGATGGGGTATTCGGCAATTATCTCAGCTGGCCAAGGAAACACCGCAAAAGCACGTAACCACCGGCTCGAATACCACGATTTTGGCCGCTAATGCGCTCGCCAGAAGCCTGGAGTCAGCAACACAATGATTACAAAAATCTCCAGCCGGCCGAGCATCATCAAGAACGTGAACAGTAGCTTGGCCGCCGGTGTGAACAGCGAATAGTTCTGCTTCGCCCCCACGACGCCCAGACCAGGACCGATATTATTGAGCGTAGCGGCGATGCCTGTGGCGCTATCGATCAGTTTGTGTTCGATGCTGCGTTCGACCGCTTCATTGTCGGACATGCCATTCACGCCCGCCGTGGCTCGCCAAGTGTCATCCGGTTCGATCGCTACCAGGGCCATCCAGCTGAATACAAAGATTACCAGCACAAGGCCAAAATAGACCAAGATATTGCGACGCAGTTCCGGATCCTCGACCGGTTCACCACTGACGCGCAAAGGTCGCACGACGCTCGGATGATAAGCCCGTTCGACCTCGAGTCGCAAAATCTTCAGGAACAGAATGTGGCGAATGACTTTCATGCCACCGCCGGTGCTGCCTGCACAGCCCCCCACGAACATCAGCAGGAACAGCAGGCCGCGACCCACGCTATTCCAAGCGTTGAAGTCGGCGGTCGTTCCGTAGCCGGTGGTGGTCAACACCGACACGGTTTGAAATAGCCCATGCCGGATGCCGTCTGCCCAACTGGTGAAGTCTGCGTGATAGATGCCGAACAGCAAAATCACGGTGGTAGCGAGCAGGATCACCCCGATGAAAACGCGCCATTCGAGGTCGGCGAACAGTCTGCCTGGCTGCCGCAACAGAACGAAATAGAGGAGCGTGAAGTTCGTGCCGGCGAGAATCATAAACAAAATGATCGTCGACTCGATCCAGACCGCCTGAACATTCGACACAACATTTTGTGAGGTAAACGCACCAACACTGTCGTTGTAGGTGCTAAATCCGCCGGTCGCCATGGTGCCGAAGGAATGACACAGCGAGTCGAACCAGTCGAGACCTTCGATTCGCAATATCACCGTTAGCGCTGCGGTCAACCCGATATAGATCGCCGCAAACGTCCAGGCCGTGTGTTGCATGCGGGCTTGCGAACCCTCTTTGCTCGGTCCGGGCATTTCACTACGCATCAGGGCCTTGCCGGCAGAGCCTTGCCCTAGAATGGCAACGAAGAGGACGATAATTCCCAGTCCACCCAGAAAGTGAGTGCTGCTCCGCCAGAAAAGGATCGAACGTGGCACCAGCTGCGGATCTTCGAGGTCGGTAATCACCGTCGCGCCGGTGGTGCTAAATCCCGATTGCGACTCGAACAGCGAGTCGGCGATACCCATCGGTTGTCCAGGGCCAAGTTGCGTTCCGCTGATCAGAAAGGGCATGGCCCCAAGGATGGTCGCCAGCACCCAACTCAGGCCGACCACGGCCATCGCTTCTTTGCGATAGAGCCGACCGGTGGCATTTTTTCCGCCGTACCACAGTCCCAGTCCGACAACCGCCGAAATCACGATCGACCCGATCAGGCCGGTAAAGCCTGCGGTCTCAAACGTATCGGTCGCCTGAAAGATCGGCAGCGTCCAGGGAAGACTGAACACCATGGTGCCGCCGATCAGGAAGGCGAGACGACTAAGGATTTTCGCCAGCAGCGGGAAGTTCATGACCGTTTAGTATTTCCTGGTCGATTAAAAGTGCATCGAGTGATTGCAGTTTCGATAAACGCGTCGAGATTCGGTCTCTGAGAGTATCGGCGATGCGACACGCGGCAAGCCGATCCTCTAGCTTCCTCGCGTGTTAAACATGGCCAACGATTCATCGACGGCAGAGTCGTCAATCAGAGCGATTACCGTGTTGCCAGGTCGCAATCGATCGTCGGCACCTGGCACGCGGACAAAGTCTTCCTGCACCACCACGGCAATCAGGCATTGCGGCGGCAGCTGGACATTGGCCAACACATGCTCGGTAATCGGGGCCCCTTCGAGGACTTCGATCTCGAACACGTTCAGGCCGCCCGAGCCAAGCGAGGTGCGCGAGATAACGGCACCCTTGTGCAGCAATCCCAGCACCTGGCGGGCGACGACTTCCCGGGGACTCACGGCCTGATCGATGCCGAGTTTACCAACCACCTCGGCGTAGTCGGGTCGACCCACGATGGAGAGGATCTGCTTAGCACCAATTTCCTTGGCGGTCACGCACGACATGATGTTGTCTTCGTCATCGCCGGTGCAGGCAACAAACACGTCGGCCGTGCCAACGCGTTCTTCTTCCAGCTGATCGCGATAGGTGGCGTCGCTGTGGACGACGGTCGTCTTCTTGAGGTTGGCTGCCAGATATTCGCAGCGGGCGATGTCTCGCTCCATCAGAACCACGCCAAAGCGACCATGTTCGAGCGCGAGCGCCAGGTGATAGCCGGTCTCGCCACCGCCAGCGATCACGACGTCCCGTTTGGGAGTTGAGCGGGTCTGGAACATGTCCTTCACGCCGTCGATCTCTTCGCCGGTGCCGATCAGTGTGATTCGATCGCCGGCCGCGAGTTGGTCATCGGCCAGAGCGAGTGTCGTACGACCATCGCGGGAAATCGAAGCGATTCGCAGTCCCTTGGGCATGCCCAATTCTTTGATTTGCTTATCGACTGCTGAAGCGTTGTCGCTGACCTCGAACTCGTCGACCTCGAGTTCTCCGCGGGCGAACGATTCCATCGCCACCGTTCCGCCGTGGCGAATGTCGTGGGCCAGCTCCATGGCCGAGAGATGTTCTAGGCTGAGCAGGCGATCGACGTGAAAGTGGCGGTGGTAGTCGAACGTGGAAAGATCGCGATAGACGGGCGCATAAACGCGGGCCATCGTGCGGGCTGCACCCATCGCCTTGGCCATGCTGGCGGCAATCAGATTGACTTCGTCGTTGCCGGTTACCGACAAGCAGAGATCGCAACCAGGAACGCCAGCCTGAAAAAGCACGCTCGACTGCGAAGCCGCGCCGGTTATCGCGCGCACGTCGAGGCGTTCGTTGACCTCTTGGGTTTTGACCGGGTTCTGATCGACCACGGTTACGCTGTGCCGGTGTTGGCACAGGAGATCGGCAATCGAGGTGCCGACAGTCCCCGCCCCGAGGACCACAATGTTCATTGCCATGGGAGCAAAAGAGTTCGCCTCAGAGATTGCATCTGTTCGCAAGTCGCGCGAACGATCGATTCGTGGGCGATCACTCGTTCCTTCGTTCAAAAAACAGAGCCCGACGTCACCGAAAGACGCCGGGCCTTTTACAGTCTTGCCAGTCGCAAGATGAAAACATCACTAGTTATTATTTTAAGTCCCGAAAGAGGCGGGTCCAGGTGAGTTTGGCAGAAAAATCAAATTCGCTAGGCGGCCAAATTACCTGAATTGCCCGCATCGTGGAGGCCGTTTTTCGAATGGCCCCCTCCGCAGAAGGCATCGGCTACCCGCGATCTGTGATCTTTGGCTAATCCTTGGCCGGCGGCTGAAAGAAGCGGGCATCGAGCTGCCGGTTCCCGCGAGTTATGTAGTAGCGAACCAGTTCCTTTCGCAGATCGCGCGGCGACAGATTCCCGCTAGCGAACGCCTGGTGCAAGTTAGCGTGCCGTCGCTGATAGGCTATCGCCTGCTGAAGTCGTTCGTCCGCCTGCAGCCGCCGACGCGGTCCGCGTGGCACTTCGACACGCATCGCGGCACGTGCCTGCAAGAATTCACCACTCGCCCCGTAGGCGATCTTGTCGAGCGTCTCGACCACCGCGCCGAGCTTCGCGGCGGCTACCAGATCCATGTTCTCGTTCACTCCGGCCGCGGCCGCTAATGCCTTGGCCAGGAGCGGATTGTTTTGCGAGGCTTCGGCCATACTCTGCCGCATCGACTGGTACCAGTCGGGCGATGGAGTGAGCTGCTTCTCTTCCATGCTATTGGCGAAGTGATCGTAGACCGCTTGTTCGATCTGCCGACGCGGATCGTACATCGGTTCCCGACGGCCTACGAGCAACATCTGTTGCGATAGCAGCGGTCCGGTAGGCGATAGGAAGTCATGTCCCATCGAAACGCCGAGCTTGGCAAAGTTAGCCAGCGTGTACCCCTCCGCTGGATGCTCCGGAATCGGAAAGAAGTCCGAAAGCGGAGCATCGGTCTGTTGAGCGCAAAGCAACAGCAGCCCGGCACAGTAACCATGAATCTTTTCGCCGCGCAGATCCTTGCCCTTGAGCTTGACGATTCCATCCGTGCGAAACTGCAAATCGAAGTGCGACTCATTGCCGATAATCGAGCGAGCCGCGTCTCCCATTGCCTCGCCAACCGATTCATCGGCGTGGCGAAGGAAAGCGTAGTCGAGCGTTCGTTTCACAAACGTGTCGACCGTAACCGCAGGCATGCGATTTTCCGTTTCCGGAAGATCGACCAGCAAGAAACGGCGAATCCCGTCGCTGCCGCGCTCTACCGTGACGACACCGACGTGCGTAAACAGGCCCGGCGAAAGATCGGTGAACAGGTTATACGGCGAGGGGTTCCGCATCAGCAGCCAGTCGCCCGCTTTGACCTCGATGTTGCCAATACGATAGGTATCGTCCGGCTCGCCTTCGGTCATGCGAATGTCGAGCCAGCGTAACAGTTCATCTCGCTGCGAAACCCATTCGGCGCCGAGCCTTGAAGCGTCGATCTGATTGAGCAATTCGTGCAGCTGTTCGGCCAGAATTGCCGGCTTCGGTAAAGTCGGATCCGCTCCGGGGCGTTGCGATTGCGGAAGACCAACGCGACGAATCGTGGCCGCGGCGGTGATCGTCAAACGGGGATCGGTCGTTCGCCGCGCATAATTCGCGAGTAAGCCAAGCAGGTCGTGCTGGCGCGTCTCGCGGATCAGCTTGAGAGCCAGCGACTGCTCCATGCCGCTAGAGGTGAGTCCGGCATTCGGCTCGCCGCGCGGGGGAACCAGCATTACCTGAGCCATTACCGAGGCGCCAATGGAACTCTTGTTTTGGGTCAATAGTTCGAGCAGCCGCGTTCGCGCCTGGGCATTGTTGCGCAGATCGTAGGCGACTTCATGCAGCGCGTCGTAAGAGACGTAGCGAATCCGGCCAGAGAGATCGGTCAACGCCGACGTGGTGGCAAGGAACTGCCGAATCGCTTCTCGTCGCCGCTGGCCGGCCGCTTCATCGGCGAAGCGAGAGCGAATCTCCATCGTTTGCTTCAGGAGGCGATCGACGCGGTTCTTGGCCGCGACCAAATCCTCGACCATCAACAGAATCGCCGTGGCGTTACTGCCCGGGTCGTAAAGACTCTCGCGGTATTCAAGCCGTTCGGCCGCGTCGGCCAGTTCACGCACTCGCGCGGTCGTCTCGGCTGTGAAGCCAAGCGGGCGGTGCGGCAAAATCGCTTCGAGCTTGTCGAGTGGTTCGTCCTGCTGCCGGGGCTGCGCGAGCGCGAAGCTGCCGCCGAGCATAAGCCCGACGAGTACAACGAAAGAAACAACAATTTGGCGGCGGTGGTGAGTCTTCAAAAGGGTGGCTTTCTCAAACGAATTTCTGAGGCAGCAATCGACTGCCGTAATACCTTTTTGAGCTCCTCTGTCAGTGGTGACCAAGCGAGCACAAAAGGTCCATATAGATGTAGCTTTTTATTAGGTCCGTTTCCACCAGTTATGCAGATAGCGCGGCCCAATTCGCTGCTTTTCTAGCTCTTTGCCAGAGAAGACGTGCAGGGATCGGCTCGCCTGGGCGGAAATCGCTGCACCACGCCGGGCCACTCTGTTAAACTGTCCGCCAAACAGTGGCCACCTCGCGGCGGATTGCGCGGCACCACGAAACGACACCACACGCAGAGCACACCCTCATGTACCTCACAAGACCGCCACGTCGTATCGCCTTCGATCTTGCCGCTTCCTTGCTCGCGGCCGTCGCTTTGTTGGCTGCTGCGAGCACCCCCAGTCACGCCGCCGCCCGGCCGAACGTCGTGCTGATCATGAGCGACGATCAGGGTATCGGTGACTTCGGCGTGATGGGCAACCCAGTTATTCAGACGCCCAACATCGACGCCATGGCTCGCCGCAGCGCGCGGATGACAACGTTCTATGTCAGTCCGGTCTGCGCTCCGACCAGGGCCTGTTTGATGACCGGGCGATACAACTATCGCACCCGCGTGGTCGACACTTGGGTTGGTCGGGCGATGATGGACACCGAAGAGGTCACCATCGCCGAGGCACTTTCCGCGGCCGGTTACGCGACCGGGATTTTTGGCAAGTGGCACCTGGGCGATAACTACCCGCTCCGCCCTATGGATCAGGGCTTTCAAGAATCGCTCGTTCATCGTGGTGGCGGTCTGGGACAACCTTCCGATCCGCCGGAGAACATGAACCGCTACACCGACGCGATTCTGTTTCGCGATGGCAAGAAGACGAAGACCAAGGGCTACTGCACCGACGTCTATTTCGATGCCGCCTTGGACTTCATGGAAAAAGCGAACGCGGACAAGAAGAACTTTTTTGTTTACCTGCCGACCAATGCCCCACACGGTCCTTATCACGACGTGCCGGAGAATTTGCGCAAGGCCTACCTCAAGAAGGATCTCGACAGCATCTCGCTCCACAAACCGTCGGGCCACCAACGCGACGTCCTCGCCCGCATCGCGGCCATGATCACCAACATCGACGACAACGTCGGCCGCCTGTTCAAGAAACTCGACGAGCTGGGCATCACCGACGACACGATCGTGATCTACATGGTCGACAACGGTCCCAACACCACACGCTACGTAACCGCCGATCTTCGTGGTCGCAAGAGCGACGTCCACGAAGGGGGCATTCGCTCGCCATTTTGGGTGCACTGGCCGGCCCGCCTCAAGGCCGGTCACACGAACGACACTCCGGCCGCCCACATCGACGTGATGCCGACCATCCTGGCTGCCTGTGGTGCCACGATGCCTCACGGCGCCGAAGAGGTGAAGCTCGATGGTCGCAACATCCTGCCGCTACTGGAGGGGAAAGACGTTGACTGGCCGGAGCGGCCGATCGTGATTCAGACGCACCGCGGGAATCAGCCGGTGCGGTACCACCACTTCATGATCCGCCAGGGCAATTGGAAGCTCGTCCATCCGACCGGCTTCGGCTACGAGGGCTTCAAGAAGCCGCCGACGTTCGAGAAGCTGGAACTCTACAATCTGAGCAAGGATCCGCGCGAACAGAACAACTTGGCGAGCGAGAATCCGGATTTCGTCAAGCGACTCATCAAAGCGTACGACCACTGGTTCGACGATGTTTCGAGCACTCGCGAGGACAACTACGCCCCGCCGCGCATTCACATCGGCACGCCACACGAAAATCCCGTCACGCTGACGCGACAAGATTGGCGTGACGGAAGATGGGACCGCAACTCCAACGGCCACTGGGAAATTCATATCGCCGAGGCTGGCAGCTATGACTTTGAGATCGTCTTTGCACCGTCCAAAGAAGAGGTCGGTGTCGAATTGGAAATTAGCCGCGACGACGCCTCGGCAGACGTCGTCAGCGAACTGGCCCCACACGGTGCGAATCACCTTGTGATTGAAGATGTCGAGCTCGATGCCGGCGATGCCCGACTAAAAGTGACACTCACCGACGGCGACAAAGAGCGTGGTCCCTTCAACGTGCATGTGCGACGGCGGGAAGAGTGATCGCAAGGCGGTCGGTTCACTCCAACTCGTCCATTTGCTTACGAAGTCCCGCCGCCTTCTCTTCTGCTTCCTCAAGCGACAGACCGGCCTTCACCCTTGGCCGCTTGTGGCCAACTTCACTCAGCCAGGCATCTCGCAATAGCTGCTGCCGCTCGCGCACGAGCTTCAAGAACTTCTCGTCGACTTTCACCTCTTGAAAATCCTTGTAGCCGAGACCTTGCATCAGCGCCTTGGCGATTGCCGAATGGCCGTCGTCGTTCACGTGGACCCCGTCGCCGGACATCGTGTACTTGGGGTCCTGCTTCCGTTTGGCTGCCAGATGCTTGTTGATGGGCGTGTGAATGTCGACGACCGCGGCCACGTCCTGGCGTCCTCCTCGTTCGACGATCCATTTCGCGTAAGGAGCGATCACCTCGGCATCGTAGTTCTTGTAGATGTCGCGGTAGCCGAACTCGTTGGCATCCGCGGCAACGAGACCCTTGGGATTGGCCAGCGGATCGAAGGGGGGCGGTGTCACCAGGATCACTTTTGCCCCCGCCTCATTGCAGCGTTTCACCAACTTGTCGATGCCCGCTTGGTAACGGGTGAATCGCTCTTCCGAGGCCGGGTGATAGATCCCGTCGTTCATTCCGTAGCACGCGACGACCACCGCCGGTTTCATTTTCGTGAGCAGCCGGCCAAGCCGCTCGTGAACGTCGGGCCGCGGGAACGGATGATACGGTTCGCTCAGCCCGCTGACCGTTTCACTCGGCAGTCCTAGGTTGATCAGTTCGTACTGCTCACCGGGGCGCGTGGCCGCAAGGTAAGCATCGATCAGGTCGATGTACCCGCCGGCAAAGGTAATCGAGTCGCCAACAAAGACGATCCGCTGGTCCGGCCGGAAAAGTGGTTCCTCCGCAACTAAGGGCAGGGCCGTGAATGCCATGATGAAAGTGAAGGCGAGCGAGCGTCGCCTCAGCTGAAAAGGGAACATAAAATCGCCGCTTATCTCGTTTAGGGGATGTAGTTTGCACAGGCCATCGATTGTACTGGCATGTCGAACCGACTGGCACCTTGCCCGGTTTGTCAGGGTGCAGCGTCATTCGAGCCGGACACAGCAATAAGTCCTTGTGACGAGCCACTTCGGCCCGCTATTCTGACACGCTAGATGGACCGATACTCCGATATCACCACCCGAACCGAAAGCCAAACTCGTGCCGCGAACCACACGACTTCTGACATCGCTCTGCCTGCTCCTTATACTCGCCGCCAACTTGGCCGTTATCACCGAGGTGGCGCGTGCTGATGAACCGAAGCGGCCAAACTTTCTGTTCATCCTAGTCGACGACCTCGGCTACATGGACGTCTCGCCCAACAATCCTGGCACGTTCTACGAAACGCCGCACATCGCCAAGCTCGCGGGCAGCGGGCTGCGGTTCACCAACGGTTACGCCGCTTGTCCCGTCTGCAGCCCCACGCGGGCGAGCATTATGACCGGCAAGTATCCGGCTCGCACGAAGACGACGAATTACTTCTGCGGTCGTTCGACGAAGCGACCACTGCTGCCGCCAAATTACCTTTGTCACCTTCCGCTCTCTGAAGTCACCCTGGCCGAGGCGCTCAAGGATGCCGGCTACGCCACCTTCTTCGCCGGCAAATGGCACCTCGGTCGCAAAGGCCGCTGGCCGGAGGACCAAGGTTTCGACATCAACAAAGGAGGCGTTTATCAAGGTCGCGTGTTCGGCGGTATGAGCTACTTCCCGCCTTACCACAATCCGAATCTTTCCGATGGTCCCGAGGGCGAGCACCTGCCTGACCGCCTGGCGCAAGAAACCGTGAACTTCATCGAGGCGAACCGCGACGAGCCGTTTCTGGCTTACCTTTCGTTCTATTCGGTGCACACGCCGCTGATGGGTCGGCCAGACCTGGTCGCCAAGTACCAGCAGAAGGCGAAGACGATCGACCCCAAGCTGCCGCGATCGGAGATGGAGCGGAAGCGAAAGAACCGCCTCGTGCAGGAGCATGCCGTGTACGCGGCGATGGTCGAAGGGATGGATCAGGCGGTAGGCAAGATGCTCAGTGCTCTCGAGCGACTGAAGCTGGCCGACAACACGGTCGTCATCTTCTTCTCGGACAACGGTGGGCTCTCCACCAGCGAAGGCCACCCGACGAGCAACATCCCGCTACGGGCTGGCAAGGGCTGGATGTACGAAGGGGGGATTCGCGTGCCGTGCATCGTTCGCGCTCCCGGCGTAACGCGGCCAGGCACCGTTTGTGACGAGCCGATGGTGAGCAACGACTTCTTCCCGACCATGCTCGACCTGGCCGGCCTTCTCCGGCAACCTGAGAAACACATCGACGGCGTTTCACTCTTGCCGCTACTCAGAAATCCGCAGGCAACGCTCGACCGCGAGGCGATCTACTGGCACTACCCGCACTACGGCAACCAGGGCGGCGCCCCCAGCGGCGCGATCCGCCAGGGCGACTGGAAGCTGATCGAGTGGTACGAAGATGACTCCGTTGAACTATTCAACCTGGCGGATGATATTGGGGAGCGCAAGAATCTGGCCGCTGAGCAAGCTGTCCGTGCCGAAAAGATGCGGCAAATGCTCCACGACTGGCGAACGTCGGTCGATGCCGACATGCCGACGGTGAACGCGGGTGTGGGGCGTTAGGGAGGGGGGGTGGTGCGACGATGTTCTCGACATCACATAGTGGAGCGGCACGTGTATCGCCCCTAGTCTCCCACATACCAACGGCCGTCGATGCGGCGAAAGGTGATCGGCTCCGCGACCGGCCGATCCGCGAGAATCTTGCCCGTGGGGATTTTGACTGGGGAATACCGTTTACCGTCTACGGTTTCGCGAAAGAACATCGTTACCATCACGTGGCCGGTGGCTCGGTCGCCAGAGACTGTCACGCGTTGCAGATCCCCAATGTGAGGTTCCAGTTCGCTAGGTTCGGTCGCCGTGGTCGCTTCGGTGATCGCGGCAAAGAACGCCCGTTCGTCTCCGGCCAATTCTTGCATGCTCTGGTGATAGAGAGTGCGATCAAGACCGGGCACCTCGGGCTTAATATTTTGAAAAATCTCGCCCGGTAAAGGTTTCGCCAGTCCATTCTTTTTTGATTCTTCAAAAATCTCAGGATGATCCTTGCGATACTGGGCGAGCACCTTTTCTTTGTTCCTCTCGTGCTCGGCCTCGATCTTCTTTAAATCGACGCCGTGCTTCTCTTTGTATTTTCGATAGTAGATCGCTTCAAATGATTCATTGTTGATGCCAAACTGTTCCAGCACCGCAATGACTTTCTGGTCGTCCGCCCGCCAAACAGACGCAAGCTCATAGAGCCCCCACCAGTGCATTTCGCGCGTGGCCGGTGTCATGGCATCGTACTGCGTCTTCCAGTCACGCGCTTTGCCGGCGGTCACGTAGGCGTCGTATGCCGCCTGGGGCGTGTCGTAGCCGGAGGGAATGGGCTCCAGGGCGGCCGGTTCTTCGCCAAGACAAACGCCCGGTGAGAGAACGCCTGGCAAGAGAACGCCCGACAAGCAAGACACAATCAGAACGCTAACCAAGACTCGCATGCGCTGCCTCCTTGAAACGATCTCGTCGAGAGAGTGCCATCAAAAACCTGCCCCCGGGTGCCAGTTCACATTTTATTGGGGATCGCGATGCAAGGTCTACGCCGATTACGAGAGGGGCGATGCTCGCAGAGCTGCGCACAACTGCCACCGTAAAAAGGCCACTGCAAAAAACTCTTACGACCCGAGCTGTTTGGCCACTTCCACCGCGAAGTAGGTGAGAATCCCCGCGGCGCCGGCTCGCTTGAAGGCTAGCAGGCTTTCGGTCATCACGCGGTCACGATCGAGCCAACCCTGCTCGGCGGCCGCGGCCAGCATGGCGTACTCTCCGCTCACCTGATAGGCGAACGTCGGCACGCCAAACTCACGCGACACCCGCGAGACGATGTCCAGGTACGGCATGCCTGGCTTGACCATCACCATGTCGGCCCCTTCGGCGATGTCGAGGGCGACCTCACGCAGGGCCTCGTCCGTGTTGGCGGGGTTCATCTGGTACGTTCGCTTGTCGCCCTGGGCCAGGTTCTTCGCCGAACCGACCGCGTCGCGAAACGGACCGTAGAAGGCCGAGGCGTATTTGGCCGAGTAGGCCATGATCTGCACGTTCTGATGGCCGGCGACATCGAGCGCCCGGCGGATCGCCCCGATGCGACCATCCATCATGTCGGAAGGTGCAATCACATCGCAGCCAGCGGCGGCTTGCGTGACCGCCTGTTTGCAAAGCACCTCGATCGTCTCGTCGTTTAAGATCTCGCCATCACGGAGCAGTCCGTCGTGTCCGTGACTGGTGTACGGGTCGAGAGCCACATCGCAGATGATGCCGATCCCTTCGACCGACTCCTTGATCGCGCGGACCGCGCGACAGACAAGGTTATCCGGGTTGAACGCCTCTTCCGCGGCGTCGCTCTTCTTGGCTGGATCGGTGGCGGGAAAAATGGCGACCGCGGGAATGCCAAGATCGCGAGCTTCGGTAACGACCTTGATCAGGCTATCGATCGAATGCCGCACCACGCCCGGCATCGAGGGAATCGGCTGCTGCACGTCGTCGCCTTCACAGACGAAGACGGGCCAGATCAAATCGTCGACCGAGAGTTTGTTCTCTGCAACGAGGCGCCGCGACCAGTCGGTCTGACGATTGCGACGCATGCGCGTGTCGGGATATCGCCCCATCGAATTGCCGGAGTTGTCGTCGGTCAAGGTGGTTGGTCGCTCGTCGTGTGTTCGAGTACGCCGCTAGGTCGTCACCGCATCGGCCGCCAGGGCGGCGCTGGTGCCGTCGGCCGAGACTTCGATGCTCGCCTCGGCGAACGAATCTTCGGTCTCCCAGATGACCACCTTGGTCGCGGTCACCTCGGTGTCGGAGAGCAGCTTTGGCGCGACGACGTCGAGCAAGTAACGGGCCATGCTCTCGGCCGTGGGATTGTACGGGAGAAGATAATACTTCGACGGCTCGACCATCTTAATGGCGGAGATGCCGTTTTCGTCTTCCTCGAAGAGCAAGAAACCGTGGTCCCAATGCTCATCGATCCAGCCTTTGAAACGAGCCTTGAGATCGGCGAAATCGATCACGCGTCCGACCGAGTCGACCGACTCGCCGGTGACGTAGAAGTCGGCGACGTAGTTGTGGCCGTGGAAGAATTCGCACTTACCGCCGTGTCGATGCAGTCGATGTCCGGCACAGAACTTGATGCGCCGCATGATCGAGAGACTCATGACTCGCTTCCTCGTTACAAACTTAGGTGGGAAATGATTGGCCCGCTGGCGGGAGAACCGGCAGCAAGTGTACTCGCGTGGGGGAATCGTCACGCTACTGGTATGTCGAGGCCTGTTGATTGCATTCGCTCAGCGACCGCGATAGACTCACCACTTCCATCGTATCAGTCTGGCGCGCCGGCCGAAAGGTTGGCTCCGGTCGCCCGCTAGCGTCCACAAAGCACCCTTTTCAGCGAAGAACAGCGCGATGGCGATGAGAGATTTGACTACCAAGAGCAACCCGCCTTCGGGGGATGCGGCCGGTGATTCTAAGGACGGCAGCAACGACGCGGCATCAAACAGCCTCACTCTCACAGAGGCCCAAAGCCGGGTCGATGAGTGGATCAAGACGATCGGCGTCCGCTACTTCTCCGAGCTGACCAACCTGGCCCAGCTGATGGAAGAGGTCGGCGAAGTCGCCCGCATTCTTTCACGCACCTACGGTGACCAGAGTTTCAAGTCGGGTGAGGAAGACGCGAGCCTGGCCGACGAGATGGGCGACGTGCTGTTCGTGCTGATCTGCCTGGCGAATCAGACCGGCATCGACCTGACCGAGGCACTCGAGCGCAATCTTCGGCGCAAAGCCGACCGCGACGCTCAGCGACATCAGTCGAACGAGAAGTTGCGGTAGGGGCGTGTGGGATTTATCGGGAGGGCGAGGCTCCCGCCGAGCCGGCGTTGACCTGCGAGTGGAGGCAATCCCCCGCTTCACGCAGCACTGGCTGACAAGCAGCCAGTGGCACCCTCACGTCACAAAACTTCTACAACTTGAACGCGTACAGCTTTGAGCGATCGGTCACGTACAGCACGCCACCGGCAACGGTCGGGGTGCTATAGATCGACGAATTGAACTGCAGTTCTTCGACGATCTTGGGTTCGCGTCCCGCGGCAAAGATCGTAAGTACGCCATCTTCGTTACCGAGCAGCACGTGTCCGTCGAGGTACATCGTGGAGCCCCACACGGCGGCCATGAGATCTTGTTCCCAGACTCGCTTGCCGGTCTTCAGATCGACACAGTGCACGAAGCCGGAAAGATCGGCCGCGTAGACCAGGCCATCGTGAATGGCCACGGTCGAAAGCGTACGCCGAAACACCTCGGCTTCTTTCTTGCCGGTCTTGGATCCGTCTTCGTCGACACCACCGTAGTGCCACATCTTGCCACTCTCGGTGACGTCGCCGGTCTTCGTGGCGTCGATGCGGTACAGATGACCAACACCTTCGCCGTGCTCCGGATCCTGGCCGACTGCCAGGAAGACGCTGTTCTCGTAGAACACCGGCGTGGCGATGATCGCGTTTCGCGTGCCGCGGCCGCCCAGTTCCCACTTTGAATCCTTGGGATTCAGATCGAACTTCCAGATCAGGGCATCTTCGTCGCCACCCATCTTCTCGGGATCGAAGGCGTACAGCCAACCATCACCACCGGGGAAGTAAACCTGCGGCTTGCCATTGACCATGCCGATCGCAGGCGATCCCCACTGACCGTGCAGAATTCCATCAAACGGCGTGTTGTCTTCCCAAACGACCTCGCCCGTCTTCTTGTTCACGGCGAGGAACGACGGAGCTCGCGGCGAGGGGAGATCCAGATGGGCTTCATCAACACCATTGGAGGTGAGCAGGAACACCAAGTCGCCCAGTACCAACGGCGAGCTGGTCGCCAGGTTGTGCGGGAAGACACCCAACTCCTCGATCATGTCGAGGTTCCAGATCACGTCGGCATCTTCTTTTTCGGTATCTTCTTCATCGGTCACGCCGTCGTTCTTGCCGTCGCGAAAACCTTCGGTGTCGAGGCACATCAGTTCGGCGCGATTCGTCACCACCCACATGCGATTGCCTTCAATCGCCGGGGTGCTGCAAATACCCTGTTCCGGCCAGTCGTTCACACGACCCTGCGGAAGCTTGGTGCGAGAGAGCTGCCACAGGAAATCGCCATCGGTTGAAAATGCCAACAGCACGCCGAGATCGCCTTTGTACTTGGGTCGATAGTGGCCGCCGTTGTTGGTGCCGACGAAGACCTTTCCGCCTGCGACCACGGGATTGCCGTAGGTCTGCGAACCGAGCGACTTGACCCACAACAGGTTCTTGCCTTCGGTGCCATCGAGCGGCGGCTTGAAGCCGAGATCGACTCCGGTCGAGGCGTTGACCATGTTGCGGTCGAGCGTGCCGCCCCACATCGGCCAGTCACCGGTCATGGTGCCACCGGCCAGGTTGTTCACAACTTGCGTGACCGGTGGCATAGCGACGGGCACCTTGGCGCCGGATTCGTCAGCGCGGGTTACTTGATTGGAATTCGTTCGACCGCAACCGGCCAGGGCAATCGCCACCAGGCAGAGTGCCGACCAACGAGCATCACCGTTTCTGTTCTGTAGACGCATCGATTATTCCTCTCTGTTCGTAACGATGATGTTGTCGAAATAAAGGTCGGCCAGCCGGTACATGTAGAGTCCCGGGCTGCCCTGAGTATTCGGGTGCGGATCGACCGCTTCGATCGTCCACTCGCTCGGCTCTTCCGCGTCACGCTTCCAAACCTTGCCGCGAACGTGGGCGCCGTCGTCTTCGATATCGACCTGCAGCTTCATGGTGTACCAGACGTCAGGATCGGAGCGGTAACGTTGCTGCTTGGCCATGCGGAGGTGCGGAGCCCAGCTTTGCAGGGACAACTTGCTGTTGTTGCCCTTGATAATCAGGTTGTAGCGATTCACCGTGATGCCGACGCTCGGCAGACGGCGTTTTTGTTCGGTCATGAAGACGTCGGCCTGAACCGTGTAGTTTTTCATGTCGGCCGGGCCGAGCCAGATCATGGCACTGGGGCGCCCCTTACCGGCACCACCACGGAGGACCGTTTCGCCATCGACGTCGCGCGGTTGCAACTTCAAGAAGGAATTGATCCAAGTGGCAGGCACACGCTTGCCTTTGTAGCCATCGAAGGTCCACTTCCAAGGCGTCTTGGGAAAGACCCGAATCCTGGCGGTCGCCGTCTTGTCACCGAGCTTGGCGGTGAGCAGACCGGCTTGTTCGCCCTTGGCGTCGCCGGCGGTGAGCTTTGCGCCTGAGGCCGAAAGACTGGAAAGCCCTTCGCCGATCTGAAGCTCCGGCTTGGTAACGCTGATCAAGCGGCCGTTACGGTCAAAGGCCCGCAGTTCGTACTCTTCTGATTCGCCCGCCCAGAGGTGCGTCTCAAAGGGGACAAGCTGCACCAGTGCGACTTCTTTTTCGGGCGCAATCTCTGCCGCGAGAGCGGGCACTCTATCGCTGGTGGGAGCGACACCCTTCTGTCCCAGGCAGACCGTGCGATCGCGAGTGACCAGGAAGATGCGTCCGTCGGCGATCGCCGGCGAAGCGTAGATCTCGTCGAGACCGTTGCCGTCGGCGGCCGCCAGTCGCACGTGCGAAAGACTCTCGCACTTCTCGCGGCTCGGCTTGAGAATGTGAATGTTGCCATTCACTTCCATGACGTAGAGCTTGCCGTCGGCCCACACAGGCGAACCCTTGCCGACCGTGCCGAGCTTGTGTTGCCAGAGTTCTTCGCCCGACTTGCTGTCGAATGCGAACAGCATTCCAGTATCGGTCACGACATAGAGAATGCCATCTTTCACCAGCAGGCTGGCGTAACCGGCCTTGATGCTATCGATTCGCCACAGGCTGTGCGTGTCGGTAACGTCGCCGCTGCCGGTCGCATCGATGCATTGAATCCGCCCGAACTCGGCGTTGTCGATGTTGTCTTCCCCGTGCGAAATGTAGACGCGGTTCTCTTCCACCACCGGCGAAGCATTGAGACCTCGCTTCGACATGCGAAAGCCCCACAGCGATTCCCCGGTGCGGGCGTTGATGGCGTAGACGCCGCCATCGGAGTTGCCGGCGATCATGGTTCGCACTCCATTGATCACGCGGACCATGGGGACCGAGTAGTTGGTGTCGAACGGCTTTCCGCCGGGACGCGAAACCCACAACAGCTTGCCAGTTCGCTTATCGAAGGCGTAGTAGTTTTGCTTTGGTGGCGGCTTGGCGGTATCGCCCCAGTTAAGAGCCAGGAAACTAACGATCACGCGATCTTCGTCGATGATTGGAGTTTGCGTTCGACCGCCGTAGCCGGAAATCTTTCCGAAGTCTTCAAACAACGAATGTTCCCACACGACTTCGCCATCGGGAGAGTAGCAACGAAACAGCCCGGAAACCGAATGCATGTAGACGTAGCCGGTTTCCTTGTCGCCTGCCATGCTCGCCCAACCGACGCGCGGGGCCGGAATGTCGGTCTGGAAGACGTTGAACTTGTCACGCCACAGTTCTTTGCCGGTAGCAGCGTCCCAGCAGACCACTTGCTCCTGCGAATGGATCTTTTGCTCAGGATCATTCACATCGTCCGGCGTGCGGCAGTTCAAAAAGACGCGACCATTCAGAACGATCGGCGTGCTGCGTCCACCCGTTTCGGATTTCCAGAGTACATTCTTTCCGCTGCTGTATGACCAGTCATCGACCAGTCCGGTCTCGCGGGAGATGCCGTCGTGTTCGGGTCCGCGCCAGTGAAGCCAGTCGCCGGCGGTCGCCATGGAGGTTGCCAGAAGAAGGAAGCAGCTAATGGCGGCGCCCGTCAAAAGCGTTCGGCAGGAAGCGTGCATATTCGCGTAGTTCATCAAGTTACCTCGACCGCGGGTGAAAGCGATTCATCTGGTGAGAATTCTAGCTCGGTTCCGTCTTCGATTGGCGACGCTCACCATCGACTTGCCGACGAGGCGAACGCCACATTGGGGACGCAGGTGAAAAAATCAGGCACAACAGCATGGCGAATTCCATGTTCGCCGAAGCGGAAAAGGTTGGCCCGAATTGAATGTCGGTAGGAAAGCGAAACGCGGGTGGGATTCGTAACGTCAGGTGGGACCCGCACAGATTCGGCAGCAGCAAGCTCCCATGGCCGGGAGCTCCAACACCGCATGCGTCATGCGCACGAGAGCATTGGTAAATAGTATACCTGTCACCTAGCGGCCAAGAAACCGGCAGCCGGAGAGTCAGAAGTGCCTGAATAAGCAGCAGTTAGGCACAGAACGTGCCCCTGGAGCTCAGCTCCGATTCACCGCATTCTTGCCGAGCGGAACTGGACAGTTTGCTGTCAACTCCGTGAACCGTCTCAGACGACCGTGGGGTTAACCACCCTCGGGAAGAGGTTGCGGCGGATCAATGAGTTCGCCCTCCTCGCCAATGGGTGTCGGCGCGGTGGGATGAGGTGGACGTCCGATGGCTCGCAGCAGGCGGTACTGAGCCCGATTGTAGTTGGCAATCGCACGCGTCGAGTCGTTTTGCGCCGAGTTGCGAGCACGAACCGCCTGAATCAGTTCGATGGGTAAACCTTTGCCATCGCGAATGCGGTCGAGGTTGGTCTGAAAACTGCTGTTCGCGGCTATGATACCGCGCGTGGCTGACTCGATCTGGCGGCGATAGCTCGACACGTCCGCGGCGGCGGTGACCACCTCGGTCGTGATCCGCTGCTGGATTATTTGAGCTTCGATCTCGGCCTGACGAACCTGGCTGCTTCGTCTGCGTCTCTCAACCACGTTGCCGAGGCCCAGATTCCGCAATTCCCAATAGGCCAGTAAGTCGACGTCACTACGACTTCCTTGATTGTCGAAGGTCGTCCCCTTACCGCCGCCGAAGGTTCCGGCGCTCGCACCAACCTGCACGTTCGGCAGCCAGGGGCGATACTTTTCGCGTCGCATCCGCAATAGCGTCGCTTCGACCAAGGCCGAGTATTGCGCCATCTCGGGGCGTGTCGCCAAGCCTGTGGCAATCATGTCCCGCACTCCGAGATCGTCATCCACAATCTCAATGGGGGCAATGATGTCCTCGACCGGAATGAGGCGAGTGTACGGATCGAGGTTCAGCAGTCGAGATAGCTCGGCACTTCGTTCGATGGTCAACCTTCGCGCATCTTGCAGCTCACGATGCCAGGATGCTTCTTCCACGTTAGCTCGATGGACATCCGATGCCAGGCCGCGGCCTTGCCCCCAAAGTGCTTTGGTAACCTCAGCCATGCGACGGGCGGCATCGAGTCCACTTCGCGAGTTGGCCAACAGCCCGTAGGCCTCGACCAGATCGAAATACGCGATCGCGATCGCCAGCAGTTCGTCGTTCATGACCACCGATTCGCCTGCGGTCTGGACCTCTAGTAGCTGACGCCCGACGAGTGGATCGAACCAGGCATCGGCGATCGAAAGATTGGCGACCAATCGCGAAGGACCATTGGATCCGCCAGCTAGCGACGCTCTCCCCAGGCCAGCCCCGCCGCCGAGGAACAGCGAGTTGCGTTCCGCTTCCATCACGTCGCCACCAGCACCTTGCAGGCGACCGTCGTGTTTGTTGAATCCGAGGCCGTAGCGGATCGACGGCAACATGGCGAACTTTCTTCGCCGCCACTCCTGATCGGCTTCGACTACCTTTTCGCGAGCCAAGGCAATCTGCAAGTTACTGGCACCGCCCAAGCGAAGCGCATTCGCCAAGTCGATAGGAACGGTGTTGCGGCGTTGTATGAACTCGCGGTCACTTTCGCGCAATCCGGGCCTCTCGGAACCAGAAAGCTCAGGCAAGGGATCCATTCCGACGTCGAACAGGTCGTCGTGATCATCTTCCTCTTCTTCTTGCCGTTCGGCTTCTACTCGTTGTTGCTCGTCAGCCTGCTCGGGATCGGGCTGTTCGTTGGGCTGCTGCTCCCCTTCTTGCTGGAACGAGACAGGTTCTTGCTGGAACGAGACAGGCGCGACGGCGGGGAGCGCGGGTGTCGCCCGCACCGGGACCGGTGTATCAGCGACTTGGGCCGCTTGGGCGATTCGGGCCGTCGGGGTCGTTACAGCCGGGAGTCGTTGTGCAACAGCGGTCGCGTGCTGGAAATCGTTACGGTGCGGGAGATCGTAGCCAATTTCAAGCGGGGCGTGCCGAAACGCGGCGGGCGGGAGTGCGGCGTGCGGCGACAGGTAAGGAGACGAATAGGCGACCGGCCCAGGCGCGTACGCAACAGACTCAGGCGCGGCAGAAGGTAACACCGGCATCGCGTCCTGCCTCGCGGGCTTCTTAGCCGCGCAGCCGGTCATCGCACCGATGACCACCGCGGCCAGCGAAGCCGCTATCGTTATTCGTCCCTGTCTCGACATCGTCTCTTCGACTAGTCCTGAATCCCTTCGTGCCGAATGACTTGCACCATTCGGACGCTAGCATTTCTGTCGTTGCGTGCAGGCGGTTACCCTGCGCGCAGACCTCGGCGCGCAAGGAGTCTCTTGTCTGGCTTCGACGCGATACGATCCGGACCATAAATACAACCGGCGCAACTGAGAGAGTTGCCGTAGGTGCCCCAGCTTCACAGGGTAGCTGCCGTGCCGGGTCCAGTCGTACGCGCACAGGCGATTAAGAGTTACCGACCGCCAGACTTACGCCTGGCGTTTCGGCACATCGAAGTGATGTAGAATGTTGCGGGTCAGGGCGCTCAGCTTCGGATCGGCCGACAATGCCCAGCCGATAGCGATTGCCCCAAAGTGCACGACGCGTCCGCCGTTGGGGCGTTCCCAATAGATCAACTCCGCGCTCACTCCGTCTTCGGTGCGTGCTGGTGCGGTGAAGTAGTCGAACACGCCGCCGCCGGCCGGGCGAATGCCCTCTGCTAGCGTGACAATGCCCGCGGGTTCGTCCTGCGGTAAGACGCCACCCTGAGGAATGTGGTGTGTGACCTTGCTCAAAGTCGGCAGCCGCACGTCCCATTCGTGCCCCACGGCACGTGGCAGTCCACCGCCCGGTGCGTGACCGAAGGTGTCACCGTTCTGCACTTCGACCTTCTCCGGTGCATTGAAAAGGAAATGATCGGACTCCTTCGTGTAGTAGACGCCGTAATCAATCGCCCGGTCGAGACGATCCCAACCAATGCAGGAGAGCCCGATGTACTTGTACTCGGGATAGCCGGCTTCGCGAATCAAACTACCGCGGCGCTTGTCGTCGCTGTGATAGAGTTCGCCGATCATTGCCCCGCCCCGCCCGCCGATCCGCGGATCGTACTTGCGACATTCCATCACTGAGTAGTCGCTGTTGAACGACGTCCGCCAGAACATCGTGTTACCCGACATGATGATCGCCGTGCCACCGCCGCTGAGATATTTGTCCAAGCCCTCGATGTAGTTGGCCGACCAATACTCGCTGTGACCGTTGACGATGACCGTCTTGTAGCCCTCGTAGATATTGGGGTCCCGGTCGAGATCGAAGTCGGTCACCACGTCGTAGTCGTAGGCGGCCGTGTCGTCGTACTCACCGTCGAGCCAGCGATGCGTAAACAATTCGCCCCGCATCAAATGGCTGTAGTTCACCTGCGGCGGGCTGAAGAGATCTTCTGGCCCGGCTCCCGGCCAAGGCACGTTCATGCCTAGATAATACGTCGGCTGCCCAGCGAAGTGATTTCCGTAACAGCTGTAGGTCGGCATGCCGGCATGACTGCGATTTCCCCAATGCAGCCCGGCTTTGACCGGCTGCGGGAAGCGGGCACCGTTGTAGGCAATCCAGGTGTTCGTGCTGCAGACCATGAGGATCGGGGCCTTGGGCTGATCCTCGCCGCGCCTGACGATGAAGGTGACATAGTAACGCATCGCCTCGCCACCGACCTCGTACAGGAAGCGACCAACATAAACGCCGCTACGGGCGTCCTTCGGCAAGCGATATGTGTGCGTCACATCCCATCGGCAATCGAACAAGTCGTCGACGGCGAAACGGAGCGCGTGTCCGCGCTGCCCGTCCGTTGTCGGATCGTAATTCTCGTCGTAACGCCCGACCCATTGGATCGGGTAACTCGGCCCACCAATCATCCACGTGGCGTGGTTGATGATTCGACCGTCGCGGCCATGGTCGCTCCCATCGGCCACGACGTCGCCATCTTCTTCATCGAGAGGCCAACATGCCAGGAGACCTTCTTTCTTCGGCAACACCAACGCCCGTTGTTTGTTTCTCTCCGCGACTTCCGCTGCCGAGAGTGCCCGGCTGTAAATCGCCGGCATGGCCAAATCGCCGTCGAACATCTCTGCGGCAACGCCCTTGTTCCCGAGCGCGGCCAGACGGAGCGGAGCAGAGCCTGGCTTGACGGTTCCTTCGTAGTCGGCCTGGCCCATTACGCGGCCGTCGACGTAGAGCGTGATCTTCTTGCCGTCCCAAGTCGCCACGACATGTTGCCAGGTCCGCTTACCAAACTTGGCACCGGCGAACGTGAACCGCGAACGCTCATCGGCCGCCCCGCCGTCGCCGAGATAGACCTCGACTGTTCCTTGTTCGCTGACAAACAAGCCAAGGCCTGCGGCGTCGGCGTCGTACTGCGTAATCAGTCCTTGTCGACCTTTGTCGCGCCAGACTCGAACCCAACACTCAAGCGTCAGAGCTTCGATCACTTGATCCGCGGGCAATGCCTTCTCGACATGCACATACGAGCCCATATGAATTGGCTGGGACTGCGGCGATGAGGTTTGGTAAGAAGCGAGCACTTCATCGGCGTCGAAGTCATCGACCTTGCCGGCCAAGCGGCAAACTTCCATGCGATAGGGAATGGTCGCACTAACGCGAAAATGAACGGTCTCGCCGGCGGCAATACTCTTCTCCGCATAGGCGTGAATGCCCGGCACGTGCGTGACCGTGTGTGGCGGAATGGGCCCGCTGCTGGAAGAGGCCCGAGCCGAGGTCGTCTCGCTATCTTTCGCTTGTGCGGAAAGGGGACCCAGCAGTGCGCTGCCGGCCACGCCTGCGGCAGAACGTTTCAGGAACTCTCGTCGATCTCGCGTGGCCATGTGTCGGCTCTCTTTGTATTTGCTTGTGTTCGTCAGTGTTGTGAAGCACGGGATTGTAATGCACGCTGGCTGCCTACCCGTTCTGCACCCGTGCGGTGCCCGCCAATATGATCGTCAAAGTGACCGAGCGACCCGCGCGGCCATTATAGCGGGGGAGAGGAGCGGGGTAAAAACGAGCGGGAAAGGGTCTAAGTACGGAAACGAGGCTGCCCCAAGAGCGATGCGAACGCCTCACCCGCCCCTATAATTTCTTAGTTGATCACGCCACGGACGGATGAGTAGAATGTCCCATATTGGGTGCCGCCGCGTATCGCACGACCCCAAACGCCTTTCTGCCAAACGCATTGTGAGAAATCATGAGCCTAGAAATCCCCAGTGACTTCGGCCCCTTCGTCGAGCGAATGATTTCTGAACGACGATTTCTCTCCGAATCGGACGTTGTCGCTGAAGGCTTGCGTCTGCTGCACGCCCGAGAGGAACTGCGGCGAGAGCTTCAAACGGGATTCGATCAACTCGATGCTGGACTGGGAGTTCCCGCGGATCAGGCATACGCACAGGCTGAAGCGTGCATTGACGCGATCGAAGCCCAACAAAAGCAATCGGGACAATGACCCCACGCATTTAATGACTCAAGTCATCTACAGTCCCGAAGCGATCGATGATCTCACGGGCATCGTCAAGTACATCTCGCGAGACAAGCCGGAAGCAGCAAGGCGATGGCTGCAAACCGTTCGGCAGAAATGCGAGTTACTGGCCACGCAACCTGCGTCGGGCGAGCAGCGTCAGGGTTTTGGCATCGCTGACTGTCGTTGCTTCAGCGTCGGCAACTACGTGCTTTTCTTTCGCCCCCAAGGCGAGGGTATCGAAGTCGCACGAATCATTCACGGCAGCCGTGATCTGCGAAACTTCTAGAGTTCACCTACCGCCGTAGCCATGGCATCCAGGTTTTGAAGAACTCCACCGCTTCCGGCGTTTTTTCTTGCACGCTGATAAAGTACTCACCAGCGGCGGCGACTCCGCACGCGTAGTAACCAAACGCCGCGGCCCCAACGGCAACAATGCCAACGGCAGCCCCGCCCATCGCGATGACTCCTGCTGCGGCACCGCCGAATGCCAATAAGCCGATTGAGCAGCCGCCTAGCGTGACACCGCCAATGGCCACGCCGCCGACAACGACCAAACCGCGGGCGACGCCTCCGATCGCTAGTAGCCCGGTCGCCACGTCGCCGACCGCAATGATGCCACGGGCGTGACCTCGCCGCTCGCCGGCCTTAGGAAGGGGACCGACAGCGACCGACCAAAGAGGCACTCCCAAGATGCGGCGAGTGGACTGTTTGCGAATCACACACGGCTGTCGCATGTCGAGGTTCCTCGTTAGCTAAAAAGTGTTGCTGGAAATCAATGCCGTCTTGGTAAGACGCCGCGTAAGGCGACAAAAAACTACAAGAAGAAGTCCGGCAAAAGTTCTGCCCCTGGAGTAACGGCGTATTGTTCCAGGTCGGTGACGCCCTCTTCCGCGAGCACCTCGTCATCGATGAAAAAGTTGCCCGTGCAGGCGCGGCTCTCACGCGTCAAGATGGCTTGCGCCGCGTCGGCTACGATCTCCGGTTTACGACAACACTTGATCGCTTCTTCCCCCCCGAGCAGATTGCGCACGGCACTGGTCGCGATCACGGTCCGCGGCCAGAGAGCATTCACGGCCACGCCTTCGTCCTTGTACTCTTCGGCCATGCCCAACACGCACATGCTCATGCCGTACTTCGACATCGTGTAACTAAGATTACCGGCGAACCACTGCGGGTCCATATTCAAAGGTGGCGAGAGATTGAGAATGTGCGGGTTTGCAGCCTTCAATAAATGTGGCAGGCAGAGCTTCGACGCCAGGAACGTACCGCGGGTATTGATGCTGTGCATTAGATCGTAACGCTTCATCGGCGTTTCGGTGGTACTGGAGAGATGAATCGCGCTGGCATTGTTGACTAAAATGTCGATGCCGCCAAAGGTTTCAACGGATTGCTCGACGGCCGCTTGCAGCTCATCTTCAAAGCGAATGTCGCAGACGCAGGCCAGGCCTTGGCCGCCGGCCGCGTTGATCTCTTCCACGGCGCTGTGAACGGTACCAGGCAATCGCGGATGGGCTTCGGCCGTTTTCGCGACGACGACGATGTTGGCTCCGTCGCGGGCAGCCCGCAGCGCGATCGCTTTACCAATGCCTCGGCTGGCACCGGTGATTAGCAGTGTCTGATCCTTGAGCGTGGACATGAATCCTCTCCTTGTTGGGACTCATACCATTCTAAGAGATCACCCACACAGCAGCGCACCCCGATTGCTCAGCATTCAACAGAGCGGGGAGAGGTCAGTGCCTATGCCGTCTCGGGCATGCCCATCCGCCGTAGCCAGCGGAAATGCGAGGCGATGCCGGAGAAGAACGTCTTGTTGGCTGAGTAGCGAATGCCGAACTCCCCACAAGTCTGTTCGACGAGTTTGGAGATGGCCGGGTAGTTCACGTGACAGATTCGCGGGAACAAGTGGTGTTCCACCTGGAAGTTCAATCCGCCGGTGTACCAACCAATCAGACGGCTGCGACGAGCGAAATCGACGGTCGTTTCAATCTGATGGACGGCCCAAGTGTTTTCAATTTGCCCGGTCTCGACCTCTGGCATGGGGAAATCGGCCTCTTCGACGCAATGCGCCAGCTGGAAGACGACGCTGAGCGTGACGCCTTCGACGAACACGGCGACCGCATAGAAGAGAAGTGTTGGCCAGAGACCGCACACGAGGATCGGAATTACAAACGCGAGCGAGGAAAAGACCAGCTTGCCTAGCAAGAACACGACGAGATCCCAGCCCTTGGGACGCGCGAACTTGTGGTCGGCAATCTTGCCACGTAGGACGTCTCGAAAGTCGTCCATGATCTGCCACTTGATCGCCATAAATCCATACAACACCCACAGGTAAAAATGCTGCAAACGATGAAACTTCAGACGCTTTTGATGCGGCGACAAGCGGCCGAGAATGCCCAAGCTAATGTCGTCATCGTGGCCGGTAATATTCGTATAGGTGTGATGAATTGAGTTGTGCTTGCGATCCCAAGCGAAAGAGCTGCCACCCAGCAGGTCCATCGTCATGGCCGCCGCCTTATTGATCCAGCGGTGATTCGAGTAGGCCTGATGGCCGCCGTCGTGTTGGACATTGAAACCGACTGCCGCCATTGCCAGTCCTAGCGAGACGGCCAGCGGCAGGGCTTGCCACCAGGTTGTCGCGAAGAAAACAAGCAGCACATACGAGGCGGCGAACCAAGCGAGTATGACTGCCGTCTTCACGTACATGCGGGGACAGTCCCGTTGACGCTGGCCCGACGTGCTGAAATAGTCGTCCACTCGCTCGCGCAGGACCTTGAAGAATTCGCCGCGAGCACCAAATTTCGGGGCCGCCGTGGGATCCGAAGCGTGGTTTGTCTGGGCGTGTAAATCGGTGCTGGTCAGACCAGCGGCCGTGCCCTTAGAAAGACTTGTCGTTGTCGATACCGTCATGAAGAACTCGATTGCCTAATGCCTCTGTTTCCGTGGGGCGTAGCCTACCAGATCGGTCACTCCGGCAGTAGCCAAGGGGCGAAGCCAGACTGAGCGATAACGGGCCAAATTGAGCGGACAGGATGATGCGCGGTGGCGATCAACACGTTCTCGCACGGCCCATTTGCTTGCTACAAAGCGTTTGCAGCCATCCGCGCAGGCATTGCCAGCAGCGACGGCGACGATGGCATGTTATTTGTTTTTATTGGAACACACCCCCCATTTTTACGTTTTCGAGTTGCGCAATCCGAGTAATTGGTCGATATGTAATCTGAAGAATTGAAGTAGTTGGCAATCGACGTCCACCAATGTAGCGACCAAGAATGAGTGCAAACGACAAGCTTTGTGCCGGAATCAATAGTCAGGCTGCGACTTGCGAGAGCCCTGAAGATCTGATTCCGTTGCCGTATCACTATCACATGCTTGCCGATCAAACACGGCTAACTGCGTTTCGCGAGGCGATCGAGTACCTGGTCAAGCCGGGAGCGAACGTACTTGAGTTGGGTGGCGGAACCGGCGTGCTCTCGTTCTTTGCCGCGCAGAAGGCGCGTCGCGTTTGGTGCGTTGAGAAGATTGGCCAGCTAGCAAGAACCGCGCGCAAGTTCCTGGAGCAGAACCGAGTTGGTTCGCGAGTCGAAGTCATCGAAGCCGACGCCAACGATTTCTTGCCGCCGGAGCCGGTCGACGTCGTGATCTGCGAAATGTTGCATGTCGGTCTACTGCGAGAAAAGCAGATCGCGGTAATTCAGTCGTTCAAACAAAGGTACGCAGAAAAGTTTGGACCGCGGTTACCTCAATTCATTCCCGAGGTATCTTTTCTGGCAGTGCAACCGGTCGAGCAGTCGTTTAGCTTCCAAGGTTTTGTCGCTCCGGTTCCTGTCTTTCAGGCGCCGTTGGCCGAGCAGCCGGGGACCCTGTCGTTGGGAGATCCCGTCCTCTACGGCGCTTTGGAGTTTCGCGAGAGTTTGCCGTCTGAGTTCACTTGGCAGGGCGAGCTTCAAATCGCCAACGCCGGCACACTCAACGCTCTGCGTTTCGTTACCAAGAACATTACGGCCGTATTGGAGACCGAAGGACGTGCGTCCGAGTGGGCGAATCAGTTCCTGGTCTTGCCGCTGGCCAAATCACTGGCCGTTCGCGCTGGCGACCGAATCCGGATCGACTTCTCGTATCGAGCTGGTGATCCACTCGATGTGCTTTCCGACTCTCTCAACGCCAATGTCGTGGTCACGCCGCAGCAGATCGAGCGAGCCGCCTAAGCGACTTCGGCTCCTCTGCCGTGCTGGGCCTACGCCTGCTGAGTTGTACTCTTGCGCGTCATCAGCGAAACGACGATCAACGTCGCGAAGCCGAGCGGAATGGTCACGATGCCTGGCTGGCTAAAGGGCACCAAGGAATCGCTCGCCGGCAGCCCGTAGACCTTGGTGTACGTATCCCCGCTAAGCAGAATCCAGCCGAGCGAGCTGATCATGCCGACGACAATCGCGGCGATGACTCCCTGCCGGGTGACGCCCTTCCAGAATAGGATCATGACCAATGCTGGCAGATTGGCAGACGCGGCCACACTAAAGGCCCAGCCGACCAGGTAGCCGACGTTGAATCCCTCGAACAGAATGCCGAGTGCGATCGCAATCGCACCGACCACGACCGAGGCGATCTTGGCGACACGAACTTCTTCGTGATCACTCAGCTTCATGCCGAGGCCACTGCCCAACAGATCGTGGGCCACTGCCCCGGCAGATGCCAGAATCAATCCGCTGACCGTTCCCAACACCGTCGTAAAGGCGATGGCCGAAATGATCGCGAACAGCCACTCGCCCATGCTACGGGCCAACAGCGGTGCGGCCATGTTCGAGTTGGTCAGGTCCATCGATCCACTCGTCATCGCCCCCAGCCCCAGGTAGAGCGTCAGTACGTAGAAGAAGCCAATGCTGGCGATACCAACGATGGTGCTTTTTCTCGCCGCGGCCGTGTCCTTGACCGTGTAATAGCGGATCAGGATGTGCGGCAGCGACGCCGTACCGCAGAATAGAGCGAGCATCAGCGAGAGAAAGTTGAACTTGTCGACCAGCTTGTCGCTACGGACACCACGGAATCGCGGGTCTTCGCCGGGCCGCAAGACCTGACTGCCTGGCGTCGGTTTCTGGTAGAAGACCGTCGTCGTGGAACCGTCCGCCTCTTCGACCGGTTTCTTTGTTTTCTCCCACAGCACGACTTCACTGTCTTGCAACGTACTGAAGAAGGTTGCCGGTCCCAGCGGTCCTGTTTTCTGCTGGCCGTCCGGCAGCTTGCTTATGTGGCCGACAGGATGCAGGTCGGGTTCACCACGCTTCTTGCCTTGCGGCTGACCATTGACCAGACGTTTGCCATCGGGCGTTTTGGTGAGTGTCTGTGCTTCCAACAACGTCACCGTGGCACTCGATTGCTCGCTGGAACCCTCAGCACTACCTGTCCACTTCGACCAGACCGAAACCCGCCCGGTCTCGTTGTTCTTGAGGTGAATGAATGGTTGATCTTCCCAGCTGCCCTCCGGCTGCACGAGCGTGTAACCGGCCTTGGCCGCTTCTTGCTCGATGTCGGCGGCCGTCATTGGTCCTAGCGAACCAAATGCGTGGCCGTCAGCGCCCCCTTCGGTGACTTCGAATCCGCGATTCAAAATCATGATGGTCAGGACCGCCGCAAAAATGACGAGCAGCGATCCCTTAAGGAACTGGACCCACGTGGTCGAGACCATGCCGGCGGTAACCACGATCGTAATCACGGTGATTCCTACCAGTAGCACACCAGCCCAATGCGGAAAACCGAGCAGCGGAGTCACCAACACCCCTGCCCCGACCATCTGCGGAATCAAGTAGAAGACACTTACCGCCAGCGTACTGATGCCGGCGGCGACTTTGATACCGCGGGAATTGAACTTCGCATCGAGCGCATCGGCAAAGGTGAACTTGCCGAGCCGCTTCATTGGCTCGGCCACGATGAACAGAGCCACGATCCAGCCGGCCAAGAATCCGATCGAATAGAGAAAGCCGTCGTAGCCACGAAAGGCGATCATTCCGCAGATGCCCAGAAACGAGGCGGCGGAAAGATAGTCGCCTGCGAAGGCCACGCCATTGACGAACCAAGGAATCTGCCCATGGGCGGCAAAATAGCCCTGCGAACTTTTCGCCTTTCGTCCAAGATAGAAACTAATGCCAAGCGTCAGGCCGACGAAGGCAAAGAAGACAATCACCGCGAGTGTGGATGCTTCGTAGATCATGACTGCCCCTCCTCGTTGCCAGAGAGGGCGTCATTGGTATCGGCTGCGTCGTCGCTACCGCGACAAAGAGCCCCGTAAAGAAGTGCCAGGATAAAAGCGGCAATGATCAAGCCGAAACCGTAGAGGACCGCCAGGTTGATTCCCCACAGCGGTGTCGACTCCATGGTTTCAGCGCTAAAGGCGTTCAAGAAAACGAAACCGCCGTAGAGCACGAGATAAACAATAAACAAAACCATGCCGATCGCGGCGTTTCGTTTGACCATCGCTGCCTCGGGTATCAGATTGTCGGGAGAGGATTGACGTTGGAGCCGACGGATTCTCGCGTCTTCGCGAAAACGCTCCCAGCACCTTACGTCGTTCGGGCTGGCCCACGTCATTGGGGCTGGCCCAGTATAGTGGCTGCGCGGCACCGATTAAAACCCGAAGAAGAATTTTATCGCGACTCGATCGGTGCTCATGACTCGGCGACTGACTCATCATTAGCAACCTAGCTGCCGCCGTCACGACTCATCACCGCTCTACGCCGTGCCGCTTCGATCCTCTCCAGTGATGTGCGACGCCAACGGTACCGCAAGTAGAAAGAACCGATCCAACAGGCGACACCGATTCCGGCCAGGAGGGCGACAATTGCCATCTGAGCAGCGACCTGTTCTGGCACGACCGTGATCGTGCTCACCGCACCGGAGAAAACAAACGCCAATACGCCTAGGCGAAATAGCCAGGCCGACCAAACGGAGCGTCGATAGTTCTCGCTCGTTTCCTCAGGCGGAGGTAACGCCGGTGCGTCGGAGTCGAGCGGCGGCGGATCGTAAGGGTTGGTATTGCTCATGGCAATAAATAGATCGACTTCTCCAGGCATACGTCCGTTAACATCGCGTGCCCGTCACTATGGAACAAGGTCGAAGGTTTCACAGCGACGCTATTCCGCCGCCACCAGTTTCCCGGTGTGGCTAACATCAAACGTTCGCACGACTTCGCCATAGGTAACGCGCACCTTCCAGGCCTCTAGGTCCATTTCGATAGCCGATTGGACATCGCCGTCGGGAGAGATGTCGGCGAAGTGCCCGTAAGTGAGACCATGACCTGTGGAACGCAGAAAGATTCCGTCGTCTTCTTGACGAAGTTCGACGACCACACGTTCTCCGCCGAACTCGCCGACTTCTCTTGCCAGCAGTCCCATCCGCCACTTGAGAAACATGCCAGCGGCAACCATGGCGAAAACAACAAACGTGGCAATCGCGATTCGACGAAACATAGCAGCTGCCCTCTTCGGTTCTTTAAATACCCTGGCGAAGCTGTGTTGATTGTATCCGATTCTGCGTGCGCCATCTGGCCCGGTTCACACGATTCCACCTGTAACGGTTGTGCGGATTTGCGGCGAGCGGTCGCGGCGGACCTGACCCTTGTTCCGGCTGTACCGACCTGCGTACGCCAGCTGTGCGGCTTGCTCGCCTTGTGGCGGTCGCTCGCTTCGTTTGCAACGCTCGTGCGCGGTTGCAAACCTTCGATCCGATGTAGCAATTCGTTCGATATCAACAACCAGATCGAATTACGGATCGGTGAGGGCGCCTGCGCGCTCGCATCGTAAAGGATGCCGCCACGGCTGGCGGCGTTGGCAAGAGGCCAAAAAGACGATGGCGCGTCAAGTTTCCATACGCGAAAGGTTCGCGAATACTTCAGTCCCGGCAGCACCAAACAGGCTGCCCGCGCTAGCGATCGCGCTATCTTGGGTCGTGATCTTCTTGTCAACGACCGGTGTTTTCTGCCCGGCTTCCGCTTCCGCCGTTCCGCCCACGGTTCGCAACACGGATCATCCGTACGATCCAGACTGGCCTGACGTGCATTTGATCGTGATGCACAAGTGCTCTGGCTGCCACCGCCCCGGCACGGATCTGGCGGACTACACGTCTTATGAAAAACTGCTCGAAGCGCTCACGCCCACTGGCAACCGCATTGTCGTGCCAGGCGACGCCGAGAATTCGCCGCTCTGGGAATATGTGGTCTGGAACGTGCACGAGGACCCCGACTCGCCGCACCCGGCTGAGCCAGAGATGCCCAAGGACGAGATGGAGTGGCTCTCCGCCGGTCAACTGGAGACCGTCCGCCGTTGGATCGACAATGGAGCGCTGCAATACAAGCTGCCCGACACTTGTTCGATCGAGCCGCTCACCGAGATGGATTTTCCCTCGGCCCGCCAATGCAAGGCCTGTCATCCCAAGCAATACGACGAGTGGTCGCGATCGATGCACCACTACGCTCAACAGAGCCCCACGTTCGAGGCCTTTAACCTCACGCTACAAGAACGAACCGGCGGAACGATGGGCACGTTCTGCAGTCGCTGCCATACGCCGATCGGAACGGAGCTCGGCGAGAACGGTCTAGTTCGTAACGTCAACCGCTCGCAGATTTCACGCGAAGGGATTACGTGTGTGACTTGTCACCGCGTGAAAGGGAAGCACTACAAGAGCAACGCACGACTGGCTCTGCAGCCAGGCAAGATGCTCGACACCTGCATGTTCGGTCCTTTCGACGATTCCGCTTCGCAGGAGGTCGATAGCCACCCTTCGGTCAGTAAACCGTACATGAAGTCGTCCGCCTTCTGCGGTACCTGTCACGATGTGACGATTCCTTCCGGTGTCCGTCTCGAAGAAGCCTTCAGCGAATGGCAAAACAGTCCCGCCGCCAAACAAGGGCAAACCTGTCAGTCGTGTCACATGGGCCCTGTCCAAGGCATGCCGATTCCGGACGATCACCGACCGCTGGGGCGAGCGGCCGTGGTTCCAGGCGTTGATCCGGAGCGTATTCCGCTCAGGCATCTTAGCGATCATACGTTTGCCGGGCCCGATTACTCGATGTTGCCGGACACGGAGTTCCCCAACAAGCTCGATTGGATGTACGAGACCGACTATCGCGACACGGAGTCGCTCACGGCCCATCAACGTCGCACGCTCAAGCAGCTTCGCATCGACAATCGCCGCCACCTGAAAATCGCTAGTCAGAAGCGGTACGAGTTACTTCAAAATGCGGCCCGTCTCAAGGTTCGCGTTCCTGAATACGCCTGCCCCGGAGAGAAGATCAACATCGACGTCGATGTGCAGAGCATTCTCGCGGGCCATTCCTTCCCCACCGGCTTCACGGCCGAGAGACAACTTTGGGTTCAAATAACCGTCTGCGATCCTGCCGGTCAAACGATTTTCGTTTCCGGCAACTTGGATCCCAATGGCGATCTTCTCGACGGCCATAGTCATGCCGTCGAGACCGGTCATGCACGGCGCGATCGGTTCCTGCTCAACTTTCAAAACAAGTTCGTCGCCACTTCGGCAGTAGGAACCGATCGAACCGTCGTGCTATCCGTTAACCGTCACCTGGCCCCGCTCAATGTGTTGCGACCTGCCACCGGAATTCCGGCCTCGTTCGGCCGGCCGGAAACGTTCCGCATCGCCAAGGGCAGCCTGGCACCCCTGCGGCGCATGGGGCAAACGTACCCGGTGCGTCTGACCTCGCTCGAGGGCGATTACACGGTGCACGTCCGGCTCAATTTCCGGCACCTCCCGCCGGTGTTGCTCGACAACATCGGAATTCCGCACCTCAAGCACCTGCTCGAAATCGTCACCATCGACGAACATCGCTGCACGATTCACGTAACTCACTAGTCCCCTGCTCCGCCTCTTTGATATGTCGAATCTGTCGTTCCATCTTGCAAGGTCCGCCGGGCGAGCGCTAATCGCGTGTGCGGTGGTCTGCGGATCGAATGGCAATTTCGCGGCGGCCCAGTCGCCCGCCTACGTGGCCCAGTTGCCCGCCTGCAGGACCCAGTCGCCCGCCAGCAGGACCCAGTCGCCCGCACGCTTCGATGTGCCTGCGCCGCGTCGTACGGCGCTCTACCGCGGCAGTATTTACGACGACGGGGCCTACGGCCGCATGGCGATGCTCCAACCGTCTCCCTGGCCAGAGCCCAAGAATGAAACTTCAAGCGAGACAGAAACTTCAAGCCGACGCCGTGTTGCTCGAAACGATACGTCCGACGGTCCGCAGCTAATCGCTCCCAATACTGGCCTGGATGCGACTGAGAAAACGCCTGCGGTCAAGGAAGTCGTCCAGAAACCTGCTCCCGTTGAAGAGATTCCGGCAGCGGAGATGCCCGTCGAGATGGCGCTGCCGGAGCCGGTCTCGGCGGATCGCGATAATGTCACGAATCGATCGACCGCTGGCGGTGAGAAGCCAGTCGCGCGACTGCGTGGTAAGTTCCCGAAACGCAGAGCGACGACCTACGGCGATAAAACTGGGGACATCATTGCGACCGACGAGTCAAAGGCTGACAGCAACGGCCAGAATTCGAGTCGCCGTACTCCCGCAGCGGACTCTCCCTTCGGCCCTGCCCTGCTACCACCGAAGGAGGCCGAGGAGTACGAGCTACCAGCTCCCGCGGGAGAGACATCCGACACGGCTGAGGAAATACTCCCGAACGAAGATGAGCTACCCGCGCCTGGCGAAGATCTGCCGGCACCCCAGGGCGAGCATCACTACGAACCGCTTCCCTCGCTCGATGAAGAGATCTGGCTGCATGGCGGTTCTTATCTATACGCCCCGGAGGGCGACCGGCTCAACTGGCCCGAGCACGACCCGCACGCGCATGTGCAGGTATTGCGTTTGCCGGAAGATTGGCACGCCCCGCAGCCGGTCACGATGTTCGACAATTTTCTCGGTGCCGGGCCGATTCCGCACCACCCGAATCATCGTTGGCCCAAGTGCGGCTACCATTGGGACCCGCGTCTGGTGCTCTATGGTGCGTACGAATTGATCGGAACTGCCTTCGAAGCCGACGATGAGCGCCACGATCTGCTCGGTCATCAACTGCTGTTGGACCTCGATTTTCGCGTGACCGACACCGATCGCCTGCATGTCCATTGGCGGCCCCTGGGTGAGAACAACACCGGCGGCTCGTTCTACAGGCTTAACGATCCCGAAGGTTACGACGACAACAGCACCGGTATCCCGCAACGATACTGGGTGGAGTTTGAGGTGGCCAGCGTGTTCGGTGGTTTTATCCACGACCAATTCAAGGCGCGTGACTACCACGTCGTACTCGGCAAGGTTCCCTTCGCCGCCCACAATCGGCTGCTGATCAACGACGAAATCCTCGGTTTCATCGTCAGCAAGAACACGATCTTTCTCGGCAATCTGAGCAACCTCAACATTCAGGCGGTCGTCGCCTTGGACGATGTCGACGCCTATACCGACAGTTCGGCGAATCTTTACATGCTGCATGCCAATGCCGATTACTACCACACGCTGTGGGAGCTGACCTACGGGTACGTGCAGCACGGAAATCAGAGCGACCTCGACGCGCAGTATCTGGCTGCCAGTGCGACGAAACTTTGCGGACCACACACGTTCGCTGGTCGGGCCATGTTCCGGATGGCGTCAGAAGCAGCCGGCGGGGGTGGTCAACTGTTCGTGCTGGAATACAACCGGCACTGGCTACACACGCATGGTTTCTGCGGCGTTGAGAAGAGTGTCTTCTATGCGACCGCCTTCCGCTCCACCAAAGGTTGGCAGTCAATCAGTGGCGGCAACTTCGATCGCGTGCGAACCGCCTTCGCCGTCGATCCGTTGATTCCATTGGCCGCTGCCCGCGCGCCGAGCGACAACGTCGGTATGGCGATCGGCTGGCAGTTGTTTCGCCACCACGAAGACGAGTCCCTCTTGCCGGAGCTGGCCTACGACGCGCCCGGCGGCGACTCAGTATGGGGTGTCGGACTTCGCTACCAAAGGAAGACCGGCCCGCGATCGTTTTTTGAAGTGCAAGGCGTGGGTAACTTTTCAAACAACCCGGCGCTCCGCCGCGAAGGCGTGTTTCTTTCCGAGACGTTCCTGTTTTAGAGGTCCTACGCCGCGGCACTTAGATTGCGATCGGCGGCCGGGTCGTGGACTGCGACGATCTTGATCTTGAGCGACTCGGCCAGCTGGGCGACGCGGGCTTGATCGATGATGATCGTGCGGTCCGCTTCGACCGCCAGAAGTCTGCCACCCGCGGCGGCAATGGTTTCGATCGTACCGAGTCCGATCGTCGGCACGTCGAAGCGCATGTCCTGATTCGGTTTGGCGACTTTGACAACCGTGAATCCACCGGCGGCACAGAGTTCGCCGGCACGCCGGATGCAGGCGTCGGTCCCTTCGACCGCTTCCACGGCCAACACTGCCTGCCCCTTTACGGCCACGCTTTGTCCTACGTCGAGTTCGCCCATCTTCTTGGCCAGTTCCCAGCCGAAGGCGATGTCGGACCACTGTGAAGAAGAGATTTTCTTGCCGCAGAGTTGGCCCTTCTTGAGCAGCAGTTCGGGGGCGAAGTCGGTGGCCGGTGCGAACATGATATCGTCCTTGGCGTATTCATCGACCAACGCTCCCAGCAAGGTATCGTCCTTGCGATCCTTGGAACCGGTGATGAAGTGAGGGTAGTAGGTGCGGATGCAGCGCCAGTCAGGCATGTGCCGGAGAATGGCGAACGGCTGGAACATGGCCACCTTGTGGAGCTTGCCGGCCATGGTCGCACGGGTAACGCCGTGCCGCTTGAAGTGGCGAATCTGGGCGCCCAGCTTGGCAGCCCCGATCCAGCGAAACTCGTCGCAGATCTCAGCCAACTCGGCGTCGGCATGTCCGGTGATGCCGAGGCAGACGACTTCGTAGCCTTGGCGTTTGAGCTCTTCGGCAACCACGATCGGATAGCGGCCCCAAGCGGCGAGCAGTCCGATGCGTTCTCTACGATTCTCAGTCACGAGTCTGACGGTCATGGGGCCGAAGTGAAGGCGATAAGGCGAAGTTGTCGCGAATGGATTGCGAAACGCTCTGAGGATGACGCGGGGGATAACGCAACAGTTAGGCGGCGTTCTTAGACGCCATGTCACTGGCCGCCACGTCGCTGCCGGATGTTGTCGGAGTCTCGTCGGCGTTGACCTGATCGATCAGTTCGGAGAGTTCCTTGCGCATCTTCTTGAACTCTTTCCGCATCTGCGGCAGCTTGATTAGGGCGGCCTGTTTGAGCATCTGTTCGCGTTCTGGTGTGGCGGGAATGCCGTAGTGAACTTCGCCGGGTGGAATGTCGTTCATGACGCCAGCCATGGCACCGAGTGTGGCCCCATTGCCAATGTGGATGTGGTCACGGAGTCCGACTTTGCCAGCCATCACGACGTAGTCGCCGGTGGTGCTGCTCCCCGCGACGCCGCATTGCGAACAGATCATGTTGTGCCGGCCGAGGCGAACGTTGTGGGCGATCATGACCTGATTGTCAATCTTGGTGCCGTCGCCGATCACGGTCGGACCGTAAGTTCCACGATCGATGGTTGTGCCTGCGCCGACCTCCACGTCATTGCCGATTTCGACATTGCCGAGTTGGGCGGAGAGCACGTGGCGACCGCTGCTGGAGTCGTAGCCGAATCCGTAGGCGCCGATGATTGCGCCGGCGTGAATGATGCAGCGATGTCCGACGACCGTTTCTTCATAGAGCACGGCGCCGGCGAAGACGGTGACGTTCTCGCCGAGGCGGGAGCCATCCATGATGACCGCGTTGGCGTGTACCGTGGATCCGCGGCCGATGATCACGTCGTCGCCAATGACCGCGCCGGGATGAATGTCGACGTCTTCTTCGAGCTGCGCGGTGGCACTGACGTGAGCGACGGGGCTGACCCCGCTTCGCGCCTTCTCGCGCGGCGGGCGAAAGTGCATCACGATCTGCGCGAAGCACTGCTGAACATCGTCGGCTTGGATCACATTCCAGCCGGCGGGCGCAAAGTCGCGCGGGCCCACGATCGCCGCGGCTGAGGTGTCTTCGAGATATTGAACCTTGTCCGCACGTTCAAGAAAGGAGATCTCGTTGGGCTTGGCCGAAGTGAGCGTAGCCGCTTCACGGATTTCGAGCGAACCGTCACCGACGAGCGTGCCGCCGACCAGTTGGGCAAGTTGTTCGAGTCGAGTGGCCATTGCGTCTGGGAATCCTTTCCCCGACGACGCCGATTGGGATGGGGTCGGCAATCGTATCGGTACGGAAGCGATGGTGGTCTACGTGTGCGCCCGGCATGCTACTACCATTCGCCGATTTTCGGCAATAGCGACATCGACTTGACGCGGTTTGTCGGCACGGGCCAGTGCGCGGAGTCTCGCGAATGTTAGAGTGCTAGCACTTCTACAAGCTCGCCGAGACTGCTCAGGCGGTGGGCCGGCTCGACATCTTCATGCTCTGCGGCGGCGCCTGACCGATCGATGAACAATGCCTGCCAGCCGGCACGACGGGCCGCCAGATAGTCATTCTCCAGGTCATCGCCGATCAACAGCAGCTGATCAGGCGGAAGCTGTAGCTCGTCTTCAATCGCCTGGTAGAAGGCGGGACCCGGTTTGCGATGCCCTACGAGCGAAGAGACGAACCAGTGCTCACAATCGCCAAGCGGCGCGAGAGCTTCTCCAATGGCGAGCAAGCGTCGATCGAAGTTAGAAGCCACGCCGACGGTTATCCCCTGTTCACGAAGCGACTGCCAAACGTCGGGCACATCGTCAAACAGGGCCCAATGGGCCGGATCGGCGAAGTGCGCCCACAGATCGTCGAACAAATTGTCGAGCACGGTGACGTCTTGAGTCAGTTCGGGAAAAACGTGCCCGACGATCGCTCGCCAGCGATTTCGTTCGCGCTCTTCACTGGTGCGATAGGTTTGATTCGGCTGTGTGGAGGCGGCAAGTTCCGAGGCGCCGTATTCCTTTACGGCGGCCGCAAAACGAGTTGCCACCACGTCGATCGGCAGCTGCGCACCGTGGCGTTCTCCTGCGCCGTGGTAAGCGGCGGCGACCGACGGACGTGGGGTGATCAGCGTGCCGACGGCGTCGAACAACACGGCTTTAGCGTGAAGCTTCATGGCCGCACTAGCGAATGAAGAATCGATCGATGTCGCGGCTGAAGACGAAGATCATCAGCCCCAGGATCAAGAACAGGCCGAGATACGTGAGCGGAATCACGACCCTTTCACTAACCGGGCGACGGAAGATCGCTTCCAGACCGAGGAAGACCATGTGGCCGCCGTCGAGTACCGGAATCGGCAGGAAGTTGATCACCGCCAGATTCGCACTCAGCAGGGTGAGGAACATCAACAGTCGCGAGAAGTCTCGCGAGGCTTCACTGGTGGCGACCGCGGCGATGGTGAACGGGCCGCCGAGCATCTTCGGCGAAACGCGACCGGTGACCAGCTTTCGCAAGAAGACAAAGACGCGCAAGGCATCTTCCTTCGTTTGACGAAAGCCGAGCGCGTAAGCCTCTCCCCAGCCGTCGGCGACGCGGATTTCTTCAGCCCGTTTGAGCGCGAGTCCGCGACTGGCCAAGGAGTATTCGGTGGATGAATTCGGCGTCAGTTCGACGACTTCCGTTTCACTTCCCCGCTGACGTTTGACTTTGACTTTGGTGTCGGCCGGCAGAAATTGAATCGCCAAATCGACTGCCAGCCAGTTGTTGGCCCGCTTGGTGAGGTCGATCGCTTCGTCTTGCTCTCTCTTTCTGAGCAGCTTTTTGGTTTCATCGGAGCCGCCGACGAATTGGGCCGCGATCAGTTTGTCTCCCGGCTCAAGTGGGCAATCATTGCCCGCGCTGGCGACAACATCTTCGATCGCAAAGGCGGCACCAATCGATTCGAGACCGACCGGCAGGTCGTACGAAAAGTCTACGGTGTATCGATCAGGCAATGCCGGCGTGATCGCTAGCTCGGTTTCCGTGCCATCTTTTTCGACGGTTAGTTTGACCTCGGTCCCCGCCAAGCGGCGAAGTTGGTCGTCCAAGACGAGCGGATCGGCGACGGGCTTTCCGTTGACTGCTTTAATCAGGTGTCCCGGCTCCAGCTTCGCCTTCTCGGCCGGGGAGCCTTTACGAATGGACGTGACTGGTCCCATTTTGACCTGGAAGTCGAAGCGGCGACGAGCACGGGTGCCGACCTCGGACTCGACCGTCTTGTAGACCGGTCCCTTGCTCTCGGCGGCTGTGTTTTGTGAGGCGTTGTCGCTCGTGACCTCGCGCTTCAAGACGAACGTCAGCTTATCGTCGACGTGGCCCGCGAGCGCCGCCTGAAGATCGATGAAGTCTTTGATTGAAAGGGTTTGCCCGTTAACCTTGATGGCTTCGATGATGTCGAGCGGAGCGAATGGTTCACTCGCGTCAGAAGTGGGAACGGGGTAGCTGGTCGGAACTGGATTCTTTGGCGATAGCTGCGTCGAGGCGATCGGCGCGAAGCCAAGTCTTGAGATCTTACCTTCACCTTCAATCTCGACGATGTCCGGCACGACTTCGTACCACTTCTCTTCGCCAGAGCGATCGCGAATCAGAATTGGGATGGCCTTGCCTTCGTCCCACAGCGCAACGGTCTGGCTGAAGTCCATGCCGAACCGCAGGTGTTCGCTCTTGCGACCTTCGCGGGTGATCTGAACGATCTTGCCGCCGAGCGGTAGATTCGCTTCCGAGGCTGGGCTGCCAGAGACAGTACGGCCAATGATGACCTGCGTGTACGGAACGCCGAGATAGTAGGCGAGCGCTGCGAAGTTCACCGCGAAGATCAAGTTCATGATCACGCCAGCGGAGATGATCGCCATTCGCTGCGGCACCGACTTGGCCATGTAGCTGCGGGGATCGAGGACGAAGTCCTCTTCGCCACCTTCGCCGGCTGTCTTGTCGGTAGCGGCGGCTGTGTCGGCGCTAACAGTAGCGTCCGGGGCGGCAGCAGCGGTTTCATCGCTGGCCACGGCACTGTCGCCTTGCGCTTCTTGTTCCTTGGCCAGCTTGGCCTTCTCTTGCATCTCGCGATACTTGGCCGGGTTGTCGTCTTGGCCGAGCATCTTCACGTAACCGCCGAGCGGGACGATGCCGATGCCGTAGAGGGTCTCACCCCACTGTTTCTTCCAAAGCGAGGCGGGCAGCGGAATGCCCCATTTGCCCCAACCAAGTTTGATCGGGATGTCGAAGCCGACGTAGAACTTCTCGCACTTCACGCCACACGCCTTGGCCACCAGGAAGTGACCGAGTTCATGCACGAAGATAACGAAGCCCAAACCTGCCAGGGCTTTGAGTAGGCCGAAGATCCAGGTGTAGTCAGTGGATGCGGCGGCGATTAGGAGCTGATCCAACGCGATACCTCCAGTCGAGCCCAACGGTCGATGGCCATCAAATCGGCTAGCGAAGGCGAAGGGTCGAAGTTGTGATTTTCTAATACGTTTCGACAGGCGGTGGTGATTTCGGCGAACGGAATCTCGCCGGCCAAGAAGCCTGCCACGGCCGCTTCATTGGCGGCATTCAATACGGCGCCGGCCGTACCGCCGACGCGTGCCGCCTCGTGGCCAAGACGGAGCGCTTCAAAACGCTCCAAATCTGGGGGCCTGAAGTCTAGCGTGATTTGGTCGGTCAAGTCGAGACGCGTTGCCGCTCCAGCCACCCGATCGGGCCACGTGAGGGCGTATTGGATCGGTAATTTCATGTCCGGAGGGCTCATTTGGGCGATCACCGATCCATCGACAAACTCGACCAGGGAGTGGACGATCGACTGCGGATGGATCACCACGTCGATCTTTTCCGGCTCCATATCGAACAGCCAGCGGGCTTCGATGATTTCTAACGCCTTATTCATCATGGTGGCCGAATCGACCGTGATCTTCGGGCCCATGTCCCAGGTGGGGTGGGCCAGAGCGTCATCGACGGTCACATTGGCCAGGTCGGCTAGCGAGCGATCGAGAAACGGTCCCCCGCTAGCGGTCAATACGATCCGCTCGACCTCTCTGTTCTGGCCGCTCTGCATCGCCTGAAATACAGCGCTATGCTCGCTATCGACTGGCAACATGCGGGCGTTCCGCTCGCGTGCTAGCTCCATGACTAGCGGGCCGGCCATAACAAGTGTCTCTTTATTGGCCAGGGCGACCGTCTTGCCCGCTTCGAGCGCGGCCCAAGTTCCTTGTAGCCCGGCGGCTCCGACGATGGCCGCCAGCACGATGTCGACCTGTTCGTCGCTCACAATGCGGGCGATTCCCTCTTCGCCGCTGAGCACCTCGGTGCCCGTGGGAAGCCCGGAACGATCCCATGAGTTCGCGGCATCCGGGTCGGTGGTCACCACAAAGCGGGGGCCGTGCTGCTGGGCCTGCTGAGCGAGGCGGTCGAGCTTGGTGTGTCCGGTGAGTGCGTAGGCCGAAAGCCGATCTCTGCTGGCGGCGATCACCTCCAGAGCACTGCGGCCGATGCTGCCAGTCGAACCTAATAGGGCAACGTTTTGGATGCTCTCCGACATCGGCGGCTGACTGACTCTGTATTTCTAGGGGTAGGTTGGAAACGCCGGCGGGTTGGAAATGGCGTGGGCGGCAAACAGGACAGAAAATCTTGACCTATAAAACGGCAGGTCCCTGCCAAAACAAGAGTTTGCCGAAAAAAATAACGATGGACTGTCTGCAGACTAGCCGCAAGCTCGGCAGGTGGCGGCTATTCCGGTTCGTTAGATCGTAAAGGTGGGGTACCCCTTCTTGGATGCGATCAGAGCGGCTGGCGCACTTATATCGCCTGAGAAACAGGGGGAAATCGTCTGGCAGGCATTCTATGAGCGGCCGAGAGCGGCGGCAAGGCGATTTCAAAGGCCAGTCGATCGCCGGCTGGTCGCCGCGGAGCCGACTATTGCGGTATAATTGCCGGGCTGTGAACATTCCCGCACAGGAAGATTCTCTCCTTGGGCGGCGGATCCCCAATCACAGGATACACGAGTCACGGGATCCACCTGTCACAGGATTGTCGGTAAAGCCCCTGAATTCACTTGGTCTGCCGCGCGAGGCGGTGAGGCCAATCACAACGCGACACGTAGGAAGCAGATAATGGAAGGCAAAGGCGATTCCAACCGCCCTTCGAACGACAAGAAACCGGCTCCCGCTGGCAATCAGTTCATGCTCATCCTGATGGGTGCGGCGATTGTGAGCCTTTTTCTCTACACGGTATTCTCCGGTGTTGGGAACAACGTGAAGATTGAAGCGGGTGATCTGGCCAAGCTGATCAAGCAACTTGATCCCAAGAACCCAGACGCGCCGAAATACATCGACGTCGAACTGGAGACTGGCCCTGGCGGCAAGAAGCAGACCTATCGCTATGCCGATCCCAAGAAGTTGGAGATCGGATACAGCCGCGTGACGGGTAAGATCACGCAGACACTCATCGATCCGAAGACGAACAACCCGTCGGCAAATGAGGCGGACACGAAAGAGACCAGCTTTTACAGCAACCTTGGCGTGGATGGAAACAAGACCTTCAGTGACTTGCTGAAGGAATCGGAATTCAAGGACTACGATTTCGTCGACCCACCGGGATTCCTAAACCGTTGGGGACCGATGTTGCTCATCACCGGTCTGTTCGTGTTCTTCATCTTGATCATGATGCGACGCATGGGCGGAGCCGGTTCGCCGATGGCCTTTGGTCGCAGTCGCGCCAAATTGCACGCTCAGGAAGACCTTGGCGTATCGTTTGACGACGTGGCCGGCGTGGAAGAGGCGGTCGAAGAACTCCGCGAAGTCGTCGACTTCCTCCGCAGCAAAGACAAGTACCAACGCCTAGGCGGTCGCATTCCGCGTGGCGTGCTTCTGGTAGGCCCTCCCGGTACCGGAAAGACGCTGCTTGCCAAGAGCGTAGCAGGCGAAGCAGGTGTGCCGTTCTTTAGCCTCTCCGGTTCCGATTTCGTCGAAATGTTCGTCGGTGTCGGTGCGGCCCGTGTCCGTGACATGTTTCAGCAGGCCCAACAAAAATCACCTTGCATCGTCTTCATCGACGAACTCGATGCCCTCGGCAAGACCCGCGGCAGCGGCATGGTCGGCGGGCACGACGAGCGCGAACAGACGCTCAACGCGCTTCTCGTGGAGATGGACGGTTTCGATTCCAATTCCGGCGTGATTGTGTTGGCCGCGACCAACCGCCCGGAAACGCTCGACCCGGCTCTATTGCGACCTGGCCGATTCGATCGTCACGTGTTGGTCGATCGACCGGACGTCCGCGGTCGCGAAGACACGCTCAAGGTTCACGTCAAGAAGGTCAAGCTCGACGACGAGGTTGATTTGGCCAAGATCGCCGGGATCACTTCCGGTTTCTGTGGTGCCGATTTGGCCAACCTGGTCAACGAAGCGGCCCTGCTTGCGGCACGAAACAATAAAGACGCCGTCGGCATGGAAGAATTCAACGAAGGTGTCGAACGCGTTACCGCTGGTTTGGAAAAGAAGCAGCGGATCATGCACGAGGACGAAAAACAACGCGTCGCTTACCACGAAGCAGGTCACGCGCTGGTCGCGCACAGCCTGCCGAACACCGATCCGGTCCACAAGATCTCGATCATTCCGCGTGGTCTGGCCGCACTCGGTTACACGATGCAGCGACCCGAGGAAGATCGCTTCTTAATGACGCAGGCGGAGCTGGAAAGCCGCATTCAGGTTCTGCTGGCCGGCACCATTGCCGAAGAGCAGATCTTTGAAGACATTTCGACCGGTGCCCAGAACGACCTGGAACGAGCGACCGAAATTGCTCGCAGCATGGTCATGCAATACGGCATGAGCGGTCTCGGCCGAGTGAACTACCGTGAGAGTTCGCGGAATGCCTTCATTCCGACGGGTGAACCGCCGAGTGGTGGCTCGCACAGCGAAGAGACTGCCCGCGAGATCGACGAAGAAGTGCGTCGCATTGTCGACGACGGACTCGCCAAGGTGCGACAGATTCTTAGCACCCGTCGGGCGACGCTGATCGCCCTGTCCGAACAGCTGCTCAAGGACGAGACGATGGATGCGGAACAGTTGCGTCGAATCGTCGACGAGACTTCGCCGCAGCCAAAGATCGTGCCAGGGACCGAAAGCGAACCGAAACGCGGTGAGGCAGGCGAAGCCGACGCCAGTGCGACCGGCTCGGAAGATGACACCGCTCGCCGCGAAACCGGCGAGTAAGTTTGTCTTGCGGTAGCGTTCGTTGCTAGGGTGCCATGCTCACCCTTGGGTGAGCGTGCCTGGGAATGGAAGACGGGCAAATCAGCACCGTTAGCCCCTTCGGGGCTAAAAGGAAATGCGCTACCTTTTCCGGGAAGTTGGGCAAATTGCATTCCCGGATACCCTCTCGTAAGCGTGGGCATGGCACCTATTCCCCGCGCGTTGTGCGACTAACGGCATGCCGGCACATAGTCGCGCGGCACTGCGTGACGCAGACGAGTTGTAGTAATGTGCGTTTTTCTGCTCGCCCGCCTCGGCCGTTGAGCGGCCTTCTTCCGTTCTGCAACTGTTCTCTTGTTGTTCTGCGGGTGTTCGACGCCTGGCCTGCTCAATGACGGCGGCCGACCGCCTTTTTGTTTGTTTTGAACCCCGCAGGTGTGATAGGGTTGGCCTTGTTATTTATTGTCGCGGAATTCTCCGAATTCCGCTCAAGCTGAACACGGAGTGTTCAGCTACAATCACTCCGTTCTTTGGCAAATTGGTTAATAGGCTTGAGGCCTGAGACTTGAGGGTGCGGTGGGGTGCCATGCTCACCCTTGGGTGAGCAAGCGTTCGTCGCGTGTTAATCCACATGCCCACGTAAACGTGGGCATGGCACCCGACTAGACGCCGCTGTGGGCAGGTCTCCTGACCAGCCCACTTGGTCGACCGCAGGTCTCAAACTGGCGTGTAGATTCGGAGACCTACGGTCCAAGGAGTGAAGCGGTCGGGAGACCGCTTCACAACGAAGGCGACTTTTTTGGCGTCGGCCGCAAATAGGGCGAATTTACTCTAAGGGCAACCGCTCAAGAGAGTTGCGGTCATAAGTGGCCAAAACGGCGATTCGCGCAAGGCCCCACGTCGCAACACGTTGGAGTTTTTTCGCCCCGACCCCGTTTTTCTGCATACGGCAAAAAAAGTCGTGGTCCTGGTGCACAAGCCACTCGGACCACGACTTCTTGAAAAGGGCTGCGAGGCGGCACAACCTCTCTGTTCAACGGCGTTGCGATAGGCGTCGGGGAAGGCGCCTTGGTGCATCGCGGAATCAGTTGAATCGATCGTGTCTCCGCCCCGCAGCCAGGGAAAAGGATCCTGTTCTTCTCATCCTGATTATTCGCGGTTTAGCCAGATACAACTGTGGGCTGTTTCACTTTCGCCAGACTGGTGCTTTGTTCGACAAAGGATAAGCTCTTTTTTCATAACACGTTAGCAACACTTGTCAGCAGTTGGCGGGAGTGCGAAAATGATTGGACACACCCGCGTCGTTCCACACGACCAAGGCCACTCACCCTAGATATCCCGCCCGGAGGTCCGCATGTCGGATAACCATTTCACTCGTCGCAACTTTGTTAAGACCGCGGCCGCTGGTCTCGCCGCCACGGCCGTCATCGGTAGTCAGAGTGGCCAGCCGAGTGAAGCCTCGGAAGACACCCTGGCGCCAGGTCAGCCGGAGCGTCGGATCTTCAAGGCGGTGAAATGGGGAATGGTCCAAGACGGCGCCTCGGTGCTCGACAAGTTCAAGCTGCAGCAGGATCTCGGCTACGACGGCGTCGAGCTGAATGCTCCGCTGCATAGCAAGGCGACCTACGATCAGAAGGAAGTGCTCGACGCCAGCCGCAAGACCGGCATGCCGATTCACGGCGTCGTTGATTCCTGGCATTGGGTTTATCGTCTTTCCTCGCCGGATGAAAAAAAGCGCGACAAGGGACGCGAAGGACTCGAACAGGCGATTCGTGATTCGCACTACTACGGCGGGTCGACTGTGTTATTGGTACCAGGTCGTGTTTCCGGTGACGACGAGACTCACGACGATGTCTGGAACCGTTCGATCGTCGAGATTCGCAAGCTGTTGCCGCTCGCGTCGCGGCTCGGCATCCGTATTCTGATTGAGAATGTCTGGAACGGCTTCTGCGAAACTGCCGAACAAGCCCGTGACTACATCGACGCGATTGATAGTCCTTGGGTGGGGCATTACTACGATATTGGCAACCACCAGAAATTCGGCCCTGCCGAGGACTGGATTCGCGTTTTGGGCCGCCGAATCGTCAAGTTAGACGCTAAAGATTGGGGAAAAGACAAGGGCGGCAGCGGATTTGACTGCAAATTGGGCGAAGGCGACGTCAATTGGAAAGAGGTGAGGCGAGCTTTGGACGAAATCGGTTATACTGGATGGGCCACGGCCGAACTGGCTGGCGGCCCCAAAGCCTACCTGGCGGATGTGGAAGCACGGATGAATACGTGCTTCGGCCTGTAGACGGTTAACCCCGGCGGCAGGTTCCTCACCAAAATTCGCCAACCACACTCCCGCATATAATTTACTAGCACTTGAGGATTCGTGATGTCCGATCAAGCCTCTTCTTCTCGACGTGATTTCATCAAGACCACCGGTGTCGCCGCCGCGGCTGTGGGACTTAGTTCCGCACTCTCTCGCACCGCCTATGCCGGCGGGAACGAGACGCTCAAGGTTGGTCTGATTGGTTGTGGTGGTCGCGGAACTTCCGCCGTGAAAGACGCACTGATGGCCGACTCTGGCGCCGTGCTAACGGCCGTGGGCGATGCTTTTGCCGATCGCATGGCCACGCGTATTCCGTACATGAAGAAGAATAGAAAGTACGGCTCACGGGTGCTGGTCGACGACGATCACATCTTCACCGGCTTCGATGCCTACAAACAAGTCATTGACAGTGACGTCGACGTGGTGCTGTTGGCCACGCCGCCTCACTTCCGCCCGGCCCACCTGGCTTACGCTATCGAGAAAGGCAAGCACGTCTTCTGTGAGAAGCCGGTCGCGGTTGATGCCGCGGGTGTCCGTTCGGTGATGGAGACCTGTCGCCTCGCTAAGACCAAGGGCCTCAACGTGGTCTCCGGTCTTTGCTACCGCTACCACGAACCGAAGGTCGAGCTAATGAAGCGCGTGCACGACGGTGCCGTGGGCGACATTGTGGCTCTGCATACTTCGTACAACACCGGTGAGCTGTGGAGCGTTCAGCCGAAGAACAGCATGAGCGAAATGGAAATCCAAATGCGGAACTGGCTCTACTACACCTGGCTCTCCGGCGACATGATCACCGAACAGCACATCCACAGCCTCGACAAGATGGCTTGGGCTATGCAGGACGAAACGCCGGTCAAGGTGAGCTCGATCGGTGGTCGTATCAAGCGAACCGACGCCAAGTATGGCAACGTCTACGATCACTTCTGCACCGTTTACGAATACGCGAGCGGCGTGAAATGCTTTAGCACCTGTCGCCAGCAAAGCGGCTGCACCATCGACATCAACGACTACGTGATGGGTTCCAATGGAACGGCCGATGTCATGGCCGCAAAGATCTCTGGTCCGAATGCCTGGGAATTTGAGGGCAAAGGGACCGACATGTACCTCAAAGAGCACCAAGAACTGTTCGCGGCGATTCGCTCTGGCAACCCCATCAACAACGGCGACTACATGTCGAAGAGCACGATGATGGCGATTATGGCTCGCGAATCGGCCTACACCGGCCAGGATGTGACCTGGGAACAGGCCCTAGGCTCCGATGTCGTACTCGGCCCCGCCAAGTACGCCTGGGGCAATGTCGAGATGCCGACTGTGGCGGTGCCTGGCAAGAGTGCGTTGGGTTAATCGGAAACCCTGACGTCTCGATGCCGAGCAGGTGGTGTCCCTCGTTGATGCTTCGGGCCAGTTGTCGTATTCGCTCGCGGTACGGATGTCCGGCATAGGAAAGAACTGCATGAAAGCGGTGTTGCTCGAAGAGCCGGAGCGGTTCACGGCGATCGACATCGCAGAACCGTCTGCTCCCGCGGCAGGTGAAGCACTCGTGCAGGTTCATCGTGTGGGCGTCTGTGGCACGGATGTTGCCGCCTATCGTGGCAAGATGCCGCTGCTTTCTTATCCGCGCATTCTTGGGCACGAATTGGGCGTGGAAGTGCTGGCCCTTGGCGACGATGTGACCAACGTCGCGGTGGGCGATCGCTGCTGTGTCGAACCGTATCTCAATTGCGGTGATTGCTTCGCCTGTCGTCGTGGAGGAATCAATTGCTGTGAACGGCTCGAGGTGCTCGGCGTTCACACCGACGGCGGTCTCCGCCCTCGATTTCTCGTGCCCGCGAGAAAGCTACATTCCTCGACAAAGCTCTCGCTCGAGCAGCTGGCCCTGGTCGAGACTTTGTCGATTGGTGCCCATGCCGTGCGGCGGGCGCAACTTGTACGTTGTCAGCGAAAGAGAGAATCTGGCGCTGCGTCCGTAGTCGCCTCATCCGTTGCCGCCCCGTCGGTGGCCGTGGTTGGTGCCGGGCCGATCGGTCTGTCTGTCGTCGCCTTCGCGCAACAGGCGGGTGCCAGTGTCACGGTAATTGACCGCGACGAACGACGTTTGGCCTTTTGTGCCGACACGATGCGAGTCGACGAGACTGTCGTGGCGGCCAAGAATGACACAGCTGATGATCTTGCGAATCGACTGCGAGCGGTCGGCGGTGGCGATCTACCCAGTGTCGTATTCGACGCCACGGGCAATCCCGACTCAATGGCCGGAGCGTTTGATCTAGTCGCCCCGACAGGCAAGCTCGTCTTCGTCGGCCTGACCGGTGCCGAGGTCACCTTTCGTCCGGCTCATATGCACGTCCGCGAGATGACGCTGCTGTCGTCGCGTAACGCACTGCCGCAGGACTTCGCTCAAGTGATGGCGGCCCTCGAATCTGGCTCCGTGGCAACCGATCCTTGGATCACGCACCACACGACGCTCGATACGTTTATCGACGACTTCCCAACCTACACGGACCCCGCGTCCGGCGTGATCAAGGCGATCGTGGAAGTCAGTTAGTGTGTCACGTTGCTGGTAAGCAGCGTCCTCGTTCTGCCGTTGCCCTATAAACACCCGAACTACTGTGTCTTCTTCGGATGCCGTAGCGTGCTGAGGAATTGCACTAGGTCGCGGAGGTCGAACTTGTCGAGCACCTCGCCCATCTCGCCGGGCATGCCCGAGGGACCGACGTCGCGTTCGTCGATCTCGTCGACGGGAATCTCGACGATGTCGCCGTCCGGTTCACGCAGGCGGATCATCTCGTCGTTTTCTTCCTGTACGATGCCGGAAATCACGCGGCCGTCGTCGGTGACAATGATCACCGTCTCAAAGCCGCGGGCGATCTTGGCGTTTGGGTCGACGATCGATTCCAGCAGGTACTCGCGAGTCTTTTCCTTGCCGACGAACGTCAGATCGGGGCCAGCCGATCCGCCGGTGCCGCGAACCTGATGGCATCGCAGGCACTTGGTCTTCATGTGCCCGACAAAGATCAGCCGGCCACGCCAGCCATCACCACCTTCGAGGGCCACGCGATACGCGGCCAACGGGTCATCGGGATCAAGCGTGGCCTGATATTCGGCCAGCTTCTTCTGCACGACCTCGCTGCTTCGCTTCTCAGCGGCCGTAATGAGATCCAAGTGAAGTGATGCCTCGAACTCGCCAGCGATCAATCTGTCGAGCCAGGCGGTGAATTTAGCGTCCACGTCGGCACTCTTGATCTCACCCAAGGTGGCGATCGTCTGCTGACGCTCGATGAGTGACTTGCTGTCAAAGACGTACGGCACCAGCAGCTTCAACGCCCGCTCCGGGTTCCGCTGGGCAAGCGCCCGCCCGGCGGCTACGCGAACCTTGGCATCTTCGTCGGTCAGGGCGAAGTCGACCAATTCTTCAACCCGCGAGTCGCCACGATCGGCCAGCAGTTTGAGCGATTCGATGCGAGTCTCGGTGGGACGTTCGGTATCGCGAACCCAGGCGACGAAGGCATCGCTACTGCCGGTCACACCGTAGTGACGCACCAGTCGAATGGCGTCCTGCTGAATTTCGTCGGGGGCGGTGGTCAGGATCGTGGTCAAATGCTCGCCGAGCTGTTGCTTTACCGCCGCTACTTCGCGGTCCAAGGCGGGACGCTGCAGGTTCACAACACGATCTCGCTGCCCGGTGTACTGCCAGTGTCGCAGCAGGTACATCGCCTCGCGTTTCATCGTGCCGGAGTTGTCGGCATCGGCCGCAAAGAGGACCAGCTTTCGTACATGGTTGTCACTGCCCATGCGGTAATTGGCGTTGAGCACGCGCCGGAGCAGTGGCTCGTTGGTGCGGGCGAAGTTGTCTTCGCTCTTGCCATCTGCGTCTTCCGCATCGATACATTGATCGATCAAACCGGCCAAGGCAGGCATCGCATCGGCGATCGGCACATCGTTGATCGCTCGAGCGGCCTCGGTGACGATGCCTTCGTCTTCGTCGCCGAGGAACACCTCGATGCTAGGATTGCCCATGCGTCGCATGGCGAGCAAAATGCCCATTCGCACGCTACGGCTCGGGTTGTCGGCACGCTTTGCCAGGTCGTCATCCGTGGCACAACCGATGAGGCCCATGACCGCACCATGGCGAACGTAAGGATCTTTGTCTTCATTCTCGCGAAGCACGACGAGCAACGGATCAATGGCAGCCGGCGTCTTGAGCTTGCCGATGGCGGTGCCGGCGAACATTCGCACTCGAGCCACCTTGTCCGAGAGCAGCCCAATCAGTCCGTCGGCGGCCGCGGCGTAACGGGCGTCACCCATCACCTTGGCAGTTTGCGTGCGAACTTCTGAGTCGGCATCGGAAAGCAGCGGCAGAAGGTCCTTCATTACCGCAGCATCCTTGCGGCCCAGGATTCCCAGACCCCAAATGGCGTGCAACCGAGCGAGTTGATTCTTGTTCTCCAGAGCGACGCCCAGGAGAGCCTTGGCGCCGGAAGCTTCTTTGCGAGTCAGTGCCAGCTGTGCCGCCAGGCGAACACGCTGGTCGCGGTGAGCCAACAGCGAAGCGAGCTGGGCCGGCACGCGGTGGTCCATGCCATCGCGGAGCAAGTCGCGGGTTGAGATCACCGGCTCCGAGTCGACCGTTTCTGGATCGTAAAAGCGGTACAAGCGACCTTTGTTGGCCGCGTTCCAGGCACCGGCCCAATCGAGAATGTACAGCCCGTCGTAACCAAAGCCGACGTCGCTACAGGAAACACCCCACATGAACTTGTGGAGGTTATCGAGTTCGTAGGTGGCACCGTTCGTCTTGAAACGGAAGGCGTAGATGCCGCACTGGCCCGGTCCGCCGCGATAGTCGCACATGAACATGTGGCCGCGATAGTCGTCGTTCAAACCGGTGCCGGGGTAGAAGGTCACGCCAGAAGGACCGTTGCCGAGCCAGGTGATCGGCGGCAGGAACCAGGCACCTTGGCCTTCAAACTGCGGGTGCCAGATCTTTTCGGCGTTCCAAGGACCACGCTGGTAGTCCTGTTCGCCCATGTACTGCCAGCCGATGTGCCAACCGCTGTCGCCGCCTTCGACACAGTGCACAACGCGGGCGCGGTCGCCGGCGTCAGAGTTGTTATCGCCGGTGAAGAAGTTGCCATATTCGTCGAACGTCAGGTCTTGCGGATTTCGCAGTCCGTTGTGGAAGACCTCCAACTCGGTACCGTCGGGATTGCAGCGTATCACGGCACCCCGGTCGGCGTTGTTCAAACGCGTTCCGTCCGCCAACGGAACATTGAAACCGCGATCACCGATCGTCCAATAGATCTTGCCGTCGACGTAGAGCAGCGGGCCATGCATGTCGTGGCCACGATAGCCCACATGCACCCCGTAGCCGGTGCTGAGCGAACGGCGCTGATCCGCCTTGCCGTCGCCGTCGTTGTCCTTGAGATACCAGAGGTCCGGAATGTTTGTGAACCAGACACCACCACGCATGGCCAGTACACCAGCGGCCAGTCCGGTTTCAATATTGTTGAAGCCGTCGGCGAAGACGGTGGAGCGGTCGGCCCGATGATCGCCATCTGTATCTTCCAGCAGACGTACACGTTCGTGCCGGACAGTGAAATCGCGCCAGGCATCACCATGCTTCTCCTTGTGCATCTTGATGCGGTCTTCCACGGTGCGACTGGCCAGGTCGTCATCGCTGTTGGTCGTCTCCGGCGTGTTTCCGTGACGGAACGATTCAACCACGTAGAAGCGGCCCTGTTCGTCCATGCAGAAGGCGACCGGGTTGGCCAGCATCGGCTCAGCCGCGAACAGCTCCGCCTTGTACCGTTTATCAAGCTCGAAGGCCGTGATTGCTTTCTCGCCCTGATCCGAGGCCGGTTCGATCTCTGGATCGTACGGCTCGGTATTGATCGGGACATCCTTCGACACCGGGGTTCCGCCCGTTGTGTTCGGTTCGGCCGCGAATAGCGGTGCCGAGGTGACGGTCAGAAACAGAGCCGACAAGATGGCCCAGGCGACAAATCGAAAGCGATGCGCAATGGTCATAGACGATTCTTGGGGGGAGGTAGGCGAGACGATCGATCCCCCGGCTCGCCGTGAGCCGGGGATGATCGCGATGTTGGTGGGGGACTCCGGAAGAGTGTGAGCGGGGAGCTCACACCCTGGGTGTGCGATCGAAGATTTACTCTTCGACCGTAATCAACGTATCTTCGGGATTTTCGGAAACGACCAAGCCGCGGAAGTGAACTTCCTGCGGAACGCCGTTGGAGTGCAGCTGCAGACCGAGCGGACCGGTGCCACAAAGTTCCGGCTGCGGATCGGTCCAGTCGGCGACCACCTTGCCGTTGATGACGTGGCGAATGCGGTTGCCGATGGCCAGGATTTCCATCTGATTCCATTCGTGCTGGCGACCAGCGGCGCGGGCCTTGCCTTCGGTATCGCGGTAGATCGAGTTGCGACGGTACAGGTCCCAGAATCCGTAACCGGACGGGTACATCACGAGATGGCCCTGGTAGCTGAACGGTTCGCCGTCGATGTCGTACTTTTTACCCCACAAGGCAATGCCGGAATGCATTTCGCTTTCAACCAGTTTGCTCTCGAAGACGAGCCGGAAGTTGCGGTACTTCTTGTTGGTCAACAAATAGGTACTGACCTTAGGGGCGTTTTCCTTCTCATTGCGAGCGACGATTACACCGTCCTGCACGCTCCAGTAGGGATCAATGTGCCCTTCCCAACCACTGAGGTCACGGCCATTGAACAAGGTCACGGGCGTCTCGCTGGCCGGGAACTTTGAGATCTGTTGATTCGACCAGTCGTTTGGCAGGCTCTCATTCTGGCAGCAACAGCCGCGACGTGCCTTGCGGCGAGCACGTCGACCAGCTTCCACGGACGTGAGAGCGGTCAGTACGAAGATTCCGAGGAGGCCAAGAATCGAAAGTTGTCGCGTTAGAGAATGCCGTGTCATCGGTCGCCTTTCGTGGTGCTTGAGTTCGGTTGCCACCTGGGCCGAGCGCACCATCTCCCCTGGGGGAAGCTCTAGGTGTTCTCGCGAAAACGGAGAGGGCTGGGGAGCTTTGCGAAGTTGGCTCCCAGACGCTCGGGGTGGGCAAGGTAGGAGGCCTTATTATAGGCCAGAATGGCGCCCATTTGTAGCGAGAAATAGCCCGTGAAAACCTGGGGAAACCGCTAGCGCCGGCCGCACTTCGGAAAGCCCGTCAAAGCAACCAAAAGCGTCTCTAGACCGTCCGACGAGCGATTCTCGTCTAGCGCTTCTCGATTGGCACGAAATGTCGTTCTTCGCTGCCGGTATAAACCTGGCGAGGACGACAGATTCGCTTGTTCGGCGAGTTGTGCATCTCGATCCAGTGGGCGATCCAACCGGGTAGTCGGCCCATGGCGAACAGCACGGTGAACATGCCGACCGGAATCCCCATGGCGCGATAGATCACGCCGGAGTAGAAGTCGACGTTCGGATAGAGATTTCGCTCTACGAAGTACGGGTCCTTAAGGGCGACCTCTTCCAGCTCCTGAGCGATGTCGAACATCGGATCATCGATGCCGCGTTTCTTGAGCAGTTTGTCACACGAGGCACGAATGATGGTTGCCCGCGGATCGAAGTTCTTATAGACGCGGTGACCAAAGCCCATCAAGCGGAAACTGTTGTTCTTGTCCTTGGCCATGTCGACATACTTGCCGACGTCGCCGCCGTCCGCCTGAATGGCTTCGAGCATCTCGACAACCGCCTGATTGGCACCACCATGCAGCGGTCCCCAGAGGGCACAGATACCGGCCGCGATCGAGGCGAAAATGTTGGCGTTCGACGAACCAACCATGCGGACGGTCGACGTGCTACAGTTCTGCTCGTGGTCGGCGTGAACAATCAGCAGCAGGTTGAGTGCTTCGACGAAATCGGGATCGATCTCGTACGGCTCCGTCGGAACCGCGAACATCATCTGCAGGAAGTTTTGGCAGTAGGTCAGGTCGTTGCGAGGGTAGTAGAACGGCTGGCCGATCGACTTCTTGTGACTAAAGGCCGCAATCGTGGGCAACTTGGCCATGAGTCGGTGAACGGAGATTTCTACCTGGGCCGGGTCGCTTGGATCGATACCGTCTTGGTAGAAGGTCGAAAGGGCGCCAACGACGCTACTGAGAATCGCCATCGGGTGCGCGTCGCGGGGGAAGCCGTTGTAGAACGACTTGATGTCCTCGTGGAGCATCGTATGGCGACGCAGCGACATGCGGAACTCTTGCAGCTGCTCTTCGTTCGGCAACTCGCCGTAGAGCAACAGGTAGCTGGTCTCGACGAAGTCGCAATTGGCCGCAAGCTCTTCAATCGGATAGCCGCGGTAACGAAGTATTCCCTTCTCGCCGTCCAAGAAGGTAATGCTGCTGGGGGTCGAACCGGTGTTCACGAACCCCTCGTCCATGGTGATTAGCCCTGTCTGGGCTCTCAGCTTGGAGATATCGAGAGCCTTTTCGCCCTCGGTACCTTCCATGACCGGTAGCTCCAGATCCTGATCACCGAGCCGGAGTTCGGCCACATCACCCATCGAGACGCTCCTTTTCGCAACACTCATCCGTTACCACGCATAGATATAAATATATATGACAATCTCACATGTTCCCCCAATGTAACGGCTGGCAGGCCATCCGACAATTCGCCGCGAACGACTTATTTGCCCGTGTCGTCGGTATTTGGAACGAGAAAATGAGCCAAGCACGGGGGCTGTGACGGGCGAATCGGCTCAGCGGGCCGGCCGAGAGTGACGTTCGACCATGTCACTGTAGGAGTGATGCACCAGATCTGTCTCAGCGATCTGAAATTCGGTCGTCAATTTGGCGACCTGAGCGTGCCCCTGGGCGTCGTCAATGGAGTCATCGAGCACCGCTTCAAACTCCAGAAAGGTGCCCAGGCCGGCGACCTCGTCGAGGTGAATTCGCACGTTGTGATAGAGAAACACCTCGCGGCTTTTCTCGACGACGCATTCGATGCCGAGGTTGTCGTGGAGCATCGCGAGCAGCTGTTCCGGCTCGTCGACATCGAGCAACCGGTAATCGCTCGCCTTGGCTTCGCTAATGTCAGGACGACGATAGGAAACGAGTTGTGCAGGGGCGACATTCGACTGTCGCAACTTCAGGCGACCACTCTCGCAGCGGAAGTAGGTGTCGACCTGGGTCTGCGTGCCCAAGTGTTCGGTGGCAACCGACTGGGCAATCTCGCGGGCGGCGTCGATCGAGGCCAGACGGGCCTTGAGTTCGATATTGCGTCGTGGCGGCACGGGCTTATCCGCGTGGGGGCAGTCTTAGAGTCGCGGCGGCACGGGCTTACCGGCGTGGCGGCAGGGGCGGCATACCGATGCGGCGGACGAACTCAGGATCGTCGAATGCGGTCCAGACGCGGATCTCGCGTTTCAGCTTGGCCTGATAATCTTGCAGGGCTGCCTTTTCCGATTCTTCCTTGAGCTTTTCGGTGATCTCGATCTGTGCATCCCGGAACGGCGTGACGTGCTGATCCACGCGTTCCAAAGCGCGAACAATATGAAACGCCGTCGGCCCTTCGATAATCGGGCTGGGCTGTCCCACCGGCAGGCTAAACAGAGCCTGGTCCAACTTATCCGACGCCAGGCTACCTTGATTGGTCCAGTCTCGCATGCCGCCTTCTCGTGCCGAAAATCCGTCCGACGCTTGACGTGCTACTTGCTCGAACGGCACGCCTTGCAGTACCGCATTGCCCATGTCGGCCAGTTTGGCCCAGGCTTCCGCTTTACTAGCATGTTTCGAGAAACGGACGCTCAGTTCCTGCCAGCGAACTTTTCCTTTCTTCTCGAAATCCTTCTGATGGTTCTGGTAGTACTCCATCAGCTCTTCGTGCGAGAATTTCTCCTTGGCCTTCGCTTGCTGCCGCAACCATTGTTGGGCGAGCGATCGTTCAAAGTATTTGTCCGACTCAAGGGCCAGAGATGATCCACGTTCGCGTAGTTTGGCTTCCAGATCCCCACGGCTGTTGACCTTGAGCGCGTCCATCAGCTGAGGAACACGCGATTCTTGAAAACTCTCGTCGACCTGTTCGCGGATCATCGGAAGTCGATCCGCAGGCATGGTTCGTTGGAAATCCTGCATGACCCGCTTGACGTCGAGCATGCCATCGACGGCCTGCTTGGCGAGCACCCAACGCTGTTTTCGAAGCTGCTCGTCGGGAACCTTGCCTTTGTATTGCTTGAGCATCTCGTCGACGCGTGGCATCACATCGCTGGCGAAGATGATTTCGTTACCAACGGTCGCCAGTCGCATCGCTCCTTCAAACTCTTGGCCCGTGAAGTTCCGAACGGGACGACCAGCAGGATTCAAGCCGGGTTGAACCGGTCCCGTATTGGGATTGGGCGAAGGGTTGGCGAAGCCACCCGTATTTGGATAGCCCGCAGGTGGCGTGTTCGCATAGGGCCCTGTCGTCGGATAAGGAGCCGGCGACGTCGGGGGGCCATAGGAGGAGCCGACCGGCTGCTGGGCCAGCGCGAACATGGGCACGCAGACACAGAGCGTCAACAGCGAAGCGATTGCGCGATGTAGCCAGATTCGATGCACGGGTCGTCGTTCTTGAAAGAGCAGCGAGGGACAATCGGTTCTGCATCGACGTGGCGGCAACGTCTGTACCACGGCGAAGAGCGAGTTCAAATTGAACCCCTTTGGCCCTGTTGAATTCCGAATGGATAGCTGAAAAGGATACGCCACAGACAGTAGTGATCGACCGCCAGCCCTGCGCCGCTGAAGCAACAAAGAGCGGAACACGCAAATCACCACGGTCGCCGCCCAAGCGGCCGCGGAGTATAGACAGGTAGCTAGAGCGGAAGCAACAGAGATTGCAGTCTCTTATGCGGTCCGTCGCCCTTGGTTTCCTTCTTGGTGAGCGGGAGATAGGCGGTTTGGGAATCGACAATGCGAAGCCGCACCTTTCGCTGCTTGGCCAGTTTGTCAATCAGCGCCCGCTCGCTGAAGCCAATCGCGATAGCATCGCCATCAATCTGCAAGGAACGAATCTTCCAGGCCGCGGCATGGATGCGCAACCGGGCCAGTGCTAGCAGTCGCTTGGCAGGTGCCGGTGGCGAACCGAAGCGATCGTTCATCTCGTCGGTCATGTCAGCCAGCTCTTCATCGCTCGCGATTCGCGTCAGTCGGCGATAGAGATCCAACTTGGCCTTCATATCGTCGATGTAGGTGCGCGGCAGGTAGGCCTCACCCGGTAACTCGATGTCGACATCGATCACAGTCTTGGGCGGCTCATTCCTCAGCCGGCGAACCGCCTGTTCGAGCAGCTCGCAGTAAAACTCGTAACCGACAGCGGCGATGTGTCCGCTCTGCTGCGTTCCTAAGATATTGCCAGCCCCGCGAATCTCGAGATCCCGCATGGCGATCGCAAAGCCGGCTCCCATGTCGCTGAATTCCTCGATCGCTCGCAGCCGCTTGGCTGCCACCGGCGTGAGGTGTTTCTTCTGATCGAGCAGCAGATAGCAGTAGGCGTGGTGTTTGTAACGGCCCACCCGTCCACGCAGCTGATGCAGGTCGGCCAGTCCATAGCGGTCGGCCTCGTCGATGAAAATTGTGTTGGCGTTGGGGATATCGAGACCGCTTTCCACAATCGTCGTGGCCAGCAGGATATCGAACTTGTGCTCCACAAAACGGACCATTACCCGGGCGAGCTGTCCTTCCGGCATCTGCCCATGGCCGATTTCGATACGAGCCTCCGGCACGATGCGTTGCAGCTTCGCGGCCACGAGTTCAATGTCTTGGACTCGATTGTGCACGAAGAAGATCTGTCCATCGCGACCTAGCTCTCGCAGCACGGCGTGGCGGATCATCTCTTCGTCGAAACGGGATACCTTCGTCTCGACGGCCGTGCGATCTTCGGGGGCTGTCTCCAGGTTCGAGATATCGCGAGCCCCCATCAGAGAGAGATGAAGCGTACGCGGAATGGGGGTTGCGGTGAGCGTGAGAACGTCGACCTGCTTACGAATGTGTTTGAGTCGCTCTTTGATCTCGACGCCGAACCGTTGCTCTTCGTCGATAACGATCAGCCCCAAGTTGTCGAAGGCGACGTCCTTTTGTGCCAGGCGATGGGTGCCGATCACGATGTCGATATTGCCCGCCGCCAGTTCTGCTAGCGTTTCCGTCTGTTCCTTGGCCGTGCTAAAACGGCTAAGACCTGCGATGCGGAATGGGAATTCGGCCATCCGGTTGCGGAACGACTGCAAGTGTTGCTGCACGAGAATGGTGGTCGGTACCAGAATGCCAACCTGATAACCGCTGTCGACGGCCTTGAACGCCGCCCGGATTGCCATCTCGGTTTTGCCGTACCCGACATCGCCACAGATCAAGCGGTCCATCGGCTGGCTGCGGATCATGTCTCCCTTGATGGCGGAGATGGCGGTCAGCTGATCGTCCGTTTCTTGGTAGGGGAACGAGGCATCGAATTCGTTCTGCCAGGCCGAGTCGGGCGGGAAGCTAATCCCGGGACGCGAAGCTCGGGCAGCCTGAATTTCCAGCATCTCCACGGCCAGATCCTGCACAGCGGACTCGGCCGCTTTCTTCTGGCGAAGCCAGTTCTTGCCGCCGATCTTGGCCAGGCGGGTTCGTCCCTTGGTCCCGCCAATGTATTTCTGTACGAGCGAAATCTTGGTTGCGGGCACGAAGATCGTCGTGCCGCCCTGGAACTCAATCTTGAGATGCTCTTGGGCGTGATCCTCTTTCTCAAGCAGTTCAATGCCGCGATAGCGACCGACGCCGTGAGCCAGGTGGACCACGAGGTCGCCGGTCCGCAGCTCCAAGAAGCTGTCGATTGCTTTGCCTAAACGGCGACGTGTTGGCCGCGCAACTTCCGTCCGCTGGAAGAGTTGATCGCCACCAACGACGACCAGGTTTTCTGGTTGATAGCAGAACCCGTAGTTAAGCCGTCCGACGACGAACCGCAGACGTTCTTCCTTGTTGGCGCGCGTGGTGGCCAGAATCTCATTGAGTCGCTTGATTTCGGCTTCGGTGCGACAGACGATCGTGACCTGTTTGCCGTCGGTGGCCGAATCGAGTTCATCCCGAACTCGGCCAATTTCGCCGCTGAACCGCTCGATTTCGCCAAACGGTAGCCGCCCGGTCTGCTCGTCCGGCGAACTTGCCAGGCTTTCACACCGCACGTGAGCGAAGCGGTCGACTCCGAGCATCACGTCGGCGTAGCTCAACAGGTCGCTCGTCTTGTCGCTTCGCTCTAGGTAGTGCTTCGCTTCCTCGGACAGCTCGTCTGGTTCCACCAGCATCAGCCAACTGCCCTCGGCCAAATGATCGGTCAACGAGGAATGAGCCTCTTCGGCTTGGGAGAGTAGCGTGATTTCAACCGCCTCGATGTCAGCGCTCTTGCTGCTCCGCTGAGTAGCCACGTCAAAGGCACGCATCGACTCGATCGTGTCGCCAAACATTTCGATGCGGACCGGCAGTTGCCAGTCGGGCGCGAAGATATCAATGATGCCGCCGCGTGATGAAAACTCGCCTGGCAGGGCGACTTCACTAGTATTGTGAAATCCGCCGGCCACGAGCCACTCGACCAGCTCTCGCGTATCGTGATCTTCGCCCACCGCGAACGTGCGGGTGACATCGCTCATTTGTGCGGGGCTGGGAACCGCCTGCATCAGGGCCTGAATACTGGTGACCACGATGGGGGCGGCCGCCGCGGCCTCTTGTCCGCGATTCGCCAGGTTTGCCCGGTCGAGTGACTTGAGCACCCGCAAGCGGTCGCCGAAAAGTTCGTCGCGAACGACTTCGCTGTCGCGGTCGAGTTCGATCGCCGGGAACTTCTCACAGCCGGCGGTAGTGAAGAGCGACAGCTCCCCGACCAGCGTGTCGATCTCCGCAGCGTGTGGGCAGACGACTACCAGAGAACCGGGGCACCGCTCTGCTAGCGTGGCAGCGACCAGTGCGCGTACCGACCCCCAGACTCGGTCCAGACCGGCCGCTTTGCCGCTTTCTAGCGTGGCGACCACATCTGCGAAGTCGGCCTGACGGTCCAAGTGACGAGTCAATTCGACCAGCGGCTGATCGAGCTCGTTTTCTGACACTAGGGCTTCACTCATGGTTTGCGGGATCATTCTAGTGACATCGCGGGATTGGTGAAAGCGATGCTAGTGCGACCCTCCGACACACCTAAGAAGGCGCGATTTGGGGCCCATCGCAGCACAATCGGTTCACCAACACCCCTCCCCGCGAGGTGCTAGCGGGCGCAAGGTTTAACTACTCTTCCCGGGTCGCTCCGCTGCCCGCAATCACCCCAGCGGAAGCTCCTACCAGATCGGGTCAACAGCGCGAATCGTCTTGTCTTTACGCCAGGCGGCGGCCGATAGGAATGTTACGAACTGCCCTCGTGCGCCGGTGGAGCGCGCCGTGACAACGTCGCCTGGTGTGGGTCGCGGCGGCGTCAGGCAGTCTCGAAGTGGATACCTTATTGAGTCTGAAACGAGTTGGAAATCTGCCATGAAAGCGGCCTTCTTACACGGACTTCTACTAATCGCTGTCTCTTTGGTGGCCGTCGCCACGACCACAGACGTCATGGGCGGTGAGACGAGCGCCCCGGCTCGTGTGATCGCGCTCGAGCCGATGACAGCGCGTGATGTCCCGCCAGTGGTAAGCACCGTGGCGATTTCGCCCGACGGTAAGTTGCTGGCGATTGCCGGGGACGATCACTTTGTCCGCATTCACAACCTGGCCACTGGCGAGCGTGTACGTGCACTCGGCGGGCACCCCGACTGGGTTCGTGCCGTCCGTTTCAGCGTTGACGGAAACACACTCGCATCCGGTGGCGACGACGGCCGGATTCGCTTGTGGGATGTCGCGACGGGCCGCCTAAAGAAGACACTGACCGAGCCGCGAAAGGTGGTTTACAACCTGGCCTACAGTGCCGACGGTAAACATCTGGCCGAGATCGGTTTTGAAGAGACGATGCGGATGTACGACACCGCGACGGGTGCAATCAATTTTGAGTTCGCCTGCCCGTGCAAGGACATGCGAGCGATCGACTTCTCGCCTGATGGCAAGTTCCTGGCCGCTGGCGGTCGCAACGGCCAGATTCGTATTTGGAACGTCGCTGGACATGGCGTGAAGCACGAGATGATGGTCGCCCATCGACGTCGCATTCGTGGCGTCGCCTTTTCGCCAGATGGAACGCAGCTCGCTTCGACTGGCGACGACGGTCGGATTCGCATCTGGGATATGAATACCGGCGAGGAGAAGACGTCGTTCATCGCGCGGAGTGCCAAGGTGCACGCCATTCTGTTCTACGATCGCGATCGCGTGGCCACCGCCGGCAGCGACAATCACATCAAGTTGTGGAACACGACGACGGGACGAGAGATTCATCGATTCACCGGGCACACCGGATCGGTTTCGACGATGGCTTGGGACGCCTCCCAGGGCATTTTGGTTTCAGGAAGTTTTGACACCACGGTTCGCGTTTGGGCAATGCCCCGCGAGCTTCGAGATAACAACACAGCACGCAACGACTAGAAAAAATAGGTCACCGCAACGAGAACGCGGCACCGTTTGCCTAGCGAGGGAATGTCGGCGGCACTGACAAAGGGACTCTTGTCACTGTCGCCCACGCGGCGCAGCGGGTTAAGCAGCAATGGATTGACGCTTAGCTCGCTCGCCACTTCGCCACCGTGGCAGGTGCACTGGCTTCTGTTGCCAAGACAACGCGGCGATCGTACAGGGAGGTACGCATGGGTCTTCTGAGTCAACTGCTCGGCATTGGTCAATCGCGAGTCGACGAGGCGCACACGCCGGTGAAGGCACCGCACTTCGCCAAGGATGCGTCAAAAGCCGCCACGCCGAAGACGCACGTTTGTCAGGTCGAATCGCTCGAACCCCGCTGCATGCTGGCCGCCGATATTCACTTCGGCGGGTTCTACTTTGAGGAAGCGACCGGTGATGACTCTGCCGGCGATACCATCGAAGTGACTTTTGAAGGCGGAGCCGCAGGGACCACGCTCGACCGCGTCGTCATCAATGGCGATAAGCTCGACGACGGATCGGTCACGCTGGGCGATGTGTTCTTTGATCTCGAATCGGGTGGTCTCGGCGTCTTCAACGCTGTCGGGCTCGATGTGCAGACCCCGACGGGCTTCACGATCGACAACATTACGTTCGGTGACGGAATTGGCAGTGGCGACGGGGCCTATGAACTGGCCTTCGATCTGACTGGTTTCACCGCTGGCGATAAGCTGATCTTTACCGTCGATGTCGACGAACAGGGCCTGTTCAGCTCCACTGCTCTGGCCGAAGGTGGTGAGTTTGAAGGCACGCGGCTGACCGGCTTCTTCTCGGCCGATCACTATCTCGACGCCGAAGGAACTGCGACCTATTTTGATCGCTACGATGACAACTTTGCCGCCGCCGCCCTACAGACCGGAAGCGTGCTTAATCTGCCGCCCGACGACTTCATGCCGCCGGACATCCAGGACCGCAGCGACCGTACCGCCGGGGCCGTGCTGCCGATCACGCAGCTGCCCGAGCCGATCACCATCGCCGGTACCGTGTTCGAGGATTTCAATCGCAACAACAACCAAGATCCAGGTGATCCGGGTATCGAGAATGTCAACCTCGAACTGCTGCGACTCGAAAGTGGTACCTATATCGCCACCGGGCTGACGACCGTGACCGACGCCAATGGCGACTATAAGTTTGAAGGCCCGGAGATCACTCCAGGTGATTATCGCGTGGTCGAGACGCAGCCGGCCGGATTCTTAAGTGTTGGTGCTCAGGCTGGTACCGTCGATGGCGTGACCGAAGGTAGCGTGCTGACCGCGGACATCATTACGGATGTCACCGTTAACGGCGGACAAGACAGCATCGACAATGACTTCGCCGAAACGAAGCCCGCGGAGCTGTCAGGCATTGTCTACCACGACCGCAACAATGATTGTGATCAGGATGCCGGGGAAGAAGGCATCGCAGGCGTCACCATTGAACTGCAACCGGTCAATGTACCGGGCCTGACGTCTTCGATCTTCACCACCACCAACGCCGCGGGTGAGTGGAGCTTCACAAACTTGATGCCAGGTGAATACCGTGTTGTCGAAGTTCAACCGGCGACCTACCTCGATGGCTGTGATGAAGCGGGCACGGCTGGCGGTTCGGCGGTCAACCCGGGCGATGAGATTAACGGCATTGTGCTGGCCGGTAATCAGTCGGGGCGCAACTACAAGTTCGGCGAGTATCGTCCAGGTAGTATCAGCGGTCATGTCCACGCAGACACCGATGGCAACTGCGAGATGGACCCTGGCGAGGAAATGCTCGAGGGTGTTCTGATTCAGTTGCTCGACAAAGACGGCAACGTCATCGCCGAGACGACCACTGCCTCCGACGGTAGCTACCTGTTCGACAACCTTGAGCCTGGCACCTACGGCATTCGCGAGTTCACGCCGGTAGGCTACTTCGACGGCGGTGAAAAGGTCGGCACCGGCAGCGCCACCTACAACGGCCTGGTCAGCGCCAATGATCTGATGACCGAGATCGAGGTCAACTCCGGCGAAAACCTGGTCCACTTCGACTTCTGCGAAGTGCCGCCCGCCAGCATCTCCGGCATGGTCCACGCCGACACTAACGGCAACTGCGAGTTCGATCCGGGTGAAGAACGCCTTTCCGGCGTGGTCATCCAGCTGCTCAACGCCGATGGTGATGTGATCGACCAAACCACGACCAATGTTGCTGGGCGTTACGTCTTCGACAATCTGCCGGCCGGCACCTATAGCATTCGGGAGTTCACGCCGGATGGGTACTTCGATGGCGACGAGAAAGTCGGAACTGGCAGCGCCACCAACAACGGAATCGTGGCGGGCAACGACCTGTTAAGCCAGATCGAAATCAACCCCGGCGAGCGACTCGTCAATTATGACTTCTGCGAACTGTTGCCAGGCAGCATCCAAGGTCGCGTCCATGCCGACATCGACGGCGATTGCCAATACGATCCAGGCGAGCCGCTGCTCTCAGGTGTGGTTGTACAGCTTCTCAACTCCAGTGGCGATGTGATCGATCAGACGCTTACCGACGCCAATGGTGAATATAAGTTTGACAACCTGGCACCCGGTTCATATGGCGTTCGTGAGTTCACGCCGGTAGGCTACTTCGACGGCGGCGAGAGCATCGGTACCGGCAGCGCCACACACAATGGTGTCATCAGCGGCAACGACCTGATGACCGAGATCGAGGTCAACTCCGGCGAGACGCTCATCGACTACGACTTCTGTGAACAGCTGCCAGGCAGCATCCGTGGTATCGTCTACGCCGATCCGAATCAGAACTGCATCGTCGACAGTGGCGAACCGCGTCTCGAAGGCGCGCTCGTTCAACTGCTCAATGCCGATGGCGACGTGATCGGCCAGACCACGACCGACGCCAACGGCGAGTACGTCTTCGATAACCTGCGCCCTGGCACCTACGGAGTTCGCGAGTTCACGCCCGACGGCTACTTCGACGGCGGCGAACAGATCGGCACCGGCAGCAGCACCAACGGTGGTGTCGTCGGCGGTAACGACCTGCTCACCCTGATCGAGATCAACTCTGGCGATGATCTCGTGGACTACAACTTCTGCGAATTGCCGCCCGCCACGCTTTCCGGTTTCGTGTTCCAAGACGGCGATGTCATTCTCACGCCCGACGGCCTTCCGCCGGCCGACTTGGAGTCGATTCGCGACGGACAGTTGACTCCGGACGATACGCGACTGGCTGGCGTCCAGCTAGAATTGCGCCACGGCGTGACTGGCCTGCCGATCTCGTCGAGCAGTGCCCTGCCTGGCACCTACAGCGGAACCACGATCACAACGACCACCAATGCCAACGGCTTCTATCAGTTCACGGGTCTCCGCCCCGGCATCTACGCCGTTTACCAGGTACAACCCGATGGCTACTACGACAGCCTCGATACGGCCGGTTCGCTCGGCGGTTTGGCGATCAACCCACGTAGCGGGCTCAACCCGTTTGTGCTCAGCCAACTGCAGGTCAATCCGCAGGACGACGCGATCATCCGCATCGGGTTGGCGGCCGGACAAAACTCCCGGCTCAACAATTTCAGCGAGATCATCGTCGACAAGGAACCGGTCATTCCGCCGCCGCAGGATCCCGATCCAAACCCGCCATTCCCAGCGAACCCGCTCGCTGCTCCGGCGCTGCCGCCTGAGTTGCCGTTGGTCGTGAATCCGCTGCCAAACATTCTGCCTGAGCCGATCGGGGCCGGTGGCGACATCGTTTGGTACACCTGGCACCTTAGCGTTGTGAATGCCGGTCACCCGCGGAACGTCCTCTCTGTGGCCAACATGAACAACGACGAGATCTTTGAGCCGAGCGGATTCGCCATGGCTTCGCAGATCGCCGATGCTCGTTGGCAGATTCAAGACGTTCATGGTCAGCAGTGGCAGCCCAGCTTCGGCGGTCGCAACTCGATTCCGGTCACCGGCGACTTCAATGGCGACGGTGTCTCGGAGATCGGCGTTTATGTCGACGGACATTGGTACATCGACGTCAACGGCAACGGCGTCTGGGACGAAGACGATTTGTGGGCCAAGCTTGGTACCAAGGATGACAAGCCCGTTGTCGGCGACTGGGACGGCGATGGCAAAGACGACATCGGCATCTTTGGTCCTGCATGGGCTGGCGATCCGAAAGCCGTGGCGGCCGAACCTGGCCTGCCTGACGCCAACAACCTTACCTCTGGCAAGCATAAGAACTTGCCGCCTCAAGAGGGTGAGGCGACGCTCGGCGATCGAACGCTGCAAAGAACCGCTCATGGTGTGCCGAGAAAGGACGTCATCGATCACGTCTTCAACTACGGTAGCCCGCTCGACGAACCGGTCACCGGTGACTGGGACGGCGACGGAATTCACACCATCGCCATCTTCCGCGACGGCGTCTGGTACATGGACGTCGACGGCTCCGGCCGTTGGAGCGAAGGCGATCGCAGCTTCCACTTCGGCAAGATCGGCGACAAGCCGTTGATCGGCGATTGGAACGGCGACGGCATCGATCAGGTCGGCGTCTATCGCGACGGCACCTGGATCCTCGACAGTAACGGAAACGGCCAGCTCGACGACACCGACAAGGTATTCGAACTCGGCGGTGCCGGCGACAAACCGGTTGTCGGCGATTGGGATGGCGACGGAGCCGATCAACCGGGCGTCTTCAACTCGATCATGCCGGAGCGAGCGGCCCAGCGCGAGTAATTCTGGTCCTCTCCGCGAACGCGAGAGCGCCCCACTTTTTTTGCCGTATGGCGGAAAACGGGGTGGACGCAAAAAAACTCCAAGATGTTGCTGCGTAGACGGTTATGCGATTGGTCGTTTTCGCATGCGCTGATCACAACTCTATTGGTCGTTTGCCCTTAGCGTAAATTTGCCCGTATTACGGCAGACGCAAAAAAAGTCGCCTTCGTTATGAAGCGGTCTCCCGACCGCTTCACTCCTTGGACCGTAGGTCTCCGAATCTACACGCCAGTTTGAGACCTGCGGTCGACCAAGTGGGCTGGTCAGGAGACCTGCCCACAGCGGCGTCTATTCGGGTGCCATGCCCACGTTTACGTGGGCATGTGGATTAACACGCGACGAACGCTTGCTCACACCCAAGGGTGAGCATGGCACCCCACCGCACCCTCAAGTCTCTCGACTCAGGTCTCCAGCCTATCTATCCAAATTGTCAAAGAACGGCCTCGCGTGTGCCACGATACTTGTAGGGTGCGTGTAAACGCGCACCCTACAAAATGCCAACCCGAAGCGTGAGCGAGGGACACGACGGAATCGGTTTCCACTATCGTAGATGTCCGGAGTGATCGTTTGACGGTTGGTATTGATTGGGTGGGAGCCTGGTTGGTTGTGTCCCTCGCTCACGCTTCGGGTTAGATGTAGCCAGGGCGCAACACGCCCCGCTCGCCAATAAACAGACCCTACCACACCTGCCGGCTCAAAACAAATAGAATGGCGGTGAACCGCACATTCCAGGCAGGGAACATTTGTGGAACAAACGTTGAACGGGCTGGCATCCGGTGTGTAGGGCATGCTGTGCATGCGGGAACAGAGGCTGGTCATCTGGAAGGGGGCGCTGCTTGCCTTTTCTTGCGCGGCTTTTCGTCAGGCACGGATGGACATACGTTGGATCACGCAGCGATCCACGACAACAAGGCCGTGGGTCCACTCAAATCGCTACTGTATCATTTCAAATACACTTAGGGGCAAGTAGCGATACGAAGACATTGCAAATTCATGGATGCGGCAACGGACTCGAACTGGGAGGTTGCAGTTGCGGCAATAGAAGTCGGAGTCTTCCTCTTCCCCCTCCATGATTAGCTCACGCTGTCGGTATCGAATCTTTGCACTCTCTGTGTTGGCACTCACGTTCCCCATCGCCAAGTCGGCGGAAGCCGCTCACGATCTCTTTTTTTACGACGGGTCGACCGTCAGCCACGTCGGATCCGGCTCGATCCCTCAAATGTCGGGCGACAAACTCGTCTGGTACGATCACGATGGCAACGATGGGGAAATCTATTTGTACGACCATTCGGCGCAATCCACGACCAATATTTCGAATAACAATGTGTTTGACCAATCACCTCAGATTTCTGGTGACTACGTCACTTGGTTTCGATATTCGGCGTCCTTAGAAAGCGATGTCGTTTTGTATGATGACGCGACTCAGATCATCACGCAGATTACCCATCCGGGCAGCACGGTCGAAGACGACCTGGAAATTTCGGGCAGCAATTTGGTTTGGGTCGCTGAAGACGGGGGCCGGATTCCCACGATGACGATGAAGTGTTCTTCTACAATGGTGCGTCGCAGACGATCACGCAGATCACGGACGACAGCAACGGCGATAATCTTCGGCCCGTTGTTTCTGGAGAGAACATCGCTTGGTACGGAGGCCACCACGCCAGCAGAGAAATCTTTTACTTCGACGGCACATCTACCACGCAATTGACGGACAACTCGTGGCACGACACGCGACCACAGATCTCTGGGGATAAGATCGCATGGACGGGCCAAGTCGACGATCAGGATACGGAAGTCTTCTACTACGACGAAACAACCCAAATTGTCACGCAACTTACCGACAACAATTTATCTGACGGTGGAATAAGTATCTCGGGGGATCAGATTGCCTGGGTTGGCCGAACGACCGCGTCGCCGGCTAGCGGCGAGATTTTCGTCTACGACACGGTGACGCAGACGACTACGTAGCTCACGAGCAACGCTACCCAAGATACGTCGGTGGTCATCGACGGCAATCAGATTGCCTGGCGAGGTTTTGACGGCAATGACTTTGAAGTCTTCTTGTACGATGGCCTGACCATTTCGCAAATCACGGACAACGACGTCGATGAAGTCAGTCTCCAAATGTCAGGCGGCAATCTTTCGTGGGCAACCGAGATTGTCGTCGTTGCGCCGGTGCCCGAGCCCTCCAGCTACGTTTTGGCCCTGGTGGGACTGTTGGCCATCGGCCTCTACAGCCGGCGACGGAAGCGAGCGTAGGCAAAGACGGAGTGAATCAGAAACCAAGAAGGCCCTGCTGGAAACGGCGGGGCCTTTTTGTGCGCGCCGGTTCCGTCTGAATGCCACTGAACTCGGAACGCCCGTTCTCGATCGAGCACTCATTTGCGAGCGACCAGTGGCACTCTCAGTGTTGTCCTGGTGAATTGCGGTGTGTGCGCGTCATGCATCGGGCATAGTAACCGGCTGGCGCGAAATCGGTCCTGCAGTGACTATTGCCCCTGTCGTCTGGCGCCCGAGACACCTGTTTCCCCCTGCTTTTCGGGCCCTTTTCGGGCTCAATTGTGGTGGCGGCAGCGTGGCCGGGGCGCGTTATAATGGTTTCTTGCCCCGCCACCACTGACCCACCTGCACCTAGCGACTCTGCCAGCTGCCCGTGTTCCCGTTCTTTCGGGCGTCCGGGTCCTTCCAAGTGCCCACATTCTTTCCAGCAACTGTGTCATGAATCGCGCCCAGATCCTACTTGTAGTCACTGCGATTCTCCTGTTCGCGTGCGCTCTGCCAGCTGCCAAGGAGACGCCAGCTGCGGCCGAGGAGACACTGGCCTCTGCCAAGGAGACACTGGCCGAGGCGATGTCGCAATATTGCTTTCATTGCCATAACGAGCAAACGAGCGAAGGGGACATCAACCTGGCGGCCGCGGTTCATGCGAAACCGCATGGTTTGGTGAGCGATCTTGAGCTGGCTGACAGGCTGCTCGACGCGCTCGAAAACGGGGAGATGCCGCCGGAAGATGAAGAGCAACCGACGAGAGCTGAACGTGATCGCTGGATTGCGCAGTTGAAGTCGCTCGTCGAGAATCGTTTGGCGAAGCAGTCGGCGCTGGCGCCGGTTCCGCTGCGGCGAATGAATCGATTGGAATACAACAACGCGGTGAAGCACCTTTTCGATTTGAAGCGAGACGCGTTCGCGCTGCCGGAGCGGACCGTGCGCGATATCGGTGGCTATTTTCAGCCCGCCAGTGGCAAGATGCCTGAGGAGGTCGTGGTCGGCAACCGAGCGATGGGTAAAAGCCAGTTCCTCGGCACGGGCAACACACTGCGCGGCGTGGCGGCGTTTCCGAAGGATGCTCGCGCCGAACATGGATTCGACAATCGCGCGGATCATCTCACCATCTCGCCTCTGCTGATGGAATCGTTTTTCGCTTTGAGCCAATCCATTGTTAACAGCGAAGATTTTCCCAGGTACAGCGGTGTCTGGGAATCGCTGTTCGGTGCGCCGCCAGAAGCCTCGGATGAGCAACTGCGCTACATCGGTCGAACTCGGCTGGCACAATTCCTCAGGCGTGCGTTCCGAAGGGACGTCGCCGATGATACCGTCGATCGCTACAACGCGCGGTTTCTGCAGAAACTGGCTGCCGGCAAGTCGTTTTCCGAGAGCATGAAGGGGGCGATCTCCGCGGCTCTCGTCTCACCGAGATTCCTGTACGTCGATTCTGGCACGGGCAGTCACTCCGGCACCGCGAAAGAATCCGCCGCCGCAGAGACTGAGCAACCGCAGCACGATTTCGCGCTGGCTTCGAGGCTCTCGTTTTTCTTGTGGAGCGGTCCGCCCGACGATACGCTGCTCGACCTAGCGTCGCGTGGCAAGCTGCGAGATGTTCGCGTGCTGGAGCAACAGGTCGACCGGATGCTCAATGACGCGAGGATTAAGAACTTTTGCGACGCCTTTGCGCTGCAGTGGTTGCAGCTTGATCAGACCGTTGCCGCGCTGCCGGATTACGGTATTTATCGAAGCTATTACTTCGGCGGCATGGGCGACAACGTCTACTTGGTCGGCATGCACGCCATGATCGAGCCGCTGCTGCTGTTTGAGACCGTGTTGGTCGAGAATCGGCCGGTCACCGATTTGGTCGATCCCGACTTTACTTATCTCAGCGACAAGCTCAAAAAATGGTACACCGGCGAGACGGGACGCGACGAAGTAACCGATATACGCTTCAAGCGAGTTCCGGTCACCGACCGCCGCCACGGGGGAGTCATTACCAATGCGGCTGTAATGACCATGACTTCGCTACCGCTGAGGACCAAGCCGATTACGCGTGGTGCGTGGCTAGCGACGACCATCTTTAATGATCCGCCGCAACCGCCACCTGCTGCTGTACCGGAACTTGAGGCGGGCGAAGAGCAGCTCAAGAAGGAAGGCCTCACGCTGCGTGACAAGTTGCGTGAGCATGTCAGCCGAAAGGACTGTGCTGCCTGTCATCAGAAGATCGATCCGCTCGGTTTCGCGCTAGAAAACTACGATCCGGTCGGCCGCTGGCGTGATACTTACCGTACCGGGTTGGCGGTCGATGCCAGCGGAAAACTGTTTGGCAAGCACGAATTTGCAAATGCAACGGAGTTAAAGGACGCGATTCGGGCAGAAAAATCCCGTTTCACCAGAGCGCTGGCCAAACATCTGCTATCCTATGCACTGAGCCGAACGCTCGACGCGGCCGATCGATCGTCGCTTGACACGATCGTCGCGGAGACCGAAAACGACAACGATCGATTCCGCACGCTCATCAAACAAGTTGTGCTGAGTCCGTCATTTAGAAACTCCCCGTGAGCTCGAAGTTACCTATGAAAACATTCTCGCGAAGAACGTTCCTCCGCAGCACAAGCGGTGCCGCCATGGCATTGCCGTGGTTGAATCTGACCCATGCGGCAAGTGCCGTCGCCGCTGAGACCGCCACTGCCGCGCCGCTGCGAATGGCATTCTTCTACGTGCCGATCGGGTTTGTGCGAAGATCGTTCTTCCCGGCTGCGGAGGAAACAGAATACAAGCTGACGCCGACGCTCAAGCCTCTGGCGGCAATGCAGCACAAGACGAACCTGATCACGGGCCTCGACCGCGTGCTTCAGACGGGCACCGACCAGCATGCCCAATGCGGCTCCTGTTTCTTGACCAGTGCCGCGCCGTATGAAGTGAAGAGCTCGGCGTATCCACTCGCGCGAACCCTCGATCAAATTATTGCGGATCGGGTGGGAGACGCGACACCCTTGCGCTCGCTCGAGCTGAGCTGCAACAGCCACCAAGACAACAAGGAGTCGATCTACTTCGACAACATCTCCTGGTACGGCACCAGTCACGTCGCGCCGTCGCTTCGCGATCCGCGCAAGGTCTATCGCCGTCTGTTCGGAACGCAAGACATCGAGGAGTATCGCGACATCACCGACCTGGTGCTCGAAGATGCTCGCGATTTCCGTCGCAAGTTGGGCCAGGAAGATCGTCATAAGTTCGCGGAGTACTTTGAGTCGGTCCGCTCGATCGAGAAGCAAATCGATAAGATCGAGGAGAAGAAAGAGCGAATCGCCAAGGTCGAAATGATCGAGCCGAAGGATGTGTCGCTACCGCGCCGCGAGTACATCCGCCTGATGGGTGATTTGATGATCGTCGCCCTGCAAAACGACTTGACGCGTGTTGCCACGATGATGATTGGCCCGGAACGCTGGGACACCCCGACCATGTACGAGGGCGTGTTCGACAAACCACGCAATCACCATCACCTTTCGCACGCGCAAGGTGACGAAGACGTCTGCTTGGAACTCGAGAAGATCGACCTGTTCCACGTCGAGCAATTTGCCTACCTGGTCGAGAAGATGGACTCGGTCCGCGAAGGCGAGCGCAGCCTGCTCGACAACACCGTGTTCACCCTCGGCTCGGGACTCGGCGATGGCAAGACGCATCAGTACAACGAACTGCCGATTATCACCGCCGGGTCGGGCGGCGGGCGATTCGATACCGGGCGTCTTATCAACTGCAAGAGCGGCACGCCGCTGGCCAATCTCTGGCTCTCCTACGCACAGCTGATGGGCGTCGACCGCCCACGCTTCGCCGACAGCACCGGCCCCTTAAGTGAATTGTTTGGCTAGGGTGCTTCCTGTGGGAGACATTGCTCCCATCGACATGATTGGTGCGCTACAACTTGCGGCGTCGAAAGCAGCCGGTCAGCGCAAGAATCGCTGAATGACCTGCCGACGAACGAGAACCAATGGTTCGTTGCTATGTGCTTCGCGCGTGTCAACCCGACGCGCCGGAGACCCTGTGCTCGGGCTGGTCCATGGAATCTTCACGTCCACGCGGTAAACTGAATTGGTGGACGTGGTGCCAGCGGGTGATTCACGCCTCGCATTGAACTCGCTGCGTCATGCCGCTTGCCATCAGCCAACACGGGACGCCGGGAAGAACCATCATGGACGACACAGCACGACTCAAAGATTTCTTAGAGCGCACCGAGGCACTCTCCGGCTTGGAGGAGGCCCGCTATCAAAGGCTCATCGCCGAGCTGGATCGGCCTGTCTCGCGCGAAGGCTACGATCGCCAAGATCGCTTCCGCATCGCCATGTTCGACGCCAAGAGTTACGACCTGGAGTCATTTGGCCGGGCGAACGATGGCCAGTTCGCGATTCAACCGATCGAAACGGCGCTGAGCGTCGACACGGCCGCCGCGGCCGCAGGCTCTAAGGTAGTTTGCATCTTCGTCAACGATCGCTGCGACGAAGAAGTGATCGAGCGGCTCGCTTCCTTGGGTGTGGAGCTGATCGCGCTCCGCTGTGCCGGGTTCAACAATGTCGACCTGGCCGCTTGTGCCAAACACGGTATCAGCGTGGCGCGGGTGCCGGCCTATTCGCCCTATGCCGTGGCCGAGCATACCGTCGCGCTGATGCTGATGCTCAATCGCCGCCTGCATCAGGCCTACATGCGCAATCGGGCTGGCTCGTTTCTGCTGGAGGGTCTGACCGGGTTTGACATGCGAAACAAAACGGTCGGCGTGATTGGCACCGGCAAGATTGGCCGTTGCGTGATCGACATCTTGCTCGGCTTTGGCTGCGAGGTGCTAGCCTACGACAAGTTCCAAGACGACACGGTTGCCAGCTACGATCACGTTCGTTACGTGGAACTGCCAGAGCTGCTTGCGAACTCCGACATCGTCACGCTGCACATTCCGCTATTCCCGGAAACGCATCATCTGATCGACGCGGCCGCCATCGAGCAAATGAAGCCAGGCGTTATGGTCATCAACACCAGCCGTGGCGGCTTGGTCGATACCCAAGCGCTCATCAACGGGCTCAAGAGCGAACGGATCGGGTTTGCCGGCCTGGATGTCTATGAAGAAGAGGCCGGTATTTTCTTTCAGGATCTTTCGGCCAAGGTGTTGACCGATGACGTGCTGGCCCGGCTGATGACCTTCAATAACGTGGTTGTAACCTCGCATCAGGCGTTCTTAACGCGCGAGGCTCTCTCGAATATCGCCGACACAACGCTCGCAAACGTGGGCGAATACTTGGCAGGAAAGCGCGGGTCCGCATTGACGAATGCGGTCTCTGCCGAGTAAACCATGGTGTCTGGGAAAGCCAGCTTCTGGCAAAGCCGTCGCGTCTTGGAGTTGTGCGGTAGGTCCGAGACGCCCCCGGGTCTGTCCTGCGACCATTGTCCTCCCACCACGCCCCGCCCGATTCGTCATGACATCCACCGACTATATCGAAACCAACGCCTACACGAAGCTGATCGCAACGATCGGCCCCGCCTGTCGCAAGCCGGACATTCTGCTGGAAATGATTCAGCAGGGGGTCGACGTCTTTCGACTCAACATGGCGCATGGTTCGCGCAGTGAGCATGAAGGCAACTTGGCCCAGATTCGCGAAGCGGCCGAAAAGGCGGGACGTCCGGTCGGTATCTTGGCCGACCTCGGCGGACCAAAGATTCGCCTCGGTAAGCTTCACACCGACCCGACCATCTGCCACCACGGAGACCATTTTGAGTTCGTACGCGGAGAAGAGGCGACCGCGGCCAACCAGCTGGTTGCTACCTATGACCGGCTCTTGGATGAACTTTCTGAAGGCGATCCGGTAATGCTGGCCGACGGTACCGTGAGTCTTCGCGTGGTGGAGAAGACGGCCGATGCGGTTCGCTGCGAGGTTGAAGAAGGAGGCGAGATTCGTAGCCGGCAGGGAATCAACCTACCTGGTGTGACGCTGAGCGTCCCTTCGATCACGGAGGACGATCGCAAGCATGCCGCTTGGGCCGCCGACAACGGCATCGACTTTGTCGGACTGAGCTTCGTCCGCGGCACCGACGAACTGCACGAGCTCCGCGACATATTGCAGTCGCACGAATCGAATGCCCTGGTCATTGCCAAGATTGAAAAGAAGGAGGCGCTCGATCGCCTGGATGAGATCGTCGAGGTGGCCGATGGGGTGATGGTTGCCCGCGGCGATCTAGGCGTGGAGATCGATGTTGCCGAAATCGCGATTGCCCAGAAGCGAATCATCGAGACCTGTCGCCAGATTGGGCGACCGGTGATCGTGGCCACGCAGATGCTAGACAGCATGCAGCATTCGCGGCGGCCGACGCGCGCCGAAGTGACCGACGTGGCCAATGCGATCATCGATGGCGCCGACGCTTGCATGCTTTCCGGCGAGACCGCGATTGGCGACTACCCGCGCGAAGCGGTCACAATGATGAATCGAATCATGTTGGCGACCGAGCGAGAAGCAGGCGAGCGCGACCGGGCCCACGAACGACGCGAACCGATTTCCGCGGTGTTGCCGATCACCTCGGCCGTGGTCAGTGGAGCAACGCGAATTGCCGAACAACTTTCGGCCGGCCTGGTTGTCGTCGCCACTCGCAGCGGGGCCACGGCCTTGGCACGCTCGAAACGCCGGGCTTACACGCCCACGGTTGGCGTTAGCTCCTCAGAAACAACCCTGCGAAAGATGTGCCTGTATTGGGGAATCATCCCGCTGGCCGGTGCTCCGGTCGATGAACCGCCAAGACTGCGGCGATTCATCAACGATTGGGGGCTGAGCAACGACGTGCTGGAAATTGGTGACAGCGTCGTCTCGATTTCGGGTACCGGCATCGTCGATCGAGCCCACAACTCGGTCGTCGTGCACGAAGTTGAAGAGGCGTAAGCGACACGCGTTGGCTCGCCGGTGAAGAAATGAGGGCGGCGGGCCGCTCGATGCACTCGCTCGCCCTCAATCATTTTTTTCTTCTAGAACCGCGGCGATCCAAGACTAGCCTGGGGCCGGCAGCGTGCTGCTACCCATCAGGTACTGATCGACCGCCCGGGCGGCACCACGTCCTTCGTTGATCGCCCACACGACCAGGCTCTGTCCGCGTCGACAGTCACCGGCAGCAAACACGCCGTCGATGCTTGTGGTGAAGCGGCCATGCTCAGCCTGGTAGTTGCTGCGGGCGTCGGTCTCGACATCGAGCCCTTCCAGGATGTACTGCTCCGGGCCGAGGAAGCCCATCGCGAGCAGCACTAGGTCGGCTTTCCATTCGCGTTCCGATCCTTCGATCTCGACCGGCGAGAAGCGGCCGTTCTCTTGAACCCAATCGACCTGCACGGTCCGAATGCCGACCACGTTGCCGTTGCCGTCGTCGAGGAACTCCTTAGTCATAACGCAGTAGGTGCGGGGATCTTCGCCGAACTTCTCCGTCACTTCTTCGTGACCGTAGTCGACGCGATAGATCTTCGGCCACTGCGGCCAGGGATTGTTCTCGGCTCGCTCGGCCGGAGGTTGCGGCAACAATTCAAAATTGACCAGGCTCTCGCAGCCGTGACGCATCGAGGTGCCGATGCAGTCGGTTCCGGTGTCACCACCACCGATTACGATAACATGCTTGTCCTTGGCCGAGATGTAATTGCCGTCTTCCAGGTTGGAATCGAGCAGGCTCTTGGTGTTGGCCGTGAGGAACTCCATGGCGAAGTGGATGCCGTTGAGTTCGCGGCCCGGTGCCGGTAGATCGCGCGGCTTGGTCGCACCCGTGGCGAGCAGCACCGCGTCGTTCTCTTCGACCAGCTTGTTGGGATCGATGTCGCGGCCGACGTCGACGCCGGTCACGAACTTGACCCCTTCGGCCTCCATCAGATCGAGACGTCGCTTGACCACGTCCTTGGAGAGCTTCATGTTCGGAATACCGTACATCAGCAGTCCGCCGATGCGGTCAGCCCGTTCGTAGACAGTGACTTCGTGCCCGACGCTGTTAAGCTGGTCGGCGGCGGCCAAGCCGGCCGGTCCGGAACCTACGATGGCGACCTTTTTGCCGGTGCGAGTCTGCGGAGGATTCGCGGTGACCCAACCTTCGGCAAAGCCACGGTCGATGATCGCGTTTTCGATGTTCTTGATCGTGACCGGAGGATCGGTGATGCCGAGCACGCAGGAACCTTCGCACGGTGCCGGGCAGGCACGCCCCGTGAATTCGGGGAAGTTGTTCGTCTTGTGCAGGCGATCGAGGGCATCACGCCAGCGGCCGTTGTAGACGAGGTCGTTCCACTCGGGGATCAGGTTATCGATCGGGCAACCGGTCGACGACTGGCAGAACGGAATTCCACAGTCCATGCAACGAGCGCCCTGTTCGGTCAGGTGCGACTCGATCGGCTCGTTGTAGATCTCGAGGTAATCATCGAGTCTTTGAATCGGGTCACGGTAGCCAACGACTTCGCGTTGGAATTCTTTAAATCCGGTAGGTTTTCCCATCGACGACTTTCTCCCTTGCGTCGCTGTTTTCTTTTGTTTGGTTAAGGCGAGCGGTCTTAGCTAGCCGGCGCGGCCGCCGTCTGCGACTCTTGCTCACGTTGTTTTCTTTCGGCGAGAACGCGTTTGTAATCGGTCGGCATGACCTTCACGAACTCGGTGACTGCCTCGTCCCAGCGGCCAAGAATGTTCTCCGCCACGGTGGAGCCGGTGTGCTGCTGGTGCTTCTCGATCAACGATTGCAGCTCCGCGATGTCTTCGTCGGTCTCGACTTTTTCGAGTTCGACCATGCCGAGATTGCAGTTGATCAAGAACTGATCGTTGGGGTCGTGAATGTAGGCGATACCACCACTCATGCCGGCTGCGAAGTTTCGCCCGGTCGGCCCCAATACGACCACGCGACCGCCGGTCATGTATTCGCAGCCATGGTCGCCGACACCTTCGATGACCGTGAGGGCACCGCTGTTTCGTACGGCGAATCGCTCCGCTGCACTGCCGCGGAAAAAGGCCTCGCCACCGGTGGCACCATAAAGGCAAACGTTACCGACGATGATGTTCTCTTCCGGAACGAAGGTCGCTTCGTCGTGCGGATAGATAATCACGCGTCCGCCAGAAAGACCCTTGCCGACGTAATCGTTGGCGTCGCCTTGCAGCTCGAGCGTGACCCCCTTGGCCAGGAACGCACCGAGGCTCTGTCCGGCGGAACCGTTGAGCTTGAAGTGAATCGTGTCGTCCGGCAAACCCTGGTCGCCGTAAATCTTGGTCAGTTCGTGACTCAAGATCGTACCGACCGTGCGATTGGTGTTGATCACCGGCAGTTCGGCCACCACTTTTTCGCCGCGCTCCAAGGCCGGAGCGGCCAAGTCGAGCAGCTTGGTGCGGTCGAGGGTGAGTTCTAGACTGTGATCCTGCGACTGCGTGCAGTAGACGTCGACGTCGTCGTGCGGCTTCCAAGCGGGGCTCAAAAGTTCGGTAAGATCGAGACCGTCCGACTTCCAATGCTCGATGGCCGCGTTCGTTTCCAAGGCGTCGGCCCGGCCGACCATTTCGTCGATCGAGCGGAAGCCAAGTTCGGCCATGATGCCGCGGGCTTCTTCCGCGACCATGAACAGGTAGTTCACAACGTAGTCCGGCTTGCCTTCCATCTTCTTGCGAAGCTCGGGATCCTGGGTGGCGATTCCGACCGGGCAAGTGTTGAGGTGACACTTCCGCATCATGATGCAGCCGAGCGTAACGAGCGGCGCGGTGCTGAATCCGAACTCTTCGGCACCGAGCATGGCGGCGATCACCACGTCGCGACCGGTCTTCAAACCACCATCGGTCTGCAGGACGACTCGCGAACGCAGGTCGTTCTTGACCAGCGTCTGATGCGTTTCGGCGATACCGAGTTCCCACGGCAGACCGGCATGCTTGATGCTGGTCAGCGGCGAGGCACCCGTGCCACCTCCATCGCCCGAGATCAAAATGTGATCGGCATGTCCCTTGGCTACGCCAGAGGCGATCGTACCGACGCCAACTTCCGAGACGAGCTTAACGCTCACGCGGGCCGAGGGATTCGAGTTCTTCAAATCGTAGATCAGCTGAGCGAGATCTTCGATTGAGTAAATGTCGTGATGCGGGGGCGGGCTGATCAGACCGACGCCCGGGGTCGAGTAACGAATGCGGGCAATGTTTTCGTCAACCTTGCGGCCGGGCAGCTCACCACCTTCGCCCGGCTTGGCACCTTGCGAGATCTTGATTTGCAATTCGTCCGCGTTGGTCAGGTAAAAAGCGGTCACGCCAAAGCGGCCGGAGGCAATTTGCTTGATCGCCGAGCGTTTCGAGTCGCCGTTTTCCAGCGGTGTGAAGCGGACAGGATCTTCGCCACCTTCGCCGGTGTTGCTCTTTCCGCCAAGGCGGTTCATGGCGATGGCCAGTGCTTCGTGCGATTCGGCGGAGATCGAGCCGAAGCTCATCGCTCCCGTGCAGAATCGTTTGACGATTTCTTTCGCCTCTTGCACTTCTTCCAGCGGAATGGGACCGCCATTCGCGTTATCCTTGAAGCCCAACAAGCCCTTGATCGAGCAGCGGGTCGTTTCCGCCTTGTTCACGTGGTCGGAGAACTTCTTGTAGGCATCCGCACTGTCGGTGCGAGCGGCGATCTGCAAGTTTGAGATCGACTCCGGATCCCACATGTGGCGTTCGCCTTCGGCTCGCCAGTGGAACTCGCCCGGGTTGGGAAGCGCCGGCTGCGAGGGGCCAGTCGCGGGGTAGCCGAGTTCGTGTCGACGCATCGCCTCGGTAGCGAGCACCTGGAAGTCGACGCCTTGAATGCGGCTCGGCGTTCCGACGAAGCAGCGGTCAATGACTTCGTCGCGAAGTCCAATCGCCTCGAAGATCTGAGCACCCTTGTAGCTTTGCAGCGTGGAGATGCCCATCTTGGCCATCACCTTGAGCATGCCCTTGGCAACGCCCTTGCGATAGGCGGCCACGATTTTTTCGTCGTCGTACTTTTCGCCGTTGGTGGGAACCGTATCGAGCAGGCCGTCTCGTTGGGCCTGCCAGAGCGACTCGAAGGCGAGATACGGGTTGATCGCATCCGCACCGTAGCCGATCAGCAAGCAGTGGTGATGGACTTCGCGGGCTTCGCCACTCTCGAGCACGATACCAATTCGGGTTCGCTTGACTTGGCGGACGAGGTGGTGGTGAACCGAACCGGTTGCCAGCAGCGAACTGAGCGGAACGCGATCGGCGTCGATCTTGCGATCGGAGAGCACGACGATGGAGAACCCGTCGTCGATGGCCGCTTCCGCTTCTTGGCAGACGCGGTCGAGCGCGGCCTGCATGCCGGCGGCCCCTTCGCTACGCGGATAGGTGATGTCGATCGTCTTGGCACGCCAACCGAGGTGGTCGATGTGTTGCAGTGCGGAGAGTTGTTCGTTGGAAAGAATCGGATGCGGAATCGCCAGCCGATGACAGTGTTCTTCGGTCGTGGCCAGCAGGTTCTGCTCCGGACCGATGTAGCACTCCAGCGACATCACGATCTCTTCGCGGATCGAATCGATCGCCGGGTTGGTCACCTGGGCGAAGAGTTGCTTGAAATAGTCGTACGGCATTCGCGGCTGATCGGAGAGGCAAGCCAGCGCCGAATCGTTGCCCATCGAACCGACCGGATCACGCAGTTCCTTGATGAGCGGCAGCAGCATGAACTGCATCGTCTCGGTCGTGTAACCGAACGCCTGCATTCGCTTCAGCAGTGTCTCGGGATAGAAGCCGTGCGGTTCCTTGTTCGGGGAAAGATCGTCGAGGTGGATTCGCTGATTGTTGAGCCAGTCACCGTAAGGGCGGCGGGCGGCGAAATCTTCCTTCAGCTCTTCGTCCGGGATCAGGCGACCCTGCTCGAAGTCGACCAGGAACATGCGGCCCGGCTGCAGGCGACCCTTCTCCTTGACGTTGGCTGGATCGACCTTGAGCACGCCGACTTCGCTGGCCATGATCACGCGGTCGTCGTGCGTGAGGTAGTAGCGGGAAGGACGCAGGCCGTTGCGATCGAGCACCGCGCCGATGTAATCGCCATCGGTAAAGGCAACCGAGGCGGGGCCGTCCCACGGTTCCATCAAGCAGGAGTGGTATTCGTAGAATCGCCGCTTGGCCTCCGACATCGATTCGTGGTTCTGCCACGCTTCGGGGACCATCATCATGACAGATTCTTGCAGCGAACGACCCGACATCAGTAGGAATTCGAGCACGTTGTCGAACGTTCCGGAGTCGCTGCAATCGGGCTCGACGATCGGGAACAGCTTTGGCAAGTCTTCGCCAAGCAGTTCGCTTTCGACCATGCCTTCGCGGGCACGCATCCAGTTCTTGTTACCACGGAGCGTGTTGATTTCGCCGTTGTGGGCCATGAACCGGTTCGGCTGGGCGCGATCCCAACTGGGATCGGTGTTTGTTGAGAAGCGGGCGTGCACCATCGCCAGGTGCGTGGTGTAATCCTCGTCCGTCAGGTCCGGATAGAAGGGAACCACCTGTTCGGGCATGAACTGCCCCTTGTAGATGATGACCTTCGTGGAGAGCGAACAGACGTAGAATCGCTTGCGCTGTTCGAGCGAATCATCGGTGCGGAGCAGGTCGCTGGCCCGTTTGCGAATCACGTACAGCTTGCGTTCAAAGGCGTCGCCCTCGAGTCCGTCGGCCGCAGCAACGAAGAGTTGCTCGATGATCGGCTGCGTGGCACGAGCGGAGGGACCAATGTCGGCCTTGTCTGCGTCGATCGGGACATCTCGCCAACCGACGAGCCTTTGTCCCTCTTCGGCAATGAGCCGTTCTACCTCGGCCTTGCAGTGGGCTCGTTCTTTGTCGATCGTCGGCAGGAAGATCAGGCCGGCGGCGAATTGACCGGCTGGCGGTAGCTCGGCTCCCAAATCGCTCTTGGCGACCTTGGCCAGGAATTCGTGCGGCAGCGCAGTCAGGATGCCGGCGCCGTCTCCGGTGTTGTTTTCACAACCACAGGCACCACGGTGGGTCATGTTGCGCGAGATTTCATCCGCGTCGAGGATGATCTGGTGGCTACGTTCTCCTTTGACGTGGGCGACAAAACCGACACCGCACGATTCGTGTTCGAACTGAGGATCGTACAGACCTCGCTTCTCGCTGCGCTCGCCTTGCCAGCGTTCACCGTTTTCATCTTGTCGCGTTTGGTTTTTCATACTTCCTACCGCCATGAAACTTAATTCTCCAAATATTTCCCTTCTGGTTTTTCAGCTGGTTGCCGCGAGTGGCATCGGCTGTTACCAGGGAGCTCGAACTGCCTCTTCGAGTGGCTCGCCTTGCATCTTCGTCACTGTGGTACTCGACGCGGTCGGGTTCGACGCAGTGGCGTTCGGTGCTTCGGCCAAGGGTTGGTGGGTTGTGGTTGTGGGGGAATGTGGGGACAGCGGTTTGTCCGCTGCCGGCATGTGCGGACGCGAAGCTGGCGAGCGCGGTTTGCTTTCCGAAAAACCGACCTGGTCCGCTGCGGCGTCGGTCGGTGGGCACGGCAACTCACGCGTCTTGAGCAGCTCGATAAAGCGACGCACCGTGGCACTCAGCTCACGACCGCGGCGATGAATAATGCCGAGCGGACGCGTCAATTCGGCCTCGTCATCGGTGATCAGTCGCACCGAGGTCAGCGTGCCAGCCGCCAGCTCGCGAGCAATGGTTGGAAGCGGCAGCAGGGCGACACCCGCTCCAATTTCGACCGCCCGTTTGATGGTTTCGATGTTATCAAACTCCATCACGGTTGCGACTTCGACTTGATGCGAACCCAATAGTCGATCGATCTCGCGACGAATGGTCAGGTCGCGATCGAAGCCGATCATCTTCTCGCCTTCGAGGGCTTCCAGACGCACAGACTCCTCTTCTGAAAGCGGGTGGGATGCGGCCGTTACCAGCACCATCGGCTCGTCACGCCAGGTGACGCACTCGATGCTACGTGACGATTTGGGATAGCTCACCAGCCCGATGTCGGCCTGATCCGCCTTGATCGCTTCGTAGACTCGCTGCGGATGGAGGTACTCCAATCGCACGTTCGCTTTCGGGTGCTGGGCGAGAAAATCCTGAAGGTAACGGTCCATGTGGTGTAGGCCGACCGAATAGATCGAGGCCACGCGAACGCGACCGGCCACTTCGGCATGGAGCGTGCGAACCTGCTCTTCGAGCGCCATGTAGCGTTCCACAAGCCGGCGGCAACCTTCGTAGTAAACCTCGCCTTCTTGGGTGAGCAAGAAAGGTCGCTTGGAACGATCCAACAACTTCACGCCAAGCCGTTCCTCAAGCTGGTGAATCACCTGCGAGGTGCCTGACTGCGAAATGCCGTTCTCGACCGCCGCTTGTGAAAAGCTGCGTCGATTAACGACATCACAGAATATCTTTAGCGATTTCAGTTGCATAAATGTTCGTCCCCAAGACGAGTCGCTCTGGCGGCAGCCTCGAACGGACCGAGCCGTCACCGTCGTCATTGCGAGCGGTGGCGGTACCGGCACTTCAGGCCTGATTCGTGCCCAGCTCGAGCCCGCCTAGCTCTGCAGCACGACCGACGATCGTTGGCCTCTTTACCGGAACGCCAAGGCGCACCGACTCGTCTTGGCCGATCCGATTCGCGGTGCCCTTAGCTTAAAGAATACGAATGCCAGGGCGATCTAGGATTTGAATCCAAGATATTAAGATAGGGGTCTTAACCCCGTTTCGTCAAGCACCTAAGCCCCTGTTTTCCAGTATTTCCATGCCATTACAGGGTGCCGAGGCGGTCGCCGGAACGGGGGCAGCAAGCGTCTATTTAACACGACTTGCGCGTTCTTAATGCAGGGCAAACGGGGCCGAGCGCCGCTTTGGCGACAGCCCGGTATGCTCCATCATCCTTTGATTCCGGTCCCGCATTAATCGTGTTTAATCGGGGCCCGGTTCCTGCTGTACTAGACTACTCGGCCAAGGTCTCGGGCGTGTATTCGTGGTTGCGGCGACGGATGACGGTTGCCTTCTTGATCGTATCCGGCTTGATGCTCTGTGCCTGCCGGCTACTAGGGTCGCGACGTTGCAATTCGGCCAGCACGTCGAGCCCTTCGATCACGCGACCAAAGGCTGTGTGCTTTCCGTCGAGTTGTTGGGTTGGGATGAAGCAGAGAAAGAATTGTGAACCACCGGTATGCGGTGCCGGCGTTTTGGCCATGCTGAGCGTTCCGCGGAAGTGCTTGCGATGTACTTCGTTCTGACATTCGCACTTGATGCGATATCCTGGGCCACCGCCGCCGGTACCATCCGGGCAGCCACCTTGGGCCATGAAGCCTGGCAGCACGCGGTGGAAGGTCAGGCCGTCGTAATATTTCTTGTCGACGAGGCTGATGAAATTGGCGACTGTATTGGGAGCTTCGTTCTCGAACAGTTCAAGCACGATGTCGCCCTTGCTGGTCTCGAGCTTTACGCGAGGCAGGTCGTCCGCCTTTGCTTCCGCGGCGCGAAACGCCTGCTCTTCTTTCCAAAGCTTCTTGTAATAATCGATCGCGAGGCGGTAGCTCTGCCCTTGCTGGGCGAGGGCGTTGTCGGCTGCGGCGGCGGCGAACAGCTTCTCCGCTCGTTCGAAGTCGCTGGTCATAAAGGCGGCCGTAGCGGCCAATTCTTCCAGGCCGCGTTCCTTAATGTTGTGCTTGGCGAGCATACGGGCCAGGCGATCTCCCTCTTCATAACGATCGGACTGCACGGCGTGGGCGACCATGGCGACGAGGAATTGTGCTTGCTTCTCGGAACTTTCCGGAGCGGCGAGAAATTCTCGTTCGGCCGCGGCCTTCACCATGGGCAACATTTCCTGCACCTGGCCTACGATCGCGTCGTGTTGTTTGATGATCCCCTGTTGGTCAGCAGGGGCGGCCGTGGGGAATTTTTCTCGCAGGGCACTCATCTGCTCAACGAGTCCATCGAGCCGTGCACTGGCGGCTTCAAACGATTCACCAGCGGCCGGGGGCTCAGCCGCAGCAACCGACGAGATGAATGGACCCGTGACGAGCGTGACGCCAAGAATTAGGAGACTGGCCAAGGTGGTTAGAAGGCGGGGCATCTTTGGACTCCAAAGGAGGAAGGTGTTTGCTGGTTAAATGAAGGCGCTCGAAACGTAAGCGATGCTTGTCGCCCACGGTCGCGGTAGTTCTGGCTTGCAAATGCCAGATCTCAGCGAGCAGGATCGCGGCGCAGTAGGAACGAACGGAAGGAATTCTAAAGGAGGGCTAAATTTGTCCGCGGCCGGCCGTCTCCGGCAAATCAGGGAGCAAGCAGCAAGCCACGCACCGTGCCGTTATTCTACGCCGTAGTGTCATCCAAGGCACGCGGTGAGATGGCATTGTGAACCGACCGCCCCTTCGACCGCAAGTGCGACCCTCCGATGCGTGTGGCTCTTGCGTGTTTGCTGCGGTAGCGCTAGGCTGAAGGCCTACTTTTTCAGCCTAGCTAGCATCTCCAGACACCCCGTTTGCATCACCAGAAACATCGATGGCCGCCAAAGCAAATCACCAATCGGACACAACCCAAGTCGACTCGCCGCTGCGGATTATCGGTGGTCGGCTGCGCGGCCGAAAGCTGAAGTATAGCGGTCGTCTCGATACGCGACCGATGAAAGACCGTGTTCGCGAGGCGATCTTCAATCTCGTTGGGCCCTCCATCAAGGGCATGCACGCGATCGACCTGTTCGCCGGGACCGGGGCTCTGGGATTGGAGGCGATCAGTCGAGGTGCCGAGAGTGCAACCTTGGTGGAGCGACATTTTCCCACGGCAGACATCATTAAGGAGAACGCCACGTCACTCGGCGTCGATGCCGCCTGCGAGATTGTCGTCTTCAATACGTTCTTGTGGGTTCGCAGACTGGAGGTGTCGAAGGAGCGGCCGTGGGCTCTGTTCTGCTCGCCGCCTTACGATTTTTACATCGAACGCGCGGACGAGATGCGGCAGTTGATTGAAAACGTACTCGCGGCTGCCCCTGCGGAGAGCGTGGTCGTCGTGGAGGCGGACGAACGGTTCGACGCAAGTCTCTTGCCGGACTCCGAGTTGTGGGATGTGCGCGAGTATCCTCCGGCGGTCGTGGCAATTCGCACCGTAGAAGGTGAAGCCGCGGAGGAGGACTCGGCAGAAGAGGATGCCGAGTAAGGGAACGAACGATCGAGCCAGCAGGAGTCAAGGACATGGATGTAATCAACATTCGTGACGTCGAAGCTTTCACGACCAAGGACGGGTCCGAGATCCGCGAACTGCTGGCCCATCGCAACTCCTGCATCGAGAAGCAGAGTCTGGCCGAGGCACGACTGCCGGCGGGTCGCACGACCACACCCCACTACCATCCCAAAACCGAAGAGATCTATTACATTCTCGAAGGGACAGGCGAGATGCGATTGGGTGACGAACGGCGCACCGTCGGCCCAGGGGACGCGATCGCGATTCCGCCGGGGATCGAACATCAGATCACCAATTCGGGCACGGAGGTGCTCAAGTTTCTGTGCTGCTGCGCGCCTGCCTACGAACACGAAGATACGGTTCTTACGGGCGAATAAGCAGTCGGGCTCGGCGGTTTTCCGCGATAGCTCCTCGGCCGACGCGGCCAGAGCGAGCGAAATCGTCGCATGCTAGCATGCCCGCAGATCGTGGCAGCATGGAAGTGTCAAAGTTTCTCTAATCGGTCGGCTCGTGGTCGAGCTGCGCGATTATCCAAAATTGACGGCGCCCGACCTTTCTGCCCTGTCAAACAGTTCCGATTGGCGTCACCCGCCCCACGTTCGTCCGCGCAAACAGCCGATCTTATCTGGTAACCGAATCGGATCGCCCGATTCGTCGCATGGATGCGACCGCCGGAGTAGGGATATGTATGAGGTGAAGCGCCGCAGGCCGAGTCGCCATTGGTTTGCGCTGCTAACTTGTCTACTGCTGCTAAGCTTAGCGGCCCCCACCTTGTGGAACGACGGGAGACACCCCTTCTCGTTCGACGACTCTGACGACATTGCGTTGCGGGACCGAGTCGCTGCTCGCGGTGACGCCGATGTGCGCAGCACGATCGTTGTTGCGTCGACGTCAGGTGAGTCGCCCTCTCGATATGCGACTGGCAAACCGCCGGTATCGGTATCCATGGACGCAGACGGAGAGAGTCGCCAGCCGACGGTCGCCGCGTCAATCTCATCGGACCCACAAGACTTTGGGCCCAAAGACTCGACGACCAGCGGCGCTCCACGCGGCTCGATTCTACTACGCAAGGTCGAGGTCGAAAGCGAACCGGCTGTCGGAGACCAGGTCCAAATTGGATTGCCGATTATCGCGGATCGTCGCCTGTCGGTCTCGCTTCCGGCCATCGAGATCGATCCAAGTGAATTGCGCGGTCATGGCCGTCAAGAATTGCAGCAAGATCCCGCTCCCACGCTCGCCCACCCCAACGGCTGGCCAGCCCCACTGTTGTTGTTCCGTCAGCTCGACGCTCTGACGGACACCGCGGCGGCCGAGTGGGCAGTCGATACGATTAGCACGATCGAACAGCTCAACTCTCTGGCGATGACCGACACCCTTTCCGCAGGATCGCTGCTGAGACGACTGGAGCAGGCGAACGGCGAAGCCAAAGAACTGGCTGAGCAAATCGAGTCGCCGGAAGTACAAACGGAGCTGCGCCGGGTTGCGTATGCCGTTTACCGTCGCGCGAGCGTCTGGAATCTGGCCAACGAAATTTTCGCTCACGATGCCAATATTGAAAATGGCATTGTTCCCACTACCGATGAGCTCCTTCCAAGTGACGCCGATTCGGATGAACCGCAGTTGCCTCATCTGGCGGTGCCGATGCTGACGCCTGGACCCGTTGTCGGGCAGCAAGCGTTTGCCCACAGCCAGTCGCGTCCCTTTATTCTCGAGGCTGAACCGGAGACGACCCAACTCTCGCCACCAACCGCCCCGCCGACGTCGGCTGGCGTCGAGCAGATTAGTAACCTCCTGGTTAGCCTGGAACGCTACGAAAACACGCGGCAGCCGGCCGATGGCAAGATCGTCGCCCGGCATATCGCAGACTTGAGTGATTCGCTTGACGGTGATCGTCAGGCGCTTGCCGAGCATCTCGACAATCACTATCGCAACGCCAACCATCGGATCACGATCACCAGCCGGCTGTTGGACGAACTGCTTCCCAAGATGCAAACGCAAGAAGGCGAAGTCTCGGATCGAATTCTTGGTGCCAGCGTTTGGGGCTGGCAAGCAACCGAGACGCAGCTCGACACGGAGTTCCTCGAGCATCCGTCCGCTTTCCGTATTCGCATCTCCGCTTTGGGAACGGTTTCCTCCGATACCCAGGCGAGCAAAAGTTCGGCTACGATCTACAGCGTAGGCCAAACCGATTTTAATGTCGGTAAAGAGGTCATCATCTCTCCTCTTGGTGTAAAGATGACGCCGGCCAGAGCGTATGCCGATGGCTACGCCAGTTTGACCGACGTCGAAACCGAACTCAGCTCGGTGCCGCTTATCGGAGCTTTGACGGAACGGATTGCCCGTAACAAGTACGCGGAAGAAAAGCACGCCGCCTTGGCGCAGGTCGAGAACCGCGTGGCTCGCGAGTCGCGTCAGCGGTTCGAGAAGGAGTTAACGCCTAAGATCATCGAAGCGGCGCACCGTTTTCACCGCGAACTTTGGACACCGCTGGTCACGCTCGGCCTCGATCCGACGGCCGTCGAGATGTACACCAAACCGGAACGCATGGTCGCTCGCCATCGCCTCGGTTCGGCCGAGCAGCTGGCCGGGCACACGTCGCGTCCGCGTGCCCCCAGTGACAGCCTGGCCAGCATGCAGGTTCACGAAAGCCTGCTCAACAACGCCCTGGCTCGGTTCAAGCTAGACGGTAAGACCTTTACGCTGCCAGAATTGCACACGCATGTCTCCAAGAAGATTGCTCAGCCGAACGCCGAGATTCCGGAAGACTTCGACAAGCGAGTGAAGATCGCTTTTGCCGAGCAAGACGCGATTCGTATTCGCTGCGACAACGGGGAAGTTGAGCTGACTCTGTCGCTGGCCGAGATCTCGCGTGGCAAGAAGCATCGCTGGAATGATCTCATCGTCAAAGCTCGCTACGTTCCAGACGGCACCGGCTTGCAGGCCAACTTGGTGCGACAAGACAGCATCGAGCTGATTGGTGAAGGACTCCGCACTGGCGATCAGATCGCGCTCCGTGGCGTGTTCAGTAAGCTGCTCTCTCGCAGTCGCTACGCCGTGCTCGTGCCCAAGCACATTGAAGAGCACAAAGCGCTTGGCGGCCTGGAAGTAACCCATTTCTCTGTCACCGACGGTTGGGTAACCGTGGCCATTGGTCCGCGCCTAGGCACGCAAGGTGGTGCTGACGAGACAGCCGGTGTGCCACGCTGGCGAGTTGGCCAAACGAAGTCGGAAGAATCGACGCGGTAACGACGCGACGCTTACACGTTGCTACGTGCCGCTGACGTCGTCTTTGCCGTATCGCCCCCGAAACTCATCGGCCGGGTATTTCATCGCGTTCTTCTTCATCTTGTCGGCAAAGGCATTCGATAGATCGATGCCTAGCTCGTTGGCCAGTGCCAAGGTGTAGCAGAACACGTCGGCAATTTCTTCACCGATGGGCACCAGCTTCTCGGCGCTATCGGCGAGCGAACGCGATTCCTCTGGCGAGATCCATTGGAAGTGTTCCATCAACTCGGCCGCCTCGATGGCCAGCGACATGGCCAAGTTCTTCGGAGCGTGAAACTGCTCCCAGTTCCGCTCGGCAACAAATGCCGCCACGGCCCCGCGAAGTTCGTCGATGGTCGTCTGCTGATCGCTCATGCGGCATCCGTTCTCGATGACAACCAAGGGGTCAGGCTGTTGTTGCCGGCGGCAGTTGGCGTTCCGGGTTCCAGCGACGGCCTCTCATCGACAGCTGGCGCAGCCGGCTGTTTCGTCTCAGCCGGGTTCGTATCAACTAATTTGGTGCCACCTGATTTCGCGTCGCAGGCGCGGCCGCGGTAGCCTTCGGCAAGGTGGACCATGATCTCTAGAATCAACAACTCGGCGCGACTGACCAGATGCTTGGCACTGCGACTGCCGCGTCCCCGAACCAGCTGTTCCGTGACATCGATGTGCATCAACATCGCCTCGTGAGCGGTCACGCCCGCGGTGACCAGGAGTTGGGCAAAGGCCTGCATTTCGTCGGCCAGGTTCCCTGATCCCATCACTACGTACGCGCGCACCAGTTCGCCATAGTGGTCGAGCAATCGGGCGGGCAAAACCGAACTGGCTGACTTAGGGATGTTAGGAACGGCGACGTTGTCGCTATCGTGCTCACCACCACCCTGCTTGTCGCCGACGAGGGACGAGGTACTCTCGCTACCGAGCGTGCGCTCCAGGTCGCCGATCAGGTTGCGCTGCTGATCGAGCAGGCGACCTGCTTCCGTATGTTCCAGTTCAAGACGTTGGCGTTCGTTTTCCGTGTGCCGCCGATTGTCTCGCAGTAGTTGCACCCGTTCGATTGCGCGGGCGACCTGCCAAGTGAGAGCCTGGGGGTTCGTGGTCGAAATGCAAAGATAGGCGTCCGTGCCCACCTCGAAGAGCGGTACACTGGCTTCTGCTTCCGCGGCTCGACCGAGCACGATTACGGCGTCTTCATTGCCGCCGGCGCGAATTGCCTCAACCACTTCCAAGGCGTCCACTTCGCCCGGTTCGTGGCTGACCAACACCGCGTCGAAGACCTCGTCGCGCAAGCGAGTGACGCCCGCGGTGGCGCCAACGGCTTCTTCCAGCACCGTGTTGGCCTGCCGATCGGCGGCCAGGGCCTCGGCGAGCCAACCACCGGTTCGCTGATAGCCGGTGATAAACAACATCCGCATCCGCGGAGGAAGTTTAGCGGCGGCCGATGCGCCACGACGCATGTCAGAGATTTGTGCGGTCAGGTCCATGGGGAAAATCTTAGGGCGGAGGAATTGCGCGGGCCGTAGAGTAGAAAACCGGGCCAGTGCGGTCAACAGATTCGCCGCCTGTATCGGCCGCTCCTTGCTCGTTGTCGTGAAAGCGGTTGTCTATCCGATAGCAAGATGAGAAGGCGACCGAAGACTGCCCTTGCCCTGCCCGACCGCCGCCCTAGAATCCGAGATTATGAGAATCGCCTATCTTGACTGTGCTAGCGGAATCAGCGGGGACATGATGCTCGGCGCCTTGGTCGACGCCGGCATCGATTTAGCCACCTTGCAGCAGGGCATCGACTCGCTCGATCTGCCTTCCTGCCAGCTCGTCGCCACCGACGTGGTGAAGAAGGGTTTTCGAGCTCTGCAGGTGACGGTGGAGCACGAACCAGAACATGCCCATCGCCATTTGTCGGACATCGTGAAGCTGATCGACGCCAGCTCTCTCACGCCCAAGCAGCAGAATTTGGCGAAGCAGATCTTTACGAAGTTGGGCGAGGCCGAGGCAAAAGTTCACGGCACCACCATCGAGAAGGTTCACTTCCACGAGGTCGGCGCCGTCGATTCGATTGCCGACATCGTGGGCGCGGCGATCGGTCTCGATTTGCTGGGAGTCGAAAAGATTTTCGCCTCGGCGATTCCGACCGGCCAGGGGACAATCGAGATCGCTCATGGCCGCTGCAGCATTCCCGCTCCGGCGACGACCGAACTTTTGGCCGGCGTTCCAATCGCGGCCAGCGACGTGCAGGCGGAACTAACGACTCCCACTGGAGCGGCCATTTTGGCCACCATGGTCGAGAGCTTTGGCCGGCTGCCGAGCATGACGATCAAGCGAACCGGCATTGGCTCAGGGCAACGCGAACTGGAACAACAAGCCAACGTGCTGCGGCTCCACATCGGCGAGAGTAGCGAAGCGAACACCGCCGCCAGCGATAGTCGACAGATCGACGGTAGTCAGACCGACACCGTCTACATGCTGCAAACGAATATCGACGACACGACGGGCGAAATTGTCGGTTACTGCACCGAGTGGCTACTGGCCGCCGGGGCGCTCGACGTGACGACCCAACCGATTCAGATGAAGAAGAACCGCCCGGCGGTGCTGGTGACCGTGCTCTGCGAGCAGAAGAAGCTCGATGCGATGCAGGAAATCCTGTTCCGCGAAACGAGCACGCTCGGCGTTCGCTACTGGCCGGTCGAGCGGCGCACGCTGCGTCGCCAAAAACATCAAGTCACAACTGCCTGGGGAAAGATCGCCGGTACTATTGCCTGGCGCGGCGAAGGTCGGATTACCTTTACCCCGGAATACGAGTCATGCCGGGCGGCTGCTGAAACGCGAAACGTTCCACTGGCTCGCGTCTTTGAAGCGGCCACGGCAGCCTTCGATGCGGAGAAGATGGAGTAGGCGTCGTTCTCCGAATGGATTCCCCCTCCTAGGCATTAACACACGCGGCAATGAACCGTATACAAACAGGAGCACGCCGATGCTGGCGATGCTAGACAACTTGCCGCTGGCCGCTGCGGAACCGGTGGGGGCCAGGAGTTTTTTCGAGACCTCGAACATCACATCGATCGCGTTATTCTTCGCGGCGGCACTGATCGTGTTTTGGGTCATGTTTCGCGCTTGGAATCTGAAGAAGAAGGGCAGCGCGGCGTCGCGTGCTTCCAAACGCAAGACCGAAGCTGTGAGCAGCGTTCAAAGCATCGCCGCTTCCGCTGCGCGCCCGGCGGATCTCGATCGCTGGTCGGTCGAGATGCACGAGACGGCCCGCGATCTTTCCGCTCAGATCGATACGAAAATGGTCGCCCTGGAGGCCTTGATCCGCACGGCCGAAGCGAAAGAGGCAGAACTCAAGCGATTGCTGGAAGAAAAAGATTCGCAGTAGGAATGTCTGGGTTCGCTCTGCATCAACCGGGCAACACTCGGCGAATCTTGTGAAGACATGCACGTCTCTCGATGGATTGCTCTCTACCTTCGGATACAATCACTGCGTCGATTTACAACTGCTGCAGGTCGCGCAACACATTTTCCGGCGGGGTAGGCTCCCGTCGTCGACACGAATCCTAGGCAGAGAATTCGAATGCTAGGAGTACGTCATGGCGACAAACGTCGAGGTTGGCACACGACTGGGGCAGTACGAAGTTATCGGAGTACTCGGGGCCGGGGGTGCCGGTTCGGTATTCCGCCCAAAGGATGTTGAGACCGGAGACGAAGTAGCGATCAAGACGTTGATGCCTTGCACGGTTGTCAACGAAGAGATCCACAAGCGATTCCGCAAGTTCGTCAACACCGACGAGAACGAGTCGAACATTGAATTCGTCGACGAGTGAGGCCAACGTCGCCCGGCCGACTGGCCCAAGGATGGCGTCTCCTTGGTAGAACTGAAGTTGCCGGAATCTGCGGTAACAAGCAGCAATGGTGCGGCCGCGACAAATGGGCACGCAACCAACGGGCACGCGACGAATGGCAATGGGCAGGTGGCCGCCGACAGTAACAAGCCGACCGACACCGGCCGGCTCAACAAACGCTGGATCAACGTCGGCACGGTCGACGACTTCCCCAAAGATGGTGGCTCCACGATCAAGTATGGCGACGTGCAAATCGCGGTTTACAACTTCGCCAGTCGCGGTCAGTGGTACGCTTGCCAGAACATGTGCCCGCACAAGAACGCCTTCGTGCTCTCGCGGGGCATCATCGGTACCGCCGGCGAGCAGCCCAAGGTATCGTGCCCGCTGCACAAGAAGCCGTTCTCGCTCGAGACGGGCGAGTCACTCTCCGGCGAAGACTTCTCGCTGAAGGTCTTTCCGGTTCGCATCGACGGAAACGACGTACTGGTCGAACTACCGCCGGAAGAGCAACTCAACGCACTCCTGGCGACCGACCTGCACCGTATCGGCGAGTGCGACGCTCAGCAGGCTGCCGCTTGCGGAAGCTGCTCGTAGTCTCTCCGATATTCGCCGTACGTCGCGCAGTTTGATCGCGCTCGTCCACTTCGCCCCGGGGGATCGGATTGCAGTCACTGCAATCGTTAACCCCCGGAGCAAAGTCCGGATGAGATTGTGAGTGGTGGACTCACGGAGTCATTTTCGGCGCACATCGATCAGCCGCTTGTTTTAGCCCGACAAAGCCATTGCGAGGCCGAAGAGAAATATGAATCCGTAGATGATCAGGATAACCAGGGCAACAATGCCCACGAATCTCCAGAACGACTTTTGGGCTTCCAACGCAGTCGTCAACGCGCCGGCTGATTTTTCCTCCAAGAAATTTCGAATTCCGTCCGCGTACTTCCAGAGAAAGATACCTGGCACGATGTAGAGGATTGCCATCACGAAGTAGATTCCGCCAATCAGAGGACCGAAGCCTCCTTGCACGCCTACCATCCGCCCGCCACTTATCAAAATGCCAATGCCAGCGATGACTACGAAAGCGGCACCGATGAACATCAGAACGCTGATGAATCGAACCCACGGCTTCGTCTGGCGTAGCATGCTGAGGGAACCCTGCAGCTCGGGATCGCCAGGTTGGGAATGGCTTGATCCTGTCGTTATCTCTGGTGCTCGATAAGGATTGTCTGACATATGGTCCCCCAATGTGAAAAGATTTGGATCGACTCGACCCCGATGCGTAAACTTTCTGACGCCATCATCGTCACCCGGCGTCATCATTATCGGGCATCATCCTTGCGTGACCCCCTCGATGCTACTGGTCGATGACGCTAAAGTCGACCCCTTCGCGTGAATTTCTGGGATCACTCGCTCCGGGTGGCCTTTCTGATTTTTGCCCCATTCGGCGCTCTTATTTCAGTGGTATGATGGAAGTCTCCTTGCATCAAGTTCACAAAAGCGACGGAGATCCTGCACGTGAGTGCCGACAACGAACCGCTAAGTGAAGCCAGTTTCCATCACACACGTCCGCGTCGCGGGTCGGACGAGACCGACACCTTTCTAAAGGCCGTCGTCAAAGCGGGCGCTTCCGATCTGCACCTCAAGTCGGGCGAGTCGCCGCGAGTGCGAATCAACGGCACGCTCCGCAAGGTCGAAGAACAAGCCCGACCGACCGAGGAATTCGAGGCCAACGTCTTCAACTTTTTAACCGAAGACGAGCGGAAGCGACTGATCGCCAACGGTTCGGTCGACCTGGCTTACGACCTGGACGAGAATACCCGTTTCCGCATCAACGTCTATCGCCAGGATTCTGGTATTTCGATCGCCGCGAGGGTGGTGCCCCGACAGATTCCGGCGCTCGATACGCTCCACCTGCCGGAGGTCGTCCACGAGATTGCCGATAGTCGCCAAGGCTTGGTGCTCGTCTCCGGCATGACCGGTAGCGGAAAGAGCACGACCATCGCTTCAATGCTTCAGCGGATCAACGAATCGCGGCACGAGCACATCGTAACGATTGAGGATCCGATTGAGTTTCTCTACCAGGGCAAAAAGTGCCTGATCAATCAGCGGGAAATTGGTGTCAACGTGGCTGACTTTGCCACGGCCCTGCGCGACCTGCTGCGGGAAGACCCCGACGTCGTGCTGATTGGCGAGATGCGCGATGCGGAAACGTTTCGTTCGGCGTTGCAAGCCGCCGACACCGGGCACCTGGTTTTTAGCACCGTGCATGCCGAGAGTGCCGCGCAGACGATCAGCCGGCTACTCAGCCTGTTCCCGGAAGACGAACGGGCGGCCATTCGGCAATCGCTGGTATTCAGCTTGCAAGCGATCATCACGCAGAAGCTGGTGCCGTCGATCGCCGAAGACGTGCGCCGCGTTCCGACCGTTGAGATTCTTCGTTCCACGCCTATTGTGGAAAAGCTCATCGCCGAATCACGTGAGTTGGAACTGGGCGATGTCATTCGCAGCGGCGACGAAGGGATGGTCAGCTTCGCCGAGAATCTCGTGCAGCTACACGATCAGAAGTTGATCGACGAACGAACGGGTGTTCGCGCGGCCCCCAATCCCGAAGAGTTCAAGCGAATTCTCTCCGGCATTCGCACCTCGAAGAAGGGAATGCTGGGTTAAGAACGGTTGGGTGTTCCGGCGGAGCGACGCTATCGCGTCGCTTGGTTTTCTCTTTGTTCCCTCGCTCACGCTTCGGGCTGCAAGCACTGCCTGGCGATCACTTGTCCTTCACTGAAGCGGCGAGCTTCTCTAAGGCCACCTTAATCGCCTCCTTGCCCGCGACCGGTTCCTGGCAGGCGAAGCCTTCGCAGATGTACAACGTCGGCTCTTCGCCCTGGGCCTCTTTGCCGGCGAACATCGCATCGAGGGCGGCGTTCCCACCTTCGACTACTGCCTGAGAGCGACAGGTAACGACCCGTCGCGACAGGTATGATTTGCGCAGTTCGGCAAGTAGTTCCGCAGTCGTCGGGTTTGTCGCGTCGGCCAGCAGCGCCAGTTCGTGCGTCGGACCCAAGTAATCGTCGAGGGCCAACAACATTTGGCCGAGTGCCATCGGCATTTGCTGCATCTGCGCGGCCGTTGCTTGCAACGTGTTCTCGGCCGCCTCCAAGTATTCGCTCCGCGGAGTCAGCTTACCGAGCCGCAGTAACGCTCCGGCCGCCAAGGACGATCCGCTCGGAACCGCGTTGTCGATCACGTCCTTCTGCCGGGCGATAAGCTGTTCGTGATCGTCGGCCGTGTAGAAGAATCCACCGGCGTGCTTGTCGTGGAAGTGAGTGAGCATCGCGTCCGCCAATTCGATCGCCCGCTTGAGATACGTTTCCTTGAACGTTGCTTCATAGAGCGAGATCATCGCCTCGGCCAGGGCTGCGTAATCGTCGAGATAGGCGTCGAGTCGCGCCTCGCCGGTGCGGAAGGTATGCAGCAGCCGCCCATCTTCGCGACGCATGTTGTTCCAGACGAACTCCGCCGCACTCTCGGCCGCCGCCAGGTACCGTGGTTCGTCGAGCGCCCCGGCCGCGATCGCCATTGTCTCGATCATCAGGCCGTTCCAGCCGACGAGTACTTTGTCGTCCAGCCCGGGATGAATGCGTTCCTTACGCACGTCGAACAACTTGCTGCGGGCCGCGGCCAACTGTTCGCGTAGCTCGGCCTCGTCGCGCTCCATTAGCGCCGCACACTGCCCAATCGTCTTCGGCAGGTTGAGAATGTTGGTCCCTTCGAAGTTGCCGCCGTCGGTGACATCGTAGACGCGGCAGAACACGTCGCCCAACTCTTTGCCAAGCACCTCGTGAACTTCGCTCACGCTCCAGACGAAGAATTTGCCCTCGACCCCTTCACTGTCGGCGTCCTGCGTGCTGAAGAAGCCGCCATGCTCGCCCTGCATTTCGCGGAGCACGTAGTCGAGCGTCTCACGCGTGACGCGGGCGTACTCCTCATCGCCCAGGAGTTGAAATGCCTCGGCGTATACCCGCGCGAGCAGGGCATTGTCGTAGAGCATCTTTTCAAAGTGCGGAACCAGCCAGCGGGCATCGACCGAGTAGCGATGGAAGCCGCCACCGAGTTGGTCGTACATTCCGCTGTGGGCCATTTTGTCGAGCGTCAGCCGGAGCATGTCGAGCACGCCATCACGACGATCTCGCGAGTAGAACCGCATCAGCAGCCGCAGGTCCATCGGGTGCGGGAATTTTGGCGCCTGACCAAAGCCGCCGTACGTAAAGTCGAAGGCCCGTTCCAACTGGGCGACTGCGTTGTGCAACAGCTCGGTCGTCAGTCCCTCTACACTAGACGGTTCGGTCTTGCTTTGCTCCCGAATTGCCTCGGCAAGCCGGCCTCCTTGATTGACAGCCTCACTCCTGCGGTTCTGCCAGACATCGAGAATGCCGCGCAACAGGTCGTCGAAGCCTGGCATGCCCATCTTGGCTGTGGGTGGAAAGTAGGTGCCCCCGTAAAACGGTTCCAGCTCCGGCGTGAGGAAGACCGACATCGGCCAGCCCCCGCGACCGGTCATCATCTGCACCGCCTGCATGTAGATCTGGTCCAAGTCAGGTCGCTCCTCGCGATCGACCTTGATGGAGATGAAGTGCTCGTTGAGCGTCTCGGCGATCGTCTCGCTCTCGAAACTCTCGTGCTCCATCACGTGGCACCAGTGACAGGCGGAGTAGCCGATGGAAAGAAAGATCGGCTTCTGCTCGTCTTTGGCGCGGGCAAGCGCCTCTGGTCCCCAAGGATACCAGTCGACCGGGTTGTCCTTGTGCTGAAGCAGATACGGGCTGAGTTCGTTGGCTAGGCGGTTGGGCATGGTCAGGTTGTCGTGATATCGGCGAGAGAGCAAAAAATAACCCGAAGCGTCAGCGAGGGACACAATCCAAAACATCTCCCATCAAGATGCCGACGTGAGATCGCAGCACAATAGCGTCACTACCCCACAATCTGATCGTCGCTGGGGAAGCTACCGTCCTGCACTTCGGCACGATATTCCTTAACGGCATTGGTGATGTCTTCCGCCACGTTGGCGTATGCCTTAACGAAGCGGGGGACGTAACCGCTGTTGATGCCGAGCATGTCGTTGATGACCAACACTTGGCCGTCGCAGCCGCGACCAGCGCCGATGCCGATCGTGGGGATTGCCAATTCGGCCGTTACCGCCGTGGCCATCTCGGCCGGCACACATTCCAACACGACCGAAAACGCGCCCGCGGCCTGTACCGCCTGGGCATCAGCCATCAGCCGCTGGGTATCCCGTTCCATTTTGTAACCGCCAAGCTTGTGCACGCTCTGCGGACGCAAGCCGATATGTCCCATCACCGGGATGCCTGCTTCGGAGAGTGCGGCGATGATCTCTGCCTGCTCCGCGCCCCCTTCGAGCTTGACCGCTTGACAGCCGGTTTCCTTGAGGATCCGTCCGGCGTTTTCGATTGTCTTGTAGGGCCCGAGAAAGTTGCTCGGGAACGGCATGTCGACGACCGTCAACGCATGCTCAACCGCGCGGCCGACCATTTCGCCGTGATAGATCATCTCGTCGAGCGTGACCGGTAAGGTATTCTCGCGTCCCTGCACGACCATGCCGAGGCTATCGCCAACCAAGATGCCGTCGACCCCGGCCTCATCAAGCAACCGGGCCATGGTGTAGTCGTAAGCCGTGAGCATGGAGATCTTCTCACCAGCGGCTTTCATGGCCGTGAATTTGGGAACCGTGATGCGTGCCATGGGCACAACCTTTCTAAGGCGAAGAAGCTGCCACTGGGGGCAAGGGAACGCGACGATCGAAAGAGCCATTGTCCCGCGCGGCGCAGGCGCAGACAAGTTGGCTCGGCCTTGTCCGTGGTGAAGCGTAATCGAGTGACGAGATCAGGATTGGAGACTACGTGCCACAGGGATGAGACTGGCGATAAAAGGCCGAAGGCCCTTCATACCATAGCCTAGGTCGAGCGAAGCGACGGCCTAGGCAAGATCGTTCCCTTTGCCGTCGGCTTGGCTGAAAGCCATGAACAATTGACGTAGTTGTTTAGGTGTCTATGGCCTTTGGCCAAACGAAGACAAGATTTAATGGTTCCCAATTTCTGGGGCGATGCCCCAGGCTACGGTGTGATTGGCCTTCGGCCAAAACTAGAATGATGCCAATTCCTGGCCAACGCCGATGTGGCAGAGCCCAATTCCGTTTCCCAATCGCGCCCTAGATGCCCATTCGGGAGAGTGCGTCGATCAGGCCGCCGAGAGTGCCGGAGACGTTGGGATGGGTGTCTTCGTAGTGTTTGGCCGCGCCGCCGAGTCGTTCGACCAGCGACTGGTCTTCCGCCGCAGCGGCCGATTCCGATTCCGACTCGCTGTCCAGCGTCTGTTGGATTTCGGCGAGGGCCGTTTGCAGCAGCTGGCGAACTTCGGGGTCGTCCTGCGAAACGCCCTCCAGCTCCGTGTGCAATTCGGCCAGCGTGGCACGAAGTTTGTCGGCTTCTTCGGACATCGGCATTCTCCTAAGGCGGCGTTCCCTCTCTCTGATAATTATAACGCCCGCGCACTAGAGGCGTCAAAAATTTTGGCCGTGCGGAATCGCTCTCGCCGCTGACAAGTCGGGAAGCGGCTCGGTCAAGTCCGCGGTCGCTCGACCACCACGACCCAACCGTTGGCACGCAGCCGCGGCAAGAACCAGCGGTGCGAAAGTTCGTGTTGCCGCGTGGGACTGAGCGGAATCAACTCGACGATTCCGAATCCAGCCTTGCGCAGTTCGCCACTTAGTTCCCCACGCGTGAACGAGTGCAGGTACATGTTCGGAATTCCGCGATAGGGCATGACCTTGTCGCCGAATTCGACGCTACGCCGCAGCATTGCCGCCGGCAAATGCTTGAACAGAAAACGACGCCCCAATGGGTCGAACAGATTGTTCCAGACATTGTGGACGTGCAGCACCGCGCGGCCACCTGGCTTCAAAATGCGAAACATGTGGGCGATGGCCCTCGCTCGATTCTCGCGGCCGCTAATCATGCCGAGCGTGCTGAAAAGACAGATCGCGTAGTCAGCCACCGAATTGGCAATGGCGTCAAGCTCCACGAGATTCGCCTGCACGAGGTCGACTTGGAGCGAGTCGATATCGGCCTTCTCCTGCACGATCCGCAACATGGCTGTTGAAAGATCGACGCCCAATCCGCGAAAGCCTTTTCGCACCAGCGGGATTAGCGCGCGACCTGTTCCGCAGCCCAAGTCGACGACCAAGCCTGGTGGGGTGAAGTGCCGGGCCAAAACCGCCTCGTCAAATTCAAACAGGCTGGTGAGCGCGAAGAACTCGTCATAGTCGTCGGCGATATGGTCGGAGTCGATGTAGTCGGACAGTCCGCGCGAAACGCCGGTCGGCAGTTGCCAGTCTGGTCGCGGGCCGGGACTCATTCGCAGTTCCTTTTGTTGTGTCGTTTCTTCTGTTGCCGCCCGAGGCGATCGCGACTTTGGCCGGCTGCTCGCGATTGGCCAGCCTTGTCGCGACGTCGACTAGCAGTAACCACGGGTGGCGACCAGGCGTGCGACCGTCATAGCTTACCTAGCCGTACCAGAATGGGTTCGTGTGTACACTATTCGTGCCGCTGCGAGCCCCTGGCTGAAATGGGAAACGAGCATTATAATCCCCGTTTCCCCCTAGCCCAGCTAGTTAAGCAGTACGCTTTCTTCATATACATTGTCGTCGAGTTAAGAGGAGTAGGAACATGTCCGTACGCGTCGCAATCAATGGTTTTGGTCGGATCGGCCGCCTGGTCTTTCGTAACCTTATGGAGCGAAGCGATCAGTTCGATGTGGTCGCCGTCAACGACCTGACCGACAACAAGATGCTTTCCACGCTGTTGAAGTACGACAGCACGCATCGCCGCTACAACAAAGAGGTCTCCTACGACGACGAGCACTTGATCGTCGACGGTAAGAAGATCCGTGCTCTGGCCGAACGCAATCCGGCCGAGCTGCCCTGGGGCGAGCTCGACGTCGATATCGTCGTCGAAAGCACCGGCATCTTCGCCGCCCGTAGCGACGGTAACAAGCCGGGCTACGATTCCCACTTGGCCGCTGGTGCCAAGCGCGTCGTGCTGAGTGCTCCCGCGAAGGATGGTGCTGACCTGACCTGTGTGTTGGGCGTCAACGGCGATTTGCTCTCGGCCGAACACAAGTGCGTTTCGAACGCTAGCTGCACGACCAACTGCTTGGCCCCCGTCGCCAAGGTGCTCAACGATCAGTTCGGCATCGAGAAGGGTCTGATGACCACGGTTCACGCCTATACGAACGATCAACGCGTTCACGATATGCCGCACGCCGATGCCTATCGTGCTCGTAGCGCCGCGCAGAACATCATCCCGACTTCGACCGGTGCCGCGAAGGCCGTTGGCCTCGTCATTCCGGAACTGCAAGGCAAGCTGACGGGTATCGCCCTACGTGTGCCGGTGCCGACCGGAAGCGTCGTCGACCTGACTGTTTCGCTCAAGCAGAACGTCACCGAAGAGGAAGTCAACGCCGCCATCAAGGCTGCCGCTGAAGGCCCGCTCAAGGGCATCCTCTGCTACACCGAGGATCCGATCGTGTCGACCGACATCATCGGCGATTCGCACAGCTCGATCTTCGCTGCCGACTTCACCCAGGTGCTCGACGGCAACTTGCTGAAGATCGTTTCCTGGTACGACAACGAGTGGGGTTACAGCTGCCGCACCGTCGACCTGATCGAGAAGCTGGCCGCGTTTGTTTAATGCGGTGAGTGCGAGCATCGCCAGCGACAAGGTGTGGTCTGCATGAATTGCTTGCGAATTCTTGATTAACGAATCAACGCCTCCGAGGGCCATCCGCTCTCGGAGGCGTTTTTTTGTTGGTCGCGGATGCCGGCACAAACTGACCGCTACGGATAAGAAATCGGCGAAAAGACGTACCGATCGGCGAATTTCTCGCGAACCTGGCGTTCCCGCCTGTGTCCTAAGTGACATGATCGCTAGCGATTGCGGCTTCGTGCCCCGATTTTACTATTGCGGCACGATTCCGTTTTGCCGATCATAAAACCATCGGTTCGTGCTTACGCGGCACGAAGGGCTAGACAGCCCGGCGATACGTGGATGCTGGTAATCCGCGTCACTCGGCGGCAAACCGTGTGAGAAAGGAGGTGGTCCATTGTTATCTGAATGTACAAGCCAGCGAGGTGGCTGCGGCTAACGACAGCCGGCGGGCTGCCGGAATTAGGCAGCCACCATCTCGTAGGGATCACCTCGAATGATCCTGACTACGAGTCCAAAGGGCTCGGTCTTGCTTTCTAGCGGGCCGAGCCCTGGCTTTTTCTAGGGGCGTTCTTGCCCCAGGCCCTGCGGGTACTACGCAGCCGCCTGCAAGTTTTCTGTGCTCCGCCGAATTAGCGGTACTCCTTGGCGCGTCACTAGTTTGCGTCGAGAAGACTGCGGGTCACCGCTATTTTGGCGAAATTTTCTTGGAACTGTTGTAGCAGATCGGATAATGAACGGTTCACCGAAAAAGTGGGCCCAAGTGGGTGGGCGCCAATCTTTCATCATTCACCTTCGCGAAAGGGCAGATTCATGTCTATGACAGTTCGAGATGCGCGTTCCCTATCACTCCTACTCACTGCTTCATTCATGGCAGTGACATTCGTGGCGCCTTGGTCTGCGGCGGCCGCCGATGACGCGGCGAAGAAAAAAAAGACGGCAACGGCTAAATCGGAAAAGGCCGATGGTAGTGCCAGGCAGCGGGCCAAACCACGCGGTCGGCTGCCAAACTTCTACGCCCAAGTGGTCGACGACACGCAGCGTGAGAAGATCTACCAGATCCAGCAGGGCTACAAGGCAGAGACGGCGAAGCTCGAGGCAAAGATCCGCGATCTTCGCAAACAGATGAAAGCCCTCAAACAGCGACAGGCGGAATCGACTGCGGCCGTGCTCTCGGCCAAACAACGGACAGAGGTCGATCGCTTGCGTGCGGCGGCCAAGCAGCGTCGCGCCCAGGCGCGCAAGGACGAGTAGATAAGCAAGGACGAGTAGACAAGGACGAAGCCGCGAATCGCATTAGATTCGCTCGCTCTTATTCGCGCGCCGAGTGCTCTGGTTCTCTCGGCGCACGACGTAGGCTCGGTGGCGGACGTGCGAGATGGTTCTCGGGTGCAGACCGTATTCCGCCGCCGGCCTCTTCTTATCACGTCCGGCGGACTAATCGCGCGTATTTTCCGTCGCGATATTTTGTCGTTTGCCGACCTGCTCGCGCTGCGATGATCGTGGTACGATGCTTCCTGTCACAACTTTGCATACGACAGGAAGACATCAACCATGAATCACCAGTGGCACTTGGCGGCTCGCATGGCACTCGCGGTCGCACTGACGTTTGCCGGGAGCAGCGCGATGGCAGAAGAGAAGGCCGACTCCGAGAAAAATAACCCCACGGCGGAATTTGAACAGCGGACCTTCAAGCTTGAGCGAGAAGGCAAACCGGCGGTCGAATTCAAGTATCGCCTGCTCAAGCCGGCCAAGATCGAGGCCGGCAAGAAATACCCAGTCGTGTTCTTTATGCACGGTGCCGGCGAGCGTGGCAGCGACAACGAGGTCCAGCTCAAGTACCTGCCCGCGAGCATGGCCACGGCCGAGCGTCGCGAGAAGTATCCTTGTTTCGTAGTCGCACCGCAGTGCCGTACCGACGCCCGCTGGGTTGAGGTCGACTGGTCGGACAAGCAGGGCACGCCAATGACGAAAGTTCCTGGCGAACAGATGCAGATGGCGATCGGCATTCTCAAGGAGGTTCTCTCCGACGAGGCAACCGATCACGATCGCGTCTATCTGACAGGGCTATCGATGGGCGGATACGGCAGCTGGTACCTGGCCGCCCGGCATCCGGAGTTGTTCGCCGCCGTGGCGCCGATTTGCGGTGGAGGCGACGAAGCCAAGGCCGACGCGCTGGCCGACCTGCCGCTATGGGCATTTCATGGCGACGCGGATCAGGCGGTTCCCGTGGAAAGATCGCGGCGAATGATCAAGGCAATCGAGGCGGCGGGCGGAAAGCCCAAGTACACCGAGTACCCCGATTTCGGCCATCACAGTTGGGTGCCGGCCTACGCCGACGACTCCGGCCTGCTCGACTGGCTGTTTCGCCAGCGACGTGAGAAGTAGCCAGACTCTCGCATTTCAAAATCCAACGACACCAAGCATGCGATCAGCAGGAATCTAGTGGGCGAAAGGAAACGAGAACAACGATGGGCAAAGACCTGGAAGACATGATCGATGAAGAAGAGATGGCGGCCCTTGCGGAACAATACGGTGAGTTCGTCCGCCGCCACGAGACGATCGAGATGCAATCGGAATCGTTGAAGCATTATCGCAGCGTGAACAAGAGTCGTCGTGGCGAGATTCTCTTCGCGCTCACCCGCCCGGATGGCTCCGTGATGCTGCACACCAAGCACTTCTATCCCGAAGGGTGTTACCGTCTGCCGACCGGTGGGATCGACTGGGGTGAGCCGGTCGCAGAAACCTTTCATCGCGAAGTGCAAGAAGAGACGCAGCTGGAAGTGAACAACGAGCGGTTCATCGGCGTCCTCTCTTACTCGTTTTCCGACGGCAAGGACGAAGTGCCGTTCGTCTCCTACCTGTTTCACGTCGCGGATGTTGAAGGCGACCCGGTGCCGTATGACGAGAGCGAAGGCATCTCCGATTTCTCCTGGATCGCGCCGGCGGAGCTGACCACCGTGGCTCGCCAACTTCGCGAACTCGACGACGACGAGCAGGGCCGGCGAGACTGGGGATTCTTTCGCGCCGTGGCCCACGAGATGTTGCTCGAAAATTTGGTGTGATTCGGTGGCAACAATCGAGTATGTTGGAAAGATGTGACGCGAACGGAGCCGATGCCGCGGGGCAATTGCGAGAAGCAGAACCCGTAACGTACTGACTGCCGATTTTCGTTGTAACGGAAAGGATCAAGCACGTGGCTAGCTCATCGCACGACCGGCCGGCTGGAATGTTCGCCCGCTTCTTTCATTGGGAAGTCTCCGGCTCACTCGTGTTGCTCGCCTGCGCGATCGCGGCTCTTGTTTGGGCCAACTCCGGTTGGGCGGACCAGTACTACACGATCCTGCATTTCAAACTCAATCTCTTGGATCTCGATCTTGACCTGCATCATTGGGTCAACGACGGTCTGATGGCGATCTTCTTCTTCGTCGTCGGATTAGAAATCAAACGGGAAATTGTGGTTGGCGAACTCTCCTCGTTTCGCCGCGCCGCCGGTCCCATCGCAGCGGCCCTGGGTGGAATGATGGTCCCGGCCTTGGTCTATGTTGCTTGTACCTACGGCGGCGAGGGTGTCGGTGGCTGGGGAATTCCGATGGCGACCGATATTGCCTTTGCGCTCGGAATTCTCGCATTGTTCGGCAAACGGGTGCCAATCACACTCAAGGTCTTTCTTACGGCACTCGCCATTGTTGACGATCTTGGTGCGGTTACTGTGATCGCTCTCTTCTACACAGAAAGCATCCACATGCCGGCGCTCTACGCCGCTGGTGGTTTGCTGCTGGTGATGTTTGGGGCCGGGCGACTGGGAATTCGCGGTACCTGGATCTACCTCACATTGGCGATCATGGTCTGGTTGGCCTTCATGGCCTCCAACGTCCACACCACCGTGGCGGGCACCATCATCGCCATGTTGGTGCCGGTTCGCTCTCGTAATGAGCCGTCGGAATTTCTGGAGAGCTGTCGTCAAAAGCTCGAAGAGCTTGCCAAACAGGAACCGACCAAAGAGAGCATGATTTCCGAGTATGAGCAGCGAAAGGTTGTCAACGAGATTTACCTCGGGGCTGAAGATGTGATCCCCCCTGGGCCGCAACTTGAGCACGCCCTGCATCCGATCACCACGTTTGTGATCTTGCCATTGTTCGCCCTATTCAACGCCGGAGTGGCGATCAACGCGGAGAGCCTGAGTGCCGGTCCGTTCGACGTGGGCCTCGGCATCGTGCTCGGCCTGGTCGCGGGCAAGCAGATCGGCATCATGCTGTTCGCCTGGCTGGCGATCAAATCGAAACTGGCCGACCTGCCCGAGGGCACTACCCTGGGACAGCTTTGGGGAGCCAGTTGTTTAGCCGGCGTCGGCTTTACGATGTCGCTGTTTATCAGCGCGCTGGCTTTTAAGAGTTCACCGGAACTCGATACTCAGGCGAAGCTGAGCGTGCTCTTAGCTTCGCTCATCGCCGGCGTGATTGGCATGATCGTGCTTTCAAAAACGCTTCCGAAAGCGGCTGCGGAAGATTGAGTTATCTAGGGGAGAGTCGCTGACGCTTCGGGCTAAATATAGATCGAACGGCAAGTGCCGTGGCGTAGAAGCTCTCACTCCTCCTCTTTCCGCACCGGGGTGACGTGAACCCGCTTCGCCCAAGCGTCCCACAATGCTTCCATCTCCTTCACGCGGGCCGGTTGTTCATCGGCCACGTTGTTCAGTTCGGTCTCATCGACCGCCAGGTTGTAAAGCTCCCACGATTCATCTTCACCGGCGACTAGTTTCCAGTCACCTTGGCGAACGGCGCGGTGATTGAAGTGTTCAAAGAAGATCGCCTCATGAGCCGTTCTTTCCTCACCAGCGAGAATCGGTAACAGGCTGCGGCCTTCGAGTGGCGTGATCTTGCGGCCATCGAACTGTTCGGGGTAATCGACTCCGGCTGCTTCCAGACAGGTCGCCATAATGTCGATTACGTGGCCTGACTGGCGCGTAATGGAGTTCGCCTTGGCCTTCATCCCGGCCGGCCAGTGCGCAATCAGTGGTGTTCGCACGCCCCCTTCGTACTGCGTCGCTTTCCAAAAACGGAACGGCGTATTACTCGCGTTGGCCCATGCCGGTCCAATGCCGGCGTAGGTTGTCTCGCCCCCGGGAAACACCTCGCGGGGCATGCCGTGGCCGAAGTAGGTCACCTTGCGGCCGTCGCGGGTCTCAGAATTGCGGTCAAAGCCAGGTGCCCCGGGTCGTTCCGGACTCGCTCCATTGTCCGACAAGAACAAGATTAGCGTGTTGTCGTAGATTCCTTTCTCTTTTAGCTTGGCGATGATCCGACCCATACCTTGATCGACGCGATCGATCATGGCGGCGTGGACCGCCATCGCACGGGAGTCCCATTCGCGATCATTGCGAGCCGACCAGCGAGCATCGGTTGGGTTCTTGGGACTGAGCCGGCAAACCTCCGGCCGCACCAGCCCCATCTCTTTCTGCCGCTGGTATCGGGCCTCACGAATCGGCTGCCAGCCGTCGGTGTAGGTGTCTTTGTACTTCTCGATGTCCTCGGGAAGCGCGTGCAGCGGCCAATGCGGTGCCGTGTGTGCCAAATAGAGGAACAGCGGGGCGTCGTCGCCAGCATATTCGTCGATATAGCGAACCGCATGGTCGGTCAATGCGTCAGTAAAGTAATAGTCCTTGGGGACTGACGGAACCGCTTCGGCATTATTGACCAGGCTAAAGGGATCGAAGTAGTTCACAACTCCCCAGATGTTGCCGTAATGCTGCTCGAAGCCGCGTCCCACCGGATAAGTAGCCGGGTCGGAGAACGTCCTGCGGATCACCTGGTTGTTGAGATGCCGCATGTGCCGCGACTGCATCTCGGTCACGGAAAGATGCCACTTACCGGCCATGGCCGTATGGTAGCCTGCGTCACGCAGCACCTCGGCAATGGTGACCGTGTTCTCACTCAAGTGCCCACGATAGCCGGGCGTCTGATAGTCGGCGGTCATCCGACCGACGCCCGCCTGATGCGGATAGAGGCCGGTGAGCAGCGATGCTCGCGTGGGGCAGCAGCGGCCCGTGTTGTAGAAGGAGCTGAATCGCACCCCGCCCTGGGCGAGTGAATCGATGTTCGGCGTTTGAATCTCGCCGCCGTAGCAACCCAAGTCGCTGTAGCCCATATCGTCGACCATGACGAGAAGGATGTGCGGGCGTTCGGCGTGGACTGGCCCTGCCAAGATTGCAGCTGCGGCAAGAATAATCGCAACGCAAGAACGTGGGACAACGTTGGTTAGCAAGCGGCGTGACCTGAAGGACGACATGAACGATCCTCTGTGGAGCAGAAACTAGTTGTTGCAGCCACCACAGTATCGAACGCCCACGAGGCCGGGTCAATTAGCGACCCAGTGCCGAGCAAGAAAGATCAGACCGCGAACTACTCGGCCGCGAGCGCCGCCACCGCTTCGGCACGGGTTTCGTAGGTTGGCCAAATCGTGTCGAGTTTGAGAATGCGGATCACATCGGCACAGAACGGACTCAATCCGCAAAGCACCATCTCACCGTTGCGTTCGCCGAGTCGTTTCCAGGTCCGAATCATGACCTCGACGAACTGCGAGTCGAAGTACTTGGTCGCCGTCAGGTCGAGCACCATCTTCGCTGGCTCGGCAGCACTGGCGGCCTCCAGCAATTTCGCGATCAGCCCACTGGGATCGTCCAGTCCTCGATATTCGGCCCCCAGTTCAACGACGGTCACATCTTGATCTTGGACGATGTTCGGCATAGCGGAGTTCTCGAAGGATACTTGTGATCTCGACGTTAAAGGGCGATCTCAAACAGAAGCGTCGGGCCACTCGCATGATTGGCTACGTCTGAGTCTAGCGCAGGTGTCCGGCCCGAGCAAGTACTTCAAAAGTTGCTGTTGCCTGAACAATCGGCAGCAATCGTATAATCCGGCCGTTGCCTTCGCTCGCCGCGACGTACAATTGAAAATGCGAAATAAATAGAAGCAAAGTGAGAATGCTGGCTCGATTGATGGAGCCTGCAAAGGAAGAAAGTAGAAGGATTTGAGCTGTGAGTGAACAAACCCCCGATCCGACCCGAGAAACATCTGCGTCTTCGAATCAGCAAGATTCTGTCGAAGGCCCCGCTGGATTTCCGCCGACCGATCCGGTCCGTCGTCGCCAGATCGGCGACTTGATCGATCGCATTAAGGAGTCGGCGGACAAGTTACAACTCGACAACACCAGCCGCGGCGATCTCAAGATTTTGAGTCGTACGCTCCGCGAGCTGCGTTACGCGTTCAAAGTTTTCTCGCCTTACCGCGGTCGTCGCAAAGTGACCGTCTTTGGTTCGGCACGTACCCGACCCGAAGAGCCGTCTTATCAACAGGCGGTTCGCTTCGGTGAGAAGATCGTCGAGCACGAATGGTTCGTCGTAACGGGTGCCGCCAGCGGCATCATGGAAGCCGGCCATCGTGGTGCCGGCCGCGAGAACTCGATGGGCCTGAACATCATGTTGCCCTTCGAACAAGACGCGAACCCCATCATTCGTGGCGACGAGAAGCTCGTCCACATGAAGTACTTCTTCACGCGGAAGCTGATGTTCGTCAAGGAATGTCACGCCGTCGTTTGCCTGCCAGGTGGTTTTGGCACGCTTGACGAAGGTCTGGAAGTGCTCACGCTGTTGCAGACAGGCAAGCGGGACATCATCCCCTGTGTCTTCCTCGACGCCCCGGGCGACACGTTCTGGCGTGAATTCCTCGACTACATTGAGAAGCGATTGCTGGGCGACGGCATGATTTCGCCCGAGGATCGCTCGCTCTATAAGTACACCGATAACGCCGACGAGGCGGTGGAAGAGATCCTGCAGTTCTATCGCGTCTATCACAGCATGCGATACGCGCGAGAGAAACTCGTGCTGCGGATGAATCAGCCGATCAGTGACGAACTGCTCGACGCGATCAATGTGAACTTCGCCGACATTCTCTCCAAAGGCACGATCGAGCGAAGCGAGATGCTCCCGGCCGAGAAGGACGAAGCCGACCTGGCCGACCTGCCGCGACTGGTCTTCCAATTCAATCGCCGTAGCTTGGGCCGACTCCGCGAACTGGTCAACTCGTTAAACCTTGGCGAAATCGCTCCGAGCAATCGGTAGGACGTTACCTCGCACTCAACTCGCGAACCGCCTCGACGAGCGCGATGGCGTTGTCGACTGGTGTTTGCGGGATCACGCCATGGCCAAGGTTAAAGACATGCCCGGGGCGGCCGTCTGCTTGCGCCAAGATCTCACCAGCGCGACGGCGAATTTCGTTCGGATCGGCCAATAGCGTGAGCGGATCGAGATTGCCCATCACCGCTCGGTCGGGACCAACCGCATTCCAGGCGTCGTCGAGCTGGGTTCGCCAGTCGAGTCCGATCACATCGCCGCCAGCTTCGGCCAACAGCGGAATGAGGGACGGATTGCCCGTGGCAAAATGAATCACCGGCACGCCGCGGGCGACGCCCTCGATCAGTCGCTTGGTATGGGGAAGCACGTATCGCTTGTAGTCGTAGGGCGACAGACAGCCGACCCAAGAGTCGAAAATCTGCACCGCTTGTACGCCGGCCGCGACCTGGGCGTTGAGATACTTCGTGATGCCGCGGACCAGTCGCTCCATCAGTGCGTTCCAGGCACCTTCATCTCGATACATGAGCGTCTTGGTGAAGACGTAGCTGCGCGAGCTACCCCCTTCGATGGCATAGCTGGCCAGCGTGAATGGGCAACCGGCAAAGCCCAACAGCGGAATGCCGGAGTCGAGATCGCGCCGCGTGAGTGTGCAGGTTTCCATCACATAGTGAAGCGAATCGACACTGGTCAATTCGATCATCCGATCGACATCGGCAATGTCGCGAATCGGATTGTGAATCACCGGACCCTCGCCCTTGGCGTATTCCAGGTCGAGCCCCATCGGCTCGAGGATCGGCAGCAGGTCGGAAAAGATAATCGCGGCATCGACGTTGAGGCGATCGCGAGCGGTGATGGCAACCTCCGCACAGAGCGGCGGATTCTTGCAAAGATCGAGGAAAGTGGTCTGGGCGCGAACGTCGCGGTACTCCTTCATGTAGCGACCGGCCTGACGCATCAGCCAGATCGGCGTCCGTTCGACCGGCTCGCGCCGACAGGCCTTCATGAAGACGCTGTCATGCCACGGCGGCTTAGGGCCAGGATCTTGTTCGACGGCTTCGAGCATAGCGACCGAGAGTCGCCGCTTGCGATCGAGTAGCTCGCCGCTCCGTTCGGCTGCGGCAACTACGAACGGTCCCATCTTGGAACGTTCCGGCTCCAGATCGACCGGAAGTTCTTCTTCGCGAAGTCGCGCGCTGGTGACCGGACCGATCGATGCCACGACTGTCTTGGTGAGTCCACTTCGGACCGCTTCGGTGAGCCCGAGCTCCTCGGCCATTTTCAAGAGGTGCGTTACCTGATTAGCCGAGGTAAAGAGCACGACGTCGATCTGCTCTTCGGCCAAGGCCCGCACGGTCGACACCAACGGTCCTGTATCTTCGGGGAATTCCCAGTCGTAAACCTTGACCGGCATCACGGTCGCCCCGCGGGCTTCCAGTCCAGCAACAAGGCTCGGATTCGGCACCCCATATTCCTGAACGGCGACGACCTGACCGGCGACCGGCACGTGAGCGTCGACCGTTTGCAACAGCTCCCGCCATGTGTTCGGTTCATCGGCACGATGCGTTGGCGAGATGCCCAGCTCTTTGAGAACAACGACCGGTTTGGGGCCGCGGGCGATGGTTACGGTGTCGGAGAGTGCGGAGATGAATCGATCGCGATCAACATGCCGCTCGACCGCCTCGACGAGTTGCCTGGTGCCCACCCCCGTGGTCAAAATTACGACATCGACTTGGGCCGTGATCAGCTCGTTGGCAAAATCGACGACGGCCCGATTCGATTCCAAGGGCACTTCACGCATGGAAGGGCTTACCTTGGCAACGCCCTTGTGGCGTTCGATCAGTTGAGCGAGCTCGCTGGCTCGGCGACTTTCAAAGGCGGCGACTCGTAATCCGTCGAAGTCAGGCATGGGCGATTTGTCGTGTCTGTGCTGTAAGAAGTCGGACTCGCGCTTTCGGCGAGGACGATCGGTGCCGGGGGTACCTCTGCCGGGAACCAAGCGGCGGCCCACCAGCAGTGATCATGCTAAACCAGCGAGAATTTTGGCGATAGAGCCCGGGTCACGAGCCAGTCTGCAGCCGGCGTGGCCGAGCTTAGTCGGCGCGGCGGCGCAGCACGGCGGTCCAAGCAAGCGGTTCTACCGACGCCCCGTCTATGACCACACCGCCGAAGCGACACTCCCGTAGTTCGATGAGCCGAAACAGCGGGTGGAGTTCGGAGGCCAGTTCATGAGCGTGCACCTGGGGAGGGCCTAGATCGAGTGGCTGATCGTCTTCGGCATTTCCAGCCAATGCCACGTAGATGGCGTCAGGCGTGAAGATGTCCTTCATCGTCCCCAGGAATGCTTCTAGGTTCTCTTTACGCAGACAGTGATAAACGCCTCGGTCGAACACGAAGGAGTAAGGTGTCCCGCCGGTCAACTCAGCAGCAGCGCCCGGCTGCAACAAATCAACAACGCGAAAATCAACATCGACACCTGCGGCGGCTGCCTTCTGTTTGGCCTGCTCGATGGCCAGTGGTGCTACATCGACGGCGGTGACCGAGAAACCTTGTTGGGCCAAAAAGATAGCGTTGGTTCCGGTGCCACAACCGATCTCAAGTGTACGTGTCGGCTCGATCGCATGATCACGCAGCACGCGTTGAAGCAACTCCGAAGGAACACCGGTGTCCCAGGGCGCTGCCTCGTCGACGTAAGGTTGATTCCAGTCTTTGGGAAGCTTGAAGGTTTCGGCCATCGCGGGTGCCCTCATTTGATCTTGTAGGTGTTGATGTTGCCCGTGCGCTGCGGCTTGCGCCTAGTCTGCTTTATTTCTGTTGGCGACGTCTCTCCTCACGGACGGCGACATGTGAATCGCACAGGTGCCGTCACACGCCCCACCGTGTTTCGCTTCCTTAGCGGAGGCACTTTCGGCGGACGCTGCCAATCGATAACGACGAATTGCAACCTGTTGGTAAAGCCATTGCCAGAGCGGAAGGCTAAATGGAATGTACAACAGGGGCAGCAGCCACCACAACCGTGGCAGTACGCGGCAGAGATATCGAAGCGACTCGGCCCCACGATAGACTTGACCACTCGGCGCAACGACATGCATTACATACAGCATCGCCTCGGTGGTTAGCTCCGGAAATAGCTGACCGACAAGAGGATCATGCAAAGATAGAAACGTCAGGCGTGCTCCACGATCACAACGCATGAGTTGTCGACAGCGAGCCTGGCAAAAGGCACACGCCCCGTCGTAAATGACGACCGAGGTCCGCGATTCGCCCTCGGCATCGGGACATGGCAGGGTATCGGCGGAGCTGGTTGGTTGGTCGAGGCGGTGCATGCGTTTCTATTGGATCGTGCTACTGTGCAATTCGGGTTGGCGGTCCGGTTTATCCAAGGATGCCTGGGGGCATCGCTCGCCCTCATTACCGACCCGCTATCTGAACCGCATTTGGAAGGCCAGCATAACCGGTGTTGTCTCAAACGGTAACCGGAAATGGTGGTTGCGACGCGGCTGCGCCGGTCGAAAGGCGAAGCGGCCATTTCGGGCCATCGGCGGTGACGATCGTCGGCCTGAGAGGCGGCAAAAACAGGCAGACGTGAGACTGCATGAACCGTATAATGAGGCAGGCCGTATAATGGTGGGAGAGTCCCGGTGTGCGCCGGTCGATGATTATTAGGATGATTAGAATGTTGCCCCTGGGGAGCATCCAAGGCAGCAGTAGGGGCTTTGTCGAGGGCAGCGCACGCTGATGAACAGAATTTAGGACCCGCCGAGACGCAACCGAATACAATTCAATATTGGGGTTCGAACGATGGAAGAATTGGTAGGACAAGTTCGACTGGCTCGACGTCGACTCAATCTGCAAGGCTTCCTAGGGCGTTTGCCTTGGTGCTTGGGCGGCTGGTTGATGGCGGCTGCCATCGCGATTGCCGTTGCCAAGTGGATACCATCCATTTCTCCCGCTTGGGTCTGGAACGTAAGCTGGCTGGGCGGAGCGGTCGTGTTGGGTTTTGGTACGGCGGCGCTCTGGTCGTGGCTAGCGCGACTCGACGATCTGGCGGCGGCCGTGGAGGTCGACCATCGCTTCAAGCTCAAAGAACGGATATCGAGCAGCCTGAGTCTCAACGAAGAACAGAGCCAGAGTGAGGCTGGCCAAGCCTTGATCAACGACGCCCAAGCACGCGTTCGCCGGATCAACGTAGCTGATCAATTTCAGGTGAAGCCGAATCGGCGCACGCTGATTCCGCTCGTGCCGATCGTTTTGGCGCTGGTCTTTATCTTCGTGATTGATCAGGCCAAACCGACGGTTGCCAGTACGGAGCCGACGCCGCAGCAATTTCGGGTCCAAGCAAAGAAGGAAAACGACGCGTTGCGCAAGAAGATGAAGGAACGGCGCAAGCGAACTAGCGAGAAAGGCCTAGCTGAAGCGGAAAAAATCTTTCGCGAGATCGAACGCGAACTTGACGAATTGCAAAAGAAAGGCATCAAGGACCCCAAGCAGGCGCTCGTAAAGCTCAACTCACTGGCCGACAAAATCAAGAAGCGACAGCAGGAATTGGGCGGCCAGAAGGGGCTGAAGGAACAGCTCGCCAAGCTTAAGAAGTTCAGCGATGGTCCGGCCGAAAAGTTGGCCGACGCGATGAAGCGTGGCGAGCTGAAAAAGGCTCTTGAGCAAATCGACACGTTGCGCGAAAAGATGCGCAACAAGAACCTCACCAAAGCGGAACAAGGTGAGCTCGCCGACCAGCTGAACAAGATGAAGCAACAGCTGGCCAAGGCGGCTGAAGACTTTGAGAAGAAAAAACAGGATGTTCAAGAACAGATGAAACAGGCCCAAGCCGCCGGCGACCAGGCCAAAGCCGATCGGATGCAGCAAAAGCTCAATCAGATGCAACAACAGGCGGGCAACATGGACCAGCTTGACAAGTTGGCGCAACAGCTTGGCCAATGTGCTAAGTGCGCTGGCGATGGAAACATGCAGCAGGCCCAACAAGCCCTCGACAAACTGGCCAACAAGTTAGGCAACATGCAGCAGCAGCTCGACGAGCTTGAGACGCTGGACCAGGCGATGAACGACATCCAGGTGTGCAAGGACGGGATGTGCCAGGGCGGAGGGCAAGGCGAAGGTATGGCCCAGAAACAGCAGCAAGGTGGCGGTCAGAAGGGCGGGCAAGGAGACAAGCCGGGCCAGGGCCAAGGTCTGGGACAAGGTCAACAACAGGTCGCCGGACTGGGGCAGGGCAAGGGCAAGAATGGCCAAGGCAAAAACGACAAACCAGGTGCGGCCGGCGGTGGTGAAGGCAAAGGACGAGGTGCACAACCGATCGAGGAGGGTGACACTGCCTTCTTCGACACGCAAGTGCGTCAGAAGATTGGCCGCGGCAAGGCGGTCGTAGCCGGCTCTGCCGATGGCGAGAACGCCAAGGGGCGTTTCCGTGACCAGATCAAGTCGGCGTATGAAAACGAAGGAAGCGGCCCCGCCGATCCACTTAGTGGACAGCGATTGCCGAAGGGACATCGGAAGTTCGTTGAGGAATATTTTGACAATTTACGTGATGGTAAGTCGGAATAAGAAGAACGGTGGCAACGACTCGCTGGTTTGCCGCCCTTTATGCAGGTCGAGAATCCAGTTACGCATGTCGAAACCTTTCACGCTCGGCCTACTTGCTTGCTTTCTAGTTAGCTGGTCCGTGTCGGTGGCACCGCGCGTGGCACACGCCTGCCCATTCTGTGAATCGGTGCGCCAGACGCTTACCGAGCAGATTGATGCGGCCGATACGGCGGTCATCGCCTTGCCGATGGTCAATTCCAGCGGCGGACAAGAGATGATCGGCACACGGGCCGCCTTTCGAGTCGTTCGCGTGCTCGACGGCGCCGATCACATCGGAGATGTGCGCACGATTCCGGTCGTCTATTACGGGGATGCAGACCCCAACCTCAAGTTTCTCGTGCTTGGCAATCTGGTGCCGGAGTTGATGTGGGGAGGTGTGGTGCCGCTAACGGACGAGTCGTTTGGCTATCTCAACAAACAGCTAGAGCTTCCCCGAGACTCCCACGAACGTGTGGCTCTGGCGATTCAGTACCTGACGTCGAAGGAAAAGGTACTGGCTCAAGATGCTTACGATGAATTTGCTCGAGCGCCCTACGATCACCTTCACAAAATCAAGGACGTTCTTGATCCGGATGACCTGATCGCTCATATCAAAGACGAAGAGGTCCCCTGGGAACGGCGACGACTCTACCTGACACTGCTTGGTGTTTGTGGCCAGGAGAAGCATCTCGCCGAGATCGAGAAGCTACTCGAGCAGCACGACAAAAAGCGAATGCGGGCGCTCGACGCATTGGCCGCCTGCTACATGACCCTCTTGGGGGTCGATGCGCTGCCGCTTTTGGAGGAACGATTTCTTCAAACCGAAGAAGTCGACCGCATGGTTCGTGCATCGGCGGTCATCTCGGCACTTCGCTTTCATGGCGAGCGTGACAAGGAGGTGCCACGGCAGGCGATCGTCGAAGTGATGCAACGCATGTTGAATCGGCCGCAACTCGCAGGCAAGGTGCTCGTCGATCTGACGCGTTGGAAAGATTGGAGCATCGTCGAACAAGTCGCCCAGCTGTATCACGCGGCCAGCGGCGAATCGGCATGGGTTAGCGCTCCCGCGATTCGGTATTTAGAAACGTGTCCGTTGCCGGAGGCCAAGGAGCACCTCGCTGCCATTCTGGAGAAGGACCCCCACGCGCTGCGGCGAGCTCGTCCCTTTTTCCCACCAGAGAAGAAGTCCACGACCGCTAGCACTTTAGCAAAAGAAAAAGGCAGCCCCACGAAGGCGGTGGAAAATGCAGACCCCGCAGCTGGCAGCCAGCTCGCCCAAGCCAGCGATGAAAAAGCGGCTAGCAGCCAGGAGGAAGGGGGTTCTCGCTCGAAGTCCCTACAGCCTGGCACAGGCTCTCAGGTGGAGCCGGGCCGTGGGCAACCGGTTCCCACCGCGAAAGAATCGAACCGTTTTATGCGGGTCGCGTGGGTGGCCATATTCCCAGTCGCTGGGGCCTGCCTCCTCGTGCTATTATTTTGGGTGAGGAAGAAAGGCGATTCGGCCGAGGACGTCGAGCCGAGTTCTCCGGCGACGGAATAGAGCGACTGACGATTGTTGTCCACAATACCCAAACGAGATATCAAGACGCGAGGCAAAACGAACGTGCTGAAAACATCCCCACTTCGATACTTGAGCGCTGGACTGACCATCGTCTTGTCGCTGGTCATGCATGCCCCACAGGCGATGGCATGTCCATTCTGTTCGGCCGTGTCACAGACTTTGACCGAACAGATCACGACCAACGACGCGGCGGTCTTGGCGGAGTTGATCGATTTGCCGCCGAAGCTTGCAGACGGTCCGGAAGCGCCGGTGTTCGAGGAAGCGATCGAAGCCTCGAAAGCGACGTTTCGCATCATTGAGGTCTATCGGGGTGAAGAGGAACTGGGCGACACGAAGGAATTCAAGGCACTCTATTTGAGTGAGAAGCAGCCGGGCGAACGATTCTTGATCCTCGGACGCAAGCAGCTATCGTTCGACAATGATCAACCGGAACTGGAATGGGGAGCTCCCATCTGGTTGTCTGAGAAGGCCCAAGAGTATCTTGCCAAGGTGATCGCGCTTCCCGCTGGCAAGGAACACAAGGCCGAGCGACTGGCCTTTTTTGAAGACTATCTACAGGCGGAGGAATCGCTGCTGCGGGCGGACGCCTTCGATGAGTTCGCGCGGGCGGACTACGACACGCTCAAAGCGATCAAGGACAAGATCGATCGTCCGCGACTTCTCGAGTGGATCAAGGATCCAGAGGTCACGCGATCGCATCGCCGTCTCTACTTCACGATGCTCGGCGTCTGTGGCACCGAGGAGGATGTGAAGCTGCTCGAAGGAATGCTTCTCTCCGGAAACGAAAACGACTGGCAAGCGCTCGACGCTTTGGTCGCCTGTTATTTGACGCTCAACGGCGAGAAGGGAATGTCGCTGATCGAAGAGCAATTCCTGAAGAAAAAGGATCTCGACTATGTGCCGCTGTTTGCGGTCATCATGGCCCTGCGTTTTCAGGGAGAGCAGGCCGACATTATTCCGCGGTCGCGAATCGTGGAAGCGATGCGACTGGTGTTGGAACGATCCGACCTGGCGGATCTCGTAATTACAGATCTGGCTCGCTGGAAAGACTGGGAGAGCAAGGACCGTCTTGCGCAGCTCTTTCGCGAGGTTGAAGAAGAGGCCTTCTTCATTCGCATGGCTGTTGTGAAGTACATGAGAGTCTGCCCACTTCCCGAAGCGAAGCAATATCTCAAAGAATTCAACGAGATCGATCCCAAAGTGGTAGCGCGAGCAAGCTCGGCCTGGCCAGGCTTGACGCCGGTGAAGCCCAAGTCGGAGACAAAGCGTTCCAGCCCCAATGAGGACTTTAGTCCGCCGACCACCAGCGACGCGACAGCGGCGAAGGCACCCGCTACGGAAGAATCGACGGCAGCGACAGCAACACAACCGGCCAAGAAAACCGCCGCAACCGAGGGTTCTTCCGAGGCCGAGAAAACGACTGCCGCAGCGCTGCCGGCAACTGGCGGCAAGGATGCCGAGGGCGGGGAAACACCGCTACGGATCGCAATCCTCGCTGGCGTCATCGTCAGCGCGGTCATATTGTTGTTTGCCTTCTGGATGATTCTTGGCCGCCGTCGTGAACCGACGGTCTGAGACTTACGTAGAACTTTAGCGGCCCGCCTTCTGAGCGGACGCTTTCAATGGAACATGAGAAGCACCGGCCGGTCGCGTTCGCTCCAGGCAACACTATGAGTACTGCCCCCACATTTGAACCGACCGAGACCGAGTCGCTCAGCCAGTATCGAGCGCTGTCGGCGCATGCCGTGGCCAGCTTTGTTCTGGGCATGATGTCACCGCTGGCGTTCTTCGGGCTCCTGTTTGTCGTTATTTGCGTGCTCGGCATCCTCTGTGGGATCTATGCCCAAATGAAGATCGCCTCGCGGCGAATGGAGCTGACCGGTTCGGGATTGGCGGCCGCTGGAATCGCCCTATCGGCGACGTGCTTGCTGGGTAGCGTTGGCTACGCGATGTATGTCTACCGGACAGAGGTACCGGAGGGATTTTCACGGATTTTCTACTCTCAGCTGGAGCCTGAACCGGGGGAAGTCGTGCCAGCTTCGGCGAAGGAAAGAACGGGCGAGAAAGTATTTATTAAAGGCTACATCTTCCCCGATTCGAGGAAGAACGGTATCAAGACCTTTTTGCTCTGTCGTGACAAGGAGCAATGTTGCTTCGGTGGGAATCCGATCATTACCGACCGAATTCAAGTGACGTTATCTGACCCGCATCGCTTGACTTTTACCGACCGGATGGTGAAGGTGTGGGGGAAGTTTCGCTTCGAGGCCGTCAACAATTCCGTGGGAGACACCCAAGGTGGCGTCTTCTACCACATCGACGACGCCGAATGGACTCGATAGATGTTCGACAAGAATCACACAACACGATCATCATCGCCGCTTGCTTGGACAAGTGTGCTATTGATCCTGTCGTTGACAGTCTATGCCGGTTGCAACTCGAACGACTCTAATTCCAGCGACTCGCAAGCTGCTTCGAGTGGGACGGACTCAGGCACCCATAGTCAACGGGGCACCCAAAGCGAGCAGAACGATGAGGCGACCAGTTCAGCGCCGCCAGTAACGCCGGTTGTCAATATTCCGACGCTTGACATCACGTTCGACGATATTAAGTTCCCTCACAAGGCGGACGAACCGTACGATAGCGCCTTGCTGACAAAGAAAGTGCTCTCGCTGGTGGGACGGCACGTGCGAATTCGCGGCTACATCTTGCCGACATTTCAAGGAGAAGGCCTCACGCACTTCGTTCTGGTTCGTGACGACCAAGAGTGCTGCTTCGGTCCTGGAGCGGCGCTGTTCGACTGCATTCGCATCGTGATGGATGAGGGCAAGACCGCCAGCTTTACTCCGGGACCGGTTGCAGTTGAAGGTCGCTTCGATATTGAAGAAATGCGCGACTACGAGGACGTCACGCGGGCCGTCTTTAAGATGAACGGTAAAGAGGTGAAGTGATCTTGGGGGCAACGTCGACAGGGGGACCGACGACCGGTGGCAAGTCTCTTGATCGACGCGATTCGATTCACCGCAGCTACCAGAACGCCGCCTGCTGGGGCCTGGGCAACGGACTTGTTAGCTCCACGCTGGTCATCTACCTGGTGTATGAGTTTCTGGCCTCGGAGTCAGACGCTGATCGAAATCTTGCGATCGCGGTAGCACTAATTCTGGCGGTACCAAAATTCATCGGTCTGTTGCGGCTCTCTGCCCCGGCAATGATTGATCGACTGGCGAGCCGCAAGAAGTTCTGTATTGCCTGCTACGCTTCTAGCGCCGTTCTTCTTGCGACACTCCCTGTCATCGCGGCTCCTGGTGTTTGGGCAACCCCGAGAACGTCGCTCGTCGTGCTGGTTGCGATCTGGAGTTCGTACCATCTGCTGGAATACCTGGCCACCGTCGCGCTTTGGTCCTGGCTGGCAGATCTAGTGCCTCGAAACGTTCGCGGCACGTTTATTGGCTATCGACAGCGGTGGATGCTCGCAGGGAACGTGGTCGGGATGATCTGCACCGGACTGTTTACTTACGCCTGGAAAACAAGGATGCTCGGCGACGATGTGTGGCTCGATGCCGCCATCGCTGCTGACAGTTGGGTACGCGAAGCCTGGGTCGGCTATGCCATCTCCGCGGTCGCCGGATCGCTTGTGTTGCTCTTCGCCGTCTGGCCGCTAAGCAAAATGCGCGATATTCGCAGTTGTGGTCAAAGGGCACCGCAACTGAGCCTGCGGGAGCTTCTGGCACCACTCCGCGATGGTCGCTATTGGCGACTGTTATTCTTCGGCTGCTCACTGGCGTTCTTCAATGGGCTGACGCAGTCGATTCAATTCCTCTATCCGCTACAAGTGCTTGGCGTTCCTTTACTGGCGTTCTTGTGCCTGCGCAGCGTGATGCGGGTTGGTCAGATTTCGATCAGTCCCGCGATCGGACGTCTGGCGGATCGTTTTGGTAATCGGCCGGTGATGATCGCTTGCCAATTGATCGTGGCTACCGGACCGGCGTTCTATCTGCTGGCCACACCAGAGCAGCCCTGGTGGTTCGCAATGGCCTGGCTAGCGTGGATCGCTTACGCCGGGCTGAATGTCTGCCTGCCCAATTTGATGATCAAATTGGCCACGTCAGAACAAAGAGCTGCTTACATCGCCACCTACTTTGCCGTGACAGGAATCGCCTACGGGCTTTCCACCGTTGCCGGCGCCTGGATCGCGAGCAAGTATGCAACCTGGAGCTACGCGTCGACGTTCTTCGGCACGTCTATCGACTGGAACATTACTGAGCTGATGTTGTTCATCGGGTGGTGCGGACGATCGGCCTGCGTGCTGCTGCTCTTCTGGATCATCGAACCGGGAGCGAAGTCGGTCCGGCAAATGCTGCGTGTGGAATCTGACTGAGTAGTGACTGAAGAGCGGGCGACAGCGATTACCAAGAAAGTCGCCGCTGCCCGTCAGACTTACATCGCCACCCAGCCGGGCACCGGTGTGGGATGAATCTGAGGTTTGCCGCCGGTTTGCAGCTTGGCGATCGCATCGCGGGCTGCGGTGACCGATTCGGCATCGGGATGATACTCGAGCGACAGATCGAACTGCGTCGAACCGCCCGGTTCGACCTCCACAACTCGGCCATGCTCGTCCTCATGGCTGCGCGGATTCGGATAGTTTGTGCCTGGCTCCAAGCCGGTGACGTAACCGTCGACAACGGCCGCCGTGTTTTTCCAGAGCGTAAAGCAGGGCAGTTGCTTGGTGTTGAAGTGCAGACTGACGCCCCGTTCCGCTTCGGAATCTTCCAGTAAGGCCTGGGTATAACCTTCTTGGTCGGCGTGCAGATCGAAGAAGTAAACCTGTTCGCTAACGCCCGCGGTCGGTGCGTCGTACGTGTCCCAAGCGGTCAGTCCGCCCGCGGCATCTTCATTTCGGGGTGTCATCTCAGCGACCGGCAGCACAACTTGGGCTCCTTCCCCAAGAATCGGCGACCCGAAGTTGCAGTGATAAAGCAGCTGGACCCCGGCCGGATTGGCAGAGAGGTTTTCGACTCTGTCTTGCAGACGAAAACCATTGGTGCCTGGCGAAATTGAAATCGTCGTGGTGAGTCGCAGTTTCTGGAAATGAAAACGGGATTCATCAACAACACCTTTCACTACAATCTCACCACTATCACCGTCGATGCTGACGCTCACATGGTGAGCCGGCAGATTGGCGATTCGTCCATGCAGCGGATAAGCAAGCCGACCTGCTTCGTCAAACTCCGGCGCGCCGTTGCTCTCCAATCCGCAGCGAACGATCATTTCGTCGAAACCGTCGAGCCAGCCAAGCCCGCCCGGATCGTGCACCGGAACGAATGACGGATGCACCGGACCACGAACCGGCGATTGCCAGCCGAGTTCGACGTCGGTGTACCACGCCTTCCAAATCCCCATCCCCCGAGTTGGCAACAGCGCGACTCGGAAAGCTCCACTCTCGACAATGAGCACGTCGACCCCGTCGCGCAGTCCACCGCGAAGCGTGCGCTGGCTGATGCGAAAGTCGGACGTGCAGCCTTCGATGTCGGCCGGCACGATGTCGATCGGTCCAGAGTAGGTGTCGTCGCTAGTATCGAGCAGAGTCCAGGTCTTGGTTGCCATGAGAAGGGATCGCTTTCGCTGGGAGGAGAACTTGGTCGGTGATAGATCCAGGATCGCGTCAGCTGCCCCCTGGTGCGTGCTCGTGAATGCCCTTTGCCCAGTCGCGAGATGCCAGCGGTGGGTATCTATACGCCGGACGGGCAAGAACAACAGGGTCAATTTAGCGAACAGATGTGTGCGATTACCAGCGGCGGGGGCCGAGTTTTTCTATGTCGCGGCTTGTCAACGTGCTGTCAGATGACTTAAAAATGTGTTACTTGTCGCGGCCGAGCACGGTAGTTCGCCGAGTCGACGGAAGAGGGAGTTTTTCTTGGCAGAGCAGTTTTCTGCACCCGCCACGTCCGGCTTGTATGCGTTCACCGAGGTACCCCTGTTTGGGTTCTCCACGATCGCCACACGACGAGATCCCCTCCAATCGATCATTCACAAACGATTCCCCGATACCAACCCTGACACGAGGATTCGAGAAAACAGATGAGCAAACGCACAAGCATCGGCACCTGGGCTTTTCTTTTTAACCAGAAAGAGCCGGTTCAATTCGAGGATATCGTTCCTGGACTCGCCAAACTCGGTTTCGATGGTTTGGAACTTGGCGGTTTCGACATTCACCCAAATCCCGACAACAAGCCGACGGCCGAAGATCGTGCCGGCGTCAAAGAGCTGATGACGGCCAACGGTCTCGGCTGCAGTGGACTGGCTGCCGACCTGTGGGCGGAAAAGCTCATCACTGCGCCGGACGACAGCTCCTACATGGCAACCTTCCGCAAGAACCTGCAGTTCTGCAATGACCTCGGCATCGATGTCATTCGCGTCGATACGACCGAGGATCCTTGGACGTTGGGCGACGTCGCGGGCGAGACACGTCCCGAAACCGTTACCACGCAGGTCGACTACGACACGGCCCTCGGCACGGTGGCCACCACCTGGAAGAAGTGTGCTCAGGAAGCGGCCGACGCTGGCATTCGCGTCGTCTGGGAATTTGAGCCTGGCTTCGCGTTTAACAAGCCGAGCGATATTCAGCGAGTGCTCGACGCGGTCGACCACTACAACTTCACGACCATGTTCGACACCTGCCACGCCGACAATGTGGCCCAGCAGGGAGCCCGTCAGCCAGGAGAGAAGGAAATCCTGCCGGGTGGAATTCGCGAATTGGCCGAACGTCTCAAGGGCCGCATCGGTCGCGTTCACCTGATCGACTCCGATGGCTCGCTCAACGAACACATGACGAGCACGCACCCGCCGTTTGGTGAAGGTAATCTCAACTTTGACGAGTTCATGCCGGCGATTGTCGATGCCGGTTGTCCCGACGATTGGTGGACGATCGACCTTTGCTTCTGGCCCGACGCCTGGGCGGCTACCGAGAAGTGCAAAAAGGCGCTCGATGAATTGATCAGCCGGTACGGCTAAACAATTGCCTCGGCGAAATGCGTGAATACGAAACTACCTCGAACTGAATCGAACGAGTAATCAGCAATGTCGAAACCACTGAATATCGGAATGATCGGCTACGGCTTCATGGGCCGAGCGCACTCGAACGCCTACAATCGGGTCGCGAATTTCTTCGACTTGGAGTACCACCCAGTCCTAAAGGCTGTTTGCGCTCGCAACGAAGATCGCGCTCAGGCGTTTGCCGACACTTGGGGGTACGAATCGGTTGAGACCGACTGGAAGAAGCTGATCGCCCGTGACGACATCGACGCGGTTGATATCTGCACGCCCAACAACCTGCATCACGAGATCGCCATCGCGGCCGCAGAGGCCGGTAAGATGATTCTTTGTGAAAAGCCGCTGGCGATGAATGTCGCCGAAGGTGAGGAGATGTGCGAGGCGGTCGAGAAGGCGGGTGTCGCCAATATCGTGTGGTACAACTACCGTCGGATTCCCGCGGTCACCCTCGCCAAGCAGCTCATCGATGAAGGTCGTTTGGGACGCATCTTCCATTATCGTGCTCAGTTCCTGCAGGATTGGACCATTGCCGAAGACCTGCCGCAGGGTGGTGAAGCGCTGTGGCGACTGGACGTCGACGCTGCCGGCAGCGGGGTGACCGGCGATCTCTTGGCCCACTGCATTGACACGGCCATCTGGCTCAACGGCTCTATCAACAGCGTCACGGCAATGACGGAGACGTTCATCAAGGAACGCGAACACAGTGCGACGGGCAAGAAGGAGCCGGTTGGTATCGACGATGCCTGTGCCTTCCTGGCCCGCTTCGACAACGGTTCTCTGGCGACGTTTGAATCGACCCGTTATGCCCGTGGTCACAAGGCGCTCTACACATTCGAGATCAACGGCGAGAATGCGTCGATTGCCTGGGACCTGCACGATTTGCATCGACTTAGCTACTTCGATCACGGTGACGACTCCGTGGTTCGCGGCTGGCGATCGATCCACGTAACCGACGGCGATCAACCTTACATGGACAAGTGGTGGGTGCCCGGCTTGCAGATCGGTTACGAACACAGCTTCGTTCACCAGGTGGCCGATTTCCTCAAGGGCGTGGCCGAAGGTAAGGAAGTTGGCCCCACGTTCCGCGACGCACTGGAAACCCAAAAGGTTTGCGAAGCGGTTCTCAGCAGTGCCAAAGAAGGAAGCTGGGAAAAGATCTAAGCGTTCGCCGGATCGACAAACAGGACTAACCACTGGTGGTTATGTCACGCGTCAACTCATCTGCGACGCATGGCAATGAACTTAGCCACTACAACAGGGAGATAAAGAAGACGATGAAATTTGGCATGAATCTGTTGTTGTGGACTGGCGATATCGACGAGTCCCATTGGCCGGTGATCGAATCGCTCAAGGAGATGGGCTACGACGGGGTCGAGCTGCCAATGTTTGCTGCCGACGATGCCAAGTTTGCCGAGGTTGGCAAACGGCTCGATGATATCGGCCTGGAGCGAACCGCTGTGACCATTCGTGGTGGCGACGATAACCCGATCAGCCCCGACGCCTCCGTTCGAGCTGCCGGCGTGGCGGCGACCAAGGCCGTGCTCGACAGCTGTCAGGCTGCCGGCTGCACGCATCTGGTCGGTCCTTACCACTCGGCGATTGGCGTCTTCAGCGGAGCCGGCCCCACGGAAGACGAATGGAAGTGGGGCGTCGATTCGATGCGTCAGGTCGCCGAACACGCGGGCACCGTTGGCGTTACGCTCGGCGTGGAGTGCCTGAATCGATTTGAGACCTACCTGCTCAACAGTCACGCTGACGCAGCTCGATTCGTGCGTGAGGTCGATCACCCGAATTGCCGGATGATGTACGACACATTCCACGCCAACATCGAGGAGAAGAACGTCACCGAGGCGATCAAGGGTTGTGCCGACGTCATGGCCCACGTCCATATTTCTGAGAACGATCGCAGCACTCCCGGCGCCGGCGACGTCAAATGGGACGAAACGTTCGACGCCCTCAAGGAGGTCGGCTACGACGGCTGGATGATGATCGAGGCATTCGGCCTGGCACTGCCGGAAATCGCTGAAGCGACCAAGATCTGGCGCCGAATGTACGAGAGCGAAGAACAGCTGGCCCGCGACGGCCTGGCGTTCATGAAGCAGGAAGTGGCTAAGCGCTGGTAAGCAATCAGCCAGCGTGTCTCTGGCAAGCTTATTCCGGGCAAGCACTCTCTTAGCAAGCTTCATCGGCTAACTAACCAAATCCCACGGACCGCAGTGGCCTGTGGGATTTGTGCTTGCGCGAAATCGACCTTGTCCGCTCGTTTCAGCAAGGTCTATAGTTCTGGTATGTCTGCCGAGCCCCCTTCTAACTTGCCGCCTCAGCCTTCGGATGAACCACGGCCGGATCTTCCGGTCGAGGCTGATGAGGTTATCGAGACGGGCGAAGTTGTAGAGACGGACGAGGTTGTCGAGCAGATGGCAGAGGTTGCCGATGAAGTCGTTGACTCAGCCGATCCTTCTTCTGCCGAGTCAGAATCGACGGCCCCTCCGACCGAAGACGTTTCGCTTGAACAGCTCAGCGACGCGTTTCAGCAAATGCTCGATCCGGACGTGGCAGCCAGCGACGAAGCGTCAGCAGGCGTATCAGATGTAGACGCCGATCTCGATTTGGAGCCGGGTGAAAGCGTAGCCCTGCCAGAGGCCGCTACGGATGAGGACGATGCTTGCCCCATCACTCCGCATTCGATTCTGGAAGCAATGCTCTTTGTGGGGGACGCGAGCAACGAACCGCTTGGGGCCGATCGCGTGGCCCAGCTTGTGCGAGGTGTTGAGGCCGACGAAGTCGCCCAGCTGGTCGACGAACTTAACGCAGAATATGAGTCGACCGGTCGCGCCTATGAAATCCGTAGCGAGTCGGGTGGTTTCCGTCTGGCACTGCGGGAGGAGTTTAGCCGCGTTACCGATCGCTTCTACGGTCGTGTTCGCGAAGCCAAACTCTCACAGGCTGCGATCGAAGTCCTGGCGCTCGTGGCCTACAACCAGCCGATGACGAGCCACCGCGTGAACGAGTTGCGCGGACATCCGAGTGGAGCGATCCTCTCGCAACTCGTCCGTCGCGAACTTCTGCAGATGAAGCGGCCGGAAGAGAAACCGCGGACGCCGGTCTACCATACGACTCCGAGATTCCTACAGTTGTTCGGTCTGACCGAGCTTGAGGAGCTACCCCAGGCCGAGGAACTCGAACGCTAATCGAGTCAGTAGGTTCCACCGCCAGGCCAATCGCGGCCGCTAGCAGTTAGAAGCAATCGCCGTCGTAACCCGCTCTTACAAAAGCACTTGAAGCGATTGTCCCAAGCTGCGCAGGCGCGGTCTCGGCCCGGTGGTAGAATCATGGTCAGCGCGGGACACGAGTGAGTTCGCATGGGAAGCGAGCATTGCCGTTGGTCCACCGCGTTTCTTTTTTTGGCCTGCACTTGCCTGTGAATGTATTGCTTGCCTTCGCTCAGAAGACTCTGGCGTCTTAGAACGTATCTCACTACGAGACCGACTGAGACCCTCTGACCGTCGATAATGCAGGTTTCCTTTCTTGCTCTTTACGGCAGCCGTACGTGAGCCCTTTGGTCACCAAGACTATGCCCCAACATGACGCGTTGGCCCCTTTGCGCGGGAAGCCGGTGGTACTGCCATCGATGCTGCTCTGTGACTTTGGGCATTTGGCCAAGGAGATCGAGGCGGTCGAAGCCGCCGGAGCACAGGCATTGCATCTGGACGTCATGGATGGCCATTTCGTGCCCAACATGACGTACGGCCTGACCATGGTCGAGGCGATGCGGAAGCTGACCACGTTGCCGCTCGATGTGCATCTGATGATCTCCAATCCCGAACAGTACGTCGAACGATACGTCGAAGCAGGTTCCGACGTGGTGACGATTCATGCCGAGGCCCACGACGAGCCGCGACGCGTGCTAGAGAAGATCCGTGACGCTGGCGCAGCCGCTGGGCTGGCGATCAACCCGCCGACCCCCATTAGCGAAATCGAGGCCTGTCTCGCCGTCTGCGATCTGGTGCTGGTGATGAGTGTGATGCCGGGATTCGGCGGTCAAAAGTTCGACCCCGTAGCGCTGGATAAACTCAAATACTTGCGGGATCGCGTTTCCTCGGATGTCATTCTGGAGGTCGACGGGGGCGTGAATGACGAAACGGTCGCTGACTGTGTAGCCGCTGGTGCCGAATGGCTCGTGGCTGGTTCAGCGATTTTCCGTGTTGGCACGGAAGGACGGGGCGCAGATGGCCAGGCTGACTACGGCCCGAACGTGACACGACTTACTCAATTGGCTACCCAGGAATAGGACGAAGTGGACGATTCACATTTACAAGTGGTGTTGATTCGGCCGGGCGAGACACAATTCGACCAAGAAGGCCGAATTCAGGGAACGCTCGACGTTCCGCTATTGCGCAGCGGTACGAGCGAACTGGCCGAAACGGCCGAAAAATTGCAGAATGTGGGCATCGACACGATCTACTGCTCGCCTTGCACTTCGGCAGTGGAATCGGCGACGGCGGTGGCCGAAGCGCTCGACATTAAGTACAAAACACTAGATAAGTTGCAAAATATTAACTTTGGCCTTTGGCAGGGACTCCAGGTCGAAGAGGTGAAGCGGAAGCAGCCCAAGGTATACAAACAGTGGGTTGAGCACCCGGAAACCATTTGTCCTCCGGAGGGTGAGACGATTTCGTCTGCCCAGGAAAGGGTGGCCAACTCGCTCGGCAAGCTGCTCAAGAAACACAAGAAGGGAGCCATTGGTCTGGTCGTACCGGAACCACTTGCCAGCGTGGTACGGAGCTACCTGACGCGGACTGAATTGTCTGAGGTTTGGCAGAACGGCGGCGAAGGCGAATCGTGGCTGGCAATCGACGTAGAACCAGGAACATTGATTGCGGCAGGCTAATTCTTGTCTTGCAGACTAGCCGTCTAACGACGAAGAATGCCTAGCCGCCGAGCGACGCGACGGAGAGTGCGGCTCGAATAGATGCACGCAAGAGGCATAAGAACCGATAAGACGAAAATAACGTGAGCACCGTAACGACCGAGAACCAACACACCAACATGGCCGCTAGCGAAATCGAACCTGTCTCCACCCGTTCTGGCCCCCGCCGAGAAAAGCGCGGTGTCCCCGAGGGACTCTGGCTGCGCTGTGCCGGCTGCCATCAGACGATCTTTCGTAAACAGGCTGACGAGCTGCTTGGCGTCTGCCCCGAGTGCGAACACCATTTTTACGTTCCTGCGTCCGAGCGCGTCCGACAGCTGCTCGACGAAGGCACGTTTGAAGAGCTGTTCACGGAACTGGAACCGGCCGACCCGTTGGGTTTCAAAGACAAGAAGGCCTACAAGGATCGACTTGTTGCGGAGCAGAAACGGACCGGGCTCAAAGATGCCGCGATCGTTGGTACCGGCATGATTCGTGCACGTCGTGTGGCCGTTGGGGTCACCGATTCGGCCTTCATCATGGGCAGCATGGGAGCCGTGGTTGGCGAGAAGCTGGCACGACTTACCGAGCGAGCAACCGAACAGAATCTTCCGCTCATCATCGTCAGCGGCAGTGGCGGTGGAGCACGAATGCACGAAGGAATTCTCTCCCTCATGCAAATGGCCAAAGTCTCGGCCGCGCTGGGACGCTACGATTCGGCCGGCGGTCTGTTCATATCGGTACTTACCAATCCGACCATGGGTGGAGTCGCCGCCAGTTTTGCATCGCTCGGCGACGTGGTACTGGCCGAGCCGAAGGCCCTGATCGGATTTGCTGGCCCCAGAACGATCAAGGCGACCATCAAGATCGAGCTTCCTGAAGGCTTTCAGACGAGTGAATTTTTGCTCGACCACGGTTTTGTAGACCGCATCGTGAAGCGCAAGAATCTCAAGAGCGAGATCGCCCGCATCATCGATTACTGCGGTAAGTAACCGAGCCTGGCCTGTCTGGTCCGTAGCCTCCGTTTTTTTGAGCGGGGGTGTCGCGTGTGCATTTCCGCTCGAAATGCAGCAATCTGCTTTTCCTCAGGAAACCGCTGCGCACCGGCTCCCTGTTCCGCGAATGGGACTTCTCGTACAATGGCGGGCGGAACAAGAGAAGAGAGCGCTATCCATGGGTCTATTGGCTCGTGTCAAATCTGCTTTTGCCAGTAACCGGCTTGATGTTCGAGCTCGGTTTTCGTTGTTGCGCGAAGCGGTCCATGGGACGATGTCCCAGTTCTATCAGGCTCGTGACCGTGAAACCGGTCAGATCGTCGGCCTGAAGATTCTCGACCCCGAACAATATCAAACGTTCGAGAATCGATTCCGTGGCCTCGATAAACCGCCCGAGGGGCAGATCGCCCTGCAGCTCGACCATCCTGGCGTCGTACAGACCTACGAGCATGGGCTGACGACCAAGAATGAACCCTACCTGGTAATGGAATATATCGAAGGGCAGGGGCTCAATACCCTCATTTCTTCGGGCGATCCGCTCTTGGCAGCCCGACGAATGTTGATTCTCTGCCAGATGGCGGAATCGATCGCGGCCATTCACGAGGCCGGCTTCATTCATCGCGACATCTGCCCCCGGAACTTTGTCGTTTCGCCCGCTGGCGACTCGGTGAAGTTGATCGATTTTGGGCTGACCGTGCCTGATACGCCGGAGTTTCGCAAACCGGGCAATCGAACTGGAACGCCACGGTACATGGCTCCCGAGATCGTAAAACGGCGTACAACCGATCATCGGGTCGACATTTTCTCGTTTGGCGTAAGCGCCTTTGAGCTATTTGCCGGTCAGCCGCCTTGGACCGGTGTGATTACAGGCCAGGATGCGGTAATCCACGCAAATCAGGCACCTGCTGATTTGGCGGAGCTGTGCGACGATCTGGATCCAGGCGTGGCAGCGGCCATTCAGAGCTGTCTAGCGGTCGATCCGGCTGGTAGACCGCAAAAAATGCGGGATTTTCTGGCCCAGATCGATGCCGTTGGGAAGCAGATGAGCTGCTAGCCGATTCCCAGGAGTCAGAGTCCAGACGGACCGATCATCCTTGTCAGTTCCCCAGTCGTTTATCTATACTGGGCGATTCGCGGTAGCTCGGCGGCCCCTGTCGTGAGGATCTCAGTTGGCGACCCCGAAGTTGACATCTGAGAAATGGACGATTGAAAGACCGGCGATGGTCGTTGCGTCGGCGGTGCTCGTCGTCTCAATGCTGGCGTTGGCGTTCAGTATTGGCCGATACTTTCCGATGCCGCGTACAACGGACACAAATCATAGACCGGTTCTGACCGATGCGTTGGAGCCTTTGGAAGAAATAAAGCAGCGTCAGGCCATCGAATTCGATCGACTTGAGGTCGATCGCGGTGGTGCGGAGTTGGGTTCCGAAGACGCGATGCGACAAGCAAAACGAGGAGACGCGGAATGACGATCGATAAGAGCCTGAAAATCTCACGCGGTTTGATTCGTAACCGTAGCGTACTGACCCGGGGCGAACGATTGCAGAAGCTCATGGAGAGCGAACGTTGGAGCGAAGGCGATAGCCCGTTCGGTCTACCGAAGGTGCGTGTTGTCCGCTTGGCCATGAAGAAGAAAAAGAAGAAGGCCAAGGAAGACGACGACGAGAAGACCGAAGCAGCCGCTGGGGGCGAGAGCTAGGATTGCTCTTCTCTTTGGTCGCACATCCTCGACATGTCTGCGGTTCCCTTGAACTTGCCGAGTAGGGCAGCCGCAAAGTCTCAAGGTGCCATTGCGCTAGCTAGCGACACGCGTGTCCTTTTGCAGATTTCATTTGCTGTAGGGCGACTTCGATCTCGCGTCGCATCTCTGCGGCGATGAAGAAAGACCCGGTAACGCAGACCAAGTGGTCTTCAGTGAGCGAACCTTCCACGGTTCGCCATGCGGCGGACGGATCGCCACAGACCCTCACATTGGTCGCGCCTCGCTCACTGGCAACCATGGCCAGCTCTTCCGGCGAGATCGCCCGCGGATTGTTCAGGTATCGCGTAACGATCGTCTGGTCAAATCGCGGCAGCAATTGCATGAGCATGCCGCGAACATCTTTCTCGATGGTCGTACCGAATACGAGCGTACGTGGTCCCGGCGGAAAGCTATCATCCAGCGTCGCCAGGAGTGCTTCTACGGACGCCGCGTTGTGGGCCGCATCGATGATCACGGTGGGTCGCCGCGAGAGCACCTCGATTCGGGCCCGGCATCGTGCGTTGCGTAGCCCCTGACGAATGGCCTCTTCGGAGATTTTCCATCCATCTCGCCTAAGTTGATCGATGCAGGCCAATGCCACGCCGGCGTTTCGGGCTTGGTGGGAGCCGAGCAGGCCTAGATCTACCTGCTGGAGGTGCATCCCGTCGCTCTTGCTGGAGTAGTCGAGGCGACCGTACTCGGCGGAAACCATCGTTTCGGATTCACCGCGTGTGCCATTGGTCGCGCTGCCTAATTGGGAGGAATCGGCAAACGCCGGGGCGTGGTACTTGACCGCGTAATCTCGCTCAAACTCGATGAGGCGTGAGTTGTTATCTTTCGCGGTCTGGCGAATCTCGTCGCGTGGTTCGGCATCGGCAACACCACTGACGACCGGAATGCCTGGTTTAATGATGCCTGCCTTCTCACGAGCAATTGCTGAGAGCGTGTTGCCTAGCTGTCGCATGTGGTCGAAGCTGATGCTAGTGATCGCACAGCAGATTGGCTCACAGACGTTTGTGGAGTCGAGCCTTCCGCCTAATCCAACTTCGAGAACGGCGACGTCGACTCTGGCTGCGGCGAAGTGCATAAGAGCCAGAGCTGTCGTTATTTCAAAATAGGTCGGACCGATTTCGCCGCCTGCGCGGTCACGGGCCTCGGCATCCATGGTTGCGATGATCGGACGCAAGCGATCGATAAGCCGGACAAGGGTCTTCGTCTCGCATGGCTCTCCGTCGATCGCCAGTCGCTCTTCGATTCGATCGAGATGCGGAGAGCTAAACACCCCCACTCGATAGTTGGCCGACGTGAACACACTGCTGAGAAATGCGGCTGTTGATCCTTTTCCTTTCGTACCAGCGATATGCACGATTGGAAATCTGAGTTGAGGATCGCCGAGACGAGATAGCAGCTCGTGCATTCGGTCAAGCTTGTACTCGCGCGAGCGATAGGGAACGGCGTCACGCCGCTCGTAGTTGACACGCGAGAAAAGGAAATCGAACGCTGCCTGGTCCGCGGCAGATTGGCTGGGGTCCGACATCGGCCAACATTGCCTCAAGGGAAAGGATCGGGGGCCCTCAAAGGAGTAGGATCGGGGCCTCTAAGAAAATGAATCGCGACGTTGAAGTTTATCGGTCGACGTCACTTCTGTCGCGGGGGTAACAGGGCACGCCAGGAAGCTCTGTTAAAGCTCTCGGCGGCACTCGTCGCGTCTGATGTTCTCCGCCGGTATTTTCCATGAAGTCCGGCGGACAGGTCGCTTCTAAGGATGGGGGTGCCGGCAGGGCCTCAGAGCCCATCGGACCGTTGCGAAATCACGTTATCGTGGCTTATAGTGGACCCTTGCGCACAGCTGTAAAACGCGACATACAGCCTCCTCGACTGGCAATTCGAACCATTGGCTCGGTTCCGACGTAGGATCGAGAGGCGGATCTCGCGGGAATAAAGGGGCACCTTGGGAGCGGGCATCTCTCAGGAACGAACATCACGGAGAAGACTTGGCAATGCAGGCGGTCGATCGCTCCCAGGCGGAGCCCCAACAGCCGGATGATTCCACCGAGGTCGTGGTCGCGGCTCGCAATCTCACCAAGGTCTACCGAGATTTTTGGGGACGTCAAAAGGTTCGTGCACTCAACGCACTCGATCTGGAGATTCGGCGTGGCGAGGTCTTTGGATTGCTTGGGCCCAATGGTTCTGGCAAGACCACAACGATCAAGATTCTCTTGGGACTGCTTTTTCCGACCAGTGGCGAGGCGACCGTCTTTGGACGTGAAGCGACGGAAGTCACCAAGAACGAGCGAATCGGTTACCTGCCTGAAGAGTCATACCTCTACAAATTTCTCAACGCGCACGAGACACTCGATTTCTATGGTCGGCTATTCGATATTTCGACGGCCGAACGTCGCCGCCGTATCGACGAATTAATCGAAATGGTCGGGCTGACCTGGGCGGCGCGACGTCCGCTAAAAGAGTACTCCAAGGGCATGACGCGGCGAATCGGCCTAGCCCAGGCGTTGATCAACGATCCTGACCTTATCTTGCTCGACGAACCGACCACGGGACTCGATCCGAGCGGTACGCGGGACATGAAGGATCTGATTCTCAGCCTCAAAGAAGCGGGCAAGACCGTGATCTTGTGCAGCCACTTACTTGCCGACGTGCAAGATGTCTGTGATCGGATTGCCATTCTGTACCAGGGTGAACTCAAAGAGCTGGGACGCGTCGATCAACTTCTCAAGGTTCAGGACGTTACTCAAATCCAGGCGAAGGGCTTGGACGAGGAGGCGATCGCGGCAATCCGACAGGTCGTCGCCGAGCATGGGGGCGAGATCGTCGACGTCGACACGCCGACAACGACCCTGGAAGACCTCTTTCTGTCGATTGTACGAGAGAGCCAGGCGCGTCCTGGTATGCGATTCAGCTCGCTCAAGAGCCCGGTCGATGCGACCAAGCCCGATCAACCGAGGAACAAATAAACGAACAAACGTCGTCCAAACATTAGGAGCCAGGGCTCCCCGTTCTGATCCGCCGCAGGAAGGCGAATCGAAAGTGGCGCGGAGACCAACATTTGTGTAGGACGATGGATCGGTAAGTCTTCTGAATGGTTGTTGAATACGAATTTCCGTCTCTCTGGGTGTGGTTCTTTGGCGGGAAGCCTGGAGATGGTGAGCTAACCGGAACTCCGTCGGCGCTGGCCGCTTTTGGACTTACGGTCCTGGTGCTCCTGGTCGGGGCGCTTTTGCTGGGCTATCTCATTGCTGCGGTTCGCTACGGGCCGACGCGCGCTTTCCAGATTGTTGGCGCCACGCTCTGCCAGGGCGCGATTGACCTGGTGAAGATCTCCCCTCGCCGAGTGCTCTCACTGAGCCGCCTGGCCATCCGCGAAGCCTGGCGTCGACACGTGTGGGTGATTCTGGCCGTCTACGTTGTCGTCTTGATGTTCGCCGGCTTGGCACTCAGCTCCGACAGTCCTGAGCCGGCCAAGCTCTACCTGTCGTTCGTGCTTCAGGCAACGACCTATCTGTTGATGCTTGCGGCTCTATTTCTCTCTGCCTTGAGTCTGCCGACCGACATTAAGCAGCACACCATCTACACCGTGGTCACAAAGCCGGTCCGTTCGAGCGAAATTCTGCTCGGAAGACTGATCGGATTCACGGTTGTTTGCACTATGCTGCTGGTCATCATGGCGATGGCGAGTTACGTGTTTGTCGGCCGCATGGTCAGCCACGGGCACGAACTTACGGCCGACGCCATGCTTCCGGTGCGAGAGCAGGGCGAGGTGGTCGCGTACGAAGGTCGCACCACAACGGACAACCGTCATCACCACACCGTTCGGATGGGCGTCGACGCCTTTCGGCCAGGCATCGCGGTTCGCGGAACTGCCGACGGGAAAGCGGCCCTGATTACCCATGTCACTTCCGAAGCCGCCGGAGCGGGGATTCAGGTAAACGATCGCATCGTGGCGATCGATGGCAAAGCGATTACACCAACCGATCTAAGAACACCTGCCGAACGAATTCGCGGGGCGGGCGGAAGCACCGTGCGGCTTGACGTCGAAGACGCCAGCGGCGAAAGACGGCAGAATCACGATCTGCAGCGAACGCGGGCCAGCGTCTATACCGACCGCGTCAAAGGCCACTCGCATCTTGTCACGGCTCGCTACGAAAATGGCCAAGTGAACTATCGCGTGGGGCCATCGGAGGGTGATCTGCTTGCCCGAGTTCCCTATTACGGGACGTTGCGATTTCGAGATCGCCAAGGCAAATTGACACGGCGCGGTATTAGCGTCGGTGACCTCTACAACTACCGCAGCTTCATTCGCGGCGGAAGGGTCGATGCCGCGATCTGGACGTTTGAGGGTCTGCGAGCTGAAGACTATCCGGAGGGACTTCCGCTCGACTTGACCGTTGGTGTTTACCGTTCGCACAAAGGGGATGTCGAACAGGGCGTGCGAGGGAGCATCGTCGTCCGCAATCCGGAAACGGGTCGTCAGAGTCAGGAAATTATTTTCACAGCTCAGGAAAGCAAGCTCGATCGCATTCAGATTCCGCGTTTCGCGACCGACGCGGAAGGTAAGCCGCTCGACTTATTTAGCGATCTCGTGGCCGATGGTAAGGTGCAAGTCTGGTTGCGATGTGTCGACCGAGGGCAGTACTTCGGCATGGCGCAGGCCGACCTCTACATCCGCTCAAGGGATGCTTCTTATACCGTCAACTTCTTCAAGCGTTACGTGCAGGTCTGGTTGCAGATGACGATCGTCACCTCGATCGCGCTATTCTGTAGTACCTTCCTTAGCGGGCCGGTGTCGATTCTGCTCACGCTGTTCGTCGTTGTCTTAGGACACTTTACGAGCTTCTTGTATCACCTAACCAATTGTGTCATCTACCGCGATGAGTTTCGCGTGTTCGACAAGATGCGGCTGGCTCGAATCAAGCTGGACGAACGTGGCTACGAACTGGTGCGGACGATGCAAGAGCAGGGCAAGACTCCGTTCCGATACACGACGGAAGAACAGTTGCGAATTGCCCAGGAGTTGGGCCTCGACAAATGGGCAACGCGTGACCGCGTTTATGGAGGGGGCCCCCTCGAGGCGGCCTACCGACTATTCACACAGGATAACCTGCTTAGCGAGTTGCCCCGCGAAGGTGCTTTCGAGGTGATGCGGAACGTCGACATCTTCTTGATGCATATCGTGCAGGCAATTATCAATGTCCTACCCGACTTTGAACGCTTCAGTACGGACGATTACCTGGCAAACGGGTATAGCATCCACGCCGGGCTAATTTCACAGCAAGCTTGCGCTACGCTGGCCTTTGTGGTGTCCACCATGATTGCCGGCTACTTCTTCCTCAAGACTCGCGAGGTGGCTCGATGAACGCGCAGCGTCGATTTACTCGTAAAATTATCTACTTGGTTGCGATCGCAATATTGTTGCTGCCGTTGTCGTATCTTAGCCAACCGGGATCCGGTGAAGCGGACCAGGGCGGGAAGTTGGCTCGATTGCGTTCGGAGAACGAATTGGGGCAGGCCAATCTCGGCCAGGTGGATCCCACGAGTGCGACGATGCGATTCGCGTCGTTCGGACTACACGGTCTCGCCTCGTCCTGGCTGTGGATGCAGGCGACCGATGCCAAGAACCGAGAAGACTGGACGTTGTTTGACGCCACGTTAGAGCAGATCGCAAATTTCCAACCGAACTTTGTTGATGTCTGGCGGTTTCAAGCCTGGAACGTCTCTTACAATATGTCGGTTCGATTCGACGATTATCGAGACCGTTACACGTATGTTGTACGCGGTATGAAGTACCTGGAACGAGGCATCAGCTACAACGATCAAGAAGCAACGTTGCCGGGTGATCTTGCCTGGTTCACCGGAAACAAGATCGGCAAGGCGGAAGAGCGACGTGCATTTCGTCGTCTATTCAAGGCGGATGACGCCTACCATGATCCACCGGCGGAAGAGGACTGGCTCGCCGGCACGGCCTACGAAGAGACGATTCGCGGCAGACCGGTCCGCGACAACTGGTTACTGGCTCATCAATGGTATCTGCTTCTAAATGATCGCAAGGATCGAAACGAAATCGCCCGTCCAAGACGGTCCGATCCTCTCTTCTACCGAGAGTCCGCGCATTCTTTGATTGAGTATGCCGAGGCGCTAGCGAAAGATGGCGAATTCGGGCCGAAACTTGAACGGGCATGGTCCAACGCTGCGGATGCGTGGCGGAGGTATGGCGAGCGTTCCATGGTGATGAGAGGTGGCCTGCGCCTACGACTGCTCGACTACGACGTTTACCGGCGACGGGCACTCAAGCTGTTGGCAGAAGTTGATGTTCTCAATCCCGAGTGGAAGGCAAAGCGGCTCGAACAATACGGTCACAAGCTTACCGAGGCTCAACAAGAGGCCTGGGCCAAGCCGTGGAGCGACTGTGATGAAGACGAAAAAGAAACGAAGCTGCGTGTCGCCGTTTCTGTGTGGGCGAATCTCCGAGATCTTCGTGACGACGTGAAGGAAGATCAGCTCGAAGAGTTGAACCGAATCATCGCCCGCTACGAAATGACCATCAAACGCGTAGAAGCAATTGGGTACTCCCGTGAACTGGTTGCCTACGAGTCGTGGCGAGTGCGTTGTGAGGTGGAGCGAACGGAAGATGCGATCGCTGCCCATCAGGCAATCTACGAAGGGGATCGCGCGATGCGAAAAGCGCAAATTGCGCCCGCACTTGAGCACTACCAGAAGGGGATTCAACACTGGAGTAACGTGTTGGACGCCTACCCCGTCTTGCTCGACGATTTTGGAATGACCGATGACCTCGGTCGCGTGATCGAGAAGTATCGGGAGGTCCTCAGGCAAAACGAAGAACCGTTCCCGGATCCTTTCTCTCTTCAGCAAGTTCTCGACAAGCTGAAGGAAGAAGGTGTGCTTCAGTAACATTGGGCGTCAGCAGCGGTCGGAGCTACTAGCGTTCGGGCGAGAGCCAGCGTCAGCCGCTCGTGGATGGCTACGGCGGTGACATTCTATTCAGCGGGGTATCTCCCCGTTACAATGGCGGCTTCTTGATTCGCAAGAACAAAGCCTTTCAAAGCGTTCCGACGCCAGGTTGCGTGATTGGACGTGAAAAGCGACCGACCAATAGACGACGTCGACACAGGAGAAAACCGTTATGAAATCTCGTCACATCTGGTGTCTGGCGATTCTTACTAGCCTTTCTTTGGCCACGCTCAGCGCGTGTACCGCGGACCCGAAGCCGGCCGACACGAATGCCTCGAACAACGCCGCCGCTACGGCAGAGAAACCGGCAGAACCACGCACGCCGATCAAGGTGCTGATCGTTGATGGTCAAAACAACCACAACTGGCAGGCCACGACGCCGGTGCTGAAGCGAGCCATCGGGGATTCCGAGCTGTTTACCGTCGAAGTCGCCACGTCGCCCCCGCAAGGTGGTGACATGAGCACATTCAAGCCGAAGTTCTCCGACTACGACGTCGTTGTTTCCAATTACAACGGACAGATGTGGTCGAAGGAGACGCAGGATGCCTTCCTCGACTACGTCCGCGGCGGAGGTGGATTCGTCTGCGTTCATGCTGCTAATAACGCTTTCGGCGACTGGAAGGAGTACAACGAAGTCATCGGACTCGGCGGCTGGGGCGGCCGCAACGAGAAATCGGGACCCTACGTTTACTACAACGATCAGGACAGATTAGTCACCGACAACAGTGCCGGCCCGGGCGGGGGACATGGTCCTCAGCACGACTTCTTGGTCGCCATTCGAGATACCGAGCATCCCATCACCAAAGGCATGCCGCGCAGTTGGCTGCACTTCAAGGACGAGCTCTACGACAAGCTTCGTGGACCGGCCATGAACATGAAGGTGCTGGCGACCTCCTTCGCCCCCAAGGATAAGGCGGGACGGGATCTGCACGAGCCGATGATGATGACCATCGATTATGGCAAGGGACGCGTGTTCCACACCCCGATGGGACATGCCGACTATTCAATGAAATGTGTCGGCTTCGTCACGACGCTCCTGCGAGGATGTGAATGGGTCGCCACCGGCGCCGTCACCATTCCCATTCCGGATAACTTTCCCACGGCAACCGAAACCAGTCTGCGCGAATACCAATGATGAATCACCGACAGAACTACCGCCGTTCCGCCTTGCATCGAGTCCTTTCGTGCTTTCCTGTGCTCACTGGGGTCTTGGTCGCCGTCCTATGTGGTTGCCTGGTGGCGAACACGAGCTTGGCAGACGACCATGAGGGATGTGACGCCAAGGCTGGTGGCGAAGCAGCCGCATCGGCAGCGCAAGATGCACCGCATATCGTCTTCGTGACCGGCGACGAAGAATATCGTAGCGAAGAGTCGATGCCAATGCTGGCGAGAATCTTGCAGCGCGACTACGGCTTCAAGACCACGATCTGTTACTCGCTCAACGACCAAGGCTTCATCGATCCCAACAACACCAAGTCGATCACGGGCCTCGAAGCGCTCGCCGATGCTGATCTGATGGTGCTGTTCACGCGGTTTCGAAATCTACCGGCCGAGCAGATGGAGCATTTCCTCAAGTACGTGGCGACCGGCAAACCGATCGTTGGATTTCGAACGGCCACGCACGCATTCCAGTTCCCAGAGGATAGCCCCTACGCCGAATGGAACTACAAGAAGATTGCCGACTTGGTCGGACAACACTGGATCACGCATCACGGCCATCGTGGGAACGACTACCTAACGGCCGTGACGCTTATCAAGGACCAGAAGTCGCATCCGATCTTGCGCGGCGTATCGCCGTTCAAGTGCTACTCCTGGCTCTACCATGTTGATGGTGGAAAACACAAACTACATGGCGATTCGGCTCCGTTGCTAACTGGTGAAACGCTCAATTCCTCGCACGAAGGAAATCCTGAATATCCCCCGACCACCCCGGTCGCCTGGACCAAGACCTACCAGGGAACGGACGGCGCCAAGGGACGCGTCTTCTTTACGACTTTGGGTCACCCTTACGATTTCCGCGACACCTCGATGCGACGACTCGGCCTGCAAGGAATCCTGTGGGCACTGGGCCGCGAAAGGCAAATCCCGACGACCGGCGTTTCCGCCAAGACGGTCGTTCCGTTCCAACCCACCAACGCTGGTTTTGGCCAGGTCTACAAGCCTGGGGTCAAACCGGAAGAACGAACCGCCGGGACAAAGTAGTACGGGTCCGTTAATCGTCCCACTCGTTCGCGCGCGGCCACAGGTATTCGTGCGTCGGATCGGCTTCGACCGGCGTTTCCACGAGCGGCGGTTGGGCTTCCGCTTTCACCAAGGGAGCCTCTGCTTCTGCCGGGAACGATTCGGCTTCCGCCAGGAAGGTCGCCTGGGCTGCGGCGCGTTCCATTCGCTCTTTTCGGTCCGTCGCACGTTCGCTGCGAACCTCATCCTGCAAGTTGCGAATCAACTTGGCGATGTAGGGATCGGCCCACGGCAACAGATCGCGTGCTCGCGGACGATCGGCGATCATCACGTCATCTTTGTGAACGGGAACTTCAACGACAATACAACGAATGTTGCTAGCGACCATGACCATTCCTCCTTGAAATGAAAAGTCGAGTGCGATGTGATTCGTAGCCCGGCAATTTGTGTCACGAGAGATGGGTGTGACTTTGCCAGTCCGCCGCATGGGAGTCGAACGCTCCCGTTGACTGCGACATGGAAGAAGCGTTAATGCACGTTCGGGGCCAAACGCGCCAAAAACTTTTTTCTCGGGTCAGAAGGCCCCGCTTAGACTTCGATGAAATAAGCACTTACGAGCGATCAATATTTTTTCGAGAGCGGTGACCGCGCTGTCGCGCCTTGCTTTGTAGGGCGGAAGAAATTGCAACGGCGTTTGCAATCGCGCGTTAAGGGGGGAAGGTCGCGGAAACTGTTCCTCCAAGCGGAGAAAAAATTCGAATTATTCCGATTTTGTCTCAAGTTGGTTTTGAAGATATTCAACCGCTTTGGCGAGCTGCGGATCGAAGAGTGGATCGGTCGGCAAAGCGCCGGTCGATTCTATCTCCGCAATGTCTCGCTCGTTGCGCTCTTTCAGACGTCGCTCGTTCTCTTCGTCGGTGAGCGGAACAACGAAACCATCGTCGGGAAGCACGCCCCATTCATCTTCATCGGTGTCGTCTTCCATCCTATGAATCTGCCGACCGCTGGGCCGCCAGAAAGAGTTCGTTGTCAGTTTCAAGATGCTCCTTCCCCGCTCCATTGGGATCATCTTCTGCACCGACCCTTTGCCATAGCTGCGCGTTCCGCAAACGATTGCCCGTTTGTGGTCCTGCAAACAAGCCGAAAAGATTTCGCTGGCACTGGCACTTTCGCCGTTGACCATTACCACCATGGGGAACCGTGTCAGTGCGCCGTCACCTGTGGCGCGATACACGTCATGATCCTTTCCAAAGCGATCGCGAGTGGAAACGATGAGTCCATCGAAATGCGAATCGTCTATGAAGCGTCGACACATCTCGACGGTGGTTGAGAGATATCCGCCTGGGTTGTCTCGCAAATCGATAATCAACCCTTGAATCGCCTTCTTCTCTTGCAGCATCTCCAGCGCCTTGTTGAGGTCCCCCAAAGTCCGTTCGCTGAAGGAATCGATGCGGATATAGCCAATTCGCGGATCGGCGGCGTAGTCAAATTCCCACTTTCCTTCGGCGTCACGCGTATCGCCGAGCACAGTATCGACGTCGATTTCCTGTCGCGTCACAGCGAAGGTCTGCCGCTTGCCGTCCCGCAGCACGGTAATGTCGACTTTGGTGCCGGCAGGCCCTTTAATGTGATTTATCGATTCGGAAACAGGGATCTCGCCCTCGCCGACCTGTTCCTTGCCAACAATTACTTGACCATTGACGGCCACGATTCGATCTCCGCTGCGCAGTCCCGCGTCGTGCGCGGGACGAGGGTTGCCGATGACCGTGTCTTCGACAAACAGTTCGATTTCTTGCGTCTGCTCATTCGGCCGCCGACGAATGCGAATGCCGATGCCTGGAAAATGATTCTCTACCTGTTGTTCAAAGAGTTCCTTCTGATCGCGAGGAATGAATCGAGAAAATCGATCCAGTCGTTCGGTCATTCCGCTCATGGCCGCATTGAAAAGTTCCTGTCGACTGACGTCCTCCAGTCCCTCGTCGCGGATGGTGTCGATCGCTTCGGTGAGAAATATCGACTCGCGACGATGTTCAACCTGCTGATAGCAAAACGACGAGACGAGAGCTACGATCCAGATTGCGAACATGTTGAAACGTGGCATTCGGAGCGGTTCCGTCGGTGGTGACTTGTCGATTTGAGGAGCAGGAGTCGGCATGCTCCTATGAAAACACAATCCTATCGTATCGCGGAACCGGCGAGCAGGCAAAACCGTGTTGGAAAGCCTGCTGGAATAATGGCCCGTCTCTGACGATTCCATTCTCGGAAAACAAGAGTGGTTGTGATGGATAGATGCCGATGGTTAATATGCGGTACGCTGATTCTACAATGCCGATACCGTATCGCGTTCTTGGAAGCCGCTTGCCTTTGGGGAGATTGCCACCGTGACTTATACAGTGAACCGCATATCTGTCGCGCGACCTCGAATCGCCTACGGCTGCATCGCATGGCTGATGGTGGTACTTTTCTTGGGATGTACCGACGCGTCGGTGGAAACATCGGCGCCAGCGCCGAGCGCCAAAACGGTCGAATTGGTGTTTGACTTTGCCGGTCAGCAGGACGAACGACGCTACGACGTCGCTTGGACACATGGCATGACGGCGATGGATGCCCTGGTGGAAGCGGGAAAAGCTGCCGACGGAATCAAGTTCACGAGTCGGGGCGATGGTGAATTCGCGTTCGTGATGGCAATTGCCGGGGTCGAGAACGAGGGCGGGGCAGAGGGGGCTCGGAATTGGATATTCAAAGTCAACGGTGAAAAATCCCCACAAGGGGCCGGATCAACCGTGTTGGGTGCTGACGATGTCGTCTTGTGGAAGTTCAGCACCAAGGTAGAATAGGGAACCTACTTGCTATATCTGTTGGATAGGAGCCGACTCCGATGTCTTTGAATTCGCTTCGCGCTGTCGCCGTATTTTTTCTCTTGGTTGGAATTGGATTTGCCGGACGCTTCTTGTCCGACACGCCCAACTTCACCCCCACGGTCGCCGTCGCGTTGTTTGCCGGCTTCTACTTCAAGCGAGCGATGGTCGCCGCCGCCGTTCCGGTTTTTGCTGTCGCTTTGAGCAACATCTGGCTGCCGCACCACTCGAACCTGGCAGTCATGATCACCGTCTACTTTGCTCTCAGCATGCCGGTCTTGCTGGGTGGACTGCTTCGCCGTTCAGGTAAGACACGCCTTGGAACGGCAGCGCGAATTGCAACGGCGGCTCTTGTTCCGTCGTTCGCGTTCTACGTTTCGACCAATCTGGCGGTGTGGTGGTTCGATACGATCTACGCTCACACCACTGCGGGACTCGTTAGCTGCTATGTCCACGCCTTGCCCTTCTACCGGGCGATGCTGCAGGGAGACTTGCTATTCATCCCCATGATCTTTGGCGCTTATGCGGCGGCTCGCGTTGTCGCTATGCAGCGGAAAGATGCGACCGCCGCGACACTGGCTGCATAGCGGCCGACTGTGGTTGCGTTCGCAAGAGATCGGGATCGTTGACGGTCGGACGGTTTACCTACCGACCAGCAGATCTTGTCTATCACTTCCGTGGATTCCCTCGATCGATGCGCGCGATATTCCTAACGAACCTTGCCATCGCGTCATCGGAAACGACTGCCACGTCTAATTTGTCAGCTTCCACGATTAGAGTTAGCACTAATCGAACCGCCGATCTGAAGTCATTCTGATCGCTTTCGCCAATCCAGGCCTGAACGCCGCCGATCTCCGGCTCTTCGGCTTCCTCCGCATCCTCGTCGTCGGCAGGCTTCAGGTCGCCGTAGCCGCGAAGTCCGATGAGGATATCGTTGAGTGATGCGATCAGTTCCGCTGCGGACATTTCCTGGACGGGAGATTCGCCACGCGCTACCTGCTCAAGGCATGCTTCGATCGCGAGTCGCCTGAGATTCTGAGTAAGTTTCGTCGCCGATTCCTTGCTGGGCGCGGTATCCACCTGCAAGTTTCCGATCGCCTTGGCTGCCGCGCACCGAACCGAGATTGGGTACTCGGCATTGTTTAGGATGAGGTCGAGATCGCTGACGATCGCCTTGCCATCGGTCCCTTCGTAGGGCAAGGTCCCCAGGATTTCCACAGCCAGTCGCCGGCGCCAGTCGGCACCGGCACCTTCGACCTGTCGGTTCGCAAGCTTGATCATCTCGCCGATTACAATGTCCTTGAGTCCGGCATTTTCAGTCGGTTTCGCGTCAAGATGCCGTTTTAGACCCAATAGAGCTGCGATCCGTACCGCTTCCGGAGCAGGGCCCGTTTCGGTCTGAGCAAACTTACTGATCGACGGACGGTACTCTTTGCCGATCGCCACGTCGAGCATGGGGGTGAACGCTTGCAGGTAGGGATCCGCAGGAACAGCGATCTCCGGTTCTTTTTGCGGTCGTTGGACGATCTTTGCCTTCTTGGTATTCAGATCCCCCAAGATAAGCATCGCGTTGTAACGCACCGCCGGATGGAAGTCCTTTTTGGCTGGAAGCAAGGCCTGGACTTGATCCGTGATCTTAGTGCCGTCCATCGAATAAAGATCTGATTCGATCCAGAATACGTCGGCAAATTTGCCGCTATTGAGACGCGCCCGCCGGGCACCCCGAGCGACACCATACATAAAACGAAAAAGGATATCGTTGAGTTGATCGATCGTTTTCGGGTTGCCTGGATCACGGTCAAGGAATTCTCGTCTTAAGTCGTCGCGAAACGAAGGCAGGTCCTCTCGCATATAAGCCTGCGTCATCTGAGGCAGATATTTCTTGAAAAAGAATTCCTCGAAGCGGCCCAAGCGCGCCTCACTCAATTCCTCAGTCGACTTCCAGATATCGCGTGCATTACGTTCGTCCGGCGATTTGGCCGACCCGCGGATCTCCAGGAACTTGGAGGGAGTAGCTGCCGCATCGGGAGTGTCACGATCCTGGGCAAAGCTCGGACCCGCCGCTAGAAACATCGCGGCAAGAAAGGCCGCGGAAAGCACAGTCTTCAAAGACAATCGGTGATAGTGTGGTCGTTGAAACCAACGCGACATGTTCCACGCCTCCTCGGAGTTGTTCCTGTTCGTCTCGCCCCCTTTGTTTCCCGCCGGTGTTCCGTTCGGCAGGGTTCCAATGGTCACGGCGACTTCTAAATGTCGCAGCGCACCTAGGGCGAAGGCGGCTTCGCACTGCTGAACCAAGTGCGGCCGCGGGGCCTCCCGAAAGTCGCTGCAGCGGCTCGCCGGTGGCCCAAAACCTCTCTCTTAGGCTACTCTCGGTACGACCATTTTGTCAAGGAATCGAGCCTTGTCGGGGCAGCCAGAAAACGTGGCCCCAGGACAGCTACGGCCCCTAATTCTGCGGTACAATGGGCCGCCATGACGCTCCTTTATTACGATCCCCGATTCCTGGACCACGAGACCGGGCAACACCCCGAACGGGCCGAACGTCTTCGCCAAGTGGCGCGGCATCTGCAACGTACTGGACTGGATCAGCGCTGCGGGCGACCCGATTGGCAACCACTCGGTCGCGACCGAACGGAGCGAGTCCATGAAGCTGCGTACCTCCGTCAGTTGGAGGATTTCACCAAAGCAGGCGGTGGTCGCATCGAGCAGGACACTTTGGTCTCGTCCGCGTCCTTCGACGTTGCATCGCTAGCCGCTGGTGCCGTCTGCGATGCCGTCGATCGGGTTGTCGGTGGGGAGCACGACCAGGCCCTCTGCTTGATCCGGCCACCAGGTCATCATGCCCTCCCTCGCGGAGCGATGGGATTCTGTCTGCTGAATCACGTTGCGTTGGCAGCCAGTGTGGCGACCGAGGAACTCGACTTGGACCGTGTGTTAATCATCGATTGGGATGTTCATCACGGCAACGGAACTCAAGACGTCTTCTGGACCGACGAGCGCGTCGGATTTCTTTCAATTCATCGTTGGCCTTTCTACCCCGGGACAGGCGACAAGAGTGAGACGGGGAGCGGTCCGGGACTGGGCGCGACACGCAATCTACCGGTCGAGTTTGGAACGCCTCGTAAAACCTATATGGAATGCTTTGAGAATGAGCTACAGGAATTCGCGGCCAGGACCAAACCGCAACTGATTCTGTTGAGCGCCGGCTTCGACAGCCACCGGGACGATCCAGTCGGTTCGCTGGGGCTAGAGACAGAAGACTTCAGGACGCTCACGCAGGCCGTGATCGATGTGGCGAGAACGTACGCAAATGGTCGTCTGGTCAGCGTTTTGGAAGGTGGCTACAACCCTGGCGTGTTGGCTGGTTGTGTGGAACAGCATCTTGCTACGCTCTTAGAGGCGTAGCAAGCAATGGCCCACGGTAACGCGCGTTCGAACACTTCCGTTCTTGAGACCGTCGTCACCTATTCTTTGCTGGTGAGACGGATAACTCCATCCCAGCCGCTAGGAGCGGTCCGGTTGTGCTGAGCGATCAGAACCGTGAGAAAGTCCTTCACCCGATCCTCTGCTGGCACACGATGAAGCAGATCAAACGCGTCTGCCCAGTCACCGCGAACGAGCGCCGCCACGGCCGCCTCGTAGTCAGCAACATGCGTATCGGTCAGCTGCGGATACTCCGCTTCCGGTGGCAACAGCTCACTGACATCGACCGGGGTCTTCATTCCATAGGGCCGCACGACTGCCAGTCGGCGCACTCGTCCTTCGTCGGTCGGTATGTAGTTGCGGACTTGAGCGGCCGTTGGCTCATCCATCAGAATTGGGGCGTGAAGAATCTTCGTCATTCCTTCGAGTCGTGCCGCGAGGTTCACGACGGGGCCAAAGACCGTCACTTTGACGACTTCATCGGTGCCGATCTTTCCGGCCACGGCGCGTCCCGTGGCCAGTCCGATGCCTGCTTGAAATCCGGAGAGCGCGTGGTCGGCCACTGCCGCGGCACGCAGAAACTCGGCACGGATGGCGAGTGCCGCTCGCGCGGCCAGTAGTGGGGCGTTCTCTTGGGCGAGCGGCCAGCCCCAGAATCCCATGACGGCGTCCCCTTGCAGATCTCCCACGACACCACCGGCATCGAGGATATGCTGCGTTGTCACCCCTAACGCCTGACTGACACGATCGAGCAGGCCAATTAGGTCGTCGGCATGCTGTTCACTGCGTCGAGAGAAACCACGCAGATCGCAGAACAGCACCGAGACATCTGTTTCCCGCGGTGCGAGCACGGTGTCGGGATCTTCTCGCGCCAAAGCGGTGAGCACGACGGGGGCGAAGAACTGCCGAAGCCCCGCTTGCCGTTGTTGTAGCTGACGATTCTCCAATGCACTGCTGAGCGACGCCGCAACGACTTCCGCAAACTTCAGGTCGTCGCGCAGATCGCTCGGCTGCACCTCGCCTGATGCATCGGTCGTCTCATCAACTTCGGACGTGAATCGTCCGCTGACATAAATCGCGCAGCGTTGATTCGTTTCGTGCGGCAGGGGAGTGCAGAACGCCCAATCGGCTTCGTCCGAGACGGTGAACTCAGGACCGCTCGATGTCTTCCAGAGATGCAGTACGGCGGTCCGGTTCCGCAACGATTCGCGAATAAGCCGATCGCTCGGTTGAAAATCGTCGCCCGTCATGCGACGTCGATCCCAATGCAAAATGCGAATTGGGCAGCGTGATTTGTCGGCCAAATCGTCGGTTGCAGATGGCTCCGCCTCCAGTCCGTCATTGGGAGCCGACACGAAGGCGACTGCCGTAGCACGCGATACTCCGGCAAGTAGCAGGTTCGCCAGGCTTGAAAACAGCTCGCGATCGTCTTTCGCGGTGGCAATCAATTCTGCCAAGCGGCTAAGAAGTGCGATTCGTTGATCGGCGTTTCGAAACCGAAGCTTCTTCAAGTCTTCGATATAGAACGTCTGTTCCTCGGCGGGTGGAGGAACCTTCATGGAAACATTCGCACGTTCATCCGAAAGCGAGAAGGTTGTACCACCGATCACAAAATGCTCGCCGATGGAAATCTCAAACAGGTCTTTCGCATCGCCTCGCAGAAAGATCGGGTTGTGTGCATGCGGCAAACAACGAATCTGTAACTTCCCCTTTTCAAAGCGCAGTTCGGCGTGTTGCCGTGAAATCTGCCCATCCCACGGCACGGCCCAGTCACTGCGGCGGCCAACGACGATCGCCTGCCCGACAGGCAGCCGGCGACGCCATCGTTCAGTCGGTTGACTACCCTGTGCAACGAGATCGGCCATCGGTCTTTTCTTCGAGATCGGGGTCTTCGAGATCGGGGACGTGATTTTTCTACGTGGGTTCTTGGTTACTTGTCGCCGGTTTGATCGTCGTTATTGCGTTTATGACGAACGACGACCGGTTGTTCTTTTCGCATCTGTCCCACATCGGGCAACGTCGCCATCGGCTCGGTCGATGTGAGCGAAATGGTTCCGCCGCTACCGGCCACACGGGTTCCAATCGTGCGATTAAAGCGACGGACAACGTAGCCCCAAAGCAGCATCAATACGAGTGTAATCAAGACCAGGGCGAGCAGACTCACCGTGGTCAGTGATCGGCGAAGCTCGTCGACGGCGTTTCCGATCGCCATGTCGTACGACTGCTGCGCGATCACGAACAGCCCCGTGTTCTCTTCCTCACCTTCGCTGCGCAGAACGCGAACCGGAACCATATGGGCCAACCAACGCCGATCGTATTCCCGGCCATCGTCGTCTTGGGCGAACGGATCGCGGTAGTTCTCCTGCCGGATACGTTCGTCGGGCACATCCTGGTCACGCAAACGAATCTTGCTCAGCCGTTCCGGGATTTCTCCCTCCATGCGCAGTTTGTCGAGCAATGGGTGCTGCAGGATGAGACCGCGGTTGGCCCCTTCGCGACGATCGACAAGGACATCAAAGTGTTCGATCCGCTCGCTCGATGTGCGGGCCGCATCGTCCTCGCGGAGTTCGCCGAAGGCACCTAGCTCGACGGTGAGGGCGACGATGCCGAGAAAATCACCCGCCGTCTGTTCTACATCCTCTGCGGACGAGGAGCTGTTGCTGTCGCTCGCCTTTGCAAACACGGGGGTCGAGACGGTGACGATCCAGTGTCCCGTCGCTTGAGAGAGAAAGGGTGCGGAAATGTTGGTTCGAACCACATGGTCACCAGGCGCGGGCCGCCAATCTGGCGGCTGGTCGCTCATCCGGCCAGTGAAGTAGGTTCGCCAACCGTAGTTCTTCCCGACGGTCGCGCTGATCGGATCCCGAGCCACCTGCAATCCTCGGGCGTCGTTGACGAACCAGCTTGCGGTTTCCGGCTGATGTCGTCCGCCGCGCACAGAAGTAATCAGCGCAGCCAACTTTCTCTGTAGCGGATGGGCATTGAATTGCTTTCGCAGTTCTGCCGCTTCCTCGGAACGGTCGGGCTGCGTCAGGCCGGGGTCACTCAACTTGGTACGTAGACGCCCAAGTTGCGGGTCGGCAAGCGCTGCGCGGAATATCTCGCGAAACTTAGCGTCGTCGGCGAGTCGCTCCACCGCTTCAAAGCGTCGATTCATGCGATCGGTGGCCCAGTCGGCGACGCGACGGGCTGAGCCTGCCGTCTCATTGAGTCGGCTACTCGTGAGCTGTGTTTCCAAGTTCGTAATCGACGTGTCGATCAACCGCCAAGCAAAGAAGGCCACGACGAGGACCAACAGCGCCGGACCAATCGTCCCGAGAACCACCAGCGGCCAGCGTTGGCGGCGGACCTCACGAACCTGCAACTCGTCCAACACCGACTGGACGTTCGCGTACCGCCTCTTGGGATCGGGCAGCAAACAGTTGTCGATGATATCGGCCAAAGGTTTGTCGACGCCTGGCACCTCGCGGTGTGCCGTCGGCGGCAGAGCTTGTCGAATCGCATTGCGATAGGCTAACAGTCGATCTTCAAGATTGCCGGCGGCGTCGATCTGCTTGAGCACATCGTCGTTACGATAGGGTGGCTCGCCAGTTAGCATCGTGTAGAGCAGTGCCCCCAGAGCGTAGACATCCCAGGTCGCGTCCGGCACCGCGTTCATGTCGGCCTGTTCTGGCGCCATGTAGAACAACGTTCCCAAGGCGGGCGTCTGTTCATGGGAGAGTCGTGACTGACCGAAGTCAGCCAGGCGTGGCTTGGCGTCCTGGTCGAGCAGCACGTTGGCCGGCTTCAAGTCGCAGTGCAATACGCCGCGTCCGTGGGCATGCATCAGCCCCACAGCGACTTCGCGAAACATCTCCACAGCATCCGCCACCGGCAGCGGGCCGTCCTGCTTGAGACGATCTTCGAGCGAGCCCTGTTCGATATACTCCATCACGTAGTACGGCGGAGTCGCATCCCAGCCGACATCGAGTAGCTGCACGACGTAGCGATCAGCCGACAGGAACGCCAGCTTCTCAACTTCACGTGAAAGCAGCGCCCAATCGAGTCCGCCGCGATGCGTATAAAACTTGATCGCCACGCGGCGCTGGGTGTTTCGATCGACGGCGACCCAAACTTCCCCGTAGGCACCGGAGCCTACAAACCGCTGCATCTGGTATCCAGGAATCTCCGCCGGGGCACGGGTGCCCTTCAGGCTCAGGTCCCGAGACCGCTGCTGCTCATCGTGCGACTGGTATTCGGTACGCTCGGTCATCATTGGCTAGGGGCACGTGATATGCGGAAGGCCGATGCCACGTTCGCCCGAGCACATCGGCCCAAGGACGCAGGCACTAACAGCCCATCTCGCGAAATCGAAAGCTAGCGGTATAGTAACAGAATGAGAAACGAAACAAATGTCGAAAAAAGTGGGCGGACGTCGAAGCAGCGGCAGGCTGCCTCGGCGTTATTCTACGCATGCAGCGTGAGTCTGGCATTGTTGGTTCTCGCCAGTGGCTGTAACCGGCCCGCAGATGCACCCATAGCTCCGGCATCGCCAGAGGCATCGACGTTGAATGCCACCGAACCGGCAAGCGGCAAATCGGCGAGCACCAGAATGGGGCCCGACACCGAAGAAGCCGTTGCCGGTCAGGCAGAGCCACTCGACGGAGGTGACAAACTCGACGGGCGTGACGGGCGAGATCTTTTGCTCGGACGGTTTCGCCCTCGACCCAAACTTCGCGTACGTGAGCACTTGCTCAGGAAAGCCAAGTACGCAGTCGTCGATGTTCACGTTCATCCACGAATCCGCAAGTTTGAAGATCGCCTGCCTGACTTGGTTCGAATGATGGACCAGCAGAATATCGCCGTCTGCGTCAGTCTCGACGGGCGTTTGGGTGATCTGCTGCAAGACCACCTCGACGTGCTTTGGAAAGAACATCGCGATCGCTTCGTTGTGTATGCCAACATCGACTGGCGAGGCAACGGCCAGGAGGACGACCCGGCCAGTTGGGACTGCCATCGCGATGACTTCGCCAGCCGTACAGTTAAGCAGCTCGAGCATGCCAAAAAGCTCGGCGTCAGCGGACTCAAGTTGTTCAAGCAGTTCGGACTTGGCTATCGCAATCCCGATGGTTCATTGATCAAGATCGACGATCCGCGTTGGGATCCAATCTGGCAGGCCTGTGGAAAGCTCGGACTCGTGGTCATCATGCATACGGCCGACCCCGCCGCGTTCTTTGATCCCATCGACGAAACGAACGAGCGTTGGGAGGAACTGCACCGCCACCCGGAGTGGAGTTTTCATGGCCCCCAGTGGCCTTCTCGCGAAGAACTCTTGGAAGCTCGCAATCGCGTGATCGCTCGCCACAAGGAGACGACGTTCATCGGGGCTCACATGGCCAACAATTCCGAAGATCTGGCCACGGTTGGCGAGTGGCTCAAAGCGCATCCCAACTTGTACGTGGAGATTGCTGCTAGAATCGCGGAACTCGGCCGCCAGCCTTACACCGCTCGTGAGTTTTTCATGAACTACTCCGACCGAATTCTGTTCGGATCGGACGGCCCGCGGGTGCCGGAACGAATGTGGCTACACTGGCGGCTGCTGGAGACGCGAGACGAGTACTTCCCCTACTCGGAGAAGCCGTTTCCGCCACAAGGTCTCTGGCGTATCTACGGTCTGGGGTTGCCGGACGACGTTCTGCGGAAGGTCTACTACGAGAACGCCTCGCGACTGATTCCCGGGGTGCGGGAGCGGGTTGAGAAGTACCGCTCGAGAACCACCGCGGCAGACAGCTCCGACAGCTAGCAGGAAAAGCGGCAATTCGGGCGATTATCGCTCCCCATTGGCTGCCTGTTCTATCTTTGTCGCGTCTGCCAATCTCGCTATCATACAGCGCGTTGAATAGTGACTGTCCACACGACAGCCGATGTCCGTGCCGCGACCGATTTCATCGCTTCGCCGGCAAACGTGACATACCCCAAAACAAACATTTGGAGTCGCCGAGCGATCTAGCCCGACTTCCCTAGCTGAAAACTGACTGAGAGAGAAGGCACGAGAGACATGACCGAGTTTCGCACAGAACACGATTCGATGGGGGACGTTCGCGTTCCGGCCCAAGCTTACTACGGCGCTCAAACCCAGCGAGCGGTAGAAAACTTCCCGATCTCGGGACAGCCGCTTCATCCGGCCTTGATCCACGCCATGGGTATGGTCAAGTTCGCCACGGCCACGGCCAATCGAGATCTTGGCAAGTTGACCGGCAGCGGCAAGAACCCGCTCGACGATGCACAAGTCGAGGCGCTACTGTCCGCCGCCCGCGAAGTCGCAGCTGGCAATCTGGACGGAGAGTTTCCGGTCGATGTCTACCAGACCGGCAGCGGAACCTCGAGCAACATGAACGTCAACGAGGTGATCAGCAATCGCGCGATTGAGATTCTCGGCGGCGATCGCTTTGCGGCCGAAAAGCCGGTGCACCCCAACGACCATGTGAACATGGGGCAAAGCACGAACGACACCTTCCCCACGGCGATTCATGTTGCGGTTGCCACAGAGATTAAGAATCGGCTACTGCCGGCCCTGGCGAAATTCCAGAAGGCACTCGCCGATAAGGCGGCGGAGTGGGATCAGATCATCAAAATCGGTCGCACGCACCTGGCCGATGCCACGCCACTTCGACTCGGACAGGAGATCGGCGGCTTTGCGCGACAGTTGACCCTGTCGATCGAACGGGCCGAACGTGCACTCTCCGCGGTTCTTGAACTTCCGGTTGGCGGGACCGCGGTCGGTAGCGGAATCAACACCCACCCCGAGTTCGGTTCGCGCGTGGCCGCCGTGCTGGCCAAAGAGACGGGCGTCGACTTTATCGAGGCGGTCGATCACTTCGAGGCCAACGCTCAACGTGACGGACTTGTCGAGTGTCATGGCCAGCTGCGGGCGATCGCCAGCACGCTATTCAACGTGGCTAACAACATTCGTTGGCTCGGCTCCGGTCCGCGTTGTGGATTCTACGAGCTGAAGCTTCCCGATCGTCAGCCAGGTAGCTCGATCATGCCGGGTAAGGTAAATCCCGTGATGTGCGAGAGCATGATGCAGGTGGCGGCACGCGTGATGGGGAACGATCAGACGATTGCCGTGAGTGGCGCGGCTGGTGGGCAGTTTCAGCTGAACATTATGATGCCGGTGATGGGACAGACGACGCTGGAGAGTGTGGCGTTGTTGGCCGGCGTGGCCGACGCATTTGTCGAATTCTGCGCTCTCGACATGGAGGCCAACGCCGAAGCCGCCGAGGCCGCGGTCGAGAAGAGCCTCTCGATGGTCACCAGCTTGAATCCCTATATCGGCTATGAAATGGCCTCGGCTCTGGCCAAGGAAGCTTTCAAAACCGGCAAGACCATTCGCGAACTCTGCCAGGAAAAACAGGTGCTACCAGACGACCAATTGGACGAAGCGCTCGACCCCATGCGGATGACCGAGCCGCAAAAGTAAGACCCGAATTACAAGGATGACACCGTTGGCCTCGTGCGACGGGCGCAAGACCAACGTCACTTAAGTAACGAGTACAGAAGCGAGGACGAAACGATGTCGCGTCGAATTTCACAGGCGGCTGTTACGTTGCTAATTCTACTGACCGCGGGTCCTCTCGCCGCTCAGGATCAGAATCAAGCTCCTGGATTGACCGCCGCTCAAAAGGCGGATCGGGCCATCCGTCAGGCATACGATCTTTCTCAGAACGGCAAGGACGAAGCCGACTTCATCCAGATGGCGGAGTTGCTGGAAAGCGTGTTGCAAGAGCCGAACCTTGCGCAGAAAACCCGCGACTATGCCGCCAGGCTAAAAGGCTGGGCACACAATCGCCGCGGTGAGTTGTTGGCCAAAGAAGGCAAAGAGAAGATTGCCGCGATCCAGTTTGAAACCGCGGTCGAGCTGAACCCCAATCATTGGAAGGCACGCTACAATCGCGGTGTCAGTTACTCGCTCGAAGGCCAAATCGATAAGGCGATTGATGAGCTCAACACGGCCATCGACCTCAACGGCGGCTACGCCAGAAGCTGGTTCAATCGAGGCGAGGCGTTCTACGCCCAAGGAAAACTTCGCGAGTCGATCCGTGATTACACGCAGGCGATTCGACTCGATCGTGAGAACGCGCTCTTCTATCACCATCGAGGTCACTCGTACTATCTACAACGTCGGTATCAACAGGCTATCAGCGACTACGACCGCAGCATCGAATTGAATGCGGAGGACGTTGATCCTTATGTCTACCGAGGGGATGCTTACGCGGAACTTGGCGCCTACGAACAGGCGATTCAGGACTACCGCCGAGCGTTGGCGCTCGACAAGAACTTGGGCCGAGCCTATCTAAGTGTGGCGTGGCTCTTGGCCACCTGCCCCGACGATGACATCCGCAACGAAAAACAGGCCCTGGCAGCGGCCAAGAAAGCGATCTCGCTCGATGGCGAGGCGGCCGGGCACCGCTATCTGGAAGCTCTCGCCGCGGCTCAGGCCAACGCGGGTGAATTCGACGAGGCTCAAGAAACGCAGCAAAAGGTCGTGGAGCAGGCCCCCGAGCAGTTGCAAGTTGATTGCCGCGTTCGGCTAGTTCTCTACTCGAAGAAACAGCCCTATCGCCAGCAGCCGGCGGCCGCCGCTGGAGAGTGGCGGTCCCAGGTCGATCCTTAGACTAAGATAGAATCTCTCCACGCCAGACGTGAATCTTGCGATCGCCGCGGGGCAAGTTTTGCGCGGCGCGTTTACTTCGCCGGCCGCGTCCTCTTTGTGTGTGGTACGAATCGTCGTGACGACTTGGACTACCGAAATCTCTCTCTGGCCTCTGAAAAAGACATCGACCGATGAATGACCCTCTGGTTCTAATTGCGGCTCTCGTAATCGCTCCGTTTTTCTATCGCATGTGGTGGAAGGACTACCAAGCCCAGCTTGCGGGAGAAGAGCTGCCCAATGCACTTCCGGGGGCGACACCGGTCGCACCCTGGGTCGTGATCATGGCCGTGGTCGGGGCGTTGGTCATCTTGGCGGTAGAAGTCCTCGGTGAGTATCGACTCGGAGTTGTTGAAGAACAGTCAGAAATGGCGCTGTTGTTCTGCGCTGTTTCGGTGCTGGTGGCACCGCTGCTTGAGGAGATGATCTTTCGTGGCTTTCTCTATTACGACAAAACCAAGGCAACGCTGGTCGCCAGCATCATTGTTATCTCTGTGCTGTTCGCCGTCGGACATGGCCATATTTGGGAGTTTGATTTCGAAGGCTGGAACATCTTTGCCGGCACGTTCAAATGGACCTTCACCCCCAAGGGCATCTTCTCGGTCAGCATCCTGTTCCTCAATTCTCTCTGGTTTTATGCGGTTCGATTCTTGCCCGTGAATCCTCAGCGGTCGCTGCTTCCTTGCGTTGCGGCCCACATGGCTTCGAATTTGGGCGTGGTCGTGATGAAAGCATTCCAGGGCAAGATTGTGCTAGCGGAAGGCTAGAAAGTCGGAAAACGAGGGCAAACGGGGCATCTTGGAGGCTTTTTGGCCAGGCATTATCCCCTCATTCGGTGGAGCTTTCCGGGTGAAGCGATAGGGGAGAGGCAAATTTGTCCGATTGGCTCAACAAACCCTGGTCACGCAGTCGAAAACCAGTTAGAATCTGGGGTTTGCACGCCCCACCTACCGCTTGACCCTGTCCAGGGCGCGGAACGTTCGCATGGCGCAGGATGCCGCCATGCTCTAGTAGACGTCGATCGTCTGTCGCACGTGTAGCCGATGAGCGGCCGCGTGATTTGTATAACTCCAGTTGTTGTAGTCGTATTCCATTAGTGCATTGCCATGAATATTTCCAAACTGCGTAACATCGGTATTTCCGCCCACATCGACTCCGGTAAGACGACGCTCAGCGAGCGTATTTTGTTCTATGCCGGACGCATTCACCGCATGCAAGAAGTGCGAGGTGAAGGTGATGGCGCGACGATGGATCATATGGAACTCGAACGCGAGCGCGGTATCACGATCACCAGCGCCGCGACGACTGTCAGCTGGGAAGGGCACACGATCAACCTGATCGATACCCCGGGCCACGTCGACTTTACGGTCGAAGTGGAACGAAGCCTCCGCGTTCTCGACGGAGCGGTGCTCGTGCTCTGTTCGGTTGGCGGTGTGCAATCGCAATCCCTGACGGTCGATCGTCAAATGAAACGATACCACGTGCCACGCGTGGCGTTCATCAACAAGATGGATCGCATTGGTGCGAATCCCTTCAAAGTCGTCGAGCAAGTTCGCGACAAGATGAAGGCCGACGCCGTGTTGATGCAATTGCCGATCGGTGCTGAGGAAGACTTCGAAGGTGTTATCGACCTGGTCACCATGAAGGCCCTCTACTTCGATGGTTCCGGTGGCGAAACCGTCCGTGAGGAAGACATTCCCGAGGCGATGATCGACCAGGCCACCGAAGCACGCCAGGCGATGCTCGAGGCGCTCTCGATGTACAGCGATGATCTGATGGAATCGCTGCTCGCCGAAGAAGACATCTCGGAAGACCTGATTCACCAAATCCTCAAGGACGCCGTTCAGGGCCAGGATTTCACGCCGGTCTACCTCGGGACCGCCGTTAAGAATAAGGGTGTGCAGCCGCTGCTGGACGCCATTACTCGCTACTTGCCGTCTCCGGACGAGCGTGACAAGACGGCCATGAAGTACGACGATCCGGATGAGCGCATTCCGCTCGAACCCGATTCGTCCAAGCCAACCGTCGCCATGGCGTTCAAGATTGTCGACGATCCGTATGGTCAGCTGACCTTTACGCGGATCTACCAAGGCAAGCTCGAGAAGGGCGAGATGTACTACAACCAGCGTACTGGTCAGAAGCAGCGCATCAGCCGCCTTCTGCGAATGCACGCCGACGATCGCGAAGAGATCGATGTCGCCGAGCCCGGTGACATTGTCGCTGTGATGGGTATCGACGCGGCCAGTGGTGACACGTATTCCTCGGAGCAGAAATTCTGCACGTTGGAAAACATTTATGTGCCCGAGCCGGTCATCAAGATGGCCATCAACCCCTTGAGCCGCGAAGGTGCGGACAAGCTGGGCAAGGCTCTGGCTCGTTTCCGTAAGGAAGACCCGACGTTCCACGTCGCTACCGACGAAGAGACGGCTGAAACCGTCATCGCCGGCATGGGCGAATTGCACCTTGAGATTTACGTCGAGCGTATTCAACGCGAATACAAAGTGCCGGTGGAAGTCGGAGCTCCGAAGGTGAGCTACCGCGAATCCGCGACTCGCAAGGTCGAGTACAACTACAAGCACAAGAAGCAAACCGGTGGTTCCGGTCAGTTTGCCCACATCGTCGGTTACCTCGAACCGCTCGAGGAGGACGCTGAAGAGAACTACATCTTTGAAGAGAATATTTCTGGTGGTCGTATTCCCAAGGAATACATCCCCAGCGTCGACAAGGGATTCCGCCAGTCGCTCGACAAGGGCCCATTGGCCGAATTTCCCATCGTTGGCCTTCGTGCGGTATTGGAAGACGGTTCCTACCACGAAGTCGATAGTAGCGACATGGCCTTCCAGATCGCCTCTCGCGCCTGCTTGCGTGAGACGTTCCTCAAGGCCAAGCCGGTCTTGCTGGAGCCGGTCATGAAGGTCGAAGTCGAGGTGCCGCCCGACTTCCAAGGTCCGGTCGCTGGCGAGATCAGCAGCCGTCGTGGAATCATCCAAACGACCGAGATGCAGGGCGATTCCGCCGTCATCTTGGCCGAGATTCCGCTCGCCGAAACGTTTGGTTATTCGACCGACTTGCGGAGCATGACCCAGGGCCAGGGCACGTTCAGCATGGAGTTCGCTCGTTACCGTCAGGTACCGTCGACCATCCAAGAAAAGGTCATCGCCGAGCGTAAAGCCGAGAAGGAAGGTAAGCAGCTGGTCTCCTAGAAGTCGTCACCCCTAGGATCTCGAACCGGCAGCTTCTCTTGCGCACGCAGAATTATCACTCTGTGGGGGCGCGTGCGCGCCTTTGTCTAACGGCGGGGGCCAGTCCGAGAAATCACCCGTTCGTAAGAACGTGGCTAGGAACCAGGCTTCTCTTCCGATTCACTGGTCCGCAGGCCCAGCTTCCCTTCAACGGCGGGCCAATCGATGCATTCACGTAACGTCGGCCAAAAAAGCGCGAATCGGCGATGCATAAGCAGATGGGCAGCCAGCATTCCTCCCACGGTTCCAAACGCGACTGGGATAACGCTATCGTCGGCCGGAAGGTAGATCTCGGCGACGAATATGATTCCCACTAGCGCGATGCCCATTCCAATGATTATCGGAATCAATTGCCGTGTAATCGCCCAGCCAACTCGCTTGTCACGATTCTGCAAGTAGAAGTCGAGTGCCTGGCGTTCCCACTTCTTCAGTTCCGTCTGATCCGTGGACGGTTCTTCTGCTTCCGGAGAGGGCGATTGGAACGGATCGGACGATGGATTCAGATTGGACATGGAAACCTAATTCAAGGACGGATCATCGGGAATATTTTCAATGTTGAGCGCGGACTGAAGAACGTCGTCCGTGATTTCCTTGCCGACGGCCTTCCAGAGATCTTCATCCGTGCTAAAGACGAGTCGCTCCTCGGCCTCGCGTGTGAGCCAGCCACCCGCCTCGAGTTCGTTGTCGAGTTGCCCAGCTGCCCAGCCAGCGTATCCACTAAATATCCGGAACGATGTGTCGGATTGCCTAACCAGTTGTTCGAGCTTTTCCTTTTGGGTTGCCATGTAGACGCCTGGCAAGATATCGGACTCCGAAAGTAACGCATCGCCGTGCAACGCGATAAGCGGGCCGGCCACGGGGCCTCCGAGGTGCACTGGCTGCTGACAATCACAAGGCTCGTCGCTAACCTGCTCCCACAGTTCCCCGATGGACGTATTGCTGACTCGATTGAGCACGACCCCCAAAGAACCTTCGTCGTCGTGCTCCAGCATCAACACCACGGTACGGGTAAAATTGGAATCGCCGAGCTGGGGCACGGCGATCAACAACTTGCCTTTCAATTTATCTTCGGCCATCGCGCAAGTGTCCCATCGTACAAGTATCGTAGTTAAGTAGTGGTTCGCGAACGAAGTGCTTCGATATCCGAGCCCAGCACCCTGGAGGATACTACGCTTTCTATATTGTCCATCAAACGGACCGCGCGTTCCAGAGCAACGACCGATTGGTCTCACCTCGACCGATGGACGGGTGAAGGAGTGTCTCTTCAGGTGGGTCGGTGAATCGGCTATAACGGCGGGCGACTGGCTTAGCACTATCTTGGAATACCATGACGGCGAACGATCACTTGGACACTAGGGCAGATGGGACGAGTGTTCGTGGGACACTTGTTCGTCCGCATCAGCGGCGGTCGGCTCGTACCGTGCTGGCGATCCTTGTGCCACTGGCGATTCTCGCCGTATTGCTATTGTCGCCACTCCCACGGCTCAATCGCGGTTTTCGGGCGGTTCTCGACTTGGGGCATGCGCCAGCATTTGCCGCGGTGACGGTCCTGCTTCATCAAATCGTATGTCGACTGCATCCTGCCAGCGGCGCACGGTCGTTGCTCCTGATCACGCCACTGATGATCGGATTCGGGTTGGTGACGGAAGTCTTGCAATCGCAGACCGGGCGGAACTTTACGCTGCATGATGCCGTCGCCAACACGATGGGCGTAGCAGCTGGTGTTTGCTGGTCCGTTCGGTGTTACCTGACGCACGGCGGCCTGCGAACGCGGTTGTCGATCGCCAGCGTCTTGATTCTTGTCATTCCATGCATTTGGCCCGCACTAACGTTCGTCGACATCATTCGACAGCAAGCGGAAATGCCTGTGCTGGCGTCCTTTGAGACCGATGTGGAACTTCGACGTTGGGCGCCACACGACAGTCGTATGACGAGGGTGCCAGTCGGCGTGACTCACGGTGAGCGTGCGTTGCGCGTCGATCTTTCGGTCACAGAGTACCCAGGCGTGACTTTAGCCTGGCCGGTTGATGATTGGTCGGCTTACGACCATCTGGTATTCGACCTGTTTGTTCAGGACGAGGATGAGTCCGATTTAGGCGAGTTGATCGAACCGGATTACCTGATCGTAAAGATCGAAGACATCGAACACGATGGCGAGTACGAGGATCGATTTCATCACCATGTCCCGCTCAAGCCAGGCAAGCAGGCAGTCCGAATTCCTCTCGAAGATGTCGCGGCGGCCCCCGAGAACCGCTACATGGACTTGCGCAATATCAGTATTTTGCAATTCTTCGTCTATCGCCCCACGAAAAGACACACGTTCTACATCGATCACGTGCGATTGGAGTAGATCTGGCCCGAGTCCCAAGATTCTCCAGATCCCGAAATCCAGAGTCACTCACGCGCCAGAGGCTCTCACGCCGCGGCTTCGGCTTCGATCGAAAGTCGAACCAGGGCGGCCAGGGAATCGACCCCCAGTTTCTGCAGTAGATCGTGGCGTCTCTGTTCCACGGTGCGAAGCGCGACCCCGAGCTGCTTGGCGATCGTCTTGTTCATCTCCCCCGCGACCAACAGATCCATCACCTTTCGTTCGTTCTCGCTCAATCGCTCGAGAAGTTGGCGAGTCTCCTCAGCTCGGCGGTTGATGGTCCTCGATTCGGCATCGGTGCGGATCGCGGTGTTGATCGATTCCCAAAGATCCTGCCCTCGAAAGGGTTTTTCCAGAACATTGGTAGCTCCATTGCGCATAATCTGAACGGTCGTTGGCACGTCTGCATATGCCGTAATAAACACAATGGGAAGCTGCATGCCTTGGGAACGCAGGTGATCCTGTAGTTCTAGGCCGCTCATGCCGTGCATCCTAAGATCGGTGACAAGGCATCCATGGCGGTCAGGATCGAACGTCTCGAGAAAGTCCTCGGCCGACGAGAATGTCTCGCCAACCATGCCCATCGATGTGACCAATGCAACGACGCTGTTGCATACGTCGGGTTCGTCATCGACGATATAGACGGTTGCTTGATCGGACATCAATTACAAAGCTCCACGGAATGTGCGAACGAACCAGTTGCTCTTCAAGAAATTGCCGCTGGCAATACGGGATAATAGTGGCCAGCGTCTAAAAACCGCAAGCCGATCTTTTGCGATACAGAGAAAATGGGGAGCAATCGCCGCGTTGGATGCTAGCAGGTTGGCGCGGCGCATCAAGTTCCCGAATATCTAGAGATGTACGCGTTAACGCAACCGCTCAATCGCGGGCTTCCGCGAGTCGTTGTAAATGTTTGGTGAAGTCGTCTCGCCAAGCTTGAGACAAAGCTGGCGTGTCGATCGCTCGCTTCACGAGTTCGACGTGGTCGCCCACATGGTAGTAGGCGTCGAGCAACTCACTCAATGTCGGTAGGCCCTGGCCGCCTTGAAGATGTTCAATGGGATCTCCGGCCGATAAGCTGCCCGATTCAATCACTCGCAAATAGAAACCACTTTTGCCGCTCGCAACGAAACGCTTGGGGAAGTCCGCCTGGCGCATGCGAATTCCGAGCTTCAAACAAGGCGAGCGAGGCTGACTAACCTCCAGCAGCGCATCGCCAATTCGCAATCGATCTCCGACAGCCAGGTCGCTTTCCAACAACCCTTCAACGGTAAGATTCTCGCCAAACTGGCCGAACACGAAATCATCGCGGCCGAGTTCGTCCGCCCAGTAGGCGTAGTGCTCGTGCGGATAGGCGTAGACCGCCTTGTCTTTTCCGCCATGTACGCTCAGATCGGCCTGGCCGTCCCCTTCGAGACCGAGCTCGTTCGCCATGACCGCACCAGACACCGGCTCCTTGTAGATTCCGGTGCGTACGAGCTTTCCCTGACAGGGAACGCCGCGTGGCTTACCAATATTGACCGAAAGAAGTTTCATCGACCGTAAGCCTTCCGCTAACGGACGTGACACGACGTCTGGCCTCGCTTCTCCAGATATCGCTGATGATACTCCTCGGCCGGATAGAACGCCGAGGTTGCCGTGACCTCGGTCACGATCTCATTGGCGAAACGACCGCTGGCATTGTGCTTTTCTTTCGAGGCGTTGGCTGCGGCCTCTTGTTCCGGCGAATGGAAAAAGATGGCCGAGCGATATTGCGTTCCGGTGTCGGGACCTTGCCGATTGAGTGTGGTCGGATCGTGGCAATCCCAGAAGACTTCGAGCAACTTCTCGTAGCTCACCTTCTCAGGATCGAACTCCAACTGCACTACCTCGGCGTGGCCCGTCATGCCGGTGCATACATCTTCGTACGTCGGGTTCTCCCGGCTACCACCTAGATAGCCAACCTTGGCATCGACAACTCCTTCGATACCACGGAAGGTAACCTCGACTCCCCAAAAACAACCTGCTCCGAATGTCGCCGTTTCCATCAATCGATCTTTCTTTCCAGGGTCGTCTTCAATCCGTTCACGCCGCCCAAGAGGCGAACGTCCTGCATTGCGGCGAGCTCTTGCCAGCCGGCCGAATCTTCAACTAACTACCAGTGTGCCAGATTCGTCGCTCGCTTCCAATATTCCACCTCCAACTCCGTCCTACCCCCTGCTCCTGATCCGTCATCGACCCCACAATTTCTGAGGAACCTGCCAGCGGTTGCGGGGTTTAATGAACGGATGAGTCGGATGAAGGCGCTTGCGAACGCAGGTTCGCCGTCGTTCTTCTGGCAGCATCTCCAGGCTTGGTCTAGACTTAGGGGATGTGCCCTGCTGCTGCTGCTGACCGATGGTCACGGAAAGTGGCTAACATCATCGCCTGGCCGAGATTAACGACAATATATCGACGATGGAGCCCCGCTGTGGATGGCGGCTGCCTGAGATAATTTTCGGAACTATTCGAGGCAAAACGATCGACGAGGTGGTCCTTTGGCCCTCCGCGAGCCCTCTGCGCTAGAACATGAGACCCACGATCCTGACGTGCGGCTGATGCTTCAGGTGCGCGACGGCGATGCCATGGCATTTGAGTCGCTGGTCGTCCGTTACCAGAACCGTGTTATCAACCTTATGCGGCATCTGACCGGCCGCTCCGATCTGGCTGAGGATCTGTCGCAAGAAGTTTTTCTGCGTGTTTACCGTGCCCGTGAGAATTACAAACCAGGAGCCAAGTTCACTACCTGGCTGTTCACGATCGCTGGCAACGTTGCTTCCAATGCTCGTCGCAGCATGGCCCGTCGCCGCGAAGTGAATCTAGAAGGGCGTGAGAGCGGTCCGCTCGGCGGTAGTCCATTGGAACAACTTGTCTTGGCGGCCAGTGGACAGATGCCTGCGCGGCAGCTTGACAAGTCGGAGATGCGACAGATTGTGCAGCTGGCTATCGAGGCCCTCAATGAACGACAACGCATGGCCGTTATGCTCTCCAAGTTTGAAGGCATGTGTTACGAAGACATTGCTGAGGTAATGGAGACTTCGCCTCAGGCCATCAAGTCCCTTCTCTCGCGAGCGCGTGCGGCGCTTCGTGAGGTTCTGCAACCTTATTTTCGCGAAGGCGCCCGCCCACCCGCATTGTAAACGCCCACCCGCTCTGTAGACGCGACCTATTATGAATTCCTCGCAACCTCCCATCAGCGATCCGGACAAGCTTTCCGAGCAGATCGTCGCGTACCTCGACGGCGAGCTGTCCGCAGGAGAACGTCGGGAGCTCGAAGAGCGTTTGGCTCGCGATCCAAAGTTTCGCGAACAGCTCAACAGCTATCGACGCGCCTGGGATCTACTAGACGAACTTCCCACTACGACTGCCGGAGAACGCTTCGTCGCCAGCACGGTCGAAATGGTGGCCGTCAATGCGGCTCGCACAGAAACACCGTCTTCGCCACGAGACCTTATCCTTCGCGGTCGCCCTTGGAACATCGTCCTGCTGGGGCTCGGAATGTCTTTGTTGTTGGGCTACGTTGTCGTCGCTGCGACTGCCTCGCTGCTTGCCGGTACAGAAACAACGACTGCTGCCAACGAACAACTGCTTGTCGATTTGCCAGTCATCGACCGCGTCGAGACCTACCAGCACATTGATGACATCGATTTCTTACGACGGCTGGCTGATAGTGGGTTGTTCGACACTTCGGCAGAATCGCTCATGGGCGGTTCGTCCGCTATCGCCGGTTCGGACCTTCTCCTCGCAGAGTCGGAGCGTCGCACCGTTATCGAGTCTTTGCCCGACGACGCCAAACGTGTCTTGGCCAGAAAGCGGCAACTATTTGGCGAAAAGCCGGCCGAACGCCAACAACAGATCCGTGAGCTTCACAGGGCGATTGAGGCCCAAGATGACGCCGGGATACTGCTGGCGACTGCCGCCGCATACGCTCGTTGGTTGGGCGAGGTCGAATGGGAACGACGTGTCGAGCTGATGAGTCTACCCGCTGGGGATCGCATCACCGCTATTCACGACGCGCACAACCAGGCTCGCCCCGCCGCCCCCCAACGCTTGACCGACATGCATCGGCAGCTCGAAGATATGCACACGATCATGCGCTGGCTCGGCCGTTTCGCATCGGAGCACGAGCAGCAAGTCGTTAAGAACGATCTGCGGCTCCGCCGTCGTCTTGAGAAAACTGACAGCGAACGGGTTGATCGCCGCGCCCTCAGTCATTCCTTATTACGTTATTGGATCCGCACAGGCAAACCAAAGAATCCCGATCTCGACCAGATGTCGCTCGACAAACTCGTGCGGTCGCTTTCCAGCGAATTGCAGAAGCAGGTTCAGGCTGCCGGTACCGTCTCCGAACAATGGTCCGTGTTGCTTGCGGCATTGCAGTCAGCCCATTCGCTGACGCTGTCGAGCGAGCAACTTCGAGAGTGGCGAAACTTGTCCGTTGCCAAGCGAATGGAGGAGATGCTTCAAGCGGAACGTCGGCCTCCGAAGCGGTATTCCAGCGGCGGTAACAAACGCGAATTGTGGAGATACTTCGATCAGCGGCTAACCGATGAAGAGCGGGCTGAGATGGAGAAGCTCCCGCCGAAAGAGATTCTTCGCCAACTACGGCGCCGGATGCAGAACGACGAAAAATTCAAGCAAGAGGCAGATGAATCGCGAGACCGCTTCGATCGTCCGGGGAAGGACTTCCCCGACGCGGGCCCCGATCGGCGCCGAGGACCACGCCGTGGGCCCCCTTTCAATCGTCCGCCTCCCAGACGTCGCGGAGGAGAGTCGATCGACGACAACTCGAACAAGCAAGTTTCGGCCGATGACGAAGAGGGTTACGCCTCGAGGCGGCCGCCACGACCCGATCGTGGAGAAAGTCCAAGCGACAAGCGAGATCGCCGCCCGCCTCCGAGCAAATCAGCGCCGCGGGAACGAAAACCTAGCAAAGATTAGCGGCGTACAACATCGCCACACTGCAGCAGCTTCTGTTCGCCAGTGTGTCTTTAGATGAATGCCGACGCCACTAAACAGAGATTCGCCCCCTACCGTGAATCACCAGACACCAGCACCGGCAGCTGTGTGAAGAGATAATAGGCCCGCGGCGTGGTCAGATCCAAGATTGCACCAAGATCGACGCTCGCCTTGGCTTGACCTCCTCCCATGGCTGCCTCGAATAGTCCGAGCGGTCGCCGGTACTCGACAACGCGTACCGCCGTATCTTCCAGACTGGCCAGTTCCTTCACGCGCTCGACCGCGTCGTCAACAAAACCGAGTTTGTCGACCAATCCTAGTTCCAACGCTTGCTTGGCAGTAAAAACCTGTCCGGTCGTCGCCTTTTCAAGCGCTGTCGGGTCATTGGCCAATGCCGGTCGGCCCTGGAGGACAATCTCTTTGAAGTCTTTGAAGCTTTCGTCGACCAGGGTTTGCATCACAGCCTTGCCCTCTTCGCTCATAGCTCGCGTCGGCGAACCGAGTTGTTTGAAGGGGCCGCTCGCGAAGGAGCGGTCCTCGATCTTCCACTGCTCAAGCATCGCCGAGAAATCATAATTCGGGATGATCACACCAATCGACCCGGTCCAAGTGGTAGGCTCAGCAAAGATCGAATCCTCCTGGTCGCCTACCGCCATCGAAACGTAGTAACCGCCGCTCGCTGCCAGACTCCCCATGCTAACGACCAGCGGGATTTTCTTCTCCGCGGTCAGCTTCTTAAGGTGGTGGTAGATGTAGTGGCTGCCCGTCACGGTTCCGCCCGGCGAGTCGACACGTAGTACCACTCCCTTCACCATCTCGTCTTTTCGCACCCGGTCGATCTGCCGCTTGACGAAACCTTCTCCCCGCATGATGGTCCCGCTCAGGCGGATCACGGCGATCTTGTCCATCGCCCGCACATCCCCCGAGTGCCAATGCTCCGTGATCTGCGGGTCGGCGTTCATGTAGGTTCGATTCTGGCCCCACATCGCGAAATTGAAGATCACAGACATTCCCAGGATCCCAAGCAATCCGAACATGGCGATGCGACGACCGACACGCGTCGATTGTTCCAAGATGATCCGACGTGGTTCACGAGGCCTCGAGGCAGCAACCGCCGCGATCGGGGGTTCGGAAGCCGGGGCGGGATCTGGCGAAGAGGGTTGATCGGTAGACATCGATAGGGCTTCCCTAAAGCAACAGTAAACGTGAATGCGACACGGCAATAAATCACGGGCGTTTCGCTCCGGTTCGTCCATTCTAGGGGGCGATTCCGCAGACGCAACGTCGACCAGGGAGCCAGAGCGTCAACTTCATGGTCAGGCGGCCGCTGGCAATTCACATTCCCTCAACAACGGTGTTGCCCCATTTTGCCGATCGGCGGTAAGCTACGGCCACATACCCTCAACAACCCGCGGATGCTCCTCGATTGGAGAGAGCGATCTGCAATCCATATTCAGTGAAATTGAAGGAGAATTGCGCGTGCTTGTTGCTGCTTCTAGCGAGTGTCTTTCCGATTTGCCGCTATCCGATGTGATCTCACGTTTTGTCGATCTCGAATTCAGTCGGATCGAAATCGCGCTCCATGAACAGGGCGGTCACATAAAACCATCTGAGATCGTCGACAACGTGGATCGAGCGGCCGATATCTGTCGGCAGACACAGCGACTTACGCCGATTGCCTACAGCGTTGATATCGAGGCCGAAGGCGACGAGTACTATCGCCAGTTTGCCGCCTGCTGTCGGCTCGCCAAAGCGACAAAAGTGGTTGTGCTCGTCGTCCGTGGTGCGGAATTGGGAACGCCATTCAATGCCGAGGTAGAACGGCTCCGTGAGCTCGTTGCCCTGGCTACCGTCGAAGGCGCCATCGTCGCCGTGAAGACCGAAGTCGGCCGGGTAAGTGGCGATCCCGATACGATCAAGGTTCTCTGCGACAATGTGAAAGGCCTGGGCGTCACGCTCGACCCGAGCCAATTCATCTTCGGCGAAGGAGCTCCGGCCAGCTACGACTCGATTCTCAAGTACGTCTACCACGTGCACCTCCGCGACACCAGCAAGGATCAATTTCAAGTTCGTGTCGGCCAGGGCAAAGTGGAGTACGGGCGACTAATCAATCAGCTCGCCAAAGAGAAGTATGATCGAGGGCTCTCGGTCCACATGCAGCCCGTGCCCGACGTCGACCACATGGCGGAGATGCGCAAGCTGCGACTCCTCCTGGAAAGCTCGCTGTAGTTTTCCTTGCCAACTCGCCACCACGTAGCGGCGGCGCGGTCTCGGTCGATCTCTGATGGAACGATGACAGTGCTAGCAGTTGGTTGGCGTCTGCGCATCGATTCGTGGGTTCTGACTGAGGCAACGAAGGCCCATCTGCCGATGATCCTTGGTAAGGATTCGTGCGCCTGCCGAATCGACCTTTCACCAAGGAGTCAACGATGCGACGCACATCGGTGTTGCTAGCAATGGTCGCAGTGTTCACGACCGGAACCGTATTCGCTTCCGAGGACGCCTACGTCCCCGATGACTCCCGCGCGAGTGTCGTCGCGGCCAGCAAGAGGACCGATTGGTCGGTCATGCCCCAACCTCCGGTTGTCGAAAAGACTCCTGCCAGCAACGTTAGTGAGCGATCGCAGAGCGTACTCAAGACAGTCCAGCCAGGTCCGGAAGGCAGTGCCGAAGAAGGACAGCAGGAAGTTGCCGATGGCGATGCTGAAATTTGTGACCAGTGCGGAGGCGTTTGTAGTGGTCATGGTGGACGCCGTGCCGCCCGTCGCAATCAGGCCGACAACTTCAACTGCGGCTGTAACGGCAGCTACAAGTTTCCCGTGCCGCCACTCTACACGTACCACTGGCCTGGCCTCTATTCGCATCGGCTGATGACCGACTATCACAGCCCCTGGCGATTTCCGGGTCTGCGTCCCTACAAGGACGAGAAACCGTTTCAGGCTGCTAGCACTCCTAACAGTACGCAACCCGCCAGCCATGCCGCACCGTTGCCTGTAACCGAGCGTACCTATCGTGATGGCGTGGAAACATTGAGCTCCAAGATGCGCCGCTACTACGCTCGCTAGTCGGCGACGGTCGGCGGATTACCCGCTCGCTACGTGCTCTTACCGATGTGCCCCGGTTCGCTCTCTCGAGAGTTGCAATCTGCCGCGCATTCTCTACGCGCCTTCCTCGCGTACGAGTTATCTGCCCTGCGCTGACCAAGCTCTTTCGGCATGCGCGCGTAGCGTGATACCAGATCGCATTTTTCAGATTGCAGTTTGTCAGATCACCAATGCTAGCTGACGATGGTCGCTCGTTTATCGTTGCAATCGTTGTAATCGTCATCTTTTACTAAATCCGCACGAGGTGGTGGTTCGATAACGGAAGCGAGACGAGGTGCGTCGTCGCTGTTGGCGCGTGGTCCGTTTGGGCATTGACGCGC